>Ga0209270_1000228_pt1 | contig 138548 bp, 127 predicted proteins | sample MTBAKSrepl1MetaG_FD_187456 | JGI IMG/M metagenome (GOLD analysis project Ga0209270, IMG submission 187456) | Enrichment culture microbial communities from Arthur Kill intertidal strait, New Jersey, USA, that are MTBE-degrading - MTBE-AKS1... | ecosystem: Environmental > Aquatic > Marine >... | reverse complement strand
TCACGGGACTTGCAGCGCGACATCTTCCCAAGGGTGTCGCTCGCAACTCCCGCGCCACAGGGCTCACATAACACTATCGGTCAAATGATGTGCTACATAAATCGGTCATTTTAATTTGTCATTGACAGGGTCGGCGGAGATTTCTGTCTGGACAAAACCGGTTTTTTTATATCGGTGTGATCGGCTAGTTTTTCTGGTCTTGTGTTCTTCTTAATTTTCTGCTAGGTTGAGATCGAATATCGTCGAAAATTTTGGAAGGCTGGCAAGACCTTCAAATGGGGCGACACTGCCGGCGGCGTAAATATAGGAGCTCAGTCTCATGTTCGTCAATCCTTTATTAGGCTTTTTTTCCAATGATTTAGCCATTGATTTGGGGACGGCCAACACCCTGGTTTATCTCAAAGGTAAAGGCATTGTCCTGTCGGAGCCCTCGGTGGTGGCCGTTCGCCGGGATACTCGGGGAGGCAATAAGGTTCTGTCCGTGGGCCGGGAGGCCAAGGAAATGTTGGGGCGCACTCCGGGGAATATCGTGGCCATCAGGCCGATGAAAGACGGGGTCATCGCCGATTTTGAAATAACCGAGGCCATGCTCAGACATTTCATCCGCAAGGTGCACAATCGGAGGGCCCTGGTCCGTCCCCGGATCATCATCTCGGTCCCTTCAGGGATAACCCAGGTGGAAAAGAGGGCGGTGAGGGAATCGGCCGAGTCGGCCGGGGCCAGGGAAGTCTATTTGATCGAGGAACCGATGGCCGCGGCCATCGGAGCGGGCCTGCCCATAACCGAACCCACGGCCAACATGGTCGTGGACATCGGCGGCGGGACCACCGAAGTGGCGGTAATCTCTCTGGCCGGGATCGTCTATTGTAAGTCCGTCCGGGTGGGCGGAGACAAAATGGACGAATCCATCCTCCAGCACATCAAGCGCAAGTACAATCTCTTGATTGGCGAGAGGACGTCGGAGATCATTAAAACAACCATCGCCACGGCCTACCCGACCGACCAGGTTGAAACTATAGAGGTTAAAGGACGGGACCTTGTCACCGGTATTCCTAAGATTTTGACCATCGACTCTGAAGAGGTCCGTCTTGCAATCACCGAGCAGATTGAAACCATCGTGGAAACCGTTCGGATTGCTCTGGAACAAACCCCACCGGAACTGGCCGCCGACATAGTGGACAAGGGTATCGTGCTCACCGGCGGGGGCGCTCTGTTGAAAAATCTGGACAAACTTCTGCGCCAAGAGACGGGGTTGCCTATAACCATAACCGAAGACCCCCTTTCGACCGTGGTTTTAGGCTCGGGCAAGGCCCTGGACAACCTGGCCATCCTGAAAGAAGTTATGATCCAATAGGCCGCTGGACCATCGGGCCCTGTTTCCGATAATCCTTGTGGCCAGTGAAGTGGATTAATGTCCTGGCGTCTGCGCCTGATATCCCTGATTGTGCTTTTTTTTCTTATCCTGGTGGCTCTGTCCTATCATTCCGGCCGGACCGCGGAGGAGCCGACCGTGATCGAGCAGGGCCTGCTGGAGATCGTCGCCGCCTGCCAGAACGTCGTCATGGGTTCGGCGCGGGTGATCGAGGATTTGTGGCGGGGGTATTTTTTCCTGGTCAATCTTAGGGAGGAGAACGACCAATTGAAAAAGGCCTCGGACCGGCTGCATCGGCAGGTCGACACCCTCCGGGAGGCCGGCCGGGCCAATCGCCGTTTACGTGAGCTCCTCAATTTCAAGGCCTCCCATGACTTGCCTTTCCTGGGCGCTCAGATTGTGGGTTGGGACCCCAACGCGTGGTTTAAAACCATAACCATCGATCGGGGCAGCTGGGACGGTTTGAGTAAAGGTATGCCGGTGGTCACTGCTTCGGGCGTGGTCGGACGGGTCGTTTCCCTTTCCCCCGATTACGCCCAGATTTTGCTCATAATCGACTATAACAGCTCGATAGACGCTTTAGTTCAGAGGACCAGAGTCAGGGGGATTGTGGCCGGCCGGTCCGGGCCGACCTGTCAGTTGAAGTACGTCTTGAAGAACGACGATCTGGCCGTCGGCGACCTGGTCGTCACCTCGGGCATGGGCGGCGTTTTTCCCAAAGGCCTGCCTCTGGGAACGGTCTGCCGAATTAAGAAAACGGGCCAAGAGATCTTTCAGGAAGTCGAAATAACGCCGGCCGTGGATTTCAACCTTTTGGAAGAGGTCCTGGTCATCCCGGCCCGGAAACCGCCCTTGCTGGACCCCGGCCTGTCCGGATGAGTGTTGTTTCGTTGGCTTGTAATACAAGAATCAAAGCCGCATCACTGTAAATCATGACTAAAAGTGTAATCTATCAGTCATTGGTGGTCTGGATTCCCGCTTGCGCGGGAATGACGATAGTAACTAGGCGCCATTCCTGCGAAAGCAGGAACCCACTTCCATCGGCTGAACCGCCTCGACGCTTAAACCTGGGTTTATAGGTTATGGCCGAAGTCGGCATTCAGCCTTTATCCTTCAAGGGATTCATTGTCTATCTGGCCGTGGGTCTGGTCTTGCTGATCTTTCAGACCACCATCAGCCCCTGGCTGGGACCGTGGGGTTATGCACCTGATTTTACGCTACTTTTAATTATAAACCTGGGATTGATCGCTCCCTTGGTCAAGGGGGCCCTCCTGGTCGCCCTTCTTGGTTTTCTCAAAGACGCCAGCGGCGGCGGGTCTCTCGGTTTGAATCCCTTCATCTTCCTGCTGATTTTTCTGGCCATCGGCCAGGTCCGTCAGAACCTCGATCCCAAGACGCCGGGGTATCTTTTATTGTTCATCTTCGTCTTTGCCCTGGCCGGCGCCGGTCTGGCCTGGTTTTTGGTTTACATCCTGGGCGAGCCCTTGAATTTTATATCTTCCTGCCGATCCGGTCCTTTCTCCGTCTGTTTGATTTCGGCCGTGGGCACGGCCCTGGTCGGACCGATCTTCTTTTGGGCCTTCGATCGTCTCCAGCCCATGATCGAGGCCGCCCCAGAGGAAGAAACGTGAAAATACCAAGCAATCCTTTCGCGGAAGAAAAAGAGAATCTGGGGATACGATTCAACTATTTCGTCATCGTGGTTCTCGGCTTGTTTTTCATCCTGGTCGCCCGGCTGTGGTATCTCCAGATCATCAGGGGCAAGGAGTTCCGACAGCTTTCGGAAAGCAACCGGACCAGAGTCCAAGATATACTGCCTCCCCGCGGACTTATTACCGACCGCAACGGTGAAATATTGGTGGATAATTACCCGTCCTTTGAATTGGCCGTGGTCCGTGAGGACGTGTCCGACCTTGACGACCTGGTCAAACGACTCTGTTCCCTGATCGGCTTGTCCTGGGCCGAAGTCAATGACGGATTGCAGGAGGTCATGAAAGGACCTTCCTTCAAACCGGCGGTAATCATATCGAACATGAACTGGGACCAGTTGTCGATCCTGGAAACCCACCGTTACGAACTGCCCGGCGTGGTCATCCAGGTCAAGCCCCGGCGCAGATATTTGCAGGAGCGCCTGGCCCCTCATGTCATCGGTTATTTAGGCGAAATCAGCCCGGAACAGTTGACCCAGAGTGAATATGGCCTTAACCGCCCCGGCGACCTGATCGGTCAATGCGGCATCGAGCAGGTGTGGGAACATAACCTGCATGGTCGGCGGGGCCGGCGGATGGTGGAAATCGACGCCTCCGGCCGGGTCTTGCGGGTCATCAAACAGGTTCCCCCTTTTCCGGGAAAGAACCTGCGGTTGACCCTCGACGCCCGACTCCAAAGGGCCGCCCAGGCCGCCTTGGGTCAAACCGCCGGGGCCGTGGTCGCCCTGGACCCGAATAACGGAGAAATTCTGGCCATGGCCTCCAATCCCACCTTTAACCAAAACGAATTTGTCAAAGGAATTTCCGGGGAAAGATGGCGGCAACTGAGCAACGATCCCCTGCATCCCTTGGAAAACCGAGCCATAAGCGGGCAATACCCGCCGGGTTCCACGTACAAGATCGTCGTCGCCGCGGCCGGTCTGGCCGAGGGCGTCATCACTCCGGAAACAAGGATCACCTGCACCGGCGGGTATCCCTTCGGCAACCGGACCTTTCGCTGCTGGAAAAAAGGAGGCCACGGCTCAATCCGTCTTCATCGGGCTCTAGTGGAATCTTGTGACGTTTACTTTTACGAGGTCGGCCGTCGTTTAGGCATCGATCGATTGGCCAAATACGCCAAAATGTTCGGGCTGGGGGAGCGAACCGGCCTTGGCCTGTTCAACGAAAAACCGGGCCTGGCTCCGACCAGCGACTGGAAAAAGAAACGGTTCCGGGAACCATGGTATGAGGGGGAAACCCTTTCGGTGGCTATCGGTCAAGGTTTCAATTTAGTCACGCCCTTGCAAATGGCCCAGGTGATGGCCGTGGCGGCCAACGGCGGCGTCCTCTACCGACCTCATCTGGTCAAAAATATCACCGACCCATACGGGCGGATACTTAAAACCGTCGAACCAGAGGTAATCCACAGGCTGGATTTGCCGGCCGGCATACTTAAAGCCCTTCAGGAGGCCCTGGTCGGCGTGGTCAACCAGCCGGGCGGGACGGGGCGGCGGGCCAGGCTTGAAGGAATAACCGTGGGGGGTAAAACCGGGACGGCTCAGGTCATCGGCCAGAAAGGCCTTGATCAGACCCTGGAAAAAACGCCCTATAAATATCGTGACCATGCCTGGTTCGTGGCCTGCGCCCCCATGGACCGACCGCAGATCGCCGTGGCCGTTCTGGCCGAACACAGCGGCCATGGAGGCTCGATAGCCGCACCCATCGCCAAACAGGTTTTGGAAGCCTTTTTTCATCCTGACCAACCCTTGGTCGCGGAGACTCAATCAACCTCCGACCAAGATCAAGCGGGTGATTAGCCATGATGTTCGATCGCCGTCTCATTGAAAACTTCGACTGGATATTCCTCTCTCTCATCCTGGCCTTGGCCGGCTTGGGGATTCTGAACCTTTACTCGGCCTCGGCCGGCTTCCAGACGGGGGGCGCCCCCGTCTATCTGAAGCAGGTCTATTGGCTGCTCCTCGGGCTGGGATTCATGGTCGCCGTTCTCTTCTTCCACTACCATCTGCTCAAGGACTGGGCGTACTGGCTGTATGCCGCCGGTCTGGTCCTCCTGCTCATCGTCCTGGTCAACGGTCGGATCACTTCCGGGGCCCAGAGATGGATCGATCTTGGGTTTTTCCGCTTCCAGCCGGCCGAGTTGGTCAAATTATTTGTCGCGGCCGCCTTGGCCAAATATTTCTCCCGTCGGGAATACCCCGACGGGCTGGGTTTCAAGGAATTGATCGGACCGGCCTTGCTCATCGGCCTGCCCTTTTTCCTTATCTGTCAGCAACCCGACCTGGGCACGGCCTTACATCTGTCCATCGCCAGCCTGTCGGTAGTCCTGTTTCTGAGGGTCCGCCGTAGCGTGATGGCTGTCTCCGGCCTTCTCGTGGCCACGACCATGCCCCTGATCTGGACTTTGCTCCTCAAATCCTACCAAAAACAAAGAATATTCACGTTTTTCAATCCGGAAATCGACCGGCGCGGGGCCGGGTACCATATCATTCAATCCAAAATCGCCGTGGGCTCCGGCCAGTTCTGGGGCAAGGGGTTCATGAAAGGGACCCAGAGCCAGCTCAGGTTCCTGCCGGAACAGCACACGGATTTCGCCTTTTCCGTCTTTGCCGAGGAGTGGGGATTTGCCGGGTCGGTGGTTCTCTTGACCCTGTATCTGCTCTTAATCCTATGTGGTCTTCAAATCGTCAGTCAGTGTCGGGACCGGTTCGGGGCCTTGCTGGCCCTGGGGTTGGTCGCCTTGCTCTTCTGGCAGTTTTTCGTCAATTTATGCATGGTTATCGGCCTGATGCCCGTGGTGGGCATTCCATTGCCTCTGGTCAGCTACGGCGGCACTTCCATGATCACCACCCTCCTGGCCGCCGGCCTGCTGCTCAATATCAGCATGCGGCGGTATTTATTCCAAGAGTAACCGACTCCGGACCCTCAGACCTGTTTCGAGCCTATTTCCCGCGCCTTGAGCAGGACGTAGCTGGCCCCGGTCCCGCCGTCGTGGGGCTGAGCCGAAGTGAAGGCCAAAATTTTTTTCCGCACCGGGCCGCGCAGCAGCATGGCCGTCAGCCGCTTCTTCAGCACCGGGATCTGGTCTTTGGAGTTGAGGCCCCGGCCGTGAACCAGGAGAACGCAGCGGTGTCCCAAGGTTGCGGAACGGGTGATGAATTCCCTGACCTCCAGCTCGGCCTCGTCCGCGGTCAGTCCGTGCAGATCGAGATGGGCCTGGACCGAAAAGAGACCCCGCCGCAGTTTTTCCAGGATGACCGGGTGAATGCCCCGGACGTAGCCCTCGAGGTATTCGTCCGAGTCGACCAAGTCTATCTGCCGGCGGCCTTCGATCAAGTCTTCCAGTTGGAGAAGGACCTCAAGGTCCTCCGAATAAAACCGACGGTTTCCCTTTGGGCAACAAGGCGCAACCAGGACGGCCCTGTTATTTTTCCAGGCGGGCGGGACCACATCGGCCATGGCCGCCTGGAACATGGCGGCCGGGTCCTGATCCACGGTGGTCTTGGCCCGCTCCGGTCCGGCGGAGGCCGCCCCGACGGGCAAGTCCGCCCCGGCGGGCAAGTCTTGATCCTTGGCCTTAAACTCCTTGAGGACTTGGAAGGGCCGATAGTCCAGAGGGCCGGGCTGGAGAATCCTCGGGCTGTTTTGGGAAGATTTTTTTCGGGTTCGATGGCGAGACATGGGAGAACTCCTTTCGGATTCTCCGGATTCGGACCTGGACACCGTCCAGGGCGTGTATTAACATAATATATGGTCAACCCCGGATTGTAAAGATTCGGCCGAGTTGAGCGGGCCGAGGCGAATGGGGCCTGGAGCGGGTCAGACGCGCGTTTGCCGGCTCGACCAAACGGAGGTAAAAGACATGAAAATCGCGGTGAGCGGAAAAGGCGGGGTGGGCAAGACCACATTGGCCGCGACCTTGGCCCGGATATTTGCCGCCGAGGGCAAAAAGGTTCTGGCCATAGACGCGGACCCGGACGCCAATCTGGCCGGGGCCTTGGGTTTCGCCCGGCCCGACGATATAGTCCCCTTGTCCGAAATGAAGGAATTGATCGCCGAACGGACCGGGACCGAGCCGGGCAAGTACGGGTCCATATTTAAGATGAACCCCAAGGTGGACGACCTGCCGGAGGTCATCGCCAAGGAGATCGGCGGTCTGAAATTCATGGTCCTGGGCGGGGTCAAGAAAGGCGGCGGCGGCTGTGTTTGTCCGGAGAGCATCCTGCTCAAAAATCTGGTCATGCACCTGGTCCTGTCCCGGGACGATGTGGTCATCATGGACATGGAGGCCGGCCTGGAGCACCTGGGCCGGGGCACGGCTTCGGCCGTGGACAAACTCCTGGTGGTGGTCGAACCGGGCCGCCGCTCCCTGGACACGGCCGAAGCGGTGCGCCGCCTGGCCAAGGACCTGAAACTGAGCAACATCGCCGTGGTCGGCAACAAGGTCCGACACGCAAAGGACGCCGAGTTCATCCGGCGCGGTCTGCCGGACTTCGAGATTCTCGGGCACATCCCGTACAGCGAGGAAGTGGTCGAGGCCGACCTTTCGGGCCAGGCCGTCTTTGATACCGCCCCGACGGCCGTGGCGGCCATCCGGGAAATTTACAACAAACTGATCGCCAAGTAGTCGGTCAAAACTTCCATCGGCGGACTTTCGCGGTCCGGGAACCGATGCCGGTCTTCCGGTCCGGTCGATGGAAGTCTAGGCTTTGCGCCATTTCTTCTCCTGGCCCCGGATCAACCGGCCCAGGTTTTCCCGATGGCGGAGAAAGATCAGGGCGGCGATACAAAGGCCCAGGCCCCAGTAAGTCGGAGCATAACCCAAGACGAAGGCCGCCGCCGGAGCGACCAGGGCGGCCGAAAGAGACCCGGCCGAGACATAGCCCCACCTGGCCGTTACGGCGACGAAGACCAGCAAAGCAGGGATCACGGCCAGCGGAGTCAGGGCTAAAAGAACGCCCAAGGCCGTGGCCACGCCTTTGCCGCCTTTAAAGCGAAGGAATGGAGAGAACAAATGGCCCAAAAAGGCGGCCAGGCCCGTGCCCGCCGCGATAATCGGCTTGTTCTGGCCGAATAAGGCCAGGGTGGCCAGGACCGGGACCAGCCCCTTGCCCATGTCCAAAACCAGAGTGAGGAGGCCCAGTTTGGTCCCCAGGGTCCGGGCCACGTTGGCGGCCCCGATGTTGCCGCTGCCCTGAGTCCGCAGGTCCACTCCACCTCGTAATTCAGCCATGATCAGACCGAAAGGGACCGCACCCAGAAAGAAAGCACCCATCCATAGAACGATTATGATTCCTGTCATAAATAGACTATTAATTCAAAATAGTTATCAGGACAAGAGTTTTTTGCCCCAACCCGTTTTTTGCGCCCGGGGTCTTTCATTAATTTCTACGCGCACTTGCTCAATCGGCCTGAGTGCAGTATAGTCTTGATTTGGTTGGAGTAAAGGCGAAAGGAGCCGACTTGCGCAAACGTATCTGCGTCATCGACGGTCAGGGCGGCGGCATCGGGTGCGCTTTGATCAAGAGGTTGAAAGAGGTTTATGGAGAATCCATCGAGATTCTGGCCCTGGGGACCAACGCCATTGCCACGGCCCAGATGATGAAAGCCCGGGCCAACCGGGGGGCCACCGGAGAAAACGCCGTGGTCAGGACTACGGCCTCGGCCGACCTGATCGTCGGCCCTATTTCCATCACCTGGGCCAACGCCATGATGGGCGAAGTCACCCCGAAGATGGCCGAAGCCGTGACTTCCAGCCCGGCCCAAAAGATTCTGCTGCCCCTGTGCCAGGAGCGGGTCACCCTGGTCGGTCTGAGCGGAGAACCCTTACCCCACCTGGTGGAGGAAATCGTAAGCGAAAAAATCAAGGAGTATTTGGAAAATGTGTGAAGCCAACGCTTTCCTTTTCAAGGACGGAGAAGAAGAACTATTACTGGAAGCTGTCGACCTGATCGAACCGGAAGAGGATGATTCCTTCCGGATGGTCAGTATCTTCGGCGAACAAAAAATCATCAAGGGCAAGATCAAAACGATCAATCTGGTCAACCACAAGATCATTTTCGAAGAATGAATCGGTTCGCCGGAGCCGCCGCCGGTGAAAGAGATTTTTTCTCCTTATCCGGGTCATAAAGCAGTGTTGATGATCCTGAATGAACGGGGCGGACTCGTTTTAAAATAAACGTTCATTTACTTAGGCCGTTTCACCTTCCCGCCGGATACGGGCTCGGCCAGCCGGGCTTTTATAACCAGGGTCTTGGTTGAAACATCGATAAAAACCGGACGGCGGAATTACCCTGAAATCGGTTGACCGTTGAACATGGACCGTAAAGATGTGGCCGAGGCCCTTGAAGACCTGGCCGTTCTCTTGGAGCTGCAAGGCGAGAACGCTTTCAAGGTTCGAGCCTATCAACAAGCCGCCCGCACGATCCTGTCTCTTGAGGACGATTTGCTCGAACTGGCTCAAACCGGCCGCTTGAGCCGGATTCGAGGTATCGGCAAGACCCTGGCCGCTCAGATCGGCGAACTGGTCCTGACCGGTCGGCTGGAATATCTCAATCAACTGCGAAGTTCTTTTCCGCTCGGTTTGCTGGAAATGCTTCAAGTGCCCGGTCTCGGCCCCAAAAAGGTCAGGGCCCTCCATGAACAGCTCGGCCTGACCAACCTCGGCCAGCTCGAATACGCCTGCAAGGAAAACCGTCTGGTCGGATTGAAGGGCTTCGGGACGACCACCCAGGCCAACATCCTCAAAGGTCTGGAAAATTTAAAAAAATACCGAGGACGTCACCTCTGGGCCGAGGCCGAGAAGATCGCCCGGGAATTGTCGGCCAAACTGGGGGCCTGCCCGGAAATCGGCCGGGTCGAGGTGGCGGGGAGCTTCCGTAGGTTGAAGGAAGTGGTCAAGGACCTGGACTTGGTGGCCGTTTCCACCGAACCGCTGAAGGTGGTCCGCTATTTGGAAAACCTGGACCTGGTTGAATCCTTCAACGGCGGAGCGGCAACCAAGTTCAGCTTCCGACTCGACTCGGGTTTGAACGCCGACCTGAGACTGGTTTCGGCCGAAGCCTTTCCTTTTGCCCTGCACCATTTCACCGGCAGCAAGGAACACAACACTCTTATGAGGCGGCGGGCTAAGGAGCGCGGGCTGAAGTTAAACGAATACGGACTTTTTGACCAAGCCGGCCGAACGCGGGCCGTGATCGACGAGGCCGGGGTCTTCAGCCTGTTGGACCTGCCCTTTATCCCCCCGGAGCTGCGGGAGGGTTGGGGAGAAATCGAAGCGGCCGAACAGGGGGCCCTGCCCGATCTGGTCAAGGTCTCCGACCTCAAGGGCCTCTTTCATATCCACACCAACTACAGCGACGGCTCGATGTCCCTGCGGGAAGTGGTCGCGCGCTGCCGCGATCTGGGCTACCAATACGCGGGCATCTCGGACCACAGCCAAAGCGCCTCCTATGCCGGCGGGCTTAGTCTCGAAGCCTTGGACCGGCAGTTCGAGGAAGTGGAAAAAATTCGGGCGGACAATCCCGATTTCGGCCTGTTCTGGGGCGTGGAGGCCGACATCAGGCCCGACGGTTCCCTGGATTATGACGACGAGGTCCTGGCCCGGTTCGATTTCGTCATCGCCGCGATCCACTCCAAGTTCTCCCTGTCCGAAAAAGAAATGACTGACCGACTGATCCGGGGGTTGAAGAATCCCTTCGTTACAATTCTCGGGCACCCGACCGGCCGGCTTCTGCTGGCTCGGGAACCTTACGCCCTGGATTTGCCGGCCGTGCTGGCCGCCGCCGCCGAAGAAGGCGTGGCCGTGGAGATCAACGCCAATCCCCATCGGCTGGACCTGGACTGGCGGGAGATGCGCCGGGCCAAATCCTTGGGTCTTAAAATGATCATCTGTCCCGACGCCCATTCGCCCGAAGGTTTGCTGGACGCCAGGTACGGCCTGAATGTGGCCCGCAAGGGCTGGCTGACTCCGGGTGATTTGCTCAACTGCCTGGACCGCGGGGAAACGGCCCGCTTTCTGATCGAGCGGCGGAAAAAACTTCTGGAACGAAATTCTTCCTAAAAAATCCTGGTTACGGGCCGAGGGAGCGCCTGATGAAGAAAAAAGATGAAATAAAAAAGATGCTGGCCATCCTGGATCGGGAGTATCCCCAGCCCAAAACCAGCCTCAATTTTAAAAATCCCCTGGAACTCCTGGTCGCCACCATCCTTTCGGCCCAATGCACCGATGAGCGGGTCAACCAGGTCACGGCCGAACTGTTTCAAAATTACCGGCGGGCCGAGGATTACGCCCAAGCCCCCTTGACGGCCCTGGAAGAAGACGTGCGGCCGACCGGTTTTTTCCGAAACAAGGCCAAGTCCATTAAAGGTTTAGGCCGGGCCCTGGTCGAGGGGCATCAAGGCCGGGCGCCCGAAACCCTCGAGGAACTGGTCAAGCTGCCCGGCGTGGGCCGCAAAACGGCCAACGTGGTCCTGGGCGCGGCCTTCGGTCAACCGGCCGTGGTGGTGGACACCCACGTGGGCCGCATCTCCCGGCGCTTGGGCCTGACCGCGCACGAGGACCCGGTCAAGGTCGAATTCGACTTGATGGACCAGCTTCCCCAAGACAAATGGACGAATTTCGGGTTCCAGATGATCTATCACGGCCGGAAAATCTGCACATCGCGCAAGCCCAAATGTGAAATCTGCCCGCTTAGCGACTTATGCGACTTCGCCCGGTCTAAATAATCCAAATAATTATCCCCCCAGGACAAAATGCCTGAGGCCGGCCAGGGCGCGGGAAAGCTCGGCGCGAAAGTCGGGGTGGGCGATGGAGATGAGGGCCTGGCCGCGTTCCCGGAGGGTTTTGCCGTGCAGATTGACGGCGCCGAACTCGGTGACCACCCAGTGGACATGGCCTCTGGTGGTCACAACACCCGCGCCAGGTTTGAGCTCGGGGACGATCCTCGACACGGTCCCCCTGGCCGCCGTGGCCGGCAGGGCGATAATCGGCTTGCCCTCACGGGACAAGGAAGCACCGTGGATGAAATCCATCTGGCCGCCGATACCCGAGAAGATTTTGTGGCCCAGGGAATCGGCGCAGATTTGGCCGGTCAGGTCGATCTCCAGGGCCGAGTTGATGGCCACGACCCTGTCGTTTTGGCGGATGAGGGTGGTGTCATTGGTTCTGTCGCAGGGATGGAATTCGACCTTGGGGTTGTCGTTGACGAAATCGAAGAGACGCCGGGAGCCGGAGACGAAGCTGGTGACCAGGCGGCTGGGATGAACCTTTTTCAGCCGGTTGGTAATCACGCCGGCTTCGACCAGATCGACCACCGGGTCGGAGAACATTTCCGTGTGCACCCCCAGATCATGCTTGTGGTAAAGGCGGGTGAGCACGGCGTTGGGAATGCTGCCCACGCCCATCTGGAGGGTGGCCCCGTCTTCAATGAGATCGGCCATTATTTCGCCCATGCGGGCTTCGATTTCGGTCTCCGGGGCCACGTGGTGTTCGATCAACGGCCGGTCGGTGTGAATGAAGGCGGTGATTCGGTCGAAGGGCAGCGCGGTGTTGCCGTGAGTGCGGGGCATCTGGTCGTTGATTTCGGCGATAATCAGGCGGGCCGAATCGGCGGCCGGCTTGGCGGCATCGACCGAAGTGCCCAGGGTGCAGAAGCCGTGACGGTCCGGCGGCGACAATTGGACCATGGCGGCGTCCAACGAGACCATCCCGGAAGTGAACAATCTGGGGATGTCGGCCAGAAAGATGGGCATGAAGTCGGCCCGCCCCTCTTCGACGGGCCGGCGCAAGGCTTCGCCCACAAATAGGGAGACCGAGATGAAGCGTTCCTGGTGTTCGGGGGCGGCAAAGGGAATCTCGCCGGAGAGATGGAGGTGGTAGAGGCGGACGTTTTCCACGTCCCGGCGCCGGCAAAGGGCCTGGAGCAGGGGCGTGGGCGTGGCCGCGGCCCCGTGGACGAAAACCTTCATGCCGCTCTCGATATGGGCCGCCGCCGCCTCGGGGCTGACCGCCCTGGCTTGCCAATCAGGATCAAAGGTCATCGCTGCTGCTCCTTTTTTAAAAGTATCGCCTGGAGACTCACGGACTTAGACATTTCCGGGATTATTGGAGAGCCCCTTCGAATCGCCCCAGGTTCGGGGGAAGGGAGACCTCCATGAACGATACTTACAGTTTAAGCCATTCGAGGTGGAAAGGCAAGTGTAGCCTTATTCAGGGTAAAACCGTTCAGTTATCAGCTGGGAAACCCATGTGGGTGGACTGACTTTAACCAAGGCCTCTTGTGGCCTTCGGCCCGCCGGCCTCAGCCATCCCGACAACCCAGCCGGAGCGGGGTTGTCGGGGCCGCCCTTCCGTGGATCCTGGCCCGGACTTCCAGCCCGTGATAATCATGGGCAGGATGCCCTGGCCACCGCCTTGATAATGGAAAAGTTGGATATTTATTGACATTATACAGAAAATACACCAATAATCAAGATGTTGAATTAATGCCTTTTCCAGAAATGCCTTTAAGGGGTCCGGATGTTTGATGAGAAAGCCGTCCAGGCGGCCCTGAAAGTTTTGGCCGAATCGGTCAAACAAAAATCCTCCCAAACCGCCGGCGGCGAACCGGAAGACCAGCTTCGCGGTCCATTCGAGACGTTCATGTCCGAACTGGGCAAGGTTCTTTCATACCGGATTGTTTGCACCGGTGAGCCCAGACTGGAAGGACGAACCGGCAAACCGGATTACGCCGTCCTTCTGAATAATCTCCTGGTGGGCTACGTCGAGTTGAAATCACCCGGCACCGGAGCAAATCCGAATCGATTCAAGGGTCACAATAGGGAGCAATGGAAAAGGTTTCAGGCCATCCCGAATTTATTGTATGGCGACGGCAATGAGTGGGGCTTGTACAGGTCGGGTGAATCCGGTCGAGCCGTCGTCCGCCTGTCCGGCGATATAGCGGCCCAGGGTAAAAAGGCCGTCAAGCCCGGCGACGCCCATAACCTTTTGGTCCTGCTTCTGGATTTTCTCCAATGGGAGCCCATCGTTCCCAAGGAAGCCAAGGGTATTGCCGCCTTATTGGCCCCCCTCTGCCGCATGTTGCGGGATGATGTGGCCGAGGCCCTAAAAGACGAGCAATCGCCTCTCGTGCGATTGGCGGCGGATTGGCGGCAGCTTCTGTTCCCCGAGGCCGGCGACGAGCAATTCGCGGACGCTTACGCCCAAACCCTGACCTTTGCCCTGTTGCTGGCTCAAAGCGAAGGCGTCGAGGGCCTGACCTTGGCCAAGGCGATAAACACGCTGGCGGTCGAACACAACCTGCTGTCCAGGGCGCTCCAGGTGCTCACCGACCCCGGCACCCAGAAAGATATTTCCGCTTCCCTCAACTTGCTGCTGCGAATTATCGGAGCGGTGCCGCATGACGTCCTGACCGGCTCCCCCGACCCCTGGCTCTATTTCTACGAGGATTTTTTGGCGGCCTATAACCCGCAGCTTCGCAAAAACGCCGGGGCCTATTACACGCCGGTGGAAGTGGTTCAGGCCCAGGTCCGGTTGATTGACGACCTGCTGGTCAACCGTCTCGACAAGCGCTCCGGGTTCGTGGACCGGAAGGTGGTCACCCTGGACCCGGCGGTCGGCACCGGCACTTACCTTTTGGGGGTGATCGACCACGCCTTGCGGCGGATCGAGCAGGAACAAGGTCCTGGGGCCGTGTCTGGGCAGGCCGGCGCGCTGGCCGACAACCTTTTCGGCTTCGAGATAATGGTCGGGCCGTATGCCGTGGCCGAACTTAGAGTGAGTCGGGCCCTTTTGGCCAAAGGGGCGCATCTGCCCAAGGACGGTCCGGGCATCTATCTGACCGACACCTTGGAATCGCCGCACACCGAGCCGCCTCAATCGCCGCTTTTTTTTAAAGTGCTGGCGGACCAGCATGAAAAAGCCTTGAAAATCAAGGAAAACGTCCCGGTGATTGTCTGTCTGGGCAACCCGCCCTACGACCGGCATGAAGCGGCGGTTGGGAGCAACAGAGCTCAGACCGGCGGGTGGGTCCGTTGGGGGGACCTGGTTCCCAACTCCAAAAAAGGCGGTAAACCTCAAAAATTATCCAAACCGATCTTCGAGGATTTTCTGAAACCCGCCGTAGCGGCCGGACACGGCGTTCACATGAAGAACATTTACAACCTGTACGTGTATTTCTGGCGGTGGGCGCTCTGGAAGGTTTTCGAGCATGAATCCGGCCGGGGACCGGGAATCGTCTCCTTCATCAGCGCTTCCTCGTATTTGGACGGCCCCGCCTTTGTCGGCATGCGGGAACACATGCGCCGGGTCTGCGATGAAATCTGGATCATCGATTTGGGCGGCGAAGGCCGAGGCACCCGCAAGACCGATAATGTTTTCGACATCCAGACCCCGGTGGCCATTGCCGTGGCGGCGCGGTACGGGAAGCCCAAGCCCGACGTCCCCGCCGTCGTTCATCACGTCCGCATCGAGGGGACCCGCAGGGAGAAACTGGCGGGGTTGGCCCGGATCAACCGCTTCAATGACTTGGCTTGGGCGGATTGTCCGAGAGAATGGCCGGCCCCGTTTCGGCCCTTAGGCCAAGGGACCTATTTTGACTGGCCTTTGTTGACCGAACTTTTCCCGTGGCAGCATTCGGGCGTTCAATTCAAACGAACTTGGCCCATCGCCCCCGACCGGGAAACATTGAAAAGACGCTGGCGAGCGCTTCTTTACGCTTCAGATAGAGCAAAAGCTTTTCATGAGACCGGCGATAGGACTGTGAATGGCATGTATCAGCTCCAGTTTATAGAAAAATCGTCCTCTACACCAATTGCTAAACTTGATAGAAAGGCTGAATTGCCGCCAATAGTTAGGTACGGTTACCGGTCCTTTGACCGCCAGTTCATTCTTGCGGATAGTCGCTTGATGTCACGTCCGCGTCCGCCCCTATGGCAAGCCCATAACGAAAAGCAAATCTATTTGACATCACTCTTCCACCACCCGCTCGGTGTGGGTCCAGCTCTAACAGCCTCATGTTTTATCCCTGATATGGACCATTTTAGAGGTTCTTATGGCGCAAAACAGGCTATTCCCCTTTATCGTGACCTTGAAGCGCAGGAGCCGAACATCACCCCCGGTCTGCTCGAACTCATGGAAAATGAATATGGAGTTCAAGTAAAGCCCGCCGATTTCGCGGCTTATGTTTATGGGGTTCTGGCCCATCCGGCCTTCACCGCACTATTTGCGGAAGAACTGAACACCAGGGAGCTTCGGGTTCCCCTCACCAAGGACGGGGCTTTGTTCCATCAAGGGCGGGAAGTCGGGCGCAGACTGCTTTGGCTCCATACCTACGGCCAAAGATTTATTCCGGAAGGGATGCACCCAGGGCAAATCCCGCCAGGGGCCCCCAAATGTATCCAAGCCGTATCGGCCGCGCCGGACCGATACCCTGAAAACTACCAGTACACCGACACGACCAAGACCCTGACGGTGGGTGATGGCCGGTTCCATCCGGTGCCCCCCGAGATATGGGAGTTCGAGGTGTCCGGCTTGAAAGTGGTCAAATCCTGGCTGGATTACCGCATGAAAAAGGGCGCGGGCAGGAAGTCCTCGCCCTTGGACGATATCCGCCCGGAACGCTGGACCGCCCAGTTCACCACCGAGCTTTTGGAACTGCTGTGGGTCCTGGAAGCCACGCTAGCGGAATATCCAAGACTGGCCGAACTGCTTGACCAGGTGATCCATGGACCGCTGTTCACCGCCGCCGAGCTTCCGAAAGCGCCGGAGGCTTGGCGCAAGCCGCCGACTAGACACACCCTGCTTTGAGGGGGAAAGAGAGTACGACTTTCCTCTGCACTCGGGGGGTAAGACCTGGCAAATAAAAATATTGGTCGTATTGTATTGAAAAAGGTTTACATTTTCATCGATTAAGAAACCGAAAGTCGGATATTTCAAAAAGCTGACCGGAAGTCTAATACCATTTTTAGTTTGAAACAAAATCAAGCGTCCAAGTCGTCATTGCGAGGTCCGCGCCTTGCGGGCCGAAGCAATCTCTATTAAAGTCAAGGGATTGCTTCGTCGCCCCGCCATCGGCGGAGCTTCTCGCCATGACCTTGTTTTGTGATATTTCAAATGTGATTTGGCATAAAGCGGTCTTGTGGGCCTAGGACCATTTTCCTAGCGGCCCTAGCCAAAAAATACGAAAAAAATACGACTTTCAGCGTATTGACCTTCAGGGATTTACTGGTTAAATTAGGGACTAACGAGGGTTCTTGGGTGTGCGTGCCCGGTCTGATCGGCCGTATATCTCGAGATTATTAAAACCGGGTATCGAGCCGACGGTTCTTCACGGCGCCATAGGAACCCTTAAATAAGAAAAATCAAGGCTTACGGCTGAAGGAAGCAGCGCCTGGATAATGATAACCAAACAGCAAATCATCAGAACTTTGATGCTCAGTCCCTTTTATTTTCATCTAACCCTCCTTGAACGGCGGCAAGTGCTGGAGGCCGTCTGGCGGGCCCAGCGACTGCGCACCGGCCGCCGTCAGGCCCTCGATATCCCCTCCGGGGGGAACTCTGGAGAAAACCCTTCGACACTTTGAGTTTTCCGTTGCCGTGATCGTCATCGTTTCCGGTCTGCCCCGGTCGGGCACATCTTTGATGATGCAGATGCTCCAGTCCGGCGGCCTGGAACCTTTGATCGACGGGGTGAGGAAACCCGACCAGGACAACCCCGGAGGCTATTTCGAGTTCGAGAAAGTCAAGGACCTGCCCCGCGACCCCTCCTGGCTGGTCCAAGCCGAGGACCGGGTCGTTAAAATAGTTTCTCCCCTGCTGATTCATCTGCCCCCGGAGCGCGAGTACCGGATCATCTTCATGCGGCGGGCCATGGCCGAAGTCTTGGCCTCTCAAGCCGCAATGTTGTCCCGCTCGGGCCGGAAAGCCGACCCGGCCGAAAACGACCGCCTGGCCCCCGCGTTCGCCCGGCGGATCGAGGAGGCCGAAAACTGGGCGGCCGGGCAGCCCAATATCAAATGTATCAGGGTAAATTACCGGGACGTCTTGGACCGTCCCGAGGCGGAGGCCGGAAGGATCAATCAATTCCTGGGCGGACGGCTGAAGGTCGCCGAGATGGTCAAAGTGGTCGACCCGAATCTTTATCGGCAGAGAAGCGGGCTCATGGAGTCGCGGCTGGATTAAAAAGCTTCCGGCTTTCAGGCCGAGGCCAGGTCTATCTCGGCCATGACCGCCGGTTTCTAATTCCGCGGCCAGGCCCGGAAACCGTCCCCTGGATTTCGCAGACTGCCCCAGACGACCCGTTCGACCGTGGGCGGGGCGGCTTCGTAAACCATCCGGGCCGCCGCCTCGGCGGTTTCTGCGTCCACCAGATCGGCCTGGTTAAGGAAGGGGATTATCCGGGCCCGCTCGGGCACGTCCCGGCATAATCCGTGACGATGAAACATCACGGCGGCCAAGCTATCGGCGGTGATCGGGTCTCCCAGGGCCAGACCGGTCAATTTGGCGAAACGTTCCGGCCGGAAGACCGTGTCCTCGCCCATGGGCCGGCCCAGGCCCCCCAGACCGACCATGGGCACAACCAGGCTGGCCTCGGCGGGAATGACCGGTTCGCCCGGTCCGGGTCCCTTGAGGGGCAACCCTCTGGCCCCGTCCCCTTCGACCAGCACCAGGTCGGCATCGCCTTCGGCGTAGATATGATCGACCAGTTCCGAAGGGAGGCCGATCAGCTTGTTATCGGTATTCTGTGACATGGCGATGGTTACATGGCCATGATTTACCAGGGCGGCTTGGAGCTTGGCCAGAAGAACGCCATAGTCGGAGGCCAGAACAATCGTGTCGCTCTGGTCAGGATCGGGCAAGAATATCTTGGTCGTGGTCGTGGTGATGACCTTGGCTCCTTGGCGCTCAATGGCTCCGGCCAGGCCGAACATGAAAGAAGTTTTGCCCCCGGAACCGACCACCGCCACCATTTCCGGCAGATGTAAATCCAAAAATTCAATCAGGTCTTTCATTGATTAAATCGCCTCAATATAGCTTCCAACACGGCCCCGCCCAGGGCCCGGGCCTTGTCCGATATCGTCCAACAAAATTCCCGCCGGCCCCGCGGGTCCACGTCGCCGATCTTCAGGCCTGGCCAGACCAGGGTCCCCGGTCTGATCAAGCCCCGAAGCACGCCCTCCAGTTCGCTGCAAACGGGCCGGCCGGCCACCCGGGCCACAATCTCCCCGGCCCGCACCCGATCCCCGATTTGATGGTCCGTTTCCAATCCGCCTTTGTCCGGGGCCCGCAGGACGCGCCGGCTGGTCTGTCCGGCGATCTCACCGGGCACGCCGGTGTCCGGATCGGCCCGGCCCTGATAGATCAATCGGCCTAGATCATGGCCCCGATTGGTTTCAACCACCACGTGGGCCTCCCGGCCGGCCGTGAAGCCGGGCCCCAGGGCCACGACCAGGTCGGCCAGGTCCATGGTCAAACCCAAATTTTTTTTGGCCAGGACGGCGTCGACCACCACCCGGGGTTTGAGCCACGGCAGGCAATCAAGATCGGGGTCGACCAGCACGGCCATTTTCCCGGCGGACCACGCCTGTGAAATCTGCTCCTGGTTCTCGGCTCGAACGGCTTCGCCGTCCTCGACGACCATCCGGTCCCGATAAAGGGCCTCACAAAAGGACACTTCCCGCCGGACGCACAGAGGGGCTTCAATCTCGGTGAAGATCACCTGAAAATGGGCATGGCGCAGACGGAGCCCGACGCCACTGGCCATTTCGCCGGCCCCTCGGACCAGCACCTTCAATCCTTTCAGGTTCATGATCGTCGCCTTGTGAAGGGAAAAGGGCTCATTCCTCTTTCTCTTTCACGGCGCAGGATAATCCTTTTCCTTCGCGGACCAAGTCGAAGCATTGGTTGCAGGAGATGCAGGCCGCCGGGGTCAAGTCGCCGCCCGCCCAACGTTGAATCAGGTGGGGTTCCCTGATAAAAGGCCGAGACAAAGAAACATAATCGGCTTGTCGGGAAGACAGAACGTCCTCGATAACCGCCGGGGACCTGAGGCCGCCGACCAAAGAAACCGGGGCCTTGATTTTTTCCTTCATGGCCCGGGCGTGTCCACGGAAATAGGCCTCCTTGTCGGGCCGGTCGATTTTACGGCGTTCGGGTCCGAGTTTTGGGTTCCACGGTCCCCCGCCGCTGACCTCGACCAGGTCCAGGCCCATTTCGACCAAATTGCGGACCACGGTCACGGAATCATCCGGTTGGAGACCGCCTTCGATGAAATCTTCGGTGTTTATTTTTATGAACACCGGAAAATCCGGGCCGACCGCCCCGCGGACGGCCTCGTAGGTTTCGTACACGGCTCGGGCCCGGTTGGGCAACGCCCCGCCGTAGCGGTCGCCCCGACGGTTGATCAGGGGGGAGAGGAACTGGTTGAGGAGGTACCCATGAGCGGCGTGGATCTGGACGGCGTCGAAACCGGCCGTCCGGGTCCTGGCCGCCGACCGCCCGAAGTCTTCGATTATCGCGGTAATCTCGGGGATGGTCAATTCCCTGGTTTTTTCGGCGAGACCCGGAAGGGTGACCGCCGAGGGTCCGGCCGCGGCCTCCACGCCAGCCAGCTCAGGGTTGGTCCGCAAGCCGCCGTGAGCGATCTGGACGGCGATTATCCCGTGGTCTTTATGCACGGCCGCGGTCAGAGCGGAAAGTCCGGGGATCAGATCGTCTCGATGAAGGCCGGTCTGATAGGGTACGGCCCGGCCGTCGGCGCGGACAAAGGCGAAGCCGGCGATGATCAGGCCGATGTCTCCTTGGGCCAGAAGTCCGTGCAGCTCGATAAACCGCTTGCTGACCCGGCCTTGTTCATCGGCCAGACCTTCCCACGTGGCCGACCGGAGGAACCGGTTTTTCAGCTCCAGGTTTTTGATTTCGGTTTTTTCAAAGGCCCGCATCATTCGAACATAGCCGGATGCCTGGCTGGAAAATGGTGATTAAATGGTAAAATATTATATTTTTATTTTAAAAGCAACGGAATTAGGAAGCGCGGTCAGGCTTTGATCCTCCGGATGCGGGCGCCCAGGGCCGAAAGTTTTTGTTCGATCCGTTCATAACCTCGATCAATGTGGTAGATTCTGGAGACCTCCGTCTGCCCTCGGGCGGCCAGACCGCCCAGGATGAGAGAAGCGCTGGCCCGCAGGTCAGTGGCCATGACCGGGGCGCCGGAAAGAAAAGGCCGGCCGGTGACGATGGCCGTATTGCCGCTGAGCCTGATGTCCGCTCCCATCCGCCTCAGTTCGCTCACGTGCATAAACCGGTTCTCAAAAATGGTCTCGGTCACCACGGATAGACCGTTGGCCAGGCACATCAAGACCATGAACTGGGCCTGCATGTCGGTGGGGAAACCAGGATAGGGCTTGGTTTTCAGATCGACGCTGGTGATCCGTTCAGGTCCGGTCACCAGAAGGTCCCCACCATTTTCTTCGATTATCAGCCCGGCCTGTTCCAGTTTCTTTATCACGGCGGTCAGACAGCCGGCTGAGGCGCCCTTGATGAGCACCCGGCCCTCGGTCAGCCCGGCCGCCACCATGAAGGTCCCGGCCTCGATCCGGTCGGACATGATGGGATAGGCGACAGCCTTCAGCGAGGTCACGCCGTCTATGGTGACGACATCGCCGCCGGCCCCGCTGATCCGCGCCCCCATCCGGTTCAAGGCCGCCGCCAGATCGACCACTTCCGGCTCCTTGGCCGCGTTGCGCAAATGCGTCCGGCCTTGGGCCAAAACCGCGGCCATCATTATGTTTTCCGTTCCCGTCACCGTGGGCTGATCGAAGAAAAACTCAGTCCCTTTGAGCCCATGCGGGGCTTCGGCGTTGACGTAGCCATGATCGAGGGTGATTTTGGCTCCCATGGATTCCAGGGCCTTGAGATGCAGGTTGATCGGCCGAGGGCCGATGGCGCAGCCGCCGGGCAGAGAAACCTGGGCCTGGCCATGCCGGGCCAGCAGAGGCCCCAACACCAGAACCGAGGCCCGCATGGTTTTGACCAGTTCATAGGGCGCCGCCGTATTATTCACCCGGTCCGCCTCGATCTCGGCCTTTCCCGGCGAGAGATCGACCCGAGCGCCCATATGAGCGAGCAGGGCGGCTATGGTGGCAATATCTTTCAGTTCGGGGACATTTTCCAGGCTGGTCGTCCCTTCGGCCAAGAGCGCCGCGGCCATGATGGGCAAGGCCGCGTTCTTGGCCCCGCTGACGGTCACTTCGCCCTTCAGCTCATATCCGCCTTCAATAATGATTTTATCCACGGTCGACTATCCCCCGTGCTTCTCTTTGACCAGGACCGCCACTCGATCTCTTCCGGCCAGGTCCTTGATAATCTCCACCTGATTATAACCATGCCGGGCGGCCAGTTCCCGCAGTTTTTGGCCATGGGTGGGCCAGATTTCCAGCAGCATGAGTCCACCGGATTCGAGCCATGGTCCGGCCTGAGCCACGGCCCGGCGGATAACGGCCAGTCCGTCTTCGCCGCCATCCAGGCTCAGGCGGGGTTCGTACTCACGGACTTCAGGACTCATGTCGTCCCAAGCGGTCCGGGGGACGTACGGCAAGTTGGCGGCCATCAAATGAAACCTGATAGTCTCGTCCGCCAGCGCCTCGAAAAGGTCTCCTTGAAGGAACTTGATCCGCCCTTCGAAGCCGTGACGCCGGGCATTGCGCCGGGCCATGTCCAGGGCGGCCGCCGACAGGTCCACGGCCCAGATATCGGCCTGGGTCAGTTCCGAGGCCAAGGCCAAAGTCACGGCGCCGGAACCGACGCCAAGGTCAAGGAGGCGAAGCTTTTCACCGGCCGGCCATCGCCGTCCGGCGAATCCGACCGCTGTCTCGACCAGGAGCTCGGTTTCCGGACGGGGAATGAGAACCGCCGGCCCGACCTCCAGGTCCAGGGAATAAAATTCCTTTAACCGGATGATATAGGCCACCGGCTCCCGGGCGGCCCGTCGCCGGACCCGTTCCCGGAAGCCGGCCAGTTCGTCGTCCCGCAGGGGCCGATCAAAATTCAGATACAATTGGACTCGGCTTAAATTCAGCATATCGGCCAGAAGAACCTCGGCGTCCAAACGGGGGGTGTCGATCCCCTTGTCCGCGAAGTATTCGCTGGTCCAACGAATCAGGCGCAGAACGGTCCAGGGTTCTTTTGATCTGTCTTCCGGTCGGCCGATAATGGTCAAACAGCCTTCAAGGCTTCCGCCTGGTAATGGGCGGCCAGGCCGTCGATAATTTCTTGGATGTCCCCCGCCAGGACTTCATTTAGTCGATATAACGTCAAACCGATCCGATGATCGGTTATTCGGCCCTGGGGAAAATTATAGGTCCTGACTCGTTCGCTTCTATCCCCGGTCCCGACCTGGCCGCGCCTCTGCTCGCTGATCTTGTCTTGCTGGTCCCTCTCCATAACATCCAACAGACGGGCCCGCAGGACTTTGAGGGCCTTGGCCTTGTTTTTATGCTGGGATTTTTCATCTTGGCAAGTGACCACCAGTCCGGTGGGCAGATGGGTGACGCGGACGGCCGAATCGGTGGTGTTGACGCTCTGACCGCCTGGGCCGGAAGACCGATAGACGTCGATCTTCAGGTCATCGGGATTGATTTGCACTTCCACGTCCTCGGCCTCGGGCAGGACGGCCACGGTGACCGCCGAAGTGTGGATGCGGCCTTGGGATTCGGTGGTGGGGACCCGTTGGACCCGGTGGACGCCGCTCTCGTACTTGAGCCGGCTGTACACCCGCTCGCCCTCGATCAACATGATGATTTCCTTGAATCCCCCGGTCCCGGTCGGATGAGAACTCAAGACCTCGACCCGCCAGTTTTTTTGTTCGGCAAACCGACCATACATTCGGAAAAGGTCGGAGACGAAAAGGGCGGCTTCTTCGCCACCGGTGCCGGCCCTGATTTCGAGGAGGATATTCTTGTCATCATTGGGGTCTCTGGGCAAAAGAAGGAGTTTCAGGACCTGTTCGGCTTCCTCGATTTTTTTTCGCAGCTCTTCCGCCTCGACCCGGGCCAGGTTTCTGATTTCCTCGTCCTCATCCCGGAACATTTCCTGGGCGTCCTTCCGCTCGGTCCGCAATCGGTTGAGCCGCCGATAGGCCGAGACCACCTTGGCCAACTCGGCGTGCTGTCGGGCGGTCTTTTGGTAAAGCTTCTGGTCTTTGAAAACCTCCGGTCGAGCCAGGTCCGCTTCGAGCTGCTCGAACCTCTCCTCTATTTCTCTCAAACTTTCAAACATATTTTATTTAGGATGTTCCTTGGGCGGCCTCTAAGGCCAGGGTCTTTTTCAGGGCGATCAAGGCAATCTCGATCTGGTCGTCGGACGGCTCCCGCGTGGTCAAGTATTGGACCCAGAGGCCCGGCATTATGGCCGCCTTCAGGAGGGGGCGGTCCATATGGCGGCTGGCATAGCGGTTGAACTCATAAGCCAGGCCGGCCAGGGGGAATAGCAAAAGAATCTTCAGCCCGACCAGGAACAAATGATCGATCCAGCCGGTTTGGCCGCCTTTGGGGACGAAGAGAGGCAGGACTATGGCGAAAAGCAGGATGCTGGTCATGAGCACTACAAGGATAAAAGCCGTGCCGCATCGGGGATGGAGTCTGGAAAATCCCCTGGCGTTTTCCACGGTCAGGCCGCGGCCTGATTCATAAGCATATATCGACTTGTGCTCGGCCCCATGATACTCGAAGACCCTGGCGATATCCTTGACCAGGGAGATCAGCCGGATGTAGGCGATAAAGACGGCCAGCTTGAGAAGGCCGTCTACGGCGTGAAAAGTAATGGATTGGACCCCGTAATCCAAAGGTCCTAATCTGCCCAAAAACATGGTCAAATAGTGGGGCAGAAGGACAAACAGCAGGATGCCCACACCAAAAGAAGCAATTATTGTCCCGGCCAGGGCCCAAGACCCCATGTCTTGGTCCTGCTCCTCGTCCAACGCTTGGTTGGCGGAAAAGGTCAGGGCCTGAATGCCGTTGATCAAGGACTCGATCAACACCACCACGCCTCGGAGAAAAGGACGTTCCAGCCATTTTCGTCTGGCGGAAATCGAACGCCAGGGGGTTTCCTTGACGGCTACCTGGCCGTTGGCCTTGCGGACGGCCACGGCCAAGGCCCGAGGTGAACGCATCATCACCCCTTCGAGCACCGCTTGGCCGCCCACGTTAAGCTTTTCGACGGCCGGTTCCTTGTCCATCCGAAGTTCCAGTTCGTTGCCCCGCTTATTCCGCGGCGTCAGAAGCTGTATCCGAATTATCAGGGTTGCTTTGCTTTCTTTTCCGGGCGATTTTTGAGGCGGCTTCTCCAAATTTTCTCTGGAATCTTTCCACCCGCCCGGCCGAATCGACCAGTTTCTGTTTGCCGGTATAGAACGGATGGCAGGCCGAACAGATTTCCACCCGGATGTTCTCGCCCGTGGACCCGGTTTCGAATTCATTGCCGCAGGCGCAAGTGGCCTTGGTTATAAAGTATTGGGGATGAATACCTTCTTTCATCGTGAGAGGCTCCTTAATTATCATTATAAATTTTAAATATTATTCAATCTTTCTATTTCTTGCAACTATTTTTCCGGGCCGTCTGATTTTTCCCCGCCTCGGAGCTCCTAACAGAAAACTTCACTCCGGATGACCGGGGCCGATCCGCGGTTATCCCCAATATCAGTTGCTCATGGATTCGAGGAATTCCTGGTTGGTCTGGGTGCCTTTCATCTTGTCAAGGAGGAATTCCATGCTGTCCACCGGGGTCAAGGGGGCGAGAAGCTTACGGAGAATAAAGACCCGGTTAAGCTCGAATTCGGAAAGGAGGAGTTCTTCCTTCCTGGTTCCGGACTTGTTGATGTCAATAGCCGGGAAGACTCTTTTATCCGAAAGTTTACGGTCCAAATGAATCTCCATGTTGCCCGTGCCTTTGAATTCTTCAAAAATGACTTCGTCCATCCGGCTGCCCGTATCAACCAGGGCGGTGGCGATAATGGTCAAGGAGCCGCCTTCCTCCACGTTGCGAGCCGCCCCGAAAAACCGCTTGGGCCGATGCAGGGCATTGGAGTCCACGCCGCCGGAAAGGATTTTTCCGGAAGGCGGAACCACGGTATTATAAGCCCGGGCCAGCCGGGTGATGCTGTCCAGAAGGATGATGACGTCTTTTTTATGCTCCACCAGGCGTTTGGCCTTTTCGATGACCATTTCGGCCACCTGAACGTGTCGCTGGGCCGGTTCGTCAAAGGTGGAACTGATAACTTCCCCCTTGACCGAACGCTGCATATCGGTCACTTCTTCCGGCCGTTCGTCTATGAGCAGAACGATCAGGATCATGTTTTTGTGATTGGTGGTTATGCTGTTGGCGATGCTTTGGAGGAGCATGGTCTTTCCGGTTCGGGGCGGCGAAACGATCAGGCCTCTTTGCCCCATGCCGATGGGCGTCATCAGGTCCATGATCCGCATGGAATAATTTTCCTGGATCGTTTCCAGCTTGATCCGAGTTTGCGGGTAAAGCGGGGTAAGATTGTCAAAAAGGATTTTTTCCCGGGCCACTTCAGGGTCTTCAAAATTGCAGCTCTCCACCTTGAGCAGCGCGTAATATCGCTCGTTATCCTTAGGCCCTCTGATCTGCCCGGTCACGGTGTCGCCGGTTCGGAGGTTGAAGCGACGAATCTGACTGGGGGAAACGTAAATGTCATCCGGCCCCGGCAGATAATTCGACTCCGGCGCCCGGAGAAACCCGAAGCCGTCAGGCAAAGTTTCGAGCACTCCCCCGCCGTAAACGAGCCCGTTTTTTTCCGTTTGGGCTTGTAAAAGGGCGAAAATCAGTTCCTGCTTTCGCATGCCTGTAGCGCCCTCGATATTGAAGTCCTTGGCCAAGGACGTGAGTTCGCTGATTTTTCTTTGTTTAAGTTCAGCTAAATTCATGTTCGCACTGCTTCCTTTTTTCATGACCTTATATTTTCTTCCCTTATAATAATTTGATATGAATGACAAAAGAGCTTGTTCACGTCAGCACCACGGCGTTCCGCCGGCCGAACCCCAATCAGAGGGAACAAGAAAGTTTGATAGGGGTCGTTGTTAATCAGTTAGGCAAGAATCTTTGGGGCATTCACTCCAAATCATTGATTCAGGTTTGGTAGCGCCGTTATTATCTTCCGCTCGGTGCAGAATTTCGGATGTCGCCTGATTACTGAGTAAAAAATTTAAGCTTTCGAAGTGTTTGGACTGTTTAAGGAGTTAACCCAAGGTAGGGTGAAGTTTCACTTCGCGGCTTCTAAACAAGAGTAATTTTAATACATGCACATCCGGCTGTCAAGGGAATTGATTCTCCTAGACAAGAAACTTTCTATAAAAAAAGAAGTGGAAAGGTCATACAGGGGCACTAAGTATAACTTACTTATTTTAATTTCAAAATTATATTAGTCCTGTTTCGGCCCAGTCCTTGGTCCATCCATCTCCCCTTTTTCCTCCGAGGATACAACCGGCTTAAAAGCAAGTGCGGTTAACGGAGGCTCTAGTTTCAGGCGGATTCTCTTCGTTTTTTTCCAATATTTCCAAGGCGCTTACCATGTCAGCCGGCAGGGGGGCCTCAAAAACCATTTTTCGCCCCGTTTGAGGATGAAGCAACCCCAATCGTCGGGAGTGGAGCATCTGCCTTTTAATAAATTCTTTAAGCGGTCCGCCGCCGTCTTTCAAACCGGCGGCGCTTACTCCATAGACGGAATCACCCAAGACAGGAAAACCGATCGAGGCCAGGTGGACTCTAATCTGGTGAGTCCGGCCGGTCAGAAGATGAAGCTTCACCAGAGAGACGCCCAGACGAAAACGCCGAAGAACTTCCCACTGTGTCAAAGCCGGGCGGCCTAAACGGGCTCTGGTGGACATTTCCTTTCGCCGAATGGGATGACGGCCGATCGGAGCGTCGACCTCGCCCCGATCAACGGGCGGCCAGCCGCGACAAAGAGCCAGGTAGACCTTCTGAACGGCCCCGCTTTTAAATTGATCAACCAACGCCCGATGGGCCTGATCGTTCTTGGCCGCAACCATCACGCCCGAGGTATCCTTATCCAGTCTATGAACGATGCCCGGGCGAACACGGCCCCCCGTTTCAAGCAAATCAGGGCAAACGGCCAAAAGACCGTGAACCAGGGTTCCGGACTGATGCCCGGCGGCCGGGTGAACCACCAGCCCCGGCGGTTTATTGATAACAATCAAGTCCTTATCCTGGAATAAAATCTCGAACCTGACTTCGGAATCAGGCAGGAGTTCAAGGGGCTTCACGGGAGGAACGATCAAGGTCACGTTCTGGCCGAATTTGAGGCGCTGGCCGGCTTTGGCCCTGACCCCTTCAACCTCGGCCAAGCCTTGATCAATCAATCCTTTGATTCGTGACCGGGAAACTTCCGGCATTTGGTCGACCAGAAAAACATCCAGCCGTTGCCCGCCGGCTGAAGGGGGAACAACGAAAGTAAAAATCCGGTTCATCATAATCCAGGCGACCAGGACGACTAAAAGCGCGGACCTTCCCTCGACAAAGCCGTCGGGCGTCAAGGCAATGGATAAATTATTAAATTAAAACAGCTAATTGAAAATAAGGCCAGGCGGGGACCAGCAGGGTTCAACCTTTAGAATTATTGAATATTTTCATGATTTCTTTTTCCACTTTGGTCTCGGCCTGCTTTTTGGCCACCGATATCTCCCTGACCAGGAGACTTTTGGCCATATCCAGCATCTTTCTTTCGCCGAAAGAAAGCTCTTTGTCCATTTTAAGCAAGGAAAGGTCTCTGAGAACAGCGGCCACTTCGAAAACCGAGCCCGTTTTGATCTTATCCATGTACTCTCGATAACGTCTGTTCCAATTTTGCGAATCCAGGAGGACGTCTTTTTGTTTTAAAACGGCGTAGATTTCTCGGACTCGATCGCGCCTGATTACTTCCCGCAAGCCGACGTTCGACACATTCTGGGTCGGAATCATGATGATCATATCGTTTTCCAGAATGCGCATGATATAAAAACTCTGGGTCTGCCCAGAAATCTCTTTTTCTTCAACGGCTTCAATCCGGCCAACGCCATGGGCGGGATAAACAGCCAAGTCTCCCACCTTGAACATCAAAGCCTCCCTTTAGATCAAATAATCATAAATTATACACTTTTTTTCACAAATAGTCAAATAAATCTTTAATTTGCTGGGACGGCGGCGGGGCTAGACATTAAAGCGAAAGGTGACGACATCTCCATCGGTCAAAACGAAATCCTTGCCTTCCAAACGGATCAAGCCGGCCTCACGGGCGGCCCCGATCGAGCCGGCCGCGGATAGGGTCTCGAAAGAAATTACTTCGGCGGCGATGAAACCGCGAGCCATGTCCGAATGAATCCGGCCGGCGGCCTGAACAGCCTTGGTCCCAAGGGGAATCGGCCAGGCCCTTATTTCCGACCCGACCACAGTGAAGAAAGTCAGAAGCCCCAAAGTCCGGTAAGCCGTTTGAATCAGGCGGTCAAGTCCGGATTCCTCCTGGCCCAGGGAGCCCAGGAATTCAGCCCTGTCCTTGGGTTCCAGGTCAACCATTTCAGCTTCCAGGTCCCCGCAGATCACCACCAGCGGCAGGCCCTGGGCTTGGGCCGCGGTCTCGAGGCCGGGCAGCCAGACCCGTCGGTTGAGTTCCGCTTCATTGAGGTTAGCCAGCCAGATTTGAGGTTTGCCGGTAAGCAAACCCAGTTCGGCCATGATTCCTTCTTCCTCGCGGTCGGCCTTAGGTTTCCGACCTTGCTGCAACTGGGCCGTGAACCGCTCGTAGGCGGTCAGGGCCTGTTTGGCCTCTTTGTCCCCGGTCTGGGCCGGTTTACGGGCCTTGGCCAAACGGCGCTCCAAAACCTCGAGGTCGGCCAGGATAAGTTCGGTTTGGACCAGTTCGGCGTCCCGGACCGGATCAATGAAGGTCTCATGGTAAACGACGTTGGGATCATCGAAGCAGCGCAGGACATGGACGATGGCGTCCACGTTGCGGATGTGTCCCAGGAACTGATTGCCGAGGCCTTGGCCCTGGCTGGCCCCTTTTACCAAGCCGGCAATGTCCACGAAGCGGACCATGGCCGGGGTGACCGTTTTGTTCCCGATCAACTCGCGCAACTGGTCCAACCGTGGCTCGGGGACCAGGGCGAATCCCTGGTTAGGCTCGATGGTGGTAAAGGGATAGTTGGCCGTTTGTGCCCCGGCGGCGGTCAGGGCGTTAAAGATAGTGGACTTGCCCACGTTGGGCAGTCCGATGAGGCCGACGGACAGGCTCACGACAGTACTTAAAAAAGTGCCGGCTCCAGGAAGGGCCGGCATTGAGGTTTGGGGCCGGGCGGCCGGCCGTGACCGGCCGCCCGGAAGTTTACCATCTCAAAAGGCCGACCCAATGCAGCAGCAAGGGAGCGATGACCAGAGACACGACCGACATCAGCTTGATCAAGATGTTCATGGAAGGTCCGGAAGTGTCCTTGAAGGGATCGCCCACGGTGTCGCCGACGACGGCGGCCTTATGATTGGACGAGCCTTTGCCGCCGAAGTTCCCGGCTTCGATGTACTTCTTGGCGTTGTCCCAGGCGCCGCCGCCGTTGGCCATGAACAGGGCCAGGAAGACGCCCATGACCGTGGCCCCCAGGAGCATGCCGCCCAGGGCCTGCTTGCCCAGAAAGATAGCCACGACCACCGGGGAAAGGACGGCGATCAGGCCGGGCAGGATCATCTCCTTGATGGCCGAAGCCGTGGCGATGGAAACGCAGGTCGTGGAATCGGGCTTGACGCCTTCCTTGCCTTCGAGCAGTCCCGGAATCTCGCGGAACTGACGCCGGATTTCCTCGACCATCTCGAAAGCGGCCTTGCCGACCGAGGTCATGGTCAGGGCCGCGGCCAGCATGGGTATGATCCCGCCGAGAAATACGCCGATGACCACCAGGGGATCGGTGATGTCGATGGTTTTGAGTCCACTGGCCTGGGTGTAGGCCACGAAGAGGGCCAGGGCGGTCAGGGCGGCCGAGCCGATGGCGAAGCCTTTGCCGATGGCCGCAGTGGTGTTGCCCAGGGCGTCCAGCGAGTCGGTGATCTTCCTGGTCTCGGGTCCAAGACCGGCCATCTCAGAGATGCCGCCGGCGTTGTCGGCGATAGGCCCGTAAGCGTCCACGGTCATGGTCGCCCCGACCGTGGCCAACATGCCCACGGCGGCGATGCCGATCCCGTAAATGCCGGCCGTATTATAAGCGATGAAGATAGCCGTGCAGATGCCCAGGACCGGCAGGTAGGTCGACTCCATGCCCACGGCCAGACCGGAGATGACCACCGTGGCCGGACCGGTCTCCGATTGGGAGGCGATTTTTTTCACCGGCGGACCCGAGGTGTAGTATTCGGCCAAGAGCCCGATGGCTATACCGACCAGCAAGCCGGATAAAATGGCCCAGAAAATGCCGATGGGCAAGCCCAGTAAAGAAATGGTGTTGTAAGTCAAAATAATAAAAATGATGGCCGCGACAAAAGTGGTGTAGCGCAGGGCCGAGGCCGGATTGATGCTCTTGAGGGCCTGGATGGAAAAGACGCCCACGAAAGAGGAAAGCAACCCGCCCATGACCACCAACAGGGGCAAGGCCATGTAAGACATTCTGAGGTTTTCCTGGCCCTGCTGCAAGACCATGGTCGCGCCGATGGCGATGGTGGCGATGATCGAACCCACGTAGGACTCGAAAATGTCCGCACCCATGCCGGCGATGTCGCCCACGTTGTCGCCCACGTTGTCGGCGATGACGCCGGGGTTGCGCGGGTCGTCTTCAGGAATGCCGGCCTCGACCTTGCCGACCAGGTCGGCGCCTACATCGGCCGCTTTGGTGTAAATACCGCCGCCGACACGGGCGAAGAGGGCGATCGAGCTGGCCCCCATGGCGAAACCATTAATATATTGAGCCGTCGTCACGTTCTCGCCGAAAATCCAGAACCAGAAACCCACGCCCACAAGTCCCAGCGAGGCCACGGACAGACCCATGACCGCCCCGGAAAAGTACGATACGTTCAGGGCCGCGGCCTGACCTTTCTTGTTGGCCGCTTCGGCCGTGCGCGAGTTGCCCCGAGTGGCCGAGGTCATACCCATCAGACCGGCGGCGATGGAGCAGCACGCGCCGGTCACAAAGGCCACTGCGGTCTGCCAAGCCACGCCGGCGGCCAGAATGATGAAAACGGCGGCAACGAATACGGCCAGGTAGGTGTACTCCTTCTTCAAGAAGGCCATGGCCCCGTCGTGAATCATCTCTTCCAGGTCCTGCATGGTCTGGTTGCCGTTGGGTTGTTTCTTAACATAAGCGTAAATCAGGTACGCCACAATGAGCCCTAGAATTCCCAACCACGGTGCATACGGTGTTAAACCTAACATCAGATTTTTACCTCCTCCTTTACATTCCGCTCCTTACGGTTAAATAACACCTGCGCCTTAGCCGCTCCTTCTGACACCCAAACCTCCGCGGCTGAGGCGGCTTTTTCCATCGCTTGATTGACCAGCTCCATTTCCTCGGGAGCAAAGGCGCTCAAAACATAATCCTCGGCGCTTTGCCCCTCCGGAGTCCGCCCTATTCCAATCTTGACCCGGGCGAACTTGTTGTCGCCAAGAGACTCTATAATCGAGGCCACTCCCTTGTGCCCGCCGGCCCCGCCGCCGGCGGTCACCTTTATCTTGCCTATCTCGATATCCAGGTCATCGTGCATGACGATTAACTGATCAAGGCCCAGATGAAAATAATTAACGATCCGGCCTACCGTCAGGCCGCTATGGTTCATGAAGGTCTGAGGCTGGGCCAGCAGAGCCTTCCTTCCGGCGATCAGGCCGGTGCCAAAAAGGCTTAAAAAGCGTTGCTGACTTAAGATTACAACGTGCCGACGGGCCAGAAAGTCCAGAGCCATAAAACCGGCGTTGTGTCTGGTTCTGGTATATTTTGGTCCCGGGTTGCCCAGCCCGACTAAAAGGCGCACCAATCCTCCCGCATCCGCCCAAGCCAGAGGCGGATTTTATTCGGATTCACCTTCAGTTCCGATTTCGGTTTTTTCGCCTTCAATCTCCTCTTCCTCGGCTATCTTAATGCCCTTGGGAGCAACGACCGTGGCTATGGTTAAATTAACGTCGGATATTATCTCCACCCCACTGGGCGGCTTGATCTCATCAACGTGAACAGAATGTCCTATGTCCAGATGACTGATGTCCACTTCGATCTGGTTGGGGACATTTTGGGGCAGGGCGCCAACGAGGACCTCCCGCCTGACCTGCTGGAGCAAACCGCCTTTTTCAATACCAATCGGCTTACCCACCAGGACAATCGAAACTTCGGTTTCGATAGGTCGATCCAAAGTCACCTCGTAGAAATCCGCGTGGATCAAATTCCTTTTGACCGGATGAATTTGGAAATCCTTAAGAATGACCGTTCTTGCCTCGGTTGAGCCTTCATCGCCGATGACCAGGCGAATCAGGGTATGGCTGCCGGTCTCCGAGGACATTATCGTGGCCAGGGCCTTGGAGTTGACGCTGAGCGCCTTGGTTTCAATCTTTCGCCCGTAAAAAACAGCCGGGATCAGGCCCTGGCTTCTTAATCGCCTGGCCGCCCCTTTGCCCACGGCCGTGCGGGGACTGGCCGGTAAAGTAATATTGATTTCCATATATTAATATTCCTCCAAAAAATTGGGAAACGCTTATTCCCGATTAAACAAACAAGGAACTGACCGAGTCTTCCTGATGTATGCGCAAAATCGCCTCTCCCAAAAGGCCGGCGACCGAGGTCACAAAAATCTTGGCGCTGTTTCTGGCTTTTTCCGTTAAGGGGATGGTATTGGTGACCACGACCGAACTGATGTCCGAGGTCTCTATCCGGGTGAGGGCCGGGCCGGAGAGGACGGCGTGGGTGGCGCAGGCCACTACCTGGGTGGCGCCATGAAGCAGAAGGGCTTGGGCGGCTTGAGTCAAGGTGCCGGCCGTGTCGATCATGTCGTCGACGATAATGGCCGTCTTGCCCTTGACGTCGCCGACGATGTTCATGGCCTTGGCTTCGTTGGCCCGGTCCCGGCGTTTGTCGACAATAGCCAGGCTGGCGTCTATACGCTTGGCGTAAGCCCGGGCCCTTTCCACACCCCCGGCGTCCGGGGAGACGATGACCGGTTCTGGATAATTCTTGGACCGGATTCTGTTCAAAAGGACGGGAGCGGCAAAAAGGTGATCCACCGGGATGTCAAAGAAACCCTGAATCTGCCCGGCGTGCAGGTCCACTGACAGCATGCGCTTGGCCCCGGCCACGGTAATCAGATCAGCGACCAGTTTGGCGCTGATCGGCACTCGAGGGGCCACCTTGCGGTCCTGGCGGGCGTAACCGTAGTAGGGCATGACGGCAGTGATCCGCCGGGCCGAAGCCCGCTTGAGGGCGTCAATGAGTAACAGCAATTCCATCAGGTTTTCGTTGACCGGGCTGCAAGTGGATTGAATGACGAATACGTCCCGGCCCCGGACGTTCTCGCCCAGCTCGACCATGACCTCGCCGTCGGAAAAACGGCGGACCTGGGCCTCCCCCACCGGCTGCCTCAGGTAGTCGCATATTTCCTTGGCCAGGGCCGAGTTGGAATTGCCGGTTACTACAATCAGATCATTGCGCATTTCACTTATTTGGCTGGGGCGGCAGGATTCGAACCTGCGAATGCGGGTTCCAAAGACCCGTGTCTTACCGCTTGACGACGCCCCAGGGTTTTCCCTTCAATTATTTCTCTTGGCGGTCCGGATGACCTTGGAGAACCGAACCGCAATTCAACACCCTCTTAAACCGACCGGGCGCCTTGGGAAAGGGCTGATTCAGCTCCGGACCAAGGGCGGGCCTTTAAAATAATCCAATTGCCCGGGCCTTCCCGCGTCAAATAACCACAGGCTCGATCCAGCTCGGACTGGCCGGGAAACAGACCAAAGGCCGTCGGCCCGCTGCCGGACATCAAGGCTCCCGTCGCCCCGGCGCTGATCAGACGTTCCTTGATCAAAGCAATCTCCGGATATCGAGGTAAAACAACCGTTTCTAAATCATTACACAGAACAGAACTTTTTGTGAAAGAACGTTCATTGAACTTCAGATTTATATGGTCTCGTTCACGATTTGTCAACTTTAATTTGAAGTTATTATAAACCCAAGCCGTGGATAAAGGCCAACCCGGATTGATGAGCAAAAAATAGGCCGCCGATGGGAAAGGACCGGGATAAATTTCTTCTCCGATGCCTTTGACCCAGGCCGCGGAGCCGGGATAAAGGAAGAACGGGACGTCGGCGCCCAGATTTAAACCAATGGCCGCCAAGCTCTCCCGATCCAAGGGGTGGTCGAACATTTCATTTAAACCTAAAAGGGCGGCCGCCGCGTCGGAACTGCCTCCACCCAGACCGGCCGCCAAAGGTATTTTCTTCTCCAAGGCGACGTCCACGCCGGACTTGAGCCCGGTCGCCCGAAAAAAAAACCGGGCCGCTCGAAAGACCAGGTTGCCCTCATCCTCAGGCAGGTCGGCGCCCATGACCCGCAGTCTCACCCCGCCTTCCCGCCGGACCAGGGTGAGACGGTCGGCCAGGTCCACTTTGACCATGAACGTTTCGAGAAGGTGGTAGCCGTCCGCACGGCGACCCACAACGGACAGGTGAAGATTGAGTTTGGCCGGAGCAAAAAGCACCACGGAGGAAAGAGACATCGGGGGATTGACTCGATTTTTTATCAGGATTGCTCAGGAGACCTGGCCGGTCTCCTGAGACCTGACCGCCGGATTTATCCGGTCGGCGCTTTCAAGGTGAAAAACATGGTGCTTGAACCGCGCCTGATTAAAAAAAGGGCCATTTCTCCCTGACCGATCTTTTTTAATGCATTTTGGTAGTCTTCCATTGTTTTTACCGGAGTTCTATTGATTTCCAGAATCAAATCCCCCGGCCTCAGCCCGGCCTCGGCCGCCGGACTTCCGGACATAATGCCTGATACGATTACACCCTCGGTCTTTTCCAGTCCCAACCTTTCGGCCAGCTCGGGCGTCAGTTCCTGGACGCTCAGTCCCAGGTCATTGCCTTCGACCGGGGCGGAAGCAACTTTTTGTTCTTCCTTGAGCTCCCCGATCTTTACCTCAAAAACCTTCTCCTGGCCGTTGCGGACGACCCTGACTTTGACCTCTTCCCCCACCGGCGTCTGAGCCACCATGATGGGCAGATCCGACCATTTCTTAATCGGTTGGTTGTCAAAAAAGACGATTACATCCCCCCTTTTAATCCCGGCCTTGTCCGCCGGACCGCCGGAAACCACATCAGCGACCAGAGCCCCCTCCTCGGATTGGAGTTTAAAGGATTTGGCCAGTTCCGGGGTTATTTTTTGAATCATCACGCCAAGCCAACCCCGGACCACCCGGCCTTTTTCCTTGAGTTGCGTGATGATACCCTTGGCCATATTGGCCGGGATGGCAAAACCGATGCCCGTTCCTCCGGCCACGATGGCCGTGTTGATGCCGATGACTTCACCGGCCAGGTTGAGCAAGGGGCCGCCGGAATTGCCGGGATTGATCGAAGCGTCGGTCTGGAGGAAATCGTCGTAGGGCCCCGCCCCGATCACCCGTTCCCTGGCGCTGAGAATGCCGGCCGTGACCGTGTGTTCCAAGCCGAAGGGGTTACCGATGGCCACGACCCAGTCTCCGACCCGGAGCCGGCTCGAATCACCCAAGGCTAAATAAGGCAGATGATCCTTGGCCTCGATTTTCAACAAGGCCAAGTCGGTCTTGGGGTCACGACCCAAAATTTTGGCCTGGAATTCCCGCTCGTCCGTCATCCGGATCATGATCTCGTCCGCGCCTTCGACGACGTGGTTGTTGGTGATGATCAGTCCCTCCGGACCCAAAATAAAACCCGAGCCCAGGGACCTCTCCTTGTGTTCCCCGGGGGAACCCTGGTCACCGAAAAACCTCTCAAAGAACTCCCGAAAGGAATCATCCGGACTCATGCCGGGAAAAGGAAAAGGCGCGGCCCCACCGCCTTTGACCGTTTTAACGGTTGAAATGTTGACCACCGCCGGAGAGGCTTTGTCCGCCACATCGGCAAAAGTGGCCGGAATCATCTGGGGGCCGGTTTCACCGGCGGCCGGAACAGGGTTCCACCAAGCCGCCGTCGCCATGGCCAAGATCAGACCGAATAGAAAAATAGCGGGTCTAAGGGTCCTTCCTCGTCCATTAATTAAGGCCATGTTATCGCTCCTTCTCTGCCGTCACACCCGGATCAATCAAGACTTGCGGGCCGCCGACACGTATTTCATCCTCAGTTCATAGAGCAGGTTGCTCAGGAGGTTTTCTTCTTCATTATCAAGGTTTCCCTTGGTCTTTTTTTGGAGCATGCCCAGGATGTCAATGGTCTGCTTGGCCAGGGCCAGGTTCTGACACCTTTCCCGCGTGTTCGGATCGGGCAGTTCGCCCAGGTGAAGCAGGGCCGAAGTGCTCAAGGAAAAAACGAAGGTGGAAAAATTCACCTCGGGCAAAGGCGGAACGTCCCGACATTCCTTGGTGTGATCGGCTTGAACCTGTTCGGCCGCGGCGGCGGCCCGGCGCTGCTCGGTTTCCGAAACGCCGGCCTGAGCCGGATCATCCTGGTCCACGGCTTCCCCTTCCGGCGTGAACCGGCGACGGTCCTTGATTACAAAGCCTTTTTCCTCGTCCGTCATGGTTTGTTCCTCCCCTTCAAGACCGAAGTGAATCCGCTAAACCAGATTAATAATTAATTTGTTAATATACTCCCCACGCTGTCCGGTTTCAAGGCGTAGAAAAAAAAACGGCCTCGAACCGACGCTCGGGCCGAGGCGAAGCCGTTCTCTTTATAACTTAGGCGTTGACCGCGTGGACGGGCACCCCTTCTTGGAGATACTTGATCATCTGCTCGGCCACGGCCACGGCCACGTTGACCTGGGCCTCAAAGGTGGAAGCCCCCAAGTGGGGGGTGCAGATGAAGTTGTCCAGTTTGAGCAGTTTATGCTCGCCCGGCGGTTCAACGCTGAAGACATCCAGGGCCGCGCCGGCCAGTTTGCCGGAGACCAGGGCCTCGTACAGAGCGTCCTCGTCCACTATCCCGCCCCGGGCGCAATTAATCAGGTACGAACCGTCCTTCATTTTGGCGATGGTTTCGGCGTTGAACAGGCTGGTCGTCTCCTTGCTCTTGGGCACGTGGATGGTCACGTAATCGGCCTGGGCCAGCAGGTCCTCCAGTGGGGCCGGTTCGGCGCCGAAACCACGAATCTGTTCTGCGTTGAGATAAGGGTCATAAGCCAAGAGCCGCATCTTGATCCCTCGGCCAAGTTCGCCTACGATCCGGCCGATGTTGCCGAACCCGACCACGCCCAAGGTCTTGCCCATGACCTCTCGGCCTTCCAAGGCTTTCTTTTCCCAACGGCAGGCCTTCAGGGACTCACAGGCCCGGTAGAGTTGGCGGGACAAGGCGAAAATCATGGTGACGGCCAATTCGGCCGCGGCGTTGGAGTTCTGGCCGGGAGTATTCATGACCACGATCCCCTTGGCCGTGGCCGCCGGGATGTCCACATTATCCAGACCGGTCCCGGCTCGACCGACCACCTTCAAGTTCTTCGCCGCTTCCATCAAATCGGCGGTGACCTTGGTGGCGCTGCGAACGACCAGGCCGTGATAATCCTGGATGATGGCCCGCCGCTCCTCCGGGCTGAGGCCGGGCTTCTGGTCGACTTCGAAACCGGCTTCCCGGAACTTCCGGGCGCAACTTTCATGGGTCTTGTCGCTGATGAGTATCTTCATCCTGTCTTCCTCTTTATTTTATATTTTCACTTGGTCGCTTCATCTACCCGCGAGTCCGGACGAACTCCTTCATGAAGGAAACCAAGGTCTCCACAGCTTCCAAGGCGACGGCATTATAAATGGAAGCCCGGCAGCCGCCGACCGAACGGTGGCCTTTCAAGCCTCCCATTTCCTGTTTTTGGGCCGCGGCCACGAATTCATTTTCCAAGTCGACCGTGGGCAGCCGGAAGGTCACGTTCATCATGGATCGGCTGTCCCTATCGGCCGTGGGTTGATAAAAATCTTCGCCGTCCAAAAAGTCGTAAAGCAATCCGGCCTTTTGCTCATTCAACCGGCCCATGGCTTCCAAGCCGCCGATGGTCTCCTCGATCCACTTCAACACGAGCTGAATTACATAAATACCGAAGACCGGCGGGGTGTTGTACAGGGAATTTTTGGAGACATGGGTTTGATAGCTCAACATGCTCGGCAGATCAACCCGGCACCGGTCCAAAAGGTCCTGCCGGATGATGACCAGGGTCACCCCGGCCGGGCCCAAGTTCTTCTGAGCCCCGGCGTAAACCAGTCCGAACGGGGACAGGTCCAGGGGCCGGCAGAGAATATCCGAAGACATATCGGCCATCAGTGGTATGCCGTCGGTATCCGGAAACTCCGCCCACTGGGTCCCTTTGATGGTGTTGTTGGAAGTCAAGTGGGCGTAAACCGATCCCGAAGTAAATTGGATATTCTTGGGGATGTAACAAAAATTCCGGTCTTCCGAGGAAGCGATCACGTGAATATTCTGGGAAAGCAACCTGGCCTCTTTAATGGCCTTGGTCGACCAGGTTCCGGTATTGACATAATCCGCCGAGAGCCCCGGCTTCAACAGGTTCATGGGGGCCATGAAAAACTGGGTGCTGGCCCCTCCCTGAAGAAAAACAACATGATAAGAATCCGGCAGGCCGAACAGGCTTTTGACCCGGGCCACGGCGTCGTTGAGAACGGCCTCGAAAGCCCCGGATCGATGACTGATCTCCAAAATCGACATGCCCGTGTTTTTGAAGTTCAAAAGGTCGGCTTGGATTTCTTCCAGAACCGGCAGGGGTAAGGCGGCCGGCCCCGGATTGAAGTTATAAATTCTTTCCGTCATCTTCAATATTCCTTTCCGTTTCCAGTCCAATCGGCGTCCTTGACGTCCCGTGGGCCAAGGAACCATCCCTCCCCGGGCAGCCCAGGCACGCCCTGTGTAAAACAGAAAGATACTAATTGGTCCCTTTCAAGATGTCAAGGCCAAATCTATCTAAAATTAAAAGAAAAAAGGCCCCGGGATTATCCCGGGGCCTTGGTCTGGGCTCTAAGTCTTTCGGACTTTAGAAGCTGAGCACCAGTTGATGATCCAGGTGGATGTGGTTGCCCGGATCCCTCATGTTCGCGACGCCCGCCTTCCAGTTGTCACCCGGCATGAAGTAGCCGAAGTGAGCCTGGTACTCGAGGTTGTCCATGAGTTTGTAAGCCAGGCCCAAGTCGAACTCAGACCCGTAGTCGTCGGAGACCTCCAGGCCGGCGGCGGTCTTGCCGGGCTCGACGATCTTGATCCAGCCGAAAGCCGCATGGAGCATCAGGTCTTCGGTCAGGCTGTGATCCCACCACAGGGAGATCAACTGATGGTTGTCGGTGTTGTAACGCAAGCCGTCATAGGCCCCGTAAGCGGCGTACAGCGGCTGGAAGTCCATGCCGGACCGCAGCACGGCCACGGAGTCCTCGTTGTCTTTGACGGCCTTGGTGGCGTCAAACTGGTCCTCGTCGCCCTGGCACCACAGGTACATCAGGCCGATCTTGCCCGGACCGTACTTGTACTGCAGGTCGAAGTAGAAGGCCAGGTCTTCCACGTCCATGTCCTCAAGGGCCGGGTCGTTGAACTCGGCCGTGCCGCTGGCCCAGTACAGCTCGGAGTTGAACTCGAACATGTCATAGTTCAGACGCAGGGCCGGGTTGAGGAACGCTACATCGACCTTGCCGGCGTTGCCGTAACGAGGCCTGGTAGCGGCGAACAGCGAGGTGCCGTCCACATTGTGGCGGTCGCGCAAATAGGCGAACATGATGTTGGCATGACCGTGTTCCCAGGTATACATGGGAACGAAGGCGAACTGGTCCATGTCAAAGTCGGACTTGCGGGCGGCATAAGCCTGCTGGCCGCCTTTTTCAGCCGACTTTTCATAAACGAACAACAGGCCGGCCTTGCCCAGGGGCATGAACCACTTGAAGCGGTCGCGGGAAGCCTCGGAGTCGAAGACGTACCGCGGGGCGCTCACCGGGGAAGCCTGGGCTTCGGGCACCAGGATCAAACCGGCCGTGCCGCCGGGCATCCGGCCGAAATAGAACAGGCCGTACTGAGTCTTGATCTGCATGTAGGCCTGATAGAACTCAGGGCTGCCGTCATTGATCGTGCCAAAAGCGCCGGGACCGTTGGCCCCCAGCATCTCAGCGCCGGAACCCCACCAACGATAAGCCTGAGTGTCGCCCCACATCTGGCCGCCGTAAGCGTTGATGTTGAGCTTCAGGCTCAAGGCGTCGGTGACTTTAAAAGTGGTGTAAATATACAGGTCATGGTCGAACCAGGCGCTGGAGACTTCACCGTCGGCGGCCGTATTTTCGTCGTCGCCCTTCATTTCAGGGTTGCTCAGATAAAAGCCGCGGACCTGGTAAGACCCCGAAAAGGAGATGCTGGTCGCGGCCAGGGCCGAGCCGGCCATGAAGACGACCAGAAGAGCTCCCAAGGTCAGAACTAAAAGCTTCTTGGACATTAATTTTTCCTCCCAAATTAGTTGCATACGAAATACACGAAAACCCAATTTTTTTCTTCTACCCAAATAAATTACCACTAACTACCTATCCTCTTTCCCAAATCAACCGAAACTCCGTGCCAGTCTCACCCCCTTTCTCCATACTTCAAGCGCACTTCTCCGCTTGAGATGCTAGGTTTGTAACATGAATTTTTTCAAACTGTCAAGTTATTTTTGGGTGACATCGTAATCACTCAACTAATCGGTGGTCTGGATTCCCGCTTGCGCGGGAATGACCGGGAATGACTATGATAACTATGCGTCATTCCTGCGAAAACAGGAATAGATGTCTATCAGTCGGGCGGGAAAAGATAAAAATGCAACCGTTGACTGATAGGTTATGTCACATCATTAATTATTTTTATCTCGCCTTCTTCTCGGAATACCCTCCGGCCCTGCTTCTCGATTTAAAAACGGCCCAAACAGCCGGCCTGTCCAAATTTTTCATGAATTCATTTGACTTCCCCGGATCGGTACGCATATAATCGACCAATTTTTAATGAAGGGTTTCAGGGGCCAAAAGATGGTCCTAACGAAAATTCCGAGATCCGCCAGAAAATCCTCAACATGAAACCGTCAGCCTTTTTAGGCTGAACAGATTGATTTATTTGGATTATTGGAGGGGCGGGCATGGCCAGATTGATTTTATCCCTCCGCGGCCGCGAATTGGATAAATTTCTTGTCGGCCAAGGAAAAGTGGTAATCGGCCGCAGTCCGGATTGCGACATCACCATCGACAACCCGGCGATTTCACGGAAGCACGCCGAGGTCGAGTCCAAAGAAGAGGGGTACCTGTTAACCGACCTGGGCAGTTCCAACGGGACTTTTCTCAATGGGGAAAAGATAACCGCGCCCACGCTCCTTAAACCGGGCGACGTGGTCGGCCTGGCCAAGTTCGAGCTCCTTTTCCAGGATACGCCTCAATCCGAGGTCAAGAAGATGGTCGGCGGGATGGAGAGCATGGAATCCACGATGATGGTGGACGCCGAAAAGATGGCCAAGGCTTTTCAGTCCGTCGGCGGAGCCGCTCCGGCCGTTTCCGGTCCCCGTAAACTGGTCGTCCTCAAAGGCGACGCCAATACCAAAGAGGTGCCGGTCGAACGAGACGTGCTGACCATCGGGAAAGCCGACACCTGCGACTTGATTATAAAGGGCTTTTTCCTCGACAAGGTCGAAGCCACCCTGACCCAGCGGGAAGGCAAATACTATTTGATTCCCATCGGCGGATCGGTCAAGTTCAACAACGAAAAACTGTCCAAGGAACAGGCTTTGAAAGTCGGCGACACTTTCGTCGTGGGCAAGACCATTGTGGCTTTCACCTGAATCCGAAAATTCGTCCAGCCCCCCGCCGGGAAGGTTCGGGCGTCCGCCCCGTCCGCGAGCGGAGCCGCACAGGGCAGGTTTTTGAGATGGGCATTGATTACGCTGCTTTAACGGACCCCGGCCAGGTCAGGGACAATAACGAGGATTCTTATCTGACCCTGCCTGAGCACGGTCTTTTTGTGGTGGCCGACGGCATGGGCGGTCACAAGGCCGGGGAAGTGGCCAGCGCCCTGGCCGTGGAGACCCTGGCCCAGGCAGCCCGGAACCTTCCGCCTTTACACGTCAAAATTCCCTGGTGGAAGAGGCTTTTCCGCCGCCCGCCCCCGCCGTTCAACCCGGTGAACTGGCTTCACCAGACCATCGGTCGGGCCAACGCCCGCATTTTTGAAGCAGCCCAGAGCTCATCGGACCAAAAAGGCATGGGCACCACCCTGGCCTTGATCCTGAAACGGGAAACCACCATTCTAACCGCCAATGTCGGCGATTCCCGGGTCTACCGTTACCGGAACAAGGAACTCAGCCAACTGACCCAGGACCATTCCCTGGCCGAGGAAATGGTCCGGCGCGGGGTCTTGACCAGGGAAGAAGCCCTGTACGCGGCCCCCTCGAACGTTCTGACCAGGGCTTTGGGCGTCCGGGAAGAAGCGGCCGAGGACATTATTTATCATTCGGTCGAATCGGACGACATCTTTCTGCTTTGTTCCGACGGCCTTTACAACATGGTCGACGAAAACGAGCTGGCCGTGATGCTTGGCCAGGACGGCGCGTCTTTAAAAGAGAAAGCCTTCAAGATGATTCATGCGGCCAACGAAGGCGGGGGCAAGGACAACATCACCGTGGTTTTGGCTCAATTCAGGTGAAATAGGGATCTCCTTAAAATATGGGACCCATAGCCCGGCTGTGGGCCAAGAGAAGATTTAATGGCGGGAAAAAAGTCGCTTCTTCCATCCGTTTTGATTTTGGTGTTGCCTCTATACGGCACCGCGACAGCCTTCACCATCGGACATCCGGTGGTGAACCGGAGCAATAGTGACGGGGCAAGCAGTATTAATTTCATTGATCCCAGCCTGTCCTTTGGTTCGGTTGGGATCATCGACTTTTGGGAAATCCATGGTGAACTTTCGGGAAATTTGGCTTTACAAGTCTACCGGTGGGTTTCCGGTTCCACTTATCTTCTGATCGGCGAAAACCAGGTCCCGGCCGACGGTTCAGGCTATCAGTCATTTCTCATTGATTCGTCTCAAAGAATCGAGGTCCAGCCCGGAGATATTATCGGGTGGCGGTTCGAATCAGACCATAACGGCCTGATAGCGTTTGATTATGACCCCACGGTAAATGTTTTGTGGGCTTGGCCGGTATCAAATCCTTCCATCGGCGGCACAATCGACTTTCCCAGCGGCGTTTGGGGTGACGCGGACAATCGCATATACTCGATTGCCGCCCATTACACCGCCGTCCCCGGGCCCACGACCTTGCTTCTTCTTGGTTCCGGATTAGTGGGACTGGCCGGGTTCAGGAAACGGTTCGGGAAGAACTGATCCGACCATCAGGGACCAGACCCTCGGGGGACATCCGGCTTGGTCGGCGCTCCAACCTTATCCCGATTTTTCCTTTCGTTTCAAATAGACCTGGAGCACGGCCACGGCGGCCGGGGTGATCCCCGATATACGGGCGGCCTGGCCCAGGGAAACCGGCCGGAGGCGGCTGAGTTTCTCCTGAACTTCCCGAGAAAGCCCGGGCAGGCCTTCATAGTTGAAATCGGGCGGCAGTTTGGCCGTTTCAAGAGTCTTGAAACGGGCGGCCTGCTCCTCCTGCCGGACCAGGTAGCCCTCGTATTTAACCTCAATCTCCAGCTCTTCGGACACGTCCGGGGGCAGGCCGGCCAACCAGGGGGCCAGGGGGACCAGATCGGAGACGCCCAGTTCGGGCCGGCACAGGAGTTCCTTGAGACCGGCCGGGCCTTTGAGCGGGGTCGAGCCCAGATTGGTCAGGACGTCATTGACCTCGGCCGTGGGCTTGATCCGCTGGGCCGACAGACCGGCCCGGGCTTCCTCCAGGGCGTCCGTCTTGCGGCGAAAAACGGCGTAAGCCTCGTCGGCCAGGAGACCGACCCGGCGGCCGATTTCACAGAGGCGCTGATCGGCGTTGTCCTCCCGGAGCAGGAGCCGGTATTCGGCCCGTGAAGTGAACATGCGGTAGGGTTCGTTGGTCCCCCGGGTGACCAGGTCGTCCACCAGGACGCCGAGGTAGGCCTGGGACCGGTCCAGGACCAGGGATTCGCCGCCAAGCTCGGCCAGGGCCGCGTTGATCCCGGCCAGGAGACCCTGGGCCGCGGCCTCCTCGTATCCGCTGGTGCCGTTGATCTGCCCGGCGAAATAGAGGCCTTTGACCGGTTTGGTCTCCAAGGTGGGCCGGAGCTGGGTCGGGTCGGCGTAGTCGTACTCGATGGCGTAGCCGGGCCGGATGATTTCGGCCTTTTCCAGGCCGGGAATGGACCGGATCATGGCCTCCTGGACGTCCAGGGGCAAACTGGTCGGCACGCCGTTGGGGTAGATTTCATGGGTGTTGAGCCCTTCCGGTTCGAGGAAGACCTGGTGACGGGGCTTGTCCGGAAACCGAACCACTTTGTCCTCGATCGAGGGGCAATACCTCGCCCCCACGCCGGTGATGACCCCGGTGAAAAGGGGCGACCGGTCCAGCCCGCCCCGGATGATTTCATGGGTCCGTTGGTTGGTGTAGGTGATGTGGCAGGGGACCTGGGGCAAGGGCACGGTCCGGTTGATGAAAGAAAACGGCCGGGGCGGATCGTCGCCGGGTTGGGCTTCGAGACCGGAAAAATCGATGGTCCGGCCGTTCAGGCGGGGGGTGGTCCCGGTCTTGAGACGCCCCAGGCGGAATCCCAGTTCTTCCAAGCAGACCGAGAGGGAACTCGAGGGCGGGTCGCCCATCCGGCCGGCCGGCATGTTCTGGAGACCGACATGAATGAGCCCCCTTAGAAAGGTCCCGGTGGTCAGGATGACCCGCCTTCCGATAAAGACCTGGCCCAGCCCGGTCTGAACGCCGGCCACCGCCCCGTCCTTGACCAGGATGCGGTCGACCATGGCTTGTTTGACGTCAAGACGGGCCTGTTCCTCAAGGACCTTTTTCATCCGCTGTCGATAAAGCTCCCGGTCGGCCTGAGCCCTGGACGACCGCACGGCCGGGCCCTTGCGGGTGTTAAGCCGCCGGAACTGGATGCCGGTGGCGTCGATGTTCCTGGCCATCTCCCCGCCCAGGGCGTCGATCTCCTTGACCAGGTGGCCTTTAGCCAGGCCGCCCACGGCCGGGTTGCAGCTCATGGCCGCGATGTGGTCGACGTTGATGGTCAGAAGCAGGGTGGCGAGGCCCATCCTGGCCGCGGCCAGGGCCGCTTCGCATCCGGCGTGACCGGCCCCCACGACAATGACCCCATAAGGTTTTCGGTTGTCCAGGTCCAAAGGAATCGACCTCCCAAGAATGAAGTACCAGAATCAAACCATGGTGTCAACGCGGCGACCCGGCTGCCTTGACACCGTCTGGTTTTTAAGGCAAATTTCATAAAAATCCGGGAAGTGGTTATGCCTCTGGACTGCCTGATCAAGAATCCCCGCGTGGTCGACGTCCTCACCGGCCGGATCGAGCGTCGGGACGTAGGGACGGTCGCCGGCCGGATCGCCTGGATCGGCCAAGGCCGGCCGCTGCCCGGGCAGGAGACCCAAGTCATCGAGGCCGACGGGTCCTTCCTTTTGCCGGGGCTGTTCGACGCCCACGCCCACTCCGACCTCTATTTCAACCCGGCCGCCTTCAGCGACGCCTTCCTGGTCCGGGGGGTGACCGCCGTCTTCGCCGACAACCACGACTGCTCGGCGGCCCTGGGTCCCAAGGCTTACGAGCGTCTGCTCGACGCCTCCCACAGCTTCAACATCCGCTTCTTCGCCGGCGTCCCGGCCGCGGCCCCGCCCTACCCGGGTGTGGAAGGTCCGGACATTTATCCCTTCGAGGACTTCGCCCGGATTCTGGCCCGAAACGAAGTCGTGGCCATCAGCGAAATCTTTCCCTGGCCGGCCATCCTCAAAGGCGACCGGCGGCTCCTCGAACGCCTGGACTACGCTCGCCGCATGGGCAAGAAAGCCGAAGGTCACACCGTGGGAGCGACCAGGGAAAAACTGGTGCTCCTGGCCCGGGCCGGCATTACTTCCTGCCATGAACCCCTGTCGCCCCAGGACGTCCAAAACCGGCTCGACGCCGGTCTTTGGGTCATGGTCCGCCACAGCTCCATCCGGACGGATATGGAAGAAATCATTCCTTATGTCAAGGCGCTGCCGCGCGAGCTGAAAGACCGCATCTGCCTGGTCACCGACGGCGTCTTCGCCCAGGACTATCTCCGGCGGGGCGCCTTGGATTACACCCTGATTTATGCCATGGAACTGGGCCTCGACCCGATGGACGCCTGGCGCATGGCCACGATCAATCCGGCCCGATATTTCGGCCTGGACCGTTTTCTAGGCCGGGTCCGGCCCGGTCTGGCCGCCGATTTGATCTTGGTTGACGACCTGGCCCGGCCCGCTCCGCGCCTGGTCCTGCTGAACGGCCGCCCGGCCGCCCGTGACGGCCGTCTGCTTGTGCCGCCTTCGCCTTATCCCGACCTGGGCCTGGGCGACCGGCCTTTTCGAGTGCCCAAGGTCGGACCGGAAATTTTTGAACTTCATGCCGCCCGAGCGGGCCAGGTCCGGGTCCCGGTCATTAAGGTGGTCAATCAGACGGTTACGGCGGCCGAAGAGCTGACCCTGACCGCCCGTGACGGCCGGTTGATGGCGCCCGACGATCCGGCCGTCATGAGGGTGGCCTTGATGGCCCGGGACGGTTCGGCCCTGGGGCTGGGCCTGGTCAAGGACCTCGGCTTCAATATCGGCGGCCTGGCTTCCTCCGTGGCCCACGAAGCCCACGGGCTGCTGGTTTACGGTTCCGATCCCGAGGACATGGCCGCGGCCCTTAATGTGGTTCTGGAGATGAAAGGGGGCCTGGCCGCGGTGGAGGGCGGCCGGGAACTGGCCCGGGCGCCGCTGCCGCTAGGCGGGATCATGTCCGATCAGGACCTGGCCGGAACCGCCCGGCTGATGTCCGGCTTTCTGGAACTTTTACGTGATCGGGGCGCCCCCTGGCCGGACCCCCTTCTGCCCATGGTCTTCCTGCCCTTCACCTCGATCCTCCATCTGCGCATCACCTACGGCGGGGTCTACGACGTGCGGGCCGGACGCATCGTCTTCAACGGGGCCGCGCCGGACCTCAAGTTGTAAACATCTGAAACCAAAAAGCTTATTGTTTCTCTTTAATAAGTACGAACCGCCGACCGGAAGACCTCCGGTTGGGGTATCAAAGGGGGAGGTCTGAACTCGGATGAATAAGGTCGTTATTGAATTTTCAGCCCAGGAGACCCAGCTTCTCGAATCGATTCTCATGGACGCCGACGCCGAAGAGGCCCTCAAGTTTCTGCGCCGGGTCATCAAGCCCAAACTGCGGGCCAAAACCAATCCGCATTTGGACCAGGGCCGTTCCACCGGCATCATGACTTGAAAACCGGCCCCCGGCCTGAAAACGTGTTGTGGTCTTCCTTATCGTGAAATGGCTGTCTTCTCAGCATTTTTCTCTCCGGCCGAGTGAAGTGGGTTCCTGCTTTGGCAGAACCGCCGTCCCCTTTAAGGCCCAACCGCGAAATGAAAGTCCGGTTACATGAGGCGTGATTGTTTTTCCGGCCCGAGATATCCAAGCCGTCGTTCCCGCGAAAGCGGGAACCCAGTCTTAGATTCGGTTCTTTTTTTGGTCCCCTGCTTGCGCAGGGGTGACGAGTGGAGCTTCAAGTCGGGTGAAAAAGGCGCATTCAGTGTCGACTTTCAAATAAATGGCGTATAGTTATCACCGTCATTCCCGCGCCAGGGGGAATCCGGACCAACATGCGCCGATAGATTATCTTTTCTTTTTTTCTTTCTTTTTTTATAGTTGGGGCTGGTCGTTCTACAGGAGGACATCGGTTTTGCCGGAGGATCATCGAAAAAAGATAGCGTCCTGGGGCGAGGCCCAGGACATTTCAGCCCGCCTGGGCCGGGACGGCCGGAAAATCGTGTTCACCAACGGCTGTTTCGACCTTATCCACGTCGGCCACCTACGTTACTTGAATGAAGCCCGAAAATACGGCGATTTTCTGATTATCGGTCTCAATTCCGACCGATCGGTCCGGACCATCAAGGGCCCCGGCCGGCCGATCATCCCCGAGGACCAGCGGGCCGAAGTCCTGGCCGGCCTCGAGGTGATCGACCTGGTGGTTCTCTTCGAACAGCCCGATCCCCACGAGTTGATCACTTTTCTCAGACCGGACGTCCTGGTCAAGGGCGGCGACTGGCCCCTGGACCGAATCATCGGCAAGGAGGTGGTCGAAGCCGGCGGCGGCCGGGTCTTGACCATCCCGCTCACCCCCGGCGTTTCCACCAGTACGATCATCGACCGTATCGTCTCTCTGCATAACGTTTTGGGAAAAAAGGACGAAACGGAATGAGAGTCTTTGGGTCGGCCCGGATTGGGACTGTTCGGCCTTTCCCCAAACATCTCGTCGCCCGAAGCCGTTAAACCCCTGGCGAGGCGGTCCCCCCCGGTCTTCTTCCGTTTTTACTCGGCCGATTGAAAGGGACCGGGGAAGGCCCGGTGAACCGGCCTCGTTTATTTCCTTACTCGACGGTCACGCTCTTGGCCAGATTTCGGGGCTGATCAACATCCGTGCCGCGCAGAACCGCGATATGGTAGGCCAGAAGCTGAAGAGGCAGGGCCAGGACAATGGGCATGAGCATCTGGCCGGTCGCCGGGACGTTGATGACCTCGTCGGCCTTGCCCAGGACATGATGGTTGTCCGGTTCGGTCACGGCGATGACCTGGCCGGCCCGGGCCTTGACTTCTTCGATATTCCCCAGGACCTTTTCCAGGGTTTTGCCGCCGGGCGCGCAGACGACCACGGGCATGTTCTCGTCGATCAGGGCGATGGGGCCATGCTTCATCTCGCCGGCCGGGTAACCTTCGGCGTGGATATAGGAGATTTCCTTGAGCTTGAGCGCCCCTTCCAGGGCCAAGGGATAATTGATGCCTCGGGCCAGGTACAGGAAATTCCTGGCCTGAAAGAAACGGCGGCTGACTTCCTTGATCCGCTCCTCCTCGGCCAGGGCCTCCTCCAGCAATCGGGGCAGTTCCATCAGGTCCTGGATCAGGGTTCGACCTTTTTCTTCGGGCAGAAGCCCACGGGCTTCGGCCAGGTACAGGGCCAAAAGATAGAGGCAAACCAGTTGGGTGGTGAAGGCCTTGGTCGAAGCCACCCCGATCTCCGGTCCGGCCTGGGTATAGATCACTCCTTCCACGCTTCGGGCCAGGGAAGAGCCGACCACGTTGCAGACGGCCAGAGTCCGAACGCCCTTGGATTTGCCTTCGCGCAGGCCGGCCAAGGTGTCGGCCGTCTCGCCGGATTGGGAAATGAGGACCAGGAGGGTCCGCTGGTCCAGGATAGGATCGCGATAGCGAAACTCACTGCCCAGGTCGACTTCCACGGGCAGGCGGGCCAGTTCCTCGATCATGAACTTGCCGACCAGACCCGCGTGATAGGACGTGCCGCAGGCGACGATGAAGACCTTGTTGACGTCCTGGAGTTCTTCCGTCGAAAAAGGCAGGTCCGGCAGGATCACCCGGCCCTGATCGGGAGAGACCCGTCCGCGGAAGGTGTCGATCACGGCCCGGGGCTGCTCGAAGATTTCTTTTTGCATGAAATGCTTATACCCGGCCTTCTGGGCCATGATCGGGTCCCACAGGACCTGGTGGACGTCCTTGACTATCTCCCGGCCATCCAGGTCCGTGAACCGGACTCCGTTTCGGGTCAGGAAGGCCACTTCCCCGTCATCCAGATAACTGACTTGGCGGGTGTGTTCCAAAATAGCCGGGACGTCCGAGGCGATATAGTATTCTTCCTGACCGTAACCAACGATCAGAGGGCTTTCCCGTCGCGCGGCCACCAGGAGGTCCGGTCTTTGCCGGTGAATAATGCCCAGGGCGAAAGAGCCTTGAATACGTTTTAAAGATAGTAAAACGGCTTCTTCGAACGAGCTACCCTGAGCGGCGTAAAAGTCGATTAGATGGGCCGCTATTTCGGTGTCCGTCTCGGAATCGAACCGGCGCCCGGCCTGAATCAGTTCCTCTTTGAGCGAAAGGTAGTTCTCAATAATGCCGTTGTGCACGACGGCCACCTGGCCGGAGAGATGAGGATGGGCGTTGGTCTCCGAGGGCCGGCCGTGGGTGGCCCAGCGGGTGTGGCCCAGGCCGAGATTGCCATCGAGGGGCTTGCGTTGAACCAGGTCCTTGAGGACGGCCAGCTTACCCTCGCAGCGTCTGGTCAGGATGTCGTTATCGATCCAAACAGCCAGCCCGGCCGAGTCGTAGCCACGATACTCAAGTCTTTCCAGACCGTTGAGCAGGATGGGGACGACGTTCCGATTGCCGATGTAGCCAACTATTCCGCACATGCTTTCACCATACTACTTGCGGCCGACCACGGCCAGGGGACCGACGACCGCATCTTCGGGAATTTCAGCCCCGTCGATAAAGGAACCATGTTCAATCCTGGCCCTGGTCCTGATCACCGCGTTTATTATTTGACAATTCGGTCCGATGACCGTTCCCGTCTCGACGGAGGTTCGGCCCAGGAGCAGGGTGTGGGGCCAAATGGTCACGTCCGGGGCCAGCTTGACCGTGGTTTCGATATAAACCGCATCCGGGTCGATCATGGTCACGCCGGCCCGCATCCAGGCGTAATTGGTCCGACTCCGTAGAACGGCCTCGGCCTGGGCCAGTTCGGCCCGATCGTTTATGCCCAAAACTTCCTCAGGTTCCGGCGAGAGTATGGCGGCCGCCAGCAGACCCCGCCCCCTGGCCAGATCGACCACATCGGTCAGGTAATACTCCTTCTGGTCATTGTCCGCCCTCAATCCGGCCACGGCCTCAAAAAGCAGGTTCGAGTCCACGGCGTAGATGCCGGTGTTGATTTCACAAACGGCCAGTTCTTCCGGGGTGGCGTCCCGGGCCTCGACGATCCGGAGCAGGTAGCCCTGGTCGTCGCGGACGACCCGGCCGTAAGCCCCGGGCTGGGGCAGTTCCACGGTCAAAACAGACAAGGGGGTGCGGCTTTGACGGTGAGCGGACAGAAAATCCAGCATGGTCTGGGGTGAAAGCAAGGGGACGTCGCCGGAAAGGATGAGGACCGTGCCTTGGAAATCGGCCAAAGCCGGGCGGGCCGAGGCCACGGCGTGTCCGGTGCCCAGTTGTTTTTCCTGAAGAACGAAGACCAAATCGTCGCCCTTGACGGTCTCTTTGACCCGCTCGGCCTGGTGGCCCACCACGACCACGGTTATAGCCGGATCGAGATACCGGGCCGAATTGAGGACATGGGCCAGGAGGGGCTGCCCCATCAGGGGATGCAACACCTTGACCAAATTGGACTTCATCCGGGTGCCCTTCCCGGCGGCCAGGATCAAAACGGCTAAATTTTCAGCCACAATCGTCCTTCCGAATTCAACCGGTCATATTCAAACCGATCTTAAACATTATCATGTTTTCGGACAAGAGCCTTTATCAATTTACCAGAAAAAAAGGGGCGGTCTGGAGCCCGCCCCTTCTCTTAGGATAAGCCAACTATTGGGATTATGCGCCCAATTGAGCCTTTTCAGCCACTTTCAGCCGGATCAAAGCCCGTTTTAGGGCGGCTTCGGCCCGGACGTAGTCTATTTCCTCGCGTTTGGCTTGAGCGATGCGCTCCTCGGCCCGCTCACGGGCCTTTTTGGCCCGGTTCACGTCGATCTCTCTGGCCAACTCAGCCGATTCGGCCAAAATGGTCACTTTCTCCGGCAAAACTTCGGCGAAGCCGCCGCTGACGGCCATGTAATTCAACTGCCCGCCTATCCGGTACCTGAGTTCCCCTTCCCTCAAGGTGGTCAGAAAGGGGATGTGCTGATGAAGAACGCCGAACTCGCCTTCGGCACCAGGGGACACCACAATGTCCACGTTTTCTCCGATGACCATCCGGTCCGGCGTGACCACTTCCAGTCTGATTTGTTCGGCCATGGTCCTCTTCTTCCTACCGGCTTTTACTAAGCCGCCGCTATACTTTCAGCCTTTTCACGGGCCTGTTCGATGGTCCCGACCATGTAAAAGGCCTGCTCGGGCAAGTCGTCGTGCTTACCATCGAGGATTTCCTTGAACCCCTTGATGGTTTCTTCGACCTTGACGTATGCGCCGGGCTGGCCGGTAAAGGTCTCCGCCACGTGAAAGGGCTGGGAGAGGAAACGCTGAATCTTCCGCGCCCGGGCCACGGTCAACTTGTCGTCTTCAGACAGCTCCTCCAAGCCCAGGATGGCGATAATGTCTTGGAGGTCCCTGTATTTCTGCAGAGTCATCTGGACGGATCGGGACACTTGATAATGTTCCTCCCCCAAGTACTGAGGGTCAAGGATTCGAGAAGTGGAATCCAAGGGGTCCACCGCCGGGTAAATCCCCAGCTCGGTCAAAGCCCGGGAAAGAACCACTGTTCCGTCCAAGTGGGCGAAAGTCGTGGCCGGGGCCGGGTCGGTCAGGTCGTCGGCCGGAACGTAAACACACTGGACGGAAGTGATCGAACCCTTAGTGGTGGAAGTGATCCGCTCTTGAAGCTCCCCAAGGTCTGTGCCCAGGGTCGGCTGGTAACCGACGGCCGAAGGCATGCGGCCGAGCAGGGCCGAGACCTCGGAACCGGCCTGGGTGAAACGGAAAATGTTGTCAATGAAGAGGAGCACATCCTGACCTTCCTCTTCCCGGAAAAATTCGGCGGCGGTCAGGGCGGAAAGGGCCACGCGGGCCCGAGCGCCCGGAGGTTCGGTCATTTGCCCGTAAATCAGGGCCGCCTTGGGCAGAACACCGGATTCCTTCATTTCCAGGTAAAGATCGTTGCCTTCCCGGGTCCGTTCGCCCACGCCGGCGAAAACCGAAATGCCGCCGTGCTGCATGGCGATATTATGGATCATCTCCATCATAACCACGGTCTTGCCCACGCCGGCCCCGCCGAACATGCCCATCTTGCCGCCGCGAGGGAAGGGCACCAGCAAGTCGATGACCTTGACCCCGGTCTCCAGGACGCGCACCGTGGTGTCCTGTTCGGTGAAAGACGGGGCCGGGCGGTGGATGGGGTAGTATTTCTTGCCTTCCACCGGACCGAGGCCATCGACCGGACGGCCGACCACGTTGAGCACCCGGCCCAAAGTCTCCTCGCCCACGGGCATGAGGATGGGTTGGCCCGTGTCCTTGGCTTCCATGCCCCGGACCAGGCCGTCGGTGGTGTCCATGGCTATGCACCGGACTACGCTGTCGCCCAAGTGCAGGGCCACTTCGATGACCAGGTTTTCCGGGGTGTCGTCGATGGTCGGATTGGTTACGGTCAAAGCATTCAAAATGGACGGAAGATTGCCCTCGGTGAACTGGACGTCCACAACAGGTCCGATGACCTGAATTATTTTACCTACGTTCATGTGTTCATAGACCTCCGGTGGCTAATTTCTTACATGGACCTGAGAGCCTCGGCGCCGCCGACAATGTCCATCAATTCCGCGGTGATCGCCGACTGACGGGCCTTGTTGTAAGCCAGGGTCAGGTCGTTGATCAAATCCTTGCAGTTCTTGGTGGCGTTGTCCATGGCGGCCATCCGGGCGGCGTGTTCGCTGGTGGATGTTTCCAGCATGGCGTTATAAACCTGAATAATCATGCTCTTGGGGAGCAGTTCCGTCATAATCCCTTCTACACTAGGTTCGAAGAGATATTCCAAGGTCGGCTCCGCGGGCCGGCCTTTTTTCTCTTCATCTTCCTCTTCGGAAGGCGGGGAGATGGGCAACAGTTTAAGCTGGGTCACGTTCTGACGGGCCATACCCTCAAAATGGGTGTAAAAAAGATAAACTTCCTGGAATTTCCCGGTGATGAACCCGTTCATGGCCTCACGGGCGAGGTCAGAGGCCGAATAATAATCGAAGGAAGACATCATATCGGTATAAAATTTCAGGACGTTTACCTGACGCCGGCGGAAATAATCCCTCAGCTTTCTCCCGACCAGGGTCAAGGAAACCTCGATACCTTCCTGGCTTTTCCGTTTGACGAATTTTTCCACGGCCGAAATGGTGTTCATATTGAAGCTGCCGCAAAGACCCCTGTCCGACGAAAAACAAATGACCGTGACCGTCTTCACTTCGGCGGGCTGAATGAGAAAGGGATGAATATCCCGCTGTTCGATTCTGGCCGCCAGGCTGTTCATCACTTCGGCGTATTTGGCCGCATAGGGACGAAAATTTTCCATCCGGGCCTGAGCGCCCCGCAGTTTGGAGGCGGCGACCATATTCATGGCCCGGGTGATTTGCTGGGTCTTTTTGACCGCACCGATCTTTCTTTTAATATCTTTCAGGGCCGCCATGATTCACCCTTATACGGGTTGGAAAACCGAGGCGAACTCAGTCAGGGCCTTCTTGATTTTTTCATCCAATTCCTGACCGATGTCATTGGCTTCCTTGATTTCGGAGAAAATCTCCGGGTATTTATTTTCAACGAACTCGAAAAGCTGCTTCTCGAAGGACTGGATGGCCGAGATCGGATATTTGTCCAAAAAGCCGCGGGTGCCGGCATACAGGGCCGTGACCTGCTTTTCGGCGGCCATGGGTTGATACTGGGGCTGCTTGAGCAGTTCGACCAGGCGCTGACCTCGATTAAGCTGGGCTTGGGTGGCTTTATCCAGGTCAGAACCGAACTGGGCGAAGGCCTCGAGCTCGCGGTACTGGGCCAGGTCGAGGCGGAGACGTCCGGCCACTTTCTTCATGGCCTTGGTCTGGGCGGCGCCGCCGACGCGGGAGACCGAGAGGCCGACATTGATGGCCGGACGGACGCCCGAGAAGAACAGACTTGGTTCCAAGTAAATCTGGCCGTCGGTGATGGAAATGACGTTGGTGGGGATGTAAGCCGAAACGTCACCGGCCTGGGTCTCGATGATGGGCAGGGCGGTCAGGGAACCCCCGCCTTTTTCGTCGTTGAGTTTGGCCGCCCTTTCCAGCAGACGGGAGTGATTGTAAAAGATGTCGCCGGGGTAGGCTTCGCGTCCGGGCGGACGGCGAAGGAGCAGGGAGACCTGGCGGTAGGACTGGGCCTGTTTGGACAGATCGTCGTAAACGATCAGAGCGTGCCGGCCGCTGTCCCGGTAGTATTCGCCGATGGAGCAACCGGCGTAAGGGGCGATATATTGGAGCGTGGCCGGATCGGAGGCGCAGGCCGAGACCACGACCGTGTAATCCATGGCCCCGTAACGGCGGAAAGTGTCGACGACCTGAGCCACGGTCGATTTCTTCTGGCCGATGGCCACGTAAATGCAGATGATATCGCCGCCTTTTTGATTAAGGATCGCGTCCACGCCGATGGCCGTCTTGCCGATCTGGCGGTCGCCGATGATCAGCTCCCGCTGCCCCCGGCCGACCGGGGTCATCGAGTCGATAGCCTTAATGCCGGTGTACATGGGCTCGTTGACCGGACGGCGGGCGATGATGCCCGGAGCGATCATTTCAATCCGCCGAAACTCGGTGGTCTCCAAAGGACCCCGGCCGTCCAAGGGGTTGCCCACCGGATCGATCACCCGGCCCAGAACCGCTTCCCCGACCGGAACTTGGGCGATGCGGCCGGTTCTCTTGACAATGTCGCCTTCATTGATGTGTTCGACCGCGCCTAGAACAGCCACACCCACATTGTCCTCTTCCAAGTTAAGGACCATGCCGTAGATGCCGCCGGGAAATTCCAAAAGTTCCATGGCCATGGCTTTCTCAACGCCGTAAACCTTGGCCACGCCGTCACCGACCGACAGAACGGTGCCCGTCTCGGAAATCTCGATCTTTTTATCGTAATCCTTGATCTGAGACTTTATGATTTCACTGATTTCTTCCGCTCTGATCTCCATATTTCTCTACCCCTTGATCAAAAATTCTTTGAGGTTGTGAAGCTGGGTCTTGACACTCCCATCCAAGGTCAAATCCCCTACATGGGCCACGATTCCGCCGATGATTTCGGGATCGGTCTTGACCTCCAGGAAGATGCTCTTGCCCGTCATCTTTTCCAAGGTGGCCCTGACCTCTTTTTCGAGGTCTCCTCCCATGGGCTCGGCGGTGAAGATCGTCGCCCGCTGGACATTATTGACCTCATCGACCAGACGTTGATAATATTGGTTGATGTCTTCAATGTGGCCAATACGCATTTTGTCCATGAGCAGACCCAGAAAGTTCTCCATGATCTTGGACAGGCCCATTTTGGCCAGGATAGCCTTCAATATATTCCGACGGGTTTCCGCAGGGTAAATCGGATTGGTCAGAGCCTCGGTCACTTCATTATTGGCCATGACCTTGGTGAAGGCCTTCAACTCTTCTCCATATTTTTTTATGTTGCCATCTTCCTGACCAAGAGCCAGCAAAGCCCTGGCATATCGTCTAGCAATGGCTTGGCTGATCAATTCTGCACCACCTTCTTGAGATATTCCTCCACCAGACGCCGCTGGTCCTGTTTATTTATGTTTTGCTTGATCAATTCTTCCGCCATGGAGGCAGACATAGCGGCGATCTCCTTTTTAAGACCGTCCTTGGCCTGTTTGATCTCCTGCTGAATGGTCAACTCGGACTGCTCCCTGATCCGCTGAGCCATCTCCTGGGCATGGGCCAGGATTTTGGCCTTTTCGCTCTCGCCTTCCTTGATATAATCGGCCAGAACCTTCTCGCGCTCGACCTCCAATTCCGACAGCCTGGCGGCCAATGATTGGAAACGCTTCTCGGTCTCGTTTTTTTTGGCCTCCAGATCGGACAGGGTCTGGGCGATACCTTCCCGTCGACTGCTCAGAAATTGGGACAACGGCTTCCTCAAGACTACAAAAAGAACCACGAAAAGGACGGCAAAATTCAAGGCCCGCCAAACCAGGTCCCAGACCTTTTCCGACGAAGGCCCGCCGTGGCCGCCCCCTTCCTCGCCAGGTCCGGCCTGTCCTTGGACGGCCGTTTGCCCCTGGCCGGTTTCACTGGCCATCAGGAGCGAATTGGGACCGAGCAGACCCAACCCAAAGACCAAACCCGATATCACAATAAACAAAAGGAGGCCCAAACGTCTCCGGGACGCCGTCTTCTTCATGAAAGGCTCCTTCCCAAAACCTTTACCGCCAGTTCTCTGGAGAAGACCTCCGTCTCGGATTGAAGAGCCGTCCGAGCCTGGCCGATCTCCCCAATTATTTGAGCCTTGATCCTTTCCATGTAAGCTTCCGCCTCATGGCTGACCCCGCCGACAATTTTCTTCTCTTCTTCCAAGCCCTGCTCTTTGATCTCATCCTTTTTCAAAAAGCCTTCCTTCTTGGCTTCGCTCAGACGAGTCTCGATCTCCTTCAGCCTATCCTCGGCCCGTTCCGCCAACTGATCAATGTCGTTCTCGAAACCCGTGATCTTTTCCCGGCGCTCTCGGATGATACTCCTGATGGGTCGATAGAGCAGGAAATTAAGGGCGATCATCAGAAGCAGGAAATTAAAGATTTGAATGAACAAAGAGGCGTTAATCTCTATCATCTCGGACTTGACCTCGAATTCACGAACTGGCTGTAGATTACGACGGAATTCTTGATTAGCCTCGGCTAGTTAAACTCGATTTAACCAATTTTTATCCGGTAGTGCCTTAAGTTACAAGCAAAATTTATTACCTTATCCCGCCTTGAGATGTCAAAGGTTTTTTTAAAAAAAATTTCACAAAGTCGTGCGGGATGTAGCGTATCGATATTTATAAAATTTCTTGATCGACCCTGCCCTCGCCTTCCTTGGTGATCAAAGTGATCTTCTTGTCGAAATTGCCGCCCGCCTCAGCCATCTGGCAATGACCCTCGAAGACGACTCCTTCATCAATAATCACGATCGGTGAGCAAATATTTCCGAAATGCTTGGCCGGCGCATGGAATTCGACCCGGTTCCTGGCCAGGATGTTGCCATGGACCTCGCCGCTGACGATCACGGTGTCAACATCGATCTCGGCGGTTACATTGGCCGTGTCGCCGATGATCAGGGTTCCTTCGGACTTGATCTTCCCGGAAAAACGGCCGTCCAGACGGATGACCCCCTCGAAGTTCAACTGACCTTGAAAGTCGGTGCCCAGACCGATAAAAGCACTAATTTCGCTCCCGGAACCCCAGCCGCCGCGTCGTCGTTTTTTCATTTAGCCTTCTAATCCTTAAATTGAGCTTGGATCAGGACTTCTTCTGCGGTCTTAGCAAATTTCAAACGCAGGCGCAACCCCAAAGGTCCTTTTTGATCATAACATTATGTCAAGGGACAAAACGAGGCGCCTTTTAAACCATTTTGTCGATCAACTTCCGGGCGGACTCCAGGGCTTCCCCGGCGAACCTTATTTTGATCGCGGCTTTGAGCATCTCCGGACTGAGAATTCGGTTCATCCCGGCCAATACGGCCAAAGCCGCCAAGGCCCAGTCATTACTTTTGATTTTTTGCCCGCGGAAATCCATCCGGCGGACCTCGGCCCGGGTAGAGGGGAGATTAAGGCCCTGGGCTTGAATAATCAAGGTCTCGGGGCCAAGTCTTTCGAACAAGACGCTCCGGCGTTGCACCCCTTCCCGTCCCAAGGCCAGAACCACATTGGGTCTTTCCAGCCCGGTGAAACCTATCTCCCTGGGGGAAAGAATGACCTCACTGATCGAAGGTCCCCTCAACACGGTGATATTGTATTCATTCTTTTGGGTGACCCTCAGCCCGGCCGTCAAACCGGCCCGGCACAGAATTTCCCCGGCGGTGATAATCCTTTGCCCGGCGTCGCCCAAAATCATCACCTCGCTCCGGACCTTTTCCGGCGGATCGAGGATTTTATCGATGGACGCGGGCGGGGAGGCGGGCTGCAAGGCAGCCGCCAACTCCCGGTAATGACGCCCGTATTCTTTTCCAGCGTTCTCCTCGACCGGACCGGCCACCGGCGGCAACCGGGTCAGGCCCTCTTCGATTGCCCGGGGCGTCAATTTATTCCTTCCGGTGTAACGTCCCGGGCAAAGGCCCCAGATATCGACCAGGGCGAAACCTTCATGGCGGAGGGCGCCCTCCATCACCCCGGACAAATCCTTATGGAAGCCGGAACACCGGGCCAGGTAGGTGGCCCCGGCCGCTCGGGCCGCCTGACAAATATCGATGGGAAACTCAAGACGATTGAGGAAACCGGAAGAGACCACGGCGTCCGGGGGAGTGGTCGCGGAAAATTGTCCTCCGGTCATGCCGAAGTTAAAATTGTTAAGGATCAGCAGGGTCAAGTCCAAATTCCGGCGACAAGCGCTTAAAATATGAGCCCCGCCGATGCCGATCCCGCCGTCGCCCATGGTCACCACCACCTTCAAATCGGGCCGAGCCAGCTTCAGACCCGTGGCATAGGTCAGGGCCCGGCCATGAAGGCCGTGGAAGGCGTGCGTATTGAAAAAAGTGTCAAAAAGACCCGAACAGCCGATGTCGCTGACCATGACCACTTGATGGCCCTGAAGTCCCATGTTCCGAAAACACTGATCCAGGGCATGGGCAATCCTTTCATGGGTGCAGCCCGGACAAAAAACCGGAGGCCGGTCTTTATTCAGTAGACTGGACACGACGGATCATTTCCTCGATCCTGGCGGGCGGGACGAGACGTCCGTCCATTCGGCCGAGAAACTCAACCCGTTTCTCAGGTATAACCCTCCTGATTTCCCTGACTATCTGGCCGAGATTCATCTCGACCACCAGAATATTTTTCGCTCCCCTGGTCTTTTCCTTGATCAGGTCTTCGGGGGTCGGCCAGAGGGTTTTGAGGATCAGGAGGGAAACGGGCCGGCCCTGCTCTTTCCGCTTTTGATAGACATCCTTGGCCGCCCGGGCGGTCACGCCGTAGCATAGGATGAGCGTTTCGGCCTTTGCCTCGAGATATTCTTCATAAAAGGTGAAGCGGCTGACGGCCGCCAGCAGTTTTTTTTCGAGCCGGTCTTGGGACCGGGCTATTTCTTCATGATTGGTCGTAATATAGCCGTCGGGTCCATGGGTGGACGAGGTTTGACGAACCAAAACCTTGCCCCCGATGGGTAGAAAATATGGAGTCAGGCGGTCTGGAGGAGTCTCGAAGGGAAGAAAAGGCCTTCCCGGCGGGGGCGCGGCCCGGTCGATGATCGGCGGGCGAGGCAGGGCCTCCAAATCCACGCTCTCCTTGGTCAGACCGATCTCCTTGTTGGAAGCGATGAACACCGGACACCTGTATTCTTCGGCCAGGTTGAAGGCGTGCCAAGTCAAAAGGAAACAATCCCTGGCGTCAACCGGGGCCAGAACGATCACCGGCAGGCCGCCGCTGCAACCCCAGCGCATGAACTGAACATCCCCGTCAGCCCCTCGGGTGGCTGAACCGGTCGAAGGTCCTAGTCTTTGAACGTCAACAATGACGATGGGGATCTCGCCGCCGATGGCGAAGGAGATGTGCTCACTATAGAGGCTCAAACCGGGCCCCGAGGTCGCGGTCATCACCTTGAGGCCGGCCATGGAGGCCCCGAGACAAGCCCCGATGGAGGCGATCTCGTCTTCACCTTGCAGACAGATGCCGCCCAGGGGCGGAAGAAGTTCGAGCATGGCCTCGAAAATACTGGTGGCCGGGGTGATCGGATATCCGGCGAAAAAACGGCACCCCGCGCCCACCGCCCCCCAGGCCGTCGCTTCGTTTCCTTCCAACAAAGAAAAAGCCATAAACGTCCCTCCCGGTCAAAAAACGAGGGCTTTCATTCAATTTCGGCGGTTCGGATGGTTCTTTTCATCCACTTGCCGAACCCGATCCCTGATTCTCTCTTCCAGACCAGGATAAAATGAAGATAGACTCCCTGGGCCTCGTAGAGGTATATATCTAATATATCATGATAATCAATAAAAAAATACAAGGCGCCGCAAAAGGCCCGAGGTTTGAATCGCCGTTCCCCTTCGCGGCCGGGCCGCCGTCGATGGCCGCTTGATTTCGGCCGGTTTTTTTGCTTGACAGGCCTCTGATTTGGGGCTACAGTCACTTTATAGCTATGTTGTAGTTAATTCAACTGATGGCGGTCGGTTGGGCCGTGACAAACATTTTAATTTAATTTCAATAAATTAATTCCCACGACCACTCCCTGAAGGGTCAAAAATGGCCAAAGAAATTTCTACCAATAACCGACAAGTTCCGCTCGCCAATGAAGATCAGCCCGAGAAGAAGGTTAAGTTCGAAGTCTACGGGGAAGAAATGATCGAAAAGGTAGTCAAACTTAGCGGCAACAGCGGCCGAGTCTATCTGCCCCCGGACTGGGTCGGCAAACACGTCAAAATCATCCGGATCGATTGAGAAATGCGCACAGATTTGGAAATAAGGTCCATTAAGCCCGAAGAACTCGAAGAAGTGCTGAAAATCCAGGAGGCCGTTATCCGGAAGAAGGTTTCGCCCGACTGGATCAATGTGGTCAAGGTCCAATTATCCAAGCCGGAGGGCATCGGTTTGGCCGCCCTTCGAGAGGGCGAGGTCATCGGATTTTTCTTCGGCGAGGTCAAACACGGGGCTTTCGGCTTGGAGCATTCCGGCTGGATTGAAATGTTCGGGGTCAATCCCAAGTTTATGGGCCAGGGCGTGGGCCGGGCCCTGGCCCAGGCCGTTTTCGACCGTTTTCGGGAAAGAGGCATCAGGGATATTTACACGGCGGTCCGATGGGATTCCGGCGACCTTTTGGCCTTTTTCAAGGAAATCGGCTTCAATTTAAGCAATTTCATTAATCTAAAAGCCAAGTTGGACTGATGTTTCATCTCATATCAAGGAGGACAACCACTTGATGGAGATGTGCCAGGGGTGGGACGAGAACCGGCCTGAGCCTGGATTATGCGGCGGATTGGTCCCGAAAGCGCTTGGTATAAAATAATTAAACATTGAGGCGGCTGCTTGAGTAAAGTCCGATGGTGGTGAAAGAAAAACGGGAGCCTAAAAACGGATTTCAATCGGCGCATCAAACTGGATTTTCAAGGGGCAACGTTTTCCTCGGATACCGGCTGCCTACCGCTTCGAGAAGTCGATAAGCACTTCGGGATCATCCTTTGAAGCCAGCCAGGACAACTATATCGCCCAAGACGAAGGTAGAGGGTGACAAATGAGATATGCGGAGACAGGGTATAATTTAGAAATCGATCTATCCCGGGGAAGCATCGAGCGGGTGGAAACCGACCCAAGGGATACCGAACTTCATTTGGGCGGCCTGGGGACTAACGCCAAGATATTATGGGACAGGGTTCCTCCGGAAGTGGAACCCTTTTCTCCTGATAATCTCTTGATATTCAGTTCCGGTCTTTTAGGGGGCACCCCTGCTCCCGGGGCTAATCGGACCATAGTCTCCACCTTTTCACCTCAGACTTTGTTAATGGCGTTTTCAATGATGGGGGGTTTTTGGGCGCCGGAATTGAAGTATGCCGGTTATGACAAAGTGATCATTCGCGGCAAGTCGCCCGATCTGGTTTATTTGTGGATAAATAATGACCAGGTGGAAATACGTGACGCCGGACATCTCCAGGGTAAGGGCGCTCTGGAAACGGCGGAACTCATTCGACAGGAGTTGAAGGAGCCGAAGGTTCAGGTGGCGTCCATCGGCCTGGCCGGCGAGAACAGGGTCTATTTTGCCTCCATCGAGCACGGCAGGTCCAGTGCCAGCCGAGGCGGAATAGGCGCCGTGATGGGAGACAAAGGGTTAAAAGCGATAGCTGTTCGTGGAACCAAGGACATCCATATTGCCCGGCCGGAGGAATTTATAGGTCTTGCCAAGGAAGTGCTGAAATACATCCAATTTCGGTCAGATAACCCAATTAAGGGGGTCCCGCCCATTTTGGCCGGGATCGGTTCGCCTCAAGAGATGGCCATACACGACGAGGAATGGCATACCACCAATTTCGCCTGGGGAAACGCCCGCCACCGAAGAAAAGATTTTTGGACCAAGAAAAACCAAGAGAGTTGGAGGGAATCTCAGGAAAAGGCGGTGGAGCGCTTAATAGGTTGTTACAACTGTCCGATGAAATGCGGGGCCACCATTTCCTATCCAGGGCAAACAAAATACATGATGAAATGTTACTCGAAACTTACTTATGTAATGGGGGCCATGGTAGACGACCTGGAGTTTGGGTTTAGAATCGCCGGGCGTGCTCAGGAGTATGGCGTCGACGGGTACACAGCGCCCCAGGTCATGGCCTTCGCGGTGGAGCTTTATGAAAAAGGCATTTTGACCGACCAGGACCTGCCGGGAATGCCGTCCGATAACGCGGAGAGGTTTTTCTGGTTGTTGGAAAGAATCGTCCGACGGGAAGGGGTTGGAGATGCTTTAGCCAACGGCGTATATTGGGCCGCCCGTCAGATCGGCCGGGGGGCCGAGGCATACGATCGGAACACTGTTAAAAAACATGAACAGATGCCCATCAAGCTGGGTATGCTGAATCCTATGTATTTCCTTATGTATGCCACCGGCGAGAAAATGAACATTACCCAAATTGAAGGGCAGATGCCCCAGATACCCTTTGAGACTAGAGAGGAAAGAGAAGAGTTTGTAAAGGATTGGATCCAGGCTCCCAATGACAAGTTCAAGGAATATTTTTTAAATTGGGAACTGCGTGGAGAACGGGCCTTTCCATACTACCCGCCTCCTCAGGCAACTTGTGAGATAGTTGATTGGCAAGAAACCATGCACTACATTGATGACGCCACCGGCATCTGCGCCGGTCTGTCGTCGTTTCCCATAAAGCCTCCGTACCATATACATAATTTACCGATTTTAATCTCACTTGCCGCCGGCATGGATATCGATGAAGCCGAACTATGGGAAATATCCAAGAGAAACCGAAACCTGATTAGGTCCATTAATGTAAGAAGAGGTATGAGAAGAAAAGATGAGAAGCCTCCGGAGGACCATTGGAAGAAGCGATTTCCCGAGCTTGAAGCCAAGCTCTTGGATGAGTATTACAAATTCAGGGGATGGAATAATGAGGGTATTCCCACTAAAGAGGCTTTACATGAACTGGGTTTGGACTATGTAGCCGAAGATTTTGTTAAGAGGGGAATATTGACCGAAGATGAAAGGACTTCTTCTATAGCGGAAAAAGGGAACTAATCGGGTGGAGGGAGTGAATGGCGACGGGTGAGAAAAAAACTAAAATCGTGAAGAGAATAAAGGTCGATGTTGATAAATGCAATGGCTGCCGGGCCTGTGAGGTAATCTGCTCCTCCTTTCACGCTACGCCGAAATACAGCAGCAATAATCCGGCGCGGGCGCGCATTCGGGTGATTCATGAGCCATTGAAAGACATATACTTTCCTGTGTATGCCGGTGAGTATGTTCAAGCCGAGTGTACCGGCAGGAACAAATATACGATAGACGGAAAGCAATACGATGAATGCGCCTTTTGCCGGGCTTCCTGTCCATCTCGAGACGTATTCAAAGAACCAGATTCCGGTCTCCCTATAAAATGCGACATGTGCGAAGGCGAAGAAGAGCCCTTGTGTGTTACGTGGTGCTTGGCGGATGCCCTTACTTACGAAGAAGAAGAGGAAGTCGGAGAAGAAGAGGCGCTGGACGAGATGGAGATCGGATTGGAAGCATTGGCGAACAAATATGGCTTGCCGAAGTTAATGGATGCCATGGTCCGAATGTCAGTGTCCAGGAAGGGATAGAACATTAAGGCCAAAGAAGGGGATCAAGAGAGACCGTGGAGAATGTAGCCGACTTCAAGGAGATCATTGACGTCATAAAGGCGAACGGTGGGGACGCCTTCAAACTATGCTATCAATGCGGATTATGCGACACCGTCTGCCCGTGGAACAGGGTTAGAAACTTCAGCATGCGCAAAATAGTCCGACAGGCTGCGTTCGGGATGACCGAGATCGAAAATGAAGATATATGGCGCTGCACCACCTGCGGCAGATGCCCTCAAAAGTGCCCCCGGGATGTAAGGCAGATAGAATCCGGGGTCGCCCTGCGCAGGATCGCCATGGAATATGGGGTTTTCCCCGCCGCCGTGCGTCCTGTCCGCACCGTGAGGGCCAGCCTGATCGGCGAAGGCAACCCCTTGAACGAACTGAGAAAAAACAGGGCCGATTGGACGGAAGGTCTGTCTGTCCAGACGTTTACCGAGGGCATGGACATTCTGTATTTCCCGGGCTGCTACCCCAGCTACGACACAAGGTTGAAAAAGGTGGCCCGAGCCACCGCCGCCATTCTCAACGCCGCGGGTGTGGAATACGGAATATTGGGCTCCAAGGAGAACTGCTGTGGGGAAAGCATCCGCAAGACGGGCGATGAGGACTTGTTCAAGCGCCTGGCCAGGGAAAACATCAAAACTTTTATCGATCACGGCGTAAGGAAAATCCTCGTTTCTTCCCCTCATTGCTACCATACCTTCAAAAACGAGTATACCGAATTTATGGCCCGCTTCGAGGTGGTTCATATCTCCCAATACCTATTCGAACTTCTAAATGAAGGAAAGATCGAGATCAAAAAAGAGTACAAGAAGAAAATCACCTATCATGATCCATGTTACCTGGGCCGGCATAACGGTATCTTTGCCGAACCCCGAGAGGTTTTGAAGAAGATACCCGGCCTGGAGCTGACTGAGATGCCTGATTCCCTGGCCGACAGCCTCTGTTGCGGAGGGGGAGGCGGCAGGATTTGGATGGAAACCCCCAATGGTGAACGGTTCTCCGACCTCAGACTGGAACAAGCCCTCGAAGTGGGGGCGGAGGTGCTGGTTACTTCCTGCCCCTATTGCCTCACCAATTTCGAGGACAGCAAGTTGAATCTGGCGGATAGCGAAGTCATGGAGATCAAGGACCTCACGGAGATCATCCAGGAAGTGATGTAAGGAACCGCAGAAACCGGATGAGGGTATAGATAAGTGGAAAAAGAATCCGTCGACGGACAGAATTTCATTGTTCCCGCGGACCGCAACTTCGGCGATGTTATGGTCGTCGGTGCAGGAATCAGCGGGATTCAAGCCGCTCTTGACTTGGCCACCGCTGGTTTTAAGGTCTTTTTGGTTGAGAAATCGCCGGCTATCGGCGGCAAGATGGCCCAGCTTGACAAGACCTTTCCCACAAACGACTGCTCCATGTGCATTGAATCTCCGAAGTTTATCGAATGTGATCGCAACCCCAACATAGAGATCATGACCTATACCGAAGTCGACAGCGTGGAGGGGGAAGCGGGAGATTTCAAGGTAACCCTGATCAAAAAACCCAGATACATCATAGAGGAGAAGTGTACGGGTTGTACTACCTGTGTGGAGTACTGCCCGGTCAAGGTCCCGGACCCATTCAATCAAGACTTGTCGTCGAACAAGGCTATCCATATATACTTCTCCCAGGCGGTTCCCCTGGTCACTTATATAGATGAAAACTGCCTTTACCTCAAAGACAAGAAATGCACTATTTGCGTGGGGGTTTGCCAGAATGACGCCATCGATCTTCATCAAGAACCGAAGAAGGTGGAAGTAAAAGTCGGAGCGATAGTTCTGTCTCCGGGCTATGAGATATTCGACCCTCTTTTGAGGGGCGACTACGGCTACGGCCGGATGGAAAACGTGGTCACCAGTCTTGACTTTGAACGGCTGTTATGCGCCACCGGTCCGTATGAAGGCGAGATAAGGCGCCCTTCCGACGGCAAGCATCCGCATAAAATAGCCTGGATTCATTGCGTCGGTTCCCGGCAGGTCATCCCGGGCGGCAACAGCTATTGTTCAGCCGTATGCTGCTCGTATACCCAGAAGCAGGTGATTTTGGCCAAAGACCATGACGCCGAGGTGCAGGCGGCGATATTCCATAACGATATTCGGTCCTATGGCAAGGATTTCGAACGATTCTACCAAAGAGCGGAGAAACTTCCCGGAGTCCGGTTTATAAGAAGCTACGTATCGATGGGAAAAGAAATCCCGGAAAGCAAGAATGTAACTATAAAATATTCTACTACCGACGACGGAGTTAAAGAGGAAGAATTCGATCTGGTGGTATTATCGGTCGGATTGAATCCTCCGGCCGATGTGAAAGCCCTGGCCAAAAAATTCGGCATCGAGCTGAATTCTCACGGATTTTGTAAAACCAATCCGGTTAATCCTATTGAGACCTCTCGCCCGGGTATTTTTGTGACCGGGGCCTTCCAGGGTCCCATGGATATCCCCGAATCGGTGGTGACCGCCAGCGGGGCGGAAGCCCTTTGCGGTCGGCTCCTCAATTATCGACGGGGGAAATTGGCCCAGGAAAGAATATTCCCACCGGAAAGAGACGTCTCGGAAGAAGAGACCAGGGTGGGTGTCTTCGTGTGTCATTGCGGAGCTAATATCGGAAGAGTGGTGAATGTTCCCGCCGTCGTTGAATATTCCTTGACCTTGGACAATGTTGCTCACGCTGAAGAAGGCCTTTTCGTATGTTCTACCGACGCCGCCCAGCAAATATCCAACACGATCCGGGAAAAAGGGCTCAATCGCGTGGTGGTCGCCGCCTGCACGCCCCGAACGCATGAACCGTTATTCCGGGACACGCTTCGGGAAGGCGGAATTAATCAATATTTTTTCGACATGGCCAATATAAGAGAACATTGCTCCTGGGTCCACGCTAGAGAAAAGGAAGAAGCCACCCAAAAAGCCAAGGATATAGTCAGGATGTCCGTGGCCCGGACCGCCTTTTTGGAGCCTTTGCAGGAATTTGATCTGCCGGTCGACAAAAGGGGATTAGTGGTCGGAGGCGGCCCGGCCGGGATGATCAGCGCCCTGAGCTTGGCCGACCAGGGCTTTGAGGTTTACCTGGTGGAAAGGGAGACAGACTTGGGGGGAATGGCCCGACGGCTTCATTACACCTTGGAGGGACTCGATGTTCAAGCATATTTGGGTAAGGCCATCCGCCAGGTTTATCAGCATCCCTTAATCCATGTGATTACGGAAGCGGCCGTCACAGAGGCCTCCGGTTATGTGGGCAATTTCATAACCAAGGTAGCCTCTAAAGGAAGGGTCAAGGAGATACGACATGGCATAACCATAATCGCCGCCGGGGCTGAAGAATATAAACCCACCGAATACCTTTATGGGAAAGATGACCGTGTCTTGACCCTGCTGGAACTGGAGGAGCAAATAGCCGAACGAAACGAAAGGCTGATTAACTCCCAGAGTCTGGTGATGATCCAATGCGTAGGCTGCCGGCAAGAAGACAGAAATTACTGCGCCCGGATATGCTGCAGCCAGGCTATAAAGAACGCCTTGAAACTAAAAGAGATGAACCCCCGGATGGATATCTACCTTCTCTTTCGGGACATGAGAACGTATGGGTTTAGAGAGGATTATTATCGGGAAGCGTCAAATAAGGATGTCAAGTTCATCCGCTATGAGCCCCATGATAAACCTAAAGTGGAAATTTTTGAGGAGGATGGTCGGCGTGCTTTAAGGATCACCGTGACCGATCCTGTTTTAGGCCAAGAGCTGGCCATAGACGCCGATGCGCTCGCTCTGGCCGCCGCCGTTATCCCCTCGGCCGGGAGCCAGGAATTATCCCGATTGTTCAAGGTGCCTTTGAGCCCGGATGGTTTCTTCCAGGAAGCCCATGTAAAATTAAGACCGGTTGACTTCGCCGCGGAAGGCGTTTTCCTGTGCGGGACAGCCCACTATCCCAAGCATTTATCGGAAACGATCAGCCAGGCCTACGGGGTGGCCGGCCGGGCCGTAACTATTCTCTCACGGGATTCAGTCACGGCCTCCGGCTCTGTTTGCGGGGTGGATGAGGGAAAGTGTATTTCGTGTGGGGCGTGTATCTCAGCTTGCAAGTATGGCGCCATAGAATTTCATGACACACCCCAAGGCAAAAAGGCCGGAATCAATCCTGTTCTCTGCAAAGGAGACGGTCTGTGTAACGCCAAGTGTCCGACCGGGGCCATTTACTTGAAGCACTATACCGACGAACAAATCTTCGCCCAAATTGACGCGGCGATTCCAGAGTTGGGGAAGTCCACTGAAGCAGGGATTGCCGCCTTAGGAAGGGTCTGAGACAGAATGGGTGCAGGGCTGGAATTCAAACCGAGAATATTGGGTTTTTTATGCAATTGGTGCTGCTACGCCGGCGCGGACCTTTGCGGGGTTTCCCGTTTTCAATATCCCCCTTATATAAGGGTGGTCAGGTTGATGTGCTCGGGCAGAGTCGATCTGGCCTTTATACTCCGAGCCTTCTTAAAGGGGGCGGACGGAGTGTTTATCGGCGGTTGTTGGCTGGGTGAATGCCATTATGTCACCGAAGGAAACTACGATGCCTTAAACGTGGTGAATCTATCTAAAAAGTTATTGGAGCACACGGGGGTGAATCCCGAAAGGTTAAGAATAGAATGGGTTTCCGCCTCGGAAGGAATCCGTTTCGCCGAAGTTATGGATGACTTTGGCCGGAAAGTGAAGAAGCTGGGACCGCTCGGCCGGGGCGAGGGAATAGACGAAAATGAATTGAAGTCCAAACTTGAAGAAGCTACAAGGCTGATTCCCTACATTAAGATAGTGAAAAGGGAGAAACTGGCACTGCATCTTGATGAAAAGGAATATAGCGAGCTTTACACCAATGAAGAGATAACGAGATTATTTCGTGAAGTAATCTCGTACTATATTGATCCGGACCAGTGCCAGGCCTGTATGATCTGCCTTAGGAAATGCCCCGTAGAAGCGATCACTGGCGGCAAGAACAAGATACATGTAATAGACCAGGAAAAATGCATAAAATGCGGAACTTGTTTTGAATCTTGCCCCCCTCGTTTCAGCGCGGTGAAGAACATTTCCGGCGAGCCGGTCCCGCCCGCCATCCCGGAAAAACTTAGAATTATAGTCAGAAAGAGTAAACAAAAATGAGGGAAATCCTTTTACGGATTAATGGAAGTTAAGTCGAAACCAGGGAAGGAATGACCATTTGGGCGGCTGCACAAAATGAAGGGAGAGTCATTCCGGTGATTTGCCGCCACTAGAAATTAGAGCTTTATGGGGCCTGTCGAATTTGCAAGGGGGATTAGGAAATTCGCGGCCGGACAAATCTCGTTGCCGTCTGCTGTGACCCGATAGAACCGAATTTGGCGATAAGAACCAGGTCTGAAAAGATAGACCTGTAAAATCATCTTAGAGCTATCGTCGGCTCATGCTCCAGGTGCCTGGATGTTGCAGGATTTGACTAAAGAATATGGATCAGACCAAGACCGTTTTCAAGAAAGAGGCATCAGGGATATTTACTCGGCGGTCCGATGGAATTCCGGCGACCTTTTAGTCTTTCTCAAGGAAATAGGCTTCACTTTAAGCAATTTCATTAATCTTAAAGCCAAGTTGGAGTGATGTTTCATCTCAAGGAGGACAACCACATGATTGAGATGTTCCAGGAATGGTACGAAAACCGGCACGAGTACGCTCGGGAATGGAAAAAGAAAAACCCGGACGGCAAAGTCCTGGGCTACTTTTGCACGTACGTGCCCGAAGAAATACTTTACGGGGCCAACGTCTTGCCGGTCCGGATTCTGGGCAGCCATGAACCTCAAAACGTCACCGAGCCTCACATCTTCGGCATGTTCTGCCCGTTCTGCCGGGATTGTTTGGCCCAGGGTCTGGAAGGCCGTTATGATTATCTCGACGGGATCATGATCGCTCAAAGCTGTCTGCACATCCGCCAGGCCTTCACCTCTTGGCACTTACACATCCCCGTGCCCTTCAGCTATTACCTGCCCATGCCTCACCACGTCCAGAGCCCGCGGGCTTACACCTTCCTGACCGAGGAGCTTAAGGTTTTCAAGAAAGCCGTAGAAGATTGGACCGGCCGGCGGATCACCGACGCCGACCTGGACAGGGGTATCGAGATCATGAACCGCAGCCGCCGGCTGATGAAGCAGGCCTTTGAAACCCGGAAAGCGGACAATCCGCCCATGACCGGTTTGGAAGCGATGTACATGTCCGTCTCCAACCAATGGATCGACAAGGAAGAGCACTCCAATATCCTGGAAATCGTCTTGGAAAAAGACCTGCCCGGCCGCGACGTGGGTAAAAGCGACGTCCCGCGGCTGATACTTTTGGGCTCCGAGGACGATGACACGGCCTTCGTCAAGATGGCCGAGGACTGCGGGTCGGTTTTCGTCATCGACGACCATTGCACGGGCACCCGCTATTTCTGGAACGAAGTCCAGCCTCGGGAGGACCGGCTGGCGGCCATCGCCGCCCGCTACGTGGATCGTCCCGCCTGCCCGACCAAGGATTGGCCAAGGCGCTCCCGCCTCGACCACGTCCTCGAACTGGCCCAAGACTGGAACGTGGCCGGGGCCGTGGTCATCCAGCAGAAATTCTGTGACCCTCACGAACTGGACATCCCGCCTCAGAGAAAGAATCTTGGAGAAAACGACATACCGTCTCTTTTTCTGGAGCTGGACGTCACCGTGCCCATCGGCCAGTTCAGAATCCGCGTGGAAGCCTTCCTCGAGATGCTGTCCCAAGAGGACCTTTTCTAGTTAACTCCCTGGTTTTTGGAGGTAAGGACAAATGGCGAAATACCCGACCGAACCCCTGAAGCTCTGGAACAAAGCCAAAGAGATTCGGGAGACTTTTTATAGAAATTACGCCGAAGCCCACGACAAGGGCGGAATTCGTTGGGCCGGGGGAGCCTGGACCTTCGACGCCGTCCCGGCCGGTTTGGGTGAAGACGTTTATTCTCTGACTTCGGAACCCTATGGGGCCTCCCTGGCCTTCAACCGGAAACTTTCCCTGGAATGTTTGGAAGCGACGGAAAACGCCGGCTGGTCCCGGGACCTGTGTTCTTATATGCGCAACTATTGGGGCTCGATCATCATCAACAAGTATGCCTTCGGCGGTCCCTTCCCTAAACCGGACTTCATCTGGCAGGACCACATCTGCTGTTCCCACGCCAAGTGGTACCAGGTGGTTTCGGAACTCGAGGGCGGCATCCCCATGTGGTGCGTGGACGTGGCCGCCGGGGGCTGCGAACCCTTCATGGGCCTCAGTCCGGCCAGGATCGATTACGTGGCCGGCCAGCTTCTGGACGGCATCGACTGGCTGGAAAAGACCACCAGCCGCCGATTTAACGATGAACTCTATATCGAGGCCTGCTGGAACGATTTCAGGTCGACCCATAAATGGGCCGAAATCTGCCTCCTCAACCAGGCCGTCCCGGCCCCCCTGGACGAAAAAAGCATGTACTCCCTGTACGTCCTGGCCACCCTCCAGAAATCCTGGAAGGTCATAGCCGATTTCTACGAGGAGCTTTACAAGGAAGTCGAGGACCGGGTCAAACGGGGCATCGCCGCCGTGGGCAACGAGAAATACCGGGTCATTTCCGACACCCAGCCTCCATGGGGCTTCCTCAAGGTTTTCAGATATTTGGAAAAATTCGGCTGCGTCTCCATCGGCTCTCTCTACACCTTCGGCCTGGAAGGCATGTGGAATTACACCGAGGAAGGTCAAATGATCCCCCGGGCCATGCCGGACCATAAGCCCAAGGATCGGGAAGAAGCCACCCGGATGCTGGTGGACTGGCATCTGCACAAACCTGAATATCAGCATTTTTATTCACCCAAGTTCAAGAGCGACTTTATGACCGCCATCGCCAATGATTGGAAACTGGACGGAATCATGCTCCATTACAACCGGGGCTGCGAGGGGCTGTCCTTGGGCATCGCCGAGAACCGCCTGGCTTTACAGAAGGCCGGCTACCCGGTCATGACCTTCGAGGGCAACATGGGCGACGAGCGGGAGTTCGACGAGGCCCGGACCATGCAGCGCATCGATGCCTTCATGGAGACTTTGGGGGCCGAACAGCTCGAAGAATAACTCAATCCTGCCAAAGGAGGATCAACCATGCTGACCGCTGGCATTGATATCGGCGCCAAGACCATCGAGATCGTCATTCTCGACGACGGAAAAATAGCGTTCCAAAACCTGACCGTGGCCGGTTACGATGTCCGGGAATCCTTGAAAAAGGCCTGGGAGGATATCGAGGCCCAGTCCGGAATCAAACTGGACGGCATTAAGAAGATCGTCGCCACCGGAGCGGGCCGTAAAGACACCATTTACGCTTCCGACACCATCACCGAGGTTTCCGCGGCGGCCAAGGGGGCCCTCGCCCTGAACCGGGACATCCGCACGGTGGTGGACGTCGGGGCTGAAGAGGGCCGGGCCATCAAGGTGGACTCAGCCGGCAAGGTGATGGATTTTGCGATTAATGAAAAATGTGCGGCCGGGGCCGGGGCCTTTACCGAGGCCATGGCCCGAGCCTTGGAAGTCCCTCTGGAAGAACTGGGCCCCTTGTCCCTTCAGAGCACCCAGGCCGTGCCCATGAACGCCCAATGCGCGGTTTTCGCCGAATCCGAACTGGTCACCCTGGTTCACAACAAGACTCCCAAGCCGGACATGGCCAGAGCCATTCATGACGCCATTGCGGACCGGATTGTCTCCATGGTCCGCCGGGTGGGCCTGGAGGAAAAAGTCATGCTTATCGGCGGGGTGGCCAGGAACATCGGTTTCGTCACTTCTCTGAAAAGGGATTTGGAAACCGAGGTCATTGTCCCCGAAGATTGCGAGTACGTCGGAGCTTACGGCGCGGCCCTGGCCGCGGCCGGGAAGTAGCCGTCAATAATTTTTCAGGAAGTTCGCTAAAGGAGAAGAAAAAATGGCAGAAGAATACTGGAGGTGGACGGAGTCCAGATGGACCAATCCCGATCTTTCCTGGAAAGACGGCGAGATCGTCACCGCCGGCGTGGACGTGGGCTCGGTCAGCTCCCAGGCGGTCATCATGGTCGACGGCCGTTTATACGCTTACGCCAACACCAGGACCGGCTCGGACAGTCCCAACAGCGCCATCAACGTGATGAACTGGGCCTTGGAAGAGACGGACGGACTGAGCCTGGACCAGGTCCAATACACGGTGGGCACGGGTTACGGCCGGGTCAACGTCCCCTTCGCCCAGAGGGCCATTACCGAGATCGCCTGCCACGCCCGCGGGGCCAACTTCATGTACGGTCCGACCGTCAGGACGGTCATGGACATGGGCGGACAGGACTGCAAGGCCATTCACTGCGACGAGAAAGGCAAAGTGACCAACTTTTTGATGAACGACAAGTGCGCGGCCGGCACGGGCCGGGGCATGGAGGTTTTCGCCGACCTGCTGAACGTTTCCATCAACGAAATGGGCGAACTCTCCCTCCGGGTCGAGGAAGAGCCCCCGCCGGTCTCCTCGACCTGCGTGGTTTTCGCCAAGTCCGAAGCCAGCGGCCTGCTCCGGGCCGGCTGGCCCAAAGAGAAAGTCCTGGCGGCTTACTCTTCGGCCATGGCCCACCGGGTCGTCTCCCTGCTCGAACGCATCGGCATGGAGGAAGACTTCGCCATCACCGGCGGCATCGCCAAGAACAAGGGCGTGGTCCTTCGTTTGGAAAAGGAACTCGGTGTTAAAGCCCTCGAACCTAAATACGATACCCAAATCGCCGGAGCGGTGGGGGCGGCCCTCTTCTCCAAGGCCCTGGTGGAAAAGGAAAAAAGCAAGAAGAAATAGATAAGGCTTCAACATGGGGGAGTTCCGGCTCCCCCGCCCGTTTCAAAAGGAAGGACCCATGATCGCCAATTACGGGTACAAGGACGGTTCCGGAGATTTTTTTATCGCCATTGACACGGACAAGTGCGACGGGTGCGGGGCTTGCATCGAGGTCTGTCCGGCCCAAGCCTTCGAAGTGGGAGAAGACCCGAACGACCCTTTGCGGGAAGAACCGGTGGCCGTTATCGTCGAATCGGTCCGCAAGAAACTCAAGTATGCCTGCGCCCAATGCAAACCCGTAACCGACCGGCCGCCATTACCCTGTGTCCAGGCCTGTCCCGCCGAGGCCATCAGTCATTCCTGGTAACGGGGCCTGCTTTTCCACCGGCCGCTCCGTTGGGGGCGCCGCTGAAACATCATAAGAATCAACACTGAACGCGGGGAGCCACCAGGTCGAGGGTTCCCCCTTTCAGTTTGAGGGAGACCGGAACATGAGCACGATCACCTTGACGATCAACGGGCAAAAGGTCCAGGCTCAAGCGGGTCGGACCATCGTGGCCGCGGCCGACGCCGCCGGCATCTATATCCCCACCCTGTGTTACCATCCCAACCTTATTCCCGGAAATCAGGCCGGACCCGTCCGGACCGTGTACCAGGGTTCGACCAGGTTCGATCACGCCGGCGATGACGAGGGCCGAGGTTGCGGTCTGTGTGTGGTGGAAGTCCAAGGCGAGGACGACCTCAAACCCGCCTGCGCCACCCCGGTGACCGAAGGTCTGGTCGTTATCACCGAATCCGAGCGGATCAAGGCCCGCCGTCAGGAAAAACTGGCGGCCATTATGGCCGACCACCCCCACGCCTGTCTGACCTGCGCCCAGAACGAGGGCTGCACCAGGACTCAATGTTCCTCGAACGTGCCCGAAAACGAGCGTTGCTGTCCCCAGCTCGGCCACTGCGAGGTCCAGGCCGTCGCCGAGTATATCGGCCTTCCGGGCTACACCAAGAGGTGGACCCCCACGGCCCGGCCTCTCTTGGACGGGCCGCTTTTCAAGCGCGATTACAACCTGTGCCTCGGCTGCACCCGCTGCGTCAGGGCCTGCCGGGAACTGCGCGGCATCGAGGCCATCGGCTTTGTCCGGGATGCCTCGGGGCGGAACATCATCGGCAGTATCGCCGAAACCCTGGAAGAATCCGGCTGCCGATTCTGTAAGGCCTGCGTCGAGGTCTGCCCGACCGGGGCCCTGACTGATAAAAAGGTCCGGCCGGCCACCAGGGAACAGGACCTGGTCCCTTGCCGGGCCGCCTGCCCGGCCGGGGTGGACATCCCCTGGTACCTCCGCCTGATCGCCGAAGGCCGTTTCGACGAGGCCCACGCCGTGATCCGGGAGAAGATCCCCTTCCCGGGCGTGCTCGGACGTATCTGCGTCCGGCCCTGCGAAGAAGCCTGCCGCCGGGGCGAGGTCAACGAACCTATAGCCATCTGCGCCCTCAAGCGGGCCGCCGCTGACCGGGACCAGGGAAGCTGGCGGGAAAAATCAAGACCAAAACCCGACACCGGCCGCCGGGTCGCCGTGATCGGGGCCGGTCCGGCCGGGCTGACCTGCGCTTTTTACCTGAGTCGGGCCGGGCACGAAGTGACCGTTTTTGAGGCGGAAGACGAACCGGGCGGGATGCTCAGGTACGCCCTTCCTGAATACCGCTTGCCCCGGGCCGTCTTGGATAAGGAACTCCAAGCCCTATGGGACTCGGGTGTCCGTCTGGTCACCGGCCGCCGGTACGGCCGGGATTTCACCGCCGCTCAGCTCAAAGAGCAGGGTTTCGCGGCCGTTTTCCTGGGTCCGGGCGCCCAGTTGTCCCGGCGCCTCTCTCTGGAAGGCTCTGACCAGGAAGGCGTCCTTTGGGGGTTGGATTTTCTTTGGACCGTCCGCCAGGACCGCCCGCCCGAGCTGTTCGGCCAGGTGGTGGTCATCGGCGGTGGCAACGTGGCCATCGACGTGGCCCTTACGGCCAAAAGACTCGGGGCCGACCGGGTGGACCTGGCGTGTCTGGAAAAAAGAGAAGAGATGCCGGCTCACGAGTGGGAGTGCCAGGGCGCTCTGTCCGAAGGGATCGTTTTTCACAACGCCTGGGGCCCCAAGGCCGTCACGGGCGGCGGCCGGGCCGCCGGCGTCGATCTGGTCCGCTGCACCAGGGTTTTTGACGAACAGGGAGGCTTCAATCCGGCTTTCGACGAGAATGAAACGACCCACCTGGAAGCGGATCATGTCATTTTGGCCGTGGGCCAGGCGGTTGATCCCGAGGTGTGGCGGGCTGAGACCGGCTTGAAGCATGATCACGGTCTGATCGTGATCAAGGAGGACCTCTCCACTTCCCTGGCCGGAATCTGGGCCGGAGGAGATGCCGCGTTCATGCCCGGTTCGGTCATCGGGGCCGTGGCCGCGGGCCGGAAAGCGGCGGGGGCCATCGACCGGGCCCTGGGCGGGAGCGGCGACATCGAAGACGCTTTGCTCGAGCGGCCGGACTTGAACCAACGCCTGGGCCGGGAGGAAGGTTTTGCTTATCGAAAGAGGGAGACGGTCCCCTGTCCCCCGCCGGAAACCAAGGGGCGCTTTGAGGAAATCGAACCGGGCTATGATGAAGACCAGGCCCGGAGCGAAGCGGCCCGCTGTCTTCAGTGCGACTTGCGCCTCACTTTCGACCGGGTGATCTTTCCGCCGGAAAAATGGCTGCCCTTCACCCCCGAAGCCGTGGCCGAAGTCCCGGAAACCGAAGGCGTCTTTCAGCTCGTGGACCCGGACAAGCAGGTCCTGGCCATCAAAGGGGCCATGAACCTGCGCCAGGCCCTTGACCAGGCCAAGGAATCATATGAAAACGCCGCTTATTTCGATTGGGAAGAGGACAAGATGTATACTAAAAGAGAAAGCGAGCTGCTCCAGCAGTACTTGCAGCAATATGGTCAGCTCCCCGGCGGGGGGGCCGACGAACTGGACGACCTTTTCTGATCCGGAGCAGCCGCTGCCCGTGTTATACCAAATCACATTGGAAACATCACAAAACAAGGTCATGACGAGAAGCCCCGCCAATGCTGGGGCGACGAAGCAACCCCTTGACTTTAATGAGATCGCTTCGGTCCGCAAGGGGCGGACCTCGCAATGACGACTTGGCCGCTTGATTTTGTTTCAAACTAAAAATAGTGTTATACACAGCATCATATTTATTTGCGCCTCTCTCAAAAGCGGAGCCTCCTCTCATGGCCGGCGACGCCCGAGACGGACTCTCGTCAGGACAAGGGGCCGTGAAACGCGACTCAAGGCGTATGGTTATTTTTATTAATTTTTCAGGAGTTGAAGAGGATCATGGAACATAAAAGCCCACGGGACGCCGCGCTGGCCGCCGCCGGCTGGACCAGGCAGTTCGCCACCAGTGAGCCCCGCCTGTCCGAAGCCGCGGATGAGTATGGGGAGCTGGGATTCGAAGTGCTGATCGAGCCGGTGGACGTCTGCCCGACCGACGGGACCTGCACGGTCTGCCTGGCCGAAAACCCGGATTATGTCAAAGTGATTTACACCCGGCCCAAAGAAAACTTGTCCTGATCTAGTTGATGATGGTATCATGATTGCCAGTAAAACCGGTCGACGTTACCATGAAGCTGACCTTCACCCCGGAAGAGATAAAAGAAATCCTTAAAAGACACAGGCCGCGCACCGACGACCATCAGCGAGGCCTTCGCCCCGCTGCCGTCCTGGCCATTTTCTACCCGGCCCCGGACGGATTGTCCTTGATCTTTACCAAAAGGACGGAAAGACCGGATGATCAGCACAGCGGGCAAATCTCCTTTCCGGGGGGCATGCGGGAGTTGTCGGACCCGAATTCAGAAGCCACCGCCCTCCGCGAGACCCAGGAAGAGATCGGAGTCGATCCCCGGGACGTGGAAATATGGGGCCGGCTCAACCAGGAGGTCACCATCTCCGGTTTTTCGATCGCCCCCTTTATCGGGTCTATTCCTTTTCCTTACCAGTTTCATTTAAGCGCCGAAGAAGTGGAACGATTGATCATCGTGCCTTTCGACCATCTTTTTAACCCGTCGTTCTTACAAGAAGAATTTTTACCCTGGAACGGGCGTCAATATAAAAATTATAAATTTATTTACAAAAATGACGTGATCTGGGGTGCGACCGCCCGCATGCTCCACAATTTTCTCAGCCTGCTCACCACCGGCCGCGAACCCGAAGACCCTCGTTTTTTATACGATCATTGAAGCCGAATTGAAGTTATTTCATCCGGCCTTGAAATGGTGAAAAAAGGGAGTATTATTTAATCAGGGTGATGGAAGCTTAAAAACGGCTTCTTGAGCGTGCGTGTCAGAGCTGGGTCGGCGGATCCGTCAAGTAAGAAAAGATTGTTTAAAAAAGGGTTTCCGTCCGACGGCTCACGGCGAGTCAGGAAGCCGGTCCGAGGCCGCCGAAATATAATTCGGCGGCTTTTTTTATCCGGGCGCCTGAATGGGGCCGACCGCCGACCAGTTTTTACCTACTCCTGTTGACCCCAGAATATTTCGTAAGCTTCCTCCAATCGAGGCAGGTTCAGACGGAGATTCCGGGCGGCCAAACAGGCCGATCTTATCCCGTGGAAACCTATATGGCGATATCCGTTGTTGTGAAGGTCAGCGACGAGTTCGGGCGGGGAATGTCGGAGTGGGCGCATGGTCCGGCCGAGCAAACCGCCGGCCTGTCGCCCGAACTTGGCCCCCGGCCCACCCAGGCCTTCAGCCACGTACTCGGCGCCCCAGGCCGGATTGGCGGCCAAAAAAGTTTCTTGTTTTCCCCCTAGAACCGACGCCAATTTGATCGCCTCCTCGGACGTCTCCCGAAAAAACGAGGCCACGCCTTGGCGTCCGGACAAGGCCTTGGTTCGAAGAAGGTAGGCTCCAAGCACGCCGTAGACCTGAGCCATGGTCCCGGCCACCTGAACCCCGACCGGATCATCACAAACATAAATTTCAAAGCCGGGTAGTTTGAACAAATCGGCCAGTCGATAAGCCGCCGGCGGCGGCCCGCCCAAAACCAGGCTTCCCCCTCGGCCGTCGGCCATGGTCTCTGGGGTCACCGGCCCGGATAGAACAAAAATAGAAATGTCGTTTCGTCCGGTTTCCTCGATTACGGACCAGGCGATTTGAATGGGCAGCCGGTGACTGGTCCGCTCGAATCCACGGGTGGCGATAATGACCTGGACCGGCTGTTGTATTTCAACCAAGGCTCTACGAAACTCCGCCTCGAACCTTTCGACCGGGACGGCGAATAACACTTCGGACGCTTTGCGAAAAGCGGCCGTGGCGTCGTGGGAACAGAAGACCGTTTTGGGCAGACGGATTTCGGGGAAATGGACCGGATGAAACCTGGTGTCGATGATGTCGTCAGTCAAGTCTACCCTCGAATCAAACAGGGTGATACTGCTGTTGACGTATTCTTTTTCCTCCAGGGTCCGATTGCCGACCAGGCAGGCCAAGGCGTAACCCCAGGCCCCGGCGCCGACCACGACGATATTTTGCCGGGCCGAAGGGCTGTAAAGCCGTCGATCGGCGTGAGTGGCGTAATACAGAAGGCCGTTGTTGGCCCGCACCCGGGGTAATCGGCCCAGCGGTCGTCCCTTGCCCACTATTTTCCGGCGGCGCAACCTTTTCAAGCCGTCTTTGATAACCACGCTCAGGCTGTTTCGACGGATAAAATCCTCAAAATCAGGGTCCTGACCAAAGGTTCGCTGGTGATATTCTATTATCCGATCCATTTCGGCCCTGGCCGTTGCTTCCAGGTCCGTCGTGCCCAGCTTGCGGGCTCTGACCAAGGCTCGGGCCGTCAAATGGGTAGCCATGATTTTTTTATCACGGGCGATTTCCTTGATAGCAAACAATGCGGCAAATTCGTCGCGGGAAGGGTGACTCGGGTCGTCGGCCCTGACCGCTTCGAGTTCGGACAAGAATTTAGGGCGGCAGAAAGTGATGAAGGCCCGGCCGTACAAACCTTTTAAACCTTTTGAAAAGGCTTGAACCGGTCGATGGGGCGAATGCAGCCATTGTTTGAAATAAGACAGGCCGTTCAACCAGCTCAGAGCTCCGGCCCGTTCGGACAAACTCAGGTCTTCCGGCACCACCCCGTAACTGAGGCCTATTGGCTGAATCAGCACGTCTTTTTCCGAGGCCAGGGCGCCTTGGAGGGTGATCAGCCGCCTTGGATAGCGAAGGCTCCCGTCCCTGGTCCGCGCCCCCCCCGACCAGGCCTCCAGAAAGATGCCCTGCTGTTTGCCCATCTCGCTTAGAGCGCGGCAGTAATTAAAAAGAGTGGACAAATAAGTCTTATTCGCCCCCCGGCGGATGATGACGTATGATCCGATCATCAAGAGCCGTTCGACGCTCGGCGTGGCCATCATGTTGATGCCGGCGGCAAAAAGCGGCAAGCTGAGTTTGAGCTGATTGAGGACGATGCCGGTGATGAACTCGTCAAAATGTGACGAATGGTTGATAAGGTAGACTACCCCGGCCCCATCCCGGCGAGCCTGTCGCAGGCGGTCCAGATGGGCCAGCTCCCGGCGATCCTCCGAAAGAAAAAGCCGATCGGGGTCTTCGTTCTCGAACAGGTGTTCCAGCGCCCAGGTGGCCGACCTGGAAAGCAGATCATGAAGATCGAAATCGTACCGGCAGGAGATGATTCTGGCGAAACGCTCTATTTCAGACCTTTCTTCTTTTTCGTTCTGTTCAGACAGTTGTGCTTCGGTCAGTTCGATGGTCCGTTGAATGATGTCTTCCTGATCGGCAAAAGCGGGCAGGGGCTGGCCCAGGCGTTCACGCCACCGACCGGCTGATTCGGTCCGGTCCAATTTTTGAAGAATTTTGACAAAATCAATCCGGTCAACCACGGCCTTGACAGGTTTGAAGGCCAACTTTTTAATGGTCTTTTTTGAAGTTTTCATTGCGCCTTACAGATATCCAAATTTCGTAATCATTCAATGAACGGCGGCCTTTACCGCCTCTTTCAGCCTGGCCGACGGAAGCAGATTCCTGCTTTCGCAGGAATGACGCCTAGTTACCACGTCATTCCCGCGCAAGCGGGAATCCAGACCACTGATAACCGAAAGACGACCCCTTGTCAGCGACCAGAAGTATTAGTAAAATTGACAAATTATTTTAAGCAGTTACAATCATAATGTTCAATGAAAATTACCTTGAACAAAAAATCCCGGATTTTTCGGGCCATATTCAGCCGGGGTGGGTCAACGGCGGGATAGGGACTGTTTTAAGGCCGAACCTCCAACTTATTCCGCCGGTTCCGAACCAAAGGCCTCGACGGTATATTCGGCCAGTTCGGCCGGGATGTTGTTGAATACTATCATGAACGGGACGCTCTTAGTCGGCGGCACTTTCATGTTGGCCCCCTTGTCCCCGCCGCGGACCTTAAGTCGTTTGCTTATCTCATCCACGGGCAAGGCGCGGAGCTCGTCCTCCGACAAAACATTTCCGCAAAAGACCACCTGCTGGGCCAGGATTTTGCCCTGACTATCGTGCAGCAGGCCTTTGAGCCGCAAGAAACTCCGGGGAGTCTTGTAATGATTCCTGGCCAAGCCGGTAATGATCAGGAGCTGCCCCTCGGTCTCGTTCCGCTGGAAGGAATGTTTGGCGTTCTCCGGGGAAATCAGTCTTTTACCCATGGGATCATCCTTGACCTCGGTCGCGCTCGGCGGCTGGAGGCCAAGGGGGGCCAAAAGACCGGGAGCAAAGAACCAGACACCCGCGCCGGCGACCACCAAGACCAGAAACCCAATAATCACCCAAAGAAAACCGTGTCTTTTGGCCGGGACCGCGAACTCCGCGGCTAAATCTTCCTCTTCGCCTTCCATGGCGGGGAATTCCTCCTCCGCCTCCGCGGCAAACAGGTCGTCCTCATCCTCCACGGCCGGCATTTCCTTGTCCGCGGCCAAAGAATCGGGGCCGGGACCCAGGTCTTCCTCATGTTCTTCAAAACCAAGGGCCTCTTCTTCCTCCTGGCCCAAAACGCCTTCCACCTCGGATGCGCCCGGCTCTTCTTCTTTAAAATCCAGTCCCTCAAATAAATCTTCGCCGGGCCCGTCGGCCGCGGGCATTGGGCCGCCCCGGTCCTCTTCACCAAAGCCCAACAGTTCTTCTTCCTTGAAAAAATCCTCTTCGGTTTCCGTTTCCTCCTCCAGGATTCTTTCCTCGACGCCTTCTTCATCCAAGCCTAAATCGGCATCCAGGGTTCCCAGGTCTAATTCGTCCTCAGTGGGTTCCCCTTGAGTTTCGGGACCGAAGTCCAGGCTTTCTTCCTCGGGCAGATCAAGGTCCTCCGCCAATTCCCCGAGATCGAGGTCCTCTGCCGGAGGAACGGATTCGAGGGCCGCGGCCTGCTCTCGGACCGGTTCTTCCTCATCCAGACCCAGTTCATCGTCCAAGGCACTGAAATCCAATTCTTCATCGGTCTCGAACAAACCAGGGACCTGGGATTCGGACTCGGAAATATCGAAACCGGCCAGACCCGTCGCCTCTTCCTGGGATTTTTCCTCCGATGCGGTTTGAGTTGAATCTGAATTTTCGTCCGGAAAGGGCTCGGTGGTCGGGACCTCTTCAGGTGCCGGCTTGTATATCAGAAAAATATGTTTGCATTTGGAACATCTGACCTTCGAGCCCGCATCCTTGACCAGGTCCGGGTCGACGTTGAACTTGGACCGGCAATTTTCACACTCGACTATCATGGCCACCCCCCCTTGGACCTCAGGGCATTCTCAAGCAATATATCTCCGGCAGATAGCGGTATTGTTCATTGAAGTCCAGCCCGTATCCGACTAAAAATCCACGTTCCGCTTCAAAACCCACAAAATCCAAAGGGACCTCGACATGGCGGCGTTCGACTTTATCTATCAACACGCAAATTTTAACGGACCTGGCCCCCTTTTTAATCAGGTGGTCTCTCAAATAGGCCAAGGTAAGCCCGCTGTCAGCGATATCCTCGACGATAACCACGTCCCGGCCGCGAAGCTCGATTTCGACGTCCTTGGTCAGGTTAATCCGCCCCGATGATTCAGCGTTTGAGCCGTAACTGGCCAGCCGCACGAACTCTATGAATACGGGGATGGAGAGGGCCTTGACCAAGTCGGAATAAAACATAAAAACGCCGTTGAGAACACCGACCAGGACCGGGGTGGATTCGGCGTACTCCTGTGAAAGCCGTTCGGCCAGATTCCGAACTTTCTCTTCAATCTGAGACTTAGAATAAACTAAATTTTTTTCCAGTTCTGTCATGGAATGCCTCGGATCGATTTTCACTGGGAGCGGTCCATCCCAAAAATAACGTTTTCTTTGGGAATTGTCAACACGTTCCCCGTTCAAAGGAAGGAAGCTCGTGAGGAACAAACCTAAATTTGATCCGGAGACTAGCCCAAAAGATCGAGCAGCCGGCGCCACAAATCGGGAGCCGCCCCGGCCGGAGCGGCTCCCAGAGTCAGAAGGGCCTTTTCCAGGACACGGTCATCGAGGTCCAGAATCAATTCCAAGTCCAGGAGGTCCTCATCGGTGAATTCATCCCAGTCGGCCCGCCGGAAAATAGCGGCCAGCATGAAATCCAGTTCCAGGGTAGACCGCCGGGAGGCCAGGTATTTCAAGCGACGGATGAGATTCTCCCGGTTCATCTTTACCTGGGACTGATCCGGTCGCCATCCGCCGGAGCGGACGGTCGGCGCGTAAAACGCTTAAAACCTGGCCGTGGTCAAGGCCTTTTTCAAACCGCCGATGGCCTTGGTCGGATTGAGCTCCTTGGGGCAGGCCTCGATGCAATTGAGAATGGTGTGGCACCGCCAGACACCGTTGCGGTCGTTGAGCATATCGAGACGTTCATCCGCGCCTTCGTCTCGGCTGTCGGCGATGAAGCGCCAGACGTTGAGCAGGGCCGAGGGGCCCAGATAGGCCGGGTCGGCCCAGTATGATGGACAAGACGAAGAACAGCAGGCGCAGAGAATACACTCGTACAGACCGTCCAATTTTTTCCGGTCTTCCGGGCTCTGAAGAATTTCGTGGTCCGGCAGAGGCGTCTTGGTGATGAGGAAAGGTTTACAGACGAAATATTTGTTCAGGAAGTCGTCCATGTCCACGACCAAGTCCTTGACCAAAGGCAGGGAGGGGAGGGGCTGGATGACCACCGGTTTTTTAAGGTCATCGATATGAGTCATGCATCCCAACCGGTTGACTCCATTTATATTCAGACCATCCGAACCGCAGACGCCTTCCCGGCAGGAACGCCGGTAGGCCAGAGTCCCGTCCTTCTCCCAGCGGATCTGATTGAGTCCGTCCAGAACCATCATGCCCGACCGCCTCAGTTCAACTTCGAAGTCCTGATAGTGAGGCTCCCGGTCCTTGGTCGGGTCGTAGCGTAAAATGGTGAAAGTAACCTTGTCCATTTCAGTAAACCCTCTCTTTGGGCGGAATGGAATCCACGGTCAGAGGCTTCATCCGGACCGGTTTATAATCCAGACGAAGGGAACCGTCCGGTTCCATGTAGACCAGGGTGTGTTTCATCCAATTTTCGTCGTCACGTTTGGGATAATCATCCCGGTAGTGGCCGCCGCGGCTTTCCTTCCGGGCCAGACCGGCCTCGACCAGGGCGGCGGCGACATCGAGCATGGACCCGAGTTCCAAGGCCTCAATCAAGTCCAGGTTATAGTTCAGACCGTGGTCGTCCAGACCGATATGGGCAAAGCGCCTTTTGAGGTCGGCCACGATATTTTTCTGCTTGGCCGAGGATTCTTCGGTTCGGAACACGCCGCAGTTTTGGTCCATGGAGGCCTGCAGGTCGTTCATGATCGCCCCCATTCGTTCCGAACCGGTCGAACCTAAAAGTCTTTCCACCTCGGCCCGGCCCTTGGCCCCGACCGTTTCGGTCAGAGGGACGAACTCGGGCAGGCTCCTGGCGTATTCCCGCATGCGCTCGCCGCCGATCTTCCCGAAGACAATGATGTCCAGGAGGGAATTGGTTCCCAGCCGGTTGGCCCCATGGACGCTGGCGCAAGCGGACTCCCCGGCCGAATAGAAGCCCAGAACCACATCCTCGGGGGTGGTCATCGAGCCCAGAACCACCTCGGCCAAGCGGTTGGTCGGGATGCCGCCCATGGCGTAATGGGCGGTGGGATGAACCGGAATAGGCTCTTTGGTGCAATCCACGCCGGCGAAGGTCAGGGCCAGTTCCATGATCCCCGGCAGCCTTTCCCGGATGATGTCTTGGCTGATTTCATCGAGCACCAGAAGAAGATGGTCTTTCTTCGGACCGACGCCGCGGCCTTCCCGGATTTCCATGGCCATGGCCCTGGAAACTATGTCCCTGGAAGCCAGGTCCTTGATATTCGGCGCATAACGGACCATGAAGCGCTCGCCTTCGGAGTTGACCAAATACCCGCCTTCGCCCCGGACCCCTTCGGTAATGAGGTTGCCCGCCCCCACGATGCCGGTGGGGTGGAATTGGAGAAACTCGACGTCCTCCAATGGCAGGCCCGCCCTCATGGTCAAGGCCAACCCGTCGCCGGTGTTGATATGGGCGTTCGAGGAAGTCCGGTAAAGCCGGGCATAACCGCCGGTGGCGAACAAAACGGCCTTGGCGTGAAAGATGTGAAATTCACCCCTGACGATGTCCCAGGCCAGGACGCCGTTCACGCAGCCCTCGTTCATCAGGAGCTCCAGGGCCAAAAACTCGGAGAAGAAGTGCACCCCGTTCTTCAAACACTGTTCGAACAGGGTGTGGAGCATGGCGTGCCCGGTGCGGTCCGCGGCGGCGCAAGAGCGGCAGACCGGTTTTTCCCCGAAATTGGAGGTGTGCCCGCCGAACATGCGCTGATAAATGCGGCCGTCCTCCAAACGCGAAAACGGCAGGCCCATGTGTTCGAGTTCGATGACCACTTCCGGGGCCAGACGACACATCATCTCGATGGCGTCCTGGTCGCCCAGCCAGTCCGAACCCTTGACCGTGTCGTACATGTGCCAGTACCAGTTATCCGGCTCGACGTTGCCCAAACAGGCGCCGATGCCGCCCTGGGCGCTGACCGTATGGGACCTTGTGGGGAAAACCTGGGAAATAACCGCGGTTTTGGCGCCCATGGAGGCCTCAAGCGCCGCCCGCAGGCCGGCCCCGCCGGCGCCGACAATCAGACAATCATGCTTATGTAAATGAGTTGTTGTCATAAGCCTTATCCCTAGGCCGAAGGAGCCTTGATGCTGAAGATGATCACCGCCCCGGAAAAGAAGAGGAAGATGGCCAGCACCCAAAGAATGCAAGTCAAAAAGGTCCGCCACCCGGCCGAATGGATGTAGTCGTCAATGATAAGTCTCATGCCGGTCACGGCGTGGTAAAGGGCGAAAAACAGGAAACAAAGGTCGAAAACCTTCCAGGCCGGTTGAGCCAGGCGGTTGGCCACCGAATGATAGGTGAAGGTCCCTTCGCCCAGAAAGTGCAAAACGACAAAATGCACGGCAAAGGCGGCGGCCAAAAATACGCCCGAAACCCTTTGGAACAACCAGTCAAACGCACCGGTTCGTCCGGATATCCATTTAAGATTCATGATTTTCTCCTGATAAATCTCAGCGGCCGAGAGCGTGGCTGAGCATAGTCGCACCCCCGACGACGATGATGACGGCGATGACGGCGAAAGCTCCAGCCAGATATTTGATATATTTCTCTTTCTCAGCCATAGGCCCGTAATCCATGAAAACAATCCGCAGGCCGTTGATAGTGTGGTAGGCCACCACGCCCAACAGACCGATCTCCATGACCTTGATCAGCACGGTGTCGAACAAGGCCATGATCTTGTCGAATTCGGCCGGACCCTTGGCCAGGTTCTGGAGCACCCACAAGTGCAAAAGCAGGTAACCGGCCAAGGCCACGCCGGAAAGGCGGTGAAGCAGCCAGGCAATGAAGCCCGGATGCCAGCGATAATGGCTTTTCGGTTTATAGGCTTTCATGACTGTCGCCCCCTGGCATACATCTTTTGACCTTCTTCGTAAAGGTCGCGGCCGTGCATATCGTTGACGACCACGGCCGGAAAGTCTTCGACCATCAACCGACGCAAAGCCTCGGGGCCGAGGTCCTCGTAAGCGATGATCTCCACTTCCTTGATGACTTGGCTCAACAGCGCCCCGGCGCCTCCGTAAGCGCCGAGGTAAACCGCACCATATTCAACCATGGCTGCCTTGACTTCCGGACCGCGACGGCCTTTGCCGATCATGACCCGGAGGCCCTGGGCCAATAGGGTAGGGGTATAGGGGTCCATCCGGTAGGATGTGGTCGGGCCGGCCGCGCCGATGACCCGGCCCGGAGGGGCTGGCGAAGGCCCGACGTAATAAAGTATCTGGCCTTTCAGGTCGACTGGCAACTTTTCGCCCCGGCTTAGGGCGTCGACCAGACGTTTGTGGGCCGAGTCCCTGGCCGTGTAAACCGGGCCGGAAATAAGGACCCGGTCGCCGGATTGGAGGGGTTCGAGGTCGTTCCTGGTCAACGGGGCTTCCAGACGATGAAGTTGACTCATAACACAGCCTCCGCATGACGGCTGGAATGGCACTGGATGTTGACGGCCAGAGGCATCGAGGCGATATGGCAGGGCATCATCTTTAAATGAACGTCCAAGGCCGTAAAGCGGCCGCCCAGGCCTAAAGGACCGATGCCCAGGTCGTTGACTGCGGCCAGCAGTTCCTTTTCAAGTCGGTCGGCTTCGGCCTCGGGATTGGTTGAACCGATGGGCCTGAGCAAAGTCTTCTTGGCTTCCCGGGCGGCCAGTTCAAAACTGCCGCCCAGAGCCGCTCCGACGATGATCGGCGGACAGGGATTGGGCCCGGCCTCGTTGACCGTGAGCAGGACTTTTTCCTTGACCCCGGCCCAGCCGTCGGCCGGTTTGAGCATAAAGACCCGGCTCATGTTCTCGGCCCCGCCGCCCTTGGGGACGGCCGCGATTTTCAGTTGATCACCTGGTTTCAACTCGTAGTGAATAACCGCCGGGGTGTTGTCCCCGGTGTTTTTCCGGGTCAGGGGATGGCAAACCGACTTGCGCAGATAGCCCTCGGCGTAAGCCTGCCGCACGCCTTCTTCCAAGGCCCCGGTCAAATCGCCCCCGACAATCCGAATTCCCGTGCCGATTTCCACAAAAAGAACGGCCATGCCGCAGTCCTGACAGAGGGGCACCCGATTCTTTTTGGCCAAATCGGCGTTTTCCAGCAGCCGTTCAAAAATTTCCCGGCCCACCGGGGACTCTTCCTCGGCCAAGCCGCGTTTAAAAGCATCCAATACATCCCGGCCCAGTTCGAAGCTGGCTCCCAGGAAAAGTTCCTTAACCGTCCGGGTTATTTTTTCAGTCTCGATTTCACGCATGGCCTGTTTGACCTCCAGAAAATGCTTGTAACCCAATTAAAATTTTTTGGCAAGAAAAGAAAGGAAGACATGGGGTTTCATCATTAAAAGTTTTTGCTTGACCCGCACGGATTGCTATTCAAAGTGAAATTTAGTATTTTTAATAATTAAGTCTTGCACCCCAAGGCGCAGCTCTAAATGGTCAAAGCAGGACGCCGGATCATGGTCGACCCCAAAATCCCCAGCAAGATCGGCCGATACCGGGTGGCCCGGGAACTGGGCCGCGGCGGCATGGGCGTGGTCTATTTAGCCAATGACCCGTTTATCGACCGCATGGTGGCCATCAAGACCACCTTGAACCCTCCACCGAAAGACCCAGTAAAATTCGAGCAATTCCAGCATTATTTCTTCCGAGAGGCTCAAGCGGCCGGTAAGTTGGCCCACCCTAACATCGTGGCGGTTTATGACGCCACCGTGGAAAACGAGAGTTGCTACCTGGTCATGGAATATGTGGACGGGGTCCCCTTAAAAGAGTTCTGCCGGAAGGAACACATGCTCAGCGTGGACAAGGCGGTCAAGATTATCTTCCAGACGGCCAAGGCCCTGGATTACGCTCATCAAAAAGGCGTCGTTCACCGCGACATCAAACCGAGTAACATTCTGGTTTCGAAGAAAGGGGAGGCCAAGATTTCCGATTTCGGTATCGCCTGGGTCGAGGGCGCTTCGCCCCATAATCACTCCGAACCCTTGACCGGCTCGGCCGGTTACTGCTCCCCGGAACAGCTTCGCCGTGAAAAGCTGACCAACCAGACCGACATCTTCTCCCTGGGCGTGGTCATGTACGAACTCCTGACCGGGATCAAGCCTTTCCAGGCCGACACGGAAATGGGAATCATCTATAAAATCACCAACGAGCAGCCCGAGCCCTTGAGGACCCACCGCCGGGACCTGCCGGAGGTCCTGGAGCGCATCGGGCGGCGGGCCTTGGAAAAAGATTTGGATAAACGTTACAAAACCGCCCTGCAGATGGCCTCGGAACTGAGCGCCTCCTTCGATCACTTGCGGTTCCCGGAGGAAGAATTCGGTTATGAGGAAAAGTTCAATGCCTTAAAGAAAATAAGCTTTTTCAAGGAGTATACGTCGAGCGAGCTGGCCGAGGTCCTCAAAGCCACCCGCTGGGTCAGGCACGAGTCCGCTTCGACCATCATTTCGGAAGGCGAAATGGACGACACCTTTTACATCATTATCGCCGGTGAAGTCATGGTCAAAAAGAAGGGCCGGGTCCTGGCCGTATTGAAGACGGGCGACTGTTTCGGCGAAATGGCTTATCTGGGCAAAACCAAAAGGACCGCGAGCATCCTGGCCCTGACCAACACCATTCTGATGAAAATCAACGCCTCGATCATAGACCAGACTTCGCTCAGCACCCAGCTCCGGTTCTACAAAGTCTTTTCCAAAACCCTCATCGACCGTCTGGCCAGGACCAGCGAGCTGTTGTCCAAGACGGAAAAATAAATGGCTCCCTCCCGGCGCTGAAGTTCCTCGAGGATTATACCCGCCGGAAGTCCTCCTCTTCCGGGAAAATTTTTCATTGTTCCGGTTAAAGGTCTCGGATGAAAAGACCTTTTTTTACCAAATCCCATTTGAAATATCACAAAACCAGATTATTGCGAGCCACGCCGCCGGCGGGGCGAAGCAATCAATTTTTATTTCAGAGATGTCTTCGGTCCGCAAGGTGCGGACCTCGCCATGACGAGTCGGCCGCTTGATTTTGTTTCAAACTAAAATATGGCATCATATCGTGATGTTGCGGCTCTGGCCTCTAGTCCGCCTCGAAGAAGGCCCGATAGGCCTTGATCGTCATATATAAATCGGCCTTGGAGGATATCTCGAACGGGGCGTGCATGGCCAGCAGGGCCGGCCCGCAGTCGACGATCTCCATGCCGTGTTCGGCCAGGAGCATGGCCACGGTTCCGCCGCCACCCTCGTCGACTCTGCCCAGAAGGCCGGACTGCCAAACGACCTTGGTCCGTTTAAACACCCCGCGAAGCCAGCCTAAATATTCGGCCGAAGCTTCGGAGGAATGGTACTTCCCGCCGCTGCCCGTGTATTTGCTTACGCAGGGGCCGAAGCCGAGCCGGGCCGCGTTCATTTTTTCGTGGACCTCCTGGTAGTCCGGGTCCAGGGCTCCGTTGACGTCCCCGGAAATGGCCTTGGTTTTCATGAGGACCTGGCGTAGGGAGGCGGAAGAAGAGGGCCGGCCGGTTTTTTCCAGGAGGTCGGCCACAAAGGTATCCAGAAATCGGGATTTGGCCCCGGTGGCGCCTTCGCTGCCGATTTCCTCCTTGTCCACGAACAAGGCCAGGCAGGTATAGGCCGGAGTTTTCATGGCCGTCAGGGCGTTCAGGGCGGCGTAAGCGCAGATACGGTCGTCCTGACCATAAGCGCCGATCAGGCCCCGGTCCAGGCCTACGTCCCTGGCCCGTCCGGCCGGGACGGCCTCGAATTCGGCACTTAAGAAATCCTCCTCACGCAAGCCCCAACGCTGGTCCAAAGTATCCAAAACGGCCAGCTTAAACCGCTCCTTGACCTCATTGTCGCCTAAAGGCAAGGACCCGATGAGCAGGTTCATCTTTTCGCCCGGAAAGGCCTCGGAAACCTTTTTCTCGGTTTGGACCTTCCGGGCCAAATGGGGCAGAAGGTCGGCCACGGTGAAAACAGGATCGTTGTCGTCTTCGCCGATGATCAGGTCCACGGCCCGGCCGTCGTCCTTGATCACCCGACCGTGGAGAGCCAGGGGCCGGGACAGCCACTGATATTTTTTTAATCCGCCGTAGTAATGGGTCTTGAGCAGGGCCAAGTCCACATCTTCGTAAAGCGGTCTGGGTTTAAGGTCCAGCCGGGGGGCGTCGATATGGGAAATGATCAGCCGCAAGCCCTCGGTCAAAGGTCGGCGTCCGGTCACGGCCAAGGCGGCCACCTTGTCCATCATGGTCCTCAGCCGCCGGTTTCCCGGACCGCCGTCCGCCAGGTTTTTGAACCCGGCTTCTTCGGCGTTGGCCACAATGGTTCTTACCGCCTCCCGTTCGGTCTTGGCCGCGTTCAGAAAATTTTTATAATCCTCGGCCGTGGACATCACCCCCCGCCGTTCGGCGGCCGTGAGTTTGTCCCAAACCAATTCCGGTTGATATTTGAGTCTTTTTTCCAGTTGCTTGATGTCGGCCTTGGTCGTTCCGGCCCGTTTTTTGGGCATGATTTCACCTCGTAGAGAATAGTTTGCGCTTATCCAGCGGAATACCGAGACCGAGATTTTTTGACCCGGCCTTCTGAGAATGATCGATCGGTCTATCGATCAGAACAGCCCCCGGCAGAAGGCCAGGGCGTTTTTGCCCAACTCGGGCAGATAATAGCCCCCTTCGAGCAGAGCGAAGCGGCGGCCGTCGCAAAGACGCTCGGCCGCGGCCTTGACCATTAGGCCGATCTGTTCGAAGTCTTCGGTGGCCAGAAGGCCGCCCCAATCGAACTCGCCGATGTCGAATCCGGCCGAGACGCCGATGATGTCCACCCCGGCGGCCCGATCCAGGGCCTCTTTAATCGAATCCAGGTAGGCTGGCCGGCTGGTCATCCGTTGGGGATTGAAGACGGTCACCCGTCGGTCGCCGGTGAAATAGTTGTCGGTCCCGTCGCCGAAATGAAGGTCGAAGTCCAGGACCAAGACCCCCTGGACGGCCCCTTTGTCCAGAAGCCCGGCCAGGGCTATGGCCATATTATTGAAAAAGCAGAAGCCCCAATGATGGTCCGGACTGGCGTGATGGCCGGGCGGCCGGATCAGGCCGAAAGCCGGGCGGCCGGACATGGCCTCCCGAGCGGCCCGGATGGCTCCCCCGGCGGCCAGGGCGGCCGCTTGATAAAGATTCGAGCGGTCTCCCTTGACCGAATCAATGAGATGCTTGGAATGGACCCGCCGCAACTCCTTTTCATCGGCCGCTTCAGGCTCAATAACCTCGTAATAAGGCGTCAAGGCGTCGAGGATGGTGGTGACCCGTTCCCCGCATTCCACGTAAACGGTCGGATATTCTTCGGCGTATCGCGGATGGTAAATTATAACCGGTTCATTCATTTTTCCGCCTCCTCCCCGGAACAAGGGGTCAGGAGAAGTTTTTGCAGCCAGGGATGGTCCAGGCAATATCCCCTGATGTTCCGGCCCGTCGGGTCCGGCGTGTATGACAGTTCAACCCGGTAGTCCGGGCCTGTCTTTTTTTCCCTGGCCCGATCCGTCGCGGGGGTCCGGTCGGGGGCCTCAAGAAACACCTCCCGTTTGATCAGACCCAGATATGTCACCCGCCCGGCCCGAATCGGCCCGGAAATTCCCGGACGGAGTTTGGTCGGCCATGACTGGGAAAACCGGCCTTCCGCCCCCTTGATTTGGTGGCCGGTCATAACGAGACTGATTTCGTCGGTTCCCTCGGGCAGGCGGTCAAAGGGCAACCAGGCCAGGTAAAGCCCGCCGGCCCCCCGGCTTTCAAAAACCAGGGTCAGGTCGCCGGGGCTGACCAGGGCTTGATACCTGGAGACGGTCTCGATGTTGGGAGTCAGCCCCAGGCGAACGCGGCGGGGTAAGTTCAACTCGACCTCTTCCATAAAGGCCAAACCGATCAAGCGGTCGATTTGGTTATCCGGCGGGACCAGGCGGTCTGGACGGGGCAGCTCGGCGCAGCCGCTCAAGATAAGCAGGATCGTAAGGAGCAAAGCCGGCAGGTTCAGGCCTTCGGACCTCATTAACAAAATTTTGGCAATAAATATTAAAACTCTTTTCTTCATCCGCCGGCTATGCTATCTTATTAATCAACAATTTTCAACCGGGCTCGAAGGCCCGGCACAATTTGGGATTGGCTGCTGGGGGAGCTTCAGGCTGAGATAACGGTTTGAAGTGTGGACCGTTGACCCCTCGAACCTGTGGGATAATGCCCGCGTAGGAAAGCAGCTCCATCGAAGCCGATTTCCAGGGTTGAAATTGGCTTTTTTTAATCCGCCGATGGCGGATTAATGGACTGCCCGCACGAAAGGCCTCCAGGCGGTTGGACCGGTTGAATCCGGCCGCCTCCTGTTCATTGGACCCACGGGAATGAGAAGAAGGCCCGAGCCGTTGCCCTGCCCCACAGGATGCCCCAAGGAGGAACCGACATGGCTTTAGACGAAATTATCATCTCTCGGGCGATCATCGAACGATACACCGAGAAATTGCTGGATTGCCTGGAGTTGGATACGGCAATCGCCGGAGGCGGACCGTCCGGCTTGGTCGCCGCCTATTATCTGGCCAAGGCCGGCCGAAAAACGGCCCTTTTCGAACGCAAGCTGTCTCTAGGCGGCGGCATGTGGGGCGGCGGGATGATGTTCAACGAAATCGTGGTCCAGGAGCAGGCCAAACCGATCCTGGATGAACTGGGGATCTCGACCCGGCCTTTCCGGGACCAGTATTACACCGCCGATTCCATCGAGTGTGTCTCGACCATGGCTTCCCAAGCCGTCAAGGCCGGGGCGAGAATCTTCAATCTCATCTCGGTCGAAGACGTGATGATCAGGCGGAATCGGGTTTCCGGCCTGGTTCTCAACTGGTCGGCCGTGGAGATGTCCGGCCTGCACGTGGACCCTTTGACCGTGCGCAGCCAGTGGGTCATCGACGCCACCGGCCATCCGGTCGAGGTCATGAAGGTGATCGAGCGCAAGGTCGACGCTGAACTGCTCACTTCAACCGGGCGGATCATGGGAGAAAAATCCATGTGGGCCGAGACGGCCGAAACCGACACGCTGGCCAACACCAAGGAAGCCTTTCCCGGGGTTTACGTTTGCGGCATGTCGGCCAACGCCACCTTCGGCTCCTATCGCATGGGACCGATTTTCGGCGGGATGCTTCTCTCGGGAAAAAAGGCGGCGGAGGAGATAAATCGACATTTGTCCGGTTAGATCAAGTCTGACCGATAGTTCCGCTTCGTTAGACCGGGTTTTCTCAATCCCTTTGGGTATATCGGGGCCGGGAGCGGACCCGGCCCCGCCGGAGCCCGTGTTCTTTCAGCCACTGACGGGCGGCCTGACGGAGGAGACGGTAGTAAGCCATCGACCCGCCCAGGGCGGTTCGGCCGAAGAAATAATTGATTTCAAGGAATAAAGGTCGAGGAATTTCGGAGCGGCGGTCGAAGACCAAATCGAAGGCGGCCAGGTTGATCCCGGTCTTCTCGGCCAGGTCCCTGACGGCCTGAACGCCCAGTCGAAGCCGTTGGGGGTCCAAGTCAAAATCGATTCGGCCGCCCTGGGCGACATTGGTCAAAAAGCCCGGCCCGTCCGGGGCCAACCGCCAGTAGGCGATGATTTTCCGGCCGATGACCGCCGCCCGCAGGTCCCGGCCGCCATGATCGATCAATTCCTGTTGAACGAAACCAAAACGGCCCTGCCGTTCGGCCTCGGCCAAGCCGGCCAGGGCTTGGGCCTGCTCCCTCCGATTGGTCGCCGGAAAAACACCGCTGCCTTGTCCGCCTAAATTCATTTTGAGGACGAACGGCCTGGGCAGGGCTCCGCCGCGCCTTTTGTGGAAATCGGAAACCGCGGGGAAGACGATGGTCCGGGGCCGGGGCAGATCAAGGGCGGCGAAAAGCAGGGCCTGGCCGACCTTGCCCGGATAGTCGAACCGGAAATCGAAGTTCGGCCAGACCAGGGGACATACCGACCGGCACAGGCGATAAAGGTCCTCCCGAACCCCCTCGGGCACGAAAACAGCTCGGGCTCTGTGTATGGCGGCTTTCTCTTCCGGTCCCGGCGGCCGCCCCGCGCAATTGATGTTTTCGTCTCCAGTGATTAAAGGGTGAAAGCTAAGAATCATGTTCCCAGGCCCGTTATTTCTAAAAAATTTCTTTCTTGTCCCTCAAATTACCTCAAAAGGGAAAATGTTCCAATTCGGAAGAAACATTTCCGGGCCGATTCCAATAGAAGTTGGCCAAACATGAAAATCTTTTGCCGGCTATTGGGGTTTGTCTGCTTATCTTATTAATTTAATTAATATAATAAATAAAAGACGGCCTCGTTTTTTTCTTTTCCGGGTTCATCCGGACGCGACCCCAAATCAGCCGGTGACGGCGGGGGGCCGGCGGAGCCCTGATGGTCCCCTTGATTTAAACCCAAGTCAAAACAGATTTTTTCTTGACTTTTTAACCTGCTTCGTTTAAATCGCAACTAGGTGGGAATTGGTTTCTTCGTATTTTTCATCAAGCATCTCTCGAAACGGAGTAGGATACTCATGACTGGTTGTTGGAAATTTTTAGTCTTGGGGTTTCTGTGCTGCTTCATCATTTTTATTCCTATTTCGGCCGCCGGGGAAAATCCGGAGGCCAAAAATTTTCATGAGCGGGCCCAGTTTGAAATCTCAGACGGCAACTATGTGGAAGGCCTTAAATTCATTGATCAGGCCTTGGCCTTGGAGCCCGACAACCTTGATTATCAGATAACCCGGGGCCGGGCCTTTGTGGAAATGAAAAAATACGAGGAGGCCGAAGCCCAGTTCGTGAAGGTCATGGCCAGCGGTCCCGAAGGCCAGAAAAAGGCCTCGACCGAGCTGGCCGCGCTCTACGCCCGGTCAAAACGCTTCGACAAAGCCTATGAAGCTTACACCAAGGCCGTTGAAGCCATGCCCCAGAGGGCGGACCTTTATTTGGCCCGCGGCTCCATTTTGGCGGAGCTGAAGGAGTATGACAAAGCCGAAGCCGATTTTTCCAAGGCCGTTCAAGTTGATCCTAAAGTTGCTCCCGCGGCCATGTTGCACCGGGCTTTGACCAGTTATCGCCAGGAGGATTACACCCAAGTCAAGGCCCGCCTGGATGAAGCCATGGCCTTGAATCCCAGTGAAGCCCTGGCCCAGCAGATCAAGAAATTCAGGGCCGCCGTAGAAAAGGAAGAAAAAGCCCGCAAATGGTGGGGTATTTCGGCCACGCTGGTTCTCCAGTACGATGACAACGTTTCCATGGAGCCGGTGGAAGGCTTTGTCGACATGCCCGGGGCCCCGGCCAGCGGCAAGGAGGACGTCCTTTTCGGCGGCAACGTGACCGGCCTGTTTTACTTGATCAACCGGCGGACCCGTGAGCTGGGGATAGCTTACACCTTTAGAAATTACCTTTACGCCGACCTGGACGAAAACGACCTGCTGGCTCACACGATCGGGGCCTTCTTCTCTTACAACAAGGACCCTTGGTATTTCCGCCTGGAAGGTGACTCTAGTTTTTACTGGGCCAACCACATCGAGAAGCTGACGCTTTATTCCCTCCGACCCTCGGCCACCTTTGTCATCAGCGAAGTGGACCGGACCACCGTCCTGGCCGGATATGAATACAAATTGATGCACGACGGCACCGATGACGTCAATCGCTACATCCTGGGAGCCCTCCATTATCATACTTTTAAGCAGGGTGGGGGCGGAGGACTGACCGCCCGGGCCGGCTTTCAATACGAATTGGAGGAACCGACCGGAACAATCACCGCCCGGTCTCGACTTTATGAAATAAAAGGCGGGCTGACCGTGCCTTTGCCCAGGCAATTTGACGCTGACTTCGGCCTGGGTTACGCCTGGATCTATTTCGACCTCAATCCCGGTTTTGATCCGAACACGCCCAGGGAAGACAATCGGATCATTGTTTCAGCCAAGATCGGCCGGGCCTTTATGGAAAATTTTCGGGCGGACCTGATGTGGACCCATACCTATAACGACTCCAACCTGGCCGACGCCGATGCGCGGGACTTATATGAATTCCACCGAAACATCTTCTCCCTGGTATTAACGGGGGCCTTCTAAAGGGACGTGAGTTATGGAGACTTCGAAAAGAATCCGTTATTGGCTTTGGGTGTCGCTGTCTATTTCCATCATCTGTTTCCTGACCCTGGGCCCGAGTTCGGCTCAAGCCCAAACCACTCAGAAAGTCGGTACGGTAACCGTACTCGAAGGCCGGGCGACCATCACCCACAAAGGCGTACCCACGGCCGAATCAATCCAGCTAGGCGCCACTGTTTATCAGGATGACACCATCCGCACCCAGCCTGGGGCCAAACTCAGGGTGGTCTTCATCGACCGGAGTATTATCAGTGTGGGATCGAACTCTTCCGTGACCATCTCCGAGTATGTTTTCAATCCCCAGCAACAGGTCCGCACCGGCGGGGTCAACCTCCTCTGGGGCAAGGTCAAGTGCTTTGTCAACGACTTCATGGGCTATAAAAACCGCAAGTTCACCGTGACGACCAATACGGCCGTCATCGGCGTTCGCGGAACCGTCTTCCTGGTCTGGATCGTCGACGGCCAGATCACCAGAGTGGCCGCCTTCCAGAACGAAGTCGAAGTCCGCAACCGGTTCAAACCCGAAGAGTTCGTGGTTTTGACCCCGAACACCTTGACCCAGATTCAGCAGGGACAAGCCCCGGATCAACCGATTCTGATCACGGAAGAAATGTTGGCTCTCCTCCACGATGGTTTATTCACGGATGACCTGAACTTGCTGCCGTCGGAAGGAACCACCGAGACGACCGCGGAGGAAACCACCGGCACCACGGCCGCGCCTGAACCGGTCACCACCACCACCTTGTTCCTGACCACGACCACGACCACTTCGACCACTACGACGACGACCACCACCACGACCACTACTTCCACGACCACCACCCAGCGGACCCTGCCGAGCTTCCCAGGGCCGCCGAGCGGGTAAAACGAAGAGGCTGGAGAATTTCCATCTCCAGCCTTTAATTAATCTGTTCTTTGTTTGAGCCCGGCTTCAAGGCCGGGCTCGTTTTTGGACGCCCGGTCGAACTTGCCTTTAAATTCACAGATATTCAAACTCGCCGTCAATCAACACGGTCTCTTCTTGCCTTGGAGGCCATTTGTGGTACAATAAATTGATTGATCTCGGAGTTTTTTCAGACGAGTCTCATGACTGGTCTCTCGTCTTTCCGACCACTTTTCCCGGCCGGGAAGATCAGACGGGACCGTTTTGACCCTTCGGATGGAACGCAGGAAGAAGACTACTCCATGTCCTTGGCCCCAAAACATTATCTCTGGCTGGGCAATCTTCTGGTCCTGGGCTTGATGGTCTGGACGGCCGTCGGTTTAGGGCTCTCCGTGTTGACGCATCGTTTGGAAACCAGTTTGAGCCGGCAACGGACTGTTGAAATCAATGAACAATCCGGCCCGACCCTCCGTCCCCTGGCCCAATATGAGACCATCGCCGGACAGAACCTTTTTGGAGCGGGGAAAGGTGAATCGTCGGCCTCCGCCTCGGAAGAGGAAGGCCTTAAAGCCCAGACTGAAACCAGCGGCCTCCGCCTGAGGGGGACCATCGTGGACGCCGACACCGGATTCGCTGCAGTCATTCTCGAAGACATCAAATCTCAGGAACAGAACCTTTATCGTCCCGGCGACCGTATCGGCGAGGCGGAAATTATCCAGGTCGAGCGTGATTCGGTCACCTTGAGTCAGGGCAATCAAACGGTAAAATTGAAAATTTATCAGGAGGAACTGACCGAGCTTCCCTGGGGCCAGGCCAAGACCTCCGAGGAAGCGGGCAAGGACGTGGAGATTGCCCGCGCGGTCGGGCCGAATCGATTTATCGTCAGCCGCGATGTGCTCGGCGAGCAGATGGAAAATCTGAACGCCTTAATGGCCAAGGTCAGGATCGTTCCTTATTTCAAGGAGGGTCAATCTCATGGCTTTAAAGTCGCCTCATTGCAAAGGGAAAGTCCTCTGTACGAGCTGGGGCTCAGGCGCGGCGACGTGATCGTCAGCGTCAACGGCGTCTCGGCGCGGAACCCCGAGGACCTGGTCAATCTATACCGACAGGTCCAGCAACTCGACTCAGTCACCTTGGAAGTCGAACGCCAGGGCAAGACCGCGACCATATTTTACGCCCTTCGATAGGATTTTGCGGTGTACGGCAACTTCTTCGGATTCAAAGAACAGCCCTTCAACATCACCCCGGACCCCAAGTTTGTTTATTTGAGTCCCGGTCATCAAGAGGTCCTCGAACATATGGTCTACGGCGTGGACCGGCGCAAGGGATTCATATTAATCACCGGCGATATCGGCGCCGGCAAGACCACCTTGACCAGGCTCTTCCTGGATCGCCTGGAGGACCAAACCCAGACCGCTTTAATCTTCAACACTTTTCTCAACGAGATCGAGCTGCTGCGGGCCGTAAACCGTGAATTCGGTCTGCCGGCCGACAATTCCAGCCGCCAGGCCCTGATCGAGACCTTGAACGCTTTTTTGATTCAACAATTGGAAACGGGAAGCAAGGCGGTCCTGATCTTGGACGAAGCCCAGAACCTGTCCGTGCCGGTGCTCGAACAGGTCCGCATGCTTTCCAATCTCGAGACCGACGCTCAGAAGCTTATTCAGATCATTTTGGTCGGACAGCCTGAACTGGCCAGGACCCTGGCCAGGCCGGATTTGGCCCAGCTCAATCAGCGGATCACCGTCCGCTGCGCCTTGAAGCCTTTAAACCTGGAAGACACGGTCCGCTATATCCATCACCGCCTGTCCATAGCCGGACCCCAGGCCCTGGTCAGCTTCGATCCTCAAACTTACCGTTTGATTCACCGTTACTCCCAGGGCATACCCCGCCGGATCAACGCGGTTTGCGACCGGGCCCTTCTGGTAGCCTATGCCCGGAGCTCCCACCGGGTCAAGGCCTCTTTCATCCGCCAAGCCAAGAACGAGATTGAAGGCCGGGGGATGTTCAAGTCCGGACCGACCTGGCTGACCCGGCTTAAATCCAGGCCCCTCATCCCGGCCGCCTTGATCGTCCTGGGTCTCATTCTCGCCGCCTATTTCAGCCTGACCAGGACGGAAGGGCTGTTTCGATGAGTTCCATCAACGACGCCCTTAGAAAGGCCGACAGCGATCCCCGCGCCTCCGCCGCGACGCAGGTTCACTGGCCCCAGCACCGGCCCCCTTTCGCCAGACGGTCCCTGGCGCCGTGGTCGGCCCTGGGGCTGATCGTCCTCCTGATAATCATCGGGGTCTGGTCTTTCCGTCCGGATGGTTCAAAAAACGATACGACTTCCAAAACAACCAAAGCCTCATCAACTCGGATTGAACCGGCGGTCGGACCGGAAACGGTCCCGGACCGACCGTTCCAGGCCCCGCCGGCTCCAGTTGAAGAAAAAACGGCGGTTTTGGATCAGCCCCAATCAAAACCTTCAATCCCAGCCGTTCCCGGAGAAGAAATGAAACCGGCTTCGGTTCCGGTTCAAGCTCAATCGCCCCCGGCCGGCCGGTCCGAGGGAGAACCCGCGGCGGAGAGCCAAGCCAAGCCGGGGCACGATACGATCCGGCCCCAAGAAACCGATCAATCCGCCCGAGAGGTTTTTGCGGCGGCCCAGGCTGAAGAACAGCAAACGAAAGCGGATTCCAAAGAAACGAAACCGCCGGCCACGGCGGAGGACCATTTTCGAAAGGCCCGCGCCGCCCAGGAACAGGGGCGGGACAGCCAAGCCGTCCATCACTATCGTCAGGCCTTGCTTCTGGACCCCCGTCTGACCGAGGCTTATCTGAACCTGGGCAACATCTATTTCTTTCGGCACCGGGCCCTGGAAAAGGCCTTGGAAATGTATACTCAAGTCCTTAAACTTGACCCGAACAACGAAATGGCCCATAACAATCTTGGCGTGCTCTTTTTGCGGAAGGGGATGCCGGGCCAAGCCGAAACCGAGTTTTATGCCGCCCTCCAGAAGAATCCGGGTTATGTGGACGCTTTGTATAACCTGGCCTGTTTGGCCGCCCTTAAAAACGAGACCGAGACGGCCCTGGACTACTTGGCCCGGGCCGCGGCCATTCAGCCCGAAACCGTGGTCTGGGCCGCGGGGGACGAAGACCTGAAAAGCCTGCGCCGGTTGCCTCGGTTCAAAAAGCTCCTTCAGGAGACCCAAACCGAATAATGTTCCCAAAGGACAGCATGAAAAAGAGGATTTTCGCCGTCATATTTCTGGGCCTATGCAGTTTCCTGCTCACTTCTTCGGTCCAAGCCGCCCGGTTGTCCGACGCCGAGGAGGTCAAAAACGTGGTCGAAGAAAACGCCGAGACCGAAGTGACCATCGATTTCCGAGACGTGGACCTGAGGGTGGTGGCCAAATTCATCAGCGACCTGACCGGAAAAAATTTCATCTTCGACAAACGGGTTCGGGACAAGGTGACCGTCTTTTCACCGACGAAAGTCAGGCCTGATGAAGCCTATCGCCTCTTCGAGGCTTTGCTCAAGGTCCACGGGTTCACCACCGTCCCTTCCGACGGCATGATCATGATCGTTCCCAGTCAGGAGGCCCGCTCGATGAAAGTGGAAACCCGGGCGGTTCCGCCTCCGCCGGGGATCACCCCTGAAGACCGCGTCGTCACCCAGCTTATCCGGCTGGAATACGCCGAAGCCGCCGAGATGAAAGTCCTGCTGACCCCTCTTCTCGAAAAGACCGGAGTGGTTCTGGCTTATGAAAGCGGCAACACCTTGATCGTCACCGATTACGCTTCCAATATAGACAGACTGCTGAGCATAGTCCGGACTCTGGACGTGGACAAAAAAGACACCCGGCTTTCGGTCATCAAGCTGGAATACGCTTCGGCCCGAGACCTGGCCGTCTCCCTGCAGGAAGTGCTCAAGACGCCGTCGACCAGGGGGCAGCCGCCGACCAAGAGCCAGATGTCTTATACGGTCGTCCCGGACGAGCGGACCAATAATTTAATCGTCATGGCCAGGACCAGCGAATTGGAAACCGTTCGAAATTTGGTCGGCAAACTTGACGTGCCTTCCCCGCGAGGCTCGGACCGGGTCCATGTTTACTTTCTCCAAAACGCCGTGGCCGAAGAGCTGGCCAAGGTCTTGACCGATCTGGCCGGTCCCGGGGCGACGCCCCAACCTAAAGAAGGGGGCGGCCCCCGGAAGCTGCTCCTTCAGGAGGATGTGTTCATCACCGCGGATAAGGCCACCAATTCCCTGATTATCCGGGCCGAACGCCAGGACTACGTGGTTCTCAAGGATATTATTGAAAAATTGGACATCCAGCGGGCTCAGGTCCTGGTCGAGGCCTTGATCATGGAAACCTCCTTTAAAAAGGCCCTGGCCCTGGGCGCGGAATGGCGGCTGCTGAACTTTCCCACCGAAGCCGGGCAGACGATCGGTTTCGGCGGGACAAATCTGCCCTCGGCGGGGTCAGGGACCGGTCTGATTAATCAGATGGCCGCCCAGCCTTTTGCCGGCCCGGCCGGGCTGGTTCTGGGGGCAGCCGAAGGGACGATCACATACGGCGGAACCACTTATCTAAATCTGGGCATGCTCATCCAGGCCCTCGAGCAGGATTCCGAAGTGAACATCCTGTCCACGCCTCACCTCCTGACGATGGACAACGAAGAGGCCCGGATTGTCGTGGGCGAGGAGCGTCCTTTCCTGAAATCCTCGATGGTCACGGAAACCGGGGCGGTCACGCCCACGGTGACCCGGACTTATGATTTCAAGGACCTCGGACTGACCCTGAAAATGACTCCTCATATCACCCAGGACGACTACATTAAGCTGAAGATATTCGAGCAGATCAAGAATTTTATCGCCGAGGCCGAAACCGGGGCCATCAGCGCCACCAAGCGGGAGACCGAGACCACCGTCCAGGTCCGCAACCAGGAGACGGTGGTCATCGGTGGTTTGATCCGAGACGATACCAGGGAAGCCAAGAGCCAGGTGCCCTGCCTGGGCAACATTCCCATCTTGGGCTGGGGTTTCAAATATCGAACCGAATCGGGAGACAAGACCAACCTCCTGATTTTAATCAGTCCGACCATCGTCCGGACCCCGGAGCAGCTACGGGCGCTGACCGAAAAAAAGCGGGCCGAAACCGAGGAAGCCGGCCGGCCGCCCAAGACCGACATATTAGGTCGTCCGGTCCCGCCTGAGCCGCCGGAAGGGGAATAAATGCCGGACCCCAACCTTGGCTACGCCTCTAAATCGGTTTCTCAGGCCCGGACAGCCGAAACCGAGTCCTTAAAGAAATTGTGCGCCGATCTCGGCCTGCCCTTCCTTGATCGTCTGCCCTTGCCCCAAGCCCCCCGCGACCTGGTCGCCGGGCTCAATGTGGCCTGGGCCCGACGCAACCGGCTCGTACCCATCTCCATTGACGAGGACAAGGTGGTCGTGGCCGCCTCAAATCCCTTGGCCCTGGAAGCGCCCGATGAACTGGCCCTCACTTTGCGCCGACGGATCGAGATTGTCTGCGCCCCCGAAAACGAAATCCTCAGGGCCTTGAATCTGCTTTTCTCCGAAAGCCTGGACTCGACCGATGACCTTCTCCGGGAAATGGCCGAAAACGAAAAAGAGCCGTCGTTTCCCGAGCTGGAAGCCGCTCCGGACCTGATCGATTCCAGTGATTCGGCCCCGATCATCAGACTGGTCAACCGGGTCCTCTTCCAGGCCGTCTCCGAACGAGCCAGCGACATTCACATTGAAGCCGGGGCCGACGCGGTGGAAATACGCCTCCGCATCGACGGCGTTCTTTACGATCGGCTCAGTCCGCCCAAGAACTATCTGCCCTTTCTTTGCTCCCGGATCAAAGTCATGGCCGGGCTGGACATCGCTGAAAAAAGGGTCCCTCAGGACGGCCGGTTCCAGTTCACCGTGGCCGAACGAAACATTGACGTCAGGGTCTCGATCATCCCCACCGCCGATGGGGAAAGGGTGGTCCTGCGCCTCCTGGATAAAAGCTCGGGCATGCTCGGCTTGGAAGAACTGGGCATGGACCGGGAAAATCTCGAAGTCTTCGCCCGACTTATCTCCCGGCCTCACGGCATCATCCTGGCCACCGGCCCCACCGGCAGCGGCAAAACCACCTCCCTGTACGCCGCCTTGACCCGCCTCAATTCGAGGGAGCGGAACATCATCACCATCGAGGACCCCGTGGAATACCGCCTGCCCGGCGTGGCCCAGATACACGTCAATCCAAAAGTCGGCCTAAGTTTCGCGCGAGGTCTCCGTTCGGTCCTCCGCCATGATCCCGATGTGATCATGATCGGCGAGATCAGGGACCGGGAGACGGCGGAAATAGCCATTCAGGCCGCTCTGACCGGTCACCTGGTCTTTTCCACCCTGCACACCAACGACGCGGCTTCGGCCGTCACCCGGCTGGTGGACATGGGCGTCGAGCCCTATCTGGTCTCTTCGGCGGTCATCGGGGTCGAGGCCCAGCGGTTGATCCGCCTCCTTTGTCCTCAATGCAAACAACCCGAACAACCGACGGCTCAGTCCTTGGCCCGGGCCGGGCTGCCACCGGAAGCTCTGGACGACGCCCGGGTCTTCCGAGCCCAAGGCTGCGAACACTGTCTCTTCACCGGATACAGGGGTCGGACCGGTATTTACGAGTTTTTGACCGTGAGTGAAGAGGTTCAGCAAGTCTTGTCCCGGACCAGCGAGGCCAATGAAATCCGCCGGGCCGCGGCCCGATCCGGGATGAAGCCGCTGCTGACCGACGGGCTTGAAAAGATTCGGGCGGGGCGAACCTCTTTGGAAGAGGTTTTTCGAGTGACTTTGGTCTGAATATTCCACACCGGCCATGCCAGTTTACACTTACCGAGCCCTCAATGCCTCCGGCAAAACCGTCCGGGGGGTGGTCGACGCCGACAATCCCCAGAAAGCCCGCCACAAGCTGCGGAGCGACGGACTGCATCCCATCGAGGTCAGTCCGGCCGCCCGTCTCCAAGCGCCGGGCCGGTCCTGGGACGCTTTCCGGAAGGCCGTTCTCCTTAGGCGCCGTCGTCTCCGGCCCTTGACCATCATGACCCGTCAAGCCGCCACCCTCCTGTCCGCCGGTCTGCCCCTGGTTGCCGCCTTGGCCGCCATCGAGGAACAAACCGATGATCAGGAATTCCAGCGGACCTTGGCCTTGATTCGGGACGAGGTCACCAGCGGGCAAAGCCTGGCCGATGCCCTGGCCCTTCACCCCGACGTCTTTCCCCCTGACTACTTTCACCTGGTCAGGGCGGGCGAACTGAGCGGGTCTTTGGACCTGGTTCTGGAACGCTTGGCCGACCATCTCGAACGCCGCCTGGCCCGCCGGGCTAGAGTCTCGGCGGCCCTGGCTTATCCTGTCTTCATGACCCTGGTCGGAGGGGTGGTTCTCTTTTTCCTTTTATCATTTATCATCCCCACCCTGACCGGTCTCTTCGCCAACCTCCATGCGGCCCTGCCCTGGCCGACCAGGCTTCTCTTGACTTTCAGCGGCTTTCTCCAGAGCTACTGGTGGCTGATGGTTATAATCCTCATCGGCTTGGTCCTTCTGTTTCGCCGCTATCTTCAGCACGGGCACTCGTACCGGCGAATCGAGTCGTTTTTGTTTAGAATCCCCCGAATAGGGTCACTGATTCAACGCCTCCTTCTGGCCCAAGCCCTGCGAAGCCTGGCCGTCATGAGCGCCGGCGGCGTGGCCCTGACCACCGCCTTGACCGTGACCGCCCGAGGACTGGGCCGGTCCAGTTACGGCCAAGCCCTCGAGCAGGCCGCAGAAATGGTCGGTCAGGGCCGGTCCCTGGCCGAAGGACTTGGGGCCAGCCATCTCTTTCCTCCCCTGGCCCGCCGCATGGTCGCCGTGGGCGAAGCCAGCGGCACGTTGACCCAGATGCTTCAGAGAGTGGCCCAGGCTTACGAGGAAGAGACCGATCACGTCCTCTCCGCCTTGACCTCCCTGGTTGAACCGATCATAATTCTGGTCATGGGCCTGATCATCGGCTTTGTAGTTATTTCTGTTTTACTGCCCATCTTCAACCTGAGCGGTCTGGTGGGCTAGGAGGTAAATATGTTTCGGGGTTCCTTGTCGGCCGCTAAACGACCAAACCTGGTCCGGAATGGGTTCACCCTGATTGAAATCCTGGTGGTAGTGGTCATTCTGGGCATCCTGGCCGGCCTCATCGTCCCCCGAATCGCCGACCAGCCGGAAAAGGCCCGCCGAACCAAAGCCCGGATGCAGATTGAAAGCCTGGAACTGGCCCTCAAACTCTTCAAACTTGATAACGGCTATTATCCTTCGACCGAACAGGGCTTGGAGGCCCTGGTTCGCAAGCCGACCACCGGCCGCATTCCGGTTCGCTGGCGTGAAGACGGATATCTGGAAAAGGGGCTGGTTCCCAAGGACCCCTGGGGCAACGACTTCGTCTACCTGAGTCCGGGCCAGCATAATAAAGACTTTGACCTGATGTCCCTGGGCGCGGACGGGGAGGTCGGCGGCGAAGATTCGGACGCGGACGTCGACAACTGGGGCCAAGATGCCCCGTCTTCCTGATCCCGAACATAAAAAACATTTTCTTGACCCGACCGGATTCACCCTGGCCGAGCTGCTCGTGGTCGTTCTCCTGCTCGGCCTGCTGCTCTCTTTTGTCTTGCCCGGACTCACCGGCTTCGAGGACGAAGAGCGCCTTAAGGCCGCCGTCCGCCGCCTGGCCGGCCAGGCCCTGGAAGCCCACAGCCAGGCCGTGACCGAGGCCAGACCCATGTTCCTTTGTCTGGACCTGACCCTTAACCGGTCCTGGTTGTCCAGTGTCAGACCCGGCCCCGAAGGCGAGGCCGGCCTTGAGTCGCCCGTCTTCATCCTGCCCGGCGGCGTGGTCTTTCAGGATGTCTCTCACCCAATTGAAGGGCAGGTCCGGGAGGGGCGGATTTCTTTCGGCTACTGGCCTCAGGGCGGAAGCGAACCCGGAACGATCCACATCCAAAACACGGAGAAGCGGCAGATGACCATCTTCCTTAGGCCGTTTCTGGGCCGGACCGAGATAAACCCCGGCTACCTGCGGGAGGAGATGACGGATTGAAGCGGATCGTCGGGGGGTTCACCCTGCTGGAAGTCATGATCGCTTTGGCCTTCATCGGTTTGGCCCTGGTGGCGGTGGTTCGGACCCAGGGCCAGGCCATCCGCCTGGCCGATGAAGCCCGTTACACCTCGCGGGCCGTTTTTCTGGCCCGGACCAAGCTGGCGGAAATCCAGGAGACGAGCGAACTAAATCTCGGCATTCAGAGCGGCCGGTTCGAACAGCCGCTGGACTCCCTCGGCTGGGAAGCCGAGGTCTCGCCGATGCCCGTTTTGCCGGGTCTTTTCAAGGTCCAGGTCTGGGTCCATCCGGTTGATCGTCCGCCCCGTCAGGGCGTGACCCTCGAGGGTTTCGCCTACCGGGGGACGCCGTGAAGCAAAGGCCGGCCTTTACTTTGGTGGACTTTCTGGTGGCCCTGGCCGTCCTGGCCGTGGTCATGACCGCGGTCTACGCCGTCTTCGCCGCTCAGGACCGGGCTCTCCGGGGGGCTTCGGAAGCCCGCGAGGTTTACACCCAGGGGACCTTGATCCTGGACCGGCTCACCCGGGACCTGACCGGGGCCTGGTTGCCCGGTCAGCCCCGCCTGGGGCCCGGCCTCGTTTATCGTTTCCAGGGAACGACCGACCGCCTGGATTTCATCACCACGGCCTCGCTCTCCCAGGACCAGTTATCCGGTCCGGACCTGGTTGAAGCGGGCTATCGAACAGCCGTCAAGGAGGGCGACCGCCCCAATGTCTATCGCCTGATCCGCCGCCAGGACGATACCCCCGACGACCAGCCGGACGAAGGCGGCCGGGAAATCATTTTGACCCAGGACCTGATCGCCCTGGAACTAACCTACGGGGACCCCACCGGCCAGATGAGCGAAACCTGGGAGGCCTCCTCCTCATCCGAACTGCCCAGATCGGTCCAGGTCAAGATAGTTCTGGCCGATTCCGAAGGCCGAGAAGAAATTTTTATCGTCCGGGCGACCCTGCCTCTGACCGATCCGGCGGTCCAGCCGATCAACATGCCCCAGGGAGTGGAGTCATTGAAGTGAGCCTGTCCGGTTTATTGTTCCGGCATCGTTTAGGTTTATTCCGGACCAGACCCGGCGTGGCCTTGCTTCTTACCCTGGCTATTGTCGGACTGCTGACGGCTTCGGCGCTTTCCTTCATTCGAATGACTCATCTCGAAGTCAAACTGGCCGACAACCAACTAGCCTTTACTCAAGCTGAAATTCTGGCCCAGGCCGGATTGAAAGGGGCCATGTCCGTCCTGGCCATGGACGATCCCGATTTCGACGCCCTGACCGATCCTTGGGCCGGATTCGAGCGGTACGCCGCCCTGGCCTCCGGTCTTTTCGATGAAGGCGAATTCACCGGCCGCATCGAGGACCTTTCCGCCCGCTTCAACATCAACTTTCTGATCGACCATCAAGGTCTGGTGGACATGGCCAGACTGGCCCAGCTTCAACGCCTCCTTGTACTTATGGAGATTGATCCGGCGCCTATACCGGCCCTCCTGGACTGGTTGGACGGCGACGAAGAACCCCGGGTCCAAGGGGCGGAAAATCCTTATTATTTGTCCCTGGCCCGACCCTATCCCTGCGGCAACGGCCCCCTGGTCACAATTGGTCAGCTGATCCTGGTCAAAGGCTTCGGTCCCCAAGAGCTTTTCGGCACGGAAGGACATCCCGGCCTGGCCGAAGTTCTCACCGTTCACTCGGACGGCAAGATCAATATCAACACGGCCGGAGAAAAAGTCCTCATGAGCCTGGACGATGACTTGACGGCCGGCGTGGCCAGGGAGATAATGGAGCGTCGAGCGTTTAGACCGTTTGAACATTTGGAGGAAATCAGCCAGGTTTCCGGCCTGGATCCCAAGGCCCTGTCCCGCTTGGTCGGCCTGATCACGGTGACCGGTTCGCATTTTCTGATCAGGGTGGAAGGTCGTTTCCGTCAGGCTAAAGCCCCGCTGACGGCCGTTGTCGAACGTTCCGGACACGGGGTTCGTCTGGTTTACTACCGGGCCGGTTGAGAAATTCGCCGTGACAATAAAGTCCATCACAGAATTTTGGCGGCCGCGAGCCGCGCTAGGTTTGACCATTGGGGCTTCGGCCGTCAGGGCCGTTCGTCTGGCCAGGTCTGAAACCGGTCTTCGGATCGAAGGCCGAACCGTGGTCGAATTTCCCTTGGACCGGCGTCCTCACCCTGCCGAGATCGAATCGGCCCTGAGCGAGGCCGCGGCCTCGCTCATCGACGAAAAAACCAGGATTGTCGCCGGGTTGACGGCCCAGACCGTGGGACTTCACCTTTTCGACCTGCCCTTCGACCGCCCGGACAAGGTTCGACGGGTCCTTCGATATGAAGCCGAACCTTTGTTCCTGACTCCCGTCGAGGAATTGGTCCTGGATTATCTGCCTCTTTCAACGGGCGGGGTGGAGGATCGTCGCGGACTGGTCTTCGGGGCGCGTCCTGAACATGTTTCCATGGTCATTGAAGATTTCGCCGCGGCCGGCCTTGATCCCGAACTGGTCCTGCCCGACCGCCTGGGACTTATCGCCGTCGGCCGGTCTCTTTTTCAAGAACGAGGATTTCCGCCTCTCGGTTTGATCATAGACCTGGGCGGCAGCCAAACCAGCCTGGCCGCTTACCGTCACGGTCAACTTTCAGCCACCCGTTCCATATTTTACGGCGGCCGGGATATAACCCGGACCCTGGCCGAAACCCTCAACCTGGACCAGGACCAAGCCGAGGCCCTCAAACGCCGGGCCGATTTGGCCGGCGGGGACCCCGCCGTCCGCGAGGCCGTTCTTAAAGCCTGGACTCCGCTTCTGGTTGAAATATCCAGGACCCTGGCCGCCGCATCCCAGGGTGTTCCTGACCAAACCCCTATCCTGATTCTGACCGGCGGCGGAGCCCTGACCCCCGGCTTGGACCGCTTCCTAAGCGAACGTCTCAACCTGGAAACAAGCCGCCTCCAGGACTTCCAGGACCAGAATCCGGTCATGTCCGACCTGACCCCGGACCTGGTTCCTGCTTTTGGACTGGCTTGGCTCGGTTTGAACGAGGAGCATCAGCCCAATCTGCGTCAAGGGACTCTGGCCCCCCAAAGAACCTGGTCCCGCTACCGCGTCCCCCTGACCTTGATGACCGCCGGCCTGATTCTGGTTTTTTTACTCAACTTGGGAAACCTGATTTACACTTTCCAGGTCCGGAAGGCCGAACATCAAGCCATCAAGGCTCGGATTGAAAGCCTTTTCAAGGAAACCGTACCCACGGCGACCAAGATTGTCGCTCCCGTGGTCCAGCTCAGGCAAGAGTTGGAAAAGGTCCAAAGCTCGGCGGCCGGTTTCGACCCGGCCCGGGGGAAAGTCCTGGACCTCTTACTGGAAGTCAGCCAAATGGCCGGCACCCATCAGGAATTGAGGATCACCAATCTGGCCCTCACCCCCCAGACCTTGGAGCTTCAGGGCGAGGGCGGCAGTTTCGAGGTGATCGACCGTTTCAAAAACGAATTGGCGGCCTTGCCTTTCTTCAGTGAAGCCGCCCTGGGCGGGGCCCGTTTGGACCCGGTCGCCCGGGTGCTGACCTTTAAGATTTCCCTCAAGAGGCAGGCCGGATGAGACTCAGCCGCCGGGAAAGCACCTTTATTGGTTTCGGCCTGATCATCTTGACCGTCTTGGGCCTATATTTCTTTATTCTCGAACCTCTGGCCGAACGCCGAGACCAGCTCGAACGCCTGACCGCCCGCCTGGAAGGCGACTTGGCCGAGGTGCAGGTCTTGGCCGCCCGATACCGGGCAATAAACGACTCCCAAAATCGCCTGCGCGGCCAGGTTCAAGCCCGGGGCCGGAGCTTCGCCCCCTTCAGTTACCTGGAAAACCTGGCCCAGGAAGCCGGTTTGTCGGGACAGATCGAATCAATGACTCCCGTGGCCGCCGGACCGGCCGAAGAAGGACGAACCGCCCTGACCGAGGTCGACGTCCGCCTGACCGGGATAAAACTCCTGGAACTGGTCCGTTTCCTCTACCGGGTCGAAGCCAGCGACAAGGTTTTTTTTATAATCAACCTTAACATCCGGCCCCGCTATCTGTCCCCGGACATCTTGGACGTAAACCTTCGCCTGGCCACCCCGACCGCCTGATGAACCGCGCTTGGAAAAAAATCCTCCTGGTCTTGGCCCTGGCCGCTTATCTCCTGGCCGCGGTTCTGGCCGCCGTCCACTATAAATTCCCTTACCCCCAGGCCGCCCGCCTGATCAGCCAGCGCCTCGAAGCTCATTCTCCCTTGACGGCCACTTTTGACGATCCCGAACCGGGCCGACCCTTCATACTCCTGGTGAAAAACCTTCGCCTGGGGCTGACCCTCCCCGGAGCCAATCCAGGTGAAACCGTCGACCTGCCGGAATTCTCTCAACTAAAATTGAATCTTCGACCCTGGACCCTGGTGCTTGGCCGTTTTGGCCTTCGCTTTCAGGCCAAGGCCGCCCCGCGCGAAATGGCCGGCCGGGTCTCCTACCATTTGTTCGGTGAAAATGAAATCGCCCTGGAAATCGAAAATATAAACCTCCCCAATTTCTCCCTGAACCATCCCGCCGCTTCGGGACGCCTTCAAGGCCGTCTGGCCGGACAAGCCGTGTTCGCAGGCAGCCGTCAAGCCTTCCCCACTTCCGGTCGGGGTTCCTTGAGCCTGGCTCAAGGCCGGATCGAAGGCCTGCAACTGCCCCAGGTCCCTTTGACCGCCCTTGATTTCGACCAGGCGGTCCTGAAGTTCGACCTCAACGGCAAACAGATCAACATCAAGGAGCTGAACGTCTCCGGCCCCCAAGGCCGTATCTCCCTGGCCGGCCAAGTGTCCGATTTGACCAGACTCTATTTGAATCTATCCGGTTCGGCCCAACTAGGCCCGACCGACCGCCCCCTGGCCGGCCTGACCTTCCGCCTGACCGGCACGGCGGCCCGGCCCCGCCTCCAAGTCACCTCCATGACCGGACCGGGCCGCCGGCCCGGCTCCTGAATCATTTCATCCGCCGGCGCCCCTTTTTGAAGCACCGAAACCGTGTTATAATAAAAAATATGCGGCGGTACAAGGTCCTCGACCACACGGCCGATCTGGGAGCCTACTTCTACGGAGCGAATCCGGAAGAGGTCTTCGTCAACGCCGGATCGGCCCTGTTCAGCCTCATGCTCGACCGGACTCCCCGCCAGGGCGACGAAACGGAAAAAGTCACCATTGAAGGAACCGATCCCGAAGACCTGCTGGTCCGCTGGCTGAACGAACTGCTCTATATCTTTCAGGTCCGGGAAAGGGCGGCCGTTGATATCAGAATCGAAAAATTCAGGGGAAACGGCTTGACGGCGGTCCTGACCCTGGCCCCTTATGATTTGGAAGTCCACGGGGTGAAAAATGAGATCAAAGCCGCCACCTATCACCAGGTCGCCCTTGAACCGATAAAAAACGGCTGGCGGGCCAAGGTGATCTTCGATCTTTGAACGTGTGGACCAAAGTCAGCTCAATTCCAGGTGGATAATCGGTTATGAACCTTAAAAGACTTGATAATTACCGTATCGAAATCGAACCTTTCGGCGGGATGCGCGTCCCGGGCCTGGTTTTTGCCGACGCCGGGCTCTTAGAGGCGATCAGAAAAGAAGAAAGCCTGTCTCAAGTGGCCAACGTGGCCCACCTGCCGGGCATCCTGGGCCGCTCCCTGGCCATGCCGGACATGCACTGGGGTTACGGCTTTCCCATCGGCGGCGTGGCCGCCTTTGATATGGACGAAGGCGTCATCTCGCCGGGCGGCGTCGGTTACGACATCAACTGCGGCGTCCGACTGATGCGGACGGCCTTGACCATCGAGGACGTCCGGCCGCGTTTGCAAGGACTGATCGAACAGCTTTTCCGCGACATTCCCACCGGGGTGGGTTCGACCGGCTCCCTAAAGCTGACCAAGAAGGAAATCAAGAAGGTCCTGGCCGAAGGGGCCGCCTGGGTGGTCCGCCGGGGGTACGGCCTTCAGGAAGACCTCGAACACACCGAGGACCACGGGGCCATGGCCGGGGCCGATCCGGATATTTTGAGCGAGCGGGCCATGGAACGGGGCCTGAAACAGCTCGGCACCCTGGGCTCGGGCAACCATTTTTTGGAAGTCGGACTGGTCGACGAAGTTTTTGACCAGGAAACGGCCGAGATTTTCGGTCTGTTCGAAGGCCGGATCACCGTCCTCATTCACTCCGGCTCTCGGGGCCTGGGCTACCAGGTCTGCGACGATTTCTTAAAAACCATGACCAAAACCGTGGCCCGGGAAGGCATCGTTCTGCCCGACCGCCAGTTGGCCTGCGCTCCCTTGCGCACGTCCGCCGGCCGGGAGTACTTCGCGGCCATGGCCGCGGCGGCCAACTATGCCTGGGCCAACCGCCAGGTCATCATGCACTGGGCAAGAGAAAGCTTCGAGCGGGCCTTGGCCATGAGCCCCCGAGAACTACAGATGACCTTGGTTTACGATGTGGCTCACAATATCGCTAAAAAAGAGCGCCATGTGGTCGACGGCCGGGAACGTCAGGTCTGCGTCCACCGCAAAGGGGCCACCCGGTCGTTCCCCGCCGGTCATCCCGACCTGCCGAAGGCCTACCGCGACGCTGGTCAGCCCGTGCTCATCCCCGGGGACATGGGCCGGGCCTCCTATGTCCTGGTCGGGGCCCCGGGGGCCATGACTGAATCCTTCGGATCGAGTTGTCATGGCGCCGGCCGGCTCATGTCCCGGGCCGCGGCCAAGAAAAAGGCCCAGGGCCGGGCCATTCGTCGGGAACTGGAAGACCAAGGCGTCATCGTCCGTTCGGCCGGCCGTCACACCCTGGACGAAGAGATGCCCGAAGCCTACAAAGATGTCTCGGCCGTGGTGGAAGTGGTCCACCGGGCCGGACTGGCCCGCAAGGTAGCCCGCCTTCGCCCCCTGGGCGCGATCAAAGGATGATTGTTTTTTAAGTGAAATTCCTTTATTATCATGATTAAAATCCTTTAGGACATCTTTAAAATTAGGGGGACGGCTCGGGGGGAGAGACCCATTTAGAAAAAGGGATTCCCCATTTCAAGGAGATAGGCGATGATTATCGGAGTGCCTAGGGAGATCAAGGCGGAAGAGTATCGAGTGGGACTGATTCCGGCTGGGGTGCGGGCCTTGGTCTCTTCGGGGCAACGGGTCCTGGTCCAAAAGGGAGCCGGCGACGGATGTCTGCTTCGGGATGAGGAATATGCTCAGGCCGGGGCTGAAATCGTGGCCGATCCGACCGAACTTTACGCCCGGGCCGACATGATCATCAAGGTCAAGGAGCCCCAGCCCCAGGAATACGGCCTTTTGCGCCACGGCCAGATACTTTATGCCTACCTCCATCTGGCCCCAGCCCCGGAATTGACCGCGGCCCTGCTTGAGGCCGGAGTGATCGGCCTGGCTTTTGAAACCATCCAGCTTGAAGACGGCAGTCTGCCCCTGCTGACCCCCATGAGCGAAGTGGCCGGGCGGATGGCCGTCACCGTCGGGGCCAATTTTTTAACCAAGACCCATGGCGGCCGGGGCGTGCTTCTGGGCGGAGTCCCGGGCGTGGCCCGGGGCAAGGTGGCCATCCTCGGCGGCGGGGTGGTCGGCATGGCCGCCGCCAAGATCGCCGTGGGTCTGGGGGCTGAGGTCGCCGTCCTGGACGTCGATCAGCAGCGGCTTTTCTATTTCGACGACATTTTCGGTTCGAGGATCACCACCTTGATGAGCAACCAGGACAATATTTACAACGCGGTGGTGCGGGCCCACCTGGTCATCGGCGCCGTGCTCATCACCGGGGCCAAGGCCCCCCGCCTGGTGACCAGGGAAATGATTCGGGCGATGAAGTCGGGATCGGTCATCGTCGACGTGTCCGTGGACCAAGGCGGCTGCGTGGCGACGACCCGGCCGACCACTCACGCCCAGCCCACCTTCGTGGTCGATGAGGTCATTCATTATTGCGTGTCCAATATGCCTTCCGTGGTCAGCCGGACCTCCACCTTCGCCCTGGCCAACGTCACCCTGCCTTACGCCCTGAAGATCGCCGAGCAGGGGCTGGCCCAGGCCATCAAGGGGGACCCTTCCCTGGCCAAGGGCGTCAACGTGGCTTTCGGCCGGGTCACCTATCCCAATGTTGCCGCGGACCTGAGTTACGAGTATACTTCTCCGCTAGAAGCCCTGTAATCAGGGGGAACGCCTTATGAAACGGGTCCGCCCGGCAAGGAAATGACATGAACACGGTCACCATCGACGGTGTAACTTTACATCTAAGTCATCCCGAGGAACTGCCGATGACCTGGGTCGGCCAGCGGGAGCTCATGGACCAGGTCCTGGCCGCCTGGATGGTCGTGGACGAACGCGATCTGCCCCTCAACCCCAGACTCATCGGCAAACCCGGCGTGGGCAAGACCACCCTGGGCTACGCCGCCGGTAAACGCCTGGGCCGCGAGGTTTACCTGTTGCAGGCCACCATGGACACCCGCCCCGAGGACCTCCTGGTCACCCCGGTCATTTCCGACCAGGGCCGGATACAATACATGGCCAGCCCGGTGGTTACGGCCATGATCCGCGGCGGCGTTCTGGTCTTGGATGAAGGCAACCGCATGAGTGAAAAATCATGGGCCTCCCTGGCCCCGCTCCTGGACACCCGCCGTTACGTCGAGTCCCTGGCGGCCGGGATCAAGATCAAGGCCCACCCCGACTTCCGCCTGATCGCCACCATGAACGACGATGCCTCCACTTTCGAAATACCGGAATACATCCACTCGCGCCTCCAGCCCCAGATTCTCATCGACTTCCCCGAAGCTGATGAGGAAAAGCTCATCCTTGGCCAGAATCTGCCCTTTGCCGACGAAGAACTGCTCGACTATGTAGTGGCCTTTCTTCAATTGGCCCATCGCCGCAACGAGATGTATACCGTTCGTGACGGGATCAATATAGCCCGGTACGCCTTGAAACTGGCCGAAGCCGACCGGAACAGGAGCCGGCCCCCACGCGGCCTCGTGGACCGCCTGGTCCAGGCCGCCCGCCTTATCCTCGGCCAGGAGGCCGCGGCCTATTGGACCCGGCCGGAGTGACCAAGGCTTAATTCCCCGTCGAGCTGGTCGGCTGGACCCTTGGCTCCGATTTATAGAAATTACCGAATTGATTCTTTTCAACTGTTTCCCCGGCCCGACCGGCCGGCTTCTCCCCCCTGGGGATGCCATGTTTATGCCCTTTCCCAACTATTAAGTTCTAGAAGATTGACTTTGTCTCAAGTTTTAAAATAATATAACTTGTTTCCGGGCTCGGTGGGTCCGGCCGATCAAATTTAATTAATCACCCCGAACCGGGTGGTTTAATTCCGCCCTTAGGCTCTCGCCGGAACATAAGTGCTTGTGGAGTGAAATATGGACGTCAGATATATCAATCCATTCCTCAACGCCACCATGAACGTCATCAAGACCATGGCTTTTTTGGATATTATTCCGGGCAGACCCTTTCTAAAGAAAGACCACCTGGCCCTGGGGGACGTGACCGGCATCATCGGCCTGACCGGAGATGTCAAGGGCTCCCTCTCGTTCACCATGAATCTTGCAATGGTCAAGGCCATCATGAAAAACATGCTGGGAGAGGAAATCGACGATGTGACCACGGACGCCAGGGACGCCGTGGGCGAGTTGACCAACATGATTTCCGGGGACGCCAGGCGCATGCTCCAACAGGAAGGGCTTAACCTTTCCGCCGCCATTCCAACCATTGTCTCGGGCAAGAACCACACCATCAAGCATATGATCAACGGGCCGATCATCGTCATCCCCTTTACTTCGGAAGGCGGCGGTGAGGCCATGGTCGAGGTCAGTCTCCAGTAAGTGATTCAGGGAAAGACTTGGAGGATGAACGTCAAGAACTTGAGCGACTGATCACCATCAGCCGCAACAAGTTTCGCTCCCTGGTCGATGGGATCGAAGATGGGGTGATGTCCATTGGTCCCGCTTACACCATCACCTCGGCCAACAAGGCCCTGGCCGACGCACTTAAGATTCATCCCCGGGATATCATCGGCCGGCCCTGTTATCAGGCTGTCTACGACTTGGATCGTCCCTGTCCGGAAGTGGGCCGCCCCTGTCCGGCTGTCTTGGCCCGGGAAAAGGCCTGCAACCAGGTAGTCCATCATGAGCTGCCCGAAACGGACCAGTGGCCGGAATCCACGACCTACCTCGAAATCCGGGCCATGCCGGTCGTCATCGCCGGACAGGAGATGGATGAAATCATTCTGGTCCGCCGAGATATCACCCTCCAGCGCCGGGCCGAAATCCAGATTCGGGAGCATAACGAGCGTCTCGAACGGGAAGTGCAGGCCCGGACCAAGGACTTGCGGCAGGCCAACGAACGTTTGGAAATTCAGAAAGAGGAGTTGGAGGAATATAATACTAAACTGCTTAATCTTCAGCAGCTTAAGGAAGACCTGACCAACATGGTCATTCACGATCTCAAGGGGCCCTTGTCTGAAATCGTGGCCAATATTGAAATGATCAGCAGCCAGGAGCTTTCCGATCTGGTGGCCGAACTTTTAGAAGGAGCCAAGCTGGGCGCGGACGAATTATCCCGCATGATCACCAATGTTTTGGACGTCAGCCGGATGGAAGAAGACCGCCTGGTCCTGGAACTGGTCACCTTTGATCCACGGCCTCTCCTCCAGGAAGTCCGTGCCCGGTTCACAACCTTGGCCGACCTCAAGGAAGTCTCGCTGGACCTGGAAACCGCCGATGATCTGCCGCCGGTCAAAGCCGACCGCCGTCTTTTCGAGCGCATCCTGATAAACCTAATCTCCAACGCCATGGATTATACGCCCGCCTCCGGACTGATCACTTTAAAAGTCGGCCCGGAGGACCCAAAGGTCCGGTTCGAGGTCCGAGACAATGGTCCCGGCATCCCTGAAGAACTGCACGAAAAAATATTCGAAAAATTTTCTCAAGGCCAGAAAGACCGGCCCAAGACCAGCTCCGGGCTGGGCCTGACCTTCTGTAAAATGGCCGTCGAAGCTCACGGCGGCCGAATCTGGGTGGAAAGCGAGCTTGGCCGGGGAAGCGCTTTTATATTCACCCTGCCGCAAGAATAAGCGAGATTAAAACTACTAGGGGCCGTAATGGATCAGTTGCGCAACCTGATCAAAAACTTGGAACAGTTCAAAATCCTGATTGTGGACGACAAGGCCAATATGAGGCGGACCATTCGCAACATGCTCCGGGTTTTTGGTTTTGCCGAGTTCAGGGAAGCCGACGACGGCGACGAGGCCATAAAGAAACTTCGGGCCGAAAAGGTCGATTTCGTCATCTGCGACTGGAACATGCCGAGGATGAACGGGGTCGAGGTTTTGCGCGCGATGCGCGACGACGAGCGATTCAAGGACCTGCCCTTCCTCATGGTCACCGCCGAAGTGGAGGAAGGCACCGTGGCCGAAGTCATCGAGGCCGACGTCGACGGATACATTATCAAGCCTTTCGTCCTTAAAACCTTGGAAGATAAAATTGCCGAGATCATGGCCCGCAAACTGGCCCCTTCAGCCCTGGAGACCCACCTTCAGGTGGCTCAGGTCCTGATGAAGGCCCGGGCCTTCGACCAGGCTCACGGCGAACTGGACAAGGCGGCCAAAATCAATTCCCGCAGCCCGAGACTCCATTACGTCCGAGGCTTGGTTCACGAAGCCGAGGGTAGTCTGGACCAGGCGGAAAAGGCCTTTGCCGTGGCCAAGGAAATAGGGCCGAAATTCATCCGTGCCCATGAAAAACTGGCCGAAATATATGAAAAAAAGGGCAAGACCGCGGCCATGCTCGAAGTCCTCAAGGAAGCCGTCCGGGTCAGCCCCAAAAACCCGGACCGCCAGACCAAGCTCGGGTCCGCTCTTTTGGCCGAAGGACGTCTCCAGGAAGCCAAACAGGCTTTCAACACCGCCCTCCAGCTCGATCCGGACAACCCCAGCCGCAAAACGGCTGTGGGCGAAGCCTTTCTGGCCGCCGGCCTGGCCCAGGAAGCGGAAAAGGCCTTCAAGGCCTCGATTGAAGCCAATCCCGAAGACGTCTATGTATACAACCGACTGGGCATCGCCTTTCGCCGCCAAAAAAAATTCGATGAAGCCATCGAATATTACCAAAAGGCCCTGTCCATTGATCCGGATGAGGAATTCCTGCATTATAATCTGGCTCGGGCTTACCTGGGTGCCGGCCGGCGGGACGAGGCCGTGGTTTCCTTGAAAAAGGCCCTAAAGCTTCATCCTGATTTTCAGGAAGCCAAAAATCTTCTGGCCAGGATATCTGCGGGCTGATCCGTTTTTCTTCCCCGGGTCATGTCCAGGCGTGAAACGGACCGCCCTCGATCACGTCTAGATGAATAGCAGAAAAAAAGATGAAAGATTTTCAAAAAGAATTTGCCCATGTCCTGGCCGAAACCGGGGCCCTCTTCTTCGCCCAAGGGCTTCGGCTCAAAGACGGCCGACCCAGCCCCTATTTCGTCAACCTGGGCCTTTTCCGCACCGGTCGGCTCAGTTGCATCATCGGAACGTACCTGGCCCGGATGCTGGTCTCCATGAATTTGACCGACCGAATCGACGTCCTGGTCGGACCCTCGTATAAAGGCAGCGCCCTGGCCGTGGCCGCCGCCCAGGCCCTTTGGCTCGAACACAACATAGACCTTCTTTTCGATTACGACCGCAAGGAGGCCAAGACTTACGGCGAAGCCACCGGTGAACAGGGACTCTTCGTCACTCGGGCCTTGCAGCCCAAGGCCCGGGTCTTTATCGTCGACGACGTGGGCACGACCATGGGCACCAAATATGATCTCCTGAAGAAAATCAAAGTGGAATCATCTAACCGGGCCTTGAACCTGACCGTCACCGGCGTCGGCCTGGTCGTCGACCGCGAGCAGACCACGGCCGTCTTAGATGAAAAAGGCCATGTCCGGGAAGGCGTTCGGGGCGAAGACGCCATCTTGCGGTTCGTGAACGAGACCAACATCCCGGTCCACTCCCTGGTCGGCATCCGGGAAGTGGTCCATTTTCTGGATCGAGAGGAAATTCCCATCCTGATCGACGGAGTCCGGCGGCCCCTTGACCAGGCCACCCTGGACAATTTCAACGAATATATGGCCGTCTACGGCGTTGTCGGACGCTGATCCACCTGGATTAAAGGGATTATCGGGCAGAGTCCCGCCTGGAAACCCTGACCGGCAGCCGTTGTAAACTCTTGGGGACTTAAAAAATCAGATAAATTTATCGATCAGGCCGCCCTTACTCGGATCACGCGCCCCGGAATCCACGACCGCTTGAGGCAAAATCGGCGACAATTGGCGGACTTTTTCCAAAATCTGTTCCTGAACCTCGCTCCGCTCCGCCGGCCGCCGGACCTGCTCCACGTAAACCTTCGACCCCCAGCCCGACTCGCCGTTGATCGCCTGGACCATTTTTCCTCCTTGACGGTTTGAATTATCCAGGACCGACCCGTTTCAAACGACGTGCCAAATCATTCCTCAAACATTTTATTAAATATGATCAGCGAATTATAGGGCGGGACCCGCCAGGGGCCGGGATAAGATCGTCAAAAAATTGACTTAAAAGGCCAAAATAGGACTGACGATCTCCTTGGGCTTGCGCAAGGATGAATCGGGAATGTCGCAGACGTGAAAATAGGTCAGGGAAAAGAAATAGATCAGAATCGCCGCCGTGACCGCCCCCAAGATCAGCAAAGTCTTGCGCTCGGAGAGGTGCTCCGAAAGAATAACCCCCCCCTCATGTTCCTCGTCCCGCCTCTCCTCGCTGGATCGTCGGTCCACGAATCCGGGATAATTGAGGTTCCGGTATCGAGGATCAATCCGCTTGCGTCGGTCTTTTTTACGACGTTCCTTGGTCAAGATTTGAAAGCGGCGCTTTTTCATCGGTCTATTGGAGAAAGGACCTTGACTATCCGGCCATGAGAAGATGGCCCAGCCCTTTGCCAAGCCATCTTCTCGCTAAATATATTACCCTTGAACATTTTTAAGTCAAGCGGCAATTTTTCGGCAGCTTTCCTCTTTCAAGCCGCGAGTCTTACTCTGTAAAGTCACCAAGGCCTCCCGCCCCATACTTCTTGGCCGGTCTACCGCTTCAGGCGGACGCCTCCGCCAACCGCCGCGGCGTGACAATCGAGCCGTATTTTTCCTTCAGAGCCAGCAGACCTTTTTTCTGTTCCTCGTAAATTTCAAACAACCGGGACGGAACGTGTACCTCTTTTTTGAAAGCTTCGCTCTGCATGTCGATCCGCTTGATGATGTTGTCGATATAAATGGAAAACTGCTTGTTGTACAAATCTTCAGGATAGTCTTTATTAATAAGGGTTTTAAACAGTTTCCGAAGGTCTTCGTACTTTGGTATCAGGCCTATGGGTGTTTCAATAGGAACGACCTCGTTGTGAATCAATCTTTCCAGCCAGCCCATCCAGACGTAGACGTCCCTTTTCTCTCCCAAAAGCTTGGTCCCCTCTCCGCCGCGGGCCTCATGGGTCAGGAAATAATTCAGGCCGGCCAGGAGCGGGCGGTATTCCTTTTTGATCCTGGGACTGTTAAAGAAATCGAACTGGGCCTGCATATAATCGCCCAGGGTCCCAGGGGTGAAGGGCTGATTGGCCCAGGGCTGGCGTTTGACCCCGGTCACCCCCAGTTCGGTGGCCGTGGCCGCCGAAACTATGGAGGCCGCGATCACCACCCCGTGATCCTCCGTCTTGGCCACCCAGACCGAAGGCATGGTGTCGCTGTCCCGGCCGTTGTAAGTGAAGACCCTGGTGACCACTCCCTGAGGGTCTTCCATCTTCGGGCTGTAATTGCCCAAGACTTCCGCCTTGATGGTGAACCTGGCGTTGGGGTGGGACATGGGGACGGGGAGGCCTTTGGCGCCGGTCTTGCCTTCCCACCATTCACCTTGGAAATTGCGGCCTTTCTTGGGCGGCTCTTCTCCGCTGCCCACCCAGTGCGGTTTTTTGTTTTCATCAATGAGCACGTTGGAAAAAATGACCTCGGCTCCTTCCTCCCTCAAGATTTTCATAATCATCGGGTCGTCCGTCCAGTTGAGGTCCTCGATGATCCCGAAGATGCCCATTTCCGGGTTGACGCTCCGGATGGACCCGTCTTCGCCTATCCAAATCTGGGCCAGATCGTCGCTGATGAATTCATCTCCGACCATGGCCGTGGTCGTCTTGCCGGAGCCGCTGGGGGCCGCCCCGGCAAAAAAGGTCACCCGCCCCCCGGTCCCCTTGATCCCGGTGATGAACATGTGCTCGGACAACTCCCAGCCCCGGCGATAGTAAACGGCCCGGTCCACAGCGAAGCGGTGGTTGCCCTTCTTGAGCAACAAGGTGTTGCCCGCGTAAGTGCAAAAGGTGCTATAAGTGGTCTGGTGAGCTCGATCCATCAAGACCCGGGCCTTGGGCAGGTCCTCCGGCCGGTTGGGTCCCTGGCTGTGGACGTTGGTGAAGAAATGACCGACCCGATCCACTTCGGCGTCGAAATCATGAAAGCAGTTTCGATAGAGCAGCTTGGCGCTGTGACAGACGTAAGCCGAAGTGGTCGCCTCAATGGCCGGAATGGTCGGCGGGGCCCCGACCGGACCCCGGGCATAAAACCCGACGATCAGAGTCGATCCCTTCATCATTCCGATCATGTACTTCCTGACGTAATCGAAAGCGTCCTCCCGGCTCATTCTCCGGGCCAGTGAGCTGACATCTTCGTCGTCGTTGGTGATGTAGAAGGTCCGGTCGACGATCCGGCCCTGTTCCTCGGCCAGATCATAATGGATGGTATGGCCCTTGATGGCCAGCCTGGCTTCCTCCCCCTTCTTCAAGGAAAGGTCGACGATGAACTTTTTGTCGGGTTCTGAACCGGTATTGATGAAGACGTTGTCCGGACGGCCCAGGGCAATGGTGTTGGCTATCTTCAGCCGGGCTTCCTCGTTCTTGATCTTCTGTATTTTTTCAAAATTAGCTTGGTCCATGGAATCCCGAAAAACCTTCTCGGCCTCGGCCGCGCTTTTCATCCCGCCGATCTCGGTCAGGATATCTAGGCCCTTTTTCAATTCAAACATGGTCATACCTCTCTAATGAATATAATAAGCGCCGGAAACCAAGCTTCCGGCCTCAAAACAGTTTCAATTAAAGCCTTTTGCTGGCGGGTGGAACTCCAGACGCCGGGTCCATCATCCAATTTTAAATCTAACAAGCCGGGCGTCGTGTCAATACAAAAAAGGCGAGGGTCGCTTCCAGTGCCCTCGCTCTTTCCAGGTCAGGGGAAATATTGTTCTATCTTATCGTTGCCAAGAACATACCGGCAGCCACCACGGTGCCGATCACCCCGGCCACATTCGGCCCCATGGCATGCATGAGAAGGTGATTCTTGGGGTCAGCCTGCAACCCCATTTTCTGAACTACTCGCGCAGACATCGGCACAGCCGATACGCCGGCGGCGCCAATAAGAGGATTAATTTTATTTTTCAAGAAAAGATTCATAAACTTGGCGATGAGTAACCCTCCAGCGGTGGAAAAAGAGAACGCCGCCAGTCCGAGGAAAAAGATGAAGATCGGCTGGGGTTTGAGGAATACCTCTGCTTTCATCGTCGAGCCAACGGCAATTCCGAGGATTATCGTGACGATATTGAGCAGCTCATTTTGCGAAGTTTTAAGCAGTCTCTCCACCACCCCGCATTCTTTGAACAGATTACCAATCATGAAAAGACCAATGATGGGTGCGGCCGCGGGCGTCATTAAACAGATAACGACCGTTGCTACACACGGATAGGCTATTTTTTCAAGTCGCGAAACCGCACGGGGTTGCTTCATCCGTATCAATCTTTCCTTCTTTGTCGTGAGCAGTCTCATGATCGGCGGCTGGATGAGGGGAACCATCGACATATAGGAATAGGCCGCTATAGCAACCATTCCTATCATGTGGGGCGCGAGCTCGGTGGAAAGGTATATTGTGGTTGGGCCGTCAGCCCCGCCTATGATCGCTACACATGCGGCCTCCTTGATGGAAAAACCCAACAGGATTGATCCGAAAAAGGCTACGTATACTCCGGCTTGCGCACCTGCCCCGAGGAGAATGGTCTTAGGATTAGCGATCATGGGTCCGAAATCAGTGAGGGACCCTATCCCCAGGAATATGATGCACGGTAATATTTCTGTTTCAATCCCGTATTTGAAGAAAAGGTTGATGATTTCACCCGGTCCCGTAAGCGGGGTAATGGGCATGTTGACTAAAAAGATGCTGAACCCTATCGGCACCAGAAGTAAAGGTTCAAAATTCTTTTTGATCCCTAGAAAGATAAAAAGAAGTCCTATTATCCACATTATTATGTGACCTGTAGTAAGATGCACGATCCCTGTTTTGAGGAGCAGCTCGTGGAGCATATCGAAACCCATGATCATTTACCCCTTTTTTCAACACTCTTGCAAAAGAAAGACATTACCTTAACGCTGATGGCTAGAATGCCCAGCGTTATGAGAACTGCGGAGAACCCTATCACCGCTAATCGTAAAACTTCTGACCACATGTTGGTTTACCTCTCTATAATCCCGAATTATGCAGCCTCGGCCGCAATCTCCTTGTTGCCAGCCATCCGATACTGCTTTTTGTCTTTGGAATAGTTATTGGACCGGCTCGATCATCGGCGCCCTGATTCCTGCCCAGGAATCCCTTAGAGGGCCCCGATGAGCCGGGCGATGACGATGCGCTGGACTTCCGAAGTCCCTTCCCCGATCTCCAGCAGCTTCTGGTCCCGGTAAAAGCGTTCCACGTCGTATTCCTTCATCAAACCGTACCCGCCGTGGAGCTGGACGGCGTGGTTGGCCGTCATATGCATGACCTCGGAACAGAAAAGCTTGGCCATGGCCGCTTCCTTGCGGAAAGGCTTATGATTGTCCCGCAGCCAGCAAGCCTTGTACATAAGCAGGCGGGCGCACTCGAGGCACATGGCGCAGTCGGCCAGCTTGAAGGCATTGGCCTGGAAACTGGCGATCGGTTTGCCGAACTGCTGGCGTTCGTTGGCGTACTTCAGGGCCAGCTCGTAAGCCCCCTGGGCTCCGCCCAGACCCATGGCCCCGATGGACAGCCGGCCCCCGTCCAAGGTCTCCATCATCTGATAAAAACCATGACCCCGCTGACCGAGCAGGTTCTCCTTGGGGACCCGGCAGTCTTCAAAGTACAATTCACTGGTATTGGAGGCCCGCCACATCATCTTGCCGTGCATGGGCCTGGCCTCGAAGCCCGGCGTCCCATGCTCGACCAGGATGCACGACAGCTCCTTGCGGCCGTCTTCCCGCCGGCCCGTCAGGCACAAGGCCGTCACCCCGATGGAAATGTCGGTCGAGGCGTTGGTGATGAAAATTTTCGAACCGTTGATCACCCATTCGTCCTCGTCCAGAACGGCCGTGGTCTTGCTGTTCCCGGCGTCGGAACCGGCGTTGGGTTCGGTCAGACCGAAACCCCATAAGGCCTCCCCCCGGCACAACCTGGGCAGATACTTGCGCTTCTGCTCCTCCGATCCGTAATAGTACAGAGGCCCGATGCCCAGGGAATTTCCGGCGGCCACCGTGGCCGCGTGGGACCCGTCCACCCGGGCGATCTCCTCCGTGGCGATGATGTAAGACAGGTAATCCATGCCCTGGCCGCCGTACTCCTCCGACACGAACATGCCAAAAAGCCCCAATTCGGCCATGGCCTTCATGGTCTCGGACGAAAATTCCTCCCGCTCGTCCAGGTCCCTGGCCACGGGTTTTATCTCTTTCTCGGCGAATTCCCGGACGCTCTTCCTGAGGATTTCCTGTTCCATCGTAAGTTCGAAGTCCATCTTATGCTCCTGGGCAAATTAAGTCCCCGCCCACCCGGCCGGGCAACTATCGGTTTTTCATAATATTTGTCTTAGCAGAAAATCGGTCCGAATGCAACGTTAAATGGAGGCCCGGGCCGGCCGGCGGCTGGCCCGGGCCCCATAGGCCTGCCTGTCTCATGCGGCTCAGCCGAGTGATAGTAGTGATAGCCCCACCAAGCCACAGCTGACCGGCGGTTTTCCAATTGACGGTGCCGGACCGGATGAATTACTATGCCCGGCAATTGGGAACGGCTTTGATTTCCAATGAGATTGGGGAGAAAAACACTTATTGGCAAGTAGTTCTGGCCGGCCGATCCAGGTTTAGACCTATTCCGGAGGCCACAAGCAAGGCCGAAGGACTGGAAAATAGAAGATTACGATGTCTGCCGCATAACTCCTTAATAAATCTCACAAAGCGAGGTCAACTCATGAGAGGAATACCCCCTAAACAAATGGACAGGATGTTTAACGATCCCTTCACCCCGGATGAAGTCAAGCAAATACGCCAGGAGGTCCGGGAATTTACCGAGAAGGAAATCGAACCCGCCGCTTATGATCTGGGAGTTCAGGAAGAAAAAAAGGAAAACTTCCCCCGGGACTTACTCGGCAAGATGGCCAGGGCCGGGTTTTTCAGGATACCTTTCCCGGAAAAACTGGGCGGCCGCGGGCTTGAATTTCCCAGCTTGTCCACCTGCGTCATGCTCGAAGAAATCGCCTATGCTTCCAACGGATTGGCTTCGGTGGTGGACGTGCACTGTATTTTGGCCGGCCACTGCCTCGAATACGGGTCAGAATACATCCGCGCTAACTATCTGAAACCCATCATAAATGGAGATAAAATCGGTTGCTTCGCCACCACCGAACCCGACGCCAGCAGCGATCTGTCCCTGCGCGCCCTGAAAACCACGGCCGTGAAAAAAGGCGATAAATGGATCGTGAACGGGCAGAAGCGCTTCATTACCAATGCCTGCGTGGCCGATTTCGTTTCCGCTCTGGTCAACACGGACGGCCAGCTGAGCGAACTGGTCATCGACTTGAACCTGCCCGGGGTCCGGGTGGGCGAACCGGATAAAAAGACCGGCAACCGTTGTCAACTGACTTCGGATATCTACTTCGACCAGGTTGAGGTTCCGGAACAAAACATTGTCGGCGGGGTGGGCCAGGGATTGCACATTGCCCTGGGAACCTTGACCTACGGCCGGATCGGCATCGGCGCCACCGGGGTGGGCATGGCCCAGGCCGCCTTGGACGAATGCGTCGCCTACATGAAGAAACGAGAAGCCTTCGGCAAGAAAATCGCCCAGTATCAATACTGGCAGTTCAAATTGGCGGAAAGGCTGACCGAAATCGAGAACGCCCGGAACCTTTACATCAAGGCGGCCTACCGTCTCGACCAAGGCGTGGAATTTCCCGAACCGGAGGCAGCCATGGCCAAGTATTACGGCACCCAGGTAGCCGGCGACATGGCTCGGGACGCCGTTCAGATTTTCGGCGGCTACGGCTTCATGCGTCAACTGTCTCATGACCAATCCACTTACAAGGTCGAGCAGATTTATCGGGATTACAAGATAACCGAAATCTACGAAGGGACCAACGAAATCCAGAAAATGATCATCGCCCGGAACCTGTTCGGCCGGGAGTTTATCGGATGATTACCTTTCAGGTGCGGGGGCGGTTCGTGAACCGCCCCCGCACCCATTTCTACGCACCGCTTGAATAATTAGAGACTGTCTCTATTTTCCTGAATAGTCGCCCGGCGGGAAAACCTTCCCGCCGGTTTTTTTATCCCCCAAGGCGGCGGGGCCAATCTAACCGATACCCGGCGGCCTGGGCTTGGCTTTGAAGATTACCGACGGTCCTATCTTGGCCCGATAACTGAATCCAGCGGCTTCAACCTGCTTTCCGTAACGAGCTTCCAAGTCGGACAGTAATCCGACCTCCAGGGCGTACATGGGACAGGCTTCGACGCAAACCGGCTGCCGGCCCTGGTCCAGCCGCTCCAGGCACAAATCACATTTCTGCATCTTGGCCCCCGGTTCGGGACCGAACTGGGGGGCGTGCCAAGGGCAGGCCTTGAGGCAAGAAGCCGGGCATTCCCGGTTGCCCAGGCATTTGTCCCGGTCCACCACGACCAGGCCGTTCTCGGGTCTCTTGGTAATGGCCTGGACCGGACAAACCTTGAGGCACGGCGGGTTCTGGCAGTGGTGGCAGGCCTGGGCCAGATAGGCCACGAACAGGTTGGGGAAATCGCCTTCTTCAATCGCCTTGATCCTCAGCCAATTGACCGGCCCGGCCGGCAGATCGTGCCAGTCCTTGCAGGCCACGGCGCAGGTGTAGCAGCCGGTGCATCTGGTCTGATCGAAGTAAAAACCCCATTGGTTCATGGTTTCACCTGCCCGGACTCCGGCGCCGCTTCCACCTGGACCAGGGCGCTGTTCATGTGCAGGACCCCGGCCGGAGAATGTTCGTCGGCGGTGAGCACGTTGGCGCAGCCGCCCCGGTCCACGCCGTTGTGATCAGGCTCGTACCAGGCCCCTTGACTGACGTTGACCACTCCCGGCATGATCCGGCTGGTCACCTTGGCCGGCAGGCGGATGCGTCCGCGGTCGTTGAACACGTCCACCAGGTCCCCGTCCTTGAGGCCCCGATCCAGGGCGTCTCTCGGGTTGATCCAGACGGAGTGGGGCTCGATCTCCCTCATCCAGGGGACGTTATGCCAGGTCGAGTGGGCCCGGGTTTTGTAGTGGGTGGTCAGAAGTTGCAAGGGATATTTCCGGGCCAAGGGTGAATCGTATCCTTCTTCATGGGACAAATACTTGGGAATAGGCGGCATCAGCGGGTGATTCATCTCGGCCAGATGTTCGCAGAAAATCTCGATCTTGCCCGAAAGAGTGGGAAAGGGGTGATGGTCCGGATCGGCGATCTGGTTCTTGAAGGCCACGATCGGTTCGGACAGATTGATCTTGAGGACGCCGTCGCGCTTCAATCGGTCGTAATCCTCGATATCTTTACGGGAGGAGGCGATTTTACGGAGAAAATCGTCTTCGGTCCAATCGGCCCCCAAAGACGGCAGGCCCAATTTTTCCGAAAGCAGTCGGCAGATTTCCAGGTCGGATTTGGATTCGCCCAAGGAGTCGACGGCCTTGTTCAAATAAATGTAATACGGCGACCCCAGCCAGGGCGGGGCGATGTCGTTGCGTTCCATGAAGGTGTTGACCGGCAGAACGATGTCGGCCAGCCTGGCCGTCGGGGTCAGGAATTGCTCGTGGACGACCACGAATTCGAGACTCTTGAAGGCCTCGACCCCCCGGCGGGTGTTAGGGTGTTGATTAATGAAATTGCTGGCCGCGACGTAAGCCATCTTCAGGTCCGCCGGATAACCCCCGGCCCGGCCCCGCAAAATAGCGTCAAAAACCTTGGCGCTGTGAATCCGGGCCGAACTGGGATTGGTCCCGCCTCGGAGCTTGTTAAGAGTGTAAGGCCTGGGCGGCGCCCCTTTTTCCACCGGATTCTTGGAGCCGAAAGTCCCCGAGGTCGTCTCCCGGCTGGAATAGCCCCGCATGAAGCCCGAGGCGTAGCCGCCGTTGATCCCGATGTTTCCGGTTATGGCGCAAAGGACGTTGGCCGCCCGCGAATATTGTTCCCCCAAGGCCCCACGGGCCGGCCCCCAGCCCCCGATCAAGGCCGCCGGCTTGGATGTCGCATACTCCCGAGCCAGGGCGGCGATGGTCTCGGCCGGGACCTTGGTGATCGGTTCGGCCCAGCCGGGCGTCTTGGGAATACCGTCCTCCCGGCCCAGGACGTAATCCTTGTAACGCTCGAAACCTATGGTGTATTGGTCGATAAAGTCCCGGTCCTCCAGACCTTCGCTGATGATGACGTGGGCCATGGCCGTCAGCATGGCCGTGTCGGTCCCCGGCCTGATGGGTATCCACCGCCCGGCGAAGGTCGCCGCCGTATCGGTGTAGCGCGGGTCCACGGCCACGATCCGCGCGCCCCGTTCCTTGACCCTGGCCAAGGTGTAACCGGTCTCCGGGTCCCAAATGGTGTTGGCCGGGTTCCAGCCCCATAAAATCAGCAGGCGGGAATTAAGCAAGTCCTCTCTTGAATTGCCCGTCCGAAGCGTGCCATAGGTGGCCATGGAGGCGAAAAGAGGTCCCTCGTACGAAGCCACCCCCCAGATGCGGGTGAAGCCCCCAAAGGCCTGGAGCATGGCCACCACCGGGATCACCCCGTGGAGCAGGCCCTGGTTGCCGCTGCCCAAGGCCAGAAATATGGCCGAGTTGCCATAGGTTTCCTTGATACGCTTGAGTTCCGAGGCCACCTGGTCCAAGGCTTCGTCCCAGGAGACCCGTTCGAATTTGCCTGCGCCCCGTTCGCCCACCCGGCGCAGGGGATATTTGAGGCGGTCCGGGTGGTAGACCCGCTGGCGGTAGGACCGGCCGCGCAGGCAGGCCCGAATCTGGGGCTGTTCGCCGTTGTCCGTTTCGATTCTGATGATCCGCCCGTCCTGGACGTGGGCCTTGAGCACGCACCGGCCGCCGCAGTCGTGACAGCAGCCGGTGGGGACGATCACAACGTCGTTTTCATTCCAAGAGTGTTTTTCATTCACGCACGGCCTCTTTCTGAGTATGTGTTTATGGAGACCCCAGAGATATAAGCCTTCTCTAGGATTCAAGTCAACCCGCGTCCGCGGCTCGATCCGCTGCAACCAAGCCCCACGATCATGGCGAGGGACCTGGCGGAACCAATACCCTTAATTACTTGGTATTACTATTATTCAATAATTGCCTCAAGCATGAATCAAGCGCAGAATCCTGGCTTAAAACATATTTAATCTTTACTTTTAACCAGCTCAATCTGATAATGTTTTTATTTCGCCTCTCCTTCATTAGTTATGATGAACCGAAATATTCGCTTAATGTCCGCCTTTTTTCAAGAAAGAGACCAAGCCAACATACATCTGCCATGGAGGAGCCATGAAGGAACTGACCGCCAAGGAACTCAAGGAACTGATCGTTAAATGCTGGATGACCCACGACGGCATGTGGTTTTATCACTGCCAGCGGGAGTTCGGCATGGAAGCGGCCAACCGGCTCAACAAGGCGGCCATCTCGTCCCTGGCGGAAATTGAAGCCAAGCGGGTCCAGCAAGCCTTCGAACTAGGAAAGATCGACACATTTGACAAACTCAAACTCCTGACCCAGGCCATGTTTCAGACGGTCAAAGGCGATTTCATGGTCTTCACCTTCACTTTTCCCGAGGAAAACCGCCTGCATTTCAACATGGAAAAATGCTTCGCCCATGAAGGCATGGTCAGGATGGGCGTGATCGACCGGTACGAGTGCGGCATCTTTCACCGGGTGCTCTCCTGGTTCGACGTCCTGGGCCTGAAATACCAGGCCGAGCCCGAGGTTAAGGGCTGCATGTTCCTGACGGAAGGACGCTGTTATCGGGACGTCCGATTTGAATTTTAATCAATAGAGGAGCCATGAAGGAAGTGACCGCCAAGGAAATCAAGGAACTGACCGTTAAATGCTGGATGACCCACGACGCCATGTGGTTTTATCACAGCCAGCGGGAGTTTGGCATGGAAGCGGCCAACCGGCTCAACAAGGCGGCCCTCTCGTCCCTGGCCGAAGTTGAAGCCAAACGGGTCCAGCAAGCCTTCCAGCTTGGAAAGGTCGAAACATTTGATGACCTCAAACTACTGACCCAGGCCATGTTTCAGACGGTCAAGGGTGATTTCATGGTCTTCACCTTCACTTTTCCCGAGGAAAACCGCCTACATTTCAACATGGAAAAATGCATCGCCTATGAAGGCATGGTCAGGATAGGCGTGATCGACCAGTACGAGTGCGGCATTTTTCACCGGGTGCTCTCCTGGTTCGACGTCCTGGGCCTGAAATACCGGGCCGAACCCGAGGTCAATGGCTGCATGTTCCTGACGGAAGGACGCTGTTATCGGGATATCCGATTTGAATTTTAATCGACGACGCACATAATTTAATGGTGATCGTTCAGTGATCGGTGGTCTGGATTCCCGCTTGCGCGGGAATGACGATGTTAAGTATGCGTCATTTATCTACAGGGTGCTTGGGCTAAGTTGACAACTTATAGAAATAACTATTAATATACTATTTATCTAAAAGTCGACACTAAATGCGCTCTTTTCATCTGACCCGCAGTTTCACCCGTCACCCCTGCGCAAGCAGGGGTCCAGAAAAGAATCATACCAAAGACTGGGTTCCCGTTTTCGCGGGAACGACGGCTGGGAGATCACGGGCGGGAAAAACAACCAAGCCTCATGTGACCGGACTTTCATTTGCCGGTTGGGCCTTAAAGGGCATGATGGTTCCCGCGAAAGAGGCTGTGTCGCAATTCCGAAAATCGAGGATATACATACAATAACATGCGTATATAGATAGATTTAACCACCATATATGGTGCCTAAATTGGATAAAAATCAATTATGACACAGCCGCTTGCGCGGGAATGACGATGATAAGTATTTGTCATTACTGGCAAAGCATGAATTCATTTCCGTCGACTGGTGTTGAAAGAAGCGGGGAATGCCCTTTTTTATTATAATGGTTACGTTTAAGTAAGAAAATAGTAAGGTAGGAAGGAGAGTTAGATGCCGGAGAATAAAGCCGTGGAAGAAGTTATCACTGAAGCTTTGAAAAGGATGCACCGGTACACTTGAGCCGAGGCCACCTTGCAGGGCTTGCAAGACATATGGGCTATGCCGAAAGATGGCTTTTCCTGGACCACGGCCGGATACATGGGGGCCATATCTTCGGGCGCGTCCACCTGCGGCCTTCTGATCGGGACCGGGGCGGCCATCGGCCTGCGCCGCGGCCGCGGGATCGAGGGCATCCCCGAGGAACACCAGGAGGCCCGGCTGGCGGCCATCAAGGAGGTCAACGAACTCTATCAAGGCTTTATTCGGGAGTTCGGGGCCGCCGACTGCCGGACCTTGAGCGGTTGCGACTTCAGCCGACCCGAGGACGTGCAAAAATACGTCCAGCAGAGGGTCTGGAAGGAGACCTGCGACGTCTATTTGAGATTCGTCATGACCAAGTGCCTGGAAATGGCCGAGACGGAGAGGACCTAAACAAAATTTTATTCAAGACCGGTGCATTTTTTTAGTGCCTCCTGTAACCTAATTATTAGACTTGGTCTCTGTATGAGCCAGGAAGGAGCACTTTATGGCTGCCCATGATTTTGAAGTGATCATACTTGGTTCCGGGCCGGCGGGCCTCCAGGCCGCCATCCACGCGGGCCGGGCCAAGACGTCGGTCCTGGTCTTGGGCCGGGAACACAAGAGCAGCCTGCAAAAGGCCCACGTGGAAAACTATTGCTGCCTTGGCGCGGTCGAGGGTGAAACGCTTCTGCGGGAGGGTCGTGGTCAGGCCGAAAAGGCCGGGGCGCGATTTTTAAATGAGGACGTGGTTGAAACCGAGAAAGAAGATGGGTGGATCAAGATCAGGACCGAGAGCGAACGGGAACTGAGAACTCGGGCTTTGATCCTGGCCATGGGCGTCCAGCGCCATAAGCTCAATGTCCCGGGTGAAAAGGAGCTTTTGGGCAAGGGAGTCAGTTACTGCGTGGACTGCGACGCCGGTTTTTTCCGGGGGGAACGGGTGGCGGTCATCGGGGAGGAAAGCGCCGCCGTGTCCGGGGCCTTGACCATGCTTTTTTACGCCGATGAGGTTCACCTTATCGCCGGTAACCTGCAAGTCAGCGAAAGCCTGGCCGCGCATTTAAGGGAAAGCGCGGTCGTGCTTCACGAGGGCCGCAAGGTCAAAAAGATCGAAGGAGAAAATCAGGTCGCAGGCCTCCTCCTGGACGACGGGACGCGTTTAGAGGTCGGCGGGGTTTTCATCGAACTGGGAGCCAAGGGAGCCATCGAATTGGCGGCCAACCTGGGCGTGGCCTTGGACAGTAAGACCATGAAGTTTATCGTGACCGACAAGAAGCAGGAGACCAACGTGCCGGGGGTGTATGCCGCCGGGGACATCTGCGGTCCGCCCTGGCAGGTGGCCAAGGCCGTGGGCGAGGGCTGCGTGGCCGGTTTGGAGGCCGCGGCCTACGCCAAAAAACTCAGGTAATCCGTCCGGTTTGTCGTATGATATTAATTTTAAACCGAAGTTCGAATTTTCCAGGGGAGGTTGACCAGGACACCGGCCATGTTTGTTGATACCATATCGTTTCCGGCCGCTTTTATCGCCGGCCTGCTTTCTTTTTTTTCACCCTGCATCCTGCCTTTGGTCCCGGCCTATTTCACTTTCATCACCGGATTTTCCCTCGAGGAACTGACCGGCGGCGACCCAAGACGGACCAGGCAGAAAGTAGTCATGTCCACTATTTTCTATGTCTTGGGCTTTTCCCTGGTCTTTATCCTCATGGGCGCCTCGGCTTCGCTTTTAGGCGGTTTGTTCAGCCAATCCAAAGACGTGATCCGCATAGTCGGCGGGGTGATCATTTTATTATTAGGCCTGCATATCAGCGGTTTGGTTCGTCTGCCTTTTCTGGACGTGGAAAAAAGGTTTCACTTCGACCGGAAACCTTTACACGCCCTGGGGACTTTTTTGGTGGGCATGGCCTTTGGGGCCGGGTGGAGTCCGTGTATCGGGCCGCTCCTGGGCGGCATCCTCATCATGGCCGGCAGTCAGGCCACGATAACCAGGGGGGTGCTGCTTCTGGCCGTTTATTCGGCCGGGCTGGCCATCCCTTTTCTGGTCATTTCCGTCTTTATCAGCTCCATCCTCTCTTTTTTAAGGCGGGCCTCAAAAGCCTTGAAATACGTCAACGCCGCGGCCGGAGCCCTGCTGGTGGTGATCGGGGCGCTCCTGATCGCCAACAAGCTTAATTTATTTATATAAGGAGATATCTTCAATGAGACTCAGGCTCATTATCCTGTCGACCGCCCTGCTGGTCTGGGCGGCCGTTTTTCCCACGGTGACCCAAGCGGCCGAAGTAAAGTGGCATGCCTACTCGCCCGGTCTGGAACTGGGCAAGGAGCAAGGTAAAAACATTTTGATCAACTTTTACGCCGATTGGTGCGGATATTGCCGGAAAATGGACCGGGAGACTTTCACCGACGAGGACGTGATCACCTACCTGGATAATAATTTTATCTCCATCAAGGTCAACGCCGACCGGGCCAAGGACCTGGCCGCCTCGTATAAGGTCCAGGGCCTGCCCATGATCTGGTTTGTCGAACCGTCCGGGGAAAGGATCGCGGCTCAGCCCGGCTTCATCACCGCCAAGCAGCTTATGACCATTCTCAAATACATTCAGACCAACTCCTATAAACAAATGTCTTTTAAGGACTTTATGGAAAAAGGTCCGGACGGGAAATAAGTGATCCGTTTGACCACTTCTTGACGATCTATAATATTTCTTATAATATCAAATGATTGAAAATAGAGGTTGAATCGATCTTATTTATATGTTCCTAGAATTGGAAATAAGCCAGGCCGTGTTTTGCGAGCCAGGGCTATTTGGTCCAAAAAATCCATGGTTTTTCAAGAGGCCGAATCGAAGGTCGTTTTAGCGAGGGATTAAACATGATTGGGCTTAATTTAAGACCTTGGCTGGAGAGGCGTGTTTTCAAGGCTTTGATTCCAGTCGTCGTGGCCGGCCTGGTGGCGGCCTGCGCCACGGTCCCTCTAACCGGGCGCAGTCAGCTCAATCTGCTGTCTGACGCGCAACTCTTCAAGATGAGCCTGGACAACTACCGTGAGGTTCTCAGCAAGTCCAAACTGTCCCAGGACCAGGCGAAAGTGGCCATGGTCCGGCGGGTGGGCGGCAGGATCGCCGGGGCGGCTGAGGATTTTTTGCGGGAAAACGGGCTGGAACACGAGATCGATAAATATAAATGGGAATTCAACCTGATCGAGGACGCCAAGACCGTCAACGCTTGGTGCATGCCCGGCGGTAAAATTGCCGTTTACACGGGACTTTTGCCAATTACCAAGGACGAAACCGGCTTGGCCGTGGTCATGGGCCATGAAGTGGCCCACGCCCTGGCCAAACACGGCAACGAGCGCATGAGCCAGGCCTTGCTGGTTCAACTGGGCGGGATAGCCCTGTCCGTGGCTTTGTCCGAAAAACCCCAGCAGACCCGTGAGTTATACCTGGCCGCCTTCGGGGCCGGGGCCACGATCGGCATTATGCTCCCCTATTCCCGCCGGCATGAATACGAAGCGGACCGCATCGGTTTGACCATAATGGCCAAGGCCGGATACGATCCCCGGGCCGCGGTCGGGCTTTGGGAAAGGATGAACGAGGTCGGCAAGGGGGCAAGACCGCCGGAGTTCCTTTCGACTCACCCCGCGCCGGAGTCGCGGATAGAATACATCAAGGAGTTCATCCCCGAGGCCTTGGAGTATTACCGGGGCTGAACGAGCCAGCCCGGGAACGGGTGGCCTTCAACCACGGCCGATAAAAATCGGCCTCAAACCTTTTCTTCCAGCCGGAGACTGCAACACTCTTTCTTCACGCCTAAGGGACACGGCCGGCCGCGCTCCTATTTCGCTAAACTCCCAAGCGGCATACCATAACGGAATATACTGCCGAATAAGGACTAATCCCTTGTTTGACAGCAAAGTAGTAAGCGATATTGAATAAAGTATTGAATTTTAAATAATTATACTATCTAATCCATAAAACAGGCGTGTATCTACAATTGAAGGGTGTGATCCTGTAATTCTACTGG
>Ga0209270_1000226_pt1 | contig 138812 bp, 109 predicted proteins | sample MTBAKSrepl1MetaG_FD_187456 | JGI IMG/M metagenome (GOLD analysis project Ga0209270, IMG submission 187456) | Enrichment culture microbial communities from Arthur Kill intertidal strait, New Jersey, USA, that are MTBE-degrading - MTBE-AKS1... | ecosystem: Environmental > Aquatic > Marine >... | reverse complement strand
GACTTCGAGCTGTTCCTGGTTCATCATACTTCTCCCTCAAGGTTTCCACGATTCAGGATATTGTTCGGATCAAATAGCTGTTTCATTTTCCTGATCAGCTCATAGCTGAATTCGCCATATTTTTCCAGATAGAAGGGCACCCTGTAAGGAAGCCAGCCCCAATCGCCCCCTACACCGTCATATTTGAGCATCAGTTCCTTTTCAAGGTTCCAGATCTCATTGACCACCTGCTTCATCTTTTTCGTATCCCACTTATAGGGAAAGGCAAAGAGACAGTGAAGGGAATCAGAGCCCACGTGCCCATACAGATAGGCCTCGGTCTCCCCGATAAGATCGCTCCTTCCCTCGGTGATGTGAGTTAACTCCGTCATCGCTTCTGCCAGCCTGGGCAGGATAGGATTGACCTCTATGGCGAGATAGCCCTTCAATCCCTTTTCTTGCCCCCACCGCATGGCATTCTCACGGACTCTCCAGACCTTCTCCGCCACCTCGGAATCCTCAAGAATAAAGGCCTCGGTGGCGCCCACTTCCTTGAATAACCTCACCATTTCCCTTGCATTGCGATCCGCCTCTTCCTTGGTCTTTCCCATGGATCGGGTAACCGCAAGAGCACCTTGCGGGAAATCCAATCCCATGGCTTCATAGCCCACTTTGCAGGCCTTCTCTCCCACGAACTCCCCATCCATGGGAATGGGAAACTTTTCCCTGTACATTTTCCCTACCGCATGGCCTATTTGCTCAACTTTATTGAAAAAACCCACGGTATCCGTGGTCTTCGGCGTGGGCATGAGGACCATCCTGACCTTTGTGATAATCCCGAGAATTCCCTCGGCGCCCACAAAGATACGGGCCAGATCCCAGCCGGCAGATCGCCTGAGGCACTTGGAGCCTGTTTCTATGATTTCTCCGGTAGGCATGACTACCTCAAGGCCCAACACGTGGTTTACCGGTCTCCCGAACACATTGTCGGTGAGATGGCCCAGGGTGTTGATACTCACTGCCCCACCCACACTGGAGCCGACCTGGGTCTGGATAGGAAGGAAATACCCCAACTTGCCCAGTTCTTTGATGAGCTGGCCCGTCTTCAAGCCGGCTCCACACTCCAGCCACTGGTGCGCTTCGTCGATTTGAAGGGATGTCATCCGTTCCGTGCTCATGGTGATGCCATGGTGCTTGGGCTTGGTGCCAAAAATAAGCGACGTGCCGGACCCATAGGTGGTCACCGGGATCTTATGTTCATTGGCATATTTCAACACTCGAGAAACCTCTTGGGCATCTGCAGGATGAACAACGACATCCGGAAGATCCTCTTCTCCGACGTCATAGGGCAAAGACGTGTCAGCATAGTTTATTCGTTCAAACAAAGCCGTCTGCACATGATCTTCGCCAACAATAATTTTTAAATCCTTGGCTAACTGTTCCACATTTTCAGCCATCTCAGGGGACCCTCCTGTTTTCTTAAAGACCTACTTGACTCAAATCGCTAGGCTGCACAAAGTCTATTTGTGCTCGCATTCTCTAAAGCTCTCACTTTGTCTTCAATGAGTGGGGTGAATTTATTGATGTGTGAAATCAATATTTCTTTTGCCTTTGAATAATTCCCCTTCTTAATCAATCGCAAGAAAAGTTCATGTTCCTTTCTTGATTGATCCATCAAACCAGGGATATAGGTATATAAGGACTGGTATCTTGCCAGGCTGGAAAAAATACTATTATAGAGTTGGATCAGTCTTTGGTTACCGGCAGTTTCGACAAATTTAATGTGGACATCGGCTATTGATCTCAAATAGTCGTACTTAGCGTAAGCATCATTGTCTTTGGGATTCTCTAAGTGGGCAGTATTTTCAAGTGCCTTTTCTACTTCAGGCAGTTCGCGAATTCCATGAGACTCCACCAGATCGATGGCAAATGCCTCCATCATACATCTCGCTTGGAAGATTTCGAGGCAGTCCTTCATTGACAGACCGGTCACACAACACCCTTTTCTTGGAATGCTCACAACCAGATTTTCATGGGCCAGGATTCTGAATGCTTCCCTCAGGGGAGCCCGGCTTATCCCCAAAGAAGAGGATAGCTCTTGCTCGTTGAGTTTCTGTAATGGAGCGATGACTCTTGTAATGATATGAACTCTCAGATACTTTAGAACACCCTCGCTTACGCCGATGATTTCCATAGTACCGCCGTTGACTGTTGACTGTTGATTGTCGACAAATAAATCCTGTCTCGAGCATTTTGTCAAGGAAAAATTTGCCCTCACTTCAGACACCAGCCGAATTGTCTTGTACTCCTTTGTTTTAATTAGATAAAGGGTCTCATTGCCATCCTAGTTCGCCTTCCGATCTTTTTAGCCTTTTTCGTAAATCCCCTTTCGAGAACAGGTCTATGCTTGCGCCTTTTTGTTGACACGCCGGGCAGTTCTCGATATTTTGATGCCGTTATGTCGTTAAAGATTGGGACTATATCGACCGGATGACTACTTGTTTCAGCCTTGCGAAGGTATTAGAAAATTTCGCTTTTTTGCGAAATGGACATCGTGAGGCACATTCGCTTGAGGAACCCACACCAAGCCACTTTTCGAGGGATGGGTTTTCAACACGTTTGACAGACCCGAGAATTCAGGGTTCTCAAACGGCGGTTTTTTCACCATTTATTAACCTATTTAGCGGCTGCAGGGAAAAGGCCGTAAGAAATTCCATGTGCGGCATATGGTTAAAACGCAGGCAAAATCCAAGGATTAATTGAGTACTTAATATGACAGATCTTATATTATGAATCCGAAGCTTCTTGCAATAATTGCAACAGGAGAAAGAGAGAAGGCTCTCGTTGGACTGATTTATGCTCAAAAAGCACTCGCCCAAAGTTGGATGGATGACGTCATGGTGATCCTGTTCGGGCCTTCAGAAAAGCTACTCGCTGAAGATAGCGGGATAATCTAAGTCGCCAAGGATCTTTCCCTACAAAACAAGCTCATGGCGTGTAAATATATCGCTGATCAAGAGAATCTTTCGAATCAGATAGAAACATTAGGAATTAGGCTGGAGTATGTTGGTAGCATCATCACCGAGTATCTTAACAGAGGCTTTATCCCAATGGTCTTTTAGGAAAAAGAATCGGATGGAGGGACACTCAGGGGATATCAAGCCAAACAGGTTTCCTCTCGATCTGTGAGGCGCATTTGGCGAGAATTTCTCAACGGGTAACCGTCAAATGCTGGGGTTTTTTCAGGCTCTTTCCATTTACGAAAAAATGTCTCAACCTTTCAATAAGATGCACCACCGTTATTACTAATGGCTATGATAAACCGCAGCCCTGGGCCATTCTGGCATCTCCCGCCGCTTAGCAAACAAGGCTTCCGGCCCTGCAATCTATCCTATGCCAGCTTTTCGGCGCCGCAGTAGACTTCTTCAATGTGAAATACGACGGCAGCCCGTCCGGGATACTTCTTGTCCAGCCATCCGTTCTTCATCTGGTCGAATATTTCACCCTTTGTCTTATATTCCAGGGTGCCTTTCAACTGATAGGAATTCTTTTCCCCGTCGGGATAGAGCAGGCTCGCGGGGCTGCCGGCCAGGATGTTGGCCCGGGTCTTGTGCATTCTATTGTCTGCAATCACGAATTGGCCGTCGGAAATTTTTCTTACCTGTGACACATAAATGGTGTTGGGCATTCCTTTTGAATCCACGGTCGTCAATACCGCGGGCCCTTTACGGTTTTCCCATGCCTGGGCTGCAGCTTCAGGTAATTTTGCCATGGTTTCCTCCTTTCTCAGTAAGTCCTATAACGTGAGTATTTCTACAGCACTTCGGGATGCTTCAACTTCTGGTAATAGGAATGATAAAGGTAGACCGCTGCCAGGGGGTTGTGACCTGTAACCCGGTCCTTGGCCGCCAGGACGGTGGTGGGGGCCTCCGCGTACTTGAAAAAGAGCGAATCGTGCCCCACGCAAAGCCCGAGGAGAACGTTGAAATCCGTCTTCTCGTGATTCAGCAGCTTGGCTTGCGTAATGGGGCTGCACATGGACTCGTCCCTGCCTTGAATCACCTTCTCCTCCTCTCGGATCCCGATGTGTTCTTTCGCCGTTCTCCCCGCTTTGCAGATCACCGAAACCACGTCGAATCCATGGGCCTTGAAGATGTCCTCCACGAGTGCCGCTTCTTTTGCCAGGCCCACGCAGAACGCGAGACCCAATCGTTGATACCCCATTTTCTTCGCGAACTCGCAGATTTCGACGATGCGCGGCTTGCTGGGTTGCCTGATGTACGGCCTCTGGTGCCGATTGGCATAGCATTCCGCTTCCTGGATGGAGGCCTGGCGTGCGAACTCTTTGACCTCCGGGTTCTCGTATTCCCTTTCCGCTTCCTCTATAACTTGCTTGCGAGTCAGGGTGGGACAACCCTTCCCGGCCTTTCCGTCCTTTTGAAAACAAATTTTCCGGCTTCTTTCTACCTCGCAGGAAGCGCAGGAAACTGCCGTTTTCTTCGTACTTTTTCTCATAAGAACTCCCTTGTGTCGCTCCTGTCGGAAACAAAGATGCCTTCATGCACCATAGGCGATAGCAAGCTCGGATGTCAAGACGGCCTTCTATGAGCTAGTACAGCGTTTCCTTATTAACATGTCATCTCGCCCGAAGGGATAGATCTTTTCATATGCCAGATACCGGTAAGATTTCTCGCTACGCTCAAAATGACATCCTTGCATCCTTATTTCCAGAACGCTCTACCAGCCACCGTCAAGAGTTTCTTACCTCGGGCACCTTCCGTTCCTCCTTTAACCGTGATGCAAACTAGCTTATAATGCAATCGCAAGAGACCTATGGTCCCTCTGCTCTCTTCCCTGGTCACCTTCGAAGCCGTCGGTGGCCGGTTAATCTCCCTTGGTCGGATACGATAAGTGTCTCCAAGGGGAAACGAGATTTTTATTTGTCTGCATCATGTTGCAAGCTGTGTAGAAGTTCTGAAACCAAGGTTGGCCAACACATCCGTAGGTTTCGGCCTATGTCAGGGAGGATCCATTGAGTAAACTGCGTTTTTTTCTTTTTGTGGTTATTGCGGTGGCCGCCGGGGTCGCGGGCGGTCTGGTGTCTAACGCAATCCTGCAGTCATCCGCGAAGGAGAACGGAGAGCTGAAGAACATCGTCGTGGCTCACGAATTCCATCTCGTGGACGAAGAAGGCAGGGATCGCTGGGTGCTCAACCTGTCCAAGAATGGAGAACCCAGCTTCACCTTTGTCAACCAAAACGGCTGGGCCCCCATGGCCATCGGCATCAATGAAGAGGGCTTTCCCTTTTTCAACATGGTCCTTGAACCCAACCGCAAAGGCGGCCCTTCCCTCATTATGATGGACAGCCAGATGAATAGCCGTGCCCTATTCGGCCTGAACGAGGAGGGAGAACCGCACCTCTCTCTCTTGGACGAAAAGGGCCAAAAGCGTTTAGCCCTGGGAAGCGCTGAATTTACCAACCCCCTGACCGGCGTCCCGGAAAGGCGTGCCTGCTCCTCCATCGTCCTCTTTGACGAAGAAGGCAATTTGCTGTGGTCCGTCCCGGAGGTGAAGCGCTTTCATCTGACCCGCTCCTCCACCGGAGGGAATACAATACCCTGAGAACACTTCTTGTAAAACAAAAGAGCCGGACTACAGGCCCGGCTCCTGTCACTTGTCTTACTTAAGACCGTATCAGTGAACTTCGATCTTCTTGGTCTTGGAATCTTCCTTTTTTGGGAGCACGAGGGTCAGAACGCCGTCCTTGTAAGTGGCATCCACTTTGTCTTCGTGAACTTCACCGGGGAGCTTGAAGCTCCTTGAAAAGGATCCGTACCTGGTCTCCTTCATGTAGTAGTCGGCATCTTTCTCTTCCTTGGAGGACTCCTTTTTTCCACTGAGGGTAACATAACCGTTTTCAAGGCTTACGGAAACATCCTCCTTGTTGATGCCGGGGAGATCCGCGGTGATATGGTAATTGCCGTCTTTTTCATAGAAATTCACGGCAGGCGTCCATTCCTCGCCAAGATCTCTCCGCCATTCGGGCCAGAGTCGATCAAAGAATACATCTCCCAGACCTTCGCTCCCAAAAGGGGTCATCCAAGAGGGCCTTCGAACGTGCCGAGTTAGAGCTTTTTCCATCTTAAATATCCCCCTTTCTGTGTTATTTTGTTGAAAAAATTAATCACAGGGCTACGGTTGTCAAGGGAGCACAGAGCCTGCTCCTATGACGTGTCGGACGGGGCCACAGAAAGGATATGAAACGCTATCCAGGCGTCCAGGGACTACCCCCGGAGCAGCACATCCGGATGGTGAAAGACATTTTTTCTACGGTCACGGGACGCTATGACTTTCTGACCCACCTGCTCAGCCTCTACCAGGACGTGTTCTGGCGTCGCTTTGCAGCGGGTAAAATCCAGCGCGGCAAAACGTGCCGGCTTCTGGACGTTGCAACAGGCACCGCGGACCTTGCCGTTGAAGAGGCTCTGCGCCACGCCGGGTGCTATGTTGTGGCCATGGATCTCATGGCCGAGATGATAGCCCTGGGCGCAGAGAAGCTGAAAAAGAGGAACCTCTCGGCCGGGGTATGCCTTGTTCGGGCCGATGCGCTGAATATTCCCTTTCCCTCCGGAACCTTCGATGCGGCATCCATCGCTTTCGGGATTCGTAATGTGCCCGACAAGGTTGCGGCGCTGAAGGAAATGGGCCGCGTCGTCGTGCCGGGGGGACAGGTCCTGGTGCTGGAAATGACCCGGCCCGGCACTCGCCTTTTTCTGAGACCCTATGTTTTCTATCTGCGGACCGTGATGCCTCTTGCCGCCCGGATTTTCTCCCCGAACCCTGCGGCCTATCGATATTTAGCAGATTCCATCCTCCACTTTCCTTCGGCATCGGACTTTTCGGATATGATGAGAAAGGCGGGGCTCTCCCCGGTCGAGTCCTACTCCCTCACCTTCGGCATCACCCACCTCTTTGTGGGAAGGAAACCGGTGCAAGGCGCACGGTCCACGGCGCATGCCTCAAAGACCTAAAACTCCCGGCATGCTGGATTGACGGAGCAGGATCGAAGCCCCGAAGGGGCGCTCTATGAAATCCGCCGTGGCGGATTTCATCCGCACTTCGTGAACCCGCAGAAATGGCAGGTCATGCAGCCTTCCTCAAAGGTGATCGTCTGCCCGCACTCGGGGCACGTCTCGCCCAGGAGGCTGTTTTCATATTTGTGCTTGCGGGAACCGGCCTTCTTGTCTTTGACATACCTTTTTTCGAGCACGCGGCTGATGGCATCCGGAATAGAGAGGATGAGCCCTTCTTTGGTAAAAACCGGGTGCTCGCCGCAAATCCCTTTGAGTTGCTCGACCACATTCTCCACAGGGACGCCTGACCTGAAAGCCAGAGAGACCAGCCTGCCGATGGCTTCCGTCTTTGCCGTCGTCGACTTGCCGGACTTGCCGATGGTTGCGAACACCTCAAAGGGCTTTCCGTCATATTCCGTGACCGTCACGTAAAGGTTCCCCATGCCGGTCACCACCTTGGTGGTGTAGCCTTCCAGGGTTTCCGGACGATCTTTCATGTCGATCATCAGAGGCCTATTTTCTTTGCCGGCCCCTTCGACGCTCAGAACCTGGTTCTCTTTGCTGCCGTCCCGGTAAATCGTGACGCCCTTGCACCCGAGCCCATAGGCCAGATTGTACACCTTGAGCACGTCCTCGACCGTGGCATCTCTCGGGAGATTGACCGTTTTGGACACTGCGTTGTCCGTGTATTTCTGAAAGGATGCCTGCATGCGCACGTGCCACTCGGGCGTCACATCATGGGCCGTGACGAAAACCTGCTTAACGTCCTCAGGGATGCCGTCCATGTGCCGGATGCTTCCTTTCCTGGCAACCGTGTCCATGAGTTCCGGGGAATAGAACCCTCTTTCCTTGGCAACCCGTTCAAAATAGGGATTGACCTCCAGCAGTTCATCATTGTCCATGACCCGGCGGATGAAGCTGAGGGCAAAGAGAGGCTCGATCCCGCTGGAGCAGCCTGCAATAATGCTCAGGGTTCCTGTGGGCGCGATCGTGGTGGTCGTTGCATTTCGATGCGGGCCGTCCTGCCTGTCTTTCAGTCGGCTCTTCTCAAAATTCGGAAACGCCCCTCGTTCTCTTGCCAAGGCGATCGACGCCGCGCAGGACTCCTCCTCAATGAAAGCCATCACTTCCTCGGCCAGATCAAGGGCCCGGTCCGAATCATAAGGAATCCCGAGCTGAAACAGCATGTCCGCGAATCCCATGACCCCAAGGCCGATCTTTCGATTCCCCCTGGCCATGCTTTCTATTTCCGGGAGCGGGTAATTCGACATGTCAATCACGTTGTCCAGGAAGCGAACAGACCGCCAGACCATTTCCCCGAGCCCGTCATAATCGATCGTGGTGCCCCCATCCTTGTTGGTCACGAACTTGGCCAGGTTGACGGAACCCAGGTTGCATGCCTCCATGGGCAGCAAGGGTTGCTCCCCGCAGGGGTTCGTGCTCTCGATCATGCCGAGCGCCGGCGTCGGATTATCCCGGTTGATCCGGTCCAGGAAAATGACCCCGGGGTCACCGTTTTCCCAAGCCTGATAAACCAGGCTGTGATAAACCTCCGAGGCATCCAGTTCGCCTGTCTTCCGGCGGTCCCTGGGGTCGATCAGATCGTAGGTTCCGCCCTTCGTGACCGCATCCATGAAAGCGTCCGTAATTCCCACCGAGATGTTGAAGTTGTTCAGCTCGCGATGGTTCTTCTTGCACGCGATAAATTCCATGATGTCGGGATGATCCACCCTGAGAATGGCCATATTGGCACCTCTTCGGGTGCCGCCCTGCTTAACCTGTTCCGTGGCCGTGTTAAAAATCTTCATGAACGACACCGGGCCTGATGCAATGCCTCCCGTTGTTCCAACCTTGCTGCTTTTCGGCCGCAGTCTTGAAAAAGAAAAGCCTGTTCCGCCGCCTGATTTGTGAATCAACGCGGCGTTTTTCAAAGCATCGAAGATCCCTTCCATGCTGTCTTCAACGGGTAGGACAAAGCAGGCGGCGAGCTGTCCCAATCTCCGGCCCGCATTCATCAAGGTGGGCGAGTTGGGGAGGAACTTGAATTCCGTCATCATCCGGTAAAAGGATTCCTCCATTTCTCTTACCCGGCTCTCGTCTCCGTAAGCCGCCTCGGCCCGTGCAATGTGCCGGGCCACCCTTCTGAACATCTCCTCGGGGGTCTCGATGACCCGGCCTTCAGGGTCTTTCCTGAGATATCGCCTCTCCAGAACGGTCCTGGCGTTCTCGCTGAGCACCAACCTGTCCCTCTTGACAAAAACCGAGCTGTCAAGTTTCAGATTCTCCGTCTTGGTGACGCCGTACTCTCGAAGCTTGTCTTCAATGATCTTTTCCAAAAGAGGGATGGTGATCGTCTGAAGCTCCCTTTTTCGGATTTCTTCTTTCAGGTAGCGGCTGATATCCATGGCTTGATCGGTGCTGATGCAGTTCATTCCGGACAAAACGTCTGAGAGGCGCTGATCGTCCCAACGGAAGGAGGCCAGGTCCAAGACCTCCTCGTCTTTGAGCAACATATTTCTTTCCTGAGCCATGGATATCCTCCTGGACGTCATTTCGTGACGATTGATGCGCCGTAATCTTAACTCGCTGGAATGTCAGGTAGAGCGGATTCTCTCCCGCTTGCCTGCGACCCTGAAGCCCCATTCAAGACGAAAAGCATAATATGTAGACAAGAATTTATCATAGAACTCAAGATATAGTACGTCAACAAATTTATTCCTTTGAGTTAAAATGATGGAGGTGCGAGCTCTTTGCGGCACCGTGCATAGGGCTTGACATCATGCGGATAAATCTCTTAAGTGACGATAGAGGATAACATCTTCTTTAAGGATCTTTTGCGAAGGAGAGCGATCATGTCTATTTCAGAAAAGAAATTGACGGTTCTTGATCAAATCAGTGCCTCCGACACGGTCAGGAAAAAGATCATCGACGCAGCCAGTCTGCTCTACGCAAAAAAAGGCTACGCCGCCACCTCCATTGAAGAGATCTCGGAAAGGGCGGGCGTATCCCTTCCCGTCACCTATCACTACGTGAAGAAAAAGTCGGAAATCATGAAGCTGATCATGGAAGATGTTCTCCACATCTTCCGGGACTCTCTTACCAAGGAAATCCAAGGGATTGAAGACCCGGAAGAAAAACTTGCCGTAGCAACAGGCCTCTACTTCAAGGTGGTGGAGCAGCAAAAGGATAAGGCCCTGCTGATCTATCGCAAGTCCAGCGCGCTGGGCAGCGATGGGAAAGCCAAAATCATGCAGCTCGAGGTGGAGGTTTCGGAAATTTTCAGGACGATCCTTCAGGAAGGCATCACAAAAGGTGTTTTCAAGGAGGTAGACGTAGACCTGATGGCTTACAACATCCTGATGATGGCCCACATGTGGGTGCTCAAGAAATGGCATTTCAAGAACCGTCTCACGCTGGATGAGTACATTGACCTTCAATGGACCACAATCCGCAACGCGTTGAGAGAGTAGAGGGACGGCACGGCCTGGAGTGCTAAATGAGGGGTCGTTCATGAAGAAACAGGGTTCGAAGGAGAGCGGGTATGAGTCAGTTCCTGATTACTTTTCTGCCTGACAAGAAAAACATCAAGGTGGATAAAGGCTGCACCATTGCCGAAGCGGCGCAGAGGGCGGATATTTTCATCAACAATCTCTGCGGGGGAGAAGGCGTTTGCGGCGAGTGCCGCGTTCGAATTCTCAAAGGGGATGCCAAGCAGCCCAATGAGGCGGCGGCTTTTTTTTCAGAAGAGGAACTGGGGCAGGGCTTTGTCCTCGCCTGCCAAACCCGCGTTGAGAGCGATTTGGAAGTGGAGATTCCTCCGGAGTCCCGGCTCGAAGAGGAACAGATCATGACCGGACAGGCAGCCGGAGATGCCGAAGTCCCGGGCGGCGTCTCTCCGGATCTTCAACCCGAAGGGACCTTCTATGCGATCAAACCCCTGGTGCGCAAAATTTTCCTGGAATTACCTCCCCCGACCCTGGAAGACAACATTACCGATATTGAAAGGATCGCCCGGGAGCTTCGTCGAAAAATCGGTTGGCATTCTTACGAGATCTCCTTGCACTGCCTCCAAAACCTCTCCGACATGCTCAGGAGTCATGATTGGAAAGTGACCGCCACCGTGGTGAAGGACAAGGATCGTTACCGCATCCAAAAGATAGATCCTCTGGATACCTCAAGCCGGAGCTACGGCGTGGCCCTGGATGTGGGAACCACGACGGTGGTAGCCCAACTGATCGACCTCAGGACAGGGAAGGATCTTGCCGTGGACGGAACCCACAACATGCAGTCCCAGTACGGAGAGGATGTGATCTCCCGGATGATCTACGCTTGCGGGAAAGGGGGGTTGAACCCCCTCCACGAGGCCATTGTCCGGAACATCAATCGCCTGATTGAATCTCTGACAAACAAGGCCGGGATTTCTCGTGAAGATATCCTCGCCGTCGTCGCGGCAGGCAACACCACGATGAGTCATTTTCTCCTAGGCCTGACGCCCTGCTCCATCCGCCTGGAGCCCTATGTCCCGACGGCCGACGTGTATCCACAGATCCTCGCTTCGGAAATCGGCGTCCAGATTCATCCCCGGGGGATTGTGGAAACCATTCCGAGCGTCGCGTCCTATGTGGGAGGCGACATTGTAGCGGGTGTCGTGGCCTGCGGCATTTCAGACCATCCCGAGATTCAGGGATTGATCGATATTGGAACCAATGGAGAAATCGCCATCGGAAACAATGAGTGGCTCGTTTGCTGCTCTGCTTCGGCCGGTCCCTCCTTCGAAGGCGGCGGCACTCGCTGCGGCATGCGTGCCACGAAAGGGGCGATCGAGAAAGTCGAAATCCGTGACGGCGAGGTCCGCTATCAGACGATCGGCCGGGCCAAGCCCCTGGGCATCTGCGGCTCCGGGCTCATCGACTGCATATACGAAATGGTCAAAAACGGCCTCATCGGATCGGACGGGAAATTCGACCGGGACCGAAAGGATTCCCGGTTGACCTTCGAAGACGGCATCCCCCAGTACGTCATCGCCCGGCCCGAGGAAACCGAGAACGGCCAACCCATCGTCTTTACTGAGTCCGACATCAACAATCTGATCAAATCAAAGGGCTCCGTCTTTGCAGCCATCAAGTCTTTGATGGACTACATCGGGCTTTCCTTTGATCAGCTTAAAACCTTCTATGTGGCGGGAGGGTTTGGAAATTACCTCAATATTCCCAAGGCCATCGCTATCGGCCTGTTGCCCGACATTCCCATCGAACGGATCCGGTTCATCGGAAACAGTTCCCTCACAGGCGCTCGTTTGGCCCTCATCTCCGAAGAAGCCTTCGGGAAATGTATCAATGTCTCCCGGTCCATGACCAATATCGAGCTATCCACCTATCAGCCTTACATGGATGAGTACATCGCGTCACTCTTTCTTCCCCACACGGACCGGAAGCTTTTTCCTTCCGTGACGTACTAGCGCGGTGTCTCAGAAGTTTTGCACCTAAATATGGCAAGTTGAAATCTTGCAATCAGTTCCATATTTGACCCACTTCGCGCAGACACGGAAATTCGAAGCACGAAATTCGAAATCCGAAACAATCTCAAAACGACAATGTCCAAAATCCAAAACAGACCGCAACTAAACCAGGTTCTCTTTTGTTTTGGCCATTTCTATTTTGATCATTCGAATTTGTTTCGAATTTCGATATTCGAATTTCGAATTTAGAGAATCCATCAGATTTTCGCATAGGTTGAATGGCCAAAAAACGACACAGAACTTATGAGACGTGATACTAGCGCGGTGTCTCAAAGCCCTGGCCGGCCGGCACAGTCTGCTTCCGGTGTAGCGACATGGTGCGGGCCGAGCCGTGTGTGACCGTTGCCCTTAACAAGTCGGCCTGTTTTTTGTAAAATCCTCGTTGGTGTCCACCCGAGACAAGGAATAGCCGGGAGCGGGGCATGGCGAATCCGGAAGATGAAGCCATACTGGAAGAGGTAAAAGCAGGTCTGAAGAGCTTCGGCAAAGAAAGGTGGAATCTGATTCCCCTTCTTCAGATGATCCAGCAGAAGCACGCCTACCTCCCTGACGGGGCTATCAAGATGGCGGCCCAGCACCTGGAGATCGCTCCCTGCGAGGTCTATGGCGTTGCGACCTTCTACAACCAGTTCCGGTTCCACCCCCCGGGCAAACACCCCATCAAAGTGTGCCTCGGAACAGCCTGCCATGTCCGGGGCGGGGACATCATTCTGGAGAATTTCGAAAGAAAGCTCGGTATCCGGGTGGGTCAAACCACGGCTGACCGGGAGTTCAGCCTTGAGCGGGTGGCCTGTGTCGGATGTTGCGCTTTGGCTCCTGTAACGTTGGTGGGTGAAACCGTGCACGGCCACATGGCACCCAGCAAGGTGGAAGGAATCATGCTCGGTTTCCAGATAGAAAAAGACAAAGTGCAAAGAGAGAAAAGCAAGCATGAGTCCTCTTGACCCTGTGCAGGCCTTCAGCGCCATCCTGGAGAAAGCCCGCAGGCAAAAGGCGGAGTTTCAAGATGCCTCCGTGCCCAAAATCCACATCGGCATGGCCACTTGCGGCATTGCCTCCGGTGCCCTGGAAACAAAGAGCGCCTTTGAGGAGGCCTTGAAAGAACGCGGTGTGCCCGCGCTGATTCATCCCATTGGATGCATCGGCCATTGCTACGCCGAACCCGTTGTCATTGTGGAGAACTCCGGGTTCCCGCCGATCCTCTACTACAAGGTCAGCCCGGGCAAGGCCAGGATGATCGTGAAGTCTTACCTGGAAGAAGGAGATCCTCTTTTCGAACATCTTCTGGGTGCCATGGAGGAAAACGATCTTATTCCGCCGGTGATGGATTTCCCCCGGTTCAGTCAGGAAAGAAGGGTGGTCACGGAAAAATGCGGGCTCATCGACCCGGAGGACATCTATGAGTACATCGCCGAAGGGGGTTATGCCACCCTGGCCCAGGTCCTTGGCCGAAGCCCGGAGGAGATCGTCCGGGAGATCACCGACTCGGGCTTGAGAGGAAGGGGAGGGGCCGGATTTTCGACGGGTCGGAAATGGCACCTTGCCAGGCAGGCTGAAGGCCATGAAAAGATCGTCATCTGCAACGCAGACGAGGGAGATCCGGGCGCTTACATGGACAGGACCATCCTGGAAAGCAACCCCCACCAGGTCATCGAAGGCATGGCGATCTGCGCCTATGCGGTAGGTGCCGGGAAGGGCGTTGTCTACGTTCGGGCCGAATACCCGCTGGCTGTGCGAATCCTCACCAAGGCGATCGAGCAGGCGGTGAATCTCGGCCTCCTGGGAAAAAATATCCTCGGGACCTCCTTTGATCTCGATATTTCCCTTTTCCAGGGGTCGGGCGCCTTTGTTTGCGGCGAAGAAACAGCCCTCATCCAATCCCTCGAGGGAGAGCGGGGCATGCCTCGTCACCGGCCTCCCTATCCTGTGGAAAGAGGGGTCAAAGGTCAGCCGACCGTGATCAACAACGTGAAAACCTTTGCCTCTGTCCCGGTCATTCTCGGCCATGGTGCCGACTGGTTCAGAAAGATCGGCACGGGAAGGAGCCCCGGCACCGCCATCTTCTCGGTGGTGGGCGATGTGGTTCACCCGGGCCTGGTGGAAATCCCCATGGGCGTCACCCTTAAAACCCTTATCTTCGATATCTGCGGAGGCATCCCGAACAAGAAAACATTCAAGGCGGTCCAGATCGGCGGCCCCTCGGGCGGGTGTCTCCCGTCCGATTTCCTCACAACCCCCATTGATTTCGACTCCCTCACAGAAGCGGGGGCCATGATGGGATCCGGGGGCATGGTGGTGATGGATGAGGACACCTGCATGGTGGACGTGGCGCGCTACTTTCTCGACTTCACCCAGAAGGAGTCCTGCGGAAAATGTACTTTCTGCCGCATCGGCACTTACCATCTTCTGCAGATTCTGCAGCGAATCACCCGCGGTGAGGGAAGGGAAGGAGACCTGGAGCAACTGGAGCAGATCAGCCTTCGGATCAAGGAAGGATCTCTGTGCGGCCTTGGAAAAACAGCGCCCAATCCGGTTCTCACGTCGCTCCGCTATTTCCGGGAGGAATACGAGGCCCATGTGAAAGAGAAGCGATGCCCTTCCGGCATGTGCCGGGCCTTGACCGCCTACTACATAGACCTGGAAAAATGTGCCCGCGGCTGCGATGTCTGTGTGGGCGGTTGTCCTGTGGAGGCGATCTTCACCACCAAAGACCGGAAAAAGGCGGTGGACCAGAGCCTGTGCGTGAAGTGCGGCGAATGCATGGCTTCATGCCCGCCGGAGTATCATGCGGTCAAAAAGGTCTCGCCGCCTCATTTGGCGCCCGTGATCGAGCGCCCTCCGAAGGAGGAGGCCAAGGCCGCGGAATAGGGTTCACCACAGAGTCTCATCCGCCCTCGCTGGAGGTAGGGCGCGACGACAACCAAAACAAACAGTGTCCACAGATTACGCGGATTAACGCAGATTTTTGCCGGAATTCTGAATCAATACAATTTGTGAAATCCGGGAATATTAACCGTCTCGAAATAGTATTGACGCTCCGTTTTTGCCGACATGTTATCTCTGTGTAGGAGCGACCTCCCGGTCGCGATCCTGTCGTCCCGCCCTGGGGCGGGGCTCCTACAAAAACGGGGAGGCAATGAATGTTAATACTATTATGAGACCATTAATAAAACGCATTTGGGCCTCAAGAACCGTACGTCAAGAGTGGAAGATCGATGGCTTCTCACAATATGATCAGAGTCGTTGTTGATGACAAAGAGCTGGAGGTCGAGGAAGGAACGATCCTTCTCGACGCCTGCCTGGAGCACGGGATCTACATTCCCCACCTCTGTCACATCAAAGGGTCGGAAGAGCCCCATGCGTCGTGCCGGCTGTGTTTTGTCGACATCCAAGGCATGGCCGGGCCGGTACCTTCCTGCACCGTGAAGGTCCGGGAAGGCATGGTGGTGAAAACGGACACACCCCAGGTGCGGGCCCTGCAGGTGAGCGCGCTCCGCCTTCTTCTCTCGGTCCATGACGTGGATTGCGCCCACTGCCCTGCGAACAAGCACTGCGCGCTCCAGGACATGGCCAAATCCCTCCATGTGGGCCTGAAGGCCAAGGGGCTGGAAACCTTTCTCAAAGAGCCTCGCCTGGTGCAGGACCATCCCCTCATCGACTACTATCCCAATCGCTGCGTGCTTTGTGCCAGGTGCGTGCGGACGTGCAGAACCCGCAACGGTCTGCCCCTCATGACCTTTGCCAAGAGGGGGTTTGACACGGTCATCAGCTTTTACGGGTCAGAGGAACGCTCTTCCTGTGAGGACTGCCTCGCCTGCATCAAGGTCTGTCCTGTCGGCGCCCTGGTCTTGAAGACCCCCGAATCATAGCCCGGGATGAACCCGATTCGCTCTGTGCCTTTTTTCCCCAAGCGCCGGTCTCCATCAAACCTTCACTCATACCTGATCCATAACGAGACCATAGCCCTTAAGAAATGCGCCTGATGTGACGAGATGGCCGGCCATTTCGCCATATCCGTGAGGACCGTCTATCGGCTCATCGATGAAGGGGACCTGAAGCGGACCAAGATCCGGGGCTGTTTGAGGATTCCGGCACGGGAGATTGAGAGGTATGAGAAAGAGTTGGAGCGAGAGATGGATGAGGCTGGCGGCCCGATCCTGGTTTAGAAAAACTGTCATTCCATGAATGAGAGTAATGAAATGGGGATAAATCCAGACTATCTTTGAAAAGGAATTCAAGGGCATGATAGCTGAAGACATCCCATTTGAGGCACTGGAAACGACCAGAAATGAACTGGTTGAGATACTTCGCGAATAGTTGACGCCGGATGAAAGGAGATTCATCGTTTCAATGAAGGAAGGCCGCCCTAGATGGGATCTGCTTGCACTCGAAGGGGTTGAAAATTTGCCCGCCGTTAAATGGAAGCTCTTGAATATTTCAAGGATGGACCCGACAAAACATCAAAAGGCCGTTCGCAAGCTGAGAGAATACCTGGGTGTTTGAAATCGGTCGATTAACCAAAATTTCAAGAAGCGTTAACCTCGGGACCGGGAACCATGAACATTCAAAAGTCGTTGATCTTTGAGCATGTTAGGTGTAGATTATGCCCGTTTTTCAATCGGCCAGACCAGGTTCAGAGGAGGACAGGGAGTACCACTTTGATTGACCCTGCGGAAAGAGAGCAGAACCCCAGTCTTTCTTGGCGGAGATCGACTTTAGTGCTTCCAGTCATTGGCAATTCGCAATAGGTAGATCGGTTCTGGAGCAGCATCCAGTGATTGAATCGCTGATCGCCGATGGTTTCCTCCAGGACCGCATCGAACGGGTCGGCCATCTGAAGTTGGGTTTCGGCATCCGCGCCCACAAGATCGCCGACGAAGCTACCGGCGAGGTCTTTGTCAAGAGAATTGAACTCAAGGGACGCCTGCGGGGGCAGATGGTAAGGCTTACCACGAACGAGTGGTACAAGGCACAGCAACTGGCCGAAACCTGCTGGCCGTATGTGGCTTGGGACCCTTGGGCGACTTGCCTGGGCTTGTGCGCATTCATAATCCCGTTGCCAGGCTCGCCACGCCAAGAGGGAGATCATGGCGGCAAGGTTCTATGAAATTCCTGCCGAGGCGATTGAAAGCTCGGGTGTGAATCCATGATCAAATTAAGGATTTTTGTGAGTTCTACGCAAAAGGAGTTGGTTGACGAACGGCGGGCCGTCAAGACACTTGTCACGTCCGACCCTTTTCTCGATGAACACTGCGTTCCGATTCTTTACGAAGACGAGCCCAGTATGCTCAAACCCGCTCCACAGGGTTACCTAAGCGACCTTTCGAAATGCCAATTCTATCTTGTGATCATCGGATCGGAATATGGGAAACGGTTCAAAGGTCTCTCCGCTACCCATCACGAATATCATTTCGCCCAGGAAAAGGATATGCCGATTCTGGTCTGTGTTCGAGGGGAGAACCAGGTCGAACGCGATCCCGCTGTCCAGGACTTTATCGAGGAGATTCGGGAAGACGGACACAAATATCACCGGTTTACTGGCTTGCGCGAGCTCCAGCGGATCGTGCTGGCAAGCCTTACCGGCTACATAAAAGCCAACTACCACGTGGCCCCTTCCCCCCGCGAAGTCAAGTCATCGCAATGCACGGTAGACACGGCATCGATGTTCGACCAGGAAAGAATTGCGATGCTGCCCGCGTTGAATATGCCCGCTCGAATCGGCTGGGACGATATAGATATCGAAATCGCTCGCTCCCTGGCCAAAAGGACTGCCGATGTCCCTACAGTCGATATTAGCGCCGCCGATCTGAAAGAACTGCTGCTTCGACGCGGACTGTTGTGGTTCTCACCCGAAGACAGGCAGGTCTATTGTTCTCCTGCCGGCATATTGCTCTTCTCCAAGGACCCGACTAAGGTTTACCCCCAGAGCTGCGTGCGCATGCTCGCTTTTTCGGGCGCGGCTCGCGATCCCAAACCGTCGGACTTCCTTGACATCACGGCACCGGTTCCCAGGGCACTTGAACATGCGCTGCGGTTCATAGACAAAAATACGCGCCATCCTTTGCTGGTGAGTCGTATGCGGCGGCTGCGCCTTGACGAGTACCCGGTTGCGGCTCTGCGGGAGGCCATCATCAACGCGCTGGCTCATCGGGATTACGAGGATGCTTCGCGCAAGATCCATGTGGAGCTGTTTGCGGATCGCGTCGAGGTTATCAGTCCTGGACTTCTCCCCCAAGGTATTACACTCGATCATCTCCGCTCAGGGAAGCTGCAGCCCTGCTCACGCAATCCCGTGCTCGCGCAGGGACTACGCCTCCTGGGGCTCATGGAGGAGTTGGGCACCGGTGTGGTTCGAATGAGGCAGGCGATGCGGGACCATGGGCTCAAGCCTCCCGAGTACTCCTATCGCAATGGCCATTTCGTCGTGACATTCCAGGGACCTGGCAAGGATATCGCCAAGCTCAAGGCTGATCAGGCCATGCCGGTTTTTGAAGTCCGACCATCCGTCGTTGAGACGTTGACAAAGAACCAGAAGACCATCATTCACGAATTACTGGCCAAGAATCAAGTTCAAGTAGCGGAATTGGCTGTTATCCTGCATGTGACCGAGCAAGCTGTTCGCAAGGATCTGGCAAAATTGACCAAGCTGAAATTGGTGGAAAAACGTGGGGCGGCGCGCGCCACCTATTATGTCTTGAAGGAGCAGGTTTCGACACCGTGAATCCGCAACTATCCGCAACTCCCTTCAAGGGTATCCGCAACCTGCGGTATGGCCGTGGCCTCCGGAGTATCCGCAACTATCCGCAACCGCGACCGGCGGAATCTGCAACTGCCTCGGCCATCCATTGTAAGGACCCGAGCCCATGAGCAATAACGGCAAAGATGATCTTGTTAATCGCATAGGCGAACTGGCCAAGGTCACAAGACACCTTGCCCGTGAGGCTGTGCAGCAATATTCATCTGAAGTCGAAGGCATTCTGAAGACGCAAAACCGAGATTCGAGCCGCATCGAACATTGCCTTGACGGCATGCTCGACTTCTGTTTCGACGACGAAATGCTGTCGCTGTACAAGAAGCTCTGCCGCTACTACTTTGATATTGACCCGAAGGCAACTGGTTTTTATGTCCACGCCTATTGGGAAATGTGGGATGAAAGAGAAGCCGGACTGCCAGGTGCTTACCCTCCTATAAGATGAAGAAGAGCTCATGGTCTCCTAAATCTCTCACGCCTTCTCCTCATCTGAACACATCCCCAGACTCGTTCTTCACACAGGCTGGCCGGGTTTCATCTTTCCCATGACTCCTGTATATCTCGTAAAACCTCCCTCTCGGAGAGTAGAACCTGGCCGAAACCGTCGGGAAGTATCTCGCCAAAGGTTCCCAGGTGGGAATATCCGGTTCCCTCCAGCAAAGGACATGGCAAACCGATGCCGGTGGAGCCCCTCCAGCAGGAGCTGAAGGCTCCTCATAACAGCGCGACATCCCGCAGCAGCAGGTTACACTGAGCACGGTCGTCGCGAAGCGATGACCGCAAGAAATCTCCCCCGACAGGAGTCGGGGGCCTGCTGCGGCCGCGGGGTGAGACCCGGTCCACGATTGAGATCTTGGTCATAAACCTGACCATGCTACTTACTCCCTGGCCCCTTTTTCCCTGATCCTTCGGCCATAGGCCGTCTCTCTTTTCCCCTTATCTTCCCTAATCCCTTCCTCCCTGACCCCTTTCTCCCTTCTTCATGGACCGTCTACCGGCTCATCGATGAAGGGGATCTGAAGCGTACCAAGATCCGGGGCTGTTTGAGGATTCCGGCATGGGAAATCGAGAGGTATGAGAAGGAACTGGAAACACAGGCGACAGAAGTATGACCCTTACCTCGCGAAATACCACGTAAACTCCAATCTTCTCACAGGATGGCTTTTCTCCAGCTTTCCTAAAGCGGAGAAACACATGCCCTTAAAACCGTAAGGATTCCAAGGCAGGCAGAAGTCTTAAATTCATAAAAATGTTGACCAATTAGCGAAAATTACTTATGTTTATCCGAATTCTTCACTGACGGAGGGAATTGCTATTTCCAAAGGAAGGAGCCAGGAATGAAATTGACCTAGGCCCCCTATCCGAGAATCCCAACGGGGGCTTTTTTGTTCTGGGATACACCTTTATAAAGGGGGGTGATCCATGACTTTAGACAAGCCCCACTATCATGGCCATAGAAAAAGGCTTCGTGAACGCTTCCTGAAGAGCGGCCTCGCCGGTATGGCCGAGCACGAAGTCATAGAGCTTCTTCTCACCCTTGCCATTCCTTACAAAGATGTAAAGGAACCTGCCAAGAAACTCATAACCCGGTTCGGAAACCTGAAGGGAATTCTTGATGCGCCATTCGAGGATCTCTGCAATATCCCGGGGATGGGATCTGTGGCCCCTATCGCCTTTCGCATCATACGTGATGCCGCAAACCTCTATCTCCAACAGAAAGCCGAAGTGGGGAACTCTTTGGCATCCCCAGAAATGCTTCACGACTTTTGGCGCTCGCGCTTGGGTGGTCTTAAAGATGAAGTATTTGAGGTCGCCTATCTCGACTCGGGCTACAAACTCCTGCGAGGCGGGGTAGAACGATTAGAAGAAGGCACCATTGATCGTGCTACGGTCTACCCTCGACGGGTCATGGAGGCTGCTCTTCGAAAGGGGGCGGCAATCCTGGTTTTCGCTCATAATCATACGAATGGAAACATCGATCCCTCAGAGCAGGATAAGGTTATTACCAAGGCCCTTGTGCTTGCGGCATCAACCCTCCACATCAAAATCCATGATCACATTATTGTATCGAAAGACCAGGTCTTCAGCTTTCGCAGGGAGGGCCTGCTTTGAGTGGAGTTGCTGATGCTATTTTAAGGGAATTCCCAACACTCAATGATGCTCAGCGCCAGGCTATTGGCCGGACAGAAGGCCCCCTCCTTGTCATTGCGGGACCGGGATCAGGAAAGACCCTCGTTCTGGTCCTTCGGACCCTGAACCTGTTGCTCCAGGGACTGGCCGTTCCCGAAGAGATTCTCCTTTGCACTTTTACTGAAAAGGCCGCTTTTGAATTGAGGGATCGACTCTCTCTCCTCGCCAGAAAACTCAAGTATACTGGCAACCTGACCTCTCTCCACGTGGGCACGATCCATGGCCTGGCCAATTCCTTTCTCATGCGCTATAGGCATCACACCCCGCTTGGGAATAATTATGAGGTCCTCGATGAGCTTACCCAGCTGCTTTTTATTTTCGATCATTTCGAAGAAATTATCGGGACAGAGCAAGACGCAAAATACCTCGGTCGGTGGACAACCCGCTGGACTGCCATTGAGGGAGCACGCAACTATTTCAACAAGTCCACTGAGGAGCTTTTAGAACCTGCCACCCTTTTATCTTCTGAAGAACCTTTCGTGCGCGCCATCGGCATAAGTTACAGAGCATACGTTGAAAAGCTCTTCGAGACCAACCGGGTTGACTTCGCCCATCAACAGAAGATCTTTCTTCATCTCCTCGATCATGAAGGCATTGGGCCGGAAATCAAGAAAAAGATCCGCTACGTGATGGTAGACGAGTATCAGGACACCAATTATGTCCAGGAGCGGATGCTCCTCCAGCTCGCCGGGGAGGAGAGCAATATTGCTGTTGTGGGCGACGAAGACCAGGCTCTATATCGATTTCGCGGGGGCACGGTCCGCAATATCCTGGAATTTTCGAGCCATTTCGAAAAATGCCATCTCGTCACGCTTGCAGTCAACTACCGCTCCCACAAGGACATCATAGGGGCATATGACCGGTTTATGAGATCCTGGGATTGGTCGGATTCGCTGGGAAGGAGGCAATTTCGTTTTGACAAGGAGATCAAACCAGACCCCGGTGGTTCTTTTCCTGAGTATCCCGCCCTTTTTTCAATCTGGGGAGAAAATAAAGAAGACGAAGCCCGCCGCTTCGCCGATCTCGTGGCCTTCGTTATGGAAAGCAAGGTTGTTGAAGATGAAAGCCAGATTGCTCTTTTGCTCCATAGCGTGAGACAGGAACACAGCGGCCCATACATGAGCGCTCTTGCAGCGAAAGGAATCCCCGCTTTTTGCCCGCGATCCAGGGCCTATTTCGATAATGAAGAGATCCGGTATCTGGTTGCCTGTTATGCCGTTCTCCTGGGGTATTACGGGGAAGGCCGTGGGCAATTGGCCGGCCACAGCCTCAGGGAACTGGCCGCTTTTGTAGATGAATGCTTGGTTGATCTCGGCCGCAATTATCCAGACCCCCATCCACTGGCAAAGCTCCTTCAGGGATTCGCGTGGGAGATTGCGAACCTCAAGGCTAAAGAGACCCTCAACCGCCGTCTCTCTGACTACTTTTATCAGTTCCTATCCCATCAACCGTTTTCAGGTCTCGTGAAGAACGAAAACCGCGCACGGAATCTGGCCATATTTTCCCAGCTCCTCAGCATCTTTCAGGCCTATTATCACTATACCGTCATAACAGGCAGAAATCGTGAGCCCCTTCGTTTCCATTTCTTTCACAGTTTTCTCCGTCTTCTGTATGAAGGGGGTATCAATGAATATGAAGACCCTGACGAGCCAATGCCAAAGGGCTACGTGCAGGTCATGACTATCCACCAATCAAAGGGGCTCGAATTCCCCGTGGTGGTCGTGGGTTCCCTTGTGGTGCAGCTTTCCTCTCCCAAGGACGTGGATCGGGTCTTAAGCCCATTTTATCAGAGACCCCCTTTCGAGCCGGCTGAGCGGATTACCGGATTCGACCGGATGCGTCTTCATTACGTCGCCTTCTCAAGGGCGGAAAAAGTCCTGGCACTCACCACGACAGACCAGCCCAAGCCACATTTCAATCCCATCTGGCAGGGTCTGCACCAGTGGCCCTATGTACGGCAAGATCTCCTCAAATCTCTCTCCTTCCGCCTGAAGCATCGGATGCCCGTCAGAAAGACCTTCAGCTTTACGAGTGACCTCAAGGTGTATGAGACCTGCCCGAGGCAATATGAGTTCTTTCGCTTTTACCAGTTCACTCCAGCAAGATCCGCCGAGTACTTCTTTGGCAGCCTTGTCCACCAGACGATCGAAGAGATCCACCGCCTCGCTATGGACGGGAAGGCAGATGTCCTCAATGAGTATCTCATAGAGGATCTATTTCAACGAAACTATCGAAATCTCCTTACGCGAGGCTTGAGACCTATCGGCCCGAAACAGACAGAAGAAGCCCTCTTCCAAGTAATGAACTATTTCACACAAAACCGCCCGGATTTTGAGCGCATCGTTGATACGGAAGTGGACGTCTCTGTCGAAAAGGAAGACTACATCCTTGTCGGCAAGGTTGATCTTCTCCTGGGGAGCGACGGGAAGCTTGAAATACTAGATTTCAAATCGCAACCCCGTCCTTCAGAAAATGACGAGCGAATACCTTCCTATTATCAGCAGTTATGTACCTATTCTCACATCCTTGAGAAGCGTGACGGCAGGCGTCCTGAAAGGCTCATGCTTTACTGGACAGGAGAACCCAAGAAAGAGGATGCGCTCATGATCTTTCCCTATGAACCCCGTGTGGTTGAGCAGGCCGGAGCCCATTTTGATGATGTGGTCAAGTGCATCCTGAACCGTAAGTTTGCTGTTAAAAGGACTCCTGATAGGAAGATATGTGAGGAATGTGACCTAAGGGATTATTGCACAAGCGAAGGAGTGCTGTGTTGATTCTTGATTAGTAATTTATTATTAACCCTAAAGGTTAATTTTTGCTTGACATAGGGCCTGAAAATGGATATTTCTTTTAGCAACAGGAAGCTTGAAAAGAACCTTTCTGATGAGAAAGCCCTCATTCGGAGATATGGGGCGGAGCGGGCCGAAAGGATCCAGCAGCGTTTATTTGAACTCCGGGCCGCGGATAATCTCGATGTACTGCGCACCTTACCTCAGGTGCGGCCTCATGAGTTGTCAGGTAACCGGGCAGGCCAGATCTCTCTCGACATCAAACACCCTTACCGGCTGTTGATTAAACCCGACTACGAAGACCTGCCTCGGAAAGATGACGGAGGGCTTGACTGGAAGAAAGTAACCAAGATCAAAATCCTAACAATGGAGGACACACATGGCTGAGACAGTAAAGAACGCCTTTAGGCCAAATTACGCGGTGCCTCCGGGAGCTACCCTTAAGGAAACAATCGAAGCCATGGGCATGACCCAGGCTGAACTTGCGCAGCGAACAGGCCGGCCCAAAAAGACCATCAATGAGATCATAAAGGGAAAGGCCGCTATTATGCCCGAAACCGCTATTCAGTTTGAAAGGGTCCTAGGGGTTCCGGCCTCCTTCTGGAACAACCTCGAACGAAACTATCAGGAGACCCTGGCGCGGCTGAGAGAGGAGGAGCAGCTTCAATCCCAGTTAAAAATGCTCGAGTCATTTCCTGTGACTTCTCTTGTGAAGAGGGGTTGGCTGCCAAAGGTAAAATCTGACATGGAGAAGCTCAAAGCCCTCCTGAGTTTTTTTGGCGTTGCCGGTATCAGCGAATGGCAGGACCTATGGGACGGATCACAGCCCGTCTTTCGAAAGTCCATGGCCTTTGAAAGCAATCGGGCTGCTGTTGCCGCCTGGCTGAGGAGGGGAGAGCTTGAGGCAATTCAGAGAGAATGCAAGCCTTTCAAGGAGACTGCTTTTCGCGCCGCCCTGAACGCGATTAGAGGATTAACTGGAGAGACTTCCGAAGTGTTTGAGCCTGAAATGAAGAGGTTATCTGCTGAAGGAGGTGTCGCTGTCGTCTTTGTCCCTGAACTACCCGGCACCCATCTCTATGGCGCCACACGGTGGATAGGCAGCGCAAAGGCCCTTATTCAACTGAGCCTCCGGGGGAAAAGCGATGACCATCTCTGGTTTACATTCTTTCACGAAGCAGGCCATATCCTGCTCCATGGGAAAAAGGAGGTCTTTATAGAGGCAAAAGACGAAGGCTGCAGAGACATCGGTGGGAGTCAGAAGGAACAGGAGGCGAACCGCTTTGCACAGGATTTTCTCATCCCTCCTGAGAAGTACCAGGCCTTCATCGAAGCCGATCGATTTAGTGAAACTGACATTCAGAATTTTGCAAAGGAGATAGGTATCGCCCCTGGGATAGTCGTGGGACGACTTCAACACGAGGGAGTCATCCCCTTCTCCGCGGCGAACGCCTTGAAGAAGCGATTCAGGTTTCGACAAGAGAAAACACGAGAAGAAGGGGAATAGCATGGCGAAGATTGAGGTTACCAAAACAGAACTTGTGTGGCCCGGTAAATACAATGAAAACGGCACCATCAAAGAGGTGCCGTATTTCAAGGCCGATCCTCAGGCAGTGTAAGTCGTTGCTTAGAGGATTTTCGCTCGTTAGGTGAAAGGGGGCCTCCTCTAGCCCGCTGTAGGATTGTTGGGGGGCATGGAAAGTGACATTTTCGATTAGTCATGAACAGATTTTCCGATGACCGAGGGAAGACGATGAGAAAATCAGGCGGGGGAGCAGCTACGGCAAGCGGTATGGACTTCCAACACCGGGTCGCAGCTTGGGTGGCTACACACATTTTAGCTGAGAAAGATGCGACTCCTCCTTGGGAACTTCCCTCAGTTACGACGCTAGAATGGATCAGCTGCGAGACTGAAGAGCCGGTCGATGATCTATTGGTTGGAACATCAGAAAAAGGTCTTGTGATCGCCCAAATCAAACGGTCCCTTGACCTATCTGAGTCCGAAGAATCACCTCTGGCGTCTGTTCTGGATCAGTTTGTACGTCAGTTTGTGGTGTCCAGGGACAGAATCGCTGGCATACGACCATGGGAGAGACCTCTAGATCCAACGAGAGATCGTCTCCTGCTAATAACGTCTCCGAGCAGTTCCGAGCCAGTCCGCATCCACCTTGCTGCAGTCCTTCGCCGATTTCGGTCGCTTCTTCCTAATCAATTGCCTGATGATGCGGCCGTGAACCAGGACGAGCACCGCGCATTTTCGACAATAAGGCAACATCTGAGCAGATCCTGGAAGAGATCGGTGGGGACCGGCCTTCCCGATCACGAGCTTAGGCAACTCCTTTCGGTAGTTTACGTTCACGTTTTGGACATGGATGAAGGAAGAGAAGGGGAGCGCGAAGCGAGGACCCTTCTGCGCACTACCATCTTACGAAATCCGAACGAGGCTGAAAAGGCATGGGCACGAATTATAACCCTATGCGCTGATCTGGCTGCAAAGCGTTCTATCGCTAACCGTTTAGACCTCCAGCGAGCACTTGTATCCGCCGATCTCAAGCTCAACGCCCCACGTGGCTACCGGCAGGATATCGAAAGGCTGAAGGAATATTCTGCGATGACATTTGATGCACTCGCCCATCTGGCTGAAATCCGATCGGGCCCTATCGAAGTCAAGCTCCATCGAAAGTCGACAGAAGCCTTGACGCAGGCCGTGGAAAAGGGTTCCATCCTCGTTGTAGGGGAGCCAGGGGCCGGAAAATCAGGGGCCTTGCATGATCTGGTCAAAGCATGCAGGGAAAGGGGGCTTGACTTCATATTTCTTGCTGTTGATCGCCTCGCCGCCGGCAGCCTTGCTGAACTCCGCCAGGAGATAGGTCTCGAACACGAATTGACCCAAGTACTAGAAAATTGGCCTGGGCTTATATCTGGGTTGCTTGTCATCGATGCCCTGGATGCTGCACGTGGGGACCCTGCCACCACGATGATTCGGGATTTGATTCGGATAGTCATGGCAAAGTGCAGCCGTTGGCACTTGGTTGCCTCAATTCGAAAGTTTGACCTGCGTTATGGTGTCGAAGTGAAAGAGCTCTTTGCGGGGGCTCCTCCGACTAGTTATCAGGACCTTGAATTCGGAGGTGTTCGTCACCTGAATATCCCGCGTCTCTCGGAAGAGGAGCTTCATCAGATCGGCTCTCAGGCACCCGAACTTAAGGCACTTATCAATACCGCACCAATAGAACTCCGCGATCTTCTGCTTATTCCTTTTAACCTGCGGCTCATCGCTGAGCTGCTTGGCACGGGGGTGGCAACCCACGAACTAACCCCGATAAGCACGCAGCTTGAACTCTTACACCGCTACTGGTCGCATCGGGTCATCCGCTCGGACGGCGGTGGCGACGCACGGGAAGATCTGCTACGGATCGCCAGCGAAAAAATGGTCGCAGAACGGGCATTGCGCGTCAACCGATCTGCGCTCTCACCGCTTGTGAGCAGTGAGCGTCTGAGGGATCTCCTGAGTAGCCACGTCCTCATAGAATGGAACCCATCATCGATACACCCCCCTGATCGGTACGTTGTAGCCTTTTCACACAATGTTCTTTTCGACTATACGGTAGCACGACTTTTGCTGAACGGTGCCCCTACGGCTGTAATCAATCGCCTTGTCAATGACCCTGAACTGGCTATCGTTGTCAGGCCAAGTTTTTTACTCCACTTCCGCCAGTTATGGGCAGTTGATAACACCCATAGGCAGTTCTGGGATCTCGTTTTTCGGGTCATTCAAACAGACCAGATCCCAGAAGTGGGTAAGCTGATCGGCCCTTCAGTAGCGGCGGAGCACACGCGGGCATTATCCGATGTTGAGCCTCTTTGCGCCGCACTCGATGATTTCAGCTTAGAGAACCATACCGCAGCCGAACAAGCTCTGCGGCACCTTTTCGGATCTCTCTTGGCAGGGGCTCCGGGCGAAGTGGCACTCGCTGGACCAGATGCCGGCCCTTGGTGTCATCTTCTTGAGCGTGTGAGCAGGAATCTGAGCGCACCGGTGGCTTATACAGTCCGTTCACTACTCTCGACAATTTGTGGGCATCCAGAGGACTTCACGCCTGAACAGAGGGTTACCGTCGGACATGCGGCACGTCGGCTCCTCGATTTTGCCTGGACGCACCCACCCAGGGACAAGTATCTCGTTATCCATGCTCTGGAAGGGGTATGCCGAACCTTTGAGAGCGATCCAACAGAGGCAGCTGCACTCATCAAAAGATGTCTAGAGAGTGCGCACCTCTTGCAGTACGGATTCGAGGAGATGCCTTGGCTGGCGCGAGAGGCCAAGCGTCTGATCCCCCTTGATCCTGGGCTTGTCGAGGAGATCTACCGCGCAGCCTTTACACACCACGAAACATCAGCAGAGCCTACCCCAATGGGTGGAGGCCGTATCCTGACATTGATATCAAACCGTCGGCAGGATTACGGGATGGCACTATACGAATTGGCCGAAGTGTTTCCTGCATTTCTCCAGTATGCTCCGGAAAACGCGACCCGTGCCCTCATTGCTGCCATGGAATCCTATGTAGCCCAACGTCACTCCACTGCATCCGGCGACGAGCATGAGGAAAGATTCGTCTTCAATGGTCAGCAGGCAAGTCTTCGCACTGACTACAGCGCCATATGGGACGAGGCCGATACCCACCGCCATGACGATGCCCTTAAGATGCTTGATGCTTTCCAGAAATACATGGAGGAATTGGCTAAGCAGACGGACGGTATTGAGAAACTGCGCAATTTGGTTATGCTTCTCATCGCCGAAAATCGACTTGCGGTCCTCTGGCGTAGGATACTCTCTGTCGCCGCTCAGCATCCAGGTTCATTAGGCAGAGAAATCCTACCCCTTGCAAGCGCCAACCCAATACTCACCTGCTTCGACACGACGACCTCAGCAGGTGAGTTCCTGAAAGCCATTTTTCCGCTACTGAGCAGCGGGGAGCGTCAGCAGATAGAGCTTGCTATCCTCAATATCCCCGGCACCTTCCCGTCAGGTCGCCGTGAAGCTGGAGAGCACGTACGAAATCGCCTGCTCGGATGCCTCGTGGATGTTCAGCTTGTTACAGAGGATGCCCAAAGTTTGCTTAAGCAGCTCAAGGCCCAAAATGCCGTCCCTTCCAATGTGCCCCCAGCGCGTTTCGAATCAGGGAGTCTTCCATTCGGTGAGGAGGAGTTTCTCAAGGAACAAGGAGTGCCGGTTGAAGCAGAGGCTAACCGGAAGATCCGGGAGCTTGGACATCCAGTCAAGGAATTTGCAGATAAGAACCTTAACTCCACGCCTGCATTGGAGGAGGTTTCTAATATTCTCCCCAAACTCCAGAAGCTCTATGATGCGCTCTCCCGCGCTGACATCGATGGTGTGCATCCTAAACAGGGCCAACATGTTTGGGGATGCCTGACCTCTGCTTGCGCACGCATAGCGCGAACCGAAGGACTCTCCTGCGAGACGCCTGCGGGCGCCTTTGTGAAAGACGTTCTTCTTGAAGGGAGTCATTGCGAAGAGCCGACTCATGATCCTAAATACGATACTCAATTCGACGAGCACCCATCGTGGGGAGGTCCGTCGCCCCGAATTGAGGCCGCAGAAGGGCTCATAGTATTAGGTCGCCACTCCACGTGTTCAGATTCCGAAGTACTCAGTGCAATTCAGCGGTTGAGCAACGATCCGGTGCCAGCGGTGCGATTTCAGATAGCTAGGAGTCTTAACACTCTTTACCGAACTGCGCCTGAACTAATGTGGTGCCTCATCGAACGGATATCTAAGGAAGAGCAAAGCCGGGGAGTCCTCCAAGGCCTTCTTAGCGGACCTCTTCAGCGAATAGCTGGATCTAACCCGGAGCGAGTCGCTGAGATCGCAAAAACGGTTTTCGACCGCGTGAAGGACGGGCCCGGAGCAAAGACTGTTCGGGAATTTTGCATCGGAATTTTTACGGGTCTATACATATGGCAAGGTCAAGCCCTCTCCCAAGATCTCGTCCTGAATATTGCCGCAAATCCCGGCGCCTTTCCTGAAGAGGCGCCTCACCTTCTTGCCCATCTTCGACAACCATTGACCCACGGCCCAACGAATCCCCCTGACTCTGGAGCAGATGCTGTTCGCTTGCGAGCGTTGGACTTGCTTGATCGAATTCTGTGTTCAGCCCGTGACGGCCTGCGTGAAATCGAGCAACGCTATCGTAGCGCTCAGTTAAACAACTGGTCACAAGAAGACCAGGAGAGTGCCAAATCCCTCGGGCGTTTAATCGACCACGTGGGAAGCGAAATCTATTTTGCTTCGGGAGCATACGACAACAAACGTAAAGGTCAAGGTGAAAAAGATCAACGGTTAATCCGCGAGCGGGAGGAAAGGTTCTATGGTGAGGTGCGGCCAATCCTGGACAAGCTGGCGGATGTCGGCTTCCCAAGCGTTGCACACCATCTCCTTGAAACCCTTGAGTTCTTTATCGCTCTTGACCCCCGAGGTGTGTTTCTGGGCATCGGACGCGTTGTGAGGGCGGGTCAACAGGGGGGATATCAGTACGAGTCTTTGGCAGCAAACCTTGTTGTGAAGCTCGTTGAGCGATACCTGGCAGAACACCGGGCTCTACTGCGCGAGGATGTAGAGTGTCGACAAAGCCTGATTGAGATCCTTGATATCTTTGTCCAGGTAGGGTGGCCTACTGCCCGGCGGCTCACGTATCGCTTGGAGGAGATTTTCCGGTGAGCCGCGTGGGCAACGCAGACGAATTTCTCATAAGGTTCCAAGGAATCCGGGTTAACTACGACCGAATCTTCAGGCTCCGCGTTGCCCAAATCCGCGAGAAGTACGCTGGAAGGCCGGAGGAAGGCCTGATTGATCAGAGCCTTGAGGCCCACGCCCGCGCGTACATCGTGAACGATTTTTTGGCTGCTCTGAACTGGCGCCTCAACCAAAAACCTGAGGACGGTTTGCCTAATCTAATCCCTGAGGCGCCAATTCGCTCAGCAGAAAGGGGAAATATCAGGTTTCTGGACTATCTTGGGCTTGAGACAAATACTGCGAACCCGTTGCTTGTTGTTGAAACCAAACGACCTAGTTCTTCTTTGCCAGGGGCTCTAAAACCTGCAGCAACCTATTCTGAGATTGTTTCTCGGGGGCTTGGTGGAGAGCGACTATCCGGAGAGTGGAACACTTGGCTCAAGGACCTGAGAGACTATGTCCGATCGGTCCATGCGAACGCTTTGAAAGCTCCCAGGCGTGTGGTTATCACTAACGGGGACTGGCTAATCGTGTTTCTGGACCCTTCGGACGCTTTACTGGACGGAGGAAGCAAGGATCCGAGCCGTATACTCGCATTCTCTAATTCATCTTACGTCGAAAGGCGCCATCGCGAGGTTTTTGAATGCCTTGAACACGGACGGGTCCTGGGGGAGGCACCGTCGCTTAGCCTCGGGGAATTGCCTTTCTATGTGGAGAGGGGTGCGGTTGACCGAGCCATGCACGGTGTGCACTTGCGCTACATAGAGCAAAAAACAATTTACCGAAATTCGCCCGTCATTATAGTTGCACCAGTTGTTTTCATCCGCTTGCGATTCGGTGGTTGGCTGCGGGTTGAGGCGCCTCCGCAGGAGCATGAGGTACCTCGCGATACCAACAAGCTTGTACAGCATCTTAGTGAATTTGAACAGGCGGCAAATGAGCTGCTTGAGGAAGTAACTGTTCGTTTGGGAATCTCACTTGAAGCTTCCCCCTTATCCGGACACTACGCAGATGAAGACGGATTTCAGTCTCTTTCTGGTGTCGCGGAAATTGGAATAAATGAGTACCTAGTCGTAACTGGAGATAAGACACACTACCTGATGCAAATGCCGTCTGTCCCGGATTGCCCATACCATGATTGGAACGTTTGCAACACTTCGGGAATTGCCTGCAATCCTGGACCGATTGTGGCACGCTCTATTTCGCCTCGTTCTTTCTTCTTTTCAGGTGAGAGTCATCACTGCGCCCACCGAGACGTGAGCTCTGCCAAGGCTGCGCAGATTACAGATGCAAACCGGTCTCTGTGCGGATCGCGGAGCGGCCATGCTGGCCAGGCTTTTTGCGAAATCTGGAGATTTGAGCAATACCTGTGCTGCCAAACATGCGTATTCGAGGAAGTCTGCTCCAAGACAACCGTTTTTCAGCTGCCTTGCCCCCATAAAAACGACACGAACGAGGGAAGCTAAAGGCATTGAAGAATGTCTTGTTGTCAAAGCTATATAAAGGAGACTAATGAAGTGGCAAAAGGCGAAATTACCAAAACAGAACTCGTCTGGTCAGGGAAATACAATGAAGACGGTACCCTTAAAGAGGTGCCCCGTGTGAATCTTCCGTTTCAGGTCATCGAAACGATCAATGAAAGCCGCGCCACGAGAGAGGGCAAGAAGGGTAAAAGCCTCAGTCTATTTGATATCTATCAAGGGAAAGAGGGAGATACCTTCGAGGATGGTTGGAGGAATAAGCTTATCTGGGGCGACAATCTTCTTGTGATGGGTTCTCTTCTTGAGAAATTCGCAGGGAAAATCGATCTTATTTACATTGATCCGCCCTTTGCAACTGGAGCGGATTTCACCTTCACAACGCAGATAGGTCAATCAGGTCAAGAGTTAGTGAAGGAACAATCTGCTATAGAAGAGAAGGCATATCGGGATACATGGGGTGCGGGAGCCGCATCCTTCCTTCAGATGATTCGCGCGCGTCTCGTGCTGATGCGGGATCTGCTGTCTGAGTCTGGCGCGATTTACGTTCACTGTGATCACAGGGCTTCGCACCACATTCGAGAAGTAATGGACGATGTGTTTGGTCCCGCGAATTTTTTGAATCACCTGGTTTGGATGTTTTCGACGCGGAGCTCGATTAAATCTACATGGAAAAGGAGTCACAACGACATCTTCCTGTTTAAGAAGAACAGTGATCCGGTTTTCAACTGGAATGATGACATGGTGCTTGAGCCTCTATCGGAATCAACTATCAAGAAGTACCGCTATGAAGACGAAAACGGCCGATACCGGCTGAGCGGCCGAAACATTAAAGGTAGTCCTATCCGGAGTGCTAAGGATGTAGATCCTTCCTGGGAGAAGACGCATCCCGAGCTAGTTGTTCGGGACTATCTTCGTGAGGGGAAGGTCGCGACTGATTGCTTTTTTGTGGACATTGAGAATCAGGCATCAGTTGCGAGAACAGGTTATCCGACTCAGAAACCAGAGGAACTCCTTTACAAGCTCATAGCGGCCTCATCACGGACCGGTGCCTTGGTCGGAGACTTCTTCTGCGGGTCGGGAACCTCTCTTGCCGTCGCCGAGAAACTTGGTCGCCGATGGATTGGTTGTGACCTTTCTCGGTGGGCGATTCATGTTACTCGAAAACGCCTCCTCGGAATTGGAAACTGTAAGCCATTCGAGCTTCTGAACCTTGGAAAGTATGAAAGGAAGTACTGGATAGGTACAACTTTCGGAGGCAAAAAGAAGGACGAGCAGCAGGTGGTCGTTTTCCAATATATCGCGTTCATGCTCAAGCTCTATAGCGCAGAACCATTGACTGGTATGCAACACCTGCATGGGAAGAAGGGAAAAGGCTTGGTACATGTTGGAGCGGTGGATGCGCCGGTCACTATAGATGAAGTCAATGCTTGTGTAGAGGAATGCCTGGCAGTGGGCCAGAAAGAGCTCCATGTCCTTGGTTGGGAGTGGGAGATGGGCATGACCCCTTATATCGTCCAGGAGGCCAAACGCCGAGGTGTCAAACTCCTCTTGGTGACCATTCCCCGGGAGGTGATGGAACAGCAGGCCGTGGACAAGGGGGATATCCATTTCTTTGAAGTAGCCCATCTGGAGGTGGACATAAAACCAGAGAAAGGCAGAAAGGTGACAGTATCTCTCAAGGACTTTGCCTTTCCTTACGCGGATATGATCCCTGAGGAAGTGAGGGATAAGATCAAGAAGTGGTCGGATTATATCGACTACTGGGCAATAGACTGGAATTTCCAGAACGACACCTTCATGAACGGTTGGGTCGCATACCGGACTCGCAAGGAGAGAAAGCTTCCCCTCAAGTCAGATGCTAACACATACGAGAAGCCAGGCAAATATACCATCATGGTGAAGGCAGTGGACATCTTCGGAAACGATACCTCGCAGACCTTCGACGTGGAGGTGAAATAGCCATGGCCGAGGCGATTATCTCCTATGACAAGGACCTCCCTGAAATCCCTGATCGTGAACCGCACCTGCCTCCAACAGCCCACCTCCGCAAGAAGCCCGATAAAAAGGATGCCTTTGAAATCGTGGAAGGCCGGCGGCCAAGTAAGCTCCTTCTCATTAAGAAGCTCCGCGACGTGGTGGAGCAATGGCGAAAGGATGATTACGCTGGGGCTTCACATGTCACACAAAGGCTTTTCACCTTCTGGTTTGATGAGGATCATTTAGTTGGAGGCAAACCTTTCCGGTACTATTTCGGACAGAGGGAAGCGGTCGAGACCCTGATCTATCTTTACGAGATCTTGAAGAACAAGGACGCCAAGTCCATGGTTGATTCATTTGGGGAAATTTTTTACCCGGAAGGCACTCAACTGAGACTTACCGGCATGGGGATCACGCACCAGACTACGATGGACGGCAAGAGCCAAATTCGCCGTTATATCCCAGAGGTGGAAAGCGAAACCGTCCAGGATCTCCCTGCCCAGGATTTACGTCGTTATGCCTTCAAGATGGCCACCGGTTCGGGAAAAACCGTGGTCATGGCCATGGTCATGGTATGGTCTTATTTCCATCGGAAAATGGTATCCGGCTCGGACCTTTCTAAGAACTTCCTGCTCATCGCCCCAAACGTGATTGTCTATCAACGACTCGAAAAGGATTTTTCAAACAACCAGATCTTCAATGAGCTTCCTCTTATCGCACCGGAGTGGAAATCCCAGTGGAATGTGAAGGTGATTCTCAGGGGCCAGAGCACAGAACCAGATCCTTCGGGAAACCTTTTCCTTACCAACATCCAACAGATTTATGAAGGACGGCAGACAGAATGGACCGCATCGTCCGCGATAGACGCCCTGCTCGGCAAAAAACCTGTCAAAGACTTGGCCTCTTATGAACGCCCCATGCTGGAAAGGCTTCAAACCCTTCGTGACCTTGTCGTATTCAATGATGAGGCCCATCATGTTCATGATGAAGAGCTCGAGTGGCATAAGACACTCATGGGCCTTCATCAAACGTTACCATCGGGATTGGCCCTCTGGCTCGATTTTTCTGCAACGCCCAAGGATCAGAACGGCACCTATTTCCCCTGGATCATCTGTGACTATCCGCTGGCCCAAGCCGTTGAGGATAGGATCGTCAAAGCCCCTCTCATTGTCCACCAGATCAAGAAAGAAGACCCTGACCAGGTGACCCGGAAAAATGTGATTGAGGCTTACGGGGACTGGCTCCTTGCAGCAATCACGAGGTGGAAAGAACACTATGATACTTACAAGGACTTCGGTCAAAGACCAGTCCTTTTCATCATGGCGGAGCAGAATAACCTGGCAGATGAGATCGGAGAATGGCTTATCGCAACCAAGGAGACCGGCCTGAAGAAGAGCGAGGTCCTTGTGATTCACACGGACAAGGAAGGGGAGATATCCAAGAAGGATCTCGAAGCAGCGCGGGAGGGGGCAAGGGACATTGACAAGCCGAAGAACAAGATCAAGGTGATCGTAAGCGTCCTTATGCTTCGTGAGGGATGGGACGTGCGAAATGTATCGGTTGTTCTCGGGCTGCGACCATTCACATCAAAGGCAAAGATCCTCCCGGAACAGGCGGTGGGTCGAGGTCTGCGTCTCATGTTTGGCATTAGCCCGGACAAGACCCAAACCCTCGAGGTGATGGGGACAAGCGCCTTTGAAGGCTTCGTCCGGCAATTGGAGACAGAGGGTGTTGGTATTAGGACTGTGACCACGCCACCGAAGCCACCGGTCAAGGTGGAACCTGTCGCGGAGAAGAGCGAATTTGACATTGCAATTCCCATGACCAAGCCGGTTTATTCCCGGAATTATCGCAAATTGGCAGATCTGGATATTCAGACCTTGGCTCCACTCTACGATCTAGAAAATATCGATGAGCGAATCATTAATAAAATCAAGTTAGTAATGGAATATGCCACGACTCAAACCGAAGTCCACCAAGCAGACATTGCTCTGGGGCCTCCTCCCCTTGCACAGGATATTATCGCCTCTGTCACCAATAGGGTGATCAGGAATGCTAAACTGACCGGTGTCTTTGATGAACTATATTTGAAGGTCAGAGATTATTTGAACTATAGATGTTTTGCTCAGGAAGTCGATCTGGAAATCAATGACATTCGGGAGATATTACGCGAGATCATTTTGCAGGAGGAAATAGCACGATACCTTGGGGGGAAGATCGGGGAGCTAACCGCCGAGGTGCGGCCCATTGAATTCGAGAGTAAAGATATCAGGCTTTCAGAGACCTCTCCATTTACGTGGCGCCGGAATCTGCCGCTTATAACCTGTGACAAGACCATCTTCAACCTTGTTGCCACCTATAATGATTTTGAAAAGAGCTTTGGGCGGTTTCTTGAAAAGGCAACGGACGTCCTGCGTTTCGCTTCTTTGGGAACAACTGAGCAGGAGAGCGGGACACCTTTTCGGGTGGATTACCTCAAGCCGAGTGGCGCGACCGGATTTTATTATCCTGATTGGGTTGCTGTGCAGCAGAGCAAAAAAGCTGAAATCAACTGGATCATTGAAACCAAGGGAAGAGTGTGGGAGGGCACGAAAGCCAAGGACCAGGCTATTAGCCTGTGGTGTAAGAGGGTCGCTGAGCAGACAGGCAAACCATGGCGCTATCTGAGAGTTAATCAGTCAGAGTTCCAGCCTGGTGCATGGAGCACCCTGGGGCAACTTTTTCAGGCCATCATCAAGGGATGAATCCTGAAGATCTTCATTTTCCAAGAAATACCTCTCGGAGATCACAACGGACTTATTCCCTTTGATGGCATCTTGCCAATGAAGGGCAAGAACGCTCTTGAAGTCAGGAGAGATGTGAAGTTCCAGGGTATCTCCCCAATATCCTTAATGAACCTTTCCAGATAATCCGACGAGGCTTGACGCGCATGAGGGCACGTTTCAAGGCCGCCTGTCTTCCGCTGTCAGATAGAATCATGCTCAAGCCTTTCTTGTGAACCCTTCCTGCAGAACCAAAATCTCAGCCGTCCACTCGATGCTTTTCCCCGGGGCCGGGGCTCTTTCTCACAGCGCCTTTTCCCCGAGCCTTTGCCTGAAAAATGGGGTAACCGCTTTTCGCAGAAGGCAGACATCCGATCATTTTTGTTGATTGAGAGCAGCTCAATTTGAGCAAAATCCAGTGCTCATGTCGAACAAAATTCCTTGACACCCGTATCCTTTTAGTCTTTCAAAGGCATTATGAAATCGCGCTCGCGATTTCATACGCCCGGATGAATGGGTAGAAACGGCCCTCCTGGAATAGGGAAACTATGGCAAAAAAGAGCAAGAGGGAAAAACAGGGCAGGAAGCGCAAAGAGGCCCTTAAACAAAAAAAGGCCAAGGCAAGGGCCTTGCCCAAGCTTCTCAGGAATGAAGCATTCCTCGAAATTCTGAGCACGCGCCATCCCCTGGTGGAGTGTCTCATCAACGACGAATGGCAGGAAGAGGGCGTGGCAAATATTTTCGTGATCCGGGATGGTCCGGCGGGTCCGGTCTTTGCCAACTTCCTCGTGGACCTTCAGGACAGGGGACTGAGAGATGCCTGGGGGAGTCTCGATGCTTCCCAGAGCGAGATCGAGACCATCAAAGTCGAGGCGTCCAGGGGTGGGTTTCCCCTGGTTCCCTGCAAGCAGGAACTCGCCGAAAGGATTGTCCACGGAGGAACCGCTTGGGCCAGGAAGTGGGGCCACAAACTCCCTCGGGACTACCGGATCTGGATCAGGCTGTTGGAACCTCCGCGCTCGTCCGAAATCGATCTTGGTCTTTTCGGAGTCGAAGGCAAGCCATTGTCTGCCTTGGCCGATGCGGACCAGGGCGGCTTGTATGAGAGAATGCTATCCCAGGAACTCCTGGTGACTGAAGAGGGGTTTTCGCGAGATACCCTGATCCGGATCGGCGATATCAAATGGGCCCTGGTCCATTTTGCAAAGAGCCGCGACTTTGAAGATGAGATGAACCTCGCTTTTGAGATACGGTTAGGGCAACCAAAACCGCCTGATTCCGAAGAGGAGTGGATCGATTTCCTGGACTGGTTCATCCTGGAATTTGAACTGGAGGAGGGAGGGACCATTGCCGAACTTTTCGTGGAACACTATGAAGAGATGATGAGTCAGGACGTGCGCGAGCTGGTTCTGGGTTGGAAGGAGGTCATCTAAGGTTTGTTCGAAGTCAAAGGGGCCTCCGGCGATTCCCTTGACATAAAGAATCTTGTCAATGAGAGGGAATACCGCGTATTTTCCACCGCCCTTTTCGATGAGCATGGTTTTGGTCCCGGAGACTTCCTTTTCGCAAGAATCGTTCCTGCAAAGCACGTTCATCTCTTTTCCGGAGGCGTGAAACATTTCCAGGGCGACGGGAAAGGCACAGAGGCTTTCCGCGCCAAGGTCTACCAGGAAGCCCTGCAAATCCAGATGAAGAATCCGCGACTCGCCTTCAAAGACAACCCGGAAAAGCTTCAAAAGAGCAGGGATTCGGTTCGCAGGTACCATGAGGCCTTTGTCCGGCGCTTCGGCGCAGATGAGGTGCTGGCCCCCGGCCAGAGCATTTTGGCACACTACCGGGGGTTTCTTGACTACCTGGTCCGTGAAAGGGCAACGCTCAAAGAAGAGAATAGGCCCAGCCCGAGTCTGCTGGAGGTCGAACTCCCCGACAGAGTCTTAGAGAGCGACGACGTGGGCATGTTGTGCGATTCTGTGGAGGGTACATTTTTTCTGATCGGCTATGGCGTTTTCATTGGTGTGTTTCGCTCTCCGGATCTGCACTTGGGAAAAGAGGAAACAAGGGAAATGGTGATGGGATACCTGGAGTCTGATTCCATTTCCGACGTGCCCTTTCGGAGAATGGCCGAGCGCTTTCCAGGGAACTTTAAGAGGGTCATCGAATATTACAGGGATCAGGAGGGGTTCTACTCGACTGATATCGAAGATCTCATGAGGGAGTTCAAGCCATGGACTTTGGAGAAAGTGCCGGGCATCGTGGCCGTGCTTGACGCCGAGATGGCGAGACTTGCCGGGAAATCCGACCAGGAACCTTCCACCAGGCTCAGCCGGATCAAAAAGTGGTTCAAGAAATAGACTGGAGGCCTGTGGCAAGGGAGCCGAGGAGATTTCAGAAATCCCTCTTTTAGAGGGTTGCCGGGATGGAGAGGGGCAACGCCGGCGTATTCGCGTGAAGGAGTTTCCTGATTTTGAGCTTGAGCTCCGAGAGATCGGTGCTCTTGATGACAACGTCATGGGCGCCCATGGCTCCGGCTTCTTTCGGGGATACGGGGTAGGCGGTACAAAGAATGACCGGCATCAGGTAATCCCCTGTCCTGAGTCTTTCCAAAACTTCAAAACCGCTGGATGCTCCCAGCTTGAGGTCCAGGACGACAAGGTCCGGCCTTTTTCCCAAGACCACCTCGCTGATACCCGTCCCATCATTTTCTGAAATCACGTCGTAGCCCTCTTCCGCGAGCTCTTCCTCGTAGAGAAGCCGGATGGATTCGTCGTCATCGAGAACAAGAATTCTACACATCGGCATTCCTCCTTAATCAGTGCTTGGACCATGGTGAAGAGCCTGTGTTTGCTCTTGATTAGAGCCCGGTTAGGTTTTCATGAGAAGATGCAGGAAGTGAAGGAGAGGGGCTTACAACCAGATCGCTCCCCGGTCGGCGCCGCCCACCATCCTGCGGTAGGCGCCGAGGATGCCGGGGGCGGGGTGATCGGGCTTTGCTGGAGGTCTTTGCAGGCGTTTCGAGAGCTCCTCGCCGGATATCATGACCTGAATGCGGTTTTCAGGAAGGTTGATCTCGATCATGTCACCGTCTTGAACATAGGCGAGGGGACCTCCGTCCCAGGCCTCAGGGCAGATGTGGCCTACGCAAGGACCTCGGGTCGCGCCGGAGAAGCGGCCGTCCGTCACCATGGCCACCGAGGTGTGGAGACCCATGCCCACGAGCATCGCCGCAGGGATGGATAGCTCGCGCATTCCGGGCCCTCCTTTGGGCCCTTCGTAGCGCACGACCAGGACCGAACCCGGCTCAACCCGGCTCTGGAGAAGAAAGCGGCGCACGTCTTCTTCGGAGTCGAAGACGACCGCCGGTCCCTGATGGACGGCCATGGATGGCTCCACGCCGGTCTTCTTGACCACGGCTCCCAAAGGCGCCAGATTCCCCTTCAGAATGGAAAAACAACCGTCCGGCGCCAGGGCTCTGTTCACAGGCCTGATCACTTCTCCGTCAGGGTCAGGGGCATTAGCCAAGGCTTCGCTCAGGGCCCCTCCTGTCGCAAGAGGCGCCGACGTATTCAATCTTTCCTTGATCGCTTTGAGAACGGCCGGCACGCCGCCTTTTTGGTGGTAGTCATCCATCGTAAAAGACGACGAGGGCTTGAACTTGGCGACCACGGGCACGGACGACTGAACCCTGTTGAACTGATCCAGATCCAGCTTCATATCCATGAGGGATCCCAACGCCAGGAGATGAAGGACCGCGTTGGTGGATCCGGCCGATGCGGCTATGTATTTGATGCCGTTCTCCATGGCATCGGGATTCAGGAAATGACGCAGAGGCTGCTTCTCTTCTGCCAGCGCAACGATTCGCTCACCAACGTCTCTGGCTTGACGGACCTTGGCCGCGTCAAAGCTGAGCATGGTCGCGGACCCGAAGGGGGACAGGCCCACCGCTTCCAGGAAGCAAGCCATGGTGTTCGCAGTTCCCATCATGGAACAGGTTCCCGGAGAAGCGCAGAATCGTTCCTGCCACTGCAAAAAGGTGGACTCATCGATTTCGCCGGTCCTTCTTTTGCCGATCGCTTCCTTGAGGTCCGAGGTCACCGCAAACCGATCCCCGATTCGGCAGGGCAACATGGCCCCTGCTGTAAGAAACAGGGTTGGGAGATCGAGTCTCGCAGCCGCCATGAGCATGCCCGGGATGATCTTGTCGCAGGAGGCCAGCAGCACGAGGGCCTGGAAGCCGTGGGCCCGGACCATGGCCTCGATGGATCCGGCGATGAGATCCCGCTGGGGCAGCACATAGTGCTGTCCGGGCCCTTGAGCCATGCCGTCGCAGGGAGCCGGAACATTGAATTCACCGGGCGAACCGCCGGCAGCCCAAATCCCTTCCTTTACCCGGTCAGCCAGGGTCCGGAGGGGTTGATGCCCGGGATTCACATCCGTCCAGGAGTTGACCACCGCGATCTGGGGCTTGTCCAGGTCCTTGGCCCGGTAGCCCACCGCATGCATGAGGCCCCTGTAATAGGCTTCGGTGATTTCCTCGGGTCTGCCCCGGTGCCCGGCCATCACGCTCCCTCCTTCTTGCGGAACTCCACGCCCAGGAGCCGTTCAAACACCTTGATCATCGCCCCCTTGCCCAGATGGCCGTGGCCTTCTGCCAAGGCGGTCTGATAGGTGGTGGTCGCCGCGTGAACAAGAGGAAGGGGGATCTTTTTTTGAACACAAATCTCGGCTGCGCTGACCATGTCCTTGTAAGCATCCTTCAGCGGATATCCCACATCAAAGCGGCCTTCCAGGATGTGGGGAGCGAAGAACTCGGCGGCAAAGCTCCGGCCTGTCCCTGTCGTCACCACCCGGGTCACTTTTTCTGGATCCAGGCCCAGTTTGGCCGCCATGGGCAGAACCTCTGCAATGGCTGCGGCGCTGATGTTGAAGAGGAGCTGGTTGATGAGCTTGGTCAACTGGCCTGCGCCCAGGGCTCCCATGTGGATGACCTGGTTCCCCATGGCATCCAGGGCCGGCCTGAGCGCCTGAAAGGTTTTTACGTCGCCCCCGAACATGATGGTCAAAGTTCCATCCTTGGCCCTTGCTTCCATGCCGGATACGGGCGCATCGGCGAACACCATGTTCTTTTCCCCGAGCCGCTTGCCGCACTCCAGGGTAGGAAGGTAGTTTGTCGTTCCGCAGTCCACGAGAATGAGACCGGGCCGGGCTCCTGAAGCAAGGCCTTCCTCTCCGAACATGACCTCCTGCACCACCTCTGTGTTGGGAAGGCTGAGGAAGATCCAGTCCGCTTCGGCGGCCAATTCCTTGAGCCCTGAGGCCGGACGCGCTCCCTGATCGGCCACGAAGGTCATCGCTTCTTGGTTGATGTCATACACGGTCAGGGAATAGCCTGCCTTCAAGAGGTTCAGGGCCATCCACTTGCCCATTTGACCCAATCCCACAAAACCCACCCTCTTACTCATGCCTTTCTCCATGCTTCCCACCATTCGTACTACAACGTCTAGATGCCAAGGATCGCCGCCGGGTTGTCCGACACCATGGTTCGGATCTCCCTTGAAGAGAGACCCAGTGTGAGCATGTCCTTGATGTAAATGCCCATTTGCTGGGGAGGAATGGGATTGAGCCACTGCCCTGAATCCGTGGACATGACGCAGTGTTCCGACCCGACGGCCCTGATTCCCTCATAAAGATCCTGAATCCTGATCGTGTGTGACACCTGGCGGGTGGTGTCGTTATATACATGCTCCAGGAAAGTCGCCCCCAGGTCCAGGATCTCTTTCATGTCCTTGACGCTGTAGTTCACGAAGCTTGCCAGGGGATGGGTCACCACGATCTTTTTCACGCCCCTTTTGGCTGCTTCCCGGACCGCGACCCTGGCCTCCTCGATGCTCACATGGCCTGTGGCAAGAACGGCATCCCGCCCGGCAATGAGATCAAAGATGGGATACAAGGATTCCTTGAGAGACCCATCCTCCTCCAACAGAAAGATCCCTTCAAGACCGTCCTTGATTTCTCCGGCCAGGTGGGCGACGTGCATCTTGTTTTGCACGAATTTTCTTGCGTGGAGCGTCGGCAGCCAAACAATCTTTGCGCCGAATTTCAACGCCGCATCCACAGCGTGGGGATTGAGTCCGCCCACGGAAAGATTCAGGGCAACCCCGCCGAACACCGGAAAGCCCGTCTCGTCCGTGACCAGCCGGGCCCGATCCGCGGTCATGGCAAAGTGGTTCTTGATCACAACGGCCCGCATGCCCGCCTCTTGCGAAGCCCTTGCCAGGTTCATGTCATCGAGGATTCTTACATAGACATCGGGCGCCGAGTGGATGTGAAGATCGATGGCGCCCTGGAGCAACTCCAAGACGGGTGGATCAAAGCGCAGCTTCATGAGCATCAGCCTCCCTTGGAATCTATTCCTAAAATGTCACATTCTCTCTCAGCCCCTGCTTTCCCGCAGAGGCACCTGATCAGGAACGACCCACTTCCCGTAGGGAAAGGCTCCCGCTTTGAGATCCTTGCCATATGCGGCTTTTGTCCGCTCAAAGGCCTCTTCCAGGGAGGTCACGGCAGGGATCTTGACTCGTTCAAAATCAGGGACCCTCTCCGGTTCCGTGACCACGATCACCTCCTTTTTGGCCATGACTTCGATGATCGGCATCCAGAGGCAGGCATGCCAGAGGCCTTGTTTTCCGTAAAAGATGTCCTCGAAAAGCCTGCGCCTGGCTTCAACAGTGTAAGGCACATAGTCCTTGGCATAGGTGAAATGGGCCAAGCCTCCCTCCACCTTGCAGGCCAGGACGATGGTGCCCCCATCTCGCACAAAGGGGTCCAGATTGGCAATGGGCCAGCAGGCGTGGGCGAAAAAGCGGTCACCGGGGAAAGACCCGCTGATCCCCACGTCCAGCTTTCCGGGCGGGAGGGTTGCCATGTCAATCGAATAGTACTCTTTGTATTTTTGAACCGATGCTCGATGGGCGGCTATGGTTTCACCTGCCGCGACATGGATCACCTCCAAGTGGGGATTGAGGATGACGAGAAGCGACATGTCCAAACCGGACATGCGGGTCGCCTCCTCGATATCCTCGCGCATGCGGTTGAGGGGAGCATCGTAGCCCACTGCACAGGTCGGGCAGGTCATGAGACGGTGATTCCACTCGATCGACTCGGCCGTACAAACCCCCGGGAGCACCATGCTCCCGCCTCCCCCGAATCCCCAGAGGGTCGCCTGGGTCATGGTCACGGAAAGGCTGAGATCCGCCTCCATCAGTCTCCGGTGCATGCTGATAGGCGTGCCGTAACTTGTCACTCCCACGAACCCATAGTCCCAGGTTTCCCTGGCCTTGTTCTGATAGATGGGAATCCCGGAGGAAAGGATGGCGTCGCCGAACTTGCGGCGCAGCTCGGTCTCCGTCATCTCCCTCAGGAGCCCGTTTGAAACGAGAATTTCCGCTTTCTTGCCCTGCCTTCGGATTTTCTCGAGAATGGGAGGCAGGATCTTGTGGGCCGGTGTGAGACGAGCCCAGTTGTCCACAAGGATGAGAACCTTTCCCGCTTTTTCGAGCCGTTCGGAAAAAGACGCCCCCTGCACGGGCTTGTCGAGAGCGTCCAGGACAGCCTGACCCAGATCAGCCGTTTCACCAGGGAATTCCCGGTCCGCGTGAAGAACGAGGTTTCTGTCTTCAATGACAAGATCCCTGGTCTCGCCTATGCCGTAGGGCAATCGAATGAGCGCCATCGAAATTCTCCCTGCCGCGTTAGCTTGAACCCCTCACCTTGTTTCAGCCAGCCTTCCCCGCTTCCTCAGATCTTCGGCCACGTCCTCGAGGCCGAGTCTGTTCAGCCCCTTTTCCGTGGGAAGGCCCTGCTCCGGATCAAAACCTCTCGACTCATAGTATTCGGCCAGAATCATCTCAAACTTATCCCGTTCCACGACGGCTCCCGCACTGGGGCCTCCGCCGAGGAGAGGCTCTTCGAAGAACCGCTCCGGGATGGTGTCGTCGGCCCTGCCCGCTCCGCAACGGGTGTTGTAAGCCTTTTCCACGTTGAAGGTTCTCTCCCCGGCCATGAGCATCTCCTCCTCGCTCAGGCTCCGGCCGGAGCAGGCATTGTAAAATCTCGTGGCAAGGGAAAGCCCTTTTCGGCACAGATAGGGGAAGGTGGCGGAGCGATAGTACGCGAACTTGCACAGACCCAGGAGATCGCCGATGGTCACCAGGTCCTCGCTGAACTTCAGCATCCGGCCCTTGCCTTTCACCCCTCCGGCGATGTCCGCGGCCTCTTTGCTGCCGAAATGCTCCAGGGCTTCCTCAGGCGTCACGATTTCTTCGATGTAGGGATTGGACCGCAGGTGGTCGCTGCCTCGCGTCGAGGTTGCATAGCTCACAGCCCGAACAGGCATGCCCCGTGGATCACCCGCCGTCATCTCCCCGCCTTTGACCTGCATGGCCAGTCGATCGCTACCCTGACCGAACTTTTCCGCAGCCCGTTTGGTCCCCTCGGCAAGGGCATTTGCCAGGTCCCCTTGCCGCAATGCGATACGCCGGGTCAATTCAAGAAAGGCCTCCCCGTTTCCAAAGGCCAGATTGATCCCGTCCGCGTCTTTTTGATTGAGAATGCCCTTCCCAAAGCATTCCATGGCAAAGGCCACCGTATCTCCTGTGCCTTCCACATCAAGACCATAATGGTTGCACAGATTGGACCAGGCGACGACCACTTCCGGGTCTTTGATCCCGCAGGTCAGGGAGCGGGCGATCGCCTCCCATTCCATTTTGGCCTTGATGCCGGCAAACGGACCTGACGAGATGCGGTATTCCCGCCTGCACCGGATGGGACAAGCAATGCAGGCGCCTGCTTTTACCTGGTAGTCCGAGCGCAGAACCTCGGGATCCAGGGACTGCCAGGGGTACTCCCCGTATCGCCAGTTCTCGGCGCCGTGAATCCCGAATTTGACCCGATGCATCATGAACCGGCAGGTGCCGTATTTCGTTGCCGGGCCGCAGTAGGGATCCATGGCGATGGTCTCGAGGTAATCCTTGTATGCGGCCTTCAAGGCCGGAACGTCGGCCACGCCCACATCCCCGGTTCCCACGGTCGCAATGGCCTTGAGGTTCTTTGATCCCATCACGGCTCCAAGGCCGCAACGGGCGCTGACCCCTTTATCCGCACCGTTGTGAAATACCCCGGAGAGACGGACCCTGTTTTCTCCTGCGGGACCGATGGAAACCGTACACAGGTCCTGAATTCCTGTCTCTTCCCGGAGGCGGAGGTGGGTCTGGGAGGTCATGAGACCCCAGAGGCGGCCGGCCTCCCGCACTTCCACCTGAGCGTTCCTGATAAAGAGGTAAACAGGCTTTTCCGCCCTGCCCTGGACGATCAGGGCGTCGTATCCCGCCCTCTTGAGCTCGCCTCCCCACGTGGCCCCTGAGTGGCCGTCTCCATGCATGCCGGTGAGCGGTGAGCGGGCGGTGACCGTTGTCCGGCTTGCGGCAGGCACCCCGGTTCCGTGGAGCGCTCCGGGTGAAAACACGATGCGGCTCTCCGGGTCATAAGGATCGATCTCCGGGGGCACCTCGTCATAGAGGACCTTGGATCCGTAACCCCGGCCGCCGACAAAGCGCTCCGCCTCACGGACAGAAATCTCCTCCACCGCTGTGCGGCCGGACGTCAAGTCGATTCTCAAGCGCTTTCCCGAAAAGCATCTGTTCCTGTTCTTCATGCTTCTCTAGCCCCTGTTCCCGAATTTTTTCATCACCGGTTCTTCACCGCCCGGTCTTAGCCGCAGAGCCTCATCCTCAGCCGCAAGGAGGGTAGCGAATCTCCGGCGGTTGTAATCCGACACACCCAAATCATCAAGAGCCCCGAGTACTCTAGAAGGACAGACGGATACGCACACCGGTTCTTCACCGCCGCACAGATCACATTTGATGGCCTTTTGGGTGACGGGATCGATGGTGATGATTCCATAAGGGCACGCCCCCACACAGGCCTCGCAGCCCGTGCACGCTCCTTCGTCCACCGTCATGATGTCAAGCGTCTTATCATAGACGATCGCTTCAAAACGGCAGGCTTTTTGGCAGGCAGGGTCTTCACACTGCTGGCAGGTGACAGGGAGATCCACTCCGGTGCCCAGTTCTACGACGCGAATTCTGGATCGGTGCGGGTTGAAGGCCCCCTCATGGTGCAACGAGCACCAGAGCTCACAGGAGCGACACCCGCTGCACAAGCCCGTGGCCTCCCAGGGCCGATTGGTGTAAACAATGCGCTTTTTCTTTCCCATGGTCCTCACTCCGGTATTTGCGAATCGAGACAATTGGCCGTCCGGCCGCCTTGTTGGTGAACGGGTAAGCAAAGCTGCAAGGGATGGAGTTTCCCTTCGTGGTAAAGCCTGTCCCGAGGCAGCGAAGAATATCGAACTGCGAACGGAAGATGCTTGTCGGAATTCCTGCAATACGATCCGCTTTGCTAAGTTTCATACAAGGCGCCTCTTAGCCATATCACAGGTTCGAAAATGGATCGACGCAAAACCTTGCGTCTCATCGAAAATCCCGGCCGTAGATTAAGAAGACAAGGGTTCCCATCAGGCCGAATCCAATCTTTCTTCGGGGGAGAGATCCAGGATGAGAGCTTTTCGGGTAGGTTCACCGAACTCCTTGAGTCCTCGAAGAATGAAGGCCGGGATCAGGGTCTCGAAAGAGCGGCAGAAAAGAAGGGCGCGCTTGTAACCGATCCTGTCGCTCAGGTGCCCGCCGGGAAAAGTGTAAAGAGCGCTCAGCAGATTGTCCACGCCGTTCAAGAGCCCTACGGAGAGCGCTCCGCCCCCAAGGGCGATCAGGTAAACCGGAATGCCCTTCAAACCATCCTCTGGCAAGGGAAGGGCAACGGGGGCTCCTGGTCTCCGATCATCCCCGGGGCGCTTTTTTCTTTTCTCTCGTCAAGGGCTTATAGGGCAGCGCCTTCAGCTTCACCGCTGTTTTCATTTGCTCGAACTCGGGGTCTTTATGAACGAGGATCGAATTCAATGTCATGGCTGTGGCAATAATCCAACTGTCATCTTCCTTTTCTCTCTCAGCGCGCCTGTCCTTGATCGACCGCTCTGTGGAACATTTCCCGGAACCCCGGCCTCTGAACGCAGCCACGGGATCCTTCGGCAGGGGCACCACCTTGATCGTATTGCTCTCCACGATCCACTCGACCCTTGATTCGGGCTCTATATGGAACCTCTTTCTTATTTCGGAAGGGATTGAGACCTGACCCCGGGAGGTTACCTTCGCTTTCATAAGTCTCTCCTTTTCTCATACATTTAAATCGTTGCATGATAAATTGAAACTATCTTACTTCGTCTGTTTTGTGAAGTCTCCGCAGCCTTTCCTCCTTACCCATCGCCCTTTCAATGACGTATGAATTTTATGCCGTGCTCGCCTCTCTATCAGTTGTAATTGCCTCGCAAGTCATCTAGAATCTTCGCATGCTTCGGATCGGATCCCTCAGAATCGACAACGGCCTGATCATGGCCCCCATGGCCGGTTACACCCATCTGGCCTTCCGCCTCCTGATCAAACGGCTGGGGGCCGGGCTGGTGATGACGGAGATGGTGAGCGCCATGGGCCTCGCCATGGGTCAAAAAAAAACGATGGAGTACCTCCGGACCCATGGGGATGAAAAACCCCTGGGCGTGCAGATCTTCGGCGCCGATCCCGAGGCCATGGCCAGGGCCAGCATGATCGCTGCCGAGGCCGGAGCGGACCTGATCGATATCAACATGGGGTGCCCTGTGAAGAAGGTCGTCAAGACCGGAGCGGGCGCAGCGCTCCTCCACGACGTGAAGAAAATCGGGGCTGTCGTTTCCACGGTGAGGCGGGCATGTCCCCTGCCTCTCACCGTAAAAATCCGGGCCGGCTGGTCCCCCGAAGAGCCCCGGGCGACCGAGACTGCCCGGGTCATCGAGGATTGCGGCGCCGATGCCGTGACGGTCCACGGCCGGTTCGCCTCCCAGGGTTTTTCCGTCCCTGCGGACTGGACCTGGATCGCCAGGGTGAAAGACGAGGTCAGGATTCCTGTCATCGGAAACGGCGACGTGCTCGATCCTCTGGGCGCGATTCAAATGAAGGCTCAAACGCGGTGCGACGGGGTCATGATCGGCAGGGGCGCGATCCGGAACCCCTGGCTTTTCCAACAGATCATGAGCGTTGCGAGGGGAGAAGCGGTCAGAGACCCGGCCCCGGCTGAACGCAAGGCCATGATCCTTGAGCACTTTCATCTCCTTTCAGGAACCTTGGGGGAGAAAAAAGCCGCCTTTTCCATGAGAGGGTTGCTTCTCTCCTACACGAAAGGTCTCCCCCACAGCAGCCGCTTCAGAGAACAGGTGACGAAAATCAAGGACTCGGCCGCTCTAGCTCAGACCGTAGACGGCTACTTTTCAAGCCTTGAGGAGGCCCCGGGCCTGTGAAAGTTAAGCTCGCCAAGACCGCCGGTTTTTGCATGGGGGTTCGTCGCGCCCTCGAAATGGTGCTTTCCGAGGCCAACAAGAACCAGGGAGCCATTTACACCTACGGCCCCCTCATTCACAACCAACAGGTGATGGACCTCCTCGAGACGAAAAAGGTTTTTGTGTTCAAAGAGGGTAAAGCCGGCGAACAGGGAACCCTCGTGATTCGTGCCCACGGCATTCCGCCCCAGGAACGCAAGCTCCTCAAGGCATCGGGCCTCAAGGTGATCGATGCCACATGCCCCCGGGTGGCAAGGGTTCAAGCCCTCATTCGCTACCACACGGGCAAAGGTTACACGGCCGTGATCGTCGGCGACCGTGACCACGCGGAGGTCATCGGCCTGAAGGGCCACGGCAACGGAAGAGCCCATGTGGTCGGCAACGCGAACGACGTGGATCAGCTTCCCGAGGCTGAAAAAGTGATCGTGGTCGCCCAAACGACCCAGGAAAAACGAACCTTCGATGATGTCGTGGCCGCGGTGAAGCGTCGCTTCCCTGATGCGCTGATCTTCGACACCATTTGCGATGCCACCCGAAACAGACAGGACGAAGTGCGCGCCCTGGCTCCCCACGTAGACGCCGTTGTGGTGGTAGGGGGATATCACAGCGGCAACACCCGTCGTCTGGCCCAGGTGGCCCAATCCACCGGGCTTCCTGTCTTCCACGTGGAAACGGCCGAGGAATTGGACAAGGAGCGGCTGGCATCCATGGAGGTCGTGGGCGTGACGGCCGGGGCTTCCACGCCCAACTGGATGATCCGCAAGGTGGTCCATGAGATCGAGACCCTTCGAAGCAGAAAAGAAGGGAGGATGGGGAGGTGGATCTGGACCGTTTCCAAATTCCTTTTTCGAAGCAACCTGGTTGTTGCCTTCGGAGCCTTCTCCCTATGCCATGCCGGGACCATCCTCGCCGGGGGACAACCCGACCTTTTGCACCCCAGCCTTGCCTTTTTCTATGTATATGCCATGCACGTCATGAATCGCCTCCTTGACAAAGGCGCCAGCACCTATAACGATCCTGAAAGGGCGCATTTTTACACCAGGTATCGTCTGCCCTTGGCTTTTTCGGGAATCCTGTCCATGGCCGGGGCGCTCATCCTCGCCGGCTTTCTCGGCTTGAAATCCTTGGCTGCCATGGCCGGTCTTCTTCTCGTAGGCTCCATTTACAGCCTTCCCATCGTACCGCCGAGCCGAAGGAGCCTGTGGCGTTACTCCAAGATCAAGGATATTCCGGGATCCAAAACCCTGTCTCAGGCCCTTGCCTGGGGGGCCGTCATCGCCCTCTTGCCCCTTCTTGACCATTTCCCATCGGCCTGGGCTCCCTCGATGATCGCTTTCCTCTTTGTTTTTTCCGTGGTCTATGTGCGTTCGGCCCTCTTTGACATCTTTCAAGTCCAGGGCGACCTGATCGTCGGGGTTGAAACCCTTCCTCTCACCCTGGGAGAAAGGAGGACTCTTTTTCTTCTCCGGGGCGTGATCCTCGGAGGCGCCGTCATTGTTGCAGCGTCGGCCTTGTTCGGCGTCACATCTTCCTTCTCCTACCTCCTGCTCCTGTGCTACGGGACCCTCATTCTCAGCCTTCTCACCCACGAGAAACAGTGGCTTCATCCAGGGACTTCGCTCGAGGCCCTGGTTGAGAGCAACCTCTTTTTCGCAGGCCTTCTCGGCCTTGTCTGGCTGTGGCTGAAGTAAGCGTCATCATCCCCACCTACAACCGCGCACAAAAGGTCGCGAGGGCCGTCACATCGGTTCTCTATCAGACCTACACCGATTATGAATTGATCGTGGTGGACGACGGTTCCTTGGATCACACGGCCGACACCCTGTCGCTTTTCCATCCGCGCCTCACCCTGCTTGTTCATGGAGAAAACAGGGGGGTATCGGCTGCAAGAAACACAGGCATCATGGCCTCTCGCGGCCCTCTTATCGCCTTCCTGGATTCCGACGATTACTGGCTCCCGGACAAGCTGGCGGTGCAGGCGGCCTTCTTCAAAGCCCATCCAAAAGCCATGGCCTGTCAGACGCAAGAAATCTGGATCAGAAAAGGCCTTCGCGTCAACCCGAAAAAAAAACATCTCAAGCCCTCGGGAAGCATTTTCGTTCCTTCCCTCAAACTCTGCCTCGTGAGTCCCTCGGCCGTCATGGTGCGGCGTTCCCTGCTCGATGAGGTGGGCCTCTTCGATGAAGCGCTCCCGGTCTGCGAGGATTATGACCTCTGGTTGAGAGTCTCCTGCAGGCACCCTGTCCACCTCCTCCCTGAAGCATTGGTGATCAAGGAAGGCGGGGCCCCGGACCAGCTCTCAAAGAGCCGAACCGGCATGGACCGTTTCAGAATTCATTCCTTGGTCAAGCTCATCGGAAGCGGACGCCTCAGCCCCCTGCAAAGGGATGCTGCACTGTCTGAACTCAGGACGAAATGCGAGGTCTACGGCAAAGGCTGCTTGAAGCGGGGAAAAAAGGAAGAGGGGGAGCATTATCTCCGGCTCCCCCTCGAGCTGCTAATAAAACACCCAAATAATGACATATAACAGATACTAATATAATTACATTATGCGTCTATGATCTATAAAAATAATTACTTAGGTATATTTTCGCTTCCACCTATGAAATCTGCCGAGGCAGATTTCATGATTTCATAAGGATCTCCACCACCCGCTCCACCATATGGGGCAGAGGATCGGGGGAAACACCCACCACGGTCACCCTCTCCTGAGTGAGGGGAATCAGGATCTTTTGCGCACCGCTCGCGCTGACGGCCTCCGCCATCTTGGGTGTCACCTCACCCATCATGGCATGGGGCATCAGAATGGCCAGGGGTCCGATAATGACGTCCGCCTTGGGGCTTGTCTGAACAATCGCGTTCTCCCCCGTTGCTCCCCGGTTGGCGCCCGCCTTCATCATTCGGGCCGTGGCCGTGGCGTTGGTGCCCAGCGCATAGACGTCCATTTGCCCGCCTGCCGACGCTCTGAGGGCCTTGATCACCGTCGATCCGATCCCTCCCCCCTGTCCATCCATGACCATGACGATCATCGGTCCACCCGCCTTGAATTCAGCTCGCTTCGCTCACCATGGGAACCATGGAAAACCGCAATGATGGAGTAAACGGCACGATTCCAACGGCTGACATCTATTTGCCCACGTGTATTGATAAAATCTCCGAAGCGGATTTCATGTGAGCATCTCGAGAAGGCGATCCAGCTCGTCGTCGGAATAGAAAAAAATGCTGATCCGGCCCTGTTTGCCCCGCCTCGCGATTTCGACCTTGGTTCCCAGGGACCTTTTGAGATTCTCCTCCAGAGATTGAATGTAGGAATCCCTCTGGATCGCCCTTTTTCCGGACCCGCGCTGGTTCTCTTTCTTTTTTACGAGGATCTCCGTCTGGCGAACGGAGAGCGCCTTCTTGAGGATTTCATCCCTCACCTCCAGTTGGAGTTCTCTGCTTTTCAAACCCGCCAGGGCCCGAGCGTGCCCCATGGTGAGCCGCTCTTCCACCACATCCTGCTGGATGACTCTCGGAAGCTTGAGAAGTCTCAGCGTGTTGGTAATCGTGGCCCTTTCCTTACCCAACCGCTTCGCCAGTTCTTCCTGCGTGATCTCCGTGTCTTCCAGCAGTCGCTGATAAGCGAGCGCCTCTTCAATGGGGTTGAGGTCTTTGCGGTGCAGGTTCTCGATCAGGGCCAGCTCGAGGGACTCTACGGGGGAGCTCTCCCGGACCACCACGGGGACCCTTTCCAACCCGGCTTTTTGGGCGGCTCTCCACCGCCTCTCTCCGGCGATGAGCCGGTAGCCTTTTTCCGTTTTGCTCACCAGCAGCGGCGTGAGAATGCCTTTTTCTCTGACCGAGGCGACGAGCTCTTCCAGCTCGTCGCCTCCGAAGGTCTTTCGAGGCTGAAAAGGGTTCGGCTCGATCGCCTCTACCGGGCACTGAAAAAATGCGCCGGCCCCGGCAAGGTCTTCCGCTTCCGGGATGAGGGCGGACAATCCTTTCCCCAACGCTTTTCGGCTAACCATGGACCTCAGCTCCTCTTTGGATCAGCTCTCTGGCCAGGGCCAGGTAACTCTGGGCGCCGGTCGAGCGCACGTCGTAAAGAAGGGCGGGCTTTCCGTAGCTCGGGGCTTCACTCAACCGGACATTCCTAGGGATCACGGTGTGGAAAACAGCCTCACTAAAGTGCTGTCGAACCTCCTCGGCCACCTGCAAAGAAAGGTTGTTCCTTGAATCATACATGGTCAGGACAATGCCGGCCAGTTCCAGGGAAGGATTCAGACTCCGCTTCACAGCCCTGACGGTCTTCAGAAGCTGGCTCAGTCCCTCCAAGGCATAGTACTCGCACTGAAGGGGAACGAGCACCCCGTCCGAGGCCGTCAGGGCATTCAGGGTCAGGAACCCGAGGGACGGCGGACAATCGATGAAGACATAGTCATACTTGTCTTTGACGGGAGCCAGCTTTTTGCGAAGCCGATACTCCCGTTCCTCCATGCCCACCATTTCCACCTCCGCCCCGATAAGGTCCGAATTGGCCCCGATGACAAAGAACCCGGAAAGGGGCGTCGCGATCACAGCCTCGTCAGCCTCCACAGCGCCCATCATGACCTCGTAGACCCCATGTCCCAACCGGCTCCGGTCCAATCCAAGTCCGGTGGTGGCGTTGCCCTGGGGATCGCAATCGACGAGAAGGCAAGATTTTTCGGCCGCGGCAAGGGACGCGGCAAGATTCACGGCGGTGGTCGTCTTCCCTACGCCTCCCTTCTGATTGGCTATGGCAATGATCGAGCCCATGAACCGCAGTTCCACCTCCCCAACACAACCCCACGCAATCCGCCTGGGGCGGGTTTCATTTCAGTGGATAGCACACGCAGGAAAAATAGGGAAGGCAAAAGGATGTTTCACGTGGAACATTGCTTGTTTTTTCCGTATTTTCGATGCGTTAAACCCTATCGACCCTTCAAAACGGCACTCCTGGTCCCTCCGGGCTTAAAGCCGGGGGGTTTTGGAGACTCTCGATCGGTGAAGTCCTGAACATGGCTGCGCCCGGGGCAGATCGATGTCAAGGTTTCCCGGGCAGGGACGGCCATTCCCCGAAAGGCAATATCTCAAAAGAAGTTCTCTTGTAGATCGCAGCGGATCGATCTTCGAGGGTTTGCTCCACCAAAGGGCGGCAGTCCGGCAGCCCGCCAAAATATCAGTATAATCAGCATGTTAAGTCACGTGAAGGGATGCCTCGATGAGGCGGTCGAGAAGCCGGGAAAAGGACATGCCTGCCGCATTGGCAGCGAGGGGAACCAGGCTCGTCTCGGTCATGCCCGGGATCGTATTGGTTTCCAGAAGGTAGACCCTGTCCTCGTGGATGATCATGTCCGTTCGGCTCCACACCTTGCAGCGCAAGGCGAGGTGCGCTTTTTTCGCCGCACACTGGGCCTCGTCCGTGAGTGCCGGAGAGATTCTCGCCGGGCAGATTTCATGGGTGGCCCCGGGCGTGTATTTTGCCCGGTAATCAAAAAACGCGTATTCGGGAGTGGGCACAATTTCGATGAGCGGAAGGGCCTCGAGAACGCGGGTACCGAGCACGCAGCAGGTGACTTCCGTACCTCGAAGGAAGCGCTCCACCAGAACTTCCTCATCAAGCTCAAAGGCTCGATCCAACCCCCTGTCCAGCTCCTCTTTGCCATGACAAATGGCTACACCAAGACTGGACCCCTCCGACACGGGTTTGACGACCGCAGAAGGACCCAATCTCTCCAGGATCTCCTCCACGGAAGCGCCATGCCTTGCCGTGAGGTGAACATGATCAATCACGTGAAGCCCCGCCCTTTCATACACGTCCTTTGCCACCTTCTTGTTCATCGCCATCGCGCTTGCAAGCACGCCGGAGCCCACATAAGGAATTCGCAGGAGATCCAGGAAGCCCTGGATGGAACCGTCTTCCCCGTACCTTCCGTGAAGCAGCACAAAGGCCAGGTCGATCGCTTCCCGGTCATGAAGGAGAGCGGCGAGCCCGTCCTTTGGATCATACCTCGTCACGGCGTATTTGTTTGGGTCGAGAGCCCTTTGTACGGCGTCACCACTTTTGAGGGAGACCTCCCTTTCTCCCGAGAGGCCTCCGGCGATCAGCGCTAGTCTCAATTTTTTCATGACAAAAATCATAGCCTCCCCCTTGGGGGGAAGACAAGGAGAAATTCAAAAATGAAATCTGCCGGCGCCGGATTCCATGGAGACCTAAACCCTTTGATGGGGCGGCGGAAGCGCCTCCCGGTCGAAAAAACGAGGTACAGGGAAAAGAAAACAAACAAAAAACCGCAAAAAGAAAAGAAATCGAAAGATCGATAAATGTGGATACATTTATACACCACCCTGGAATGGGCGCGAAGCCTCTGAATTGAGGGATAAATTGCCCGCGAATCCATCCCGCTCTTCTGGCTGGACCTTGTGGACTCCCTCATATATTCATAGGTATTTTCAATGGCTTAATGATTGTCAGGAATGGAAGGCTCGCTAAATCATCGCCGGGTATCATCACCGTTGACAGTGATCCGCCCTCTTCAGTAGAAGGCATCCTGGAGTCGAGGTCGGGTTTCTTGCGGTAACTCTTTTTCGAATTCGAGGCGACCATGACAAAAATTTGGGAAGAGCTGAAAGGCCGACTGAGAGAAAAGCTCCCTGACAAGAGCTTTTCTCTCTGGATCGATCCCCTTCACCTCCTGGAAGAAAAAGAGGATACCTTGGTTGTTGGGTGCCCAAACAAGTTCTCCCTAAATTGGATCACCGAGAACTATGTCGGCCTGATCCATGAGAACCTCAACACCCACGGTCGCGGAAATTATCGCCTCGACCTGAAAGTCCAGGCTCCGCGCAAAATCACGGCTCCCCCCGGCCTGCTCGCTGAATCCAAGCAGATGGCACTCATCAACGTACCGGGGAATGGCAAAAGCGGGTTCCGCAGCCTCAATAAGGATTTCACCTTTGAACGGTTCGTGGTCGGCAAATGCAACGAATTCGCCTATTCCGCCTCAAAGGCCTTGGCCTTGAACGGTTCGATGCCCTACTCTTCCCTCTTCATTCTTGCAAAAACAGGGCTTGGGAAAAGCCATCTTTCCCAGGCCATGGCCCATGCAATCCTCCAGAGCGAACCCGCGCAGAGAGTATACTACATCACGGCTGAGGATTTCGTGAACGAGATGATCTTCGCCCTGCGGACCAACCGCATCGACGAGTTCAAAAACAAATACCGCCGTGCATGCGACGTCCTCCTTCTGGAAGAAGTCCACTTCCTGAGCGGCAAAGAAAAAACCCAGCTCGAACTCAGCTATACCCTCGACGCCCTGGGGGACGAACGAAAAAGAATCATATTCACCAGCTCTTTGCTCCCCAGGGACATCCCCAATCTGACCAAGGAACTCTCCTCTCGCCTGACCTCCGGCATTATTACCACGCTGGAAAAGCCGGACTACCAAACACGCACCAAGATCCTTGAGCGCAAATCGCTGGAGCAAGGCATCCTTCTTTCCGACGAGATCATGGATTTGCTCGCCAGAGAATTGACCGGGGATGTCCGGCAAATGGAAAGCGCTCTGAGGTGCCTGAAGGCCAAGTCGGAACTGCTCAAAGCCAAGATCGACGGGGATTTGGCAAGGGAGGTGCTTCAATGCCATCTGCCCTCCCAGGGTTCTATCACCGGAGAGGACATCAAAAGGGTGGTGTGCCAGTATTTCAAGGTGGACGCTCAAATGCTGGAGTCCAAGTCGAGGAAAAAGATTCATGCTTTCCCAAGAAACATCTATGTGTACCTCTGCCGGCAACTCACCGACTTGACCGTGGAGGAAATCGGTCGATCCCTGAACCGCAATCACTCCACCATCCTCTATGCCTCCGAGGTCATCGAACACAAAATCAAGGTGGACAAAAAGGTCAAACACCAAGTCGACTTCCTCAGCCAGAAGCTGAGGGACGGGAAGAAATGATTCCCCGCGAACCCTATCCCCTCAAAAACCTGATATTGAAGGCCCTTGTCTTTTGTGCCGCTCTGCTCCTGGCCGATGCTCTTCTTGTCGCGGCAACCTCTCTGTGGGTCGGTTTCGCTCAACAGGAGCGGCAAGGCTTTTGGATGCCCATCTTCGCAGGCAGTCTGCTCGCTGCGCTGGCTGTTTGGCTGTTCATTCGCTTTGTCAAAGCGGTTCGCAAAGCCTTGAATCGTTCCGACATCCTGAGCTCCTAGTGCCGTCATTCGAATTTGTTTCGAGTTTCGATATTCGAATTTCGGATTTGCACGGAGTTGCCGTCTTCATAGCTGAAGATCTTACTGTATGCCCGTTTGAGGCGGAGCTTCGCTACGCCTTCTCTTTGTAGAAGTGGCTCAGCTCCAGCTCTTCTTTGGGGGAAAGGTTGAACCTCATGGCCGCCTCCTGGACCAGCTTCTTGATGGGTTTTTTCTCGTCCTCCATTCTCTCGCCGGAAATCCACCTGACGGCTTGCCTGACCCTTTCCCCTTTCGGCATAATCGTCGCCATGTTCTCCTCCTTCATGTTAGCCGCGCTCAGTAGCATTTCAGCTTTTTGAAAAGCCGAAGAGCCGTTGAGCATGGGGGTCCCTCTCAAAACTGAAAACGAAGAGAATCCGGGATAGAGCCTGCAAACGCCCGGTAGCAAAGGCGGGCGGAGAGTCTTCCCAGGCGCTTCGAGCGCCGATTCTGCATGGACCGACACCGGAAAGTCTCCGCCCGCCTCACCGGTTGCCTTACGCTGAACACGGTGGTGTGGCGTCTTCGTTGTTCAGTTTTGAGAGGGACCCCCATGCCTGGCACCCGGCAACGATGATTTCAAAAAGCTAAAATGCTGCAGCGGTCATTTTTCCTGAAGTCCCTGGATTTTTCCACCCAAATGTTACCTTGCCGAGTTTTTCTCAAGAGGATTGCCCTCTGGGGAAGGATCGCCTATAGTCCAAGAACCATGAATAACCAACGCTTGAAGCTGCTCATTGTCGTCTTCATGCTCCTCGGTCTTCCGCTCCTCGGCGTTTATCTCGGCGGAAAACCCCTCTCTCCCTATTTCGAATTCCCTCCCCGGACCATGCACGTGATTCATGCGCCTTTTTCCTGGATTGCTTTCATCTCTTACAGCATTTTCATTGCGGCTGCTGCCGGTCCTTTCCTTCTGCGTTTGCTTCCTTATGGGTTTCCCACTTCCACCCCCTTCGACTCCGCCGGGCTCCGCCCAGGACGACCCCTTGACGACTCCCCCTCCTTGGACGCCCCATCCCAAGCGAGAACCCAAGGCCCCAGTCGGGGTGCTGATTCGAGGGGTCGTTTTCCGTGGTGGGGATGGTTTGGTGTCGTTCTCGGATCCGCCGCCTGGATCCTGGCCTGGACCCGTTTTTCCTGGTTTCGTCTTTTTCAGGCCCACACCTTCACGCCGCTGTGGTTGGCCTACATTCTCACCGTAAATGCTTTGACCTTCCGCAGAACAGGACGGTGCCTGCTCCTTGACCGGACCTCCCGCTTTTTTCTGCTCTTCCCCCTTAGTGCGGTCTTCTGGTGGTCCTTTGAGTATTTGAACCGTTTCGTTCAGAACTGGCAGTACGCGGGGGTTCAGTTCGGACCCGGCGAATACATCCTCTACGCCACCCTTTCCTTTTCAACCGTGCTCCCTGCCGTGATGAGCACCCGGGAGTTTATTCTTTCCTTTGCGTTTATCCAGAGCCGATATCGCGCCTTTCTTCACGTTCGGCTGTCCCATCCGCCCTGGTGGGGGGCCTTCATCCTCTGTGCAGCCGCAGCAGGGCTCGCCGGCCTCGGCATCTGGCCCGACCATCTCTTTGCCCTCCTCTGGGTTTCCCCGCTCCTCATCCTCGTCTCCTTTCAGGCCATGAACAAAGAGGCCACGATTTTCTCGCCTCTTGTCCGCGGAGACTGGACCGGCGTCCTTGCTTCCGCCTTGGCCGCCCTGATGTGCGGGTTTTTCTGGGAGATGTGGAATTCCTGGAGCCTCGCCAAGTGGACCTACCAGGTCCCCTTCGTTCAGCGTTTCGAGGTTTTCGAGATGCCGATCCTGGGCTATGCAGGGTATCTCCCCTTCGGGCTGGAATGCGCGGTCATTTCTGAGCTGATTCTCAAGGACATGAAATCTGCTCCCGCAGATTTCATAGAGCGTCCTGTTGGGGCTTCAATTCCATGAAAGGCGGGGGCGAGGTGCGCGGGGGATTTTATTCGGTTTCCTCGGCTTTGCCGCCCTCCGCCCAGCGGCCGTGCCTGACGATCTCTCCCTCGATGAGGTAGATCACTTCTTCCGCGATGTTGGTGGAGTGATCGGCCAGTCGCTCCAGATGCCTTGAAATCGTGTACAGGTTGATGAGGTATCCCGAGGCATCCGGCTTTTGAGCCATTAAGTCTTTGATCTTGTCATAGATTTCCCGGTGCATGTGGTCCACCTCGTCATCCATGGTGAGCACTTTGAAAGCCAGGTCGATGTCCATGTTGACGAGGGAATCCAAACTCATCCGGAGCATGGAGGCGGCCTTTTCGGCCATGACGGCATAGTCGAAGGAAAGCTGCAGCCTTTGCCGCCTGGCGATGTTCCGGACCCGCATCGCAATGTTCACCGCTTCGTCTCCGATTCTTTCCAGGTCATTGTTAATCTTGATGGCGGCAACAAGGAACCGAAGGTCCACGGCCACAGGCTGGTGAAGGGCCAGAATCTTGAGGCACTCCTCCTCCACCTCGATTTCGAGTTCATCGATCTCGTAGTCTTTCCTGATGATCTCCTGAGCCAGTTCCGCATCCCAGTTCTCAATCGCCTTGATGGCCATTCTCACCCTTTCCTCCACCAGGGCTCCCAGGAAAAGAATCCGCTTCTTGATCTTCTCCAATTCCTTCTGCAATCGCTTGGGCATCCCCTTCCCCCTTTCTTTTATCCGAAGCGGCCCGTGATGTAATCCTCGGTCCGCTTAAGCCTGGGTCGAGTGAAAATCGTATCGGTCACTCCCACCTCCACCACCCTGCCGAGGTAAAGAAAGGCGGTGTTGTCAGAGACCCTGGCCGCCTGCTGCATGTTGTGGGTCACGATGATGATCGTGTAGCGGCCCTTGAGCTCGTTGATCAAATCTTCTATCTTCTGGGTGGCCAAAGGGTCCAGGGCGGAACACGGCTCATCCATGAGGAGCACATCGGGGTCCCCTGCGATGGCCCGGGCAATGCAGAGGCGTTGCTGCTGGCCCCCTGAAAGACCCAAGGCGCTGTCCTTTAACCGGTCCTTCACTTCCTCCCACAGCGCCGCCCCCTTCAAAGCCCTCTCCATGGTCTCGTCGAGGATACGCCGGTCTCGAATATGATCCACCTTCAACGGGTAGGTGACATTGTCCGCAATCGACATGGGAAAAGGATTGGGTTTCTGAAAGACCATGCCCATCTTTTTCCTGAGGCCGATCACATCAACATTGGGGTTGTAGATGTTCTCCCCTTCGAAAAGGATTCGCCCTGTCACGCGCAAGCCGTCGATGAGATCATTCATGCGGTTGAGGGATCGCAGGAGGGTCGACTTCCCGCATCCGGAAGGCCCGATGAGAGCCGTCACAAGCCCCCTCTCAACGCCCAGGGTGTTGCTGAAGAGGGCCTGGGTGTCGCCGTACCACAGGGAAAATTGCCCGATCTCGATGATCGTCCCGCTCGGACCCTTTTGGGGATGGTAGACGGTCTCACCATACTCGGGATAAGCTTCCATCAATTCTTCCTTCTTAAAAATGCCCGGCGGAATACTTTCTTTTCAGCCGGTTTCGAATATAAACGGCCGTGGCGTTCATCACCGCAACCAGGGTAATCAACAGCAGGGTGGTGACAAACACCATGGGCTTGCCCGCCTCGGCATTGCGGGACTGAAACCCCACGTCGAAAATGTGAAACCCCAGGTGCATGAAACTCCGCTCCAGGTGCACATAGGGAAAAAAGCCGTCAATGGGAAGGGCCGGAGCCAGCTTGACCACACCCACCAGCATGAGAGGAGCCACCTCGCCCGCCCCTCGTGCCATGGCCAGGATGAGCCCGGTCATGATTCCGGGCATGGCCTTGGGCAGGACGATATTCCGGATGGTCTGCCACTTGGAGGCGCCGCAGGCCAGGGACCCTTCACGCATGGACTGGGGAACGGCTGCGAGCGCTTCTTCGGTCGAAACAATGACGACGGGAACCGTGAGGAGGGCCAGGGTCAGGGAGGCCCAGAGCACTCCGCCGGTCCCGAAGGTAGGATTAGGCAGCCGCTCGGCAAAAAACAACTCGTCGATGCCGGCGCCGACCATGTAGGCGAAGAATCCCAGGCCGAAAACCCCGTAAACAATGGACGGCACGCCGGCAAGGTTATTGACGCAAATGCGCACCGCGGAAACCATTCGGCCTTGCTTTGCGTACTCGCGAAGATACAGGGCGGCCATCACGCCGAAAGGGGCCACGGCCACGGCGAGCAGCACGGTCATGACAAAGGTGCCGAAGATGGCCGGCATGACTCCCCCTTCCGTGTTGGCTTCCCGGGGCTCATCCGTCAAGAACTCAAGCCACCTCGAAACATAGATCCCCCACTTCTGCAAAAAGCTGAGATCATTGGCCGGGTAAAACCGGACGATATCAGAAAGGAGCAGTTCCTTTTCCGTGGATCGGACATCCTTGAGAATGATCCGGTACTGGCTGTTTTCCTTTTTGATGGAATCAGCCTCCTTCTGCAGGAGCCCGTACCTGGTTTGAAGCCTCTCGGACTTTTGCCGAAAGCGCTCCTGGGCTTTTTTGAAAGCCTCGCCGTCCTTGCCCTCCTCCATCTCCACTTTGCGCAGAGCCAGCCTTTCCCTTTCCAGGGCATGGTTGATTGCGGCGATCCTGTTGCGCTCGATGTCCCGGATCCGCTCCCGCCGGGCCACGGCTGCGGCCTGCTCCTCTTCAATCCGCTCAAGTCCGACCTCGCCCGCCTCCACGCTCCGACCCTTGAACACCACGGAATCGATGGTCCCGATAAAGGGGCCCCACTCAATGCGCTCGATGAAAAAGACGTCTTTGGGCAAGGCCCGGCTCTTAACCTTATGAGCCGACACCCATTGGAAGTCCTCGTTGTAGAGATCGAAATTCCCCGTCCGGTACAGGGTCCGTTCCACGTACCCTCCGTTGCGCTCTGCCTCGGCACGGGCTTCTTCATCCATGCCGTTCATTTCCTGAATCGCCGGCCTGTAGATCTCGGAGCGGAAAGACTCTCCTGCAACAACCCGCCCGTCCTTGAGCGTCAAAACATGGACCGGCTTGGGATAAAAGGTGGTCACGCCGTTCCATACCACGAGCACGAGGAACCCGAAGATCATCAAGAGCCCCAGGCCCAGAGCCCCTCCCATACCCCAGAGAAAAGGCTCTCCCCTTGCGGAAAGGTCTGATCCTGTGTCTTTGCTTGGGCCTGGGGCCCGGTTCTTGACAGCCCCTCGCTGATCATCGTCTACGACGGGATGCTGTCCAACCTGGTCAGGCTGATGGGACGGAGCTTCCAAAACTCACTCCTTCGTAAAATTTTAGCTTTTTGAAAAACTTACAGGCGTCGAGCATGGGGGTCCCTCTTAAAACTGAACAACGAAGACGCCACACCACCGTGTTCAGCGTAAGGCAACCGGTGAGGCGGGCGGAGACTTTCCGGTGTCGGTCCATGCAGGATCGGCCCTCGAAGGGCCTCGGAAAACTCGCCGCCCGCCTTTGCTACCGGGCGTTGGCATGCTTTATCCTGGATTCCCTTCGTTTTCAGTTTTAAGAGGGACCCCCATGCCCCTGGCACCAGAGACCATGATTTCAAAAAGCTGAAATGTCACGCTCCTTCAAAGTTGCAATGCTTTCTTGCGAAATCGCAAGCGCACGATCTCGGCAAAGGTGTTGATGACGAAGGTCATGCCGAATAGAACCAGACCCGACAGGAACAGGATCCGGTAAAGGGTTCCATCCTTGACCGCTTCCGGGAGCTCCACGGCAATGGTTGCGGAAAGGGCTCTCAGGCCGTTGAAAATATTCCAGTCGATGATCGGGGTATTGCCTGCCGCCATGACCACGATCATGGTTTCGCCCACCGCGCGGCCCATGCCGATCATGATTGCGGAAAAAACCCCGCTGATCGCCGTGGGCAGGACCACGTAGATCGCGGTCTGCCAAGGGGTGGCTCCACAACCGAGGCTGGCCGCGCGGAGGTGTTCCGGAACGGCATTGAGGGCATCTTCCGCAATGGTGTAAATGATCGGAATGACCGCAAAGCCCATGGCAAAACCGACGATCAACGTGTTGCGCTGCACATAGGTTCCCACGAAGCTGCCCCGGGGGTCTACCCCCAGCCATGCAAGCAGCTTTGCCGCACCAAGAGACAGGATGAAGGCGGCCCCCAGGGTCCCGACCCAACGGCCTATGTCCAGGACCGCGGCCTGATAGCGGTGCAGGCGGGTCATGGCTTGAGCCAGAGCACGGCCCCAGAAGCGGGTCACCGCGGCCATGACCAGAACAAAGGACAGGGGGAGACTCAGCAGCAGGAGGAAAGGCTCCGGCCCGCCCACGTCCCTGTTCAGCCACGCCTTGAGATCGCCGCCGAAAAAGACACGCTCGAACCAGGGCCCCCCTTTCAGGCTCAGCGCGATGCCCGCCATGACTATGAACAGGATGGCGCTGAATTTGGGGATTCCCTGCAGGCGCACGGCCAGGCGCAGGGGCAGCAACTGCCACAGGTAGGCGGCCATGATGAGCGATAAGGGCACCCCCAGAAAGCCAATGAGGATCGCCCCAAGCCATGTCTCAACCACAGGAGCCATCACCAGGGCCGCCACGAATCCTAGAACCACGGAAGGAAGGGAGGCCATCATTTCCATGGTCGGTTTTACCAAGGACCGGACCTTGTAGTGAACGAACTCCGAGGTGTAGATGGCGCCCAGGATGGCGATGGGGATCGCGAAAAGCAGGGAGTAGAAGGCCGCTTTCACGGTCCCGAAGATCAGGGGAATCAACGAGAGCTTGGGTTCGTAATCCTCGGTCGCCGCAGAGGATTGCCACGTGTAGGTCGGCTCCGGGTACCCTTCGTACCACACCTTCCTGAAGAGGGTGGTAAAGGAGGTCTCCGGATGGGGAACGCTGAACTCCCACATCCGGACCCCGCCGTCCTGCTGCAACGCCAGGACCCCGTCCATCCGGGGTGCGAGGAGAATCCTTCCCTGCTCCGCCTTCACGCTGCCGGGTGGAAACCGGACCTGCACTTTCTGGCTGGTCGCATGAAGCACGCGGACCGCGCCGTCCACGTCAACGACCGCGAAGGTCTTCCCGAGCTGGGCGTGGCTGAAAAGGAGCGGAGCGGCCTTCAGAGGCCCCATTTCTCTGGCAAGCTGCAGCAGCTTGCCGTCCGGTGTCTCCGCATGCTTGCGCTCCAACAGGAAGTAAATGTTGAGCGACCCGTCCGAACCGCCCGCCACAATGGACTCTCCCCCGAGCAGGAAAGAGAGGAAATTCAACCGGGCGCCTGGGGGCAGCAATTCCGCTTCTTCAGCCAGAACCGGGGCGTTGAAATCCGTAATGTCGTACCGATAGACCTTCCCTGATCGGTCGGCTACGAAAACCTGATCCCCCTTGTCTCTGAGAAGCAGGGAGTGGAGGGTGACCGTTTCGGGAAGGGGCGGAAGATGGCTTCGCCCCACGACACTGCGCCTCTGTCCTGTGAGGAGATTCACTTTCGATGAGACCGAGCTGATCGTGGCCTGTCCGGCCTCGTCATAGGCAACCAGAACCTTGCGCTGCCGTTCCGCCTGGCCGCTTACGCGGTAGTCCAGGGCAATGATGGCTTTTCCGGCATCGGAAGCCTCGATCTCGTCTTCCATCCGGAGTTCGAAGGTTATCTTGCGGAACTGGTTCCCGGGAATCCTGGAAAAAATTGACAACCCGTCCGTCCAATCCCGGTCATCCAGCTTTCGCAGGCCTTTGGGCAAACCGTCCGGAGGAAGAATTTCGGAGACATACCCCAGGGCGGCAAAGCGAACCTTTCCGTTGGAAAAACCGAAAGCCCAGCGGTCCCGTTCCATGGTGGAGGCTACAGCCGTGATGGCGCTCTCTCCGAACCCGAGCGCCGGAGGGGTCAGCTCGAAACCCGTCTTGGCGTGGAAAAGACGGGCTTTCCCTGTTTTCGCCAGGACGAAGGCTATGGATTTGTATTCATCCAGGGCCAGGGCCCAGGGAATGCCGGGAGGGGGATCCACGGCGAACTCGTGCGAGGCGGTGACCTTGCCCCTCTGGAATAGAGGCAGCGTTTCCGCGACGAGGAAGGCCAGGATACCGAGAACAGCCAGGATCACGAAAATCCCTCCGATCGTGATGACACGGTCGGCGAGGGCATCCGCGATGACCACGGTGCGTCGAACCTTCTTCTCCCTCTTCAGGGGCTTGGGACGGCTGTTCGTCTGCGATGAATGATTTGACACCATGATCCGTCATCCGATCGTCCCTTAAAGGAGATGGGGCGGAACCTGCATCACCCAGGCCCCGCCCTCTCCCTTTTTATTCCGCCTCTTCTAAGTATGGCGGAATCGAGACGGACTGCTTTCTACTTGATGCCGAGGGCTTTCATGTCGCTCTGGGCGATGTCGGTGGATACGGGATAGAATCCGTCCTTGATCACGGAAAGCTGGCCGCTTTTCGAAAACACGTATTTGATAAATTCGCTTCGCAATGGATCCATGGCCTGGTTAGGATTCTGGTTCATATAAACATAAAGGAAGCGGGCCAGGGGATAATCCCCGCTGTAGGCGTTTGTCGCATTGGCGTCATAACACGTCTGCCCATCCTCCAGGGCAAGAGGAACCGTCCGCACATCGGCTGTCTTGTAACCCACACCGGAATAACCGATCGCATACTTGTCGGAAGCCACGCCCTGGACCACGGCGGAAGATCCCGGCTGCTCCTTGACGCCGTCCTTGTAGTCTCCCTTGAAAAGGGCCACTTCCTTGAAGTAACCGTAGGTGCCCGAGGCTGAATTACGACCGTACAGGGAAATGGGTTTGTTCGCCCAATCGCCGGTCAGACCGAGGTCTCCCCAGGTTGTGATATCCTTGGAAAGGCCGCCCTTGCGGGTCTTGGAGAAAATAGCATCCACCTGTTTGAGGGTCAAGCATTTGACGGGGTTGTCCTTGTGAACGAACACGGCCAAAGCGTCCACCGCGACTCTGGCCCGGGACGGCTTGTACCCGAACTTCTTTTCAAAGTCCGCCTCTTCCTTGGCTTTCATTTCCCGCGACATGGGTCCGAACTGGGCAGTCCCCTCGATCAGGGCGGGAGGCGCCGTGGATGAGCCTTTTCCTTCAATCTCGATTTGCACGCTGGGATACTTGGATCGGAACCCCTCGGACCAGAAGGTCATGAGGTTGTTCAGGGTGTCGGAGCCGATGGACTTCATTTTGCCTGAAATTCCACTCACGCTCTTGTAGTCGTGGAGCTTGGGATCCACGTCCAGGGCCAAGGCCGGCAAGGCTGTAAGCGCAACCAAGCCAGAAAGCAATACCGTCATTCCAAATCTCTTCATTTCTCTACCTCCTTATAATGTTTGCTCAGAAACCTTCGTTTCACTCGATTGGTGAGCAATCTAAGGGCCGTTTGTTAGGACAAGGTTAGGGATTTGTTAGCGTTCAAATAGGTTTGACGGTTTTGGAGGGATGGAATCTAATCGCTCTTGGGCAGGTGGATGGAAAAGGTGCTGCCTTTCCCCGGTTGGCTCTCGACCGAAACGCTCCCGCCGTGGGCCTGGACGATGTGCTTGACGATGGCAAGACCCAGCCCTGTGCCGCCCAGTCTCCTGCTTCGCGCCTTGTCCACGCGGTAAAACCTCTCGAAGAGCCGCTCAAGATGCCTCTTTTCGATTCCACAGCCGTGATCCCGAACGTGAATGAGCACTTCCGCTTCGGTTTCCAAAGCCTCCACCTCGACCCTTTCTCCCGGGTCGCTGTACTTGACGGCATTGTCAAGGAGGTTGACCACGGCCTGTTCCAGCAGGGTGGGGTTGATCTTTGCTCTGAGCGCTTTGTCGCAAACCAGATCCATGGTGATGCCTTTTGCGGATGACTTGACCTCGCAGACCTGGATGGCCCCTGCAAGCACGTCGCGCACAGGGTGCACATCCAGGACGACCTCTTCCCTTTCCGACTCCTTTTCGATTCGGGACAGGCTCAGAAGATCTTCAACAATGGCCTCCAGGCGCTCGGCATGTTTTTGAATGATCGATAGAAACCGCGCCGCATCCTCGGGGTTTCCGGCCGCTCCGTCTCTCAGGGTCTCTACAAACCCTTTGATGGCCGTAATCGGTGTCTTGAGCTCGTGAGAGACGTTGGCCACAAAGTCCCGGCGGATATTCTCCAGCTTGCGAAGGCGCGTCACGTCGTTCAGAACGATCAGGGCACCTGTCCGCTTCCCCTCCCCGTCTCGCAGCGGGGTGCCGAGGCAACTCAAGATCCGCTCCTCTTCGGAGTAAAGGGTCATGTCCTTTTCCACCGGTCCTTCGCTTGCCAGCGCACGCTGCACAAATCGCTGGAGGTCCGGATGCCTCAGCGACTCTTGGATGCTCTTGCCCTGGGCCTGGAACACCTTGCATTCCAGGATTCCCGCTGCAGCCCGGTTCATGCTGATCACCCGCTCCTCCATGTCGACCCCGATGACGCCCTCCACCATGCTGGAAAGCACGCCTTCAAGCTCGTTGCGCTGTTTTGTAATGGTGCTGATCCGTTGCCTGAGCTCTGAGGCCATCTCATTCATGGAATCGGACAGGCTGTTGATTTCCTCCAGGTTCGATGCAGGCATCCTGAATTCAAAGTTGCCCTTGGAATAGGACTCGGCCCCCTTCTTGATCTCGTCAATGGGACGCCTGATGCGATGGGAAACCCAGAGGCTGAGCAGGGCTGCAACACCTGCAATGCACAGGCCTCCAAAGGCAATCTTGACCTGGATCTTGCTCAGAGCCTCATCCACGGGGCTCACGGGAATGGAGGTCCGAACAACCCCGATCGTTCGCCCTTGGCTCTTGAGGGGCACCGCCACGTACATCATCGGCTTCGCAATGGTCGGACTGTACCTCGTGGCCGACCCGGTGCGGCCTTCCAGCGCTTCGATGATTTCAGGCCGGTCCGAGTGGTTGTCCATCTTGGAGGGATCCTCGTCAGAGTCGCCCACGACTTTTCCCCACGGCAGGATGACGGTGATCCGGGTTGACGCGGTAGAACCGACCCGCTTGCATAGGTCGTCGATCGCCTTTTCGTCAAGGGGATCAAAACGCTCCAGGATCAACGTCTCGAAAAGGAAAGCACGATCCTCGAGGCCCTCTGCGATCTGTTTGAGGGAAAAGCTTTTTAGCGCGCTCGTGGCATACCAGGTCACCGCGATGAGGGATACCAGGGTAATGAGAAGGTGAGATGAAAAGAGCTGCCAGAGAAGGCTTTTCTTTCTTGCCATGGCCTATTCCTTGAAACGGTAACCCACGCCTCGTACCGTTTCGATGTATTTTGCTGCACTCCCGAGCTTCTTGCGCAGACCGACGATCTGGACGTCCACGGAACGGTCGGTGACGAAGTATTCGTCCCCTCTGACCGCATCGACAATCTGGGACCGGGTGAAAACCCAGCCCGGTCTCCTGGCCAGGAAATTGAGAATCCCGAATTCGGTGAAGGTGAGTTCCACCGGCTTTGCTTTCACCAAGACTTCCCGCCGGCCGGGATGAATCAGGAGATCGTGGACGGCGAGCACCCCGTCTTCATCTTTCGGCTTTTCCTGTCTTCTTCGCAGCACCGCCCTGATTCTGGCCGCCAGGACCTTCCGGCTGAAGGGCTTGGTCATGTAATCGTCCGCACCCATTTCCAGGCCTTTGACAATGTCCCCTTCCTCGCCCTTGGCGGTGAGCATGACGATGGGGATCTCTTTGGTCGTCGCCTGGCTCTTGAGACGCCCGGCAACCTCCAGACCGTCGATTCCCGGAAGCATGAGGTCCAGCAGGATGAGATCGGGCGCGTCCTCCTTTACCTTATCGAGCGCCTCTTCGCCCGTGGCCGCGCAAAGGACGGAGAATCCTTCACCGGCCAGGTTGAACCGCAGCAGCTCGAGAAGATCTTCTTCGTCGTCAACGACAAGGATTTTCAGGCTTGGCATGAAAGGGCGTCCTCAGAGACAGGTCGTTTATGATGATCGTTAATACAAGGATGTTAGCATCTTGTTAGAATTGCGTCAGGATTTGGTTAGCCTTTAAGCCTGAGGGAAACATCCCCGGCCACGATTTTCCGCACCGCTCCTTCCCTGGTTTCAAGCACGAGGGCCCCGTCCGGATCGATGCGAAGCGCTTTTCCGGCCAACCGCTCCTTCTCCGAATCGATGAAGACCTCTTTTCCCAGGATGAAGCAGGCTTCATTCCACATTCTATGGAAAGGATCGAGGTTCCCTGCCAGGATTTCCCTGTAGTATCCTTCGAAAATCCTGAGGGTCTCCACAAGGAGCCGGTTTCTCGATACGGTGATGCCGGTTTCAGCGAGAATGCTGGTCGCCTGCGCCCGGAGCTCCTCCGGATACCAGGTCACATTCAAACCCAGCCCGAGCACGACCCAATCCACCTCTCTTCCTCTCGCGGAGAATTCCGTAAGGATCCCCCCGAGTTTCTTCATTCCTGCATACAGGTCGTTGGGCCATTTGATATTCAGAGAAAGACCGCTCTGTCTTCTTACCGCCTCCATGGCCCCCAAAACCAGAATCATGGTGAGCGCAAAGACCCTGTCCGCCTGTACGGCCGGCCTCAAGAGCACAGAGAAGAGCAAATTAGCCCCGGACGGCGAATGCCAGGTTCTGCCCCTCCTGCCTTTGCCTCCTGTCTGCTCCTCGGCAAGGATCAGCGTTCCCTCGGCCGCCCCTTCAGCGGCCAGGCGCTTTGCCAGATCGTTCGTGGAGTCGATTGTTTCGCGACAGATGATGTGGGAAGAGAAGATGGAAGAGTCCAGCTCGCCGGACAACCATTCCGGGAGGAGTCGTGCATCCCCAGGAGAAAATCGGTCACTCATTTTCAGTCTATTCTGCTTTCGAGCCCTGAGGGTACAGGATCCCTCGGTGATCTTCAACGTATTAATGTTTTGACGTATTAGTAAACACTCATAATCTGGAGGCGGTCACCCCCACCCATGAAAATCCCCCTCGATCCCCCTTTGAAAAAGGGGGGCCAGGGGGGGATTTTCACGGTAAAAAGTCCGAAAACCGAGGCTTGGTCATTGCGAGCCCTTCGACAAGCTCAGGATAAACTCGGCGACCCGTCCTCCGTAGCCCGTCCTCCGCAGTAGCTCTGCTACGGAGGATGGACAGGCTACTGCGGAGGGTGGAAGCAATCTCGTATCCAACCGGATATTAGAGAGATTGCCACGGCGCTTCGCGCCTCGCAATGACGGCCTTTCACAGAAGCCGTGGCATCCATGTCGAAATGATTTCAAGAGCGTTAATCATTCCGCAGGATCGCCGGAAAATAATCCAAGGGGGCAGTTGACCGGGCTATGATCAAATGCTATGGAATTACAAGAAAAATCTTGACGAGAACCCCATGAACAACTTCGATGATCAAACAAGAGAGGTGGTTCGGCTCATTCGAAAGCTCATGCGAGGAGGGGAACTTTACACCAAAGAACTGAACAAGGAATATCAGGTCAGCTCCCCGCAGCTCTCCTGCCTTCTCGCCCTTTTCGAGCACGGGCCTCTTCCGCCATCGCAGATCGCAAAACACATCATGGTGAACTCCAGCACCGTAACGGGAATCATCGACAGGCTTGAGCAGAAGGGATTTGTGGAACGTTCCCGGGTTTCTCCTGACCGTCGGGTGATCACCATTTCCCTTACCGAGAAAGGCAAAACCCTCGCCCAGCATGCACCCCCTCCTCTGCAAAAGAAAATTGTCGAAGGCCTGGGAAAGCTTCCATCCCGGGAAGTCGATGAGATCATCAAGGCCCTCGGAAAGCTTGCCTATATGATGGATGTCCACGACCTCGACGTCGAATAGCTGAAACCCTTAATATATTTATTTTACTTAATATTCCCGGATGTTGCTCTCCGGTTTTAGCCCTCCACAAAAAATAGTCCTTGACAGATAATATGAACCACGATAATTTGAACTCAAATGATCGTGGAACAAACATATTTCCCCGGCTCCAAATCCACCTACTCGAAGAGGGTTATCTGGTTTTTGAGAAGGCTGATTCAGGCCGACAACCTGCATAGGAGGGCACTGAGAAAAAAACATGACGTCAGTTCTTCCCAGCTTGCCTGCGTTATCGCCCTCTATGACCACGGTCCAATGCCCCTTTCCCAGATTGCAAAAGAAATCATGGTCGACTCCAGTACCGTAACGGGACTGATCGACCGGCTGGAGAAAAAAGGACTCGTTGAAAGGTCAAGGACCTCCTTCGACCGAAGGATCATCACCGTCGCCTTGACGGAGACAGGGCAAGAACTTGCCTGCAACGCTCCTTCCCTTCTCCAGCAAAGGATGACCGAGGGCCTGAAACGGCTTCCTCCATTTGAAAAGTCCGTGATTATCCGGGGGCTCACGAGCCTCACCGACCTCCTGGATCGGCCCCGGGACAGCGGCGAAGAGGGAAGCCGGAGAGCCGAAACCTTTACCATGAAGGAGAAACCCTTGAATCAAGAACAATACGAACAGTCAAGTAAACTTCTTGGAGAGCCCACGGTGGGCATGCTTCTCCAATCGCACGAAGACGCGCTGTGGATCCTGGAAAATCTCGGCGTCGGGTGCAAGCAGCCCGAGATGCAGAGTGCGTTCGGGGCCTTCGAGACCGAAGGGCTTGCCTTTGTCCACGAAGACCGCATCTACGTGACGACCGACCTGGTGAAGCGGTGCCTTGCCACTGTGCCCGGTGTTTCCGATTTCTTCGTCCCCCGGAACAGTTTCTTCATCGGGGGCACGGCCCCCTACGTCTACGACGAAAAGACGCAAACCGGTGGGCTGACACCCACGCCGGAGCATGTGGAAAAGATTGCCCGCATCGCAGAGACCCACAAGGTCGTCGCGGGCATGGGAAGAGGGGTCAAGCTCAAAGACGAGGTAGAGCAAATGAGCATTATGGCCGATCACTGCACCAAGCCCCTCTATTTTGCTGTGACCTCGGACGCCTCCCTTGCGCAGGCCAAAGAGATCTACCAGGAAAGAAAAAACATTATGATCGTCTTTTGCCTCACCCGGCCCCCCCTGGAGGTCAACGAGAACTTCTCCGACTACTTTGTCAAGGTGGTGAAAGCGGGTCTCCCCGTGTTCATTTCCGCCATGCCCATGGCCGGCATCAGCGCCCCCTATTGCTACAACGGCGTCCTGGCCATGACCCACGCCGAAGTGCTTTTCGGCATCTGCGCCGCCCAGCTTCTCAACCCCGGCGCCATTTGCGTCCATGCCGGCTACCCGACCATTGCAGACCCCCGAATCGACTACAACCCCAATTACGGTCTCGTGAGCCACAACCTGCTCAACATCCTCATGGCTCACATGAACCTCATCCTGGATCTACCCACCTTTCAGAGCGCTGCAACCACCCACGAAGAACACCCCACGGAACGGGCCTTCGACGATGCGAGAATGGGACAGGCTCTTTGCTTGAAATACGGGTTCCACATGATGCGTCACCCCTTTGCCTTTCTCCGCTACCTCATCGATTTTTCCTTTTCCAAGCTGGAAAGAGCCATTCACATTGCCGAAGAGGTCACCGCGAAAGACGCGCCATCCGTGGAAATGCCCGTCTACGATGAGCGAGGGATGGAATCGATCCAGCGCATCGGACTGGGCAGTTACATGGACGATCCCCTGACCACGGCCAACCTCGGCAAGGTGTTCGTCAACTAAGATAAAAAGGAGGCTAGGATGTGCGGCATCGCAGGATGCATAGGAACGAAAGATGTAAACACCGTGAAACGAATGCTCGAGGCCCTTCCTCATCGGGGCCCCAACGATAGCGGGATCCATGTTCGTGGCAATATGGTCTTCGGGCACACCAGGCTGTCCATCGTCGATGTGGCTCATGGGCGCCAGCCTATTCTTGCCAACGGCGGCACCGCAGGAATCATCTGCAACGGGGAGATCTATAATTTTCGAAAACTCAGGGCAAAGCTGTCCCCCAAGTACCGGTTTAATACGAAATCGGATACGGAGGTCATCCTCCACCTCTACCAGGAAAAAGGCCCGGACGCGGTGAAGGAGCTGGATGGCATGTTCAGCTTTGCCCTGTTTCAGGGCGATGACTTCATGCTTGCCAGGGATCCCATCGGGATCAAGCCCCTCTATTACGGCTACCAGAACGGGAACCTCTATTTCACCTCTGAGCTGGGTGCGATGTCCCTTGCCGGCGTGGACGAAGTTCATGAATTTCCTTCAGGGCATTTCTACACGGAAAAGGACGGCTTTGTTCCCTACTACCAGATCCCCGAGATTGAAGATCATCTCTTGGCGGACGTGGAAGAGGCCTCATCGCTGATCCGAAAAACCTTTATCGATGCCGTAAAGAAGCGGCTGCTGGCCGATTCCGAAGTGCCTGTGGGGTCCTTTTGCAGTGGAGGATTGGACAGCAGTCTTGTGGCCGCTATTGCGGCCGAAGAGATTCCCAACCTCCACACGTTCGTCGTCGGCATGCAAGATGAAACGGGTGAGGTGAGCGATGATGTCAAGGCGGCTCGGATTGCCGCCAAACACATTGCATCCAATCACCATGAGCTCATTTTCACCGAGCAGGAATACTACGAAGCCTTGCCCGTCGTCATCAAGGAGTTGGAAAGCTACGATCCTTCCCTGGTCCGATGCGCCGTCCCGTGCTTTTTCACCTGCAAACTCGCGGCCGACTACGTCACCGTCGTGCTCACCGGTGAGGGCGCGGACGAACTCTTCACCGGCTATCACTATATGAAGCACTTCCCCATGGACAAGCTCAACCTGGAGGCCCGCCGGTGCATCGCCAACCTCCACAACATCAACCTGCAGCGGGCGGACCGGATGGGCATGTACTTCAGCCTCGAACTCAGAGTGCCCTTTCTTGACGTCGCCCTGGTGGATCTGGCCATGAAAATCCCGGCCTCCCTCAAGATCCGCGAGCATCGCGGCGCCAAAATCGAGAAATGGATTCTCCGCAAGGCCTTTGAAAACACCGGTTACCTGCCCGACGAGATTCTGTGGCGCTACAAGGTCCAATACACGCAAGGAGCCGGGTGCGAAAGCCTCGGAGAAAGGCTGGCAGAGGCGGAGATGAGTCAAGAAGAATTTGAGCGGATCAAGGCGGAGAATCCTAGAGCGACCATCAACAGCCGGGAAGCGGCCTACTATTTCAAGATTTTTCGTCAATTTCATCCCCAGGACTCCATTCTGGGGTCCATCGGCATCTGGACAGGATTCGATTTCTCGGAGGAGAGAGAAAAGGTCCGGGGCACAGTGGATGGTGAGTTGAAGCACCAGAGAGAAACCGAGGAGACCATGGCGGCCTAACGGCACCATGGAGTCGTCTTCACAACAACATAAGACCGGCCTGAAGGGCCGAGTTCATCATTTTAAGGAGGTTAAGTCATGGCAATTCCCACTCATTCCAAATATGTGATTGTAGGAGCCGGGATTCACGGACTCAGCACCGCTTGGCACTTGGCCAAGGCATTGAAGTCCAGAAACCTCGGTTCCGGACAGGACATCCTGCTTGTCGACAAGACAGGCATCGGAGCCGGCGCCTCAGGGATTGCCTGCGGTGTCATCCGGAACAACTACTACCAACCCGCCATGCAGGAACTCATCGCCCACAGCGTAGGGGTCTGGGAAGAGGACGGGGAAGGGTACGGCTATCACCCTGTGGGGTACATGCAAATTTCTCCTGAACGGATGCATGAGGATGTGGGTGAAATCTACGAGCGCCAGAAAGAGATCGACTACCCCTCCCAATTCATCGAGGGAGAAAAAGACTGCCTGAAGTACATGCGGGAGAACATTTTCGATGATTGGCAGGCTGAGAAGATCACGTCCATCCTGCACGAAAAGCGCGGAGGGTACGCCCAGAACACGAGAGCCCTCTACCGGCTGGCGGATAAGGCCGAAGCAGAAGGGGTGCGGATTCTTACCGGCCTGGAGGTCACAGGGTTTGACATCAACGGGTGCGTGACCGCGGTGGAGACCCCCCGGGGGAAAATCCAGTGCGACTACGTGATTCTGGGCGCCGGACCATGGGCCGCCAAATTCTGGATGATGCTCAGCCTCCCGGACCGCATCGATATCAGGGATGGGGAAGGCAAAGTTCACCCGGACATCAAGATGTGGACCTACATGTGTCTCCAGGAAGGAACCCTCGGAGTGGAACCTACCTACGGCATGAACATTCGCGGAAAAATGCCTCCTGTCATCCACGTTGACACGGACGCGCCTCTTTACTCCAGCGAGGACGGGTCCCTCATCACAGAAGAGATGTGGGGCATTTACTACAAGCCGGATTTTCATTTCCGCGGGATTCAGGGAGGGGCCATGCCCTACGTGGTGGAGAAAGACAAGGTCTCCGTCGACCCCTACGGCATCGACTCCCCGGATTTCATCGCGGGCCCGGAGTTTGCCCACATGTGGACCTCCGCCTTGGCCCATTGTCAGAAGCGATATGAAGATCAATTCCATCGATACAGGAAGGAGCCTTCGGGCGGCTTGGGCTCTTTCAGTCCCGACAACTTTCCGATCTTCGACGTAATGCGGCAGAATTGCTATCTCATTGCCGACTCGAGCCACGGCTACAAGATGATCGGCGTCGGCGAACTGGTGGCCAAGGAGATCCTCGGCGAGAAACAGGTTCTTCTGGAGCCTTTCCGGTTCGACCGATACCAAACCGGTAAAGTGCTGCCTGTTTCGAACAGCCCGTTCCCCTGGAGCTAATGGGAATGAATCTGCCCGAAAAGGCCGAAACCGACCGGGAGGGAGTGGACCCCATGGAACCAGCCCTGCTGGACAGAATCCATCAGGATGCCCTGAGGGTGCTCGAAGAGGTAGGCGTGAAGTGTGCCTCCCCGGAGGTGAGACACGTTTTCGAGGACACGGGCTTGGCCGCCTATGACGAAACCACCGGCCATCTTCACGTCTTGTCTCCCCTGGTCGAACAGGCCCTGGTCCAGGCACCCAAGAGAGATTCCTACTGGATCCCGGAAAAGGCCTTCGGTGTAGGAGGAACCGCCCCCTTCGTCCACGACGACGAGACGGGTCAACTGGTGCAACCCACGTTTGACCATCTCTCCAGGATCGCCCGAACCGTGGATGGCACAGACGTGGTGGCGTTCATGGCACGAGGCGTCCTGATCCGGAACGAAGAAGTGAAAGTCATGGACACGATCATCGAAACCTGCCGGAAACCCATCTACGTCGCCGCGGTCACGGAGGCCGGGATTCAGCGAGCCCGGGAAATTCACGACAAAAGAGGGGGCATCACCGTTCAGTTTTCCATTATCAACAGCCCCCTCAATGTGATCGAAAGCATGATCCCGCCCTTCCTCTCGTGTGTCAGAAAAGGCCTGCCGGTCTACGTGTCCACCATGCCCATGGCCGGCCTCTCCGCTCCTTACTGCATGTCGGGGCTTCTCACGCTGACCCATGCCGAAGCCCTTTTCGGCCTGACCCTGGCCCAGCTTCTTCATCCCGGCCTCGTGGTGGTCCACGCGGGATTGCCTTCCATCGCCAACATCCAGAACAACTACGCGGTCGATCTCGGTCTGATGTCTCACAACGTGGCCAACCTCCTCCTGGAAAAGATCAACGGACGCCTCGGCCTGCCTTCCATCCAGACCGCCTGCACGACCAATCAGGAAAAACCCAATGAAACAGCGGAAGCACAAGCCGTAAGCGGCTACGCCTTGCTCAAAAAACACGGCTTTCACCAGATGCGACACGCCTTTGGATTCTTGAAAGAGCTCATTGCCTTTTCCATCGCCAAGCTGGAACGGCACATTGAACTCTGCAGGGACACGGGCCCTGAAAAAGCCCCTCCCCTGGACCTAGAACCGTATGACCCGGAAGGATTCGAGGTCATCCGGCGTAACGGGAGCCAGGCCAACTACATGCGCGACGATCACACCCTGAAACACACGGGGAAGTCGTTTCTGAATTGAGGAACCATGAAAGTAGCTGCCTACCAGATTGCCCCGATCCTCCTGGATCTCAAGACCAACCTCGAGCAGGTGACGGAAAAGATCCGGGTCGGCAAGGAAACAGGCGCGGACCTCATTGTCTTTCCCGAGCTCGCCCTGACCGGCTATTTTGTGGGGCGGCGGTTTCACGAGGTCGCCCTCAGGCTGGACTCGGCCGAGATCCGCCGGATCGCCTCGGCAACGAAGGGAACGGCAGCCGTCGTGGGCTTCATTGAAGAATCCCCGTCCATGAACTTCTACAACTCGGCCCTTGTGGCTGTCGACGGAGAAATCCTCTTTGCCTACCGCAAGCTCAATCTTCCCAACTACGGGCTTTTCGAAGAACGCAAGTATTTCTCGCCCGGAAAGCAGGTGCCGGTTTTCAGGCTTCATGACTTTTACGTCGCCGTGTTCATCTGCAATGATCTCTGGCACCCTTCCTTACCTTACTTAGGCGTGTGCCAGAAAGCGGACGTCTTCGTCACTATCTTCAGCTCCTCCGAGGGATCCATGGGCACGGAATTTTCCAACATCGAGAGCTGGGGCGTCATCAACACCTTTTATTCACGAGTCTTCGGAATCTACAACCTCTGTGTGAACAGGGTGGGAACAGAAGCCTGGGAAGAGAAAAGATCTATTCTGGCAGCCGAGACGGCTCGAATCGCCCGTCCGAAAGCCCGTAAGCACCTGTCGGAAGAACTCACTTTCCGCTTCTGGGGGGGCAGCGAAATCATCAACCCCTTCGGCCAGCCGATTGCAAAAGCGGCTCTCCACGAACCGGACGAAATCTTTGGTGAGATTTCAAAAGACCTCCTTCGACGCAAGAAGATCCTTCTGCCCTACCTCAGGGACGATGACCCCTTTTTCACCCACCGCGAGCTGCAGCGAATCCTGTTCAAAGACCGCGGAAGACCTCATCAAAAGGGATGACAGGCATAGACTAACCAATTAAGGAGGAAACCCCTATGGCATCCATCGCCGGGATCATATCGCAGTACGGAAAAATCAACAGGGACTGTACCGAGCAGGTCAGAAAAATGCTTCAGCTTACGCGTCATCGGGGTCCGGACAACACCATCGTCCGCACCTTGTTCGACGATCGGGGAGCCGTGGGCGCCAACGAGCTCAACCTGACCCCTCAGAAGACCTACTGCACGGCCCTGGAAGAAAACCCTTACATCCTCTTTGACGGGGAGCTTTACAACCACCGGTCGAATGGGGAAAGGGACATCGAGGTTTTCAGGCAGTTTTATGAAAAGTACGAGAAGGAGTGCTTCTCGCGCCTCGAGGGCAGCTTCAGTTGCGCCATCGTGGAGAAAGACGACGAGGTCATCCTTGCCAGGGACCACGTGGGGGCCAGGCCGCTCTTTTTCGGCACCGATGACCACGTTTTCTACTTCAGCACCGAGATGAAGGGTCTCATCGACCATGTCAAATTCGATATCCAGGAACTCCCTCCGGGCACTATTTACAGCACCAAGAAAGGCATGACGCCCTTCGAATCTTTTTCCCCGCAAATCCCCCCATTCGGCGACCTTCAAGAAGCGGCTGCCGCTCTCAGAGCGCTCTTGATCGAAGCGGTCCGTAAGAGAATGGACGGCGTGGGCGGGGTGTCCCTGAGCGGGGGCCTGGACAGCTCCATCGTGGCAACCATTGCCAAGGCGTTCAACCCTCATTTGCACCTGTTCACAGGCACCATCGAAAAGGCCCCCGGGCCCGATCTCGAGAACGCGATCCTCATGGCCGACTTTCTCGGCCTGGAGCACCACATCTACAAGATTACGGACTCGGACATCGAGGGGCTCCTTTCCGACGCCATCTGGTACCTGGAGAGCTTTGACGAGGACTGCATCAGCGGTCTCATCTCCAACTACTACGTGTCCAGACTCGCCAAGGAGTACACCCGCTGCGTTCTTGTGGGCGAAGGAGCGGATGAACTGTTCGGAGGGTACCGAATGGTTCTCAAGAACCCCAAGGTGAAAAGCGACGAGCAGCGGGAAAGACTCGCCAGGAAGCTCCTGGAAATTTCCTACAACACCGCGCTGCGCCGTCTGGATCGGGCTTGGATGGCAAACGGCGTGCTCTATCAGACGCCCTTTCTTGACCCCGCCGTCGTGGCCTTCAGTAAAAAGATCCCTATGGAGTGGAAGATTTACGGCGAAAAACAGATTGAGAAGTACATTCTTCGTGAGGCTTTCCGGGATATGCTCCCTGAGAAAATCGTAAACCGCGAAAAGCTGCGGTTCTCCATGGGCGTTGGGATGGACGATGTGATGGATGAACTGGTCGCCCGGAAAATCGAACCCGGAAAACTGGACGAACGGCCCAAGGCCGCCTATGGTCTGCCCTTTGCCTCCTTCAAGGAACTTTACTACTACGACGAGTTCCTCCGGTTTTTTCCGGCTTCTTACGAAAAGCAGACGGTCCGTTGGGATCCGTTCAAATAACAAGGATGAGACTGACGATCCTCGGGTCAGGGGGGTGCACCGTGATCCCCAAACCCCTGTGCCGGTGCAGGATCTGTGAAGAGGCGAGAGAGAAGGGCGGGGTTTACCAAAGAACCGGGCCCTCCGCCTTCATTCACGATGAAAACATTCTCGTCGACACGCCTGCGGAGATCTCCCTGCAGCTCAACCGATCCCGGATCCGTTGTGTGAAGCACCTTCTCTTCACCCACCTGGATCCGGATCACGTGGAAGGGTTGCGCGTCGTCGAGCAAATTGCTTTGGATTTTCGGTCCTGGCGAGCCTATTCCGAAAAGCAGATCCGCATCGTCATTCCCGAAGCCCTGCATCGTCGATTGAGAGACCTGCGCGGCCCATACGGTCCTCTGATCGACTTCTTCGAGGAGCAGGGATTTGTCCGATGTGAGCCCTTCCGGGAAAAGACTCGAATCGGGGGAATCGCGGTCACCGCCGTTCCGGTGAGCCGGGGTTCATCGCTTGCCTTCATCTACGTTTTTGAGAAGGGGGGCCGCAAAGTGGTCTATGCCCCCTGCGACGTCCGGCCTTTTCCTGAACACAACAAAGAGATTCAAGCCTGCGACCTTCTTGTCATTCAACCCGGTATTTTCGAAGATGGGCTGAAGCATGACTTTGTTTACCCGATGGATCACATCTCCCGATCGACCCTGTACACCTTTGATGAGACCCTCGCCCTGGCGCAGCGCATCCGGGCCTCCAGAATCCTCTTTGTCCATTTGGAGGAATACTGGAACAGAAGCTACGACGACTACGTCGCCATTGAAAAGGAACACGACCATCTCGCCTTTGCCTACGACGGGATGGAGACGCTGATATGAACCGGCTCAAAACACTCCAAACAGACCGGGAAGGAATGGATCCACGCCCCGGCGAATGAAACACGAGGTTGATTCAAAAACCAAGCTCATTTCAAGGGCGCCCGGCTAGCCCATGAGCCAGTCCCGGAAGCGGTTCCATCCTCCAGGGGAAATGCCGAATTCTTTTCCTGCATCAAGGAAGATATCCAAGAGAAACTGTCCGTACCCTCTGTCGCCCAGGATAATGAGGCCTGGAATCGCCTCTCTTCCTTCCAGGCGCACGATCACGCACCTGAGATCATGGATCGGTGCCTGAGCCGCACAAGGAATCCCTTGCCCCGGTGCCTCCAGATCCACCGGGCTCAGCTTGTTCAAGACCTCCAGGCACGAGGGTCCCACCACGGCAAAGGCCGCATAGGCGTCGGCCATGTCGCTGAAAGCAATCTCATCCGGAAGCGGCGTCCGGCCCCGAAAGACCATGACGAGACATTCTGCGGGAGTGAGCCGGACAATGAATTTTTCGCCGTCCGCCCTCACCTCTCCGGGTTTTGGCGGCACCGGAAGACCGAGGGGAGCAGCGTCGTCCAAGTCTTTCCCGTGAAGAGCCCATTTGGGAAGGTGGCTCAAATCGGTGACAAAAAGCCGGGAGTGCCTTTTCTCTCCCACATAGGTCAAGACCGTATTCCACCCGTTCAGGCTCTCCACCTCTTCCGGCACCCATCCCGCGTCAAAAGGCGGCGTTCTCACGCTCATGTTCAAGGCCTCTCTTTCAGCGGCGGAGTCGTTCCCCTTTCGGATCGTAGAAAGGCATGGGAACGACTTCGGCCTTCATCGTTTGTCTTCTCGGAACCTCTCCCTTCACGAGCCCGGCGTCCCTGTAAATATCGAGAACCCCGCCCACGGGGGCAAGCTGGGGTTCCACGAGGGCCATTCCGATGGAAGCTTTCAGCGTGGGGCTGTAGCGGGAGGTGCACACTCTTCCCCGAACAGCGCCTTCGGCCACCACCACGGATCCATCCGGAGGCGTATCATGAGGATCTTCCGTCATGAATCCTACCAGCTTTTCCCTGTGAATCTGTTTTTCTGCAAAGCGCAGCGCCGGGGTTCCCACGGTCTCGAAATCCGTCTTCCGGTTCGCCCAGATCTTGCCCATGCCGATCTCGTGGAGCGTCGTGTGATTGTCCGTGTCCACCACAATGATGACGTGTCCCTTTTCCAGGCGAAGCACGGATTGGGCCTCCAGGCCGAAGGGCTTGATCCCCAGGGCTTCCCCTGCCTGTTCGACGGCCAGGTGAAGTGCCGGCCCCAAGCTTGCGGGCACGTGAATCTCGTAGCACATTTCGCCCACGAAGCCGATGCGGGCGATCATCGCTGTCATGTCCCCGCAAAGTGTCATGCGCCGAAAACCCATGAACGGAAACCCTTCATTGCTCACATCGTCATGGGTGAGCCTGCTCAGAACTTCCCGGGATCGGGGACCTGCAAGGTTGATCGCCGCAAAGGCATCGGTCAGATTCACCACGTGGGCGTCCCATCCCTCATCCCTGCTGTGAAAGTTCAACCACTCGCGGGTGTGAGGCGCCCGCAACGTGCTCGTGGTGAAGAAATAGTCGTTTTCGCCGAGCTTGGTGATAACCCCGTCGTCAACGACCACCCCTTCTTCGTTACACATGATCGAATAGGAGAGACGCGCCTCCATGACCCTGGCCATGTCACCCACGTAAACTCGCTGGAGGAGCTTTTCCGCATCGGAACCATGGACTCGAAATTTGCCCAGGGTCGACACGTCGATGAACCCCACGTTATTCCGGACATTGAGAATTTCATCGTGAGCCCGCTCGTCACCGAAGTGGCCGGCCCTCAACCACTCCCCCGACAGCCTGAAGCGGGCCCCCAAGGCTTTCTGGCGAGCGTGCAGGGGCGTTCTTTTCACCGCATGGTGACGCCTTCCCCCCAAAACGGCCAGGCTCACCGGCTCCACCGGAGGCCGAACCCTGGTGGGCTTCAAGGTGCCGGGTTGCATCCCTCCGACCTCCGCCATCACCGACGCCACGTTCTGGCCGCTCAGATAGCTCTGGCTTGGTCCCGTGCCTGCGCCGGTATACCGCTTCAGGAGCTCAGGATGGTCGAAGCCCTCGGCCATGGCCTCCTCGATCTGGTCCACGGTGACGTCCTCATCGAAGCTCACGAACCGCCAGGGCCCACCGGTGGAGATGATCCTGTCCTTCCACCCCGCTTCCGGCCGGGGAAGGGATCGCAAAGCGTCACGGGTGCGGCCAAGGTCGACCGAGACGTCCAGCCCCGCATCTTGAAGCGCCAGGAGCCCTGCCTCCTCGCCCTGCAACTCAATCGCTTCCTGGTGATCGAGCCCCGTGACGCGCCCTGCCCCATGGACGCAAGGAGGAAGTTCGGCAGGCAGGAATCTCCCACGCTGCGGATCATGAACCATCCGCGCTCCGGCCACCTCCAGAAGCTGGGACAAAGGGACCTCGCCGGCCGACGTGACCAGCACGTCGCACCCGTACGAGCGTCCCCTTCCGCCCTCGACGGGGTGCACCGTGACACCCCGAAGTCCTTGAAACCCTCGAGCACGGGTGACCACGTGTCCCGGCAAGAAAGGAATGCGGAGGTCCTGGAGTCGATTCACCGGCTCAGGATCATAGCCTTCCCTGCGGGCGTCCGCCACGGCCAGGACGGCCACCCCTGCCTGAGCCAAATCCCGGGCGACCTCGAGAAGTCCGTTATGGCAGCCGCTGATCACGGCTCGCTCCCCCGGCTTGAGCCCATAGGTGTTCACCATCTGGTGCGCGCAGCTTCCTTGCATGATCCCGGGCAAGTCGTTGTTCTGGAAAACGAGGGGTCGTTCAACGGCGCCTGCTGCGACGACCACGCTTTTGGCCCGGATCTCGTAGGAACAAAGGCGGAACGGATCACCGGGGCCGCCTCTCTGAACCGCGGTGACGTGGTTAGACTGATAGATTCCCGTGGCTGCCGTGGAGAGAAGAACGCGGATATTTTCACGGCCGAGCACATCCTCCGCGAGCTTTTTGCCGTGCAGATAGGCCGGAAGCCCGTCATGTCGGGGAAGGGTCCGGTAATCAAGGCGGCCGCCCAAGCGGTCTTTTCGTTCCACCAGGACGACCCGGACGCCGGATCTTGCCGCCGTCAACGCGGCCGCCAGGCCGGCGGCTCCGCCGCCCAGGACGCACACTTCCGCGTTCAGGTACCGGTTCTCGTACACCCCGTCGGGCATGCCCGGATCAATCCTGCCCACGCCCGCAAGCCAGCGCAGCGCCTTCTGAGCCGCCGGCCACATGGCGGCCGGCTTGTGAAATCGCTTGTAGTAAAACCCTGCGGGCATGGCGAAATGGAAGGCCTGGAAGACAGCCAGGAGATCCCGCTCCGGACAACCGAGGGTGTTCTGCGGCTCGACCATCATGCCCTGCCGGAGAGGCCTGGCACAGGCCCGAACCAGCGGTTCGCCGTCAACGGACATGAGGCAGTGGGAACTGTGGCCGTCCAAATTGTATAGCCCCCGGGCGCGGTGGTACTTGAGACTCCTGGAAAAGATCCGCACCCCGTTGGCGAACAGGGCTGTGGCCACCGTGTCGCCTTCCAGGCCTCTGAGACGCTTGCCGCGGTAGAGAAAAGACAGTTCCCTGTCGCGGTCGATCCGTTCCGTCGGACTCTTCGGCAGACGCTTCATCATGCCTTCTCCCCCGCAGCTCCGACGGGCAGGTTGGTCGATGTGTCCCTCCACAGGGTGAACCAGCATCGGCACCCCTTGGTGTGGTACCACCACTCCTTCTGGGGGCCGGAAACATTCCTGGAAAAGTACACGTACTGGGCCCAGGCTTCCGCGTCCGTGCTTTTCTCATCCGGACGGGACTTGACCTCCCCTCCGAAACGAAATTCATAGACGTCCCTCGGACCGCAATGAGGACAAGGAATCAAAAAAGACAAGATGTCACCTCCCTTCTTTAACAGTAAGCAGTAGGAAGTAGGCAGTAGGCAGTAGGCACCAAAAGAGACTGCCTGCTTCCTACTGTTTACTGCTTACTCATTCAAATCAGGAGCCCGATCAATTCCACGGCGTGTAGTACATCGTCGATGCCGTCTCCTTCTGCAGATTGAACTCTCGAAAGCGCCTGAGATGGAACGGTTTCAGGATGCCGGGGCAATTCCCTTTCGCGATCCACTCGGCGATGTACTTGCCGGTAATGGGTCCTGACTTGAACCCGAAATATCCCCAACCGCAGTCCATGTAAAAGCCCTTGACGGCGCTGTCGCTGATGATTGGCGCCATATCCGGGGTCATGTCCGTGAGGCCGCCCCAGATGCGCATAAACCTTGCCCCTTTCAGGGCCGGCAGGAGATCGATGAGCGCTTCTCCCTGGTGTTTCATGTATCTTGCCGTGGCGTGCGTCGTGTAACTCGGCCAGGGGTCCATGTGGGCCCCGGTGATAATCTCGCCTTTCAATCCCTGATAGCCGTACGCATGGTATCTTCCGGAGGAGATCACATGGTGAAGGATGGGTTTCAGCGGCTCGGAGACCAGGGCTTGGAGGGGAAGGACTGTAATGGGCAAAGACACGCCCACCATCGCGGAGACCGTGGGGCTGTACCCTCCTGCCGCATTGAGGACCCTGGCTGTTTTGATATCCCCCTGATCCGTCCTCACCGCGGTGACCTTGCCCTTGTCCACGGCGATCGCCTTGACCTCGACACCCTGGTGGATGTGAACCCCGAGTCGGTCGGCGCCCCGTGCCAAGGCCCAGACCACGGCATCGTGGCGCACGGTCCCACCCGGCGGGTGATACATGCCCCCCATGACGGGAAACCGGGGCCGATCGGTGATGTCAAGCATGGGGATAAGTTTTTTGCATTCCTTCGGTTCTAAGAACTCCGAAGGGACGCCCATGTATTGCGCTGTGGCAATGTGGGTCCTGAGTGCCGCAACGTCTCCTTCCGAGTGGGCGAGGTTAAGATTCCCGATGGGGGCAAACATGAGGTTGTAGTCGAGTTCTTTCGTGAGCAGAGGCCACATCTTCAGCCCTTCGTTGTAAAGGGGAAGGTTTTCCTTGCTCCGTTGGTTGGCGCGCGCAATCGCCGTGTTCCGACCGCTTCCGCCGTAGCCGATGTAGCGCCTTTCCAGCACAGCCACCTGCTTGACCCCGTGATCCCGGGCCAGGAAATAAGCCGTGGCAAGGCCGTGGACCCCTCCGCCGATGATCACCACCTCGTAGCGATCTTTCAGCGTTCTTGTTTGCCACATCCTCTTTTTGTCTTGGTTGAAGCGGGGAAAAACAAAGCGAGAAAACATGAAGGTTCCTTTTGCGGTTTTCAGGTTGAGGGATTTTCCGGTTCGCGGGAAATACGAAGGCAGATCATCTTCGCAGGGAAAAGAGCGCGGTCACGCTTACCAGAAACCAGTCTCAGCGGGAAATACTGCTCGAATCTGCGCTTGGGATGCCTTTACCTTACAAGAAAGAATAAGGATGTGTCAAGGCGCCGGAGCACTTTTCTCGATCAATCTTCAATCACCTTGGCTACGGCGACCACCTTTTCACCTTCCCCCAGGTCGATGAGCTTTACACCCTGGGTGTTGCGGCCGATGACCGAGATATCCGCGGCCCGGAGACGAATGATCTTTCCCTGCTCCGTGATGATCATGAGCTGATCCTGATCCGTGACTTGGTAGGCATAGACCACGGGCCCGTTGCGCTGGGTTGTCTTGATGGTCAGGATGCCTTTACCGCCCCTTCCCTGGATTCTGTATTCCTCGGTCCTCGTGCGCTTGCCGTAGCCGTTTTCCGTGACCGTGAGGATGGTGGCTCCCTCATCGAGGACCTCCATGCCCACCACTTCATCCCCGGCTTCCATTCTAATCCCGATGTTCCCTGCGGCGACGCGCCCCATTTCGCGGATTTCGGACTCGTTGAACCGGATGGACTTTCCCTGTCTCGTGGTGAGAAAGAGGTCCTGCGACCTAGTGGAAACCCTGACGCCGATGAGCTCGTCCTCTTCATTGATCTTGATCGCCACAATGCCGCCGCTTCGCGGGTTGCTGTAAGCGCTCAGTTCGGTCTTCTTGACGAGCCCGTCCTTGGTGGCCATCACCACGTACTTGTCTCCTGAAAAGTCCCTGACGGCCAGGGTGGTGGCCACCTTTTCTCCCCGCTGCAGCTCGAGGAGGTTGACGATGGCCTTGCCGCGTGACATCCGGCCGGCCTCCGGGATCTCGTGCACCTTTTTCCAGTACACCCGGCCCTTGTTGGTAAAGAAGAGAAAGTAATCGTGCGACGAAGCCACAAAGAGGAGTTCCACGAAATCCTCTTCCTTGGGCCTGACTCCCGTCAATCCCTTGCCGCCCCGGCGCTGGGCCCTGTAGAGACTGATGGGGTTTCTCTTGATATAGCCCTCATGGCTGATCGTGACCACCATGTCCTCTTCGGCGATCAAATCTTCCACATCAATGTCGCCTGATTCGTACAGGAACTCCGTTCGCCTTTCGTCACCGTGCCTTTCTTTGATCTCCTTCATCTCGTCTTTGATGATTTGCAGGACCATGGCCGGGCTCTCCAGGATGGCTTTGTAATGGGCAATGCTTTTGATCAGGTCCTGGTATTCGGACGTGATTTTTTCCCTTTCCAGGCCCGTGAGCCTCTGAAGCCTCATGTCCAGAATGGCCTGGGCCTGAATGTCGGTCAGGGTAAAATCAGCCATGAGCCTGCTCTTCGCTTCTTTGGGATCCGCGGAGGACCGAATCACCTCAATGACTTCGTCCAGAAAGTCCAGCGCTTTCTTCAGGCCCTCCAGAATATGGGCCCTCTCTTCGGCCTTTCTCAGGTCGTAGAGGGTTCTCCGGACGATGATCTCCCGGCGGTGTTCTATGAATTTTTCCAGGATTTCTTTGAGGTTGAGGATTTGAGGTCTTCCCTTGACGATGGCAAGCAGGATGATCCCAAAGGAGATCTCCATTTGCGTGTACTTATAGAGCCGGTTCAGGATCACCAGGGGTTTTGCGTCCCTGCGGATGTCGATGGCCACCCTCATCCCGTCCCTGTCGGACTCATCGCGAATGTCGGCGATGCCCTCGACTTTTTTGTCCTTCACCAACTCGGCGATTTTTTCAAGGAGCTTGGCCTTGTTCACCTGGTAAGGAATCTCCGAGATGATGATCCTCTCTCTTGCCTGTCCCGCCTTCTCGATAAATGCCCTGGCGCGGAGCTTGATCACTCCCCGGCCTGTTTCATAGGCTTCACGGATTCCCTTGGCGGCAAAAATGAACCCGGCGGTCGGAAAATCCGGGCCCGGAACGATCTTCATCAAAGCATCGAGGGTGGCCTCAGGTTGCTCGATGAGCAGCATGATGGCATTGCAGATTTCGCTCAGGTTGTGGGGGGGAATATTGGTCGCCATGCCTACCGCAATGCCGGAAGAGCCGTTGACCAGAAGATTGGGAATCGAGGTGGGGAGAATCAGGGGCTCCTCAAGCGAGGCATCGTAGTTGGGCGTGAAGTCCACGGTCTCTTTGTCGATATCGTTGAGGAAGTTCTGAGCCAGCCGCGTCATCCTCACCTCGGTGTAACGCATGGCCGCCGGAGGATCGCCGTCCACAGAGCCGAAGTTTCCCTGACCGTCCACGATGGGGTAACGCATGGAGAAGTCTTGCGCGAGCCTCACGATCGTGTCATAGACCGCAGCATCGCCGTGGGGATGATATTTTCCGATCACATCCCCCACGACCCTTGCAGACTTCTTGTAGGGCCGGTTGAAGGTGTTCTTCATCTCGTGCATCGCGTAGAGCACCCGGCGATGGACCGGCTTGAGCCCGTCCCGGATGTCGGGCAGGGCCCTTCCCACAATGACGCTCATGGAGTATTCGAGATAAGACTTCCTCATCTCGTCTTCAATGTTGACGGTGTTGAGCATCAGATGATCGACCATGCTATGTCTCCATGAAATCGGCAAACGCCGGTTCCATTCCTATTTTAGATATCGAGTTCCTTCACTTCCAGGGCATTGGCGTAAATGAAATCCCTCCGTGGCTCCACCTGGTCTCCCATGAGGATGCTGAAGACTTCATCGGCTTCCACCACGTCTTCCACCTTGACCTGAAGGAGGCTTCGCTTCGCAGGGTCCATCGTGGTTTCCCAAAGCTGGCCCGGATTCATTTCTCCGAGTCCCTTGTACCGCTGGATCGAGAGACCGTTCTTGCCCCGGCTCATCAACTCCTCCAGGAGGGCCTGCCAGGTGTCGACCCGTTTGACCTCGCCGTCACCGCCCACGTTGAAACGCTTGCCCCTCAGTTCCTCCAGTTGGCGGGTTATCTCCAGCAGCCGCTTGAGCTCCGGCGACGTGAACATTTCCCAGTCCACAGAGAAGCCCTGGCCGCCGTTCCTTGTTTCCACCACCACGAATTCGTAATAGTCATGGCCGGTCTCCGACAGGCGAATGTCGGTTACGTTGAAGCCGCTGTCCTGAAGCTTCCTGAACAGGTCTTCCATGAAGGTCTTGTCTTTGAATGCCTCCCTGTCTTTGATGCCGCAAGACGCGAGGAATTCGATAAACCTTTCGCCGTAGCCTTTCTTCACGAGCTTGGCCACGTTGTCGTAATAGCGGATAAGCCCGTTCAGAACCGTGGCCAGCTTTTTTCCTGAAATGACGGTTCCGGCCTCTGTCTGGACCTTCTCTTTCTCGGAGATTCTCCGCACGATGAACTCGTTGAAGCTTTCTTCCTCCCTCACATAGAGTTCTTTCTTGCCGTCCGCAATCCGGTAAAGAGGAGGCTGGGCCACATAGAGGTGGCCTTTTTCTATGAGTTCCGGCATCTGCCTGAAGAAAAACGTGAGCAGAAGGGTCCGGATGTGAGCGCCGTCCACATCCGCGTCCGTCATGATGATCACCTTGTGATACCTCAGGCGTTTGATATCATACTCTTTGTCGCCGATCCCCGTGCCCAGGGCCGATATCATGATGCGTATCTCCTCGCTCGACATCATCCTGTCGAAACGAGATTTTTCCACATTGAGGATCTTTCCCTTGAGGGGCAAAATGGCCTGAAATCGCCTGTCCCTTCCCTGTTTGGCCGAACCGCCGGCCGAGTCCCCCTCCACGATGAACACTTCGCTCTTCTCCGGGTCCCTTTCCTGACAGTCCGCGAGCTTGCCGGGCAAAGAAAAATCCGCAAGCACCCCTTTGCGCCGCGCCAGTTCCTTCGCCTTCCTTGCAGCCTCGCGCGCCCTGGCCGCATCGATCACCTTGGACAAAACGGCCTTTACCACGGCCGGGTTCTCTTCAAAGAAACTGGCAAGGCCTTCATTGACCAGGTTTTCCACGAACCCCTTGACTTCGCTGTTGCCCAGCTTTGTTTTCGTCTGTCCCTCGAACTGGGGATTGGGTAGTTTGACGCTGACCACGGCCGTCAATCCTTCCCTCACGTCATCCCCGGTGACTTTTTCTTTGAAGTTCTTTGACAGGGCCGAGTTCTGTAAGTACTGGTTGATGCTTCGGGTCAGGGCCGATTTGAATCCGATGAGATGACTCCCGCCTTCGCGGGTATTGATGTTGTTGGCGAAGGTGAAGATAATTTCGTTATAGGAGTCGTTGTACTGAAACGCCACTTCCATCAAGATATTATTTTTCTCGCCCGTAACATAGATGGGTTCTTTATGGAGCGGCTCGCGATTCTTGTTCAGGTATTCCACAAAGGACTTGATGCCCCCTTCGTAGTGGAACTCCTTTTTCTTGCCCGTCCTTTCATCGGAAATCTGGATTTTCACTCCCTTTGTAAGAAAGGAGAGCTCTCTCATTCTTCGAGCCAGGGTATCGAAATCAAAGTCAATGGTCTCGAACACCTGGGAGTCGGCCTTGAAATGGATTTTCGTTCCCCTCTTGGCCGTCTCCCCCACCACTTCGAGCTCGGTCTTTTTATCACCCTGCTCAAAGCGCTGCCTGTAGATCTTGCCGTCCCTGTAAACCTCGGCCTCGAGATATTCCGAAAGCGCGTTGACCACGGAAACCCCTACGCCGTGCAATCCGCCGGATACCTTATAGCTCTTGTTGTCAAACTTGCCCCCGGAGTGGAGTTTGGTCATGACGACCTCGAGCGCAGGAACCCCTTCGGTTTCATGCATATCCACAGGGATTCCTCTCCCGTTGTCCACAACAATCACACTGTTGTCGGCCAGAATCTGTACGTCGATGAAATCACAGGACTCCGCGAGGGCTTCATCGATACTGTTGTCCACCACCTCATAAACAAGGTGATGGAGCCCCTCAAAGCTCGTGTTGCCGATATACATGGACGGCCGTTTTCGAACGGCCGCCAGGCCTTCCAAAACTTTTATGTCTGCTGCGCCGTAGGTGACATCTTTTGCGACCATCTCATAGCCTCATGGGCATGATGAGACCCAAGAACCCCGGGTCATCTTTGCCTCTGATCATACAGGGACTCGAGTTATCGATAAAACCCAGTTCCACCGTTTCACTGTCCATGTTCTGCAGAATATCTATAAAATACCTGGAGTTGAAGCCCGCTTCAAGGGTTTCCCCTTTGAAGTCAACCTCGATTCTTTCCTGGGCATCCCCCAAATCAGGATTGATGGAAACCAACTCCATGGATCCCTTCTCGAGGGAGATTTTGACGCCCCGGTACGTTTCGTTGGCCAGAATACTCATCTTTTTCATGCCGTCCAAGATCGCTTCCCGATTCACAGTAGCAATCAGCTTCGCCTTCTTGGGAATCACCGCGTGATAATCCGGGAACTTGGTCTCAAGGAGGCGGATGACGATGATGGAACTGTCCTTCTTCGCCACACAGTTGTTTTGTCTGAATCCCAAAAACAGGGACCCCCCTTCTCCGGCAAGTTTACTCAACTCCGACATCCCCTTCTTCGGGATCATAACCCCGGCATCCATCTTTATTTTTTCAATATTCTTGACTTCCTTGTCAATCAGAGACAAACGGTGTCCATCTGTGGACACCATCCTCAGGAAAGCCTTTCCTTCCTCCATGACCTTTTCGGTGAAAATCCCGGAGAGTTTAAAGCCGGCCTCTTCCAAGGTCACGGCATAAATCGTTTTATTGATCATTTCCCTGAGAACAAGGCCGTCTATTTCGAGCATGTCCACCCCTTCAGGCTCTAGAAAAACCGGATATTCGTCGGCGGAAAGGGAAGCCAGATTGAATCGCGCCTGCTCGTCGGTGAGAAAGATCCAGTTGTTTTCTTTTTCGCGAAGGTGGATCTGAGGATTCTTGCTTTCCTTCAAGATTTCAAAGAGTTTTCTGCCTGGTATCGTGACGTTGCCGGGTGTGACGACCTGGGCAGGAATCCTTTGCTGAAGGCTTATTTCCAAATCTGTGGCGGACAGGGAAATGTCCGAACCCGATGCAGAAACCAGAATCATCGAAAGAATCGGCATGTTGCTCCTTTTCTCAATGATGCTCTGTACCTTGGAAACCGCCTTGTAGAGTTCTTCCTTATCTAATTTTATTTCCATGAATTCCTCCAAATAATAATAATAACCATAGAGGGGATGAATTGTTCAAAAATAATGTAACACCCTGTAAATAATATTTATTTTTTATCTCTTTGGTGCCGGGCTTTTCTCAACATTCTCGACGGAACGGAGCGATGCCGTGTGCCTGTCATGCCGACATATTCCAAAAAACATCAAAACCCGGGAAAACCGGTAAACAACTCACTCAACCAAGTAAATGCTCCAGCATCTTAAGATCATCCCCTATTTTCTTTTCTCCGGCCTTTAGCCGCTCTATCCTCTTGATAGCATAGATGACGGTGGAGTGATCTTTTTTCCCGAAGGACTCTCCAATTTCTTTCAAAGACAGAGACGTATGACTCCTTGCAATATACATGGCCAGTTGCCTGGGGTACGCATAGAGCCGCTTTTTTTTATCCGAAACAAGGTCCGCCAAAGAGATGTTGAAATATCCTGCCGCTGTGTTCAGAATATCTTCCAGAGTGATCCCGCTCTTTTCCGAATCCCTGGTTAAAGCCTTGACCATGGAGATCGTTATCTTTCCATCGCTGACCGAGGAATAGGTTTCGAGCTTGATCAAGTTTTTGACAAGCCCCTTGATATCGCTGCTGGCGTTTCCCAGAAAGAAGGCCACGTCATCGGGAATATTCATGTGGGTTTGTGATGCCTTGCCTTGGATGAGATCCATCTTTATCTTTTGATCCGGTGATTCGATGTCGGCGAGCAGGCCCCACCCCAGTCGCGACTTCAGTTCGGGGCTGATACTTTTCAGCTTGTTCGGCGGCGCATTGCCGGTAATGACCATTTGCTTCTTGCCCCCATAGAGGGAATTGAAGATAAAGAGAAATTCTTCTTGGGTCTTTTGCCTTTGGGCAAGAAGGTGAATGTCATCGAAGAGAAGAAGTTCAAGATCACAATACTCTGTCCGGAATTCCGGGAGTTTGTCGTTGTTGATGGCGTAGGTGAAATCATAACTGAACGCGTCCGAGGACAGATATCGAACCCGGCAATAGGGGTTCTTCTTGAGCCGGTGGTTGCCTATGGCGTTGAGCAAATGGGTCTTGCCCAGACCGGGGTTAGAGTATATGTATAGCAAGGGATACTGCTCATGAGGGTGATCGGAGAGAGCCTGGGCAGAGGTACAGGCAAAGCGATTGCAATCTCCGGTCAAGAACGCCTCGAAAGTCATTGAAGGATTAAGTCTCTGCTTGAGAACACTGTCGGAGGGGACACGGGTAGAGGGGGTCTGGTTTTCCGCCGCGGACTGGGAGTTGTGAAAGCTGAAACGGATACTGGGAGAACCGTTCGTCACCTTTTTGAAGGTCTTTTTTAGGTCTATGAGGTAATGCTCGCTCAACCAGGTGGCCACGAACTTATTGGGCACCTCGATGACGGCCGCATTGGAATCGAGTTTGCTGAGGGATGTGCTGGAGAACCAGGTTTTCAGTTCTCCTTTATTGAGTCTGGAGCCTAGGGCGCCGATGATTTGATTCCAGATTTCTTTTTTTTTTGACGTGCTCATGGTTAGCGCGAAAGATGTTTAAATTTGCCTGAATATTAGGAAAAGTTTCATAGAATGGCAACTAAAATTTCCTTTTTGAGGAGGTGATCATGCCTTATTCAATCGGCTTGGCCGGTAAAGGCGGAACAGGAAAGACGACCGTGGCGGGGTTGCTCATCAAGTACCTCGTTGAGAAAGGGAAGGTTCCTGTGCTTGCCGTGGATGCGGACGCGAATTCGAATTTAAACGAGGTCCTGGGACTCAAGGTGGAAGAGACGCTGGGGGATGCCAGGGAGGAAATGAAAAAAGGCGTGGCCGCCGGGATGACCAAGGACATCTTCATGCAAATGAAACTCGAACAAGCGGTTGTGGAATCAAAGGATTTCGATCTCATTGTCATGGGAAGACCCGAGGGAGCGGGCTGCTATTGTGCGGCAAACACCTTGCTGACCAATTATCTTGATCGACTCATCAACAACTACGCTTACATCGTCATGGACAATGAAGCAGGAATGGAGCACATCAGCAGGCTGACGACCAATAATGTAAATCTCCTTCTGGTCGTCTCCGATTCCACCCGGCGGGGCATCCAGGCCGCCTCGAGGATTTATGAGCTAACCCAGGAACTGGGTCTGAGAATAGAGCAAAAGTGCCTCATCGTAAACCTGGCCAGGGACGGCCAGGAGGAAGAGATCCGGAAAAGGGCAGAGGAATTCGGCCTCGAAGTGAGCGGCATCATGCCGGAAGACCCTATGGTAAGACAGTACGATTTAGAGGGCAGGCCGACCACCGAATTGAACTTGGAAAGTCGAGCCCTTAAAGCCGCTTTTGCCATATTCGACAGCGTGATCCCCTCATGAAATCTGTGTATACAGATTTCATCAAAGCATCAAGATGTGGTAGTCGCTATAGGCCTGCAACAAGATGTTGACGATATTCTACTATAATAGAAGGTATTCATTTTATTGACAAAAAGTACTTGACAACCCCAACCCTGTTGAATATGGTGGGTAGTCCTCTGATGAAGGGGTTATTTTTTTTCCAGCCTCAGGGGATGTCTGCGTGTATTCCTGACGCAGCGTTGGGGAGCCTCTCTCGATCAGGCCGGTCCCAAGCGATCCAGACACAAAAGGCTCAGCAATGAAAAAGGTGGAGCACAACCTCTCCCTGTTGTCTATTTTTTTTTCAAGAAGAGGCCGGTCAAGAAACGTCATGCAGGGAGAGATCAACGACATAGCGTAAATTCTATTCATTGATGCTTTAGACGTGATTGTCATCGAAGAAGGAGGTATGGAAATTGGCCTTTCAAATTCCTAAACAGCCCTATTCCGGAAGAATAGGGACGACGACCATCGGATCGGGTGACTCCTCGGTCACCCTCGGAGGAGGGGACTCTTATCCGTTTTATCTTTTCGAAGGATCCATGCCGAACCCTCCCAAGATTGCCATGGAGATCTGGGACTATGATCCTTCCAAAGATTGGCCCGGCGCCGCGGTGGAGCCATTCAAGGACGTGATCGGCTCACCGGAGGCTTGGGCGAAAAAATGCGTTGAGCAATACGGCGCAGATCTGATCGTTGTGCAGCTCAAGAGCACGGACCCAAACGGCATGGACAGGGGAGCGGATGAGGCCGCGGCGGTGGTCAAGAAGGTGGTGGACGCAGTGAAAGTCCCGGTCATCGCCTGGGGTACCGCAAACAACCAAAAAGACGAGGACGTTCTCAAAAAAATCGGAGAAATCTGCCAGGGTAAGAACGTGGGTCTGTCCCCGGTGGAAGAGGCGAATCACAAAGGCGTGGGCGCGAACGCTCTAGCTTACAACCAGACGATCGTGGCTTCTTCCCCGATTGACGTGAACCTGGCAAAACAGCTCAACATTCTTTTGGGCAATCTGGGTGTCGCCGCCAATAAGATCATCATTGACCCCACGACGGGGGGCCTTGGATACGGCATGGAGTATTCTTACTCCGTGATGGAAAGAATCAGGATGGCGGCCCTGACCCAGGAGGATGACAAGCTTCAAATCCCGATCATCGCCAATGTCGGCAATGAAGTGTGGAAATGCAAAGAAGCCGGCCAGAGCATCGAGAGCGCGCCGACCCTCGGCGATCCCGAGAGGCGTGGGATCTCCATGGAGGCCACGGCTGCGGTATGCTACCTTCTTGCCGGTGCCGATATCGTGATTCTGCGGCATCCTGAAACCGTGCGTCTGGTGCGCGCTTTTATCGATCGCATGGTCAACGGCGGATCGGTGGCGGACGTTCAGGGAATCTCCAAGCGGCTGGAACTCCAGGAGGCTGATCTTGCCGGTATTGCGCCTGAGCCCGTGCTGGCCGTCGAAAAGGAAGAAGCCGCTCCTGCTGCACCCAAGAAAGCCGCTCCTCCCAAAGCTGAGGAGAAACCCAAGGCTGCACCTAAGCCGGCCGAGAAGGTGGTAGAACTGAAGCCGGAGGCAAAAGCGAAAGAGGAGCCCGCGGCCAAGCCGAAAGAGGATGAGGCCGCGAAGGCCAGAGCCGAAGCCGAGGCCAGGAAGAACGCCGAGGAAGAGGCGAAGGCCAAAGCGGAGGCGGAAGCGAAAGCCAAGGTCGAGGCAGAAGCCAAGGCCAAGGCGGAGGCGGAAGCCAAAGTCAAAGCCGAAGCCGAGGCCAAGAAAAAGGCCGAGGAAGACGCCAAGGAGAAGGAAAAGGCCGACCTCGAGGCTTTGAGAAAGAAGCGGGCCGCGACAGCACCTGAGAAGAAGGTCGAAAAGCCGGCCAAGGCGGCCCCGGCGGAGAAGGAAGAAGAAAAGCCGGCCAAAGCCGGCGCAGGCGAAATTGAGAACGTGGTGGATCGCCTCATCAGGAATCTCACGCGGATGCACAAGCATTCGTAGATCTCGAATGTGGATTTGCTCCCAGGCCGACCATGGCCGGGAGGTAGGAACGGACGCTCACCGGCAGAAGCCGGATGAAATTAAAAATGCCTCTTAGGAAGGGAGGAACAACGGTATGTCAAAATTAGTGGCGTTTGCAGCTATCCAGGGTGCATACAATATAGTCTCCAAGGCGGAAGGAAAGTACAAGCAGGCCCTGGAAACCTACGGCGGAAGCCAGAAACTGGAGTTTCCCAACACGGCGTATTTCCTGCCCATCATCTACTCGCTGACGGGCATGAAGGTGACTGATCTCGATTCAGCGAAGAAGCCGCTCGATTTCGCGCGGAAACTTCTGCCCCCCCATGTGAAGAAAGACTGTCACATCCCCTATCTCGGACCCCTCCTAGACGCGGGCATGGCCGCTCTTTTTGCAGAAGAGATCGTCGAGGCCATCCGATACGTGGAAGATCCGGATTTTTACCAGCCCGAGGTGGAGGACCCGGACATCGACAATGGAAAGCTGTGGCTCGGAGCCGCAGACGACAAGATCATGAGAAAGAGGGGCGTGGAGTTCGTGGACGGCACAGCACCCGGGTTCGCAGCCATCGTGGGCTCTGCTCCGGATTCGGCCACGGCAAAGAAGATCGCCGAGGAGTACCAGCTCAAGACCATCTACGTGTTCATGGCGGCCAACCAGAACGGAACCACCTTCGCGGAGCAGCTCATGAAGGAAAAGGTCCAGATCGGCTGGAACACCCGACTCGTGCCTTTCGGGCCGGACATTTCGGCCGCGGTTTTCGCCCTCGGTTTCGCCAACCGCGCCGGCATGGCCTTCGGCGGTATTCAACCCGGCGATTACAAGAAACAGCTCAAGTATCAGAAAGACCGCGTCTTCGCGTTTGTCAACGCTCTTGGGGAAGTGAACGCGGAGTGGGCGGCCAATGCGGCCGGCTGCGTCAACTGGGGCTTCCCCACCATTGCCGACACGGACATTCCTGAGATTCTGCCCACCGGCGTGTGCACCTACGAGCACGTGGTGGCCAATGTGGACTACGATGACATCGTCTCCAAGTCCATCGAGATCCGCGGCCTCAAGGTGAGCGTGGCCAAGATTGACATTCCCCTCGCCTACGGCCCGGCTTTCGAGGGCGAACGGGTGAGGAAAGACGATCTCTACCTGGAGATGGGCGGGGGCAAAACCCAGTGCACCGAGCTCTGCAAGATGGCGGAGATGAACGAGATCGAAGACGGCAAGGTGGAGCTTGTCGGTCAGGACATCAAGGACGTGAAAAAAGGAAGCCGGCTTCCCCTGGGAATCTATGTTCAAGTCGCGGGCCGGAAAATGCAGGTCGATTTCGAGCCCATTCTCGAGAGGCAGATTCATCACCTCATCAACTACGCCCAGGGCATCATGCACATCGGGCAGAGAGACATCGCGTGGATAAGGGTCGGCGAGCAGGCCGTTGAAAAAGGGTTCTCCCTCAAGCATCTCGGGACGATCCTCCACGCCAAGCTGCATCAGGACTTCGGAAGCATCCTGGACAAGGTCCAGGTGACCCTCTACACGAAGAAAGAAGACGTGGACAAGCTGACCACGCGAGCAAGAGGTGAATACAAGCACAGGGATGACCGCGTCGAAAAGATGACCGATGAGGCTGTGGAGACTTACTATTCCTGCACCCTGTGCCAGTCCTTTGCGCCGAGCCACGTGTGCGTGATCAGCCCGGAAAGGACCGGATTGTGCGGAGCTTACAACTGGATGGACTGCAAAGCCTCCTTCGAAATCAACCCCACGGGTCCGAACCAGCCGGTGCAGAAAGGGGAATGTCTGGATACCAAGCTCGGCCAGTGGAAAGGCGTAAACGAGTTCGTGTTCAAGGCTTCGCGACAGGCTATTGACCACTACAATTTCTACAGCGTCGTTATCGATCCCATGACCACATGCGGATGCTGCGAGTGTATCGCGGCGGTTCTTCCAGGGGCCAACGGGATCATGACCGTCCACCGGGACTACACCGGGGAGACGCCCTGCGGCATGAAGTTCACGACCCTGGCCGGCGTCATGGGCGGCGGGCAGTCTTCGCCGGGCTTCGTAGGCCATTCCAAGTACAACATCACCCAGCGCAAGTTCATTGTCGGCGATGGGGGTTTGCTCAGGATGGTTTGGATGCCCAAGTCCTTGAAAGAGGAGATCAGGGAGCGGCTGCTCAGGCGCGGTGAGGAACTCGGTGTGCCCGACCTCGTCGACAGGATCGCCGATGAGACGGTGGGAATCACCGAAGAGCAGATTATGACTTTCCTGAAGGAAAAAGAGCATCCCGCCCTGAAAATGGACCCCATTGTAGGCTAATTGTTAGGATAGGAGACGATTATGGGACTGACTGGTATTCAGATTTTCAAACTGCTGCCCAAGACCAACTGTGGTGAATGCGGCGTTCCCACGTGCCTTGCTTTTGCCATGAACCTCGCCGCAGGAAAGGCGGAGCTTGACGCCTGTCCCTATGTGTCGGAGGATGCGAGGGCGAAACTGTCGGAGGCCTCGGCGCCCCCGATCCGGCAGGTGGCCATCGGCGCCGGGGTGAGAGCATTCAAGATCGGCGGGGAGACGGTCATGTTCAGGCATGAAAAGACCTTCTACAACCCCACCGGGATCGCGGTCATGGTGAAATCCGATGAGGGTCCCGAGGCTCTCGGCCGGAAGCTGAAGGCCTGGAACGCTCTTCAATACGAGCGAGTAGGGCTCAACCTGAGACCCGAGCTGATCGCGTTGAAGGACGCCGGCGGCGACGGGGCGGCTTTTGCCGCTGCGGCAAAGAAGATCGCCGAGGAAAGCGAATTCAACCTGATCCTCATGAGCGACAAGGTGGACGCCATGAAAGCGGCCGTCGACGCCTGTGCATTCAAGAAACCCCTTCTGTACGCAGCAACGGCCCAGAACGCGGATCAGATGGGCGCTCTGGCCAAAGAGAAGGGTCTTCCCCTGGCCGTGAAGGCGGACAACATGGACGGCCTCGTCGCCCTGAGCGACAAGCTTACGGGCATGGGCTTGAAGGACCTGGTGCTGGATTCGGGCGCCAGGGAACCGAAGCAACTTTTCCAGGATCAGGTGGCGATCCGTAGAGCGCCCTTGAAGGCGGGAAACCGTTCTTTGGGTTTCCCCTCCATAGCCTTTCCCTGCGAAATGGCGAGCAACGTGGATGTGGAGATGATTCTTGCCGCCATGCTCATCGCCAAGTACGCGGGCATCGTGGTTCTGTCTGACCTGAAGGGGGAGAACCTTTTCCCGCTCCTGCTGGAACGCCTGAACATCTACACCGATCCGCAGAGACCCATGACCGTGACCCAGGGGATTTACGAGATCGGCGCGCCGAACGAGAATTCTCCTGTCCTGGTCACCACCAATTTCTCCCTGACTTACTTCATCGTGAGCGGTGAAATCGAGGGCAGCCGGGTGCCTAGCTGGCTTCTCATCATGGACACGGAAGGGCTTTCCGTAATGACCGCATGGGCCGCGGGCAAGTTCTCCGGGGATGCGGTGGGCACGTTTGTCAAGAAGTGCGGGATTGCGGACAAGGTGGCACACAAGAAGATCATCATTCCCGGGTATGCCGCCTCCATCAGCGGTGATATGGAAGAGGAGCTGCCGGGGTGGGATATCATCATCGGGCCCAGAGACGCTTCTCTCATCCCGAAGTTCCTGAGAGACACATGGGCAAAGTAGACTGAAGAGGGAGGTAGGCGATGTTACTGATCGGTGAGAACCTGAATGTGATCAACCGGATCATCGGGAAGGCTTTCAAGGAAAAGGACCCCGGCCCGATTGCCGAAGAAGCGAAGAGACAGAAGGCGAAAGGAATGGATTGGATCGACATCAACCTGGGTCCCGCAAGAAAGGGCGGGGCCGAGCTGATGGAGTTCGTGGTGAAAACCGTGCAGGAAGCCATCGGCGACACCCCTCCCCTTTGCCTGGATACGTCCAACGTCGAAGCCATGGAGGCGGGACTCTCTGCCCACAAGGGCAAGGCCATCATCAACTCCATCATGTGCCGGCCCGAGCGGTACGAGAAAATGATCCCGCTTGCCGTCAAGCACAAGGCGAACATGATCGCCCTGATGTGGGGACCGGAAGGCCTGCCCCGGGACGAGAACGAGAGGGGTGCCCTGGCCGCTGAATTGATCTATGCGGCCAATGAGGCGGGGGTTCCCAACGAGGACATCTTTGTAGACGGGATCGTGACGCCGGTGAACATTCAGCAGCCTCAGCTCATGAGCCTGCTGGCTTTCCAGGAAATGCTTCAGGACATGTTTCCGGGGATCAAGTCTACGTGCGGTCTTTCCAATATCTCCAACGGTCCCCCGGATCACCTGAGAGGCATCCTGAACCAGACCTACATGGTCATGCTGGAGAGAAAAGGCATGTATTCCTGCATTGCCGACGCCTATGACGACAAGCTCATCGAAATCGCCAGGGGCAAGCGGCCGGACGTGGTCGAAGTCATCCACAAGGTCATGGACGGGGAATCCGTGGACCTGGGTGCTCTGTCCAAGGAACTGCAGGATTATGTGAAGACCGCGAGGGTCATTTTGGGTCACACGCTTTACTCGGATTCGTGGCTGGAACTGTAGCGCGTCCGTTTGATTCCTGTTTGGAAAAAAAATCTCCCCGGGGAAATTCTCCGGGGAGATTTTTTGTGGTATATAGGCATATCCGATCAAGCATTTCGCTTATGCCCATTCAAGGTGAGGCAAGAAACTCATGACGCTTCGAATCACGATCACGGAAGAAAAAGACACGGTGATCATGGCGCCGGCCGGAAGGATCGACAGCTTCTCGATTGAAGAACTCCAGGAAGGCTTTGAACAGGTCAAGGAGACGGGGAAAAGCAACATCATTCTCCTGCTCAGAGACCTCGAGTACATCAACAGCCGAGGGGTAGGAGCCTTCCTCTCCTTCTTCAAGTGGATCAAGGAGGTGGGAGGCGTGGTCAGGCTCGCGGAGGTGCCGCCCAACATCATGGAGCTTCTGAACCTGCTGGGGCTCGAAGGCCTTGCCAGGGTCTATCCCACGCTGCCGAGGGCTGTAGAGAATTCCGGCGTCGAGATCCGTACCAAGGAAGTGTATGCCGGATCAGGGGAGGCCGAAGAGGGTGACTTCGAGGCCGGCCCTGCAGCGGAAAAGGGCAGGATGCCCTACATCCTCGCCGGGGCCGGGATCGTGATCGCGGCGATTCTTGTTTATCTCTTCTTGCAACCCGCCAGGCGGGCGCCGGGGCCGGAAAGTGCCCTGTCCTCCAAGTTGGACCTCCTGGAACGGAGGCTCGTTCAGCTTGAGGGCCGAGGCAGGGCGCCTTCCCCATGGGATGAAAAGGCGGAAAGCTTGTCCAAGAACCTTTCCGAGCGCATGGGCCGGATCGAAAAGGACCTGGCCCAATTAAAGGCCGAGGTGGAGTCGGCGAACAAGAAGGCTGAAACAGCTCCTGCTCCGAAAAAAGCGCAGGAACAGCCGAAGCAGGCATCTTACCACGTGGTCTCCAAAGGCGAGACCCTCTATCGCATCGCCCTCCGGTACAACATGACGGTCGAGGAGGTGCGCCGCGCAAACAACCTGAAACCGGATCAACCCATTTTTATTGGTCAGAGACTGCTCGTCAAGGCCCCATGAAACTCCCTGCAGCAAGGATCCTGCGGAGTTTCATGAAGAGAAGGGACGGAGCCGGGAAAGGTGGGCAGGCTCCGCGATCTCGACGCGCTTGCCTTCCAGGATTGCCGCGGGCACGGCAAGCACCATGGACCTCGCATAAGCCTCATCTCCGGTGATCGCTTCAACCGCCGAGACCGCTTCGGACAGGACAGGAGGACGACGGTCCCGGGAGTGGGCATCACTGGCGATGATGTGCACCAGCCTATTCTTCACGATTTCCGCCGCGCAACGCCTGATCATCTCTCCAAAGCCGCCTGTGAGGCTCATGGCCGTGACTTGACTCAAGGCACCCACGGAGACGAGGTCATGGAGGACCTGGAGGTCGCGGAGAATCACCGGGTTGCGCTCGGGGTGCGTAATGATCGGAGTGATCCCGTTCAGTTTCAGAGCAAAGATCTCGTCCCTGACGCCCGGCGGGATCGTCTGAGCGGGAAGCTCCAACAGAAGGTATTTTCCGGCGTTGTTGATGGTCACCGCCTCCCCTTTTTCGATAAGGCTCACCATGGCCGGGCAGAGGTGGACATCGCCTCCGGGGATCAGCTTGAGAGGGATGCCTCGTTCCGAGAAAATGGATTGCAGGGACGCGACCCGTTCAAGGGTGGGACCAAGGGGGTTGTGGTACATTCCGTCGAGACCGTGAGGCGTGGCAACCACCGTGTGAATGCCGTCCTGCACGGCTTGATCAGCCATGGCAAGGCTTTCTTCCAAGGACCGGGGTCCATCGTCGACACAGGGCAGGATATGGCAGTGAAGATCGATCAATGATCAGATCTCGTCTCCGTAGCTCGTCTTGGTCCTTTTCTGCCTGCGCATCTTCTTTTTTCTCTGCCCGTCTTCGCCGTAGTAGTAATAGTAGTACTGATAATAGTAGTACCCGTCCCTTTCCATGTCTACGCCGTTGAGCACGGCGCCTAGAATGTGGCTGTTCACGGCGTGCAGTTGGTTCACCCCGTTCTTGACGATCTCTCTGGGCGTGGCGCCGGCGCGAACCACGATGACCGCGCCGTCCGCAAGTCTTCCCAGGACGACCGCATCGGTGACCGCGGTGATGGGAGGCGAATCGATGATAATCCGCTGGTAGGCCTTGCGAAGCAGCTCCAGGAGCTTTGTCATGCGGGTCGATCCCAGGATCTCGGAAGGATTGGGAGGGATGGGACCGCAGGGGATGATGTCGAGGTTCTGAATCTGGGTCGACATGACAGCGTCTTTCACGTCACAGGTCCCGACGAGCACGTTGGACATGCCTTTTTCCCTGGAAACGCCCAGGACCCGGTGCACGCTCGGTTTTCGCATGTCGCAATCGAGAAGCACGACCTTGGTGCCCGACTGGGCCATGGTGACTGCTAAATTAAGAGCCGTGCTGGTTTTCCCCTCCTGCGGCGCCGCGCTGCTGACCAGAATGACTTGAGGCTGGTTCTCCGCAGAGGAAAAAAGGATACCGGTTCGAATTCCCCGGTAAGCTTCGCTGGCCGTGGATTTGGGGGAGTGCAGGGTGACGAGCTCGGGCCCCCTGTTTTCTTCCGGATGGCCGTTTTCTGCAAAGGCCATGGCAGGGACAGGGCCGAGATAAGGAATGCCGAGATGCCTTTTGATGTCTTCGGGAAGCTTGATGGTGTTGTCGAGATACTCGAAGAAAAAGGCCAGGCCCGTTCCGGCGAGGAGCCCCACGAGGACGGCCAGGAGAATGTTGAGTTTCTTTTTCGGCCTCACGGGGTGCAGGGGCACCTCGGCCTGATCAATGATCCGGATGTTGCCGGTCTTCATGTCTTCGGTGAGAGAGGCTTCTTTGAAGCGCTTGATCAGCAGCTCGTACATCTGGCTTGCACTCTCAGCCTCCCGCCGCAAAACGGTGTACTCGATGGCCTTCTGATTGAGTTCAAGGGACTCCTTTTTCTGCTTGTCGAGCGCCGACTTCAAGGAGTTCTCTCTTGCCTGCGCCACCTTGTATTCGCTGCGAAGGGAGTTGATGACCCGGTTCACTTCCTGCCCTTTCCGCTTCTGCAAGGTCCTGAGTTCGGACTCGATGGCCACCATCTGGGGGTGGTTCTCACCATACTTCTTCGAGAGCTCCGACATGCGCTTGTAGAGCTCCACTTCCATGGACTTGATCTGGCGGATGAGCTCGTTGTTGAGCACCTCGGGGATGGAATCCAGCATGTCGGGCGTAGCCGTGAGGGCCAGGGCCTGCTGATAACGGGTTTCGGCCTCGACCCGTTTTGATTCCGCCTCGACGACCTGGGCGTTGAGCTGGGCCAGTTTCTGAGCCGTCACCTTCTCGACGTCGCTGGAAAAATCCGTGATGATATCGTGTTTTTCTTTGTATTGGAGCAGTGCCTGCTCCGCCCTGTCCACCTTCTTGCGTTCTTCTTCGATGCGCGTGTTGAGCCACCGCACCGCGTCCTGAACCGCTTTGAGTTTGGTCTCCAGGTTCTTGTCCATGTAGGCTGCGGCCAGGGTGTTGGCGATCTTCGCGGCAAGGGCCGGATCTTTCGCCTCAAAGCTCACATCCACGAGGCGGCTGTTGCGGATGGGGTTAACCCCGATCCGGCTGATGAATTCAGAGACGAGCTCAACGTCCTTTTCCTGCTCGTCCCCTTGGGCAAGGGGCTTCTCCGTTCTCACCAGGGAAGCCATCGCCTCCTTCCACGAACCGAGAGTTTTCCGGATCGATCGTTTCAGGTTGGACAGGAGATCATCCTTGGGTTTCGGAGAGAACTCTTCGCTTTGATCCAGCGTCAGGCGCCGGATCACGTCCCGGGCGACATTGCGGCTTTCAATGATTTTGTACTGGGTCTGGTAGTAATCGGTGCCCGAGGCATCCACGGCCATGACTTCCTGGATGGAAACGACGTTCGGGTTTTCCTTGTCGATGATGAGGCGGGCCGTGGCCTGGTATATGGGCGTTGCAGTGAAGGCATGGATGGTCACGGTGATCACCATGATGGCGAACACCGTGATGACGGTCCATTTGCGCTTGGCAAGGACACGAAGATAGTCACGGAGATCGATCGGCTCTTTTTGATGCTCTTCCATCAAAAGAAGCTCTCCGGCACGACGACGATGTCATTGGGCTGGATGGTCACATCCTGGATCTTCTTACCCGCGTCGGTGATCGCGTCGACTTTCACCTCGATGATCTTCTCGGCGCCCTCTTCCACCCGGATGATACGGGTGCGGTTGCGGGCTGCAATGGGTGTGAAACCCCCGGCCATGCTGATCGCCTCCACGAGAGAGATTTCCCTGTCCGTGATGGCGTAAGAGCCGGGTTCCTTAACCTGGCCGATGATGTAAAAGTGCTCCGCAGGGGGCACGTAAAGAACGTCCTTGTCTGCGAGGAAGAGGTTGGAGATCTGGTCCCTGCCCTTCAGGAGCGACTGCAAGTCGAAGTGGATGACGATTTTCCGTTCTTTGGCCGTGTTCGGATTTTCCGTGCGAACGATCATGCCCTTCTTGCCGGCTTTCTGGAAATCGATCCCCTCCGCTTTGGAAACGGCGTCCAGCACCCTTTCCTGGGCCTGAAGCGCATAACTTCCCGGGGTTTTTACGGCGCCGAGGACCAGGAACTTCTTGCTCTTGTAGTCGGTCACCATCACGGAAACGTGGGCGTCTAAGAGATAGCGGCCTTCGGCAAGCTTGAGGGAAATCAGCTTCTCCATCTCCGAGGTGGTGAGACCGTCCACTTTCACCCTCCCGATCAGGGGAAAAGAAATGTACCCGTCCGCAGACACCCTGACAGCCTCCCTGGACAGGTCCTTCTCTTCGTACACGGTCACGCTGAGCACGTCATACCCGCCCACCCGGTAGTCCTGCGCTCCCTTCACCCCTTCAGGATGTTTCATGAGGTATTCCGTTACATTGAAGTGGGGCGTCTCTTCCAGAACCGCGGAGATGGTGGGATCGACGCTTTCCCGGCCTCTTGCCCTTTTGAACTCCTCGAGTTTGGCCAGATCCTCCTGCTTCAAGCCTCCCATCTCGCCTTCCTGCACGGCAGTGACTTTTACCACCTCGCCCGAGTCCGTGACGCATGCCCCGACAAGGATGAAGGCAAGCAGGAGCAAGAAACATCGCAGCATTTTCATGAGCCGGCCTTTCTCTTCCTGAAATCCGAGTCCATCAACATTGAATATTGTTCATTATCCGGGTTGAAATTTCAAGATCAATCTGTCGGGACGACAGGATCACGACCGGGAGGTCGCTCCTACACAGAGATGACATGTCGGCAAAAACGGAGCGTCAATACTATTTCGAGACGGTTAATAAGATCCCTCACCTGCCTTAAAGCGGGGTTCGGGATGACGCGTCGCGTCGGATTTCTCGGCTGCCGCCTCGAAATGCCGTTGCGACTCGATCTCTCCCTGCTAGTAAACCGCTCTCAAAGAAACCATGAAGCGGTTGTCCTTGTAATTGTCTTCCGGATAATTCGAATCCTGTTTCAGGTAGCTGTAAGCGACCCCTCCGCTCAGCCAGGCAAGGATCCTGTAATTGATCCCGACGCTGAAGAGGTAATTATCCGACTCTTTCTCCGGATTCACGGGAACATTGTAGTCATATTGAGCATAAGCCGCCTTGGCTGTGAGGGTGAACCTCGTGAGGAAGACCTGGGCCAGCCCCAAGGCTATGCCTGTATCCGTGTAGTACTGGTTCGTGTTGGAGCCCGTGTCTCTCAGGGCCCTGATCAGGTCAAGGGACAGGGTGGTGGCCGATGTGGCGAAGTAGTTGATTCTCGTTTCTGCAACCCAGGTATTCTTGTCCTCGAATCTATTTCCGAAGGAATCGAACTCGTTGTCGTATTCCCTCCAGTAATATCCCACGTTAAACTCACCGGAAAACTTGGCGCCTGAATCCCACGTGAGGCCGGCACTGACCTGGTTGTAAGAGAAATCAGCATCGTTTTCCTCGGTCACACCGCTCGAGGGCAGCGCGCCGTAGTAGTCTCGGTTCCCGGAAAAGTACCGGATGAAACCCCAGGTTTTGGGCGCCACGCGCACTTCAAAACCGCCGCCGTAGTTGTTCATTTTGTAGTTCTGGGTGAAGTCGGATTCGAGCTTGTATTTCTGCTTGTAATAGTCGTAATAGGCAAGCACCCTGAACCGATTGCTGAACTCGTACCCCACCCTGCCCAGGAAGTCGTTGTACCACCTCATGGTCTGCGGCACGCCGAGCTTGAACTGGTTGTCGGAACCGAACGGATCCTCTGCGTCCACGTAGACGTTCTTGATGCCTACGATGAGTCCGCCGGGCGCCTGATAGTCCAGGTCGAACAGCCCTTTCTGGTTGTTCCAGTCGTTCTGATCCTCATCGAGGTAGTACGCCCAATCGCCCTCATAACCGAGCTTAATGCTCCCGCGACCTTCCAGGCTGTAATCCAGAAGCAGGCCGGGGACAACATGAAAGATCCAATCCGACGTTACCACCTCTGTCGTGTCGTTGGTCCCGCTGCCGAGGTAGATGTTGTCGTCGTAGACCGCTTCAACCCCGAGGGAAGGAATGACCTTGAGCTTGCCCATGGAAATCCTACCGCCCTGCGCAGCGGCGGTTGTGCAAACACATGCCGTCAGGCTCAGCACCAGGCAGGCAATGACAAATCCCCTTCTCATAAAACAGCTCCTTTCCTAAAAGAACAAAAGGATGCGCATGCGGACCTTTTTCATTACGGCAACGTCGTGGGACTTGCTGCCGATGTCGTCGTCGTTGTGCTCGTTGTGGTCGTCGTTGTCGTCGGAATAGATACGGTTGTCGTTGTCGGTGCCGCCGTCGTGGTGGTCGTCGCGGGCGCGACGGTTGTGGTCGTGGTCGTGGCCCCGGGAACCGTTGTGGTGGCGGGGCCCGTCAACGTGTCCAGCTCGGTCGTCGCCTCTTTGAGATCCTCGTTCACTTTTTGGAGCACGGACTCGAGAGCTTCCTTGGCTTCTTCGCTCAGGTTCTCGTTCCCCAATATTGCCAAAAGGGAAGCCTGCACGGCATCGAGGGCCGCCACTTTTGCTCCGGCTTTGTCCGCATCGGTTCCTGTCGCCTTTGCTTTTTCGGCTTGCTCGAACGCCTTGGTCAGCTTGTCGTACACTTTGTTCTCTTGGGCGTAGCGCCGGGAGTTGGATTCCAGGTTCTTGAAGAACTGCTCCGTCACTTTTTCGATTTTGCCGGAAATTTCTGTGGATCCTTGAATCTCATTCAAATAGGTCATCACGTTGTCAAAGCCGAACTCGGTGATGGTTCCGCGAAGGCCGCAGACGGCCGTGGGAGACTGGAGATAGTTCTTCCTTTTCGAGGTCCCGGACCTGAACCAAAGGGTTCCCACCTGGCAGGTGACCCTGCGAACCACGTTCTTGACCTTAAAAAGCCATCCGGTCTCCTCCTCGGCCTCCTGGACCAGGATGCTGGTGAAGGCTCTCACTTTCATGAGCGCGCCGTCATTGAACGTGATCTGGGCTTCTCCATTCTTGGTCTGCACGCGGTCCCCGTTGTTCAGAGGGAAGCCGACCTGATCGACCTGCTTGAACTCCGTACCTGTCAAGACAATGACGTCCCCTTGGAACTGGGTAATTTGGGCGATAAATGCAGCGCCGGCCGGTGATGGAACAAGGAGAAACATGCCCAGGGACAAAACGACCAGGGTTAGCGGAAACCTGAATCTGGAAACCATAATCAGCCTCCTTCATGAACCAGAAAAATTCGAACCTTCGGAAGGATCCGGGGACTGGCTTTTATGTATAGTAAACCATAGTTTTATATAATATTTCCAAATCAAAGTCAATCTAAATTTGATGGTCCTTGGAAGGCAATACGGTTCGCTTTCCAATCGACCAGCACCCAGTATCTAGTATCACGTCTCATAAGTTCTGTGTCGGTTTTTGGCTATTCAACCTATGCGAAAATCAGATGGATTCTCTAAATTCGAATCTCGAATATCGAAATTCGAAACAAATTCGAATGATTGAAATACGAATGACCAAAACAATGGAAGCGGGCTTGGTTCCTGTTTGTTCTAGATTTTGGACATTGTCGTTTTGGCATTGTTTCGGATTTCGAATTTCGTGCTTCGAATTTCCGTGTCTGCGCGAAGTGGGTCAAATATGGAACTGATTGCAAGATTTCAACTTGCCATATTTAGGTGTAAAATTTCTGAGACACGGCACTAGGATCCAGCACCCAGCCAACCCTTTCCGACCATGAACAGTGCCAGCACCGCTCCGGCTGCAAGCCAGACCCAACGGGTTCGATAAAACCAGTTCTTGCCCTCCGTGACCGTTGTCATCACCTGACATACGGTGGTGTGATGCAATCCTTTCGCATCGTGCTGAAAAAGACAAAAAATGGGATAGGTGGCTCCGGGAAGAGCGTGAAGGTTCACGATGCTGAAGGAGACGGTTTTCCGCTCTCCAGGACCTAAATTGATTTTGCGCCCATTTTCTGAAGAGGCGAACTCCTTGGGAAGGATAAGGGTGGCTGTGAGATTTTTGGACTCGGATTCTGAGTTCTCCAAATAGATCACGGCGGTTCCCTCTTTTCCCACGGTGAAGGGATTTGCCGTGTGGGTTATTCCTCCTTTCGATTCCTGTCCTACGCTGAACGTGGGGCACGAGAGGGCGGAAAAGGGGTAAAGGTTCACGTCGTGGAAGGTGATCATGATGGGTAAAGGATGCGTTCCGTTCTTGATGCTCCCCAGATGATGGTTACTGGAAAAGGTCTTTGATTCATTCACATTCAGGCGAGAGACTTCCGGGAAGGTCACCGGCTCCGAGGGCAAAAGAAATTTCATCTGAACGTGAAACGCGTCTTCATTTCCTTGATTCGTAATCTGGACGATGCTTTTGAGAACATGGTTGTCAACAACCGGTGTGGCTCTTATGCGGATGCTCAGTTTTCCCGCAAAGGCCGGACAGGCGGCGCCTAACAGCATTAGGCACTCGAAGAAAATGCAAACGACCAAAGATCTTTTACGAGACCATCTAAACATCATGTCCCTTCGATTCCTTTTTCACCCCGCTTCCCCTCCCCTGGAGGAGGAGTCATAATCCCTCTACGTCATTGCGAGCGACCGAAGGGAGCGTGGCAATCTCCTTCCGCCTGTTTGTTCTTGGAAGCACGCTCATTGACCAGGAATCCCAAAAGAGCCTGCACGTCCTTTGTGATTTGTTTGTCGGAAGCAAGGCGAATGATCCGGGGAGCTTTGTTCTCAAAATAGGTTTGCTCCCGGGCAAGATCCTCAAGGGCGTATCGTGCCCAAACCGAATAGGGTTCCTCTTGCCGGGCGCTTTCGTAGTGCTTCAAGCTTTCCATGCTCCGGCCAAGGGCCTCGCGAAGCAAAGCGGATCCTGAAGCTTGGTTCCCCTGCTCGAGAAGGGTCAACGCATTTTCCAGGATCTCCTTTCTTCCGTGCTTTCCTGCCCGTGCGATCTTGACATGAGCCTCCGCGACATAACGGCTGTAGGGATATTCCTGCAAGATGAGGCGGTACAGGCCCTCGGCCTCGTTCCACTCTCCGAGTCTTTCATAGGACATGGCTGTAAAGAGGATGCAATTCATCACGTCCTGGTGATCGTATCGCCCTCTCTCGCTCACCATGGGCTCCATGGTCTGAACGGCTTTGGTGAAAGAGGCCTTTGCGGCTTCGTGTTTTCCCAAGTCCGACCACTCATTGCCCCGCTGGTAGGCCTTGTACCCATTCACGTAGGTTCTCACCGGGAGGTTCCTGAGCATGGCCCCACCGATGATCAAAGCCACAGAAAACGTAATCACCACAAGCATGAGAGCACGACGCAGCAAGATGAGAGTCGGCTCCTTAAAGACTCTCCCCTGCCCTGTTTCTCCGCCCTTTGCGAAAGGGGTCCCTTCTTTCTCTCCCCTCTCTGGAAAAGAGGCCCCCCGATTCTCTCCGCCCTGTGGAAAAGGGGCATCCCGCATCTCTCCGCCCTGTGGAAAAGGGGCATCCCGCATCTCTCCGCCCTGTGGAAAAGGGGCATCCCGCATCTCTCCGCCCTGTGGAAAAGGGGCCCCCCGCATCTCTCCGCCCTGTGGAAAAGGGGCCCCCCGCATCTCTCCGCCCTGTGGAAAAGGGGCATCCCGCTTCTTTCCCCCCTTTTCTAAAGGGGGGACCAAGGGGGGATTTCCTCCATGCCTCTTCCGCCTCCTTATCCCCCCCACGATCTTCGCCGCCAGAATGAAAATCAAGGTCCCGATCGTAATCCCAGTCCCGAGATAGTCCCAGGCGGTCCAACCATAGGTGAGCGTCACCCGTTCCCGGCGGGGAACAACCATCATCAGATGGGGGCTGACCGGGTAGACACCGTGGGCGCCCTCGGCTTTCCAATGAGGGAGATAGGATGCTTTGATGAGGTGGGGCACGCCGACCTTGTTGGTTGTGAACTCAATCCTGAAGGGTTTCAAGCGGGCTTCGATGTTGAGGCCCCGTCGATCGAGGACCTCTTTCCGAAAAGATTCCATATTGTTCGTGTTGGAAGCACCATGGGCGAACAGAGAACGGTCCTCCGGGTCCTTCACGTAGCTTTGGGGCACCATGAGGATGTCCAGAAATTTTCCCTCCTTGTACCACTGAACGAAAGCGTCGACCCATTTCTCCCCCTCGTAAAGGACCGGCCTTACGGCCGGCACATCGACGTATTGACCCGAGGAACCGGCGCAGCGGAAAAGCGATAGAGGACCGAAGTCTTTCTCCTTATAGAAGTGCGGCGATGAAAGGAGGGCGTGCTTCGCCTCATCACTGATAGCAATCAGTTGCGAGAGATTGTAGAGGTCGAAGTAGGCGGGAAGCCTGTCAGGACTGAGTTTGGAAAGAATATAGGACCTGGGGGTCTTGATGTCCCGGGAGTAAGCCGTCTGGAGAAACGCCATGAACCTCGACGCTATGGAAGAAGCATAATGGATCCCTTCCATGGTCTGTCTTCCGGAGAAAAATGGCAAGGACTCAAAGACCCGGTCCCCTCCGTACCGGCCGTAAAGGCTGGATTTTTCATAGGCAACCCGTGGAGCATTGAGGGGATCGGCGTCTGTCAAATAGTCGTTGAGGCGTTTGAATTCCTCGTACCCGGGCATGGATTCATAGCCTTTGGCATTGAAGCGGTACCAGGTATCGGCTTTGTGGGCGCTGAACACAACCACGAGGATGGAGAGATAAGAGACCATGACCGCCCAGCCGACCTTGATTCCTCCACCTGACGGAGAGATCACGGGCTCGAGAAAATCGGCAAAAAGGATGAGCATGAGAACGAAAAGAAGGGGCGGCAGGAAGCGGATGTCAGGGACCTCCAGGAAGTGAGCGGAGAAGTAACCGACCAGGCAGGCAAAGGCAAGAGCGAGAAGCATTCTGAACCGCCGAGTTTCCTTCTTGTTTGAGGCCCGCAGCGCCCTCGATGCTCGACGAAGGGCGAGAAGGATCGCAATTACCAGGATAGGCATGACAACGGCAAAGGTTGATCCCCTGATCCAGAAACCTTTGAGGGCCGGGTCTGAGCATACCACCCAATAAAGGCCCAGGGAGCCGAGGACAAGGATCAGGAAAAGGGAGATTTGTGCTACCCAATGGGTGAACGCCTGAAACCGGTCGCGTTTTTTGGCCGTGAACCCAAGTCCTAGCACCACCCCAGCAGCAGCAAGGGCCGCAGGGACGGATATGGAGGCCAGGCGAAGAGCCCGATCAAGCCCCACCGGTGAGGCGGAGAGAGCGGTTGTTTCAAGTCCTGCGTCCCAGAGTCCGGGACCGAGGGTCAGATAACTCAGGGCAAGGTAAAGCAAGGAGAAGGTGAGAAGCCCGGAAAAAGCGAGGACCGGCAGGTCCCATCCGTGCCACGGCGAGGACGCCGATTTCTCGTGCCCGAGGGCGGCGTTTGAAAGGCTGGGACCGATGAAGAGAAGGAGCAGCAAGATCCCCATGAAGGTGTAGCGCCAGCTCACAAAGGGTTGCCAGATCATGTAAACGGGTGTGGTGTAAGGATCGCGGAAAACCGCCAGAGGCACAATCCAGAAGGCCATGAGGCCGAAGGCCGTGAGGCCCACTTTCAGGAGGAATCGCACGTTGCCCTTTTCGATCAGCCAGTACACGAGGAGCGACGCGGCGGGAATGAAGACAAAGAGATGGGACAGTCCGATGAAGGCCAGGAGGACTCCGTTTTTGACGGCGCCCTCTTCCCTTGTGACTCCCCTGTAAAGAGAGCCGATGAAATAAACGAATATCGCAAAGGCCAGCATGTAGCAAAACTCGCCGGTCAAAGTGCTCAGGGCATTGCCCCCGAACATGGTGTAGGATTCGTTGAACAGGAAGAGCATGGCTCCGCTTGCGCCGATCACGGGCACGGGAAATCGATAGTCCATCTGGCGGAGGCTGAAATAGGTCATGAGAGGGAGAAGAAACATGCCGGCGACCATGGCGACCTTGAGGGTGACGGCAAGAGGAATATGAAGGAGATAGGCGGGTAGAACGGCGAGGAGAAAGGGTGGAATGAAATAAAAGGTGAAATTGGGGTATCCGCAAAAGTTTCCCCAGTCCCAGCCCGTCAACCGGCCCTGGGGCAAGAGGACGCTCAGCATGTGATCCGCCATGCCGTACCAGCTTGCCGTATCCCCGCCCGTCACGATGGTGTCATAGAACAGGTAGCGGACATCAAAGTAAACGGCCATGAAGACTTCGAAGCCGAGGAGGATGACGAAGTCCGTGACCCTGGAGGCTGTGAGATGGTGTTTCAACGTTTTGCAGCTTGACATTTCCCAACCCGGCTTCCCCTTCCTTGACAGAGGGTGTCGCAACCACGGGCTGGTCGGATTTTGTCATTTCGACCGCAGGGAGAAATCTGATAACAAGGGAGGGGCAAGGGAAGGGTGAATGGCCCCATGATCAACGCGAAAGGCCCAATGCCAAGTGCATTCTTGTTTGCTCCCTGCTCCGCGCTCCCTGCTTTTCTCACGAACTCATGAACTCACAACCTCATCGCTTCTTGTTTGCTCCCTGCTCCCCGCTCTCCACCTCAACTTCACCACATCCCAGAACATCATCGGTGCATCCAGGCTGATTCGCACCTTGGAATGGTGTCTCTCGACCAGGGTCACGGGGATTTTACATACTCTGAGGCCAAGGCCTCGAGCCAGGACGAGCACCTCTACATCAAAGGCATATCCCTTGATCGTTGAAAGGGAAAACAGCTTTTCTGCAGCCTCAGCCGTAAAGCCTTTGAAGCCGCACTGGGTGTCTTTCATGTCCACGTTCAGCATCAGGCGGACCATGACCGAGAAGATCTTGCTCGCTGCTCTACGAGCCAGGGTCTGCCCGGATCGATCAGCAGAGCGAGGGTGATCCCGCGCCCCTGCAACCACATCGCAGGGTGTGGTGCGAAAAACATGCAGGGCATCGAGAATGGCCATGAGGTCGTATGGGAGGTCCGAATCGGTGAAAAACCGGTACTGCCCCTGGGCCGCGAGCATGCCTGTTTTGACGGCGAATCCTTTTCCCCGGTTTTGATCGGATGCGACAACCCTGACGTGCGAATTGGGAAAGGAGGTGGCGATCTGTCTGGTCTGATCCTTGCTCCCGTCATCCACGAAGACCATTTCATAGGTCTCGAAATGCTCCTCGCAGAAAGCGGATAGGCTCTCGAGGCCGGCCAGGATTCTCTTTTCCTCGTTGTATCCGGGAATGATGATGGAAATGAATTCGGTAGTCTGCGACATAAGGTCGAGGAGCTCTTAAGTTCAGAAGTTCATGAGCAACAGATTCTCATCGCTCGTACTATTTACTCTTCGCTCCCTGCTCCGCGCTCCCCTCATGAACTGGTTCTCTATTGTCCCAATATCCTCTTTATAAACTCCACATCCGGGTAATGGACCCACACATTTGCTTTCATGTACTTCGCCATTCTTTCTTTGTCCTTGCCGGTTTCAATGGATAGGTTCTTCAGGTAGTGCCATCGGGCCTTGGCCAGGGCCACTTCCCAGAGTGGGTTTCCCGGATACACGGTCTTGGAGCGCATGAGCCAGTAGTCCCCCATCATTACATGGAGATAAGGATTGTTGGATCCGGCAAAATAGGCGGCCCTTTCCATGGACAGATCCGCTGCGGGCATCCAGCGCTGCTCGGCATCCGGCTCACCCCAGAGGGTCGTGTACTCCCATCCCAGCGAGAGGTGGTACTCTTCCACCAGGGGATTGAGCCACACGGCTTTTTCCAACGTGCCAAGGATCTCCCTTTGGAGTTCTTTCGGATCCCGTGATGACCCATCGTTTCCGGTGATTCCTGCGTTCCTGGATTCCTTCAAGTGAAGGCTCATTTCGTGCCGGAGTGTCGCATCGGAAGGGTTCCAAGCACCTGCCTTTCTCATCGCCTCGATCGAACCGGGCTCCCCTTGTCTTGACAGAATCTTCGCCCTTTGGAGATAGGCTTCGGCAACAAAATGCCGCCCTGTTGAAACGACGCACAGGACAAAGAGGACCAGCAGGGGAAAGAACACAAGAGCTCCCTTTCCGAACAGAGGCCGTCTGAGGAAGGAATAGAGGCTCTTGTCCCAACCGTGATGTCTTTCCAGGTACAGGGCCGACTGACCGACAGACATGACGGCGAGCAGCATGAGACAGTTGGTCACGTAATGAAGATTGAAATCCGAGTAGGAATGGATGCCTATGGCTGCAAGGGCCGCTAAAGGTCCCACACCCAGACAGACCGCATAAGGATCATGCCTGCCCTTCCACAGTCTTGCAGTTCTGTACAGGTAGTAGAGGAAACCCAGGCCAAGGAGAACAAAGCCGATGATACCCGCCTCTGCCAGGAACTCGGCGAAGTCATTGTGGGCATGGTCTATGAATGTCTTGGTGTCTTCCGGAGCCTGGTATTTGGGGTAGGCATACCTGAAATTTCCCACACCGACGCCGGTGAGCGGATAGTCTTCAAAGAGTTGAAGGGCCTGTTGGGCGTACCTTGCCCTGACTTCGAAGCTGATGTCGAAGGTTCGGAATCTTTCAAGGGGCCTCTCCACGCCCATGCGGAGGGCATAGGCGCAAAGGACGACGAAAAACAAAAGCACGATCAGGCCTTTTCTGCGATGTCCTTTCCTCAGCATGAACAAGAGACCGGCACACAGGAGACCTCCGGCGGCTCCGAGCATTCCTCCTCTCGACGCGGAGAAAACAAGCCCCAGCCCCATCACCACAGCGGAAAACAAGACAACGAGCCTCTTGCTGAACCGCTCTTCACCGAAAAGACGGCCCGACAACCTCACCCGAAAGCTCCTGTGTCGAGAGAAGTTGGACGTTTTCTTCTTGGTTTCCGAAGTGGCCGCGACATAGGCAATGGCCAGCATGATGATGATCTCCAACAGGCCTGCGAAGTGGTTGCGGTTTACATAGGTGCCTGTCACATCTCCGCGGTAGGCCGTCTTCCTCACCCACCAGATGTGCTCGTTGCCGGAAAAAGTCTGAATCATGCCATACAGGGCTTCGAAGGAGCCGAGAAACAGGATGCAAAGCACGGCGGTTCCGATTCTTTGCCTCGAATTCAGCAACTGGCTGAAACCCAGGAAGAACAGGCCATAGACCGTCAAGCGATCCAGGGACATGCGAACAGGGAGGGTGTAAGGGGCGAGCGTGAACCAGGCATGGTTCGAACCGTCGCCGCCGACCGTCGAAGCAGGCAGGGATTTCTCTCCCACCACCCACGCTTCAGGGGAAAGCAGCTTAAGGATCGATGGAGGTAAAGGGAGGATCTGGAAAAGGAGGAAAAGGAACAGGAGAAGAAAAGTTACGTTGAGGGGCGTGATGAGGGCTTGAAACTGGAGGGACTTGGTTTTGGGGTCCCGGTGGACGTTTTTGAGCAGGACCAGAAGGCTTGCGAGCAGCACACCGAGGGTAATGAATGTGTACCCGTAGACGCCCACGCCGCCGAAAAGCAGCGGCCCCGTGCAAAGCACGAAAAGATATATGCCAAAAGCCGTTTTCTCCAAGAGGAACGATCTGCTATTGCTGGAATCCCAAGCCTTCGCTAGGATCTCCAACCCAAACACCCTCTCCCCTTCCCCCGGCCCTATCCGCAATTAGGCTGTGTCGCAATCCCCTTTTGGTCATTGCGAGCGACCGAAGAGAGCGTGGCAATCCAGTACTGAACTCTGTTAGATCTTTCCGGCTCGTGGATGGACGACAGGGAGGCAAAGGAGATTGTCGCTGACATAAAGCGAGCCCGTAAGAACTCGCGTAAGCTTGCGGAGGGATAAAAGGCCTGAGGCTCACGAACTGGTCCGTCTACCCTGAATCATCCACCTCCCTTGCCGCGCCGTAGCCCTCCATTAAATTCCCTTGACCGAAATAATTATGGCCGTTAAAATGACCATCACGATCGAGGAGGGTCATCATGCAACAAATTCAGGATTTTATCCCGGTCACAAAGGCTAAGACCGCTTTGCTCGACCTGATCCGAAGACTCAAGAATTCGGACGAGGCCATAGCCATCACCAAGAATGGCGTTCCGGAGGCGGTTCTTATGAGCATGAAAAAGTTTGAGGGCCTCTTGGAGACATTGGACATTCTTTCAGATGAGAAAGCCATGTCATCCATAAGGAAATCGATTCAAGAGGCTCAGAAGGGGGCGTGGGTCGAGCTTGATGAGGTGTTTGCAAAATGAGAAAAGGCCTGCGAATCAGGCTCACGAAGGAGGCGGGAACACTCATTTCCAAGCTTCACCCGGAAACCAAGAAACTTATCAAAACAGCGATCAAGGAGCTCCAGGCCAAGCCCCATGCAGGTCACGACCTAGAGGAAGAGCTTTCCGGCTTCAAATCGTTTAGGGTGAAGAGGTATCGAATTGTTTATAAGATCAATGAAGATCAGGGCTCATTGGACATCTACTATGCCGGCCACCGAAGAGATGTTTACGAGCAATTCCGACTGATGCTGGCAAAGCTGTCTTGATCTCCCTTGCCGCACGGGTTGTTTCAATGTTTCACGCGCTTGGAGAGATAACCCAAAACCTGTTCAACGGTGCGTTCATGGGAAGGTTCGACATTATGCTCGTCACTGATGTGCTTATGATGCGGAAAGGTCTCTATGTCCCAATCCGGCGCATTGTCCCACCGAATGAGTAATTTACCGTGCTCGTCTTGCCAGTGATAGGAGTATTTACGTTTCTCGGCACCTAAGACCGTTTCTCGAACCAGAGTTTGGAGTGGTCAACCAGTTCGATCTCCGCTCTTAACCTTAAGATATGACCAACTTGCTCCAGCTTGGTGATTCTGTAGGAGAGAATAATGCTGGAATACTTTCTAAGTACCCTGAGCACTTCCAAGCTCCCTTATTTTCTCATCCCACCACCTAAGGGCCCTTAGCGAGAACTCCCAATCCTCAGCATCCTCTTCCTTTTGAAAGTCTTCGTCGCCCTTCTTACCGTGAACAAGGGCATCAAACTCCTCAAACTTCATGTGGTACTTCTTCTCGAAAAAATCGATTTCAGCCTTATACTGATCTTGCCTGGACAAGGCCAAAATCAAAGCCCAATCGCGCATGAAGTCATCTGAGGATTGATACCCCTCTTTAAGAAGCACCTCTTTGACGACATCTTTTCTTTTCATTGGGATCACCTCCTTCCCCGCTTTATAGGCCTCTCAACCGTTTGAACCGACAGCCTTCACCATCATAGCAAAAAAACCCGGTGATTATCAATTACGTTTCTGCCATCCCTTGCCACGCCTTAGTCCCCCGAAGGCTGACGTAGGCGGGTGATCTCCCTGGCGCGGCGTAATCTTGGGTGAAGCCGGCTGACCTCCGTTCCTGTTATCCGCAATCCCCCAATTCCAGAATTCAGAATTTCCCCTATCTCCCCTCCCCGCAGAGAACCACCCCCACTGCCCAAAAGAGAGGCTAATGAAGTTGTGGTGACTGGAACCCAACGACCCATTGAGCCGCTGCGCACGGTAGAAACAAATTTGGCTTGAGGATTTCGGAACACACAAACAGAGTGAAGGGCACAGTACATCAGAGCATGGGGCTAAAGCCGGCCTGCTTGAAGTGGGTGTCTGCACTTAAGACAAGGATAATCCGCTTATCTTTCATCACCACAAAAGAAATGCAATCCGTGAGGCCCCACTCCTTGTCAGGCCGTGAAGCATAGAGCTTCAAGGCCCTATCGATTAAAGGTGTATCCAATGGCACCACTTTGAGATTCAGGGTTTTGTAACAACTTTTGATGAACTCCGCAGCTCCTTTGCGATTGATAGATGCCAATGCGTTCCCCACCTCTATTAAGACCGCTTCTGTCGTCCAGACTTCTGGGCTGGACATGACCTGCTTGAAGAGGGCTTTCGCATTTGCGTGGAAATTGTCCCGGCGATTCAACAAAGCTTGGATGAAAAATGTGTCAAGAAATAGGCGTTTCTTGGCGGTCGTCATGATTGCCTTTCATTCCGCTTAGGGGAACCATAAAGGTAATGGTCGTGCTCTTGCGCCCAATCTTCAGGCGCATCAACGGTGCCCGCTAACCGGCCAAGGACTTCCCAGGCATCTGAAAATCCAGCACATTCCTTCTTCTCAGTGACAAGCAAGAGATAGGGCTTATTGGGTTCTAGGTCAACACTTCCCTCAGGGCGGAAAACCTTGCCGTCGAAAACGGCCTCAATAGTCTTTTCCATGGCTAGAGCCTCCTGACGCAATTCACTTTTCGGTCTGTGAACAATTCTAACTGCATAAGCCAAGAAAGGCAACTCCATTGCCGATCCAAATCTATGGAGTTTACCGATCTCTTTTATCTCTGTCCTCCCCTGGCGCGGCGTAATCTTGGGTGAAGCCAACTGACCTCCGTTCCTGTTATCCGCAATCCCCCAATTCCAGAATTCAGAATTTCCCCTATCTTCCCTCCCCGCAGAGAACTACCCCCACGGTCCTGAGAAGAATCATGAAGTCGAGCTTCAGGGACCAGTTGTCGATATATTCAAGGTCAAGCTTCATCCAGTCTTCAAAGGCCACATCGTTTCTGTTTTGACTGGTCTGCCACAGGCAGGTCATGCCGGGTTTCATGGAAAGACGACGCCTCTGCCAGAGGTCGTATTTTTCAACTTCCGAGGGGATTGGAGGTCTCGGACCCACAATGCTCATTTCGCCCTTGACGACATTGAGGAGCTGGGGCAACTCATCCAGGCCGGTCCTTCTGAGGAAAGTCCCGAGATAGGGGATGATCCGGGGGTCTTTCCTGATCTTGAACACAGGACCGTCCGTTTCATTCAAATGCTCGATATCTCGTCTCTTAGCTTCCGCGTCGGACACCATGGTCCGAAACTTGTATACTTTGAATCTTCGTCCGTTCAAACCTGAACGGACCTGGCTGAAAAAAATGGGCCCGGAGGATGAAACCCTGATAGCAACGGCGATGGCCAAGAGAAGCGGTGAAAGAAGGATTAAAGAAATCCCGGCAATGAGGTAATCGAAGATTGCCTTGAGAAGCAGCTCTCCCTGCTTGTCAGGGCCCGTCGAGAAAGCCATGCTGGGAATGCCGAAGAAATCTTCGAAGTTCACGCTGGCAATGACTGGCCGTGTCATGAGGTGATGGATACGCCAGTCGGGAAGGACACGCACGCTCACGCCCATCTCTCCAGCAATGGCGATATGCTTCTCGGCGTTTTCAATTTCTTTGAGGGGTATGGCAAAAACGAGTTCATCGACCACGTCTTCCCTCAGGATTTTCTCCAGGTGATCCAGGGTCGCGATAACTTCTACCCCATTTTCAACGGTTTTTCCCACATCGTCTTGATTAAGTTCAAGACAACCTTTGATCCTCAAGCCTGATCGCCGGCTGTCGCCGACTGCGGCGATGACGTCCTTTGCCCTGTCCCGGCTTCCGACGATAAGGAGGTTCCGGAAGTGGTAGCCATTCTTCCAGGAACCTTTCTGGACCGAATAGATGATCCACTTGCTGAGAGCGAGCAGCCCAATATCGAGGAAAAAGAAAAGGCCCATCATGATCCGGCTCACATGGGTGATCTTCACGACATACAATGAAAGGATCAGGATGAGCATGGCCGTGGACACGGCTTTGACAATATTCCAAAGGATTTGAGAAAAGGGCTTTTGCTTGAAAGAAAAATAGAGGTCGAAAAAATGAAACGCAACATACCAGATGATGACGGCCATGAGCAGGACAACATAATAGTTCGGCTCCGTGATGAGACCCCTCCAGGGGATTGGAAGGTAATCCCTCTTGATGAAGTAAGCCCCGACAAAGGCTGCTACCGTGAGGCAAATGTCCAGGACCCTGTGTCCCCGAACAATGAGCACGCTGTTATCTTTCAGCATGGATTAGAATCATTCATCAGATGTTCGCCACGAGTTGCCCTTTGCACAACTCTTCAGTTTCTCTTGGATACCTGTCTCAGGGCTTTATCCCGCCCCAGCATTGAGATGACACTGCTCCAGGTTCAAATATGGCTGGAGCAAATCGAGGCAAATGGCGACAGCGTATCAGGATGCTTTTCGCGCTTTCTCTCTAGCGATCTGAAGGTACACTAACTTGAGGAACCTCATATCTTCAATCAAATACCGCCGCCAGAGCCGCCGGGGCTCTAGAAGTAATCGCCAAAACCATTCCATGCCTATTTTGTGCATGAAGAGAGGAGCGCGTCTTTTTTCACCTGCAAGGATATCAAAAGACCCGCCTACGCAGAGGGCCGCCTTGATCTTGAGGTGTTTGATGTTGCATTGGATCCAATATTCTTGTTTCGGGGATCCCATTCCAATGAAAAGAAGATCAGGCTTGTTCTGATTGATCAGGTCTACAACCTGCGATTCAGAATGGAAATATCCGTGCTGACTTCCTGCAATTTGAAGGTTTTCGAAAGAAAGCGAAACGCGCTCCACAGCTTTCTTCAAAATTTCAGGCTTCGCGCCAAGAAAAAAGGCCTTGTAACCCTCTTCAGCAGCTAGTCTGCAAAGTGCGAAGAAGAGATCAATGCCCGCGATTCTTTCCTTAAGGGGAAATCGGAGGATTTTAGAAGCCCAAACCAGGGGCATACCGTCCGGTAGAACAAGGCTAGCTTGCCGATAACAGTCCTTGAAGAGGGGATCCTGCTGAAGCCTCATGATGTGGTCTACGTTAGGGGTAAGGATGTAGTGCTTCTTATGCCCTGAAAGGAATGACCGGACGACCTCAACAGCTTCGCTCAATGTGAGACTCGAAATTTCAATACCGAAAAGATGAACGGAACTTATCAGCATTTTCCAGAAGAGCTTTGTGGATCCTCTCACTCGCCTTGCCATCGCCAAATGGGCTCTTAGCTTGAGCCATTCTGAGGTATTCCTGCTCTGAATCCAATAGGTTCTGTGTTTCTTGAACAATTGTGGACCGATCAGTTCCCACCAACTTAGCGGTCTCTGCATCGACGGCTTCCGGCCGTTCTGTTGTATCCCTCAAAACGAGCGTCGGCTTTCCCAAAGCGGGCGCTTCCTCCTGGATTCCTCCGGAATCGGTGAGAATCAGGTAGGCCTTATTCATTAGGTAAACGAATGATTCATAGTCTAAAGGTTCAACAAGATGAATTCGATTCCTGGTCTGAGGGCCACTCAGGGTGGTGTGTACTACCTCTCTTACCTGTGGATTCAAATGCACTGGAAAAACGATATGAACATGGGGGTTAGAGCGAATAATGTCGATCAGGGCATGGCAAATATTCTTGAGAGCCTGTCCGAAATTTTCCCTTCGATGGGCAGTGACCAGGATGATTCGTTTCCCATCAGACGCGTCAAGAAAGGGGAAAAGAGATGTGAAATGCCTATGCCGTGATTCATCCTGTTCAAGTCTCTTGGTCATCATCGAAAGAGAATCTACCACCGTATTTCCGGTGACCCAAATGGACTGCTTAGGTATGCCGTCATGCAATAGATTCTGCTTCGCCCTCTGAGTTGGAGCGAAATGCATGTCTGCTAAAACGGTCAGAAGTCTCCGGTTAATCTCTTCAGGAAACGGTCGGTATTTGTCATGGGTTCTCAGCCCCGCTTCAACATGCGCTACAGGGATTTTCATGTAGAATGCGGCAAGGCTCGCAACAAAGGCGCTAGTGGTGTCCCCCTGGACCAAAACAACCTGAGGTTTCTCTTTAAGAAGAACCGACTCCATCTTCCCTAAACACTGAACTGCACTTTCGAAGAGGGATTGATCTGGTTCCATGATGTCTAGATCGTGATCAGGAGTTATCTCAAGAAGAGCCAAAACAGAATCGACCATTTGCCTGTGTTGCCCAGTAATACAGACTTTAGGGAGAAAATGGTCTGGGTCTGAGTTTAGCTGTCTGAACACAGGGGCCAGCTTGATAGCTTCAGGGCGAGTCCCAAAAGCGAACATGGCCTTGATCATATTCTCATTCACCGCATTCTCTTTTCATTTTTCGACAACAGGAAATTTCCAAGGGCAAGATAATTCAATCCGGAGTTTAGGAATACATCGATAGCGTCTTTAGGCGAGCAAACGATGGGGAAGCCGTGGAGGTTGAAGGAGGTATTTAAGATAATTCCTCTCCCGGTCCGCGTCTGAAAATGTTTTATTAGACGGTGGTAGTCGGAATTCCACTGCCGATATACTACCTGGGGCCGGACGGTGAGGTCATAGGGATGGCACGCCGCTTTGAACTCGCTTATTCTTTCTGTGGAGTCATAGCTCATAATCATGTAGGGCGAAGGGACACGCTTAGGATTGACGATATACTCTCTTTCAGTCTCTTCTAGCAAGGAAGGGGCAAAAGGCATCCAAAAATCGCGGCTCTTGATCATTTCATTGATGACCCTGATCACTGTCAGATCAGACGCATCTGCAAGAATGGATCTGTTGCCAAGCGCCCTGGCGCCGAACTCCATCCGTCCTTTCATTCTGGCGACAATTTTGCCATCGGACAGCATTTCAGCCACATATGACTCAATGTCATCAATGAACTCAAAATGAAATGAAGGGTGTTTACAGGCGTCGATAGCTTCTTGGATTTGGTCATCGCGATAATCAGGTCCCCAGTAGAGATCTTGAACAGGCTTCAGATCAATTACTCTGCTCTGCCGTTTACAAGACTCAGCGTAAACTGCAAAAGCTGCCCCTATCGCATTGGACTCGTCACCACAGGAAGGAAAAACAAACAGGGACTCGAGGTCGGTAAGCTCCGATATCACTTTATTCGCTTTGACGTTCATAAAAACACCGCCGGAAAGAGCCACTTTCTTTATTCCAGTGGCCTTGATGGCGTTTCCAACCCATTCCACAAGAATCTCCTCCGTGAGCTTCTGGATTCCGGCGCACACCCAGTCAAAGCGATGAAGTTCTATGGTTTTCTTGACATAGTCATATGAATTAAACATATGCGGTACGCCCTTCTTCGTTCGCCAAGTCAATCCATCCTTCTCAAATTCAAAAGTTTCTCGAAATCGGGTGTAGCTTTTCTCCATCGCGTCATGAGAAGCATACGGTGCCATTCCCATGAGCTTGTATTCATGCTCATTGGGCATCATGCCCATGGCAAAGGTAACCATGGCATAAAGCATTCCTAAAGAGTGGCTTTCATGTGTCGTTGCAATCTGTTCAAGATCCCCGCTTTTATCCACTATGTTGACCGTAGCGCACAAATCATCGCCTGCACCGTCACAAGTCATCACCAAAACCGGCTCATTCCGGTAGGGACTTCCCCAATAGGCGGCGGAAGCATGACATAAGTGGTGGTCGACAAAAGAGATCTGACTCTCAACGAAACCGGCCTCGGTTGCCTGCTCTACACGTTCTCTTTTCCTGATGCTTCGGTGGAATTTCTTAACCGGCGTTTTCTTGAGTAGCTCTTTCGCGAAACCGGTAGGAGAAGAAGTGCTCTTGAAATACGCCATCAGCTTCTCCTTGGATCGAGGGAACGGGAGGTGCTTTGAACCTATCGACACGGCATCCAAATCATTGGGAGTTAGGCGGTTGCGATCAAGGCATTCTCTTATGGCCAAGTGGGGAAACCCATCATAATTCTTGATCCTGTTCAACCGCTCTTCCTGAATTGCCCAGGTGATCTGACCATCCTCGACAAGAGCTACGGATGAATTGTGACCGTCATGAATACCCAGGATTTTCATATTAGGTTTTCCTTCCGAGACAGCGATTCATAAACACGAATAACTTTCTGTGCCGTTCGACCTAAATCGAGCCCGAGAGAAATGATTCGCTCTCTCCCATCTGTCTCTTCGAAAACAAGCGCTCTCTCTATATTCTCAGCGAATTCTTGAGGGCTGATACTGGATATGAAACAGCCCTTTGTGGGGCCAATGATTTTTCTTACATCACCGACATCGGTAGTGACAATTGGCCGATTACATGCCATGGCCTCCTTGATGGCGGTTGGCGAAGCTTCGTAAGCCGAAGTATGAACGACCACATTTGAAGCGGAGTAATAGAGAGGCATCTCACCATGAGGAATAGCCCCTCCGGTGATGAGGTCGACACCCGTCTGTTTTCTTTTAAGATGTCTAAGCGCCTCGCAGAGGAGGGCGGTTCCTTTGTGGATGTTCCTTGCCGGGTTTGCTGGGAAAAAAAGGTATTTTCGATTTACGTCAAGGCCGAGCTTTTCGCGAGCTTTTTGCCTTGGCAGAGGAAAGAATTTTTTCAAGTCCACCCCGCAAGGGATGATCTCGGTTGTTGATCGGAAGTTCATGCAGCGGGCTACATTGTCGGACACAGGCAAGATCCTATCGGCCAGGCGGGATGCTAGTTTCTTTAGGAGTCGCGAGTAACGCAAGAATTGTCTGAAATCCCTAGCCCTTATCTCAACAGGTCTCGCGACCTCAGCCTCGTGAAACGTCAGGACCGTCCTCGGCTTAGGCCGACCAGGAAAACAGGCGGCAGCGAAAATAAGTAAGCAATAGGAGTGATGGGCATGGACGACGTCGTAGTTTACAAAGGCAAGATTTCTCCTCAGTTTGAACAGCGCCGCGACATATCCTTCCTTGCGGCTTCTGGCATTGATGATGAAGGTCGCCACGTCCAGGCCTGCTTCACGAAGGGAATCCACCTGTTCCTTGACGAAAATCCCGGAATAAGGGTGCGTTTCTGTGGGATACATATTGGTGAGCACAAGAAGTTTCACTGGGGACCGTGGGAAATTGGCTTTTCGTTACCGCGTGCGTTGCAATTTGCCCCATACATTGAAGCTGCCAGCAAAGCCCAAAAATAGAACTGAAAGGCGGTATTCGTGATATAGTTATCCACGGTAGATCCAACCATCCATGCCACGAAAACTGCACCCATGAGAAAAGCCAGATAATCCTGCCTTGCGTCTATCCTAACGGCGAGTCGACGCTTGAGAGACGCGCCGATTCTCGCAAGGAACCAGAGGAAGAACAGAAAACCGATCACCCCCAACTCTAATAGAAAACGCAAATAGTCGTTGTGAGGAGACGCTTGCCATGGGCTGACCAACTCAGCGGTATTGAGCCCGTAGCCAAGCACAGGTCTCTCAGACCAGCGTTCCAAAAGGAGCCTCCAATTCAGGATGCGCCAGGTGAAGGAATTGGTCGTGACCCTGTCTTTAAGGACTTCGCTCAAGGAGGGCATGTGTTTGAGTTCAGCGAGTCTCTTTTGTCCTGTGTCGGTATTGCCGAAACCAATCAGCAAGAGCAAAAGCAAGAAAAACACGGCCAATCTAACCTTGAATTCGAACTCCTTGAGGATCAAAAGAACAAACAGCACGGTTATCATTACAAGTCCGCCGAGCGAGAATGTGTGTAGGAGGGCGGTCAAGAGCACAAGTTGTGCGACAAACCAGGGAAGTCTCCGTCGAGCAAACTTCAGCTTCCAGCCCGCAATGGCCATGAAAAGAACAATATAGAGGGAGAAAGCGTTGGGGTGTGCAAGTGTTCCATAAATCCGATGAACACCCGCCACGATAATTCCTTGGCTTGTCAAAATCTGATAATATCCAAATGCCATGGGGGCGAACAGAGAGAGGAGGCATACGTTCACGAGGTATTCATACCCCTTTTGTTCCGCAAGCCGTGCAGAAAGGAGATAAATGACGAGCAATGAAAAAAGCCTGGTCCATTCTCTCACAGCTATGACCCCATCGGTTCCGAACAGATAGAGAGCCCAAAGGACCCAAAAGATTAAGACCGAGACCCATCCCAAAAAAGAAGATGAAATTTTGCCGTGGATAAGGCCATTCTTTTTGGCAGTGAAAGCAAAATAAAGAAGCCCGGAGACAGCAATGAATATGCTCAGCGCGGCAGAAGTATTGAACTTCAAAGGGCCTGCAGATATAGCGATATCACTGAAAGCGTCGAGGCTGCTTCTTAGGATCAGCAAACCCGGAAAGACCAATTCCATATGTGTAAGAAAGAGGAGAAGGAGCACTATCAAACATGGTATGAGCGAGTAGACGGGGTTAATTGCCAAAGCTAGAGACAAAGCTAAGATCGCGGTCAAAGTCGCTGCGCAGACCTGAGATCTACTTAGAAGCGATCTGGATTCGAGAAAAGACACCAAAGAAAAACCTCATTGTTCGGGTCAAACATTGCGATTCGTTCATGGGCCAGCGCCTGATTCAGGAAAAAGAGAAAAGGTTCAGGTTCATGGATTCAAGAGGTTTTGTATTCTTGCGAATTCCTTATCCAACCGGACGGACCAGGATTCGATCCTAACAGACCCGTTCCACCCGTTCCTCGGCATGGCTAGAGCGGTTTCAATTTTCTGAATGACTTCTTTGGGATCATCCGGGTCGTCCACCAGATATCCCCCATGGGCGGGAACAACCAGGTCGCGCACGCCGTTTCCCCTGTGGCTGCAAACGACAGTCTTTCCTAAAGCGAGGGCCTCAAGGAGGGTGTTCGACAAAGCAGATAAATCATGAAGGGAAAGGAAAACATCAGAGGCGCGGAGATACTTCCAGACCTTTTCCTGAGGCACAGCACCGACGAATTTGACGTAATCGCTTAACCCATCTCTTGCGGCCCGAAATTCAAGCGATGTCCGGTCTCGTCCTTCTCCTACAATAACAAAAAGCCAGGGCTTCTTCATGCATTTAGCCTCTGCAGCGGCGTCAAGGATCCGGTCTGGTCGCTTGAAGTCTTCGAGGCGGCCAATATAAGTCACAATGGTTCGATGGGGTGGAAGATGCAAGGCTTTCCGCACTGTAATGGGAGAAAGGTCATCGATTCCATGTGGTACATCAACCGCATTGCGAAGAACCATGGCCTTTTTCGCGAGTCCGAATTTGGAAAGAACCTTTTCCCCGTGGGTGCCGTCGGCTGTAACAACATAAAGATCAGCATTTACCCATAGCGCAAGACGCTCTGGAATATCCCGCCAAACACATTTGAGGTTCGTAAAATGGTACGGGTGATCTGACAACAGAGAGTCGGCGTGGCAGAAGCCATAAAGTCTTACGATCAGAGGGGAAGATGAAAACACTCGGAGAAATTTGGCGACCGGAGCGGCCATATATCCGTGAGCATAAAGTAGCTGCGGCGAAATTTTTCTGAGAACCGGCCAGAGTCTCATGATGAAAATTGGGATATAGGCAGAGTAAAACTTTCTTCTCCAAAAAACGAAAGAAGAGTTGTTCCTGTCAAAAAAAGAACTATAAATCGGAAGGAAATGAATCCCATCTGCCCTGTAAGGGGCGCTCGGATGGTCAGCAGGGTAGGCGAAGACCACTTTCCATCCTCTTCGGACAAATTCACGGACACACATCGTGAGCGAAGGCATCCCGGCCCGCTTTTCTAGGCTGACTGTAAAAAAAGGCAAGGAAGATACATGAAGCACGGTGGGCATTGCGCTATCCGTTGCTATCGGCAAAGGGGAAACATCTAGTAAATAGAGCTCTCTCTATCAGGCTTGATCTCAGACCTCAGCTTGCATCACGCAAGGTGCTATTGGACAATGCTTTTTCGTAAAGCTTTACAAGACGATTTCCAAAGGCATTCGAGCCGAAAGAAGACAGAGCTATTTGACGAATGTTCTTTGCTGAATAACGGTCTTGATGTAGAGCGACCCAATTGATTTGATTCGCCAGGTCTATGGGGTCATCAATCCTCGCGAATCTTCCTGTGTCCTCATTGACGAAATCTGAAGGCCCGCCACATCGGGTGGTGACAACAGGTTTGCCGGAAGCCATGGCCTCTATCAACACCACACCAAAAGTCTCCATACGGCTTGGTAGCACGAAAATATCGCAATTTGCCATAAATCCCGGGATGCGATCAGGGTGTTGGAGACCATGAAAGGTGCAGCAGGATCCCACACCAAGAGAGTGAGCGAGGTTCACATATTCCTGGAAATGTGTTTCGGAGATATTACTGACTATGTCAAGATGAACGGACAGATTCTTGGCGAGGAGGGCCATCGCCTTCAGAAGGGTATCAATACCTTTATTGTGCCTTTCGTTGATCATTCCGACAAAGAGCAGCCTTAAAGTTGCGCTCCACGTGGGCTCATGTTCATCGTTAGGCTTAAACTTGTCACAATCCACGACATTGGGCACTACATGAACTTGGGTAATCCTTGCAAAAGACCTAATCCGACCGGCTAAGTAAGAACTAACTGCTATAACTCCATCTGCGTTTTTCAGCGCCTTGAGGACGAGGAATCTTTTCACAAAATCTGGCTTCCGCAGATCCGGGAAACTGGAACTGTGTTCCGTGATAAAATAGGGCTTCCTGAAAAAAAGTGAAAGCCAAAGAGCCATAATTCCTGAAGGGTTAGAGACATGGGCATGTAAAATATCCGGGCGACCGTGGTCCGCTATTAGCTTCCTCACAGCCCAGAACGCATGAGGGACGTAAGCAAGGGAATTGAAGACTGGCCATTTTGCCTTGAACACCTGATAGGTATGAAAATTATGCTCTTCTTGAATGTCCAAGAGTTCTCGTTTCGCAAATCGTAGACTTGGATCAGTGAAAACATTCAAGACGGAGATTCGCACGAATTGACTGAGAGCCTTGGCCTGTTCATACACAAAGTGGCCGAACAGAGGATTGAGCCTTGAAGGGAACCAGGAACTCAGAATGAGGACATGGAGTCGCTTGGTATTATTACGTTGAGTTTCCATGATTTTCCGAGAATTAAGGCTAATCAACGTGCATCCGTTTTCTCGTCAAGCATCCCGGTGGATGGGAGGATTGACGTTCCGGGGGTCCAGATGAGCCCGGGTGAGAGTGTCCGCCAAGATGAGCCGGAAGTCTGTAATGTCAGAACGACGAATCAAGAGAAAGTCCGACCAAGATGTCCCGTAAATCATCGCGAAAGATATTCCAAGCACTCCGGACGCTACAGAATATGCCAGTGTTGAGGCCAAGGCGGCGCCGGCGATTCCCCATTTTGGAATGAGAATTAGGTTCAAGAGAAGATTCGTTATCAGGGATAGAAAAGCAGCGAGAGATCCGATCCCTGTTCTGCCTTTACCGGCCAGGTCGGAGCTTAAGATTTTGCCTATGCCTAGGAAAACAACTCCGGGCAAAAGAATAATCAATGGCGTTGTCGCAGGAACGAAATCTGGGCCAAACAGCATGGAGACGATTGATCCGGAAAAAAGAAGAAAGATCAATGAGAGGAAAACGAGAAATAAGAAGGTCATCCTGCACAGTTTGGGTGTAATATGCTTGCTCTGGGTATCTTGGCTTGAGATCTTCGGGAAGAGAACCGTCGCCACCGAACCGGGTATGAGCCATAGCTTTTCAGCGAGCCCAACGGCGATCGTGTAGTAACCAACGGCAGCCATGTCCAGGAAATAGGCGACGAGAAACATATCCAGGCGATAGTTGAGGAACTGGACCAAATTACCAAGGAAGCCCCTCCCCCCGTATAGAAGAGAGGATTTGAGGAGAGGTCGATTTAGCCGAATTCTTGCGGGCGCCAGCTTTCTTACGAAGAAAAAAACGATTAGCGAAACCAAGATCACGCTACTGATATACGCCACAACAGCCCCCAGGAGTCTGTCGTTGAGAAGAGCAAACGAAACTAAGATCAGCAAGAGGTATAGAGAGGCTTGAGAAAAGATCACGATATTAAATTCCAAGAACTTAGCTCTTCCAAGGAGGATTTTTGAGGAAAATGTAGTAAAAAGAAAAAATGGAACAGTGATCATTGCGAAAGACGCATGCCAAAAAGAAATGCCGGTTTCAGAGAGCAGTTCCCTGAGCAAACCTGTCACGCTGAGCCCAAAGAAAAAAAGGATGATGGTTGTGCCCACCACGGCACTGGAAAAATAGGTATTTGAAACGATATCAGACAAATCATATTTCTTGTTGGCCGAAAAATAGACGTTCGCGATGTCTATTCCCAAGGTTCCCAGTAGCCCTGAGGTCGATACGATAAGAAGGATAAGGGCGAAATTTCCCCTCATTTCGGGGCCGAGGAAACGGGCAAGAACTACGGACCCTAGAAATGAAAACAAAAAAGCCAGGATCTGAGTCAAGAATGTGAGAAACCAGTCTTTTCTAAAACTGTTCATGACACGAAGAGTATTAACTCTCCTCCCTCCAGGCAAGAGCATAGAGATCAGATCCAAAGACATACGTTGCCCCGGAAGCAATGAAAATCTTATGGAGTAGCTTTCTCCTGATTGCGCTCATTTCGATCCAAGAGACCCCGGGATTTTGCAACCATACCTTGCTCTTAAGGCCTGAGCTGAAAAGATGGAGCTTCAGCGACAGGATGCTTTGTTCGTTGATGTGCATAATAAAGTTACTGCTGCGCTTAATCTCGGCGATGAAAGGATGTGAAGGAAGAGTTCCTTTTGTCACGAAGTAGAGCAAAGCCTTAATCCAATATCCGTATGTTCTGGCCCATAAATTTGGGGTGGAATGGATAACCAGCAGGCCGGATTGTGTCAGAAGCGTCCCACATTTTCTAAGAATATTCCGAAGTTCTTCCCTCGAAACATGTTCTGCCACATCGAGAAGAAAAATGCGATCAAAACGATTGTCCGGAAAATCAAGGTCAGCGGCGTCGCAACAGATGAAGTCCGTTCTGTGCACGATATCTGCGCAGTGTCTGGCTCGTGTCTCCATAGCAAGGCTGATGGCGTGTCTCGAAAAATCTATGCCAACAGAATAGGCTCCCAGGCATGCGGTTTGAAATACAATTTCTCCCCTTCCACATCCGATGTCCAGGACGTGATGCCCCGGCTTAACCCTAGCTAATTTCAGGGGCAACTCGGTGTATGGATTGGGTCCCAGGCCTTTGGTCTCAAAGTATAGATCCGCGATCTCTTTGCTTCCGACACCTTCCCTATAATAGCTTTCTTGATACAGGTGCCGCATAGACTTCGAGGTTTGACCTTTAATCAGCCTACGAAAATCAGAATAGGTCTTCAGCTTTTGGATTTCTTCAAAGTGTGGCAGGACGTTAGTTTTTTCCATTCCTGGCAGTTGCTAGAAAATATATGGACCTTTCAAGATTCCGTCTGTCGAACCAAAGCGCATTCATCGAGAATCGTTCAACGACCCGAGCGAAATCTTGTTGTTGATTGGGCCGATATCCTAAGATATCAGAAGATGTGCCGAAAAATTTGCCGTAGAGTCCCTTCATTTCAGAAAACACGTTTGCTGGGAATAAAGATTGAAGAATTCCTTTCAAAGGTCTTTTGATGGCGGCATGCCAAAGAGACTTATTTACTCGCTTTCTTTCAATCTCTTCGATCCATGGTTCTCCGCGCAACCCGGATATCTCGACGATGTCAAAGGCTGAACGGAGCGTTTTCAGAAATGCTCTAGCGGTATATTCCCTCATATGCTCCGGGTTGACAGGCTTCTGAAGGGGGTAGAGGCGTAATCTACGATTAGGTGTAGAAAAAATGGCGATGGCTTCCTTTTTGAGAACTCGACCGATCTCGGAGAGAAACAGGGTGGTATTTGATTCCTGAACATGCTCAATAACTTGAAAACAAATAACGATATCGAACGAAGAGCTTGGAAAAGGCAAAGATAAGGCATCCACAGTTTCATATCTAATATTCAGCCTGCCGTACTTTGTTGACGCAATCTGAATGGCATGCTCATTTGAGTCGACGGCGACTATTCTTTGGGCAGAGGTTGCGAGTTCGCTGACTCCATAGCCTGTGTTGCAGCCTATTTCCAGCAGCGCCTTCCCCTGACATAATGGTTTGGCAAATTCATAGGCCTTCAGATGCATCATGTGGAGGAGAAAAGCCGCTGACCATGTGCGATACGCTTCCAGGTTTTCGATGGTTCCGAGTTCTTTAAGGGAAAGAGAGTAATTATAAAACTTCTGTAGGAGACAGCTTTCGGATGGGGACGGTTTCAAAACGTTTTCCATATGGCCATAATGGGCATAGCGATGGTTTCTCTCAGAGTGCCTCAAAACAATGATGGAGCAAGGAAATGGCAGAGCGGGGGATAAAAGAACAGAGATAGGAGTTTTCCGCTTCTTTAGCTTCCGTGATTAGATCAAGAAGACTCTCGGTTAGCGGATGGAAGGAAATCCGGCGAAGGTGCGAGGTTTCCTTAAGACACGGCGATCCTGCAACGTCAGCCATAACGATGAAACACAATTGGCCGGTCGGACAATACCAGTGTTCGCGGTGAAGGCACACATGCGTCTATAGGAATAGCATTTTCTGCCGGCTATGCATTGCCCTGTGTCAACAAAAGGATGTCTATTCTGGAAGAGTCACGAAACCCGGACACCATTTCCGCGCTAGTTGTATAAATCTATGTCCGTTCCATCCTCGGCAAAGGCCGAGCTGATCCTGTTCCATGTGCCTGCCCATTCGTAGAGGCCATAGCCAGGGAAAACAGCGACCAGTTTCTTGTCATAATACCCCATCCCGTCTGCGTCGCTGACACTGATCTTCATCCAACCAGAACCGCTGTTAAATCGGTAGAGTCCAGCGAGGCCAAAATCAACAAAAAGGTCGGGTCCCGCTGCCATCATGGCTTCGCATGCCGCGGTACTGATGCGAGTCCACGAACCGTTCCACCTGTAAAGACCGTACCCGGGAAAATACGCGATCAAGGCGTTATCGTAGAAAGCCATGCCCTCAGCATTGCTCACACTGATCCGCGACCACCCTATTCCGTCGCTATAACGATACAATCCGGTGCTGCCAAAATCGGCAAACAAGTCAACACCCACAGATATCATGTCTTCAGGATTTGCGGAGCTGATCCTGCTCCACCTACCATCCCAGAGATATAGACCTGAAGCACCAAAGCCTACAGCGAGTTTTCCATTATACAAGACCATCTTGTCAGGATTGGCTGAGCTCAATTTCACCCATCCGGTACCATTGTTGTAAAAATATAATCCCAAAGTACCAAAATCAACAAACAGGTCAGGATACGCTCCGAGCATTTTTTCGGGATTGGCTGAGCTCAAAATACTCCAGCCAGTGCCATTATACAGATAGAGGCCGCTCGCTTCAAAATCAACGGCCAGTGATCGCCCGAATAATTGTAAGCCATAGGGGTTCGCTATACTCAGCTTGTTCCATTTGCCGGCCCCATCATAATGGAATAGGCCTAGATCTCCGAAATCGACAGCCAGTTCATCGCCAGGACCGCCGATGGCAATATCCGGAACAGTGACGTCGCTGTCTGCCAAAGCGAATGAGTTGGTCCATTCGGTGAAGGGGGAGTACCGTAAGGAGGTTACGGCAAAACGATACGTGCCAGGACGGACATTGTGGAAAACGAAACTTCCATGATGATCCGTTTCTGCAAATCCGGCGAACTGTTCGTCGGCGCCGACGACCTGGTAAAGGAGGACCGAAGCGCCGAAGAGAGGTTTGTCGTTACCGCCGTCTCTCACGATGCCTTGGATGTCGTAGCCTTCGGTGTCATAGGTGAAATTGACACCGGAAGCAGGAGTCGATGATACAGTCTGGGATGCGACTACGGTCATCAACTCATTAGAGTCGGGGCCTTCAGTGAAAACACTCAGGACCAGGAGGATGCCGCGCCCCCCACGAGCCGCCGTGGGCGGAACAAACAATGTATAGTTGCCGGTTGCAGGGTCGATTTCGGCGATGCTGAGCGGCCCGATGCCGCCAAGATTTTCAGGGGTTATTTCCACATCGTCCAGGAAGGCCAGCAATTCCAGCCTGCCGCTGTGAAGAGCCGAATCAGTCACCGTTCCCGTGATTACTTCTCCGGAGGCTGCGTTGTAAGCAGTCAGTGTTAGAGCACCATAGGTCAAATCGTCATTCACATCCGTGATATTGAGATGATAGGGAACCATGGTGAACCCGGAGTGTTCTTCCAGATTCATCTGATACTGTCCAGCCGGAAGACGGAAAGCAAACTGCTCGCCGGTATCAAATAGTCCCCATCCCATTTCGAACTTTCCGCCATACCAGAACTCGACGTCCTGCATTTCTCCCCCGGTCCCACCGGACAACGAAATCGAACCGGCGACCAAGGCGCCTTTCGGCAGCTTTATGGTTCCCAAATCTTTAGATTGTCCGGGAGGAAGATAGAAACGGTCACGAAACCAAGCCAATCCGGTGCTCACGTCAGGCTTCACGATAAACTGCATCGGTCCTGAAGGCATGCCTTCGAGAGAAAAATGACCGTCGACTCCGGTGAGCACGGAATTGCCTATTTCGGCAGCGTCGTTCCTGACCATGACTTCAACCCCTTCCATCGGGGCGCCAAAGTTGTCGAGCACGATGCCCGAAATGAACTGGAGATCCACATAAACATCATCGAACGTGGCAAAGAGATAACCTTCCTGGGCGGCGCCCGCGAGAATCCTGGAGGACAGTATTCTCACAGGGGTCGACGGTTCGTACACAGGGGTGGCGATATTGTAAGTGTAGGAAGCCGCATCGCATTTGAAGGTCAGGCTTGCTCCAGAGAATTCAATGGAGAGGGTGTGCTCGGTATCAAAGGAAAGATCTGTAACCAGGTCTTGAGAATAGAGCGGGGCAAAGCTTGAGCCGTCGAAGTTGGATGCGTCAGCCTTGGCGACCGCTTTGATTTTGTCGACTCCCGCATCATCATAGACCTCGAGAGCCACTTGCACCCAAACGTCACCTTCGCGATCGTTGTAATCCAGGCCGCTTCCAGGCCCCCTGCTTTGATTGTAATAATATCCGCCCAGCATTGCCCGGCCGACGGCACCGCTCGTGACGGTACTGCCGCTCTTGACGGCCACCTTTGCCTCAAGAAAGGGTGTGGTTGAATAGGCTAGGGGCAGATCAGCCTGGCGGCCGGACCCGATCGACCTGATGTTCAACTGGGCCTTCTTGTTTCCCAGGACATCGACAACCTGCCGCACGAATTCCAGAGGGTTCCATTTTGTGCCATCCAGCAGGTTTGTCGAAAAATCATCATAGGCGATACTGTTAACAACGACATTATCGAATTTCGAGAATACCGCTCCTCCGCCGCCCATTTTCTCGTAATCATAAAGGACGGTACCCAGGCTCTTTTTTTCTCCATAAGACGGCACGCCGTCGTTAGTGTGTGGAGAGGAATAATTGTATGACCGTTCGTCGACCGTGAAACTGAAGCTGTTCGTTCCGCTGTCATAGGATAGGATTGCTTGATAAGGAACTCCATAAGTGAGTGGGGAGGCATCGTCCGAGGCGATCAGGGTGCCGGAGCCAAGAGGGGTTAAGCTGCCGTCGGCGCCGAGCCCCACGATGCGCCACCAGGCTTCTAAACCATTTCCCTGGTCCCCGATGTCGAGGCAGGCAATGATGTCTTGGTTCAGAGCAGTATTATGGTAAAAAATACCCATGATCTCGGCAGCGGCCCCATCGATGTCGGCATCGCTCAAAAAGGCATTGTCAACGTTCACATCCGCCTGAATGGAGGTGATGGAACCCGGGCCGGCGAATAATGTTTCATTCCTCAGTCTACCGCCGGAATCCGTAGCCCCATCTAAAAAAGAAAAGAGAAATCCACTGGATGCATCGCGAGCAACCTGGTTTGCCTCCCACCGCATCCAATCAAGATACTCTCCTGCCTCGAAGTCGTCATAGAGAGACCATGCAGCAAATACGGGGGAACCGAAAAACAAAAGGCATGTCAGCAAAAGGCAGAGAGCGAATAGAGCCGTTTTTCTGAGTTTCATGGCAGCCGCCTAGCCTCCTTGGCCTGGAAAATAATTGAGCCGAGACATATTGCTCGGCTTCTTGCTCGCGCACGTTTGTTTTGGGATAGCTTGGCTCGCGGAAAAGAACCGGCTATTGGACAAAGAAGACCGGAAACGAAGCACAATTGTGGGAGAAAAGGTCATGTTGATAGGTTTACCGTTCTGCGCGTCTTTACAATTTTTGGGTGTATTTTACTCTAAAGGGAGGAAAAAATCAAGGGCAGCGCGGCGACGGGCATAGCTCCGCTCTCTGAGTTACGGCGGTAAAACAATTCAAGTGCTTGAATTATAATATTAAACTTTCACATCTCGCAAGGGCAAAAGAAAGATGGGGGACAACGTGGAAGGACGGATTTCTTGTAAGGAGCGCAAGCCACTCAGGGCTGCTATCCTGATGCAGGTATGGTCGAAACAGGCCGCCTCATTAGGGCTCGTTAACTTCGTTCACATGGCTGCCTGTGCATCCACTGTCCAGTTATTGTGAGAAATTGACTCCTTTCATGCTGTCCGGCAGAGAAGCATTGATTCTGATCCACCCGCCAGTTGCAGGATCGTAATTGTAAAGTCCGTAGGCTGCAAAGGAAGCAATCAGGTCCTCCTTGCCGTCATTGTTCAAATCAATGGCAAGGAGCTTGTCCGGATCAGAAGCATTCCATCGCTTCCAGCCACCGACTTGATCCCAGTACCAGAGTCCGTATGCTGCGCCGAAATCACAGACGATGCCGTTGCCTAGGCGAATCATGGACTCAGGGATTGAAGCGTTGATTCTTACCCATGTCGACGTAGAGGGGTTGTACGTGTAGAGTCCGTATCCGGTGAAGGTTGCCATCAGTTCGTCCAGGCCGTCACCGTTGAAATCTGCGGCAAGAAGCTGGGTTGGGGCAGAGGCATTCCATCGCTTCCAGCCACCGGCTTGATCCCAGTACCAGAGTCCGTATGCTGCGCCGAAATCACAGACGATGCCGTTGCCTAGGCGAATCATGGACTCAGGGATTGAAGCGTTGATTCTTACCCATGTCGACGTAGAGGGGTTGTACGT
>Ga0209270_1000224_pt1 | contig 140700 bp, 134 predicted proteins | sample MTBAKSrepl1MetaG_FD_187456 | JGI IMG/M metagenome (GOLD analysis project Ga0209270, IMG submission 187456) | Enrichment culture microbial communities from Arthur Kill intertidal strait, New Jersey, USA, that are MTBE-degrading - MTBE-AKS1... | ecosystem: Environmental > Aquatic > Marine >... | reverse complement strand
TAATAAACCGATCGTGCAAACTGGTCCCCGATATTCACACACAGACGGCAACCTTTATGTAAAACCCGGTAGCATTCTTTCCAGACAAGGTTGAGGTTATTTATATAGTCCTCATAACTATCGTTAAACCCTATCTGACTTCCATTACCATAGTCTTTTAATTGCCAATAAGGAGGAGAGGTAATGACAAGATGAACACCCTCATCCTTCAGTTCGCTTATGTGTCGACTATCGCCGATGATTATGGTCGTTTTAGTTTTCATAACCCTTTTATTTCATCAATAAACGCAGGTCTCCTCCTGTATTTTTCTCTGAGGTGTTCAATGTATTTTCTAAACTTTTCCTGTGTCCCAGGGATTTCCTTCATGAGCTTTAGCCAGTAAGCTGCCTGGCGATAAGCATCCCTGTTCTTTACATCCTTTACAAAAGCATTTATCTTCTTTTTATAAAACTCAAAGCATTCCTCAGGGTATCTGTCACGAATTTTTTTGACTATCAGGTTGAAAACATCAGAACGTGTACTCTTTTTCGCAAGTTTCAGCATCCTGTCATAGTCGTCTTCAATGGAATAGATCTTAAAAAGCAAGTCATAATCATCATCGAGGAGTTTTTCCAATCGTTCAATAATTGCTTTGTTTTCCTCTTCGGTCTTTACGGTCTTTTTCAGCTTCTTATAATAGGCAATATCCCTTTCTTGGAAGATAAGCATGATAAGGTTTTCCAGGATCTTCGTATAATCGCTTTCGAGGTTATAGCATCCGTCAAGAAACTCTCTTAGTTCTTTAAGGGGATCAGGTAGGTAGAAACTGAAATAAAAATTTATCCCCTTGGCCTGAATTATCTCAAGGGCTTTCTCTGCAATAGCTATGGCCTTATCTCTCATATTGCTTTTAAGATAAAACGCAGACAAAGGAACTGCCATTTCAGGATACTCTCTAAAATGCTTTTCTCCAAAAGAAAAAACCGCTTCAGGCTCGCCTTTTACTATCAGAAGATTCAATATAATAGGGGGGATTAAATCAACATTGTGTTTACCAAGAACATAGTCAGCTTCTTCAGGGTTATTTAAAGTTTTCAGAAAGACCTCTTTGAAAACCTCCTTATCCTCAAATACGTTATAAGCCAGCAGGAGATAGTCAAGGTATGGCTTTTTGTCGTTTATTGAAAGAGAAAGATTTCTGATATGATTAGACATTGAATCAACAGCTTGTTCAGCATGATAACGAATATCATCATAGAAATCTCCGAGTCTCTCACACTTGAGGCTTTCGATACATGCATCGCAAATGCCCTGATATATCTTTATAGCCTCTTTATAATTTCCCTGAGAGGCATACTTTTCAGCAGTTTCTGAAAAATCGTCTAAAATATTACTGATCGGATGTTCATAGGAATCATGATAATCATCATAATAATATCCTATGCCCTTTAATTTCTGAAACTTTGATAGTATTTCGTTTTTATATTTTTCAGATGTGTTTGCTGTCTCTTCTTTCCCTTTTGCAAATATTTTGAAGTCCTCCATAAGTGCAGCATCGCCACTTAGTATCTTAAAAAGGAATGTTTTCAGTCTTCCGGCATCTACCTTTTCTATCAGAGTTTTTATATCCTCTGTTTCTTTTTTATGATTCCTTATTTTTTTATCATGGACTATCGCAAGCATGGCAGCTACAACATGCTTGCACGCCCCTCCCCAGTCATAAGGGCATGTACAGTCAGTTTGTATGCTGCCCTTCTTTTCAGATATGGTTACGGTATAGCGTTCGCTTCCGTCAACATGAGCCTTGTAGGCGCTGTTCTCTATCCATACTTTCACAACCGCACCGCCATGGAAATAGCTGTATCCCTTCCTTAGTGATGAATCGGATGCAAGACTTTCAATAATATCTTCAGTTATCTCAGGAAGCGGCATCCATTCCCTCCAGTAGAAATATATATGAGCCTTTCTGTTTCAGCCATAATGGGCCGTAGAGATTACAGAAGTCATAGGCAGCTTCAAGAGTGCGGTTTGTTAAATAATCTTTAGCAAGCTTAATATTCTCATTCCATGCATTAATCACAGCATTACGGTGCATAAACAGATGTGGAATTTCACCAGCCATATAAAGACCCTTCTCCTGCCAGAATTTGAACATTTTCAGATAAGCACTTAGCAAAATTGCAACGAACGGATCCTTTTTTCTGCTCTCTTTTAAAAGATTATTTGCCTTAGACTTTTCTCCTATCGAAAACATAAGAAGGGCATAATTATAAGCTCCTTCATGTTCACCGTATTCTTTATAATATTTTTCAGCTTTCTTTTTATCACCGAGATAGAAATATACATCTGCGGGCAAAAATCTAATACCCTGATTGTCATTAGGATTAAGGTCAAGTAAGATTTTGAATTCATGCAAGGCATCTTGAAATTTTCCAAGATGTATAGAGCAAAGGCCGAGCCCGTGGCGGGCACGCATGTATGGCCTTGTGTCGATTTCGCCCCAATAAGGTATCCCTTCAGTTTTTATTTTTCCACCTTGTTGTGAGACAGCATCTGCTATTGCCTCTTTATAAGTTCTTTCTGCTTCAACAAATTCGAATCGGTCCATGTGTATGGATGCAAGTATGTTTTTGGCATCCACGCAGTATGGATATATAGACAGAGCCCTCTGTGCTTTTTTCTTTGCGGTTAAACTATCTCTCTCATTCAGAAGCTCCCACCCATCGTAAACAACTAACATAGATGCCTCATTAAGAAGTTCCTCAGCCTTTTCTTTATTTCCTTGTGCTGCGTAAATGTCAGCAGCTTTTTTATATAGCCTGATTGCCTTTCTCTGGTCGATATCAGTAGCTTCAATAGCCAAAAGTTCAATTGCTTCAGTAAAATCATTTTTCAATTTCACAGCTTGCTCTAAATATTTAATACCCCATTCTCTTTCTTTGCTCCCCCATCTTCTAATAAGTATGCTTCCAAGTTCATAATGAAGAGAGGGGTCTTTAGGATTGTTTTTAAGCAATTCTCGTAGTTTATTTATCTCTTCTTTTTCTCGTAATTCCCATGGTTTTTTTGAATCGATTATATTTTGCATTTCTTAATTTCTCTTTTGGGGCTATTGCTAATGGTTATGGTAGTCTTAGATTTCATAGTTTTTCTGTTGGCTTTATTTGGATTAGTCCTCAATTGTTTCAATCCCAAGGTCATTAAGCCATTCTATGACCTCTTCCTGCATTCTTTTATCTTTGAACGCAAACCATCTCTTTTCTTCTTCAGGATAATCCGAAATTACGTTCTTAAATCTTCTGAAAGCGCCTTTGCCGTCAAGAGCGATTTCAAGCTTTCCTCTTAAACGTTTGTTTTGGACAGAACCTGTAAACTCAATCATGAGATCATAAGCCTCATATGAGGGTTTTCTTGGTATATCTACAAAACGTCCGTTTTCATCATTAACAATACTTTCTGCTGTTTCAATCAAATCTCTCTCCCAATCCGGAAAGTCTTGCAGCGCTTCTTCATCATCTGATTCTACTGCTGACATTAGTTCATTGGGAACGCTTACTATCTCACCTGTCTCCGTGTCAAAGAGAGTTGCGCTGTCAAACTCATCAGGGGTTTCCATAATAAAAGCAATTTCATCAATGTCTACTTTTAATTTTTTCATATAATTTTTATATTTCCTCTTTTATTAAAAAACTTTAAATAAAATCATATATATTTTGGTTGATATGTCATTCCGGCCTGTCCGGAATCCTTCTTCACTCCTATATTTTTGACTACCAATGATTTCATAATATACTTCAGCATAGTTAGACTTTATTCTTTGATAAATTTGATTTAGACTTTCTTGAAGCTCTTCTTTTTGATCTTTTAAAATATCTTGCCTGTAAAGTGTCAGCGATGAAATCATTATGTAATGCCATTCCACAATCCTCACAAAGAACAGTTATCCATGATTCAGTCTCATCAGGATAGAAACCTGATCATCATAGTCACCATCAAACTTTTCTATGCTCCCAACCACAGTTGCGTATGCTATCTCCCCTTCCTCAAATTCCTTAAAACATCCCGTGCATTTCATGGAGTACCTCTTTTGTTTTAATCATAATAATGAATTCTTTGATACCTTTCCTCTGTCCATTTCCATATCGACACATCATATTTATCCGAGCCGTTTATCTCTGAAGGTTTGTATCTATAATCATGAGCTATTTTTCCAAATGCTCTTTTAGCTTCTTTTAAGGAATTGAAATAATTGACCTCACTGGTTATGCCTCGATCAACTACAACAACCAGATACTTCGCAATACGTAGTTGAGATAATTGATAAGTAATAGCGGCATTATTCTTATGAGCTGAGCTTTTACTTTCTATCATAGCGCCTCCAGAATCTTCTATATTAAACTCCAAGTTTTCTGATGTTAGAATATAAATCCCATAAATCTATTTCTTTGATCCTAAATGCTGTTCCTCTGTTCCTTACAGAGCCACTTTCTTTAAGATGCATTCTCAAATCAATACCAACTTTGCCAGACTTAAAGGCATTTATGAAATTTCGTGGTATGGGGTCGGTAAGTATATATGCCTCATTGTATAAAAACTCTTCCTCGTCATTCGCATTATATCGTCTATCTGCAATAACAAAGAGAACCCTACTAAGTTTTGACATTAATTTTCCAACCATGACGAAAACATCCCAAGTGGCTAATAGATTTTCTTTATTGTCTATTAGACTTACTCTATTGTTTAAATCGTCAATTAGGAGATTTAAACCTTGAGATATTTGTCTCCCAACATATATGGTATTTTTTAAAGCTTTTCTGCCTGAATCATCAATATATCCATATTTTTCAATCAATTCCTTTTGAGATATATGCCAGACTCCTTTATTGAAGCAAAATAGGGTTACAAGTGAATCAGAATTTCTTCGCGTTGTTTTAATTTCTACTCTTCCACCGAGATCTGGAACAGGAATATTTGTTTCGGACAATCCCATTTTTTTCTCAAAAGTATGTCCTACTCCAGTTGAACTCTTTCTGACTGTCGTAATGTATCCCATTGCTTTTAAAGCATGAAGTCTGCGTTCTATTTCTTTTAGAGTCATTTAATTTTCTCCATTATTACAATGTATTCTTCAGTCATGGTTAAACCTAATACACCGGTTTTATTGGTAGGGCTATTCTTTGATGGCATTCTCTTATTAGGAATTTTGCGAATGATTGTCTCTACATGTCTAAAGCCAGTAGTTTCACCAAAGTCTGCCACTATCTCATCAGTTGGCAATTGAATTCCTTTTACTGTTCTATTACCTACTACCATGCATAAAAACCCGCCCTGTTTAATAATTCGACTCAATTCGGTAAAACATTTGTTCAAGTCAATATAGAATGCCATAACTTCTCTTGCTCTCTTTTTGTCAATTCGCGATATCATGTCTAAGGCATATCTTAAGTTGGGAGAGCTATATCCTAAATGCAGATTATTAGTATCTAATCGTCCTCCCAATGATCGATTATCTGTGTCTAAATCTTTCCCTTCAAATCCTAACCACTGCAAAGAGAGTCTTGAAAACTGTCCATAAGCAACAGTGGTTTTTGAATCGCCATATGGGGGAGAGGTTACGACTATATCAATAGTGCTATCCTTAATACTTGTTCTATTGCGAGTATCTTCATTTAGAATATTTACCTGAGTTTTACTGTCTCTAAATTGTCTCCATAAATCGGTCATTCCAGTGATATTAAGTTCAGCTCTTTCTTTGAATATCCCTATAACATCAGGGCTGAAATTATTCAGCTTTTCATCTTCAATGCGATATAATTTGAACTCACCATTCCTTGAATTTGAGGATGCTCTTACAGTAAAACTGAATACCACTCTGAAAAAATCTTTTATCTTCCTATCTTTAATTGAATCTATAGCCTTTCTTAATGCAGCGAGCTTAAATATAACGTCCTTTTTAAACCAGTACCCAATATTAAAAAAATTATAATTATCTACCTTCTTTATACTGGATACTTTTTTTAAGATTCTTTCTAATTCATTATGTAAAAACTTATAGTTAAGAGGGCTTGTTTTGACATTACTTATGAGAAGTGAAAGAGGGTTTATATCAATACCGCATGAATTACAGCCTCTTGTGAATGCTTCCAACAAAACAGCACCAGACCCGCAAAATGGGTCTAAGACAACCGCTTTGGGGTTTGCATACATATCAATAAGTCTTCCTGCTACTTGCGGTATCATCATTGCAGGGTAAGGGTGAATAGAGTGTGTATATGCTCGTTTGTTATCTTCGGCATAATTCCAGCTTGGATCATATTTCTTATTTCGGCTTGAATCATGCCATAAATATCGTATGCTGATTAAGGAATCGTTATCTATATTATCATCGATCTGGGATATCCCTAAGCGATTATAGAAAGCTAATTGCTCTCTCAGAACAAGACAATGATCTTTTTCTGAACAATTTGTGCAGTTTTCTAAGGTTGCTATACACAAAGTCTGTTTAGGTTCTGCATATGTTTTAGCACTCATACTTTGTCCTTTCATCTCCCAGTTCTACAAAGCGGCATTTTTACCATAATTTAAAATTTCATTTTGTATAGCTATATCAATTGCGCCATACCAATCTATATAATCACCAAGTTTATCTTCGATAATTTTCAATTCCTTATTTATTAAGCTTTCTCCCGCGTTCTTCTTTAGCAACATTCTGAACATCTTCAGTGTTTATTGAGTAAATATTGTAAATACCCACGGGCAAGCCCGTGGAACTCTGATAACGTGTTAGAAGTATCAATCATCAAAGTCCCTCCTTACGTACCGTTGCAATCTCCTTAAATTGCTGTATCTGTCGCTAATGATAATGGCGGTTTTCATAATTTTATTGTTTTACTTACCATAGAAGTCTATCAACTACTTGTTGAAAGTCGGCAACTTCTTGCCTGCCACAATACTTAACTGCAATTTCACCATACCAGTAATAATAAACATCATCATTAATCTCTAATGTATTCCCAACACCGTAATAGTCTTTTAAATATTCATGAACTTGTTTATCTACTCCTTTTCCGTTGTTTGCATATAAGAGCCTGTGAAAAATTTGCTCACATTCACCGCTAATAAATTCAAAAGTTGCAAGAAATAACTTTTCGCCATTTGAAGTTATTGTTTGTTTATCACACATGATAGTACCCCCATTCTTTATAAATAGTTTTCCAAGACCTTATCAATTGAAGATTTTCCAGTCCCCAAAGATTTTTCCCACTCGTTAATAAGTAAAAGTCTTTTTTCTTCCAGAATCTTTGAAAATTTAATCGGTTCTAATACCATAACTTCGTTTATCCAGTCTAGTATTTTTTGACAATATCCTGCTTCTTCCGAGATAAAATCCCAGAATTCTTTGCCTATTAAAGTTGATTGTGGATAACCTATCAATGTTGATTGAATTTGAGAATTTATTTGCTCACGCCGACCATAAGTCATCCCAAGCATAGGCAGTTGCTTTATAGTATCTTTTATTCTCTGAATATGAGCGTTTAATTGTCTGACCTGTTCGATACTCATTGTGTTTGGACTACTTTTAACCTGGAAATGATATTCTTTCCCCTCTCGATCCACTTTTATATCAAATCCGTCTAAGTTAGATTTCTCGGCTCCACAACACAATAAAAGGCCTTCTACCGTAAATCCCCACGATGTAACTACTGATCTTGTTACTTTCTGATAGAAATAGAAAGTGACAACTTCTATATGATCATCAAAACCAAATGCTTTTATTAAAAAGGGATTAATAAGCAGTGTATTTAAATCTGTCTCATGGATTTCACGTATGCTGTTTTTTACAAAATCTCTAATTAATACTGATATCCATGCACGTTTTAGATCTACTATCTTTCTTGGAAAGTACTCAGTTAGTATTTGTTGCAATACATCAATTTGAGTATCATTTAAGACCTTATTACCATTGACTTTGCGAAGGTCATGAATTGTTTTAACGCGGTCAAACAGATTTTCCAAACTCTCAAGGTATACAGCAATTGCAGTCGCAGTTTTATCACCTACACCGGCAACCTTTTTGCATAGATATATTATTAAATCTTCTTCTGTGTATTTCATAACTTTATCACGCTAAAGAGGTCTGTTCTTGATTCTTTCTGGATTCTTTCTTTTGCCAGTTCACAATATTCTTTTTTTATTTCAACTCCAATGAAGTTTCTATTCAATCGCAAACATGCAACTGCGGTAGTGCCTGAGCCAATAAATGGATCCAACACCACGTCATTTTCTTCTGTGAGAAGTTTAATAAACCATGAAGGTAAAGCCACAGGAAAAGTTGCACTATGATTTTTATTTGAACATTCAGTTGCTAAATGTAAAACATTGGTAGGATAAACCTTGTCCCGTTTGAGCCAATTTGAAATATTTTTACCAAAACCACTTTTCGTCTTTGAGTTATCACGAATCTTGTCTGTTTCGCTTAGATTTTTTAGTCGGTCTTCCACCCAGTCTCCTACCGGTATCATTACAGCCTCTTGATACATTTTAAATTTCCTGTTTTTCGTAAAATGCAAACATCTTTCCCATGCATCTCTAAAACGATTTGGCCATTTCCCTGGATAACAGTTTTTCTTATGCCAAATATATTCCTCAACCCAAAGCCATCCCTGTTTCCGCATTTCTAAAATTAGCTCTAATACATATGTATGCCTTTCTCCATTGTCAGCCTTCTCTTTGATATTCAGCACAAATGATCCATCGTTTGTTAATATCCTTTTGAGTTCATTTGTTATAGATAGAAACCATTCGACATACTTATTTGCAGGGATAGTATTGTAAACATTTTTTCTTTTGTCAGCATATGGTGGAGAAGTAATTATCAAATTTACAGAATTTGAAGGTAAAAGAGATAGAATGTTTTTTACGTCACTGCATAAAATTTGATTTAAAAACTTGCCAGTTGTGACCTCAATATTCCTTTGAGTATTGGTTTTTTCCTCAATAAGATCAGTATCAATTCCAAACTTTACCGCTGCTTTCTTGTTAGCCTCAAGCATATTTTATCCAATAATCTTTCCTAAAATTAAAGAATCAAGTTAATCTAAAATACAACAATATCGCAGTTCTGCTACGAATAAAGCCATTCCCACTCATCCTTTATCTCTTTATAAACCTTGCATCTCAACATCTGCTTACATTCAGGGCAGAAGCCGTCACAACCATCTTCAACATAGTTAAAGCCAAGCTCTGTAAAGATTTTATGAAACTGTTCAGGGTCGTTGAAGTATTGCTCAAATTTCTCAACCCTCTTTCTGAAATTAGCCCTTAATGCTTGTTTATTAAGATTGTCTTTCATAGCTCGATGTCCTCTTTAGCAATCTACCCTTGCCCTTCTTTTTGAAGAGGGGAAGAGGATATGTCAAATATATTTCAATTGATTCAATTGAATCATAGATTGAGTTGTTTGTCAAGGGAAAAATAACTTTAAAATCTGAAACAGGGCATCTTGCGATAAAAATATCCGGGATAGATTCAATACGGGATTTCAGATATGATTTTTACTGTGACACGCAGTGTTATAATAATTTGTGGCTTGAGGAAACCTTTGTGATCAAAGCGCCCTTTAAATAGGGAAAAGCCTTACATGGAAACAATAAAGAATAAATTTCGTGAGATAAAAAGCAGAATATTTGAAAATATCAGATACAAGCTTTCTCTGTTTATACTCGTACTGCTGGTCGTTACGACGTTTGTATTTTACATCGTCACCGTACGAATGATGGATCAGTATATTATGAATGAGCTTATCAAAAGGGCAGAGTCATTAAGCAGGAGCACCGCGGCATCTGCAGCTCACAGTATGCTGTTAGGTGATTTCTTGGGAATCGATAATATCGTTACTAAGTTGCAGGATTTAAACAGCGACGTGGATTACATTGCAGTTGTTGATACTGATATGAAGACAATAACACATACTGACATCAAAAAGAGGGAGGAGAAATTTGAACCTGCAAAAGGACGTGTGCTGAATAGGAGCTCGGATGGCATGATTATTCATGAGGTCCCAGGTAAGTCAGGTCATTATTTCGAAGTAGCGATGCCGATTCTTTTTAAAGATAGGAAAATTGGCACAGTTTTTCTCGGGATTAATAAGTCTGTTCTCCTTAATGTAAAGAGCAAAGCACGTGAGAGGATACTAGCGGGGTTTGTTGCCACCCTCCTTTTCGGTATCGCTGCTGTTTACATATTATCCTATTTTTTAACGAGACCTATTAAAGAGCTTTCTTCCGGTGTTGATGAACTGAAAGAAGGGAAACGAAGCAAGTCCCTCCGGGTTTATTCGAAAGATGAACTCGGGAAACTCACAGAAAGTTTCAATGAGATGTCAGAACTGATAACTGAGCAAAAACAAAACCTTAACAAATATGCGCATCAATTGGAAGAGGCATATGTCTCTATTGTCAGGATACTTGCCGCAGCGATAGATGCCAGAGATCCTTATACACTCGGACATTCAACAAGGGTTGCCAAGTTGTCCTTAAAGATAGGTGAAGCGGCCGGTCTGAGCAAAAAGGAATTGGAAGACCTTGAGGTAGCATGCCTTTTCCATGACGTGGGAAAAATCAACACCCCTGATCTCATATTACAAAAAACTGACAAGCTTGATTCAACCGAATATGACAAGATGATGCGACATCCTGAGATTGGAGCTGAAATTCTTAGTAAGGCACCATCACTTCAAAAGTATGTTCCGGCAGTCAGGCATCATCACGAATGGTATAACGGGAAGGGTTATCCAGGTAACATAAGCGGTGAGAACATTCCTCTCTTTGCAGCTATTATATCCGTAGCAGATGCCTATGATGCAATGACTACAACAAGGCCCTACAGAAATGCAATGTCAGAAAAAGAAGCGATTGATGAGTTGCTCAGTCTCTCCGGAGAACAGTTTCATCCACGACTTGTCCAAGTATTTGTAAAATCTTTTAATGATAAGAAGAAAGAACGGGCAAACAATATTGATAAAGTGATATGATGCTTTTTATGAGAAAATTAATTGTTATACTTTATATATCGTTAATCGTCTTTTCCACCTCGTGTGCGCATGTACCCATAAAATCTGAAAAGGAATATATACATAATGAAATCAAGCAAGCACAAATGTACCTTGATATGAACAATTTTAAAAAGGCTCTAGAAATATATAACGTTATGTATGGAAAATTTTCTGATAACCCGGATTTGCGACGTACTTATATCAAGGCAATTGAATATATTAAGAAAACTGCTGATACAGCATATGGCAGGGGAGATTTTGCCTCGGCTGGGTTCATATATCACATTTTGATGAACAACCACGCACATATGAGGGATCTTGCTGATTCACTGTCTTTTAAAAGAGATTTTTTACATAACAGGATAAATAACTGTTCAAAAGCTCTTACAGGGGAAGGTCTTGAAAAATATCGGGAAGGAGATCTTGAAGGAGCAATTTCTATATGGAAGGATGTCCTCAAATTTGACCCGGAAAACATCGAGGTTCAAAAGGCGATTAAAACTGCTACAACACAATTGAAAAACTTCAATGGTAAGATTTAAAAAAATGTATAGCGAGTGTGAGCGAGCGAATAGTAATAGTAAAAAAAATCCTTGCATTAAGATTCCATGCATCTTTATTGCATGGGAGCTTCAATGTATAGCGAGTGTGAGCGAGCGAATACCCCTTGGTTCTTGTCAAGGGGAATCTTTAACCGGAAAATTGCAATTGATTGTTGAACCAGAGGCAAAGTCGCTTTCAAAGTCTTTTGATTTCAATCCAGATTTTTGTCGGGACAAAAGACTTTTCAGACAACCTTGCCCCCGATAAATGCATTTTTGGGTTAATTCCATAAAACGCAGATTATTATGTTTCTATGTCTCTCCCTCGGTGATTTCCGTGCGGACGAGGGCAAGGATGCATGTGTGGGGGACAATCAGATACTTTTTCCCTTCGAATTCAATCTCTGTAGCAGCTTCTTTGAGGAATATCGCATAATCCCCTTCAACAGCCTGTAGTGGAATAAACTTAAGCTCTTTTTTCTTATTGGTAGCAAAGGGTTCCTCTGAAGTGGGGTCATGGACAACATAACCAGGCCCTGTTTTTACCACATACCCGCCGACTACCTTCTCCTTTTCTTTTACTGTTGCCGGAAGGTAAAGCCCTGAGCCGGTCTTGTCTGATTTTTCGTCAGGTTCAATAAGCACCCTGTCGCCGACAATGATGAGGTTTTTCTTTGCCTTCACAGAAGTATTCTAAAATATTTCCCGCAAAAATGTTTGTACAGAAGACTTAAACCCCCGGAAGCATGATATTTATCTGTGCACCGGGGAAAAATATAAGATTTGTTTCTCTGGCTTTACCTCTTGCCCATTGAGGAAGAATCGAGAGCTTAGCTGTTCCTGAACGAATAGAAAGTTTACCGTCCCACTGTTTCACAAACCGCCTTACAGCAGATAATCCGTGCCCCCTTCCCTTATCTGCAAATCGTGAAGCACCATGGAAGAGGCCTTTTTCTATTGCGTCAAGGTCGCTTTTAAGTGAAAACCTTTCGGATAAGGATCTTCTGAAGCCTATGCCAATGTCCATAACAGCAATCTTGACAACATTTTTATTAAGATTCTGGAAATGATATTTTTGTATACCAACAAATCCTTTATATTCGCTATGCTCGATTATATTCTGGCATACCTCTGAAAGGGCTACGATAAAACCGTTGATAGTATATTCGTCATAATTAAGATGTGTTGCAAGGATTGTCTGGCTTCGTTCTTTTACTCTGCCAACGATGAAATGGATATCGTCTGACTTTTCAATCGGTGTAATCTCAAGAAGGACATCAGAGTAACTACTTCTCAGGTATTTTTCTGGTGGCTGTATTTTTGCTGGCTCAAAAATGAAATATATATCAGCAAATTTTAAAAAATCCATTCTTTCGAGATATTTGATGACCTCTTCTGATTCCGGAAGATAAACAGTTTTTTGCATGCCCTCTGATCTAACAAGTTCTCCGATTTCAAGAAGTCCGACCATCCCGTATGGGTCTATAAATGTGCTTTTCCTCAAATCGATTACGGACGATCCTTTGAAATCATTGACAACATGTTCAAACGTATCTTCTGTTAATTGTGTGAGCATTTCTTAGGAGAATAGTTATATCTCAAAAACATCGCCCTTTTGAGGCACATGGGTTTTATAACCGAATTTTTCACTGACGAGTTCACCAAACGATAGGGCGACTTCTTCCTCGCCGTGCACGATAAATACTTCAGGGGAACCTGCAAAGGCTGAGATCCACCCCAGGAGTTCTGCCTGGTCTGCGTGTGCTGAAAAACCGTTTATCGTGTGAATAGTTGCTTTTACAGATATCTCCTCCCCGAGAATCCGGACAGTCTTTGCACCATTAACGATTTCTCTTCCGAGAGTTCCTTTTCCCTGAAACCCGACGAATATAACACTGCATTCACCTCTCCACAGGTTGTGCTTAAAATGATGCCGTATCCTTCCGCCATCACACATGCCACTACCTGCGATGACAATGATCCGGGATTTTATCCTGTTCAATTCCATTGATTCCCGGACACTCTGTACAAAGTGTAATCGGAGAGCGTCTCCCACGTGCCCGGTAGAGAATAGTTTTCTTGCCTCATCATCAAAACACTCAGGGTGTGCAAGATAGACCCTTGTTACCTGTTCTGCGAGTGGACTGTCAAGATATACATCGATTTTATACAGTCTTCCTTCCCTCACAAGATTATTCAGGATATAAAGCAAGTCCTGTGTCCTGCCGACTGCAAAAGATGGAATATATACACTGCCTCCTCTCTTGAAGGTTGTTTTTATTGCATTAACCAGTTCGTCTATACTATCTTTTAAATTTTTATGTAATCTATTCCCATAGGTAGACTCCATGACAATAAAATCTGCTGTGTGCGGAGTGACCGGGTCTCTTATAATGGGATTATCTTTTTTCCCTATGTCACCAGCGAATACAATCTTCTTTTCCCGGGTGCTGTCTTGATAAATAATTTCCAGTGAACCTGAACCGAGGATATGGCCGGCGTCAAAAAATCTGAATTTTATCCCATTCGCAAGATGAAAAATCTGATCATACGGCTTCACATCAAAAAGAGGTATGACATCTTTAACATCATCTGTCGTATAGAGCGGAAAGACAGGGGATCCCCCTGCCCGTAATGCCTTTCTTGTTTCCCATGCGGCATCGTTTTCCTGGATCTGTGCCGAATCATACAGCATTAACTCCAGAAGGTCCCTTGTTGCAGGTGTCGTGATAATCTTCCCTCTAAACCCTTCCTTGACGATTCTTGGGAGAATCCCTGAATGGTCAAGATGTGCATGGGTGATGAAAATATAATGAATTTCACCGGGAACAAAGTCAAACGGTGCCCTGTTTATTTCATCGGCGCCTTTACCCTGATAAAGACCGGTTTCGACAAGCATATTGAGCCCGTTGCACTCGATATAAAAACATGAGCCTGTTACCGTCCGGGCTCCTCCAAGAAATTTGAGTGTCATATGAGTACCCTCATTCCTTTCTATCCGTGGATAATCTCGGGAGTTAACATCCATTGAAGCGCATATGATTCCGTATCATCTCTTCTTAAACAGACGATGCCTGCCATTTTAAATGAAATGACATGTTTATCCTTGTCACCACAGAGGAGTAAGGACGCAAGTCTATAGAGGTGGGGCAGGTGCCCGACGAGCATAATATCCTCTGGTACATCTATAAGCCGTTTAGCCCAGATATCCGGTTCGTCGAGGGGGCCAAGCCCGTCAACCTCTGAGATTCCCTTTGCCGGTTTCAGATGCCCGGATAAGACCTCTGCTGTCTGCTTTGCACGCACCTTAGGGCTATGAAATATCATGTGAATTTTAAGATTATTTTGTGATACATAGGAAGCAACTTTCTTGATATCATGGATCCCTTTTTCAGAAAGTGATCTTGCAGGGTCTTCCTGTTCGCTCTTTGCCTCTGCATGTTGTACGAGATAAACAAACATCGCAACCTCCTTATTTGTTCTTATTAATACTATCTTCGAGGGTTACACGACGAAGATTCATATCAACTGCTGTTTCTTTTTTATATCTCAGATATTCAATAAGCCCCAGAAGACTGCTTGCAGTAATAGCAAGAAACCAAGAGAGAGAAATCGCTGTTGCAACCTCGGGCTTAATATTGATAAGACCGAGCAAAACTACAAAAGCTCCTTCTCGTACTCCAAGACCGGAGATAGAGACAGGGATGGTACTAAACAAAACAATGAGCGGGATAAAGACAAGAAGTGCAGTGAATGGAATGTATTGTTTAAAACCATGCGCAAGCACATAAATAGAGAAAATTCCGGAAAGTTGTACGAGTGCTGATAACATTATGGAGTTTACAATAATATCCTTTTGATTTCGGTACGTATGAAAATACTGGTAAAAACTTGAAATCATCTTTATCCTTTTGCCGATACGCAGACTAAATATTAAGAGACTTGCAAGGATAAAGGAGAAAACAATGACGGGAACTAACCATGCGATATGTGACCCCTTAAAATATCCGAACCCAAAAGGGAAGGCAAGCGAACATATTATAAGCAACACAACCAAGCCGATATATCTATCCATAAAAATAGACGCAAGGGTGAGACTGCTATTCCTCGTTGCCTGATAGAGATAAAAACCCTTTACAGCGTCTCCGCCGATTATACCCGGGAGAAGTGTATTGAAAAAAGAACCTATGAGATAGAGAGAGAAGAGTTTCCTGATTCCAAGCGCACGAGGTAGGAAAAGTCTCCATCTCACTGCCGATATAAATTGAGCAAAGAGGTAAAGGAGCATTGCCACTATAAAGGCAGGAATGCTTATGTCCTTGAGTATTGAGAAGACCTTCTCAATGCCTGTCCTTGAAAGGACAATATAGAGAAAGAAACAGCTTATAGAAAGCTTGATAAGAAGGAGTAATAATCTATTTTGTTTCAGGCCCAAGGATCTTCTTTATTACATAGATTGGTTTTCTCTGACTTTCGTGATATACCCTCACGATCATTTCACCGAGAAGTCCCATTCCGATAAGTTGGATACCGACAATAATTAACAGTGCACCGAGCAAGAGAAGGGGTCTCCCTCCTATATCTCGTCCGAAAAAGAGCTTATCGATGGTCAGATAGACAGACACAAGGAAGCCGAGTATGCCACTCATGATTCCTACAGGACCAAAAAACTGGATTGGTTTTGTAGAAAAGCTCTGAAGAAACTTAACGGTAATGAGATCTAAAACGACTTTAATGGTTCGGGATATCCCGTATTTTGAACTTCCTCTTAGTCTGGGATAATGAACCGTTTCTACTTCTGCGATCCTGACGCCATACCAGCTTGCAACAGCCGGTATAAAGCGATGCATTTCACCGTAAAGTTTTAGATTTTTTATCACATCCCTCCGGTAAGCCTTCAGGGAACACCCATAATCATGGAGTTTAACACCGGTAACATTGCTTATGAGCCAATTCGCTATTCTTGACGGGAGCCTTCTTGTAAGAAACGGGTCTTTCCTCTTTTTCCTCCATCCGCTTACGAGGTCGTTATCTTTTATAAACTCGAGGAGTTTCGGGATGTCGGCAGGGTCATTTTGCAGGTCACCGTCCATAGTGATGATAACATCTCCACGCGCAAAATCAAATCCTGCTGCAAAAGCTGCGGTCTGGCCAAAATTGCGCCTCAGGCTCAGTACAAGCACACTCTTATCCCGGGCTTGAATCTCTTCGAGGATAGAGAGCGTTTTATCAGTACTTCCATCATCAATAAAGAGTATTTCATACTCTTTATTGAGAGAATCAAGCGTTTTTTTGAGCTTTTCGTGGAGAAGCTCAATGTTCTCTTCCTCGTTATAGAGTGGTATAACAATAGAGATGGTCATTAATATGTAACCGGTTTCTCTTGCGGTAATCCCATGAAATCATAACACAGAAAAATAGAATAATCCCTTATTTTTATCTGTTTTTTAGTATAAGTGGTAAAGAGCCTTTTCTCAACCTTTCGAAAAGCAGGAGCGAGTTTTTCAGGGAACATATTGTCTCCCACACTGACAAATATCGCATCATAATGGATAAGATTATAGAATCCGGGCCATATGTCATACTGATTCATCCTGCGACCAAGATTAACACAGTAGGTAGAAGGATGTCCCCTGACATAAAAAGCGAGTTGACTGGAGACCTGATACTTATCGGAAAATATGAATACCGGCCTGGTTGCGGACATCTTGTCATAAATCCTTGTTACTTCTTCTCCAAGCTCCTGCCAGCCAAGAAGCCTCGATGTTGGGTCCAGCTTGACAGGGAGATTCAGCATCGAGGGATAATGTGCTACGGAAGTCACCCCCAATGACATGAGAAGAGCAGCTATTATAAAAATTCGTATCCCCTTCTTCAGAAAATAGAATCGTTTCAAATAGTATACAGAGAAAGCAACAATGCCCGTTATATACCCTGGCAAAGCCCAGTTTGCCTGTACCTTGGCCTGCATACTTTTAAAAATGAAAAAGATGACTACAGGGATTGCGAACCAGATTAAAACAGCACCCTGAACGCTTTTTCTCATTTTCCATATCGAAATAGCCATGAGTACGATCAGGAGCGGGGTTATTACCCCGAATTGTGATCCTATAAACTCAAAAAAATCTTTTATAGATACATGAAATCCCTCCGCAATATGTGCTTGACCGGCAGTATGGTGTAATGCAACCCAATCATGGTTTGCATTCCATACAATAACCGGACTGAAGACAAAAAGACTGGTAATAAATCCGATGTACGGGCCCCCTCTGAAAAGGAATTTTCTCGATCCTTTTGAGAAGAGTAAAAAAAGGAGAGCACAGGGATAGAAGAATGCCATGGTATATTTGGTAAGGAGACCGAGGCCGATTGAAAGTCCGAGGAGAAGCCAATAGACCATTGATGAGAGGTGAGAAGGGGGGGTGGGGGGATTATTTGCTGCTCCGATGTTTACTGCCTTAGAGAAAAGATACAGTGATAGAATCCAGAAAAGTATCAAGGGTGAATCTATGGTGAATATAACTCCATACGTTGAATAGAGAGGGATTATCTGTAAGAGCATAGCTGAAGAAAGGCCAACGTTCTCATCGTACAGATATTTCCCGAGGATATAAAGGAAGATACTGCCCAGAGCTGAGCACATGACAGCCATGATTCTGATGCCGAAAACGCTATCACCAAAAAGAAAGGTGCCTATACTTATAAGATATGCAATCATTGGTCCTTTTGAGTAATAACTCCAGTCGAGCATGCGAGACCATTCCCAGTAATGTGCTTCGTCCGGACTCAGATCAAGAGGTCCGTTGAGGATATAGTAAATGCGAAAGAGACTGACTATCAGGAGAAAAAGAAAAAGTATGGTGGAGTAAGGTCTCTCTTTTGCATTATCATATGACCACTTGTGGAGCCGGAGTACAAATAATGCAAAAGCCGAGCCGAGGAATGCTCCGGCTAAAACATCAGATGGATAATGAACACCCACATAAATCCTTGATACCCCAACAAGGAGGGCTACTGCGAGAAAGGTATAGCGCAGTTTATTCTTAAACATGACAAAAAAGGGTATTGCAAAAGCAAAGGCATTCGTTGCGTGATTTGATGGCATGGAAAAGGAACTGCTGCATCCTGCAAGAACTCTTACCCCTTCCAAAACGTTACATGGTCTTACACGTTCAAAATAATATTTGAGGGAATTCCCAACCCAGTCAGACAATGTAAGGGATGCCATAGCGATGAGAAGGACTACAATGGTCTTTTTTCTGTCTTTTAAAAAGAACCAAAGAACAGGGGGGGAAAAAAACAGATAAGCCCTTTCCGTGATAACCGTCATGAATGTATCAAGTATGTTGTTCTGGATGTGTTTATTGATAAAAAGGAAGATAAGGGTGTCTATTTCAGGAAGGCTCATCGAGTGTATCACTCACTTTTCAGTAATCCTCCTGGCATGCGGACCAACAGCCCATCTCATGATTTCCGATACCATTTCCTCGATTGTTGACTCCTGCGGCATGATGTCAACACTGAGGCCGGCTTTTTCAACAGCCTTTGCTGTTACAGGGCCTATCACCCCGATTGCAACCCCTTTGAGAAGTTTTTCAGCATCTTCACCAATGATCTCCCTGAAGTTGTTAAAGGTTGCCGCACTCGTAAAGGTTGCCATGGTAATTTTACCTTCTTTTAAAAATCTCTTTAATCTCTTTCCATATGATTCAGGCTTGATTGTCCTGTAAACTACAGGAACATCGATTTCCCCTCCGAGTTCCCGCACCGTTTCAGGGAAAATCTCGCGTGCCACTTCTGCCCTTGGCAGGAGAAAGCGAATACCCTTAAGAATTTTGAATTTTGAATTTTGAATTTTGAATTTTTCTTTTTCGGTTTGCATTTTGATAATTGCATCGATCAGGCTTTCTGCACGAAATTGTCCGGGGATCAAATCAACCTTAAGTCCGTATTGTTTAATCTCTTTTGCTGTTCTGCTGCCGATAGCGCAGATCTTAATGCCCTTCAAGTCTCTGATGTCTCTATCTTTCTCAAAGAATCTTTTAAAAAAGTACTTCACGCCATTTCTGCTTGTAAATATAATCCAATGATATGTTTCTATCATATCGAGTGCGTTATCAAGCTCATCATAATTCTTAGGCGGCACAATCTCTATGGTTGGAAAGGTAAGAATCTCGGCACCGAGTTCTTCTAAGGGTTCAAACCCCTCGATGTTTTCCCGTGTCACGAGAATTCTATGGCCAAAAAGGGGTTTTTTCTCATACCACTGAAGAGATTCCCTGAGTCTTACAACTTCTCCAACGACCATAACCGCAGGTGGTTTAATATCATTTTCCTTAAGAATTCCAGCAATGTTTTGCAGCGTGCCAACAATTGTTCTTTGATCAGGGCGTGTTCCCCATCTGACTATCGCAACAGGTGTGTCAGGAGAAAGGCCATTTTCAATGAGTTTGCGTGCAATAACACCCACATTCTTTACAGCCATAAGGAATACAAGCGTTCCGACGCCGGTGGCAAGTTTTGACCATTTAATAGCACTTTTTTCTTTCGTGACGTCCTCATAACCCGGGATTACAGCAAAAGATGATGAAAAAAGCCGGTGTGTCAGGGGGATACCCGCATAGGCAGGGGCAGCAATACAAGAGCTTACTCCGGGAACAACTTCGAATTCTATCCCCTCTGATGATAGTATTTCTGCTTCTTCCCCACCGCGCCCAAATACAAAGGGGTCCCCACCTTTTAACCTGCATACCATTTTTCCTTCCTTTGCCTTCTTTACGAGAATGGTATTGATTTCATCCTGAGTCATGGAGTGATGACCACCACGTTTCCCAGCGTATATAAATTCAGCTTTCTGATTGATGTAGTTGAGAACCTGTGCATTAAGATGAAAGTCGTAGATTACTACTTCTGCCTTTTGAAGACAGCGCATGCCTTTTACAGTGAGGAGCCCGATATCACCAGGACCCGCACCAACTAAATAAACCTTACCCTTCATTATGCTCTATGATGTTCTATGGGAAGTTTTTCAAAAAAAGTGATGTGACAATAGTGTTAATTCTATAACATGGCACTCTTGAGATCAATGACGAAAGCACATGATCTTTCAGCTCGTACTGCGACCTATAAGGTTTTCGAATTCATTGCTTCCCTGAGGGCCTTCCCTGCCTTGAAGTGGAGGACTCTCTTTTCAGGTACGTCTACCTTCTCACCTGTCTTGGGGTTCCTTGCCTTTCGCGGTCTTCTCTGCTTGAGTTTGAAGTTGCCAAAACCTCGTATTTCGATCTTCTCTCCTTTCACCATCGCTTCCTTAATACTGTCAAAAACGGTTTCAACAACGATCTCGGTCTGTTTTCTCGTAAGACTTCCTACTTTTTCTGATACTTTTTCTATGAGGACTGATTTTGTCATAGAACCTCCTTAAGATAGTTTCAAGGCACGAATACATATTTTAATTTTACAGACGGAACATCCCCTATCAATTCTTTTGGCCCTCTCAGCAAGTTCATGAAAGAAAAACGATCTTTCTTGCTGACAACAACAGGTTCCCCTTTAATACCTGACATTTCAGCAGCAATACGCACCGCGTCTTCAAGACTGCCAAGCTCATCAATAAGCCCCACTTCAAGGGCCTGCTCCCCGGTAAAGATACGGCCGTCTGCAAGCTTTTTCACATCATCGTAGAGCATTGTTCTTCCTTCTGCAACAGCTGTAATAAATTGTTCGTGGACATTATCGAGAACTTCCTGAAGTATTACCCGCTCCTCTTTTCCAATGCCCTTAAACACGGTGGCCATATCCTTATGTCTCCCGCTCTTCACGATTTCTGTCTTTATCCCAAGCTTATCCATGAGGCCCTCGATATTTGGAATCTCCATAATGACACCAATTGAGCCGGTAAGTGTTCCTGGATTGGCAATAATTTTTGTTGCAGGAGACGCTATGTAGTAGCCACCCGATGCAGCAACAGAACCCATAGATACAATAACGTTTTTCTTTTGAACTGCTTTTTTTATTTCTTTGTAGATTTCTTGAGCAGGGACAACAGCACCTCCTGGGCTGTCGATCCGGACTACCATAGCTTTAATAAAGGGATCCTTTGTGTATTTCCTTAACTCTGCAACCGTGTCTCTTGAATCCAAAATCATGCCCTCTATACGTACAAGGGCTACCCGATTGCTCTCCACAAAAGGAAGGTTCTTTCGCAAGAAAACGAACAAAAGGCTGAAAACAATGAGCAGTACAAGGAGGCTCAGGAAAATGATAAGGATTTTTTTCATTATTCCGTCCTCTTGAGATTTTTCATGCTGAGTCCTAATTTTCTCTCTTCAGAGTCTACCTTGATTATTCGAACGTTAACTTTATCGCCTTCCTTCAAGACGTCCTCAATCTTTTCAGAAGGTTGTTTGACAACCTCAGAAGAATAAATGAGGCCCTCAACCTCGCCCTCGAGCTCGACAAAAGCACCGAAGTCAGTAATCCTGAGAACCTTTCCCCTGGTCTCAGACCCAAGTTTGAATTTGCCTGGGATGATATTTAACCAGGGATCTGGTTCGAGCTGTTTCAAGCCGAGTGACATTCTTTCTGATCCCGGTTCTATTCCGAGAACGACCGCTTCGATTTTCTGTCCCTTCCTCAGAATTTCCGAGGGATGTTTAATATGTTTTGTCCATGAGAGATCCGATATGTGTATGAGGGCATCGACACCCTCAGGGAGACCAATAAATACACCGAATTCGGCAATTGTCTTTACTTTGCCTGTAATTTTTTGTCCGACTGTATAATTCTGTGCAATCAATTCCCATGGGCTTGGTTTCAGCTGTTTAATGCTGAGGGAAAGTCGTCTTTCATCTTTATCTACTTTTAATACAAGGGCATCGACTGTTTCGCTAATAGAAAGGTATTTTGAGGGATGTTTCAGCCTTGGCAGCCATTCGATTTCTGATATGTGAACAAGTCCCTCGAGTCCTTCCTCGAGTTCAATAAATGCACCATAATCGGTTATACTGACGACCTTTCCTCTTGCTTTTTTCCCAACCGGATATTTTTCATCAACAGATGACCATGGATCAGGCTTCTTCTGTTTATAACCTAATGTAACTTTCTCTCTTGCATCATCATACTTAAGAACGATGACATCAATTTCGTCTCCGAGTGCGAAGAATTCAGAAGGATGATTGATCCTTCCCCATGAAATATCAGATATGTGTAATAGTCCGTCTATGCCACCAAGGTCAACGAATACACCATAATCAGTTATATTTTTAACTGTGCCACGTATCAACTGGCCTTCTTTTAATTTTTCAACTGTTTCGGACTTCTTTTTCTGTTGTTCTTCTTCGAGAATAACTCTTCTTGATATAATGACGTTAGAGACTTTGCTGTTAAGCTTTAAAATCTTGAAAAGCATCTTCTTTCCGATAAGCGTGTCGACTTCTTTGAGCGTTTTTATACCCACCTGGGAACCTGGCAGGAAAGCGCTTACCCCTGATATATTGACAGAGAACCCCCCTTTGATTTTTGCGGTAATTTTCCCTTCGACAGGGCTCCCGTTTTGCAAGGCATTCTCTAGGGATTCCCATACCTTGATCTTTGAAGCGCGTTCCTTTGAAAGGGCTATCGTCCCGTCAGAATCTTTGATATTCTCTACATAGACATCAATATTACAGCCTGGTTTCAGCAGAGAAATCTCTTCTTTCGGAAATTCTTCAATCGGGATGAAGCCCTCTGACTTATAGCCGATATCAACGATGATGCCTTCCTGCTTTATTGCCAGGACCCTTCCTTGTAAGATCATGCCTTCTTTAATGCTGTGAAAGGTCTCGGCATACAGTTTTTCCATTTCATCATTTTTCAGTTCCACTAAAAAGTTATCCTCCTATATCGCTCAAGTTCTTGCGTACTTCTTTTATTATCCATTCCGGCGTTGATGCGCCGGCTGTTATGCCAAGTCTTTTTATCCCTTTAACCCATTCCTCTTTAATCTCAGAGGATGTCTCTATGTGGTATGTAGGGACAAAAGCCCTACAGAACCTTGTCAGCTGTGTTGTATTAGCACTGTTTTTACCCCCGACCACTATCATGATATCAACCTTACGGGCTAACTTTTCTGTTTCTTTCAGCCTGTGGGCAGTAGAATTACATATTGTATTATAAACCTTTATCTCCTTTGCATGTATTATTGCACCTGATAAAAGAGTTTTTAAGGCCTCAAGAGATTGCGTCGTCTGTACAACAATACCTACCTTACTTTTTAATTTTGGAAGAGGAGTTTTACAGTCGACGATTATAACATCGCGAGCATAGCTCATGATGCCTTTTACCTCAGGGTGGTTTTTTTCGCCAAGAATAACGACCTGGTAACCCTCTTCACTAAGAAGTTTAGCATAATACTGGGCTTTTTTTACAAATGGACACGTTGCGTCTATTATTTCAAACCCCAGAGAAGAGATTTCTTTAGAGAGGGATAACGGGATACCGTGAGTCCTGATAATGAGTGCCTGTATATCCTTTCTCGATCTAAAGTCCTCAAGAGGAATAATACCCTGCTCCTTAAGCTTTTCTACTACCTGGGGATTATGGATGATTGGCCCGAGTGTATAGACGCCCTGGCGTTTTTCCTTTGCAATCTTAAAAGCAATGTCTATAGCCCTCTTGACGCCAAAACAAAACCCTGCACTCTTAACAGTGACAATTTTCATAAAATATTATATGGGGACTAGTGTAGTGTCCCAAACAAATCTATGCATAATATTCTTTCGTCATTCCCGTGTAAACGGGAATCCAGTGGCTCTGGTTCTGGATTCCTGCTTCCGCAGGAATGATAATTCGAGTAAAGTTATTTATGAGACAGCACACTAGGGCTTGGGTTCAAGTTGCTTTTCTCCGTAAGCCTCAAGCTTGCCTTTTAAGTTTTCAATTTCTTTTATGAAATCTCTGCTTACCCTCTCTCGGAATTGTTTTCCGGTTTCATTTTTGTTCATTGCTAAAGGTGTGCCGAATATCACGGTTATCTTTGCAGGCCGTAAAAGCTTCTTCCCTACGGGCAGGGCCTTCTCGGTTCCTTTGATAAATGTGGGCACAACAGGTTTTTTGCTCAGAGCAGCTATGACGCTTAGCCCCCTTTTTGCTTCGAGGAGGCTTCCATCGGCACTTCGGCTTCCTTCCGGAAACATAACGATAAGCTGTCCTTGCTGTAATCTCTGAACGGCTTCTTTAATCGCGGACGGATGAGGCTTATCGCGTCTTACAGGGAAAGAAAACACTTTGATAAATATTCTAAAGAGGGGTATTTTAAAAAGTCCTTCTCTTGCCATAAATCTTACGCGTCTTGTAGAGACTGCACCGAGGACAGGGGGGTCGAGATAACTTGCGTGGTTTGATGCCATGATAAAACCGCCTTCTTCCGGAATATTTTCTAAACCAAAAACCTCCAGTCTATAAAAGACTTTAAAAAACGTATAGAGGAATATCTTTAAAATGCGATAAGCAAGACTCAATGGTCAGTTCGTATAAAATCAATAATTTTTTCCAAAACCTGCCCTATAGACAGATTCGAAGAATCTACCAACAGAGCATCAGGTGCGACTTTTAAGGGGGCTATCTCACGGTTCGCATCCCTCGAATCTCTGTCTGTTATGTTTTTTTTAGACTCTTCAATGGTTACATGGATGCCTTTTTCCCGGAACTGAAGAACCCGTCTTGCAGCCCTTTCCTCTAAAGAGGCATCTAGATAAATCTTTTTTTTCGCATCGGGGAAGACAACGGTTGTTGTGTCTCTTCCCTCTACAACGAGTTCTGATTTCAAAGCAGTATTTCTCTGCGTAGCTAACAGGAAATCCCTTACAACAGTTCTTGCAGAAAAGACTGAAGCGTAGTGGTCGATTTCAGTAGACCTAATTTCTTCAGAAACGTCTTTCCCATTGAGATATGCCCTGCCGTCAGTAAAGCTGATATGGTTCTTGTTAAGTATGTTGCCGATTGTATCATCACTGTCGTCTGGACGGATGCCATGACGTATCAGGAGCAGAGCGGCTGTTCTGTAAAGTGAACCCGTATCCAGATAGGTAATTCCGAGTTGTCTTGAAATGAGCTTTGCTATCGTTGTCTTTCCCGCACCTGACGGCCCATCTATGGCGATAACCTGTTTCATGATGTCAGGCTCTTCAGGAGATCATAGAACCCGGGAAATGATACATTCACAGAAGAAATACCATGAACTGTCGTAATCCCCTCAGCAATAAGGCCTGCTATAGATAGAGCCATCGCAATCCTGTGGTCACCGTGGCTTTCGACGCTTGTCCCCTTTAATAAAGTTTTCCCCCTGATTGAAAGCCCGTCCTCGGACTCCTCGATTTCTGCTCCCAATTTTTTTAGTTCTGTAGCAATGCTCTTTATTCTGTCAGACTCTTTCACCCGCAATTCCTCAGCTCCCCTGATGGTCGTCGTCCCCTCTGCCTGTGTAGCTGCGATACAGAGAACAGGGAACTCATCAATAAGAGCCGGGATTTGTTCTCTCGTAACATGTATTGCCCTCAGTGTCTTGCCACCTTGACAATGGACATCTGCAACAGGTTCACCGGAGACGGTTCTCTTATTGGTAATGTCAAACGTTGCTCCCATGTCTTGCAGGGCACTGATGAGACCTGTTCTTGTAGGATTAATACCAACTCCTTTTATCGTTATATCAGCATTGTTTATCAATAGAGCACCTGTTAAGAAGAATGCTGCGGATGAAAAGTCTCCGGGAACCTCTATGTCTGTTCCCCTTAATTCTGTTCCGCTCTTTATCATGACACGAAGTCCGTCAACAGTAATGTCTGATCCAAAAGATGGTAGCATCCGCTCGGTGTGGTCTCTTGATTTTGACGGTTCTATTATTTCTGTTGCCCCTGCTGCATAAAGACCGGCAAGAAGGAGAGCTGACTTAACCTGTGCGCTCGCAACTGGCAAGGTATACGTTATGGCTCTCAACGACCCCCCTTTTATCGCAAGAGGAGGATATTTGTTCTTATCCCGTGCCCATATCTCAGCGCCCATCTCCTGCAATGGCATGATAATCCTGCCCATGGGTCTTGTTCTCAGAGATTTATCGCCGGTAAGCACTGAGAAAAAAGGATTACCTGAGAGGACCCCTGCAAGCAGCCTCATTGTTGTTCCTGAGTTTCCACAGTTAATCACATTGTTTGGCTCTTTGAGTCCGTGAATGCCTTTGCCGTTGACGGTAATGTCTTCACCAGAATCATCGATGTCCACACCTAAAGCCTTCAATGCATTTAGTGAACTCATCGGGTCATCAGCTCTGAGGAAGTTTCTTATAATACTTTTCCCTTTCGCGAGAGAGGAAAAGATGATAGCCCTGTGGGATATTGATTTGTCCGGGGAGGGAGAAGATGTTCCTCGGAAGCTCTTTGCCTTGCTCAGTTCAATTATGTCCAATACCTTCCCTCAGTGCCCGGGCCTTTTGAAAATCTTTTTCGAGGGATTCGGAATCATAAGCCCTGAGATACTGGCTGACCCTATCGAGATTTTTCTTGAATATCTCCACAGATTCAAGAAGATTATCCTTATTAAGGAGACATATATCACGCCACAGTTCAGGAGAACTCGAAGCAATCCTCGTCGTATCAACAAAGCCTTGTCCTGAGAAATTAAGAAAAGAGCTGTCTATATCTGCCACTGTATTCATGATGACATATGCGATAAGATGAGGCAGGTGACTTACCGAAGCGTATATTTTGTCATGTTCTTCAGGATTGATCAGTATAACATGAGACCCGATGGTTTCCCAAACAGCGGTCACTGTTTCAAGGGCTTGTCTGTCAGTATTTTCTGTCGGTGTGATAATGCACCGGGCACCTTTGAAAAGCTCTGCATCCGCAGTATCGATTCCCGAACGGGCACTCCCGGCTATTGGGTGTCCTCCGACGAAAAAAGTTCCCTCAGGCATCAATGATTCCATTGTACGAACAAGATGTCCTTTAACGCTGCCTACATCAGTGACGATAACATCATGGAGCAGGGAACTCTTTATCCTGGTTGCAATATCAATAAAACTTCCTACCGGGGTAGCAAATAATACAAAATCTGACCCTGTGCAAGCTTTTGAAGGGTCACGTTCAAAAGCATCAATAATTCCCTTTTCTCTGGCCTTCCGGAGGTTCTCTTCTGTCCTTCCGCAGCCTATGACTTCGCTGCAGAACCCGTTTTTCTTCAGTGCAAGTGCGAAAGACGCGCCAAGCAGACCGACTCCAAGAATGGTTATTCTTTTAAAAAAAGGTTTCCCCATACCATTATAATTGAATCATATCTCTCTTCCAACAGCAGTAGCTATTGGTTTTAATTCTTTCATGAGCTTCTCAAAATCATCAGGTCTCAGAGATTGCTCACCGTCAGACAACGCCTCTTCCGGGTTCATATGGACCTCGATGATCAGCCCGTCAGCCCCTACCGCTACAGCTGCCTTTGCCATCGGTGCAACAAGAGCCATCTTACCAACACCGTGACTTGGGTCAACAACAACAGGGAGATGGGTGAGGCTCTTTAGAACAGGCACCGAGCTGAGATCAAGCGTATTTCTTGTTGCGGTCTCGAACGTCCTTATCCCCCGCTCGCACAGGATGACTTGTTGATTCCCCTTGGACATTATATATTCGGCTGCCATGAGCCACTCTTTGATTGTTGCTGATAACCCTCTTTTGAGCAAAACCGGTTTTTTACATTGTCCGACATCGAGAAGCAAACGAAAGTTCTGCATATTCCTCGCACCAATCTGAATGATATCTGCATACTTCAAGACAACGTCTATATCTCTCGGGTCCATAAGTTCTGTTACAACCGGGAGTCCCGTCTCCTTCCTTACATCTGCAAGATACCTGAGGCCTTCTTCTCCCAGCCCCTGGAAAGTATACGGTGACGTGCGGGGCTTATACGCGCCTCCTCTTACGAATGTGGCACCAGCCTCCTTAACTTTCCTCCCAATATTTATCAGGAGAGTCTTATTTTCGACTGCACACGGTCCGGCAAACACGTGGAGTTTCTTGCCGCCAATTATGTTTCCCCTGACATTGACGGTTGTATCTTTTGACTTGAAGTCCCTACTCGCGAGCTTGTAGGGCTTCAGTATCCTCATTACATCTTCAACACCCGCTATTGACCGTATTGAATTTTCTTCATCCTCTGTTATCTTTGAGGTATCACCGATAACCCCGATAATTGTTCTCTCGGTACCTTTTGAGAGATTTGCCCTCAATCCCCAACTTTTAAGCTTTTTTACAATACGATTTATTTCTTCTTTCTTTATTTTTGGTTTTAAAACAATGATATCCATGTGTTCCTCCTCACGTGATATCAGATAGCAGTAGTCAATGGCTATCGCTGATTCAATGACTATTGACTAACGGTTTATCAGTACAGCTTTTTTTATTGCTTCAATAAAACGTTTATTTTCTTCGGGCAACCCGATCGTCACCCTGATCTCCCGTTCCCCGACCGGCCTAACAATGACACCTTGTCTTAAAAGATTATTATATAATGCATGTGAATCCTGCCGCAAAACAATGTAGATAAAGTTTGCCTCAGTAGGGACATAGGTAAGGCCAAGGGCATCGAGTTCTCTGTAAAGGTATTTTTTACCCTGCTCATTGATCGAACGAGCATAGGTGACGTGGTCATCGTCTTTGAGAGCCCATAACGCTGCACTTTGCGCAACCGAGCTTGTATTAAAAGGTGGTCTTATTTTATTCATCTCAGAAATGATTTCACGCCGGGCAATTCCATAGCCAATGCGAAGACCTGCGAGGCCATATATCTTTGAAAAAGTCCTGAGTATGAGGATGTTTTTTCCATCTCTGAAATAGGTGAAGCTATCAGCATACTCCGGTTGCGTAACATATTCGTAGTATGCTTCATCAAAGATAACGAGTATCCCGTCAGGGATTCTCTTCATGAGGCGGTCACATGCATCTCTCATGTTTATCGTTCCCGTTGGATTATTAGGATTTGCAACAAAGAGTATCCGTGTTTGCTTAGTAATAGCTTCAGCCATTGCATCGAGATCATGCGTATAGTCTTTTAAAGGAACCTGAACCGGATTACCGCCCATCGCCTGCACTGAAAGAGAAAAGACAATAAAAGACGGGTGAGCCATAACGGCTTCATCACCTTGCCGGAGAAATGTCCGGACAGCAATGTCGATGAGTTCATTCGAGCCGTTTCCGAGGATTATCTCGTCTTCGCTAACGGAAAGTCGTTCAGATAAAGCCCTTTTTACATAGTAACCACCCCCATCAGGGTATCTGTTGAAACTCGTTGCAGTTTTTGAACTTGTTATAGTATTAAGAAGTGCTTTCATAGCTAAAGGGGATGGTCCGATAGGATTCTCATTGGATGCAAGTTTTATGGGATCTTTAATCCCTAGTTCACGTTCTAACTCTTCAATGGGTTTGCCGGGAATATAGGGTTTCATGTCTGAGATATACTGTGGGGGTCTGATCATCACATGCCACCATGCGGGTAAGATCCGAGAATCTTGAGGTAAAGACAGTTCTCTTTTAAGGCGTTCAAAGCTTTTTTCAGTTTTTTGTCATCAATATGTCCTTCCATATCCACAAAAAATATATACTCCCATGCCTTTCTCCTTGATGGTCTCGATTCTATCTTCGTGAGGTTAATCTTAGCTTTTTTGAAGGGATAGAGAATATTATAGAGAGCCCCCGGTTTGTCTTTTATAGAAAACATGATGGAGGTCTTGTCTTTTCCGCTCTTCCGGGCAGTTTCTTTAGAGATAACAAGGAACCGTGTGACATTGTACTTGCTGTCCCCGATGTTTTTCTCAATAAATTTCATGTCATAGATCTTTGCAGCCAATTCACTCGCAATAGCTGCTGTTTCCTCATCCTGGGACGCAAGCTCAGCAGCCTTTGCTGTGCTCGTAGCTTCGAGTATCGGTATACCTGAAAGATTCGTTGTAAGCCATTGCCTGCATTGAGCAGCTGCATGTGGATTGGAATATACCTTTTTTATTCTTGTTCGATCGCCACTTTTTGAAATAAGGTTATGAGTTATTTCAAGCAGAACCTCTGCTGAGACTTTCAGTTCATAATCAATGAACAGATCGAGCGTATGGGTAATCACTCCCTCGTTTGAGTTTTCGATAGGGACAACGCCGAATACTGTCTCTCCTACCTCAACGGCATCGAAAACACCTTTTATACTTTCGAGCGGGATAAATAAAGCAGATGAACCAAAATGTCTTAATGCTGCAAGATGTGTATATGTCCCGAGTGGTCCGAAACAGGCAACTTTTAAAGGTTCTTCCAGAGAGAGTGAAGCCGAAAGGATTTCCCTGAATATAACTTTAAGCGTATCGTTCGGAAAAGGGCCATCATTGAGAGCTGTGATACGTTCAAGTATCTCCCTCTCACGCTCAGGTGAATAGAATTGCGCACTTTCATGGCGTTTGATATGGGCTATATCAATGACAATATGAGCGCGCCTGTTTAAGAGCTTGAGGATTTCGGTATCAATTACATCGATTTCTTTTCTTAATTTTTCAAGTTCTTTCATAATAATTATCCTGACATGGCTTCTGTTAAATATGTTAATCGATTGAAGTTTAATATTACTAGTTTTTTCTTATTTTTTCAATTGTTCGACAAAGCAGGTAGTGTCAATCATTTTGTGTAAATTCTTTTAAGGGATGCTTACCCCATTGTTCGTTCAGATGACTCAATACTGCATAGACAATTCTCTCGATGCTTTGATCGTGATTGAAACAGCTCATGGGCCTTGTCCTTCGCCTCACCTCCCTGAAGGCCCTCTCGATAACATTAGTAGTCCGCACTTTGACCCATATGGCCTTGGGACAACTATAGAAATTAAGCAACTCCTCTAAGTCCTTTTCTAGCACCTGACTGCTTTTGGTACTATCGGAGCCCATTTCTTTTCCCATTTGCCATAAGCCCGCTCGGCTTTTCTTTTGTTCTTTGCATTGTATATTGCCCCCGCTTCCTTTATGCACCTGTCCCTGTGCTTCTTCCTAAGATAATTGGCTATGTTTCTAAGCTTGCGTGCCCAGCACCTCTGTCTCTTTACAAAAGACCAGATGAGATCCACTGCATTTTCAAGACCCGGATTGCCGTCTGTAATCACAAGCCCCAATGACTCGCCCATCAGTCCTCTCCGGTAAAGATCATTGAGAAATCTCCACCACCTCTTTTCGCTCTCAGCATTTGTCACTATAAAATCTATAAGCTCTCTTTTCCCATCGACCCTTATGCCATAGGCCACAAGAACCACCCTCTTCTTTGCTCCAAACCCACTTTTTTTCTTAAGGACTATTCCGTCAAGAAACAAATATAGATACCTGTCTTCAAGTCTGCGGTTGTGATACCTCTTTACTTCCACATCAAGGCTCTTGGCTATGTTAGAGACCGTTTGTGCACTTACCCCCTCTCCTAATAACGGCCTCAGTGCCTCTCCGGTCAGTCTTGTGGATGCCCCGTAAAGAAATATCTTTAGTAAGGCCGCATCTACTTCCTCCACCCTCTGTTTATACCGAGGGATTATCCCACTCTCATACTTCATTCCTCGTATCCTGGGCATCCTTATCTCAAGTCGGCCATCCTTAAGCGTTATCCACCTCCTCCAGTAACCGTTCCTGTAATCTTTCCGGTCAGCGTTCCGCTCATAGTTTTTTAGTTAAGCTTCCCTGAGACATCATTTCGCTTTTGCTTATATAGGGATGATTTTTTATCAAATTATATATTATTGCTTCAACCAGCGTGATAAAATCGTGAAAAAAACATGACAAAAAGGGCCTATTGTTGACAAAACATAAACAACTGATAAGGCTTCTAAAACGGCTCTGGTGGCTGTTTTTACGGTATTTTCAAAGCCTTGCAGGTTACGGTCAAGTGGACTCTTAATCAGCGGGTCGCAGGTTCGAATCCTGCACGGCTCACCAATAAAATCAAGGACTACGCCGATCACAGACTCCTCAACGTCATAAAATCGCAATGATTTTGTCGAAAGTGCCATCTTTTTTGTCGAGTGTTCTAACGACTTTTTGAAGGCTAAAGAGTATTCATTAGCTGAAATATCGCAAGGGATAGAAAGGTTGTATGGCATACCATTGAAACGGATCTGGTAAAAGGCGAAGAGAAAAAAATATCATTATGGAAGAAGCTGTATTGAAAATATGTCTTGACTTTAAGTGTATTTTTGTTCCATAAATTACAAGGGGAAAAATGCATGTTTGGTTCATGTCGGATGTTGAGATTTCACGTATAAGCCGAATGTATCTTTGGATAAGGGCAGAAAGTAAAAATGAACAAAGAATCTGAGAAGGAAATCAAGACAATACTGGTTGCTGATGATGATACCGTATTCCGGGAGTTTATAAAAACCCAGTTAGAACGCTCCGGGTATATTGTCATAGAAGCAATAGACGGGATTGATGCCATAAGACAATTTGTTGACCATAAAGACAGCGTCGAGCTTCTGATAATCGATGTCATTATGCCAAAGATGCACGGGAGAGAGGTTTACGAGACAATAAAGAGAATGCGGCCTGGCATAAGGACAATTTTTATAAGTGGCTATGAAGCGGAGTTTATTAATAAAAAAATAGAATCTGAAGAGCATATACACTTAATTTTGAAACCGGAGTTGCCAAAAAAGCTTTTGCCGAAAATTCAAGAGATCCTATCCTGATTCCGTGTAAAAACTTAAAGGGTGCAACAGCCTGTTGAAAAACTAACATTTCACAGGAAAATATCTCTTGTAAAAATTATAGCTTCTCACAAAAAAATAAATTATCCAATTCTTCCCGAACTTTCTATTTTACAAATTTCCCAAATATTGTAGAATTGAAACAGCATCCGTTTATTTAAATCAGCACAAAAAGATTTTAAAAAAGGTTACGCTTATGAAATCATTAAGAATAATTTTAACAATGATAATTTTATCCCTTTCTGCTTAATAATGTTGGTTTTATCATCGTATCCCATAATGTCTGATAGTTGGGGCTATATCGACAGGACAGGCAAGACGGTCATCGGGCCGCAGTTTGATGATGCCCGGAGCTTTCAAGAGGGACTTGCAAGGGTACAGATCAATAAAAAATGGGGCTATATCGACAGGACAGGCAAGACGGTCATTGAGATGCAGTTCAGTGATGCGCGGAACTTTCAAGAGGGACTTGCAAGGGTACAGATCAATAAAAAATGGGGCTATATCGACAGGACAGGCAAGACGGTCATCGAGATGCAGTTCGGTGATGCTTCTGTTTTTTCCGAGGGGCTTGCATGTGTAATAATCGGTAAAAAATATGGCTATATCGACAGGACAGGCAAGACGGTCATCGGGCCGCAGTTTGATTATGCTTCTGTTTTTTCCGAGGGGCTTGCATGTGTAATAATCGGTAAAAAATATGGCTATATCGACAGGACAGGCAAGACGGTCATCGGGCCGCAGTTTGATTATGCTTTGAATTTCGATGAGGGGCTTGCATGTGTACAGATTTATAATCAATGGGGCTATATCGACAGGACAGGCAAGACGGTCATCGAGCCGCAGTTTAATTATGCTGATCAATTTCGCGAGGGACTTGCAAGGGTGCAGGTTAGTCAATGGGGCAGGGTTCTTGCATGGGTAAAGACTGGTGACACGAGAGGTTTTATCGACAAGACAGGCAAGATTGTCATCGAGCCGCAGTTTGATGATGCCCGGAACTTTCAAGAGGGACTTTCCTGTGTGAGAATTAATAAAAAATGGGGCTATATCGACAGGACAGGCAAGATTGTCATCGAGCCGCAGTTTGATTATGCTTCTGTTTTTTCCGAGGGTCTTGCTTATGTGAGAATTAATAAAAAATGGGGCTATATCGACAGGACAGGCAAGATTGTCATCGAGCCGCAGTTTGATAGGGCTTTTCGTTTTTCCGAGGGTCTTGCAAATATAGGTTTTAGGAGTGGTAGCAGGTAGGGTTTTGCTTTGAAGGCTGCTTTGCCTCCGATTCAACAATCAATTGCATTTTTCGGGTTAATAAAGGGATGCCGGTTTTCTCTCTGTTGACATCATTCCCTCCCTTTGATAACGTATCTGCGATTATGAAAAAACTCTTGCTGTTTTTCATTGTCATACTCATATCCCCTCTTCCGGCTTATGCATTTGACGGGCCCTTACAGGTTCGCAATCAGTTTCCTCTCTTTCTCCCTGTAGGTGCTCCGTACATGGAAACTGCGCGCATAGAAAATTCTTTTTCAGCGAGCCTCTCTTATTCAAGTGTTTATATGGTAAAAGAATCAACGGAGTGGTATGTCGGGTTAGATATGGAAGTGACCGAGCTGAACCTGAGACTGAAAAAAAATGTCAAGGATTTTTTAGAGGTCGGTATTAATTTCCCCATTGTAAGTTTCAATTCCGGATTCATGGACGGTTTTCTCCGTAGCTATCATGAAGCATTCGGTTTCCATGATTACGGAAGAAGTAATCGGCCTGATAATGAATTTCTCTATGATGTAAGGAGGGAAGGGGCTCTCATTGTAGAAGGAAGAGGCGGCCGTATTGCTGTTGGGGATATACTACTGAGTTTGAAGAAACCCATACTGATTGGCGACCCTGCAATAAGTATAAGGGGCATTCTGGAGTTTCCCACAGGTAATGCAAAGGATGGCTATGGAAACGGGAGTATCGATGCAGGCATTTCAATATTGTCAGATAAGAAACTCAGTGAGAAATTCATGGCCTATTGCAATCTTGGTGCTGTGTTCCCGGGCGATCTCAAGGGGAATGAGACGATAGAACTCGAAGGATACATTTACGGCGGAGCTGGCGTCGAGGCATGCCTGTGGAAAAGCCTGAGTCTGCTGGGTCAGGTGTTGATTCAGGGTTCTCCTTATCCGGAAACAGATATCGCAGAAATAGACAGAACATCTGTACTTCTTTCTTTTGGGGGAAGATACCTTTTCGGTAAGAACAGCCTGGAGCTTTCTCTTACTGAGGACCCAGGTACTTCAGGAGCGCCGGACTTCACTTTGAACTTTTCTTTTAAAAGACTATTTTAAGATCAGATGACTGATTAACATAACCATTTGCAAAAATCATAGCGGTTTTTTTCTTATCCAAGGCTTGCAAGCTCTTAAGCCTGTAAGCTATTATGCATATCATGAAAAAGCAGAAAAAATTAAGGCCGGACTGGGATGAATATTTTATCGGTATCGCAAAGGCAGTTTCCACAAGAGCTACCTGTCTGAGAAGAAAATACGGCGCAGTTATCACGAAGGATAACATCATTGTCAGCACAGGATATAATGGTGCTCCCTCCGGTATGAAGGATTGCCTTGCGGCTGGTAAGTGTACGAGAAAGGAACTCCAGATCCCTCACGGCGAACGATATGAACTGTGCCACAGCATTCATGCTGAGGCAAATGCGATAATCCGTGCATCTATCGAAGAATTGCGGGGTGCAACGATCTACATATCGGGCACCGATGACAAGAGAAATGAATGTTCTTCCGAGCCCTGTATGATGTGCAAGAGGATAATCCTTAATGCAAAAATAGCACGGGTTGTTTATTCGGACGGAAAGAACGGGTTAACTGTCATTAACCCCAGGTTATGGTTAAAGAAAAGGGTTTAGGAGTTACTTGGTGAAAACTATCATGGTAACAGGGTGTGCCGGTTTCATCGGATGGAAAGTATCAGAGAGGTTACTCAAGGAAAATATAAATGTTGTCGGCGTGGATAATATAAATGACTACTATGACCCAGCATTAAAGGAGTGGCGCCTCTCAGCGCTGAGGGCACAGAGTAAAAAGCCCCGTCCCCAGCTGTCGTTCCATCATATAGATATAAGCAATATTACGGACGTTAAGAAAATTTTCATACAACACGAACTTGATGCCGTTATAAATCTTGCTGCCCGTGCGGGTGTTCGTGCTTCAGTTGAGGACCCGTGGGTATATCTTGATACGAATGTAAAAGGGACTTTGAATCTCCTTGAGTGTTGCAAAGAATATAAAGTAAGAAAATTTGTCCTCGCTTCCACATCGAGTCTTTATGGTCTTAACGAGATGCCTTCCAAGGAAACTGACGGGACCGATTCCCCCCTGTCTCCCTATTCAGCAACAAAAAAAGGGGCTGAGGTTCTCTGTTTTAGCTATCACTATCTCTATGGCATCGATATAAGTATTCCAAGGTACTTCACGGTCTATGGTCCTGCGGGCAGGCCCGATATGAGCATATTCATATTCATAAAGAACATAGATAATGGCATCCCGATAACTGTTTTTGGGGACGGGTCACAGAAAAGAGATTTTTCTTATATAGATGATATTGCTGACGGTACGCTCAAGTGCCTCCAGCCATTTGGATATGAGATATTCAACCTCGGGAACGACAACTCTGTTGAATTGAGCTATGTTATTAACCTCATCGAAGATTCGCTCGGGAAAAAGGCGTTCGTGGAGTTTTCACCAAGACACCCTGCTGATGTCTTTGCAACCTGGGCTCACATAGAAAAATCCGGGAAGAAATTACACTGGCACCCGAAGACAACGATAGAAGAGGGCATTAAAAAAACGGTTGCGTGGTATCTTGAAAACAGAGATTTTATTAATAGTCTCAAAAGCCCCTAATAACAAATCATAGCCACAGTCTTTTTTTATCATGTTTTGAATCCAAAACGCAGATTATGGATTTCAACCCTGTAAACCTATAGATTTTAAGAAAAGCTGAAAACTAAAGCTGCTTGAGTGCCTCTACAATACGGGGAAGGCCTGTGAACTTATCACGCTTTCCATCTCTATAAATAACACAGGTAGGAGTTGCTTTTATTTTGTCATTCTTGAGACAGTCGTTGAAAATATCGAATGTTGCCTTGGTATCAAAAATTTTAAATTTTATACCTCTCTCCTTTATAAATGACTCTAATACTTTATTGTCTTTTATCTTTTCCTTTGCTGCATCGAACAAAACTTTCCGTGCGTGAATGGCATGTTTGAAATCTCTGTTCTCGTGTACGATATAGAGAAAATATTTTGCATAGAGTGTTGTCTGCGGGTGCAACGGAGTATCGATAAAAGTAATCGTTATCGTCTCATCTTCAACTAAATTGACAATAACGGGTTCTATTTCCGGTTCTAATGCCTTGCAAGGATTACAGAAATAATCAGTATATAAACGTACCTGTGTCTTGCCACTGCCAAAAGAGGGGATAACAATATCCGCTGCATAGGCAGGGGTTGCAGAGCCTTTAAAGAAAATGGAAAAAAGGATTAAACCCAGGACGAAAGAAACGCCTATAAGAATTTTCTTGGACCTCTCGAAATTTAACAAAAACAAAAACAGAATAATCAAGCCAAAAGACAGGCAGTAGGAACAATAAACATCGTTTTGTATCTGAAATACCAAAAGCCATATCTCTGCTCCAAGACCGGATGATAACATCAAAATAGAGGCCCCCCTTTTTTTAAAAAGGTTAGCAATAACTAATATTCCCATATATAAAATCCCTACGTACTTGAGCGGCAAACCGAAAATATAACCCTCTAAATATGCACATGATTCGTCACAAAGCATATACAGTAAGACAATCGCGATAGCGATAACGGATAGTATAATATTAATCCAGAGTTTTTTTGCTTTCAAATAGTCTCCGGGAAAACGTGGCCATGATAATGATATACGTGCTATTATAAAATATAATACCATATCGTAAGATGCAAATTGATATAGGAGGCGTGTTTTTGTATTGCATGTTAAAACATTTTGTAACTGCTTTATTCACCCGGTGTTGTTTTTTTGAGGCGCTCTCAATTCGACTTATTGACATATACATGAACCTCTTATAGAATTTTACTATGAGAAATACTATATTGCTTGTTGAAGACTCAAAAGTTGTGCAACAGATGTACAGGAACAAGCTTACATTTGAGAACTTCAATGTTCTTACAGCAGACAACGGGATGGAAGCCATAAAGTTACTCTCAAAAGAAAAACCCGATATCATCCTGTTGGATCTTATGATGCCTGTTATGGATGGTTACAAAGTGCTTCAGGTCATAAAAACAGATCCTAAACTCTCTGCTGTCCCTGTCCTAGTCTTTTCCGCAAAAGGTCAACCTGAGGAAGTTGAGAAGGCCCTGAATCTCGGAGCAGCAGGGTACATTGTAAAGGCCACGACAAAGCCGAATGATGTTGTTAAGCAAATCAGGAAGGTGCTCGATCAGAAGCCCAAGGTGCATGAACTGACACGTTATTTAGTAGAAATCAGGGAAAATGCATATGATGCTAAAAAACTGGCTGCAGATTTCAAAATGAACGGACTGAGATGCCAGCTATGTCAAGCCCCAATGCTCCTTGAGCTGATTCCGGATTTTTCACACGAAACACCGTGGTTTACCGGCAGATTTGTATGTCCGAGGTGCCACGGTTGATTCAAGAGATATACTGACTCACGAGCTTTAACAATTCCTGCGTCTGGATCGGTTTTGTGAGGTAAGCGGTTGCTCCGATTGCAAGTGCCTTTTTTCTGTCCTCGTCCGCACCTTCTGTAGTAACAATGATTACGGGAATATCCTTATACGTAGCATTGCCCCTTACAAGACTCACCAGTTTCAGGCCGTCCATGATGGGCATATTGATATCGGCGATAATGATGTCAATCTTGGCTGAAGATAATTTCTTTAACGCATCAACTCCGTCTGTTGCCTCAATGACGTTGGAACCCGGAACCCTCTTCATCGCAAAACTGATCAGTTGCCTCATAGCAGGTGAATCCTCTACCACGAGAATATTCGGCATACCTATTTCCTCGGTTTCTCCTTCAGCAGATCAAAAAAACCCTGTATCGTGGTAAGCTTCCTCTCGGATTGAGTGTACATCCTCGATGAAAATATCGCTGTCGCAGCATGTCCGGCTAGCAAGTTGAACAGCTCATAATCAACATTAGAAAATTGCTGCTTCTGTATGAACAACGAATAGATCGCTATCACCCCGATAACATGTTCCTTTATCTTCAGAGGGATACAGACCATGGGACTCTTCGTGTCAACCTTCTCCATATATGCGATGTTCTCCGAAAAATAGCTCTCGCCTTCCCTGGCCACGGTCCCTATTGTCCCTTCTCCTATCTTTACCTTCGGCATACCATCCATCGGTAACCCCTCCGAGGCTACCGGTATCAGTTCGTTCGTCTTTTCGTCCGTAAGAAATATCCCGAACTTCTCGGCCCCTATAAGGTTAATAACAATCTCAAGCACGATCCGCAGAACCTCATTGAAGTCCAATGTCGAATGTAACTGATAGCTCGCTACATAGAGGTTTGCAAGGTTGTTGTTCTCCGCCTCTACCTCTATATATTTCGATGCAAAATCCTTGTTCTCTTCCTCGACCTTTCTGTACCTTTCCAGAATCGAGTCCATCTCTTCCTCAAGCATTTTTATCCGGTCTTCGTAGATCCTTGACCTTTCCTCACTGCCTGATTTCTTGACTGCTTCTTCAAGCTGTACTATTTTGAACCTGAGTCTCTCGTTCTCTTTCAGAAGATCCTTGGTGAACTCCTCGCCTCTCCTGAACATCTGGAGGAACTCTTCTGCCTTCTTTCCAAAATTGAAATTCATTTCCATCAATAATCTCCCTGGTCTTTCTTGCTCGTTAATTTTATCATCTCGTCAGGTATCTCAGAGATGGGCAGGACCCTCCCGGCTGCACCCGCGCTTATCACCCCGGAAGGCATTCCAAAAACTACTGCAGTCTCCTCTGACTCTGCTATAGTATACCCGCCTTTCTTTTTAATTTCCAGCATTCCTGAGACTCCGTCATTCCCCATACCGGTCAGAACTATACCCATCATTCGAGCTCCGAAAATTTCCGAAGCTGACGACATCATGGCGTCAATAGATGGGATATATTTGTCTGAATCCTTAGATTTCTTAATGGTCGCAATCACTCTTTTGCCTTTGTTCCTGAAAAGCATGTGGTGCCCTCCTGGACAGATAAGCGCCTTGCCTCCCTCAACGATGTCACCATCTTGTGCTTCCTTTACATCTATACGCGCAAGTGCATTGAGCCGCTCTGCAAAAGAAGCAGTAAAACCCATCGGCATATGCTGGCTTACTACGATACCTGCCGGGAAATCAGACGGAAGTCTTGTCATGATTATCTTCAGTGCATTCGGTCCACCGGTTGAGGATCCGATCGCGATTACCTCAATCTCTCGATCTGACCGTGCTATGGATTTTTCTTCGTCCTTTTTTCCAGCGAGAAGTTCAAGATTTTTGCTCAGTCTGTCCATTCGCAATTGTTTCATCCCTCTTACCTTACGGAGCAAGTCAACCTGTAATTTCTGGAATTCTTCACGTGCTATCTTCTGAGGCTTTGCGATAAAATCAGCTGCACCGAGATCCAGAGCCTTGAAAACAGTTTTCGAGTCAGAATACGAACTAACAATGATCACGGGTGTTGGCCTTTTCTTCATGAGCCATCTGAGAAAAGTAAATCCGTCCATTCCGGGCATTTCAAGATCCAGGGTTATGAGGTCAGGTTTCAACATGATTGTCTTTGCCATTGCATCTATTCCGTCTGCCGAGATACCCAAGACTTCGATATGTTGATCTGTCTCAAGTGCTTTTCGAATAGCCTGCCTGCTATAAGCTGAATCATCGACAATAAGCACTTTAATTTTTGGCATCTGCAGGAGTCCCTTTTTTCAGAGGTTTCTGATAAAGCATATCATATTGAAAGTGTTTCAGAGTAAAAGCAGTTGAAATATTAATAAGGGATTCTGCATGACCGAGCAGGAGATATCCTCCGTCAGCAAGCTGTTCGGTAAAGATATCCACAAGCTTTTTCCTTGATAACAGATCGAAATAGATAAGGACGTTTCTGCAGAATATGGCATCCATCTTCCCAACAAGCCTTACCTTAAAGGGGTCCATGAGATTGAGAAGATTGAAATTTACATGCTGCTTTACGTTGTCTGCAATCCTGTAAAGTCCGTTTTGTTCTATAAAATATTTGTCAAGAAAAAACTGTTCTGTTGCCCTGAAGGAGTTTTTTCTATAGACGCCGCTTCTTGCTACATGCAGCACTCTCTGATTGATATCGCTTCCGAGTATTTCTACGGTCCAATCACGAAAGGCGCCCGTTTCAAGGATGATCATGGCAATTGTATAGGGTTCCTCACCAGTTGAACACCCTGCAGACCAAATCCTCAGTCTCTTCGTATCTTTTTTTATTTCCCGCAGCTCGGGCAATACCTCTTCGCTGAAAGCTTTAAGCTGGTTTTTCTCCCTGAAAAAGTACGTCTCATTGACTGTAAGAACATCTACGATCGACGTCAGTTCTTCTTCACTTTTTCTGTCATAAAGCAAGTGCCTGAAGTAGTCTCTGAAACTACTCAAGTGATGAGTTCGAACTCTTCTCGAAAGTCTTTTTTCAAGGAGGTATCTTGAACCGTTATCAAAATATATTCCGCAGTAATCTCTGATTAAATCCCTTATGAGCCTGAATACTTCCTCAGGCAAATGTATTAATTCATCATTTTTAAACACCGAGACTCTCTTCGACTGCCCTTTTTACAATAGGATCTTCCTCAACATCTAAAAGCTTTTCAAGTTCTTTCCTTATGATCCCCTGGGCCTTTTTCCCTAAGACCTCAACAGCAGCCGCCCTCGTAGCCCAATCATCATCTTTAAGAAAAGGAAGCAGCGCTTCATCGACGTCATCGAAGGATGCAAGCGCTTTTATTGCGGTTCGGCGGATCTCGGGATCTCCTGAAAGAAGCATGCGAAGCAAGGCATCGCGAGCCTCATCCCCGCCTATTTTGCCGAGAGACTCGATCGCTGTTGTTACAACAAAACCATTTTCATCCGTGAGAACTTTAATAAGTGGTCTTGCAGCACGTGGATCTTTCAGCATACCAAGTGCTTTTGCTACAGCAGCCCTTACAGCGTCATCGGAATCAGAGAGTAAAAGTGACAGGGCCTCGAAGATTCCCTCTCCCCCGAGGGAACCGAGGCTGAGAGCTGCCAAAACTCTTATTTCAGGATCTTCATCGGTGAGAGCAAGGATAAGGAATGCTATGGAATCTTTTGTCTTCAGATGAGAAAAGGCTTCAATAACGGACTTTCTCACGCTCACCTGTACGTCCTTTAATGCGAACCCCAATGCGCGGACTGCCTCTGTTGCGCCGATTTTGCCAAGCAACAGCGCGACATTTTTTCTCTGGAGCGGATTCGGCTCATCGAGCATATCAAGCAGTCCATGGACAGATAGCCCCTCCCTGAGATTATAGAGCGCGTTTACAGCTGCCTCCTGAACATCTTCATATGGGTCGGTGAGGAGTCTCTTGAGAGGCTCTATCGCTTTCAGATTACCGAGTTTCGAAATTGATATCGCGGCAAAGGATCGAACATGTCCGTCCTCATCCGTAAGCAGCTTCTCGAGGTTTTCATAGTAAACAGGAGAGGCAATAATACCCGCAACTTCGCATAAGAAACGCTTCTGATATATATTATCAGTTTCAAAAAGGCCCAGTAGGGATTCTGGTCTGCCCGTTCCTATGAAGACGAATGCCCTCCTGACATCTTCTCTGAAATTTTCATCCTCTGATACTTCCAGGAGAGGTTTTAATGCACTTTCTTCCTTCATTATGCCGAGGATGAGAATTGCAGATATCCTTACGTCCGCTTCCGGGGACCATACATGTTTAATAAGGGACTCCGAGACCTTGTCACCGAGACGGCTCCTGATCGCGCCTGCTATAACCTCTTCAATGACACCCTTATGATAGAATCTTTCAATCCCGAGGATTGCCCCTTCCTGCAAGGCTTTTGAGGGATCCTCCAAGAAAGGAACTATATATTGCAGTGTCATTGGATCAGCGATGGAACTTATCGCTTTGATCGCAGGGCCTGTAAGAGTCTTTTTTTTCAGGGCCTTCACCAGAGAAGGTATTGCTCTCTTGTCTCCGATCCTGCCGAGCGCATCTGCTGCAGGATATGCCGTCCATAGATCGTCACTTTCCAGTATCTTTATAAGGGCATCTACTACCGAAGATTCTCTGACCTTGCCTATATGTTCAATACTTGTAGCACGAACATTTTCATCGTCATCCTTCAATGCATCGAGCATAAGCGGAAATGACCTGTCGTCCTCGTATTCACCCAAAACATCAATGATGAACTTTCGGACATCCCTGTTCGGTGTTTTGAATGCCTCGATCAAGAATGGGGTGGCCTTCTTATTAAGCCGGATGAGGGCTTCAATAGCTGAGTTCCTTGCCCCTGCATTATCATCAATATAGAGCAGGCGTATGAGACCGCCTATAAACTTTTCAACCGGGTGCTCCTCAATTAAAATATCCATCGCTGTATTTCGTACCCGCCATGTCACATCCTCCATAGCGCGCAGGAGCATACGTATATATATCTCACCGGACTTGCCCCTCAGACTCTCGAGAGCACTTCTTCTAACCTCTACGTCTTCGTCGTTCAGAAGCCTATCCAGATTATTTGTCTCCATTCAAAATCCCTTCTGACTCTCTGAGGATAATCTTCTCCTCCGAGGTAAGGAGATCATCCAGGTTAAGAATGATTATTATCATGTCGCCTTTCTTCCCCAGTCCCGTAAGATATTTCTTTTTTAATCCCTTGAAAATAGAGGGAGGAAGTGTGATATCTGCGGTATCAAGAGAGGTTATCTCTTTCACTTCATCGACGACGAGACCGATCTTTTCATTATCATATCGAACGATCATGATCCGTTCGTTTTTGACCGCAGACCTGATACCGAATCTCCTCCTCAGATCAAGAAGAGGTATGACCTCTCCACGAACAGTTATGATACCGGAAAGAAATTCAGGCAGCTCAGGGAGTGCATATGTCTTCTGGGACTTGAGGATCTCAACAACCTTCTTAATCTCGATCCCGAAAACTTCATCTCCCATCCTGAAAACAGCAAATTTTCCCAACTCATCCTCTTTCGGTTTAAAAATAATCGCTCTATATCAGGGCATGTTCGAAGGCTCCGGTAACCCTACCGCTGTTTACAGTAACCCTAACTTCGACATCATGATTCTTACCGTATCGTAATCAGCTTCGGAGGCTTCCTCAAATGCGGTATAGCGCTTATAGATAGATTTGAGAATTGTAGCCCCTTCTGTAGTTTCATCAGAAAGTGCGATGAGCGCATTCTTCATAATGTTTTTTTCCTTTTCAGCCATACTTTTATCGACACATATACAAAAGCCCGGTAACTCATCAGAGAACTTTATAAAATTGATTCCCTTGTCTTTATATTTATAGGTTATACTCTCAGTCACGCCGCCACAATCAAATTTCCCCTGAAGCACGCTGTTTAATACCTCTACATGGGGTCCGAGGTAATCATAATAAAGCAGATCTTTCAAGTCTATACCGGCGTCCAAAAGAATAAACCGCGGTGTTATATAGCTGGATAGTGAGTGCGGATCGCCAAAGGCAAAGGTTCTGCCTTTGATGTCTTGAACAGAACTGATGTTACTGTCACTCTTTGCAATGATAACAGAGCGATAGGTTGACTTCCCTTCTGTCAGCGCTTTTACAAGTATTTCTACCCCATACTTCTTCTGTGCTTCCAGATACGTCGTGGGCGTCATGAAGCAGGCCTGTGTTATACCCTGACCAATATCTCTTATAGCGCCTTCATAATCAGACACAGCCCTCAAGGCAACCTTCTTGCCGATTTTCTTGCTGAGATAGTCAGCAAGAGGTGTAAACTTTTTTACCGCTTCAACAGGAGAAATACCGATCGGTTCAATACCAAATCCGATAACACCCTCCGCACCTTTTTCTTCGATCAATTTAAACCGTGCCAACTCATTATTCACAATCTCAGTGTTCTTCGATAACCCCCTCAGTGAGCGGTTAATTTCGAACACGATGTTCATGGTGGTCTTTGGAATCTCCTTTATTTTTTCTACTGATACGAAAATCTGATTAGAACCTGCTTTCTGTTCGCTGATAGCCTTGGCTATTTTCTGAGTCTTGTCAGATATGATCTCTATGGACTCAGATACCTGTTTTGCGTTAACGATCTGTTCACCAGTTGCTGTCTTCACATGATTCGCGACATCCCGCATCTTCTCAGTAGCCCTTGTGATGAGAAGGGCTCCCTTGCTCTGTTCGGACGTAGCAGTTGCTACTTTAGCTACCATATTTTTTACTTTTTCCATTGCCTCTGAAACGAGCCTTGTTGCCCGAGCTTGTTCAGTAGTTGAACGCTCTATAGAAAAAGACATTTCTGCTGATTGCTTGGAACTCTCCACGATCTTTCTCAGGGCATCTCCTGCCTCATTAGCAACGGCATATCCAGCTTCTACTGACTTGAGACCGTCATCCATTGCGTAGATAGCATCTTTGACTTCCACCTGTACAGACTGAATGAGTTCAGCGATCTCTTGCGTTGATACCGATGTCCTTTCTGCAAGATCCTTTATCTCATCAGCAACGACCGAGAAACCTTTCCCGTGCTCACCGGCTTGAGCAGCAAGAATGGCTGCGTTTAAGGCAAGCAGAGTCGTTTGGTCTGTTATATCATCTATGACATTTAAGATCTTCCCTATCTCTTTTGACCGCACACCAAGTTTCGTAATAAAACTTGCGGTTTTCTCTACTGACGATTTAATGTTCTTCATCCCTTCTAATGTTTTCTCTACCGCTCCGATTCCGAATGTAGATGCTTCGTTCTTAACCTTCTCCGATAGCATCGCAGAGTCTTTTGACCGTTGCTCCACTTCCTTAATGGAAGATAGAATCTGCTCTGTAGCAGCAAGTGTCTCCTCGGAAGCAGCAGAGAGTTCTTCTGCCTTGTGCGCCACTTCTTTGATCGTTGCGGTTAGTTCTTCAATTGAAACTGACGTTGAATCGACCGTAGTTGAGAGTTCCTGCGCATTGTTTGCTACCTGGCTTATACTGGTAACCATTTCTTCCACAGACGTGGCTGTTTCCTCTGTTGATACCGCAAGACGATCTGTACTTTCTGAAATTTCCGCTGCAGCTGAATTCATCTCCTCTATGGAGGTTGCAATGCTGCCTATCGCTTCAGATTCAACCTTTGTAGCCTCGGAAACCTGCTTGAAGTCAGTCTCTACCTTTTCTGTAACATCCGAGACCCGCTTCGAGCCGTTTTTTACTCTCTGGAGGATACTACTGAGTGACTGTACAGATGAATTGATAGCCTTGCTGACCCTTCCTATCTCGTCGTCTTTTTTGATATCGATATCGAAGGAAAGATTTCCTTCAGATAAAGATTGTGCTGCTTCTTCTATGGTATGGAGAGGCTTTATAATAAGTCGCCTCAGGATTATCCAGAAAAGGCAGGTACCAAAAGAGATACCAACGATTGAGATAATTGTGGTCCAAAGGATGAATTGTGTGCTCTTTCCATAAATCTCCTGAAGAGAAGCGGTAACCCTAACCGCACCGAGGAGAGATCCTTCCTGGGTATGACATCCCGTGCAGTATGAAGCATTTTCAAGTGGTTTATAGTATGTAATAGATTTTTTTGTTTGAACGATTTTTGGTCGCATATCAGTACTCATAGCCCGTATGATGTCTGCATCAAAAATCTCTGAATCTTTCTTAAACGCCTCTTTGCCGTAGGCATTCAATATCATTGCCTGTTCAATACCTTTTACATTCCTGAGACCGTCTACAATCTCTCTCGATAAGGCCGCCTTTTTCTCAACTGACTCATGCATTGCCCTTGTGATATCAAGTGCCACGATAGTAGCTGTCGCATCAAGATTTTCCTGGGCCGTTGAATAGAGATTGTCTCTAACTTTCATTGAGAGGACTCCGGACCAAATAATGCCGGCAGCCAAAAGTGCCACAACGAAAACCATATACTTTAATTCGATTCGCTCTTTAATGATTTTAATCAGCCCCATAACGCCCTCCCTTTAAACAATTCAGGGTTAAAAAATTTAAACCCTCTATTTTCTATGTATCATGTGAAATTTATAGCTGTTACCGCATCCATATTGATGATTGAAATAAAGCGTTTATCTACGACTGCAATACCCTCAATAAATTTAAGTTCCGTCTCTGTAAGATGAGACGGCGGGGGTATTATCTCATTCCTTCCAACACGAACGACACCTACTACCTTGTCTATCGTTGCTCCGATTGGCCCTTTCGGACCTCTGATGATGAGTATTTTTTCTTTAGCTTTTTCCACTGTAGATTTATCAGTCAAAGAAAGCTTCAGCTTAAGATCCAACACAGGGATAACCTTACCCCGCAGTGATGTAACACCGAGAACATATTTCGGCAACTGCGGAACCACAGTTATGGTCTGAGGTCTGACGATCTCAGCAAGTTGCGATATTCTGAAAGCAAATTCTTCTTTTAAAAGTCTGAAGGTGAGTATCTCGATAACTTCACCTGGTTTTGATTCTTCTAATCCTTCTGTTTTTAGTGGTGATGCCCTTACTGTTTTTTCTTCTCCTTTTCCATCTGTTTTTTTTGTCTTTTCATTATCTATGTTTTCGGCAGCAGGCGTATATTTTTCCTGGGGTTTTTCTTGCTCCTCCGTCGCTGTCTTTTCAGTCTCCTCCTGTATGGTGCGCTCAGGGGTGCTTTCCTGACTGTCAGGTGTCGTCTCTTTTAATTTTTTCCTAATTTTCGCGATATCCATTTAATCCAAGCTCCCGTGCTGCGCTATGTATAAGGGACTCATCTAAGAGAAGCGTGTCTTTACCAACCCCTTCGAGAAGAGCCGATGTAGCAAGACTGTTTATCACTCGCGGTATCCCTTTGGAGTATTGATAGAGGAGTTTCATGGCGCCTTCTGTAAACAGTGGCTCTTTTAAACCAGAAACACTCAATCGATGTTCAATATACGCTTTGATTTCATCTTCGGCTAATGGGCCGAGGTGGTAAAAGAGTCCGATCCTCTGTCTTAACGGGAGATATACTTTGTGGTTTAATCTCCTTCTTAAATCTGTCTGGCCGACAAGTATGAGACTAAGGAGGTTGACATCGTCAAGCTGGAAATTCGTAAGGAGCCTTATCTCTTCGAATGTCTCCTTGCTCGGTATGAGCTGCGCTTCGTCTATGATGATCACCGGTGATATCCCAGCCTCATAGTCTGCATAGACTTTTTCATAGATCGCGTCCAGCAGGCTGTTTTTAAAATTATAAGGCGCATCAATATTGAGCCGCTTTGCGACAGTTCTCAGAAATTGGACCGGCGTTAGCCGGGGGTTGATGAGTATAATAATCCTGTATTTCTCGCTGAGTGAATCCATCAATGCGCGAGTAAGCGTTGTCTTGCCGCTCCCAACCTCCCCTGTCAGTAATATGAGTTCTTTTTCTTCAACAGCGTAATGTAATCGTGCGAACGCCTCTTCATGTGTCTTACTGAGAAAAAGGAATTTCGGATCAGGTGTTTTGGAAAATGGTCTCAGTTTAAATCCATAATACTTTTCATACATGTGACATTCCTTCTTGCTTTAAGAGTGATTTTTCAATAATTGCTTCAACATCCAGGACGAGAATGACCTCATGCTTTCCGATCTCAGCTGCACCGGCGAAACCGCTCAGTCCCTTAAGATATTCCCCCAGGGATTTTATGACGACTTCAGGTTGTCCCAGGAGTTCATCCACAAGGAGCCCCAACCTTCGCTTGCCGAATCCTACAACAACAGCAAATGATTTATCACGTTCATCGGTATCTATGTTAAATAATCTTCCGATACTCATGATGGGAAGCATCTCACCCCTGATATAGTAGACATCTTTCCATTCTATGGTCTGAATATCCCTATGCTCAATCTCAACGGTCTCAGAGATTGCTGTCAAAGGAAGTGCAAAGATATGTTTACCAACCCTCACTATGAGTGCCTTGACGATTGCAAGTGTAATGGGCAGTGTCAGGGTAAATGTTGCACCCACATCACGTTGAGTATAAATTTCTGTAAATCCACCGAGCATGGAAATTTTATCTTTCACAACATCTAATCCAACGCCCCTGCCGGAAATCTCACTCGCAACTTCCTTGGTACTAAATCCCGGGGCAAATACAAGATTAATAATCTCTCTATCCTCGATAGCGGTATGAGATTCAATCAGGCCTTTTTCAATAGCTTTCTTTCTTATCTTTTCAGCATCGATGCCTCTGCCGTCGTCTATGACTTCGATAACAACATGGCTTCCCCTCTGAAACGCCTTCAGCACAATGTTACCGTCTTCTTTCTTCCCCTTGGCGGTCCGCTCGTCAGCCATTTCTATCCCATGGTCGATTGAATTCTTTACAAGGTGCATGAGAGGATCAACTATTTCTTCTGCTATAGACTTATCAATTTCAGTATCCTCTCCGTAGAGCTTCAGGTCTATATTCTTTCCCACTTCTTTCGAGTAGCGCCTGATTACCTGATCAAGACGGGAGAATATCTGTCCGATAGGAACCATCCTTATTTCAAGGACTTCATCCTGCAACTCAGCGAGTCTTCTCTCAAATGTATGGGAAATCTTCCGGACATCGCGAATAAACGGAGAAGTGCGGTGTTTTTCGGCAATCTCTGAACCGATCCTCTTTACGGCATCTTTTGCGAGGGTCAGTTCGCCTATTGTATTAAGAATCCTGTCGAGCTTATCGATATCAACACGTACCGTTGTTGTTGAGCTTTTCATTGATATTTCCTGTTTTTTTTGTGATTGGGGAGCAGGTCGTTTTGGTTGCACAAGGACATCTATATCATCTGTAAACTTGTCCTTAAATTCATGGGGAAATTCACTGCTGGCAAACATTAGATTGAATCCGATTGAGCCGTCAGGAATATCAGATGAAGTCGGGAGCGTTGATATGAGCTCTCCTATTGTTTTTATTTTTTGTGTCATCTCTTCAAGCGAGGTATCAAAGGTTGAGAGGTCAAATATCGCCTTCAAGAGATAAATACTTTTTCCAGCTTTTATATTTTCCTTCAGACGGTGTTCTTCATACTCCGAGAGAACTTTTATAATCGACTCATCAATAAGGCCTTGAATATTCGGGCCGCTCACGCTCTCTTTTATCGATTTCCTAAAAGACTTTATATCATTTATGTATTCTGAGAGATCCTGTTCTTTGTCTTCTTTAACATGTTCAACAGCTGATCTGAGAATGTCGAGATTCTTAAAGAGGAAACTCACTACCTCATCTGTGATGTCTATCCTTCCAAGTCTCATATCATCCAGCAATGACTCGAGGGAGTGACTCAGATTTGTTATCCCCTGATTTCCAAAAAGGCCGGAAAGTCCTTTGAGTGTATGCATGGATCGAAATAATCCATTGATGATATCAGGGTTTAGAGTTGTCTGGTAAGTTTCCTGGATTTCAAGAACAAGCTGTTGGGACTCAAACAGGAGGTCCTCTGCTTCAACAATAAATTCTTTTTTAGAGGCCCTCATGTATCTATAACTTGTTTTATAACTTCGTGAAGTTCGTCTGCCTTAAACGGCTTTGTAATATATGCCACAGCACCCAAAGCCATGCCTCTTTTTTTATCCTCTTCGCTTCTCTCCGTGCTAACGATTATTAGAGGGAGGTCCCTGTATTTTGGATTATTTTTTATAAAGTTTATAAGCTCGAGCCCATTGATATCGGGCATATTAATATCGGTAATAACAAGGTCAAAATCGTGGGTTGGAAGGAGTTTCAAGGCGTCAAACCCTGAACGTGCTTCAACAGTATGGAAGTCACCCATCTCTTCAATAATTGCCCTTATGAGTGCCCTCGTAGTTGATGAGTCTTCAACGATAAGGATTGATCTGTTTTGTTTGTCGCTCCTCATCTTGATCTCAATTCTATCAGATTAAGAGAAAAAAAACATTACAGATTGATCCTCTTTTCCATTTCCTGAAGTCTTCTCTGGAGTAATGATTTCTCCAATGCAAGACCAGCCTGATCTATAAATATCTCAAGGCCTTCGGTCTCTGCAATCTTCTCACCTCCTGTCACATTGTCGCAGTATAAAAGTGCGACAACCCTTCCCTCTGCAATTATCGGGAAAAGAACTGTCTCCTGAGGCCAGCTTGCCCCGATCTCATTCACCATCTTCTCTGTAATCCGGTCCTTTTCCAAAATTCCCTTGTAGGGCTGTTTTTCCATAATAATTCTGTTTAAGAAATTACTCTGCTCGTAATTAAGCATAATCTCCCTTATCTTTTCATCCGCCCTCTCTATCTCAAGACCAAACTGCCCAAGTCCAACAATATCCTTTTCTCCAACCATAAAGAGGATACCTCTCTGGAATATCTCACTGGCGAACCTGAGAATCAGTAACGTTATTTCTGATGCAGAATTCGGAAATCGTAATTCCTGTGTCAGGGCCCTCAATGAAGAAATGTCTTTTCTTTCAACGGGCGGCTGGACGTCCCAGTCTTTATCCCATGCTTCCTCTTTCTTTTCTATGCCCGTTAATTCTTCTGTAGAGACTAAATGCTGCTGCGAGGACTCATCATGTACCCGGGCGCTCTCCACAAGGAGGTATTCAGGACTCATTCCTTTAGACAGCTCCCAACCAAGGTCAGGGACTTGTATCTTCCCCTTCGGATCTGTATCATCGAGCTCAAATTGAAAATCACCATCCTGCCAGAAGAGGAGTTCGTATACAACCTTCTCTAATCGTTTCCTCGTTATTTTCTCGAGGGTTTCCTTGTTAATGGAGCCAAATTCAAATAATATTTCGGATACTGATTTGTCCGGTAGTTGTTTCTTGACCTCCGAAGCCAAGTTAAAAATTGTGTCTTTTATAACGTTTGCGTTGAACAGGTCATCAGTAAATGTCCCTTCAAAACTGTCTGTCTCTGCCCTGACAACGAGTCCATGTTTAAAAACAATGATCGCATTTCCCCTGCTTCCTTTAATTATGAGTGTCCCTGTTTTTTTGCCTATGCTGAGTATCTGGAAAATATCTGAAAGGGCAAGGTCTTCAAGCCTTCCTACGAGACTCATGTGAACCTTTCTATGCCATAGCCATCTTAGATGGTGGGCTTATGATCGTTCTTGATAATAAATAGCGTAACGTTTTAGAAAGCTTATTGCATGTTTTTTGTATGCATTACTATAACTCTTATCGAGTATATCAGGTAAAAATAAAGTGTGTCAACGAAAGAGGACCCTCGGTAACCTGTCGTGCTTGGCATATAAAATAAGGAACTTATATCATTTAGAGTGTCAGCTAAGATTTAAAAGTGAATCGCTGTTTAATAAGCATGTCTTGATGTTTTTCTTCATAATCAGGGTGTTCACTTTGAATTTTAAATTGGCAGTCATTTAAAGTTGACAAATATTCCATAATATGATTCTTATATAGTAAGGAGGAGTATAATAATACCTGAGGAAAAGAGAAATCTAAGGCGTAATACCATCAACCTGCCTATCATCTATGCTTTCTCGGGTGACCACAAAATAAACATTAATTATGGTACAACCTTTGATATCAGTGATGAGGGTATGGGCTTTTACACTGACATGCCTCTTCACGAGGGGCTTAACCTTCAAGTACACATAGCAAATATATGGGATTTCCCGAGGTCAAGTACCGTTCGGTGGTGCAGTATGAAAAATGTTAATCTTTACAGGGTAGGACTCTCTTTTCGGTAATAAAATTCTCTTCGGACATCTTTCGTTGATGTTTTACTGACTTTTTCCCGGATTCCCCATAATACAATATCTCTTTGCGGGACCATATATACTCTAAAATCAGACATATTAAGGGTCTCAAGAGAGTATTTGCATTTCACCCTCTCCCAATCCTTCCCCCCCCTCAACCCGAAAATGTATTTATCGGAGGTAAGGTTGACTGAAAAGTCTTTTGTCCCGACAAAAGTCGGGATTGAAATCAAAAGACTTTGAAGGCGACTTTGCCCCCGATTCAGCAATCAATTGCATTTTCGGTTATTATGTAATTTCTGGACTTTCGTATGTAATTCTTTTTTGTATAATAGAATCCTATGATTGCAATTATTGATTATGGCATGGGAAATTTACGGAGTGTCGAAAAAGGATTCCTGAAGGTCGGGATGGATGCAAAGGTAGTTTCTCACCCACGGGCACTTGATGATGCTCACGCCATTGTGCTTCCGGGTGTCGGGTCTTTCAAGGATTGCATGAGAAATCTTGAAAACATGGCACTTGTAGACCCCATTGTGAGGTCTATAGAGAGAGGGAAACCCTACCTCGGTATCTGTCTTGGCTTACAGGTGTTATTCGCTGAATCAGAAGAATTCGGGTTCTGCAAGGGGCTCAATATCTTCGGAGGGAAGGTTGTGAGGTTTCAAATAAACCTGAAAGTGCCACATATGGGCTGGAACAACATAACGATTTCCAGAAGGCCGCCTATTCTCAGTGGCATAGAGGACGAGGCCTTTTTCTATTTTGTTCATTCCTTCTATGTTGTTCCCCATGATAGTAATATTATTGCGACGACAACTGACTACGGTGTGCGCTTTACGTCTATGGTCTGGAAAAATAATATCTTTGCGACACAGTTTCATCCTGAAAAGAGTCAGGAAATTGGGCTGAGGATTCTCAAGAATTTTGGGGAATTTTCAAAAAAGGCTTGAAGCCTATCATGAACTCCCCCTTATATTTATAAGTCGCGACCTCTAAGCAACCTTTGTGTGAGTTGATCAATACTCATAAGGAATACCGGATGAATAACATCCGGCGCAATTTCATTGAGCGGTCTTAAGACAAATTCCCTCTCGTGTAAGAACGGATGGGGGATTTTCAGGTTTTCCTCGTTCAGGACAAGGGTGTTAAAGAGGAGAATATCAAGGTCAATTATGCGAGGCCCCCAATGAAAAGAATCCTGCCTCCCGATCTCTTTTTCAATCCCCTTCAAAAGCCTTAAAAGCTCGTTTGGATCAAGCGTTGTTTCGATTTGCACTGCCATATTTATGAACCGTGGCTGGTCATCGACACCCCATGGTTCTGTCTCATACAGAGAGGATCTTTTCTCTATGGTGACTCCTCTCTTTTCAAGAAGCTCCACAGCATGTAGACAGTTTTCATGTCGATTCCCGAGATTGGAACCTATCCCGATATATGAACGAGACATGGTGTTACAGTATCTTTCCTATTCTCTCAACCGCTTCCTGAATCCTGCTCTCCCGTGCTGTAAGTGCAAACCTTACAAATCCCTCTCCAGCATCTCCAAAGCCGTTCCCGGGAGTTACAAGGACACCTGCCCTACTAACCATATGGGTAACAAATTTCATAGAGTTATACTGTGGTGGCACCTTAACCCAGATATAGAATGTTGCACTTGGATTTATAGCATGTAACCCGAGTTTTTTTAAACCGGCATGGAGTATATCCTTCCTTATCTTATAAGTATTTCTAATCCCTGCAATGGCACTGGTATCCATATGGAGGGCAACTATTGCTGCCTCCTGAATAGCTTGAAAGACACCGGAATCCAGGTTTGTCTTGATCTTCCCAAGCCCCTCTAATACCTTCCTGTTTCCGACGGCAAACCCTATCCTCCATCCCGTCATATTGTATGTCTTTGAGAGCGAATGGAACTCTATACCGACCCGTTTAGCTCCGGGTATCTGCATAAAACTGAGCGGCTTCTTGCGAAAATAAATCTCGGTATACGAAGCGTCATGGCAGACAATGATATTGTATTTCGAAGCAATACGTATCAATTCTTTGAAAAAAGTCGCCGGTGCAATTGCAGATGTCGGGTTATTGGGGTAGTTGACAAATATAAGCTTCGATCTTTGAAGAACGTTTTTCGGAATACTCTCCAGATCAGGCAAAAAACTGTTCTCCTCTCTCAGCGGCATCATATAGCTCTGTCCACCTGCAAACAATGTCCCTGTTGCATATACAGGATATCCCGGAGATGGCACCAGCACGATATCACCCGGGTTGACAAATGCCAAAGGGATATGACCGATACCCTCCTTTGAACCAATGAGTGAAAGGACTTCACCATGCGGGTCAAGTGCGACACCGAATCTCTTTTTATACCAGCGAGCAACAGATTCTCTAAAAGACAGCATGCCTTCATAAGAAGGGTACCGATGATTTATCGGTCTTTCAACAGCTTTTTTCATAGCATCCACGATGGGAGACGGTGTTGGTAAATCAGGGTCACCGATACTCAAATCAATGAGGTCAATTCCTTTCTCAATGGCCTGCTGTTTCATTCTGTCTATGGAAGCGAACAGATAAGGCGGAAGATGCTGCACACGCGAAGCAAGATTCATAGATGTCTTTTTCTTCAAGAGAACCTCCTATTTTTATAGCTCATATATTATATACTTAACTGGAAGCCCCTTCCAAGAAGACCGGGGTATTTATTTTATCTTGTCTTGACAGAAAGGGGATCCTACAGAGTCTTTCATGAGTAAGAAATACCGGGGAACGTATTTCAGAGCTATTAAAAAGAATGACCGGGAACAAGCGGAAGTCTCTCTTGAATATATCGCCAATATTTAACGGGACAATCCCAATGTTCAGCTAAAACTTGGGGATGTATATCAAAGAACAGTTAAAATAGCCACTGCAATAGCTGCGTATCACACGGCTGCTCGGGCTCTTGCAAAACAAGGTTTTGTAAGGGGGACCACGTCCCCCTTATATTGATGGCACCTGTTATTATTTCATTGCCTCTTCTGTTGAGGACTTTATAGAAATACTCTTTGCTCTTTTTTTCCCGTCAACCTCAACATACGTAACCTTTACTCTCGTACCTTTCTTAAGATCAGCAAACTCCTTCTTTTCACGTCCGATTCGTACCTTCGTATTTTCGTCTTTTTCGAGAGCAACCTCCTGTCTTTTGCTTTTTACCGTTAAGGTACCTGCTTCAACATTAAGCGTAACAATCTCTCCTGTAATTTGCCTCTCTTTTGCCTTTTCATCTTTTTTCACATTATCAGCAAAAGACATCGATGTAAATGCGAAAAAACAGACGAGTGCTGCAATAAGTACTCTTGCCTTCTTCACACAAGTCACCTCCTTTCTTTTTAAAATGGTTTAGACGTTTTCATTACCATCATGGTAATGAGGCACATAATATAAGTTCTATTCCATAAAATTGCTTTACAGTTTTTGTTTTTTATTAAACGGTTTTTGTGACAACTTACAATGTAACCACAGCAGGGGTTAGAATAAGGGTGGGGAAAGCATACTTGACCATCCCGATAGCATGAACAAACCAACCCTTTGCGTGTATACTATAATGCAATAACTATGGCAGAAGAGAGAGCTCATTTATTAATTTATGGAAGAGTTCAGGGGGTCTTCTACAGGGCCTTCGCAAGAGACCTTGCACTAAAGCTTAACCTGAAAGGTTGGGTAAAAAATCTCCGTGACGGCAGTGTTGAGGCAGTCTTTGAAGGCGAAAAGAAAATAATCGACCAGGCTATAAAAGAATGTTATATTGGTCCGCCTGGTGCGGGGGTTACAGATATTAAGGTTCAATGGGAAACGTTTGTCGGGGATCAGAGAGGGTTTATGGTACGCTATTAACCCTCTGTATTTCTTGCGTGAAAGAGATGGATGCTAAAAGAACTCCGAATCAGAAATCTTGCAATTATAGATGACCTGACAGTCAGGTTTGAAGACGGACTCAATGTTCTCACCGGTGAGACAGGTGCAGGGAAATCTATCATCGTCGATTCACTCAGTCTCTGTCTTGGCAGCAGAGCGCAGTCGGATATACTGAGAGCAGGAGAACGTGAGGCAGTCGTGCAGGCATATTTTGAAGAACATGGCGCTCATGAACGCTCCATCAAGGGTATTGATATATCAGACGACTTCATCCTCAGGAGGTCAATTTCTGCAACAGGCAAGAGCAGGGCATTTATAAACGACATTATGGTGAACCTGCACACCCTTACAGAGCTTGCAAAATCCCTCGTTGATATACACGGACAGCACGAGCACCAGAGTCTCCTGTCTATCGATAAACACAGGTTCTTTCTTGATTCATATGGCAAGCTTATAGATGACACAGAAAACGTGGAATCGCTCTACAGAGAGGTTCAACATCTGAAAAGAGACGAGGCAGCGTTACGAGAAAAAGTGACAGAACGGGCACAAAGGCTTGATTTCCTCAGGTTTCAGATTCAGGAGATCGTTAGTGCAGATTTGAAGGCGGGAGAAAAAGAGAACCTCATGAGAGAAAAAACCATTCTTTCAAACCTGGGCAGATTAAACGAACTGACAGAAACTGCATATGAAATGATCTATGCTTCTGATAATTCGTGCATGGAGCAGCTTTCCTCTATAATAGCAAAAGCAAGAGAGTTGACATCTATAGACAATACTATGTCTGACATCCTCAGCTCGCTCGAGTCAGCCTTCCCGCTCATCGAAGATGCAGCTCTCTCCCTGAGGAGATATAAAGATTCTTATGACTTTGATCCGGAAAGGTTATCGGAAATTAATGACAGGCTTGAGTTAATAAAAAGGATCGAGGCTAAGTACGGTAAGGGGATTGATGCAATCATGCACTATCGAGACAAAGCAGAGGCAGAGTGCAAGAGCCTTGAAAGTACAGATGAAAGACTTGATTCCATAAAAGCTGCTCTCGATGAAAAAGAGGCAATGCTCCGGGCTGCTGCACGTGCCCTTTCAGAAAAGAGAAAGGAAACAGCTCACAAGATCGAACGACTTGTCAAGCAAGAATTAACCGAACTCGCTCTCAGCGATGCCGAATTTCATGTGAGTATCATGCAAGAAGAAATCTCCCTACATGGTCTTGATCGAGTTGAATTTCTTTTTTCTGCAAACCCCGGCGAACCACCAAGACCCCTCATAAAGATAGCATCGGGCGGGGAACTATCGAGAGTTATGCTCGCTTTGAAAAGTATTCTCGCGGATTTTGATAATATACCTGTTCTCATTTTTGATGAAGTTGACGCCGGCATAGGAGGAAAAACCGCAGAACATGTTGCACAGAAACTCAGGAAACTGTCTCGTACGCACCAGGTACTCTGCACGACGCATCTTCCACAAATAGCAGCTAAAGGCAATTTCCACCTCAAAATAGAAAAGGGGCAACGGGATGAAAGAGCGCATGTTGAGGTTAAGGAGCTTGACAGTATCAGGAGACTTGACGAAATCGCTCGTATGTTAAGTGGCTCAATAACAGAGGCTTCCCGAAAACATGCTCAGGAATTACTCAATAGCGTTTTTTAGGCAATTAGGTAATAATGAAAGGTATGATTATAATAGATAAGGAATTATGCAAGGGGTGCAGCTATTGTGTAGATGCATGTCCAACAGGGGTTATTGTTATTGAAAAGAGTTTTAACAAAAAGGGATATTTCCCTGCATCTGCGGAACACATCGAAAAATGTACAGGCTGTTCCATGTGCGCTCAAATGTGCCCTGAGATGGCAATAGAGGTCCTGCAGGAAGCATGACAGGCACGGGGAAAAACTTTGCAATCGGTATCGATCTTGGCGGTACAAACATGAGGATTGCTCTCGTTTCGCGGGATGGTCAGCTCATCAGGAAGATAAAAGAACCAACTTCCGGGCATCTCCTCGATATTCTCCTGAAATCAGTGAATGATCTTTTTTCCGATGAGATCGCGGGCATTTGTATCGGTATCGCAGGGCTTATTGATCGGAGAAACAGCAGGGTCCTCGTTTCTCCAAATCTTCCTTTTATAGAAGATATTGATTTTCTTGAAGTTTTTAAAGGAAAATTTGGTGTTCCTGTATTCCTTGAAAATGATGCCAATACAGCTGCCTTTGGAGAACAATGGGTTGGAGTTGGGAAAAATTTTTCTCATTTTGTTCTTCTAACTCTGGGGACAGGGATCGGCGGTGGAATAATTTATGAAAAGAAACTCCTCAGAATCTCGGCTGAAATTGGACATATGAGTATAGATATCACCGGTGAAAAATGTCCGTGTGGTAATGCCGGTTGTTTAGAAACTTATGCATCAGCACGGGCAATATTGTCAAAAGCGATTTCTTTGCTTGAACAGGGGAGAGATAGTCTGTTGACAGATTACTGTGGTGGAAACTTCTACAAACTGACAGCACATGATATCAATAGAGCGGCACTCGATGGTGATAACCTTGCACGTGAACTCCTGAAAGATACCGGACGATATCTCGGGATAGGAATTGCCAATATTATTAATATCATGAGTCCTGAGGCTATTATCCTTTCCGGTGGTCTCATGGGAGCCTGGGATATCTATATACAAGAGGCCATCAAGGAGGCTTCCCGGCGGACATTAAAGCAACTTTTTGATACGGTAAAAATCGTTCCTTCTTCTCTGTTAGATAACGCAGGGATTATCGGATCAGCAGGACTCGTATTTCAAATGCTTGCTGGAGGAAACAATTAACCGATGGGTTTATAAACAAAGCCCCTCCTCACCTTGCACTCTCTTCTGCGAGTCGCAGACCTTCAGGGGAGAGGAGGAGGCATGCCGATAGAGGTCTGCGGTTTTTCTCAGAACAATGACAGGGTCAGGCTCTATACATAACCTATTACAATTATTGGGGGTAATGGATTGAAAGACAAAAAGAGACTCTTCAGGGAATATGCAGAAGCCATAATTATAGCACTAATCGCTGCTCTCATTATAAGAGCCTATGTCATACAGGCTTTTAAGATACCGTCCGGTTCTATGGAAAAAACCCTTCTCATAGGTGACCATATTCTCGTTAATAAATTCATATATGGCACAACGATACCTTTTTCTGATAAAAGGGTTTTGGTATTTAAAAAACCGGAGAGAGGGGATATAATAGTTTTTAAATATCCGGAGAACCCGAAAAAAGACTTTATTAAAAGAGTCATTGCAACTGAAGGCGACAAAATTGAATCGAGAAATAAGGTTATTTACGTAGACGGCAAGAAAATAAATGAGCCTTATATACAGCATACCGATAATGCTGTTTTTCCACATGAATTTGGATCAAGAGATAATTTTGGGCCAATCGTTATGCCTGAGAATAAGTTTTTTGTTATGGGAGACAACCGCGATCAAAGTCATGATAGCAGGTTCTGGGGGTTTGTCGATCTTAGTGATATTAAGGGAAAGGCACTTATTATATACTTTTCATGGGACTCCAATGCTTCGTCATTATTCAAAAAAATACGATTTAGCAGAATAGGGCATCTCATAGAATAGGGAGGTCAACAAAATGAAGAAAGCAGGAACACTTAATAATGAACGCGGATCTGTCAAGTCTGTACTCGTCTTACTCATTCTCGCTTGCATGGTCTATGTGGGGATTAAATTAGGAATACCCTACTACAAATATTCAGCCTTTAAGAGTGAAGCAAAAGCAATTGCAAGGATAAGCAGTGCGAGCCAACACATCAGGACACTGACACAAGTCTATGAAAGGGCACAAGAAATGAATATCCCGCTCGAAGAGGAGGACATTAATATTACAACAACTTCCAAGGGGGTGCGGATCGAGACAGGATGGACAGAAACAGTTGATTTCTTCGGGATATATCAGTATACATTCGATTTTACCGTAGATGTTGAGGGGTAATGTGTTTACAGGTTTAATTGTTGAGATGGGAAAGGTTGTATCGTTACAGAGAAAGAACAAAGGTACCGTTCTCTCCCTCAAATCACAGGATGTTGCAACTTCCGCGAAGCTCGGAGACAGCATTTCGGTCAATGGCGTCTGCCTCACCGTAGTGAATAAAAGTAATAACTGTCTTTCTTTTGACCTCTCTGAAGAAACCCTCATGAGTACAAATCTCGGCAGCCTCAAGGCAGGCGAGGCCGTTAATCTTGAGCCATCATTGAGCCCTGTTTCTAAGATCGGAGGTCACTTTGTAACAGGGCATGTTGACGGCGTTGGAAAGATACTCTATAGAGAACCTCTCGGTAACATGACAAAATTCAAGTTTCAGGCGCCAGGTTATATCATCGGTTTTTTTGTTGAGAAAGGCTCGGTTGCGGTCGATGGCATAAGCCTCACAATCGTCGATGTGTTTAAAAAGGGGTTCACCGTTGTGATTATTCCGCATACGGCAAAACTCACGACGATGGGATTTAAAGGTCCCGGCGATATAGTCAACATCGAGGCAGATATATTGGGAAAATATGTTGCAAGATTACTGAACAGGGATGGGAATAAAGATGCCCGGTTCGCGAAGACACTTATGGAAAAGGGGTACCTATCGTAAAGATCATATGAAAGAGTAAATTCCATGCGTGTTCTGATATCGGTTCCCTGGCTTGAAAACCTTGAATCCTATGAGGAGTGAGTAAGAATGGAAAAATACAAATTAAATACTATTGATGAGGCAATCGACGAAATATCAAATGGGAATATGGTCATTCTCGTTGACGATGAAGATAGAGAAAATGAAGGCGATCTCTGTATGGCTGCAGAGATGGTAACACCGGAAGCGATTAACTTCATGGCGCGGCACGGAAGGGGACTCATCTGTCTTTCACTGACACCAGAACGCGTAGAGGAGTTACAACTTCCCATGATGACCGATGACAATACATCACCTTTCGGTACTGCATTTACCGTATCAATAGAGGCAAAACGGGGTGTTACAACTGGCATCTCGGCAGCCGACAGGGCAAAAACGATAAAGACCGCAATAGATCCGAAAACGCAGCCACAAGATATTGCAAGACCTGGCCATGTGTTTCCGCTGAGGGCGAGACCAGGCGGTGTTCTGCAGCGAGCAGGACAAACAGAAGGTTCTGTTGACCTGGCAAAGCTCGCACACCTCTATCCCGCCGGGGTTATTTGTGAGATCATGAGTGATGACGGAACCATGGCAAGGGTCCCTGAACTTATTGAATTTTCTAAAAAACACCGCTTGAAAATTGTGACCATAAAAGACCTTATCAAATACAGGATGAGGACAGAGTTATTTGTCAAAAAGGTCGCAACGGCAACATTGCCAACAACATATGGCGGTGAGTTTACTGCCATCGCCTACGCAAATGATATAGATAGTAACATACATCTTGCACTTGTGAAGGGAGAGATAAAACCGGAACATGAGATCCTCGTGAGGGTTCATTCGCAGTGTCTCACAGGAGACGTCCTCGGTTCAGTCCGATGTGACTGTGGAGAACAACTGCACAAGGCAATGGAAATGATTGAAAAAGAGGGCAGGGGGGTCATTCTCTACATGAAACAAGAGGGCAGGGGTATAGGCCTTATGAATAAATTAAAAGCCTATGAACTTCAGGACAAGGGACTTGATACTGTTGAGGCAAATATCAAGCTCGGGTTCAAACCTGACCTCAGAGATTATGGTATAGGTGCTCAGATACTAGTTGATCTTGGTGTCAGGAAGATGAGACTCATGACAAACAACCCCAAGAAAATTGTTGGACTCGAAGGATATGGCCTAAAAGTTGTTGAAAGAGTTCCAATGGAAATGAAGCCACATGAAAGGAATATCATATATCTTAAGACCAAAAAGAAAAAACTCGGGCATTTACTGGACAATGTATAAAGAAGGAGGTATCCATGAAGATTATTGAAGGTGAACTTCAGGCTAAAGGCTTAAAATTCGGAATTATTATGAGCAGGTTCAATGATTTCATTACGACAAGACTTCTTGAGGGTGCGCAGGATGCCCTTTTAAGGCATGGGGCAAAGGAGGATGATATCGCTGTAATTAAGGTTCCGGGCTCTTTTGAAATTCCCATGGCTGCAAAAAAGCTGGCTTTAAAAGGGTCTTATAATGCCATCATTTGCCTAGGTACGATCATAAGAGGGGCAACTCCGCATTTTGAATACATTGCGGCTGAAGTTTCAAAAGGCATTGCTGCGGTATCACTCGAGACAGGCTTACCTGTAGCGTTTGGCGTTATAACAACCGATACCATAGAGCAGGCAATTGAAAGAGCCGGCGCAAAGAGTGGGAATAAAGGATGGGATGCCGCAATGACAGCTATCGAAATGGCTCAGCTCCTCAAAAAATTGTGAGATATATCTTCAATACACTGCACACAGTACCAGCAGAAAATGAAAAAATCAGCGGATGCTGGTGCCCGGTTCTTTTTTAAAAAAAATCATGCAACGGCGCAAGGCACGAGAGTATGCACTTCAGATCCTCTTCAGGTTAGATTTTACAGAAAAAAGGATTGAAAATAACGACCTCAAAGAATTTTGGGCTGATAAGAAAGAGCATAATGACATTAAAAACTTTACCGAGGACCTTGTGCGTGGGACCTTGGATAAGATCGATCATATTGATACCATGATAGAGAAGGTTACAGAAAACTGGCTTATGAAGCGGATGGCAGCTGTTGATCGGAATATCCTGAGATTTGCAGCATATGAAATACTCTACAAGAAAGACATCCCGTCTGCTGTGACAATCAATGAGGCACTCGAGATAGCAAAAAAATTTTCCTCAACAGAGTCGGTTCCTTTCATCAACGGAGTCCTTGATAAACTCTCAAAGGAAGCAGGGAAATCCTGATGCTCTATTTCGTTTTACCTCATGTCACCGGAAACCTCAAGGCCTTTGAGGTCAAACTATTATTAAAGATAAAATAAGAGCCAAGCATTGAAGAAAGTTATCGGTATATAATAAATGAAATGAGAACCGTACAGTCACGTTATAAAAACCAGGAGGTTCCATACAAATTATGAGAGCTCCTTACTACGCAGAAAATCTACAGAAGAAAATTAATCATTCTCATAAATATGAGTACCCGGAAATTGCTGTATGATACAAGGCTTACTCGGTAAAACAAATAACAACTTTCAGACAGCTCAGGGAAAAGGGATATATCCGGTGTCTTATGCCTCATTGCTTTCGCTTTTTATTCTCTGTTCTGTGATTTTTTCTTTTTGCCTTTTAAACACTGCACATGGCGGCGACAATCCCCTTGACAGGATGAAAGACAAGACACTCTCATATTTCATCCCTATAACAGGAACCATCACAACTGCAGAGGACAATAAAGTAGTCATTAACCTTGGGACAGAAGACTCCGTAAAGCCGGGGATGCGGTTTCAGATTATAAGAGAAGTAGCTCCATTCAAACACCCTGTCACAAAAGAAACATTAGGAAACCTGGAGTCTTCAGTAGGTATTTTGGAGATAAAGGAAGTACGGGCAGATTCTTCAACAGCAGACATCATAGAAGGCAATGCAAAAACCGGAGATACTGTCCGGATATCAGCGATGCTTGTGAATATGCTTTTCTGTCAATCAAGCACCATTGACTGGTACCTGGCCGATTCCTATTATAGAAAATTGAAAGGGACAGGAAGATTTACCATGATCGATACAGGCCTCGAGACCGAAGACCCGTCAAAGGTTATAGAGGAAGCTGTTAGATTGAAAGCAGATATCGCCCTCCTTCTGACAGCTCAAGCTACAGAGTCTGAGACACTTCTCACCCAGAAGATTTACAGGGTCCCCGATGGCACCCTGTTACATGAAATGAACATGCCGGTCGAAGCTTCATATTCGAAGGAACTGAAATTCGGAGAGGAATTTCTCTCAGACATCAAAGAAGAGGTAATATTGAAGTTCGATCTGCCTTACAGTTCCAGGTTCATTACCACCGGCGATATTAATGGAGACGGGAAACACGAGATTATTATCTGTTCTGATTCAAAAATCATGATATACACGCTTGGGGTTGATCTGCAACCTGCACTGGGCGGTGTCACTATAGAAGGCTCCTCTCTTGAAGAGTACCTCTGGGTCGAATCAGTTGACTTAAATGGAAACGGCAGGGATGAGGTAATCGTCACTACTATGAGAGATAAGCAAATAAAATCATATGCATATGAACTCCAAGAAACCGATTTCGTGCTAATTTACGAAGACGACGTTTTTATGAGAAAAATGGGCAATCAACTCTTAGCCCAGGACTATTCCTCGGCTTTAGGGTTTGATGGCCCGGTGTTTTATGTTGTGTGGGAAGGAGAGTATAAAAACGGGGATAAACTCGAGCTTCCGGAAGGAATTAACATTTATGATTTCATATACGCTGATGATCCGCAAGAAGGCAAAGTAATCCTTGCTTACGATGAGGCCGGTTTTCTTAACCTCTATGATGGTCAAGGGTTGAAGTTGTGGCAGAGCGAATCCAAAACAGGGGGGTTTTTGACAACATTCAAGAAATCATATTCTAATAAAAGTACTCCTCAAGTTAAAACAGATATGGAAGCATTCGTCGGTTCGTCCGAGGAAATGGTTGACCGTGGCAAATGGGCTATAAAAGACAGGTTATTTGTCATCAACAATGAGGTTCTCTTTGTTCAGAGGACCCCTCTTTTAAAATCGATGAAAGCGATCGGCTATAAGAACTCTCAGATTAAAAACGCATGGTGGAGTGGTCTTTCGATGGAAGAGGGTATTTTTATTGATAATATAAACGGTACGATACTTGATTACACTGTTGCCGGGAGCAAGATCTTTGTCCTTGCAAGTCCGACGTTTGGAATAAAAGCTGGTAATATCCTGAAGGGAGAGAATCCCTTCACGACAACTCTCTATGTTTACTCAATTAAAAAGGGTTAGAAAAGGGAGACACTTTTGCTATTAACCGGACACATACCAAAGCATGTGGGCATTATCATGGATGGAAATGGCAGATGGGCTGAGGTGCGCGGTCTCCCGAGGATTGAAGGCCACAGGCGCGGGGCAGAGCGTTCAAAAGAGGTCATCGAGGCTTCAGTGGAGATCGGATTAAAGGCGTTAACGCTGTATGCATTTTCTCTGGAAAATTGGCAAAGGCCATCATCTGAAATAGCTATCATCATGAAGTTACTCGAGTTGTATCTCAAAAAAGAGTTCTCCGAACTCACAAAAAATAATGTCGTCTTCAAAACAATTGGGGAGACATGGAGACTCCCTGAGCATATACAAAGAATTATCCGCGAGGCTGAAGAAAGTACTGCTTCAAATAATGGCATGACCCTCATTACAGCATTAAGTTATAGCGGACGGAATGAAATTATAAGAGCAGTGAAGAAGATAATTCAATCAAACATCAATCATCATAATCTGTCAGAGGATACTCTCAATGCTTATCTTGACACCGCCGGCCTCCCCAACCCGGATCTCATTATTCGGACAAGCGGAGAAATGCGCATGAGCAACTTCCTCCTCTGGCAGAGCGCATATTCAGAACTCTATTTCACCGATACGCTATGGCCTGATTTCACTAAAGAAGAACTGCTCCTGGCAATACGGGACTATCAGCGGAGGGAAAGGCGGTTCGGCAAAATTCCCGTGAGGTCAAATGCACCTTAAGCGGCTTATCGTTGCAGCAATACTTTTGCCATGTTTTTATCTCTACATCATGTACCTTCCTCCTCAGTTTTTCCTCGTCTTGCTGCTGGGTGTCTCATCAATCGCAATAACGGAATTCTATTCCATGTACCATGTAAAAGGGATACTCAAGTATACCTGCCTCTTTCTCGGCATCATTATTCTGAGTTTCTCGTATCTTTCCAGGGAACTTCTCTTTGCAGTGACCACGGTCTCTGTAATTACCGTCATGAGTATCAGACTCTTCTTAAAGAACAATCCGCTTTCATCGCTGAAGGACATCTCTTCCCCCATCATTGGGCTTCTCTATATCCCGGCATTACTCACATTTCAGATACAGATAAGGAAACGCGGTCCGGAATGGATAATCTTTCTTTATGCATTGGTATGGGTTTCAGATTCTGCGGCGTACTATGCCGGAAAGGGCTTTGGGAAACGGAGGCTGTACTCAGCAGTAAGCCCGAACAAAACTATAGCAGGTGCTGTTGGATCTATTGCCGGCGGGGCACTCTGTTCACTCTTTCTAAGCTACGCTTTTGTACCGCTACTGACTCCGTCATCCGCTATCGTAATTGGTATAATTATAGGATTCACGACAATTATCGGTGATCTCGTAGAATCTATGTTTAAACGTGACGCAGGCATTAAAGATTCTGGTGTTATCATACCCGGACATGGTGGTATCCTGGACAAAATAGACGGGGTGTTGTTCGGGGGTCCGGTTCTCTATTTTTTGCTCTTGGCAATAGGGATAGCCCACAACCCCTAAATTAACTTCCATGAAACGCTTGACTATCCTTGGTTCTACCGGTTCCGTGGGAAGAAATGCCCTCCGCATTGTCTCACGCTATATGAATTATTTCAAGGTTTCTGTGCTCACCGCCGGCAGTAATGTTGCCTTACTCGAAAAGCAGATAAATACCTTCTTTCCTGAAGTTGTTGCACTTGCTGATGAGGAAGCTGCAAAGGAATTGAAGAAGAGGCTGGGCAAAAGGCACGCTTCGTCCTTACACATACTATCAGGTCAAAAAGGAGTTTCAGAGGCTGCTGCTTATAGCAGCTCCGATTTTGTCCTCTCAGCAATTGTCGGCTCTGCAGGGCTTCCACCTACGCTGTCGGCTATACAAGCCGGCAAAACAATCGGCCTGGCAAATAAAGAATCGCTCGTCATGGCGGGTGATATGGTAATGGAAGCATCGAAAAAATACGGGGTTAGCATTCTTCCTGTTGACAGCGAACACAGTGCAATATTCCAATGCATTGAAGGGCATAAGAAATCTGATGTACGAAGGATTATCTTGACAGCATCGGGAGGACCATTTGCTGGTAAAGCCCTGCATGAGTTGAATAATATTACACCCGAAGATGCCCTGAAGCATCCCCGGTGGAAAATGGGCAAAAAAATATCTATTGATTCTGCAACGCTCATGAATAAGGGACTTGAGGTTATTGAAGCGCACTTTTTGTTTGATCTTCCACCTGACAAGATTGATGTGCTCATACATCCACAGAGCATTGTCCATTCAATGGTGGAGTTTCTTGACAGAAGCTATATTGCACAGCTTTCAATGCCGGACATGAAAGGACCTATTGCATATGCTCTCACATACCCTGAAAGACTTAAAAATGTGATTACCGGCCTTGAACTCGACACCGTGGAATCTCTTACATTTAGTAAACCAGACCTTACGTGCTTCCCTTGCCTGTCGTATGCATACATGGCGTTAGAAGCGGGGGGCACCATGCCCTCTGTACTGAATGCAGCAAACGAGGTGGCTGTCAAAGCCTTTCTCAAAGGGATGATCAGTTTCCCAAGTATCCCGCTTGTAATCAAGAAAACAATGGATCAACATGTGTTGAAATCTGAGACAGGACTTGACGTTATTTTGGCAACTGACACGTGGGCAAGAAAAAAGACAAAAGAAATTATAGAATCACTGCGGAATTAGGTTATTTAATTGAGTTATAATAGTAAATTCTAAATGATCTGCTTATACGGTTCACCGATCAAGCAATGTGAAGGAGTTCATTGTTTGCACTGCTTTTTAATCAGCAGCGTAACATGATTGCAGAAATTTTACCATGACATTTTTATCAGCGATAATCCTTCTTGGCATCATTATATTCATTCATGAATTGGGACACTTCCTTTTCGCAAAGATTTTAGGTGTCAGGGTTCTCAAATTCTCACTTGGCTTTGGCCCGAAAATCATCGGGAAAAAGATTGGTGATACCGAATACCTCCTCTCATCCATACCGCTTGGGGGCTATGTAAAAATGCTCGGGGAGAGTCCCGATGATGAACTGGACGAAGAGGATAAACCTTTTGCATACAAATCCCACCCTGTATGGAAACGGGTCATCATTGTGGCATCCGGTCCTCTGTTCAATCTCGCCTTTGCTGTTCTTTTATTTTTTGTTATCTTTGTTTCAGGAATCCCCACCTCTTATCCTGATGTTGGGAAGATCACGGAACATTCCCCTGCTGCAAAGGCCGGGCTTATAACAGGCGACCGGGTAATGGCAATAGACGAGAATGTCATTCAAAGCTGGGATGAGGTTGACGAATCAGTACATAATAGCTCGGGCAATCCCCTCCTTTTTAAAGTAAAAAGAGGTCAGGACGTTATCAAGATTCCTGTCACCCCGGTAAGCAAGACCGGCAAGAATCTCTTTGGTGAAGATGAACAATACTGGGATATTGGTGTTTCACCTCTCATCTATCCGGTCGTTGGAGAGGTCATTAAAGGAGAACCTGCAGATAAGGCCGGTATGAAGAGGGGTGATAAAATCGTCAAGATTGATAACACCCCTATTAAGACGTGGCAGGATATGACTGCAATCATCCATAGCAATCCCGATAAACTACTGCACTTCACGATCGAAAGGGAGGACCGTGTTATTGGGCTCTCTATAATGCCTGAGAAAAAGACCTTATCCATTCCAAGCTTTGAAGAGCAAGAACTTGGCATTATAGGCATAAAGCATGTCGGTAACGATTTTATAAAGAAATATGCTATTCCAGAGGCTGTTACACTCGGTGCGGAAAAAACCTGGGACGTATCGGTTCTCACTCTAATAGTCATTGTTAAGCTTATCCAGAGGTCACTTCCAACTGAGATTATCGGAGGACCTATTTTTATATTTCAGATGGCAGGGGAACAGGCGGCCAGGGGTCTTTTAGATTTCTTCTTTTTTATGGCAATTATAAACGTCAATCTCGGGATACTGAACCTTCTTCCAATTCCAATCCTTGACGGAGGACATATCTTATTCCTCGGGATCGAGGCAATAAGGAGAAAACCGCTCAATGAAAGATTTATAGCAATAAGCCAAAGGGTCGGCATTGCTGTTATTATTACCATCATGGTATTTGCATTCTATAATGACATAATGCGTTTAATTACAGGAAAACAGTTTCCCTGGTGAAACCGGCAACGTTAAGAAATCAGGTCTCCTCCGGTGGTGTCATATTCAGGCGGCACAACAACACCTTAGAAATAGCACTTGTTTCTATAAAGGGAGGGAATGTCTGGTGTCTCCCGAAAGGGCTCATTGACAAAGGCGAGGTCCCCGAAAAAACTGCCCTGAGAGAGGTATCGGAAGAAACAGGGCTCAAAGGAAGAATTATTGAGAAGCTGGGAGAAATAACCTACTGGTATTACATAAAAAATGATAATGCAAAATGCAGGAAGACCGTTCATTTCTTCCTTATGGAATACGAATCGGGAGACATCGCAGACCACGACTGGGAAGTCGATACCGTATCGTGGGTTCCAATTGATAGAGCACTGCATCAGGCTACGTACAAAGGTGAACGGGAGATGATAAGGAAGGCAAGGGAGAGCCTGATTGGAAAAAGTAGTTAGCCGGGCAGTACTGCAAAAGATCGTCTCGAGCGCTCAATCCCAAGGCAAAAAGATTGTCTTTACGAACGGTTGCTTTGACATCATCCATGCCGGACATATCAAATATCTCAGACAGGCAAAGGCACTTGGAGATATGCTCGTAATCGGTTTGAACTCGGATACCTCTGTTTCTCGTATCAAACCCAAAAGGCCGATAAATCCCCAGGAGCAGAGGGCAGATGTCCTTTCTTCCCTGGAGATGGTGGATTATGTAACGCTCTTTGACGAGGATACTCCCTACGAATTAATAAAGGTTCTGAAACCTGATATCCTTGTGAAAGGCGGGGACTGGAAGAAAGAGGATATCGTAGGCTCAGATATTGCCGGCAAGACTTTCAGCCTCCCATATATTGAAGGTGTTTCAACCTCAGAGATTATTGAGAAGATAAAGAAACTATAAAACTCTTTTACTTTTATCTGAAACGGCATGTAGGTTTCGGTGTTTCTTCATATGTTTCACCTATTTTTATTTTAGAGTTGTCACCAGATTTTTTTCAATATGTCCGCTCATAAGCACCTTTAATAAGTACCGAACCAATCGCAAAAACGTTATTTTGAAGGAAGGCTAAAAATGAAGAGTTGGAATTAATCTATTACGGTCACAGAACTTGCCTGGGGTCCCTTTTCGCCCTTTTCTTCCACAAAACGCACTTCCATTCCGACCTTGATAAAGTTTAAATTAGCCCTTATCAAAAATTATTGAGCCTGATAGACCGGAGGAATCGCACCACCAGCAGGTTTCTCGAGTATGTCTTTTTTTAAAGGAAGGGTAAAACAGAATTTACTGCCCTCTCCGTACTTACTCGTTACCCATATCATACCCTTGTGCAATGACACTAATCCCCTGACAATGCTGAGGCCGAGACCAGCACCTTCATATCGGCGTACTAAAGAGGGGTCAACCTGGACAAATTTATCAAATATCCTGCCGAGATCTTCCTCCTTTATCCCTATGCCTGTATCCTCTAAACAGATCTCAGCAAATATTGGCGGCTCTCCAAGTCCTATACACTGATCAGAGGATTTGGCGCTTATTGTTATCCCTCCCTGATGGGTGAACTTAACTGCATTAGATAAAAGGTTTATCAGAATCTGTTTAATTCTCTCCTCATTTCCGTAGATAAGAGGTAATCCTTCCTCAATATTGACAGTAAGTGTAAGACCCTTCTGTTTTATCAAAGGTTCAAAAGTTGGAATGACAGAGTCTATCAGCCGTTTCAGGTAAAGCTCTTTTATCTCTAATTGTAGCTTTCCTGCTTCTATCTTCGATATATCGAGAACGTCATTTATCAATCGCAGGAGATGTCTTGCACTTGAAGCAACCTTCTTGAGGTTCCTTTCCTGTTCTTCATTTATAGTACCATCAACCTTGTCTAGCAAGAGATCTGTATAGCCGATAATAGTATTCATAGGAGTACGAAGTTCATGGGATACGTTAGCTAAGAAGGCTGATTTTAACTTGTCCAGCTCCTCAAGCTCAATTTTATCTCTCTGTAATCGTTCTATGAATTGCGTCCTTTCTGCAAGAAGGTTTTCTAACACTCGCTTATCCTTGGAAATCTCCAGATATGATCTGTAAATCCAGATAAAGAATATACTTATAGAACCAACAAAAAAGCAGGCAAAGGTATTAAAACTTCCGCCAATCGGATCTAAAAACTTCCAGATATTCTGGTTTCCTGTCGGTATGAGGAGATGTTGAAGGATATGGCCGAAGGATCTGGAAAAGGAAAACATAACCCAGGAACAGGATAACCATACCATATAATTCCATAATACATTCTCTCTGTCTTTTTTATAGAGTTGAAGACTGGTAATAAAGCTCATTGTTGACAGCACGATAAAGACAATACTGCCTATCATGTCGGTAATTAATATCGGCAACAGCGGCAGAACAGCGGTTATGGGAACTGAGACCTGCTCCTCTTTTTTTAAGTGCTCTCTTAGACCCATATAAAAAAGGAGCATCGCTATATTGAGTAAGAAAAAATCGAGTCTTCCTATGTAATAAAGATGTACCGGACCTTCAACTATGATATTCCTTGTGAAATACTGCCATCCTTCCGTGCTACCCATTGTACGAGGTAGCTTAATGAATTCCGCAATACGGCCGACAAACACATCCACATCCCATGCAATAAAGAATATTACAGAAAGAAAAAGGTATCTCCAGCCTTTCAGTTTATGTAAACGATTATTGACAATGGCCCACAAAACGCAGAGAAATGCAATAAAAAGAAAAATACGTGCCAGCTGGTGAGTGTGAATTGCGGGATATTCGTGGGGTACATATCCCCATGCATCCGAGGCATAGAGGAAGAAGGAAACGGTAAAGATAAGAAATTTCATCGACTTTCACTGACCCTGCTGCTTGTTATCTTGTCATGCGCCATGTGACGTGTAAAAGTCTTAGTATTTCTATGTTAAATCGATAAAAGAATTATTGAAAGAGCAAGCCCAAAGCACCACAGGAAATGATAATCTAATTAAGCCTTCTCCACCCGCTCCAAGTAGGAACCCCATGTTCTTCACGAAGTTTTAGCACGTCGTTGCCTTTCTTTAATTCTCCAGCAATGATAGCTGATTTACCTTCAAAAGTTACTCTTGACCCTTTAACTTGAACATTATCTTTGGGTTTAATTTTAATATCTTGGTTTTCAATATACCATCCAGGACCTAAATGGACAGAAATAGTTTCCTTTTCTGTTTTCACCATTATATGAACACCATAGGACATTCCCTTCAGTGGGGTAATGTTATCAACACTAGTCACCTCTCCAATGATGGTCTCAACAGTTTTAGGGTTATACATCTTATTATATTGACTTCCCAACCAGAACTTCCCTTCCATTTCATTCCCCTTTGAGCAAAAGTATCTGTAGCAAGAAAAAGTCCGAAAATGGAAATTGCAACAACCATAATTCTGATTACTTTAATTGTGCCCTCCTTTCTTTAAAAACACTAAAGCACGTTTCAATTGATTATTGATTGCTGGAAATAATATATATTTTATTATACCACTTTATTAGGAGGGTCAATTTAACAGGAAGTGGCGTGGATCATAATTGGCCTTCCGATCTTCCTACCGCTTCAACTGCTGATCTGCCCGGCCTTTATCCTCTCAAACCCTTAGATCGACTCCCTAGAGTTCTGGCTTTGGTTGCAGCCTCAATAAGACCTGGATATTACTGCGGATGAACTTTGTGAGCGTCTTGAAAAAGAAATCAGAATATATTGGTGCAGTGGCCGGAGGATAAAATCTTCCTTATAAAATAAATGAAGCCATAAGAAGGATCAATCAGTTTGGGCAACCTGTGTCGCCGGCATTCTTATCTCTGCCTGAAAGAGCGCTGCAAGGATGACCTTTTTACCCTTCTCTGGCCCCAAAGATTGGTTTGCGACCCCAGATCCGGAATCCCTTGAGCTCTTTTGTTTAAGTGGGCGCTTCGATAGATGCTTTAGGCTTCCTCCTGGCTGCAGGAGGCTTGCTCACCGCATCCAACTCCCGCTCCCTTCTTACATTTGATCCTCAGGTTTTATTCCGTCCTGAGTATCGCAAATTCTTTCTATTTCTAATTATAAGTTTACTCCTTCCGAGAGAAATTTCAACAATCAAAATATGTCCGTTTAAGGTAAAAATTAGAAGGATTTCTTAATAATTACGGTTATCATTAATTATCTTTAAAAAATAACGCTTCTTATTCTCTAAAACTGAATCTTTTCATCCAAAAAACTTCTGGACAAACAGCAGTATTTAGGAGCATTTAAAACCTTGGCCGTCTCATCTTGAATAGCTACATAACGGCCAAGGTTTTAAATGCTTTATGAATTGACACTGCTTAGGATATAGTAGAAGATATGAGATTTGAAGAACTGCGTATCCCCCAACAGGTTCTTGATGGAATCAGTGCCGCTGGGTTTGCCGAGTGTACCCCGGTCCAGGCGCTGACCCTGCCCGTAGCGCTGCATGGTAAAGATATCGCTGTCCAAGCCCAGACAGGTACCGGCAAGACAGCAACGTTCATTATCGCGGTGTTCTCGCGCATGATCTTGGGGCCTCCGCCGGGGCGGGGTCCGTCACCACGGGCGCTCATCATCGCCCCAACGCGCGAACTTGTGCTCCAGATATACGCCGAAGCAAAACTTCTGGGTGCTCAAGCCGGCTTCAGGATTTTTCCCGTATTCGGCGGCATTGACTATCAGAAGCAGCGCGAGGAACTCTCAAAAGGCGTTGACGTTCTCATAGGAACACCCGGTCGTCTCATCGATTATCTGAAGCAAAAGGTCTATAACCTGAAGAAGACCCAGTTCCTTGTGATCGATGAAGCCGACCGCATGTTTGACATGGGCTTCATAAGCGACCTCCGGTTTATGCTCAGGAGAATGTCTCCTTACGACAAGCGACAGTCCATGCTCTTTTCCGCAACCTTGCCCCAGCGCGTACTTGAACTGTGTTATGAACACATGAACATGCCCGAGCGTTTCGAGTTAACGCCGGAGAGAGTTACTGTCGAACAGGTTGAACAGGCTATATATCACGTCGGCAAGTCCGAAAAGTTCGGCCTTCTCCTCGGAATCCTCAGGCATGAGCCAAATTGCCGCTATCTCATCTTCTGTAACATGAAAACCACGGCAGAGCGGCTTCCTCTTGTCCTGAATGCCAATGGTTTTGTAGCCTCCGCTATCACAGGGGACCTTCCACAGAAGAAACGGATGAAGGTGCTTTCTCGGTTCAAGAGCGGCACGTTACCGATCCTTGTGGCTACGGATGTAGCAAGCCGGGGGCTCCATATCGAAGGCGTGACACATGTGATCAACTACGACCTTCCACAGGACACAGAGGACTATGTGCACCGTATCGGAAGGACCGCACGTGCCGGCGCCCGTGGCAAGGCAATAAGCCTCGCCTGCGAAGAATATGTTCATTCCCTATCGGACATCGAGGACTACATCAGGCAGAAGATACCGGTTATGCCACTGACGGATGAGATGATCGTTACAGATTATTGTAAGAAGCCGAGGTATGCAAGGGGAAAGGATGCCCGGTCGCAGAGGAAACTTCCATCTACAAATACTCCGGGAAGAAAAACCTTAAGAAACGGACAATGCCACCACGGTTCTGAGAAGTCAGGTCACCGTTTTCCCGAGAGAAAGAAACCCCTCAGGAATCTACAAAAGCGCAACAATACGAAAGTACCATAGTTCCAAAGTGTGAAAGCTCAAAACCCTGTAGTTCCCCATGCCCACCTTACAAAAGTTGTTACCACACTTGCAAAATATTATATCTCTTCCTAAAACGCGATAATCTGGTCTATTCGGTGTCGATGCTTTTCACTCCTTGTCTTTTATCAATGAATACGGGTGTTATGATAAAATAACTCAATTTCGTTCAATGAATATAATACATAAATCAATAGTAAGGGAATTAGCCCTCACCTTTATCATCACCCTTGCCTTTCTCAATCTCATCCTCATGATGGAAAAACTTCTCAGATTGAGCAGATTTCTCTCAGGTGTCGGTGCATCTGCCGGAGACATGTTGAAGCTCATTCTTTATCTTCAGCCGCAGCTCCTCTTCCTTACCATACCAATGGCTCTTCTGTTCTCCATACTTCTTGTCTATGGGCGACTTAATCTTGATAATGAACTAGTGATATTACGGGCAAGCGGCATGAATTTCAAGGGTATTTCAAAGCCTGTCTTTGTGCTTGGCACGTTTTGTTTCATTATAAATATTGCAGTGAGTTTCTACATTGGACCAAAAAGCAGCATTTTACTGAGACAGAAGATAGCAAACGTCATTACATCGCGCCTTCCCCTTGCATTAGAAGCAGGGACATTTAACACCACGTTTAAAGATATTGTCTTCGTAATCAGGGAGAAGCCGGCCGAAGATTCCTTCAAGGGAATATTCATGTATGATGGGAGAGATAAAGATGGGTCGAGAGTTCTTGTCGCAAAAGAAGGACAGATATTTACTTCAGAGGGATTCCATGCAAACATCTCCCTTAAGGATGGCTTTATTCATATTGCACAGGGGAACAGAACAACAGAGATTTTTTTTAAAAGATACAGTATGTTCCTCACACTCGAGTCAGATCTCCCGGCAAAGAAAATCGCAGAATATACACCATTTGAGCTGTTGAAGGGAATGCAGGGGAACCAGCAGGATATCTTATCTTTACAACTTGAATTCCATAGAAGACTCTCATTACCTTTGCTCTGTATGATTCTCATTTTACTTGTACCCCCGCTTTCCCTCGTTGCCGGGAAATCAGGCAGGCTCGGCGGCTTAGCTGTAGGATTAGTTGTATTTACTGGTTACTATATTATCTTAATATACTGCGAAAATCTAGTTAGAGCCAACAACATTGCTCACTATATTGGGGCCTGGATACCCACAATAATAATGGGCATATTAGGCCTCTATTTATTCCGGAGGGCCGGCAGAAGATAGGTATAAAAATCCAGCTTGAATGACTTTAATGAAACGTTTCATATCATAATGTGACAAAAATGTTAAAACTTCAGAGATATTATCTTAGAGAGTTCGTAAAACTTTTTTCTCTGCTCAGCGTAGGGCTTGCCTTTATATTCAGTATCCTTCAGCTTGTAGATAAAATGGATGAATTCCTGCTACACAAATCGCCCATTGATAATCTTGTTCTCTATATGTTCTTTAACTTCCCAAAGTTTCTTTTGTACCTGCTGCCTGCAGCCCTGCTTATATGTTCGCTCTTTATTTTTAGTCAGGCATCAAGAAGCAGAGAGTTGACGGCGATAAAGGCCACCGGGGGCAAATTAAAAGTTGTCCTCTATCCTTTTATCGCGTTCGGCTTAGGTGCAAGTATTTTTGCCTTCGTCGTCGGGGAAATTATTGTCCCTGACTTTTCTAAAAGAGCAAATGAACTGCGGTATTCAATCAGGAAAGAGCATCGGAAAATAGCCTTCCAGGAAGGGTCTCTCTGGATCAGAGGTGAAGACGGATCAATTGTGAAGATCGAACTGTACATACCTGAAAAAAATCTTGCTCAGGGAGTAAGCATTTTTGTTCTTAAAGAAGACACCCTTATCAAAAGAATAGAGGCACAGGAGGCCCGTTGGAGAAATATTCAGAATCCTGAACCCTCCTGGTTACTCAGAAACGTAACGACATACGACGTATCAAACGGAAATGTTTATAAGATTGCAGAGACAGAATACCCATATCTTGGCTCTCCTGATCTCTTTGCCGAGGGCATCAAAACGTCTGAAGAGATGGGGATAATAGAATTGTCTCGATATAATGAGAGATTGAAAAGATCAGGGTTCAAGAACACAAAGTTAGATGTTGACTTTAACTCAAAGATCTCTTACCCCTTAATAAACCTCTTTATGCTTCTCCTCGGCATCTCTCTCGCGATGAGAAGCACATTTGGTGGGGGCCTTTTTGCAGCAGGCCTCGGTCTCCTTATCAGCACTATCTATTGGTTTGCCTACACCATGACGCTTTCTTTAGGTTATGCAGGGGTGATACCGCCGTTCATCGCTTCATGGTTCATCCCTTTCGTATTTGGGTTTATCTCGTTTTTACTCTTCATAAAAATCCCTGAATAACACTCATGTTCCTTTTAATACGTTTGATACATCAGTTAGAAAAAGATTTATGGTAAAATGCCTAAAGGATGCAATACAGGCTTACAGAAAAAGTCAAAGCAGCCGGTTGAGCTGGGAAACTCGGTCCGTCGGACTTGGAAAGCATTATTGATTCAATTGCACAAGCCCACGATAGTGCAGTACTTATCGGCCCCGGTGACGATGCAGGAATATATCTCCTGTCAGACGATCAGGCACTTGCGGAAACGGTTGATATCATCACACCGGTGGTTGACGATCCATTCTTATTTGGTTCTATCAGTGCAGCAAATTCCCTCAGTGACATCTATGCCATGGGAGGAAAGCCCTTAACTGCTCTCGCACTTGTTGGCTTCCCGACATGTGATTTTGAAACCCGTATAGTTAAGGAAATATTAAGAGGTGCTATAGACATACTTAACAAAGAAAGTGTGGTATTAATGGGAGGTCACAGTTTTGATGATCCTGAGCCTAAATTTGGCTTATCGGTCACGGGCATTGTTGAGAGAGATAAGATACTCAGACAAAGGGGAGCGAACCCTGGTGATCTCTTGATCCTTACAAAGCCTCTCGGCAATGGTATCCTGACAACAGCACTCAAGGGCGGAAAACTCACAGAAGACGATATGCGGGAGGCAATAGAATGGATGCTGAAACTCAACGGTACAGCCGCAAAAAGGGCTGTCCAATCAGGAGCCACTGCTGCAACCGATGTAACGGGCTTCGGACTTTTGGGTCATGCTTATACCATGGTAAAGGGGACTTCAGTGGATTTCATTATCCATTGGAAGCACGTACCCATCCTTCCAAATACATTGGTCATGTTAGACGCAGGGATGGTCCCGTTAGGGGCATATAATAATCTCAAATTTCTTGAAGGGAAGGTTGATTTATCAAGCCGACTCAGTGAGGAAGAAAGACTTGTCCTTTCAGATCCTCAGACATCGGGGGGACTTCTCATAACGCTCCCTGTGGACAGGCTTGCTGAATTTCAAGATGACAAAGAATCTTTTTATATTATTGGCAGGGCTGAAAAGGGAACCGGAAAGATTATCGTAGATGCATAAAGGCTACCTCTGTATTGTACTTCACGCACATTTGCCCTATATGAGACATCCTGAATATGACTATTTCCTTGAAGAAAATTGGTTCTACGAAGCAATGACCGAAACCTATATCCCACTCCTCGATGTATTCGAACGACTCATCAATGATCGCATCAATTTCAAGATAACGCTTTCTCTGAGTCCTTCTCTCGTAGAGATGTTCAATGACGAGCTTCTCAGGGCACGCTATAAAAGATATCTTGATCAGTTAATCAATTTATCCGAACAAGAGGTGCACAGGACTAAGGGTGATATTCATTTTGAGCCGATTGCAAGAATGTATAGAGAAAGATTCCGGCGAATACGGTATTTATTCGATAGCATATACGCAAACAACCTTGTATATGCTTTCCGGGCTTTACAGGATACACATATGATTGAGATTATACCGTCCGCTGCAACACATGCCTTCCTCCCTAATCTGTCCATACAACCCCGAGCGGTGAAGGTACAGTTAGAGCTCGGGTATCAACAACATTGCAAGAACTTCATAAAAAAACCTCAAGGTATGTGGCTTCCTGAATGCGGGTTTGCCCCGGGATTTGATCATTACCTGAGCACGTGTGGGATAAAATTCTTTTTCCTCGACACCCATGGCATCATTCATGGAAAACCACTCCCGCAGTTTAGCGTTTATACACCCGTAGCATGCCCTGCCGGTGTAGCTGCATTTGGTAGGGATGTTGATTCATCAAAACAGGTGTGGTCTTCTGTGGAGGGATACCCGGGTGATGCTTCCTACAGGGACTTTTATAGAGATATAGGTTTTGACCTGGACCTCGGGTATTTGAAAAAACATCTGCACCCTGATATGGTAAGGACATTTACAGGCCTAAAATACTACAGGGTAACCAGAAATAATGATAAGAAAGAGCCATATGTTATTCATGCTGCACAAAAAAAGGTCGAAGATCACGCTCATGATTTTGTGACAAAAAAAGACCTTCAGATAGAGTACCTCTCAGAGATATTCAAAGCACGAGAATCTCCTTTTCCCCCTATTGTAACTGCAACTTATGATGCAGAACTATTCGGGCACTGGTGGTTTGAGGGCATAGATTGGCTTGAATCTTCTCTTAGAAAGATAGGAAGTAACGCAAAATCTTATACGACCATAACTCCTTCAGAATATCTCAATCTCCCGGGATGCTCTGTCGCTTGCTTGCCAGCATGTCAACCTTCTCTGTCCAGCTGGGGGAACAAGGGATATAACGAGGTCTGGTTAAATCCATCCAATGACTATGTTTATCGGCATATCCTGAAAACAACCGAGCGCATGACAGATCTTGCAGATACTTTTTCTGATGCAAAGGGTACGTTAAAGAAGGCACTGAACCAAACTGCAAGGGAAGTGCTCCTGTCACAACAAAGCGACTGGACATTTATCATGAAGTCCGGTACAGCCACACAGTTTGCAAAAAAAAGTTTTCAGGAACATATCAGCATATTTAATCGACTCTATCAGGCTATTATTCGTCAGAGGATACCGGAAAAATGGCTGCGTGAGATTGAACTGAGAGACAATATTTTCCGCGATATTGATTATAGAATCTTCAGATCGAGAGGCTAAGAGAGGAGTTTATCGAACGCGTATGAATTGAGGAATGTGAGGAATTCATCAAGTGCGTTTGAAGACACCGAGTTCTTATTGATAACGAGTGAAAAATCTCTTACCATCTTCTCTTCTCTCAAACTGAGAAGGCGGAGTGTCCCGTACTTACTCTCCTTCCTTGCTGCCCAGCGTGAGATGATAGAAACACCCAATCCACCCTCTACTGCATCTTTGATTGCCTCTGTGCTGCCTAGTACGACGGATATCTTCATATCATGAGGCGTGACTCCATGACGCGCAAGAAATTTTTCAATTATCTGTCTCGTTCCTGAGCCGGCTTCTCTGAAAATAAACGGCTCGTTGGTAAGATCTGATATGGAGACCTCTTTCTTGTTGGCCCAAGGGTGATGAGGGGAAACAATCACTAAGAGTTCATCCGAAATCAGCTTCTTTACGATCATCTTTTGTCTTACAACGTCTCCCTCAACAAGGCCCAGATCAATGGTACCTGAATTAAGAAGTTCAATAACCCGTTTAGTATTCCCAACTTGCAGATGTATCTTTATTTTCGGGTGTGTATTCTTAAAATCTGTAATGACGCTTGGGAGCAAATAATTCCCGATATTGGAACCGGCACCGATCGTTATGCTCCCTTTAACGAGGCCTATTAATTTTCCGATAACCTTTTCTGCAGTTGCATAGAGGGCAAGAATTTCTTTTGCGTATTTGTACAAGACTTCACCTGCAGGGGTAAGCGAAACAGTACTTGACGATCTGTCAAAGAGCTTCGTTTCATAAATCTCTTCCAAAGCCTGAATCTGGAGGCTTACGGCAGGCTGTGTCAGATGAATAATTTCAGAAGTCTTGGAAAAACTCTTTGTTTCGGCAACGGTGCAGAAAACTTTTAATTTGTGATCTTCCATTCTTTAATTCCTGAAATGCTTACCGGATGCCCACTTTCTTTTTATAGTGCTCTGCAAGTTATTTATGGTCAGAGCAGGCAGTAAGCCGAGTTCTGTTTTTCATGGCCATTCATCTAAGGTCTGTTGTTACCATCAGACTCTTGCGGTCCTTACCCGTTCCGCTATCCCGATTCGCCATAGGCGTTACGGGATTCGAAGGGGCCCCTCTCAGAGCGGAACCTATTCGACCTTGCTCAAGACGGGGTTTTCCAAGCTTGTGATGTCGCCATCTCAACTGGTGAGCCCTTACCTCACCTTTTCACCCTTACCCAGTGAAATATTCTTATTTGTTTCACGGGGCGGTTTCCCTTTCTGTGGCACTTTCCTTGGGGTCATCCCCACTCCGTATTACGGAGCGCCTTGCCCTTTAGAGCTCGGACTTTCCTCCCCCTTTCCTTACGTTCAGGGGGCGGCCATCCTCCTGCTCTGACCTATAATATTATTTTATTATTATATAATAAATTTTAAATTTTGGAAAGCAAAAAACCTATCTGATGAGCCTCTCCTTTGGAGTTGCAGGAGAGTATTGAAGCGGAAACTCTTGAGAGAGGTTTTCAAATATCACTCATCACTTCTGAAATAGAGTATCCTACGGCATTGAGGGCAATTGATGATCTCTTCATTCTTTTTTATTTCGACAAAGAGTTGAGGAGGTATATTCATATGACAACCCTGGCATACTTCATCTTTTGCTTCAGTTACAGCTAAACCATGACAAGATTCCATCAGCTTTATGTATTCATTATAGACGTCGTTCTCTATAGTATAGACAAGTTTTGATCGCTTCTCTTGCAGAGGTACCAGTTCTTTTTCAGCCTCTGCAACCTCGCCTTCCAACTTTCTTTTCAGTTCCTCTAACTCTTTCTTCTTTTCAAGAGCCTTTAACTCCTTTAATGATATTTCATGGGAAGTTGCGTCTATCTCTTCCATGAGAGCGAGGATTTGATCCTCTATTGTATAACGCTCCTTTTCTGCAGATTCGATCTCCTTAAGGTGGGCCTGATACTCTTTATTGGTCTTAATTTCTGTAATTCTTGTCTTTATTTTCTTAATCTTCTCATTTATATCATCAATTTCTCTTTCTTTATCACGTTTTTTCTTTTCAAGATCAATGTTCTGCTGTTTAACTGCCTCAAGCACTGCCTGAGCTTCTTTCAGGGGCAATTCCTCTCGAACTATCTGAGAAGGAATCTCACCGATCTTTCTCTTCTTTTCAAGAATTTCCAAATCTATCTGTTGTAATTCTATCAAGTATTCTAATTGTTCTTTCACCTTTTCTATTTCATTTCTTTCATGTAAATTAACATCCATGTACTGCCTGACCTTTGTTGGTGGGCCCACCAGGACTCGAACCTGGGACCAACCGGTTATGAGCCGGTAGCTCTACCAGCTGAGCTATGGGCCCTTATTGATATAATCAAAGAATTTTAATATTACAACCTCTTTGGCCGAGAGGTCAAGGCTTTTCAATAAATTCTCTGAGCCATTTGCTTCTGGATGGATGTTTTAATTTTCTGATCGCCTTTCCCTCGATCTGTCTGATTCTTTCACGTGTGACATCAAATTCTATGCCGACTTCCTCAAGCGTATGGGGAATGTCGCTGCCGATGCCAAATCTCTTTCGAATAATTTTTTCTTCTTTAGCAGTGAGCGAGCAGAGAATACTGTCTATTTTCTTCTTCATATCGCCCTGTATGGCAAAATCGAGCGGCGACAACATCGCCTTGTCCTCTATAAAGTCCCTGAGATGACTGTCCTCTTCCTCGCCGATCGGGGTCTCAAGAGAAATGGGTTCTTTTGATATTTTCAGTATGCCATTGACTTTTTCAACAGGAATTTTCAATCTATCTGCAATTTCAACAGGTGTTGGTTCTCTCCCCACCTCCTGTACGAGTTCCCGCGTTACTTTCATTATCTTATTGATGGTCTCAACCATATGCACGGGTATGCGAATCGTTCGAGACTGATCTGCAAGAGCTCTTGTTATTGCCTGACGTATCCACCACGTTGCGTACGTACTGAATTTATATCCTCGCTTGTATTCGAATTTATCGACAGCCCTCATGAGCCCGCTGTTACCTTCCTGTATAAGATCCGAAAAACTCAGTCCTCTTCCGAGATACCGTTTGGCAATGCTTATGACAAGACGCAGATTCGCTTCGATCAATGCCCTTCGTGCTTCAAATACCTCTATCTCCCCATGCGCGAGCACCTTTAATGCATTTCTCATTTCGGGATATTTCATCCCAAATAAGATTTCTTTATTATCAATGTTTTGAGTATATAACTGCATTTCCTGCTTCTTTTCCGATTGAGAACATTTTGATTTTCTCTTTATATGCGAAAGTCTGCGGTGTAAAGATTCAACTTCTCCTACGGTCCTCTTCAGTTCTTCCGAGAACGCCATCACAACATCTTCCTTCAATTTCAAATCATGCACTTTTTCAAGAATTTTATTTCTGTTTTCCTCGAGCAGGGTGATGAGGCGGCGGTGGGCATTCCCTTTGCTCTTTTGCGACACGCTCTTTAATTTTTTCTTTGATCCCTCTTGTTTGGGAACCTCATTGAGTTTTTTGAGATACCCCTTTCTTTTCCGGTTAAGGGCGTCTATTTCTTTTGTAATCTTAAAGAATCGTTTCCTTTCCGATATAAGGTCTTCTTCAATTTCTTCTTCACTGTTCTGAATGACATCGGGAAGAGGAGCTTCTCCACTGTTTATCATTTTTCCCAAATGTATTAATTTTTTCAATACAAAGGGGAGTGAAAATATTACCCTGTAAATCTTCTCTCTCCCTTCTTCTATCCTCATGGAAATGTTAATTTCGCCCTCCCGTGTGAGAAGCGGGACACTGCTCATCTCTTTCAGGTAAATACGTACGGGGTCTCTTTCGCCCTCAAGAAACTGAGGGGCCTCTTTCTCTATAGACTCATCGTCATCTTCAGTTTCGTAAAGGAGATCCTCTCTCTCCTCGCTGTACTCTTCAAAATAGTCGAAATAGTGTTTCATAGTTTATTTTCTCTGATAAGTTTCCTTTTTTCTTTGAGAATGGAATCATAGAGTGCAACATCATGAGGCTCTTGTGCCATGAGCAAGCTCCTTCTCTCATCAAGTCTCCTCTGAGCCAGTCGCAGCAAACAATCATGTATGTTCCTATCAACGCAAGCCAGGTCGAAGCCGGGGGTAAGCGTGAGTTCTCTTATAATTGATTGCTCTTCATCAGTGGCTTCACGAATGAGCTTGTCCATTGTGAAACCGGCTCCAAGTGCCTTGACCTTTTCAATGAGAGATTTTATCGGCAGTTCCTTCAGATCTTTACTGTTCAGTCGTGACATAACAGCTTCATACTTTTCAGGAAATGAAATGAGTGCGCTCAGGAGCAGGTATTCTTCAGGATGTTTCACTGCTTTAACAGGAACAACTTCTTCATTCCTAATACGTTTTTCTTTCTTCTTCAATCTTCCGATCTCGCTTCGGAGGACGGATTCGCTTATCCCTGATCTGTCAGCTAATTCTTTTATCATTTCATCAGCTATAATAAGGTCATTCCCCGCGGCTATGATCACGAGAGATTCTCTTACCGTATCTATCCTGTCTTCCCCCGATACTTCCATAAGGAACCCGACCATTGACATCGCATCGGAGAGCATCTTTTGAAACGCACGCTTCCCATCCTTTCTGAGATAGCTGTCCGGGTCTTCTCCCAGGGGGAGCAGCAGGATTCTTGTTCTCAGGTCGCATGCACTCAGAAGTGGAAGAGACCTTTGGGCAGCAGCTTTCCCGGCTTCGTCACCATCAAAGACGAGGATAACCTTACCGGCCAGTACTTTGAGTTTTTGCAGTTGTCCCATAGTGAGGGCGGTCCCGAGCGGTGAAACCGTATTCTGAAAACCATAGTGGTGGCATATGATCGTATCAAGATATCCTTCAACAACAAGAGCGTAACCTTTTTTTCTTATAGCATCCTTTGCGAGATTCACAGCAAAAAGGGTTTCTCCCTTTTTAAAGATATCGGTTTCAGGCGAATTAAGATACTTGGGCAAGGCGTTATGCATAACTCTCCCGCCGAATGCTATGACATCCCCTCTCATATTGCTGATGGGGAACATAATACGACCCCTGAAGGTATCTCTGTAACCATACTTATCAGCGACAGCCAAGCCTGCATCTTTAATAAAAGCATCGGCGTAGCCTTTTCCTTTTAAGTGCTGCAAAAGAGCGGCCTGCTCATTCGGCGCGTACCCGATGCTAAAGCGGTCTGCGGAGGTATCGTCAATGCCTCTTTTCTTAAGATATTCACGTGCCCCATATGATGATTGCAGATTCTCTCTAAAAAACACTGCAGCCTCACTCTGTACGCGGAGTAGTTGTTCACGTTTTTCGGAAATGTATGTGTTTCTTTGGGGCTCGGTCAATGCAATACCGGCTTTGTTCGCAATATACCGTTTAGCTTCGTTGAATGAGAGGTTATCATGTTTCATCAAAAAACTGATCACATCACCACCGCTTCCGCATCCGAAACAGTGGAATATCTGCTTGGACGGGCTTACCATAAATGATGGCACTTTATCAGGGTGAAACGGACAGAGACCCTTGTAATTCTGTCCCGCCTTTTTTAAGTGAACATAATCGGATATAAAATCTACGATATCTATGCGGGCCTTTATTTCTTCGATGAGTCTATCAGATTTCATGCATTCTGCTAAATCTTCTAAACCCTGAACATTCAATAATCTCTAATGAATTACCTTTTGAGATTTCATCGAGGAGCAGGTTCAACCCCAGAGTGTCACTTGAAATATGTCCTGCGACAATAACATTTATGTGGCTTTTTTCTGCTTCTTTACGATGTTCCTCGCTCATATGCATCCCAAGGATTGTATTTACTCCTTTTGTTGAGAGACTCTGAAATATATCCTTTGCTCCCTCGGTCCCACCGGTTACGTCAACGAAGATATTTCCAGCCTTCCTGTTCTTTGAACCTAGGAAAATTTTCGGGCCCATTGCGTCTTTTTTTGCTGAATAATATTCAGGGATATCGTGTAGTATATCGAGGATGTCGGATAAAAAATATGGTTTTTTTTCATCAAAAATTTTCTGAAGATATGTCGCAACCATATTATCAGCAGGGGTATGAAGACAGATAAAAGAAATATTTAAAAGTCTTGCTGCATCAACAGCCCTTGTGTGGTTACCGGGCATGAGTTTTCTCTCTATTTCTTTTATCCTGTCGTCCATAAGTGCCTCAGCAATATTAATCGGCACCCCGAAAATATTCAGAATATCTGACTGCATCTGCATGACATCATAGAGATTCGCTAAAGCTCTTCCGGAGGGGTGGTGTGAGAGTAAGAGATCCAGGTTCCTTCCTTTGGTTCTGAGGTTATCAGCAAGGAGAACCTCTCCAACATCCACATCAATACCGGCGAGAATAGTTCTAATCTCATCATCTCCCGTGCCGTTGAGTATCCTTGAATCGGCATAAGGGTTTTGCAGAGATTCCAAATCGAAAAATTCCCTTTGCTCCTGCTTAATCTCTTCAAAGTTTTTTTTCCTGCGGTCGAGATCCTGTAAGACTGCATTCTTCCCGCGCGGGTCGTTTTCGATGCCTGCCTCTATGGCCCTTGTATAGATATCGCTCAGTTTCACATCTTTTCTATGAGAGACCTGACTCGCTGATTTACCACTTTGCCATCAGCAGCCCCTCGTACGCGCGGCATGACCAGACGCATGACATTTCCAATATCCTTGAGACTTTCAGCAGAAGATTCTCTAATCGCCTCAGCAATAATACTGTCGAGTTCTTCTTGCGTGAGCTCTTTCGGGAGGTAGGCTTGTAGAACTGAAAGTTCCCGTCTTTCTTTTTCAGCAAGATCTTCCCTGCCACCTTTTGCAAACTGCTCGATTGACTCTTTCCTCTGCTTGGAGAGAGAGGATAATACAGAATATACGTCGTCATCTGACAAAGTATCCCGTTTGTCGATCTCTTTATTTTTCAAAGCGGCCTTAGCCATTCTTAAAACAGAAACCTTCTCAGCCTCTGTCGCTTTCATAGCTGCCTTTAAATCATCATCAATCTTCTGCAGAAGGGACATTACCGAACCGCCAATCTTACTCTTTTCAGTGCCTTCTTACGAGCAGCCAACGCCTTTTTTTTCTTCTTTATGCTCGGTTTTTCAAAATGCTCTCTTTTCTTTATTTCTGAGAGGATTCCTTCTTTTTCGCACTGTTTTTTAAATTTCTTGAGAGCATTTTCAAAAGAGCCATTCTCGTGTACCCTTACAAAGGGCATTTCAATACCCCCTCCTCCCTTTTTTGAAATTAAACGTAATTTTAACAATTCGATAAATTTTATGTCAATGTAACTACTTTATATCATTATACTTTTGCTACTCTGGGGAAGAGAGGCGGGCCTTTATGCACCGCTTGCCCGGGCTTCAGTTTTCCCCACTGTGCCCAAGTCTCCAGATTTACGCTATACATATCTTTTTCAAGATCGAGTTGTTGGCAGATCCTTGCAGCTGTAGATGGCATGAAGGGGTAAAGATATACTGCAATAATTCTGAGTGCTTCAGCAAGGTAATAGAGCACACCTGAGAGCTTATCAATATTTCCGGTCTTCCATAGATTCCAGGGAGCTTCATCTTCGATTAATTTATTTGCATCGCTAATTGCAAACCAGATTTTGTCGATAGCTTGAGCAAAAGCTAATTTTTCCATGAAAACATCAAAATCGGCCTTGATATTCTCCACGCGGTTTCTCAATTGTTCTTCTCTGGTGAAATCAATCCCTGTTGTTTTAGTAGGTTCAGGGATTTTTCCCTCACTATACTTTTCGATCATCGCCAGTGTCCGGCTCAAAAGATTCCCCAGGTCATTCGCAAGATCGGTATTGATACGATTTACCATCGCCTCTTCGGAGAAATTACCATCAAGACCAAACGGCACCTCTCTGAAAAGGAAATATCTAAATGCATCAACACCGTATTTTTCCACAATCTCGACCGGATCAACTACATTACCAAGGGATTTTGACATCTTTTTCCCTTCAACGGTCCACCAGCCATGTGCAAAAATATTTTTTGGGAGTGGCAATCCAAGAGCCATAAGCATAGTCGACCAATAGATGGCATGCGTTGTGAGAATATCTTTGCCGATTAAGTGATGCTCAGGAGGCCACCAGACAACCTCTGCTGCCGCTGACCTGGAACCAATAAGATATTTTGTTGCTGAATAATAGTTGACGAGGGCATCGAACCAGACGTACGTGACGAAATTTTCATCGAAAGGGAGCGTAATACCCCACGAGAGCCTCTGTTTTGGTCTCGATATACAGAGATCACCGAGGGGGTTACTTTTTAAAAACCCGAGCACCTCGTTTTTTCGTGATACAGGGAGAATATAATATGGATTTTTCTCAATGTACTCAATAAGCATTTCTTTATATTTTGACATGAGGAAAAAATAGTTTTCCTCTTCAATATGTTCCAGTTGCCTCTTGCAATCGGGACATGTACCGTTCATAGCTTCCTTTTCCGTCCAGAAACGTTCATCCGGGACACAATACCACCCTGCATAAGTTCTCTTTTCTATCTCTCCCTTTTCATGGAGATCTTGCAGAATCGACTGAACAGTCTTTCTGTGTTCTTCATCTGTCGTTCGTATAAAAGCATCATTTTCGATGTTGAGTTTCGACCACATGGTCCTATAATTTGCAACCATAAAATCAGCGTGCTCCTTCGGCAATCTGCCTTTCTCCTGCGCTGCTTTTTCTACTTTCTGGCCATGTTCGTCTGTCCCGGTCAAAAAGAATACCGCTTTCCCTTTCAGCCGGTTGTATCGTGCAAGGATATCAGCTGCTATTGTTGTGTATGCGTGTCCTATATGAGGCAGATCATTTACATAATATATAGGAGTAGTGACATAGAATTTATCTGTCATTTGTTACGAGGCCTTTTTTTCCGTCTCCGCCTGTGTCGCTTAAACTTCCTCTGCACCTCTTGCCCTTTACGGTTTTCTTGTTCAGAGAGCGGTGTTTGAATATCAGATGGAAGAGGGGTAACATGCTCATCTCTCTCTTCACTGTAGATATCACTTGAAGCTACAACGGTCTCGCTTACCTCCGGCTCTTCTGAGAGGGATATAGAGTCAGATTCTGTCAGGGTAGAATCTTCTTGATATTTTTCAGTATATTCGAAGCCTAAACAGCACATAAGCCTCCCGCAGATTCCTGACAATTTCCCGGTATTGAGAACAAGTTCCTGTTTTTTTGCCATTTTGATGGATATGGGTTCAAAAGATGTAAGGAATTGTGAACAACAGAGTTTCCGTCCACATATACCGAAGCTGCCTATAATCTTAGCTTCATCTCTCACTCCTATCTGTCTCATCTCTATCCGTGTCTTGAATTTTGCGGCGAGATCCTTAACGAGTTCCCGAAAGTCAATCCTCTTTTCGGCGGTGAAATAGAAAATGATACGGCGTCTGTCCAGTGTTACCTCTGTTTTCACGAGTTTCATCGGAAGTCCTCGCGCCATGATTCTCTCAAGGCAGTTATCCATAGCTTGTGCTTCAAGAGTCTTATTTTCCTCCTTCTGATTAATGTCTTCCTCGGTCGCCTTACGAATAACCTTCTTTATTTTTCGTTCGTTTTCCTCAACAACATGTTTATCGACAACGATCTTTCCAATATTAAGCCCAAGCTCTGACTCCACAATAACGAGGTCTCCCTGTCTGACATCGATACCATTCACTTCAAAGTCATATATTTTCCCGCAGCGTTTAAACCTAATTCCTACTACTTCAGGCATATGCACCATCCATTGCCGCCCGTAACAGAGAACTTGTATAGTTCCATGTAAGGGACCTGTTTAAATTGAAATATAAGTATCTCCTGAGGAGATTTATCTTGTGATAAACTCTTATTATACATTTAATATCCATTGATTTGCTCAGCGTATTGATAAAGTCTTCTATATCGTTATTTATGAGATCTGTTGCTTCCCGGGTTATTTTCAGAATAGCCATATCTCTGAGAAATATCAGCAAAAGGTCATGCCATTTCTCCATCTCCTCTTTCGATGTCCAGCCATCCTTTTTGGAGAGTAGCATTCCTTTTAAAAGACAAAGAAACCACTCCCTTTCTTCTATTAATTCACCCGATAGAACAAATCCGGGCCTTCCCAGTGAAAGTCTTATAAGGGTAGAAATTTCATGGGGTGTCTTGCCCCCTTGAACGAGTATCCTTTCAAGAACTCTTTGGGATTCCTCGTATGAGAGGGGGGTAAAATTAATCCGGGAACAGCGCGATCGTATCGTATCCGAAAGATTATCCGGTTTCGAAGAAATTAAAATGATCAAACTGTCTTTTGGGGGTTCCTCAAGGGTTTTCAGAAAAGCATTAGATGCAAATACATTCATAGTCTCTGCATCATTTATAATGACAATTTTTTTCTTCCCTTCAAATGGTTTCAGAGAAAGTGCATTATCTACTGAGCGTATTTCCTCGATCCTTATCTGACCTCCTTCGGGGTAAACGACGAGACAGTCCGGATGTACTCCCGTATCAATCTTTTTGCAGGAAATACATTCATCACAGCAGTCAATGGAGGGATACGCACTATCGACCGGGTTCAGGCAATTAACAGTTTTTGCAAGATTCATTGCAGTACATTTTTTGCCTATACCGGATTCCCCGGCAAAGAGATATGATGATGGGATCCTCCTCCTCTCGATAGTTCTCCGGAGGATACGAATGGCCTTGTTCTGTCCAATAATATCTTTAAATGCCATTATGTGAGTGAACCTCGTACGATGCCGGTTATGCTTCTGTGTATATGCTCTATGCTCTTTGAAGCGTCTATGACGTGTATTCGTTGCGGTTCCTTTGCGGCAATAGCATGGTACCCTTCTCTGACACGCCTGTGAAACTTAATATCTTCAAGTTCTATTCTGTCTTTCTTGTTGATGCCTCTATTTCTCTCCAGCCCAATCTCTACGTCAAGATCAAGGAGGAACGTCATGGAAGGTTTCAACCCTCCCGTTGCAATATTTTCAATGATGTTGACAAGATTTAATGCTATCCCCCTTCCGTAACCCTGGTAGGCAACAGTCGAATCAGTAAACCTGTCGGTGATAACCACGACACCTTTGTCAAGCGCCGGGGCTATGACCTCTTGCACATGCTGTACACGTGAGGCATTGTAGAGCAACAATTCTGTTAAAGGAGCCATTTCAATATTATCAACAGAAAGGAGTAAGTCTCTGATCGCATGTCCAATTCTGGTACCTCCCGGTTCTTCTGTCAGTAAAGCGCTCAGTCCCCTTTTTTTAAGATAATCGTACAGGAGTCTTGATTGAATGGACTTGCCGGTTCCCTCTATTCCCTCAAAAGATATAAATAATCTCTTCATCGTTTTCTGAATTCACTCACGACATTAACTCCTTCAATGCTTTAAGGGTCCGGAAAACCCTTTCAGCCTCTTCAATGCTCCGCGAGCCTGTACCGCAAGATGGCGTTAACAGTATTCGGGACAACAAAAGTGTTGACGGTACTAATTTCGACAGCTTTCCCATACTGGACTCAAAATGCTTCTTTAATAAGTCTGTAGTTACGTCGTTAATGGAATCAGTTGTCGGAACAATACCCCAGGCTAGATAACCACCACCGTGAAGGAATCGATGAAACTCTTCCGGATATATCATAATAGTATCTATATATTCATATGCATCAAAACTGATGATCTTGACATTACTATTAATGACTAATGGCCAATCAGCATTGCTGCAGCAATGAATTCCCGGTATCCCTCCTGCTTGTTCAATGGCTTGAGATGTTTCCCTCAACAACCTCAGGGATTCATGCGGATCTACACCAAGATAACCGGTACTTCCGAGAGCAGAGAGGATAGGCTCATCGATGAATATAATGACATTTCCGGCATAGGGTTTTAATACATCTAACTGCCACCGGATCTTTGCTTTAAGTAGCATGAGGCATATTTCTCTTAATTCCTCATCAAAATAAACAAGTCTCCTATGTGAATCCTTTAGTCCGAGGGTAAAGGTCAATGGCCCGGTAATATGTCCTTTAAGTGAGCGAAATTTTTCATTGCAGATTATTCTCATAAATGCATGGAGACCTTTTGCATAGTCTTCGGAAATCGCAACGGTACAATCTTCCGGGCAGGTCTCATAAAACTTCATGAGCTCGTCACTGCTGTCCTTTTCCATCCAAACAGTTTCTCTCTTCTCATCAATCTTAATACATGGTAAGCCCTCAGAATACTGAAGAATCATCGCCTCCTTGAAAGATATGTTCGGGAGTTGGGGCCAAAACGGTATGTCACAAGTGTCAAGCACAAGTCTGCACGCTTCCTCAGGATCTCTATGGGGAAGACTTCCTATACCTGTGGTTGTGAATGGAGTAAACACAGTAAAATGATACTCTATCAATGAGTTCATTAGTCAAGTTGATCCATGAATAATCTCAGCTACATACGGATTATGAATGACCGGAAAGAAAATGCGGGGATAGATAAGAAGGCTAACGGGGGTTAACCTTCCTCTGTCTTATACCAATGCCTTCTCCATGATGCGAAAATAAAGATACGCACGCTTGGTAGAGCATGATGATTATTTATTCTTTCTACGCTGGAATTTTGTCTTCTTTCTCAGTTTATCATGTTTATGTTTGCTCATCTTCTTTTTACGCCATTTTTTAACGTTTCCCACTCATTCACCTCCTTCATTCTTTATAATAAAGATAATGATCTTATAACAATCAGTGCGATCGTTTGCTATAGTTCCTGGCTTGATCAATAAATGCCTCAAGCTGTATCTCTATGTTAGAAGATTCTGTTCCGTCATAGGGGATACTCATGCACGGAATACCGTAATCCCTGTTCACCCCTCTCAGCATAGCAGTAACAATGGTACCGGGCATGCACCCAAAAGGCATGGCATTTATGATTCCTGAAGCACCTTTTTTAATAAGATCAATAGTTTTTCCCATACTTAAAATAGTCTCGCCCTCGAATGATTTGTGGACATAAGGTGCTGCCATATCGATAATCTCTTTTGTTTCAGGTTCGTGCAGTGTATTGAGAAATCCTTCAAAATGGTGTGCCAGTTTATGCTCTATCTTTTTTTGAACATGCTTTTTTAAAATAAAATTAAGAACGGAAGACATATCCTTTTTCACCAGTGCCTTCGTGAACCCCATATAATTAACATAGTAAAGCCATTCCTCGACAGGAGCCAGCCATGCCTCACCCCCCAGTGCCTCGATCTTTCTTATAAGGTCTTCATTTGAGAATTTATGAGACCTGACAAATATCTCGCCGATCACTCCGATAAGAGGTTTCTCTTCCTTCTGTACGGGAAGGTTCACGAAGTCTTTTCTTATATTTTTCAGGACCTTTTCTAAGTCAACGCTATTGTACTTTAGTACGCGAAAGAGCTTCTCTCTGTAAGTTTTATACAACTCATCGGCAGATCCTTCATTTTTCTCGTATGGCCTCGTCTCATGGAGAGATTTGAGAAGAAGTTCATACGCGATAATACCCTTCCATGCATGCATGGTATAATCCTTTCCCACGATTCCGAGGTCACTATAAAAGGTTGTGTCCTGGTTGGGTGAAAATATAGGTACCTGTTCATACCCGAGGCTATCGAGGACAAGCCGGTGAAAGACATTATATTGACCGAATCTGCACGGACCTGTTCCTGATGGCATAAAAAAGGCACTTTTTTCAGGGTCAAAATCCGGCTGCATGACCTTTTTTACCATATCACCGGTTGTAACAGTACACGGATAGCATTCCTTACCGGTAGTAAATTTTTTCCCATATTCTCCCGTCTCCTTGTCGGATTCAGGGAGGGCCTCGGCCCTGACACCACAGTACTCAAATGCTGCAACAAGAGCAAGAACATGGTCAGACATGCGGGGAAGATAAAGAGTCCTTTCCTTGCTGGATGACTGATAAGCACGTATCTTTTTATGACGTTTCACGGATGTTGTGTAATCGGTATCTGCCTTTTGTGTCAGGCTGTCAATAAATGCCTCGCACCGTGTTATGACGCCTGCATCAGCACTGTGCTCATCGATCTCCAGGTGAAGGAACGGCTTGTTGCCCATGTCTTTTTTGAAAAATTTCATTATAAATGAATCAGTACCACATAAGAAATTACCTATAAAAATGGCATAGAGGTTTTTTGTTTCCCGTACGAAACGCGCAGCCTTCAAGATTCTCTGCCCGGATTTCCAGTACATATTGGGCCAATCTTTATCAATTGAATACTGCTCGATCGGGAGAAAATCAAAAGGAATTGAGAGCATACCAAGATCTGCAAGTTTTCTGGGTATGTCAAGATTTGCACCGCTGTCAAGGGCGTTATATGACCTTCCAATGATTGCAATCGTAATATCATTAAGAGATGATAACACCTCGTTTCCTTTTGCCTTTATTGCATTGTCGAACTCATCCTGTGCCTTGTAAGCACTCTCAAGTGCCTTTGATAACGCATTTCTCTTTATCCCGAATGGTTTCAAGGCTTTCATAAGTTCTTTTAAGAGAAATTTTCTCCCACGCCTGAAATTGATTATGGGGGTAATGGTCTTAATTCCCTCGAACGCAATCCTCGATATATACGGTATTGTCTGCGTGTGAGGGCATGGAACTCCTCTATGAAAACGGTCTTCAGGTGTACTGAGATTGATAAAGCTCGGTATAAACAGGGCGTCAATGTCTTTGTCAAGAAGATAGCTGATGTGTCCGAGAGAGAGCTTCACAGGAAAGCATGCCTCTGAGAGGACACGCTCAAGACCAAGGTTTACAATCTGGCGGTTTGTCTTTGGAGAGACCTCAACCTCGAACCCAAGTTCCCAGAGCAATGAACTAAAAAAAGGAAGATAATCATGGAAGAAGAAAAGATAGGGTATGCCTATTCGTGCTCGAGAGTGACGGGTCTGAATTCGGACATTTCCTGACTCCTTGTCGCCTGATGGCTTTTGTCTATTGAAAAATGCCTGTCTCCGGAGATGTTCTTTCCACAACATGTCATCCCTGAAGGTAAAAAGGTCTGGTATGCCTGTTGTCTTTTTTCTTCGCAAATCATATTTTTCACACCGCCCACCGTAAAAGAGAAACCCTTGTTCGCCCTTAATCTTTACTCTGTTTATTTCACATACATTGGGACAGCCTTTGCACTCAAAAGAAGATATTTCATATGGTTTTTTTGAAAGTTCAAACCCCTTGAACTTCGTGTGCTGGGATGGTGCCGCAATCATGTGTCTCATCGCTATTAGAGCCATCCCTATAGCCCCTGCAACCTCGTGGTGAGACGGGACAATTATTTTTTTCCCAAGGTATTTCTCAAAAGCTGCCATAACAGCCTTATTAAAGGCTACCCCTCCCAGGAACGTAATCTTTTCACCTATCGGTTTACCCGCAACGACCCTATTGATGTAATTCTGGACAATTGAATATGCCAGACCGGCAAGGAGATCGTTCCTGTCAGCACCTTTCTGAAGGTTTGACATGAGAGAATTTTCCATGAATACCGTGCAGCGTTCTCCGAGTCTGCAGGGATTGTGCGCAGAGAGCGCACAATTCTCAAATTCTTTCTTAATTGAAATGTTCAGTTTTTCGGCCTGCTCTTCAAGAAAAGACCCGGTCCCGGCTGCACACGCCTTGTTCATCTCAAAATCAACAACAAGGCTGTCTTTAAGAGATATATATTTTGAGTCTTGCCCCCCTATCTCAAATATAGTATCGATTGTATTGTCAATAAAAATAGCCGCTGTTGCATGAGCAGTAATCTCATTTTTCACGATGTCAGCACCAACATAGTCAGCAATCATATACCTTCCGGAACCCGTCGTGCCAACTCCCATGATTTCGACTTTATCTCCGACTTCCTCTCCCACTTCAGAGAGCCCTTGATTAACCGCTTCTATAGGCCTGCCGGCTGTCATAAGGTATCGTTTAGAAAGGAGCCTGCCGTGTTCATCTATGACAGCAAGGTTTGTGCTGATAGACCCGACATCAATTCCTAAATATGCCTTGATCCTTTCAGCGGTCTTCGTTGCATGTTCAGGTTCCCACGGAGCTGGTGTCTGGTGAGAAGGGATTGTCCCTGTATGAGATAGCGGAGGGTGCCCCTTCTCAAAAGGCTTGCTTGATTGAATAAAGTTCTCGATTTTAGAGAGGTCAAAATGCTGTATTCTGCTCTCATGCATATCCTTTAATACTGCACCGACTGCCCCGAGGAGCGCATAATCCTCAGGGACAAAGAGATCATCCAGCTTGAAGATTTCCTTGAAAGCCCGTGCCATTCCTTTATTCGCTGCAACTCCGCCCTGGAATGAAACAGGCGGTATTATGTTCCGCCCCCGCGATATAGACCCCTTGAAGTTCCGGGCAACTGCAAAGCAGAGGCCTGCTACAATATCTTCAACAGGAGTAGCAATCTGCTGCAGGTGGATCATGTCAGACTTTGCAAACACGCTGCACCTTCCTGCGATCCGGGGGGGCTTCTTGGATCTGAGAGCGAGTTCGCTGAATTCGTCGATGGTCAGTCGAAGCCGCTCTGCCTGCTGATCGAGAAATGATCCCGTACCTGCTGCACAGACAGAATTCATAGAAAAATCTTTTACTGAACGACTGTCTTCACTTAAGATTATAAGCTTTGAATCTTCGCCTCCCATCTCAATAATTGTCCTTATGTGTGGAGACATTTCACGGGTTGCGTATGCCTGTGCAACGATCTCGTTGACTGGCTTTATCCCGAGGATAGATGCGATCAGTTTCCCGGCAGTGCCTGTAACAGAAAGCGCGCTTTCAGACGTTGCGAGACCACTTCGTAAAAGTTCGCCGATAGCTTTCAGCACCACAGGGACAGGATGGCCTTTATGCCTCACATAGGAACTGTAAAGCCTGCTCCCTTTTTCGTCAAAGACAACAGTCTTTACACTGACAGACCCTGCGTCAATACCAATGAATTTCATGCAAACCCCGTTTTGCATTATACTACTTTTTAAAATATTCCCTCAATTTCTTTCATTATCCGGAGAGGGACTGATGAACTACCCAGCGGTAGAGAGGCTGTCAGACACTGGTAGCCGCAGGCTTGGCCTGCGTATATGATGCGCAACATGAAGGTTGCGGCTGCAACATATTTATGCAATGCGTCATAGATTTATAATTTTCGGACAGCCTGCAAAGCTTCGAGGAATTCTTTAATTAAAATACATGTTATATTCACCACCTTTCTCCTGAAATTATAGATAATAAAAAGAAGATGGTTAAGGATACTATACACGGATTATTTCAGCAATCAGCAGTTAAACACCGGGATACCATTGCGTACAACTATTTTGACCATACATGGAAAAAGCTGACATACCACGAGATTTTTGTCAATACGAAAGGCATAGCATCTCATCTCTTAAAGACGGGAATAAAAAAGGGAGATAGGATTGCACTTATTGCCGAGAACAGGCCGGAATGGTGTGAAGCATACCTTGGCATTGTTCTTTGCGGCGGCATTGCAGTACCAATAGATGCCCAACTCGGACCTGGTGAGATAAGAAACCTTGTTATGGACTCTGAGTCAAAAGTTATATTCTGCAGCAAGCAGACAGAAGCAAACATACAAAAGGCTTTCATTATGACAGATGACCCTTCTCCCCCGAACATCTTCATGATACGCATAGATTCTCCTGAGTTCCGGAATATATGCAAGACAGAAGATGTGCGGCATTACCCGGAGGTTCTCCCCGAAGATATCGCGTCTCTTATTTACACGTCAGGGACAACGGGGATACCAAAAGGGGTTCAACTGACGCACAGGAACTTCTGTTCTGATGCGGGTGCAGTCATCAGGGCTGAAATTGTTACCCCCGGGGATCATCTTATTTCTGTACTTCCCTTACATCACACATACCCTTTTATCTGTTTCCTGATCTCTCTCTTTCTCGGCATAACGACTACATTTACTCCCAGCTTGAAGGGACCCGAACTTGTTCAGACAATAAGAGAGAAAGGAATAACCATTCTCGTTGGAGTTCCACAACTGCTCGAACTCATAAGAAACGGTATTTTCAACAAGATAAGACAACTCCCGGGCTTCCTCTCGAAAACCCTGTTGATCGTTATAAAGGTTTGCGGATATCTCAGGCAAAAAACAGGGGTCAATTTGGGAAAGTTCGTGTTTCAATCAGTCCACAAGTCGCTCGGTAAACAGTTGCGGTTTTTTGCCAGTGGCGGTGCGAAATTAAATCCTGATGTTATGAAGGATCTGGAGGCATCGGGGTTTACTGTTGTCGAAGGGTACGGTCTCACAGAGACCTCGCCTGTTGTCACCTTCAATCCTTTCGATAAACGCAAGCCCGGCTCTGTTGGGAAGGCCCTCCCATCTGTTGATATAAAAATCGTTGACCATGAAACCGATAGACGGCTCGGGCCTCTTGAAGAGGGCGAGATTGCGCTCAAGGGTCCCATGGTCATGAATGGTTACTTCAAGAACGATCATGCAACGCAACAGGTTTTAAAAGAAGGGTGGTTTTTCAGCGGTGACATTGGATATCTTGATAATGACGGATATCTTTTCATCACGGGGAGGTTAAAAGAGGTCATCGTTCTCAGTTCAGGGAAAAATATTTATCCTGAAGAACTGGAGAAACGATATTCGATTATTCCTCACATTAAAGAATTATGTGTTATGGGCATGGAAGTTCAAGGCAGCATTGACTCCCTGCAAGCAGTGATCGTCCCGGACTTTGAGTATGCAAAAAAAGCACAGATCGGCAATCTCCTCGAAAGTTTGAAATGGGAGATCAACAATGTCTCACTCCATCTGCCACCTTACATGAGGCTTAAGAAATATACCATCTACCCTGACCCCTTACCGAGAACTCCTCTCGGGAAACTCCGGAGATTCATGGTCGCTGACCTCTTAACAGCCAAAGACAAGGAACCGCGTGCAAAGGCTGAGGATAAAGACCTTCTTAAGGATGAAACAGCACGAAAGGTTGTAGAGTGTATCAGACCGCTATTAAAAGAAAAATTGCCGATTCAGGCACGGGATAATTTAGAGCTCGATCTTGGCCTTGACTCTCTTGCACGGGTGGAACTTGTTGTTGCTCTCGAAAAGACATTCCAGATGAAACTTGCTGAGACCCTCATTTTTGAAATACAGACTGTGGAAGAACTCGTCACAAAAATAAAAGCATATAGAACTGCTCAGGCCGCACAATTTGAAAAACCACCGTCGTGGAAGGATATATTGAACACAGAACCTGGTTTTCACGATATAAATAAAGCCGGACTTCACCACAATATATTTGAATGGGTCGTTTTCATCATAATTTTATCCCTTGTAAAGATCATTTTTAAGGTATGTTTTAGACTGGGGGTCGTAGGCATTGAGAATCTGCCGGAAAAGAGACCGTATATCATTACTCCTAATCATGCCAGTTACATAGATGGATTTGCTGTCGCAGCTGCCCTTCCCGTGCGTGTGTTCAAACATATATATTCTATCGGGTTACAGAAGTACTTTAGAGGTCCTCTGGAATATTTCGCAAAGCTTGCTCATGTTATCCCTATTGATAGCGAAACCTATCTCTATAAAGCCATCCAGATGTCATCCTATGTCGTGAGAAACGGAGAATCTCTCTTGATATTTCCTGAAGGGGCCCGGTCTTATGATGGCGAAATAATGGAATTCAAAAAGGGAGTAGGCATTCTATCCCTGGAATTCGATATCCCGCTCATCCCAACCTATATCAAAGGCTCTTTTGAAGTTCTTGCGCGTGGCTCCGTGCGGCCTCATTTTAAAAGGATCAAGATTATCTTCGGAAAACCTTTCTATCCGTCTGATTTAGACAGCACAAAAAAACCATCGGATATGGACGAGTATCAATTCTTTGTTAATGAATTACGGGAGAGATTAAAGGATTTAAAGGAAACCGAGTAATGCCGCATGATTCGATAAATCCCTGAGCACATAGTCTGCCCCTGCCTCTACGAGTTCCTCAAATGAGTACGGACCGGTTGCAACACCTATACAGACCGCATGATAAATATGAGCGCATGCAACATCTCGCGGGGTATCGCCGATAATAATGCAGTTATCAATTTCTATCCTTTGCTGATATAATGCTTCGAATCTCTTTACAGCTATAGGCAGGAGGTTATTCCTGTCCCCATCATCGCTGCCAAAGGCCCCTGTGGGGAAATACTTATTGAGGTTAAAAGATTCTAGTTTTATTCGTGCGCCCTGCTCAAGATTCCCCGTGAGAAGTCCCAAGCCAACATTCTTTTTAGTACTCAGGTGCTCTAACAGCTCGTAGACACCGGGTTTTACATGCTTTCTGTCATTTTGTATTTCCTTGTGAAGATGTTTTAGATAAGCACTCGAAACGGCATCGAGATTGCCGTCTATTGAAATATTATGTTTTAACAAACATTCCCTAATAATCTCTGTATCTGTTTTGCCGGCCATTCTTATACCATCAAAGGCATTCTCGAGAGAAAAGAGTTCCTGAAATGAACTGTTCAGAGAGCGAATCCCTGCTCCGCCGGAATCGATTAATGTAGCATCTATATCAAATAAAACCAGGCGCATAATTTATGCCTCCGCATCATGCATTAGAGTCAGTGTATAGAATTATCAGATGAGCTGTCATTCCCGCAGTCTGTTGAGCGGGAATCCAGTATTTTCAATATGTTCTGGATTATCCGGTCCCTCCAAAAGGACGGCGGGCAAGCAAGCCGGATAATGACAAAATACGACTTTATACACAGTTTTTCATTATAGTACAATCCGGCCTTCACAGTTTATGGAGCAAACCTCAGCCGCTCGTCATAATATGATACCCGAATCCAGCGATAAGATACATAATCCATTACAATAACAATTGCAAACGCCCAAAGGGTGTATAGCGTCTTTGCGAAATATTGAGATTGCTTCTCCCGACTTAGGTCGGGGTCGCGATAATACCTTCTACCGGCAGATTTGTGCTTTGTGGTAGCGTAAAATCTTCTGTGTAAAAATCTTGAGTAAAAAAAAGAAAGGGTGTATTCTCCATTGTTCTGACAGGAACAAGAAAGGAGGGATACACCCATGTCAGTAAAGGAACTGACGAAAATAACATTAACAGATTTACGGAACGAGTACAACTGTTTTGGTGATTTTTGGGAGAAAGAAGAAGCAGCAGCCAGGGAATTCAGGCAGAAGTTCATAGAGAGGGCACTTGATGCGGAGCGGATGATGCTGATAGGCTGCAAGCCCTTGTTGAATACAATTTAGAGAAGCTAAAAAAGAAGGGCTTAATCAAGCGCATCGTTCCCGATAAAGGCGCGTATTGGTAGATATTGAATGGCTAAGCTTCAAAAAACTAGAACAACTAAGGCTTGATTTTTAAATATTGCCTCACAATACAACATTATAAATTGAAATTAATAAGATAATATTTTTTAAACATGACCCTATGATGGTGATCAACTCTATAAGATCCTTCTGAATTCCAGTTCTTGCACGAAAATAGTGGGATACAGGATTGGCTTAGAATCGGGTTTTATAATAAGAATTAAATCTGCGCAATCTCAATATTGACAAACCGAAAATTAAATGTAATCATAAAATTTAAATATCCTAATTATCAATCTCAAAAGGGGGTAACGATGAAAAAGGAATTTTATATATTACTTTTTTTAGTGATATTACTGGCATTGATGTGTATGCCAACCTATGCCGGCCAATTAGATATTCCGGCAGCAGATCAGGCAAAGCATCAGGCAGTAGCTCCTAACCATTCACCCGTAATAGACGAATATTGGGAACTGACACTTCCATATTATGTACTGTCTGATAATCCAGCAATAAAAAGACAATTAGGGGTGAGACATGAATTCCCCGGGGCTTTTTCAACCAATCTGACACGAAAACAAATACAACTTCTTGATACCTTAGGAGTGAAAACAGAACCTGTCCAGTTATATCAGATAAAAGGAAGGCCGGTTTGTGGTGACGGAGTCTGTCAAGGCAATGAACCAAAAAGTTGTCCAGCAGACTGTCAAGTCCTTCCACCGCCTGAACCGCCTCCGGCAAGATCTTGTTACCCATCTGAGCAAAAACCATGGGGCATCGATAAGGTTAATGGTGGTTACGGAGGTAGCGGAGTAAAAGTAGCAGTTCTTGATACAGGGGTAGACACTGACCATCCCGATTTAGCTACCAATATAATTGGCTGTGTGACTAAGGTTACCCACTTCAAAGTAGACACCACGAATTGTGAAGACGGTAATGGACACGGTACCCACGTAGCAGGAACAGTGCTTGCAAATGGTGGTTCAGATGGCTTAGGAATTTACGGTGTAGCACCAGCGGCAGGGCTGATAGCAGTAAAAGTCTGCGACAGGAGGGGATGGTGTTACGGGGATGACATAGCTGCGGGAATTTACTATGCAGCAGACGAAGGTGCTAATATCCTTTCGATAAGCCTTGGTGGAAATTTGCCGGACTTACTGGTTTTGGCAGCAATAGATTACGCAGTTGATAAAGGAGCTTTAGTAGTTGCAGCAGCCGGGAATGATGGACCAGGAACTGGAAGCATCGATTATCCAGGAGCTTACGTAAAGGCGATAGCGGCCGGGGCAATAAATATTAATGAAATGGTTCCTGATTGGAGTTCAAGAGGAATTAATGATGGCGATTATATAATAGAAGAAGGGGAAATTGAATTCGGAACACCAGGTGTTTCGATAGAATCAACATACAAAGATGGCTGTTATGCTTATATGTCAGGAACGAGCATGGCGACACCTCATGTATCAGGGTTGGCAGCAAAGCTGTGGAAAGGAAATGCAGCAGACACGAGAAGTTACTTACAGGCTATAGCAGAAGACATTTGGGAATTCGGCGATGATACGGCAACGGGGACAGGTTTACCAATATCACCCTAGTAAAAATAATTGAAACCAGATGATTGAATGTGGCAGGGTAAAACAATTTACTCTGCCACTTATTGGTTCTGAAAAGTTAAGTAACTCTGAGAACTTGCCAAGAGAATTTTTTAATATCACTATTCTTGTATTTTTTTTGTTTATAACGGCAAGTTGTAAATCTGCAGACCAAAGATACCTTACAGGTAATACATCCGGCTCTGATATGAAAGAAGAGATATGTCTTGTGGCAGAAGTCAGATGGATCTCCCTTGAGGGAGGTTTTTACGGTCTTGTAACTGATGATGGCAGAAAATTTACACCCCTTAATCTGCCAGAGACATTCAGAAAAGAAGGATTAAAGATAAGGGTAAAAGGAAGAGTAAAAAACGTTGTTTCCATATATATGTGGGGGATCCCCTTTGAGATTTATGAAATAGATGTTTACAGCCCATAAGAGGTAATTTAGTTTAATTAACAGGTAAAAAATAGAGAAAGGAGCGATAAAAATAAACAAGTCGGGCAATGACGAAATAGGACATTACTTATGCCTCTTTCAATAATTTTTTTAAGAACTTCAAATTCTCCGATACTAAATTATTTTTGCGATTTTATCAAGATATATAAATGGAGGACTTTATAAAATCGATTAATCCCCTTTCAAAAATAAAACCAGTCGCTTCAGTTGTCAAGAAAAAGTGAAAACAAAGTTGAAACCTATCTTATTGATTGCCATTTGAAATGTGGTATAGAGTACCCTGTATTGAAAATCAACATTTCAGGAAGAAAAGTTTTGCCATTGAGACAACGGTGCAAGGAACCATTCATTTATTATTTAAGGAGTGCCACATTATCTATGCGCAGTCTTGACATGCAATGAAATCCCCAACGCCCGTAGAACCTTCATCACAGTGGCAAATTCTGGATTCCCTTCCGGAGAAAGAGCTTTGTAAAGACTTTCGCGGCCTAATCCTGCCTCACGTGCGATTTCTGTCATACCTCTGGCGCGGGCTATATCTCCCAGAGCGGCAGAGACCAAGGCGGGATCTCCATCATCAAGAACCGCCTCAAGATAGGCAGTTATATCCTCTTCAGTTTCTTTTTTACCGCATGAGCGATTGATTCATCCTTCGTGAAAAAAAATCTCTTAATAAGAAATTCGATTGCGCCCGGCATCGGAAACTTGTAATCGGCAAGATTTCGGAAAAACACTGGTCTGCAATTATTACCTATCGAAGCGATAAAGTCCGGATTATTTCAGTACGGCGATCCAGAAAAGAGGAGGTTGAGATATATGAAAGCTAAAGAACTTGACAGAAAATTTGATGAAGGTGAAGATATTTCAAAACACCTTGATATAACAAAAGCAAGGAGACCCAGGCAGGAACAAAAACGAGTCAATGTTGATTTCCCATTGTGGATGATTCAGTTATTAGATAAAGAAGCAAGACGTTTGGGCGTTCCTCGGCAATCTATAATCAAAGTCTGGGTAGCTGAGCGACTCGAAAAGGCATCTTGAGATATAATTGCCCACAGTCCATAAGATGCGACATCAAGTACCAACGCACCTTGATTCACCGATATGGTGGATGAGTTTTTCAGTCAGTGGAAGGCCATACAGACGCAGTACAGGCACAGACGACAAGAAACTGGCAGAAGCGATTCCTGGCAAGGTGAAGATCCAAATTCAGGAAGGCCGCTGGTTTGAGATCAATGAAGCAAAGCTACATACTTTTGATGAAATGATGGACAGGCTTATGAAAGATCATGCCCCTACGGTGTCTGAAAAAATGCAGAAAAGCTACCGGAATTCCATTGCGCATCTCAGCGAGTTTTTCTCAGGGTTGACACTTGACAGGATCGATACAGGAACAGAGAGCTTGCCATGCTTTCAAAGGCTTTCAATCTTGCGAGACTCTGGAGGTGGACGAAAGAAAACCCCTGTGCACTTGTCAAGAGAGAAAAGGAAGACAATGAAAATATCGGCAAATGTCTGCCTGTTGACAGAGAAGACCTGCTATTTAACGCCTGTGAGCGCCCTTGCAACGGGCAACTTCTGGAAATGGTCAAGATAGCGATCCACACCGGATTGAGAGAAGCCGAAATATTAAACATGCGCTGGGAGAAGATCGAGTTCAGGGAGAGAACGATTTCCGTCATTCAAAAAGGCGGAAGGGAAAAAATAGTTCCAATGAACGACACTGCTTTTAATCTTCTGACAGAAAAAGCAAGAGTCCGCTCGATGTCAGGTTATGTTTTCACTACTGCAAATGATACTCCCTTTATTGCGCGAAATGTGTATCGCGAGTTTCAGAAGGCGTGTGAGGAGGCAGAAATTGAAGCCTTTAGATTCCACGACATCGGGCACACCACCGGAACGAGGCTGGCACAGGCAGGGCATGACATTTATGCTATCGTTTGCCTGCTGGGGCATAGCCAACTTTCCACAGCCAAGAGATATGCCAAGCACAATACCGAGAGCATGCACAACGTTGTGAAGACACTCGACAAGAAAATGGCAAGAGGGGTATGAGACCGTGCTGAACTTTCACGATTTTATCACGTTGAGCGTTTTCGACAGAAAAAAAGGGCAGGAGAAATCTCCTAACCCCTTGATTTTTATGGTGAGCCGTGCAGGATTCGAACCTGCGACCCGCTGATTAAGAGTCAGCTGCTCTACCAGCTGAGCTAACGGCCCACATTAGACAGTATCCATCAAATCAAGCACATCCAAAAACTATCTTTTTATCCCTGTTCGATGACAAACTGCCTTTTCAGGGTAAATATGGCGCGCCTGAGAGGATTCGAACCTCCGACCCTCGGCTCCGGAGGCCGATGCTCTGATCCACTGAGCTACAGGCGCACTATCAAAATTATAAAGTTATGAGGTATAAGTTACAAGTTATACTTCCTTTTCCTTTTGCTCTTACCTGTAACGTCATAACAATAAATTCTGCCGGCAGAATTTAGATGGGGTGAGTGAGGGGACTTGAACCCCCAACACCTGGAGCCACAGTCCAGTGCTCTAACCGGTTGAGCTACACTCACCACTGAACGACGGTTATTGCCGAATACCGAGCAGCATTTAGTATAAAAAATCATTCTTAATTAATGGAATTTTTTACTTTTAACTATTCAGCGCCAGCTGTTCGCTGTAAATTTTATTTTGTGAAAATTTCATGGCGCGCCTGAAGGGATTCGAACCCCTGACCCACTGCTTAGAAGGCAGTTGCTCTATCCAACTGAGCTACAGGCGCATTCATGTATGATACACTTATATGACAAATAATCCCTTACCCTTCTAAGAATTGCCTACGGTTTATTGTATCCCCGCAGCAAACTATTATTATGTTAAACAGGCTGAATAAAAATTATAAGTACTCAATAAAATGTATGTCAAGGAAGATCGGAGCGTTGTTCATCCCGGCTTATAATTTCAGATTAAATCAGCCAAATCTTTCAGGCTGTCTATCATGTAATCGGCGTCCCGGAGATACTCCCTTTCTCGATAACCGTAGGTAACCGCAACTGTCTTTATGCCCGCCTTTTTCCCCGCTTCAATATCATAGTTGCTATCACCAACTATTACTGATTCATCTTGATTGGTCTTGAGTTTTTCCATGACATAAAAAATCGGCACAGGGGAAGGCTTCTTCTCAGATGTCGTATCACTCCCGGCAACAAGGTTAAAGTACCTGAAGAGATCCAATCTCCCTAACAGCTCCACAGACAGAGCCTCGCGTTTATTTGATATTACTGCCTTTTTATACCCGCTCAGTTGTTTCAGGGTCTCTCTCACATAAGGGTATTCACGGGAATAATCGGTAAGGTGTTTTGAGTAATATTCTATAAACCTGCTTGTTATCTCATCTTTAAAGCTGAGATTTTTATCTCCGAGTATTTTTTCTATAAGCCTTGTAATCCCTTCTCCTACCATCTTTACCGTATCCCGTGTTGTTAGTTCCTTCATCCCATAGGGTCTTAAGGCATAGTTAAGAGCGATTGTAATGTCCTTACTCGTATCAACGAGGGTACCGTCAAGATCAAATAATATAAGTTTTATTGGCATGGCACATTATATCACAGTCATATTGCTATAATAGATCAAGACAGCAAGTACTCAAAGGAGGGTATACGATGAGAACTCTTATAAACTGCATACTGGTACTTACCTTATTGCTCTTTATTACAGCGAGCAGTACTTTTGCTCTTAAAAGGCCTCTCAAAACAGAATCTGCAAACCCCTCAGATGTATCAGGTGCATTCACTTTGATATTATACGGTGCAAACTATTCAGATGATCTGGAGACCGTTGCTATTCTTGATTATGAGGGAGACGGGTACTCTTTCGAACCCTTTGCACCTGCATTCAACTATAAAGTCAGGAAAGGTATTCAGGCTAAAGAAGCCTTGAGGGAAGCAGAACAGTTCGTCAGTTTTCACAATTCATTCTGGAAATCCCAACTGAGCAAGATTCTTAACAATGAGGGTGCAACTATTGGTTACGAGGTTAAACCGTTATATAGACCTTTTGTCTATGGCTTTAGTGATATTCTGGATGTCTATTACTGGCTCAAAGGTAACGGAAAGGTAAAGGTCGTCATAAAACTTGACAATTCAGTCGAAAATACCCGTATTCCCGGCGGTGATGCTCCGTCCGGCGGCGGGGAGTAATAAGAAAACAATTATCATCCATAGTAATGATCTATAACCATCCAACATAATGCGCCTTACCACTTCCTGCCCTGGTGTATGGCCACTATACCAGATGCTAAAGAAAGATGTGTAACGTCCCTCCATCCGGCAGATTCTATGAGCTGCACGAGTTTCCGTGGAGGCGGAAAGTCCTTTATTGTCATGCCTAAATATCGATAAGCACCAGGATCTGAACCTGAAACGGCTGCTATGAGGGGCACGAGTTTTATAAGGTAAAATGAATATAATGCACGGAATACCCTGTTAGCAGGCTGACTGAATTCAAGACAAACAAAGAGACCGCCTGGTTTTGTTACCCGGTAAAACTCCTTCAATGCCTGTATTCTGTTCATGATATTTCTTAACCCGAACGTTATCGTAATAACATCGAACTGATCATCTTCATATGGAAGAGCCTCGGCATTTGATTCCTCAAAGGATATCGTTCCGTTCAATCCGGCCTTCTTTATTTTTCTTTCACCTATCTCTATGAGCTCCCGGGAAAAGTCTGTTGCTTTAATATGAACCCGGCCTTTCCATTGCCGGCTGAGTTCGATAGCCATATCACCGGTTCCGGTGCAGACATCGAGGATTTTCTTACAATCGATTTTCCCGGTCTCAGAAGCAACCCTCCTGCGCCAGCCCTTATCAAGGCCAAAGCTCAGGATATGGTTGAGGAGATCATAACGGGGAGCAATAGAGGTGAACATCCGTCCAACTTCCGCTGCTCTCCTTTCTTTATAATCAACAATATGCTTGTCCATAGCAAGTGTATTTGCAGGATAACTTTCCAAGAAAGCGAAATGTTAAAAAACACAAACAAACTTAAACCAGAAGGTACCGCCCTCCGGCCTGTTTTCGACTTCCAACTCTTTATAATACTTTAAAGTAAAACTCATTTTCTTATAATCATATTTAAGAACCGGTCCAATGGAAAACGCCTGACCCTTCATTCCATCACCTAATTTTTCTCCATTTACTTCGTCACCTGTAACCTGCTTGTAATAAAAGCCGCCGATACCCATGGCTATATCTTTAAAGTGTTTGCCAACGGCATAGTCGAAATGAAATTCCTGTCCCGATTTGTAATCAGTATCCGGGTTTTCGGTATTAAAATCGTACATGAACTTGGCAGATACGTCAAAACCGCTATCGCTCAGATAGGTAACTCCGAAGGCTGGTTCAAATGTCCAGTAGTTCCTGCCCGTGTTTGCAAGGTCGTTTTTATCATAATTCCCTATCGGCATATAAATATCAATTCCCGTTGCCAGGTGCCAGTTCTTGAAATGCCAGGAGAGAATAAAAGGATTGACGATAAGGTCACAAATTCCTGTTTTACTATCACTGCCGGCAGGATTTTCAATATCAACATGTATAATGGGAAGTAATGCGTGTACGCCCCAGAATCCGCCGAATACCTTTTTGTCCGTAATGTGAACAAAACGGAATGTATTTCCTGTTACATTCAAGTCAAAGTTTGGGAACAAAGAATCCCCGTTACCATCCTTGAAATCATCAGCAGAATAATACGTAAAGTAGTTTAAGAAATACGTTCCTGGTGGCGGCACCGCACCTGCCAGGAAGTCTTCAGCCCCATTGGGATATGCACAACCGCCATATTCTGTAGCAGAAACATCAGTGCTTGTCAGTGCTAACAGAAATAAAATAGTGATAACAAGCGAGGCAATAATAAAACATCTTCTAACAGTATAATAAAAGTCCTCCTTTCTCATAATTCCTCCTTACGTGTATTAAAAGATAGTTACTTTTATGTATGTCTGCCATCCGTTTCTTTAACGTTTAAAAGCTATTTCTTACCTATGAGCCCTGTTTTAAACACATCTCTCAGGGTCTTTGCTGCACGATAGAGGGAAAATTGGAATGTTTTGCTTCTCACAGCAGAAGACTCACTCAAAACCCAGCTTAAAAGAATACCCTGAGCTGCTCCAAAGACGATCATCTTTGCTACATGCGTATCTAAATCCTTGCGATAGATGCCTTTTACTTTCCCTTCTTCAAGAATCTCCTCAATAAGATCAATGAACTCAACAACACGGTTTACAGGGTAATTCTTCAGGAAAATGCTGCTCTGCTTTACATCAATAAGAAATATCTCCGCTAAATGACGGTCCTTCCTGAACATCCTGACCACGAGAGAGAACATGACCTTCAGTTTCTTATTCGGGTCATCAAGACGGCTGATCTTCTTTCTGATATCACCGATAATCCCTCCCCATTTTTCATCAAAGAGGGCAAGGAGTAAATCTTCTTTGCTCTGGAAATAATTATAGAGCGTTCCTTCAGCCACCTTGGCCTCGGCAGCTATCTCTGAAACTCTCGTTTCAGAATACCCCCGCTTCACAAAGGTCTTCAGAGCAGCGTCAAGGATAATTCCCCGTTTGTCAATTGCTTTTTCCGCTGATCTCAACATAAAAGTCTTTTACATCGCTCAAGATATGAGGTATTTTATTGAGTGAGCGCTCGCTCAGCTTATACCAAGAGTCTATCCTCTGTCAACGGAAAACAGAGAAATTAAGTTTCTATCCTGCAACCAAGAAAAAAATTGCTGTACAAAGAAATAGATTCACATGCTATTTGTTTGAATAAGGTGTGTCGGAATTTAAACGAACTGGGGATGAAACCTGCATAACGATTATTCAGCGCTATTTTTGTTCATCATCTTGATAATTACCACACATTGGGTCAGTCCGAAATCTTTTTGCCAGAAACTCTTCAGGAGAGATATACTTTTCAATTTTTTCCTGCCTGAAAAGTCCATCATTTTTTGACATAAATGCATAAAAAAAGAGCTATTTTACTAACTTTTGATTTCTGGAATAAAGAGGTGAGATCGATAAGCAAACCATTCCTATAATATAGATGTTAATAACCATGTTAATAACTCTCATAAACCAACGAATAACAATGTCCCGGGGAAATTTGCACAGACAGAATGAGACAGAATGTGGGCATATAAAATATTTCATTATTTCAGTGGGTTATATATGCGTTTCAAGCGTTCTGCGCCCTCTAAACTTATTAAAGTCTTCAGGCTCAAGTCTCATAAGGATTTATGTGGATAATCAGTGAATAACTCTCCCTGAAAGTCTATATTTAGTAGGTTTCTGAGGGGATGTCTTCAGTTCATTATCTATAAGCTTTTTTTAAGGCAATCGATAAGACGGGTATTTGACAGAATCCAAATGTTGCAGGACAGCTCTTAAAAGGGATGCACTTTGTCCCAACTGCTTATAAGCTTCTTCTTTTGTTAAACCCCTTTCTTCTTTCTTCAGTTTGTACCCCAATTTCCTTGCAAGATTACCGATTCCGGCTATCTCTTTAGCAATGTCCTCTTCAAAATGAGTCGGCCTTAGTTTTATTTTATACATGTATTTTTTTATTTTTCTGATATTTTTCAGTACTTCATTCTCAACAATGCCGTCGTTAAAAGAATGACGGGACTTATTGAAATCATCGTACGGGATATTATGAAAAGGCTGCGACAGGTCCCCTATGTAATGAGCGCAGAAGGCAAGATGGTATTCTGCGTACTTGCCCTTTTCTTTTGTTTCAATGTATTCACGCAGCGATGCAATAATCGCACCGCAGATATGGCCTTCGTTATCATCCGGGTCATTATATCTTCTTGCCTGTTCTAAAACTAATTCCGGCGTAATTTCAACATTCCGGTTATTGTCAAAGTAGTGATTGTTTTTCTCAATGGGGCCTGCTTTTATCTTTGTGATATCAGCACCGGCAGCGTTATACCACTTATAATACCCGGCTGCTTTCGCTACAGCGAGGTGAGTCTCATCATGCCACCCGAAAGCACTGCTTGCAGATGTTATAGCGAACAATAGAAGTGAAATGACCGATGTTCCGGCTAACAGCCTCTTTTCAAAGCCCGCGCTGTTCATGCAAAAGTATCCAGGTATTCTATTCAGGAAAAATCTTGCCGGGATTTAGGATTTTCTTCGGGTCAAATACCTTTTTCAGTGACTCCATAATTTCGATCTCTTGTTTTGACATCTCCATCCCAACGTACCGTGCCTTCGTAAGTCCTACCCCGTGCTCACCGGATATGGTTCCACCGAGCGAGACAGTATCCTTGAATACCTGTTCAACGAGACCGACTCCCTTTTCGTATTCCGCTCTGTCTGACTTGTCTACCATAATATTTACATGGATATTGCCGTCACCGGCATGCCCGAAGTTTACGATTTTTATCCCGCTTTTTTCTGACAGGTTTCTGAGCCGTTTCAGCATCTCGGTCACTTTATTCCTCGGGACAACGATATCTTCGTTGATCTTCGTAGGTTTTATATGATACAGCGCCGGTGATACGGCACGCCGTGCTATCCACAGATTCTCCCGTGCATCCTCATCCTCAGCCATTTCTATATCAGCTCCGAGAGCCTGGCATATATCTGCTATTTTTTCTGCCTCTTTTGTTATCGCAGCAGGGTGGCCATCCAGTTCGATAAGGAGAACAGCCTCTGCATAACGGGGAAGACCAACGGGCCTGTAGTGCTCAACCGCCTGTATTGCTTCATGATCGATAAATTCCAATGTCCTCGGTATTATCCTTGAGGAAATAATCCGGGATACTGCCTCACCGGATGCCTCAAGATTACGGAATACAGCAAGGAGCGTAACGACCTCTTCCGGAAGAGGAAGGGTTTTTAACCTGATTTTTGTGAATATGGACAATGTTCCTTCCGAGCCAACAAAAAGTCTTGCCAAATCATAACCGACAACCCCCTTTGACGTCTTAACTCCTGTCATGATGATCTCTCCGTTCGGAAGAACAGCCTCTATCTCCATCACATAGTCCCTCGTGACACCATATTTCAATGCCCTCGGTCCCCCTGCATTCTCTGCGACATTACCACCTATAGTACAGAAATTCATACTTGCAGGGTCTGGCGGATAAAAGAGTGCCATCTTTTCCAGCTCACATTGAAGTTTTCCGTTTATCACACCAGGTTCGCAGAGAACGTTGAGATTTTCAGAGTCTATCTCGAGTATCCTGTTCATCTTTTCAAAACTGAGGATAACTGCTCCTCTTGAAGGCACAGCACCTGCCGTTACTCCGGTGCCGGCACCGCGTGGCACAACGGGTATATTATGCTCATAGGCATACTTCATCACCCTTACGACATCTTCAGTGTGCTTCGGCCAGATAACAGCGGAAGGAGTGGCTTCAAGCCCCGAGGCATCGAAGCTGTAGCATATGAGATCTTCCGGATCTGTCGATACTTTTATGTCATGTAATACATCGAACAGTTTTGTCATGAAATGATTACCCGGAAAAATACACTTCGTAATTTTTTAAAAAGGCATATGTGCAGAAAAAGCTATCCGGTTCTCCTCAGCGAATCCGCCCGGGCGGACAGTACCTTTGTGGGTGGAACCATAGGTTTTTATGTACATGTGCCTTCTATGATTCTCAAGGAGATGCATTTTTGTAAATATTTTCCGCTAAGCATTAAACAGATATTCCTGAACCTACGCCTCAGCAAGCTGCATGGATATTACCTTTGATACACCTGACTCTTCCATGGTAATTCCATAGATGTAATCAGCAGCGCTCATGGTATTCCTGTTATGAGTCACTACAATAAACTGTATATCCTTTGCAAGCTCCTTCAACATCTGTGCAAACCTTTCTGTATTTGATTCATCCAGTGCTGAATCAGCCTCATCAAAAATACAGAGGGGTGACGGTTTGATCAAAAAGCTTGCAAAGAGCAGAGATAAAACCGTAAGGGCCTTTTCTCCACCTGAGAGGAGGTTTATATTCTGCAGTTTTTTCCCCGGCGGCTGGGCTATGATATCAATCCCGGTTTCGAGAATGTTATTTTCATCGGTCATAACCAATTCTGCCCTGCCACCACCGAACAGTGTTACAAATATTTCAGAAAATTTTACTTTTAATAAATCAAAGGCTTCCCTGAGTTTCCTCCGTGTCGTAACATTTATCCGTACAATCGCTTCTTCAAGCTCTGCAATGGATTTAATGAGGTCATCCTGCTGTGTCTTTAAAAAGTCATAGCGTGTACGGAGTTCTTCGTATTCTTCCAGTGTTCCGAGGTTGACCGGGCCAAGAGCCCCAACCTTTTCTTTGAGCTCAACAAGGCGGTTCCCGTCCTCATCGGTGAGATGTTCAACATCTGCGACAGAAATGTCTAACCCGTAGTTTTGACTGATCTGGCCGGATAGGCTCTCAATCTTCATTTTGTGCTCTGTCCTGTGAATATCAAGTTCAGCAACGCTCTGCGAAATTGATTCTATATTTTTTCGTAGATGTTTCATGTCTTCTTCGGTTTTGAGCAATTCCTGATTTTCGGTCTCTATCACTTCTTTCCTGCCGGAGATATTTACCCTCAGTTCATTTGCGGCAGAAACGAGTGATCGTATTTTCTTTTCGTTCTCTTCTACTTCTTCCTCCCGTTGAAGGATACGTGATTTTACAGAATGTATCTCCTCTGACAAGAAAACTCTTTTCTGATTATTATCTGTTATCTCTCTGAGAACTGTCTCCCGTTCCTTTCTTGTTGAGTCCAGCCTTTCTTTGAGAGATGTGATGGATAACTTAAGATCAGTCACCTCTCCTCTGTATGCTTCGATATGTAACCGCTTATGTGAAATTGCTTCCTGGAGGGTTGTACTCCGGGTTCCCAGTTCCTCTTTCTTCGACTTCATTGTCTGCAACTCTGCTTCTTTATCACCGAGCAGTTTTTCTATCGACCTTTTTTCATCTCCCATCTGTTCGAGTTCCAAAGTGAGGTATGCCAGTTTTCTGCTTCTCCGCTCTTTCTCCTCTCTGGATTTTTCAATAGTAAGTTTCAAAAGTGAAACCTCTTTTTCTCTCTCCACAATTACGGCTTCGATGTTTTTTACGTCTGATTCTCTCTTGATAATAAGCTGTTGAAGAGAGTCTAAATCGGCCTGCAAATAATCGAGCCGGGCCTTTTTACCCTGCAGAGCTTCCTCAAGATCCCTGATCTCCCTTTTCCTCTTGAAAACACCCTTTATTTCACCAGCAATAACCACCCCTGTTGGTTCTACGACCTCTCCGTCAAGGGTTACAAAAGTTGCCTTGTGGCCTGATGCGAGGAGATTAAGCGCAGTCTTCAGATCTCTGACGATAAAGGTGTTTTCGAAGAGACTTCTTATAACCTGTGAAAACTCTTCTTCTGTCCTGACAAAACGTAATGCGCCGCCAAGGGATCCCGCCGGCATCTCTTCATACCCTCTAAAACTAATTGGACTGATAGGGAGAAAAGCCGTCCTTCCTAGCAAGTTCGCTTTCATAGCTGAAACAGCTTTTTCAATATCGTTGTATGACGAGAGAATAAATGCGTTCACCTTTCCTGAAAGTACACTCTCAACAGCTTTTTCATATTCATAATCGACTTCGATGATGTCGGAAATTGATGCGAGGAGATTCAACTGCGTGTCCTCTGACAAGAGATCTTTTGTAGATTCGTCAAAAACAACCTCTTGGAGGGATGCTATTCGTGACATGTCCGACGCAACATCTTCTTTGAGCTTTGAGAGACTTTCCCTGAGGTTTTCATGGTTACCTTTGCTCCTGGAAAGTTCATTATCTAAAGTCACCTTCTGTTCATTGAGGAGCGTGAGTTCATTGTTTTTTCCCAGAAGCCTTGTCTGTAAATCTTGCAAGGCAGTCTCTGTTTCAGCAAGTACCGTGTTCAGATTCTCAATGTCTTTTTTCGAGAGCACCTCTCTTTGATAGAGACCTTCAAGAGAAGACCGCAGTTTATTATGATCATTCTTGAGGTTACTGAGTTCTTCTGAAACACGGAAAAGATCCTTCCGTCCGTCTTCGAGGGTTATCCGGTCTCTGGTGAGTTCCTCTTCAAGAGAACGCAGATGGTCGGATTTCTCTCCGAGGAGTTCTGTCTGCGTTTCAATCTCATGTAAAAGTTCCGCTTCAGTTTCGTCTGCTTCCTGTTGTTTGATCAACAAATCTGCCCGCTTTGTATTAAATTCTTCACCCTGTTGATAGAGCTTTATGAGGTATTCACTGGAATTATCCCGCTCTGTTTTTGCGATCGCTATAACCTTTTCTATCCCTGCTATTTCCTTCTCAAGGTTCTGAAACTCTTCCTGTATGTTTTCCAGGGTCTTTTCTTTCTCAAGAAGTTCAAGTCTTTTCGTTGAAGTCTTATTCTCTATTGTCGCAAGCTCTGCCTTCTTTTGAGACTCTTCCTCTCTCAGTTTTTTGTAGTCAGCAACGATGTCCTCAAATGAATCTTTCAGAGCACTGTAATCTCTCTTTGCTATCTTGAGTTCTATCAGGCGAATCTCTGAATACAGTTTTTTATATCTCTCAGCCTTTTTTGCAAGCCTGTCCAGGAGATTAATCTGTTTCTTTGCCTCTGCGATAATATCGTTTATTCGTTGAAGATTCGCCCTTGAAGATTCAAGTTTTGCCTGGGCTTCTCTCTTCCTGACATTGTATTTCATGACCCCCGCTATCTCTTCTATGAGGATCCTTCTGTCCTGTGGTTTTGCATGCAGTAAATCTGTTATCCTGTCCTGTTCGAGAATTGAATAGCTCTTCACCTCGAGACCCGTATCGAGAAAGAGATCCTTGACGTCCTTCAATCTGCTTTGATTCTTATTTAAAATGTATTCGCTTTCACCTGACCGATACAGCCTCCTCGAAACAAATGCCGCATCTGATACTCCTTCTCCATTTCCACCCTCCTTTGATTTCACTGTGCCGTCAAGGCCTGAGACAACAAGGGTGACTTCAGCCATACCTCTGGCCTTCTTCGATACAGAACCGTTGAAGATCACTTCTTCCATCTTGTCCCCTCGAAGGCTTTTTGCGCTCTGCTCCCCAAGAACCCAACGGAATGCATCAACAACATTGCTCTTGCCGCAACCGTTCGGGCCTACAATGCACGTAATACCGGGATGAAAATGGAAGGTAGTTCTATCAGCAAAGGATTTAAATCCTATTAACTCGATTTTATCGATACGCATTTTGATTGTTAATAATATACCGGATACTCAAGATATGACAAGCTGTATTTATACTCCTGGAATTTCTGCCACAATCTCTCATGCCTTATACAGACTGTATATACCGAAGACATCGTATTGCAGCAACTTTAAGCTCTTGCAAAGCAAGAATTTTATGTCATGTGGTAAGGTGAGAGAAGCTACACCCGCATGAGATATGCAGGTCGGGAGAATTTTGCTAGTGCTTCTACTGTCACTCAGTCAAATAAAGCGGTCAATCTTTGAGTCTTTTCTTCGATATACTTAGTCATTTCATCCTGTTCGCTTCTGAGTTTGAAGAGTTCGTCAGCAATATTGAGTGCAGCAAGAATTGATGCCTTTACAGGAGTAATATTCGGAGAGGCGTTATGAACTTCTTTCAACTTGCTATCAACAAATAAAGCAAGCTTTCTGATGTGTTCCTCAGGAGCATCTCCTTTTATTGTATATCGCTGGCCTAAAATATATACCTCGACGCTATTCATAGTACCTCATCATTATTCAGATTCAAGTGTATCGAGCTCATTAAGGAGACCCTCGATTTGACTTTTAACGGTGCTCTTTTCAGACTTCAACTGCTCAAGTTCCTGATTTTTTTCATTGAGGAGGCTCTCAAGTTCTTTTATCCTTCTGTCCATCAAGACTTTTTCTTCTTTAAGAGTCTTGACCCTCTCAATTGTTGTTGCAATTTTCTCTTCGAGAATCTTAAGTTTTTCCACCGGCGTAACCTCCTTTTTTAAACTTGCAGACTGATCCAAAAAATGACTGTCATCAAAGAGGGTCTTCATAAAACCTTCGCGTTAAAATAACAGAATATATCGGGTAAAGTCTACAATTTTTCAAAGGAAATTTCCATGACAGATTCCTTTTGAGAAAATATGCGTTTATATTCAAAATAAGAGGTTAAAACCCTTTTGACATAATTCCGTGTCTCCATATAGGGAATGTCTTCGATGAATTCATCCACTGATTTATACCTCCCTTGTCTGAGCCAGTTTCTCACCCGATGCTCTCCGGCATTATAACCGGCAAGTGCATACGAATATGATCCAAATTCACGGATAAGATCACTTAAAAGGTAGATGCCGAAGTGAAGATTATTATTGATATCTAGTATCTCATAAGTCCTGCGGGCACCCATTCTTAATTTCCTGTCAAGTCTGTTAGCAGTCTCAGGCATTATTTGCATAAGGCCGAGGGCGCCTGCCATGGATTTTGCATGAGGATCAAACCTGCTCTCCTCGCGTGCAACTGAAAAGACCAAAAACGGATCCACCCTGTATTTTGAGGCAAGATCTTCAACAACATTACGGTATGCAAGAGGATATCTAAATTGGTAGAGTTCCTCTATGTCGGGCAAGTTTACTGCCAAACTGACCAAATTTTTGTATTCTTCCAGCTCCTGATATTTCAAACAGATATAGAGGATATCATCCCTTGATCGGGCATGCTGCAAGAGGTATTTCAGCTCACGTTTCGCCTCATCAAGGAAATCAAGTTCAAGGAGAGCTTCTACGCGATCGTTCGGCGTAGGGCTTATAAGTGTCTTTCCCCGTGTGCCTGAATTTCGCCGGGATTCCTCTATTTCAGCCGTGCCCGTCCGGTCATGCTCATTCTTGATCTGCAGAGACGCCATGACACTATAAAAATCTCTGCTTTTCCCCGCAAGTGTTGCATACATTTCAGATGCGTCTTGTTCGTCTTCGGCAAGGCTTCGTGCCTTCCAGTAGAGGTATTGCGTATCACCATAAGTGTTATAGAGATGTGTAAACGTATCAGCTGCTTTCTTATAGTCTCCTGCGCGGAAGTATGTCCATCCTATGCCCCAGAGAGCGTCTTCCTTCTCTGAAGGGTATTCTTCCCTAACAGCCTGAAATGTCTCGTGTGCTTTCTCTATATCTCCCTCTCTTCGATAATCACGGGCGAGCCAAATAAGAACCCGCCCTGTCAGTCGACTCCCGCTCTTCCGGAGTTTATCGAATGCAGCATCGAATGCCTCCTCATCGCCAGCCCGGTAGAGAGAGCGCACCTGCCAGTATGTATTGTGAGCTTTTTCATATATATCTGCTGCCTCACTGTATTTCTTTTGTCTGAAGAGAGAAAGGCCGAGACCGTCCAAAATTTCTGTTTTGAACCCCCCGTCATCCTTGTCGAGCGCTTCCCGATAAACAGATTCGGCTTTCTTAAAATTATAAGCCTTCATAAGATTCGACGCCCTTCTTATGAGGTCTTTAACATTCATATCAACAGACCCCACTTCGCATGATGCCTTTTCAGAAAACGGGCCTGCTTCAATATAAAGAGACTTAAAAATAGACCGTGCCCCGTCTTGATCGCCCGTTTTCTTAAGCCATAATGCATAGCGGTATTTTATCTCCATATCATCCGGATAGTCTTTTATAAAAGATCTATAGAGGTCATGTATGTTCTCTGCAGAAATTGCCTCAGCCTCTTCTATCTCTCTGGAGCGCGATTTTTTGAAGAGCGGCGACTGTGGATATTTTCTGATAAGGTTATGTATAGTCTCCAACGATTCTTTATGATATCCAATCTCATGGTAGGCGTCAGAGAGCAATAGCAACGCATAATCACCCAGGAGGGGAAATTCCTCTCCAGCCCTTGATAAACTGACTATAGCTTCTTCATAGTTTCCTTTCTTTAATGCGTCTTTCCCTTTCTTCAGAAATACCTTACCATCAATTTCATCACTGTGACCGGGCAAAGCAGAAACTATGAAGAACAGCAAACAAAATATAACCCTCATAAAACCTATCATAGTCAAAAACTGTATCTTTGATCAATATCCCGAGATGTACCGATGCACGACAAGTATCTCCTCGAACAACAAAGCGTTTATAGAATATTTTATAGTGCTGTGTTATATTCTTTTTATGATAAAAGACCTGAGGCTCCATGGGGAAATAGGTCCTATCGGGTTTTTCGTCCTTGTTGGTGGATCCAATGCGCACAACCCCTATTTTTATGAGGAAGAACAATCACGTATCAGGTTCTTCTCAAAGGGAAATGAACTTATTATCAGTGATGAAGGAATCCACTATAAGGGGACCGGGGGGAGTTTCTGCGAGTACATGTTCGGGGTTGAAAAGCCCCTGAAGGATTTAGAGAAGAAAGACATCGCTAACAGGCTTATTATGTTTGGGGCCTTCCTTGATAAACATGAATCGGTTATATTCTCGAACGAGATTGAAGGAAGAGAATCGTTCTCACGCCTTTTCCTCCAGGGACACGCTGTGAGGAACTACTATTTTTTTGTGTCATCTGATTATTCCGGAGAACACAAAAAGAGACAGAAACAGATACTGAGGTCCGTTGGTAAATTTCTCAAGAGAACGCCTCTTATAGCTGAGGACAGGGATACAGATTTCCTTGATGGCTTTATCTCGAGACTGAATGAAAAGAATTCGACTGTGTTCATCTTTAAAATTGTTCATACCGGTAACCAGGCATTCTATAAAGCATTTACGGACTTATACGCCCCAAAAAGATCTTTATCGTATGATGAAGAAACCCATATTGAAAATATCGTGAACAGATACAACATTGACCGTTATCAGCAGGAGAGAATGAAGATAAACATCATGTACAGGCATCCTGAAAACAAACGCGTTGTTGACGAATACAGGGATATACTCCTGAGCGGAATTTCAAAGGAAACATTCCCGCATGCTGAATACGCCAAGTTGAGGAGACTCCGTACCCTCGGTATACGGAACGATATACCCAGTGTACTTTTCGAAACTCTTGACGCATTTTTGCTGAAAGGGCATCAGGTAAGGGAGCTGGAGGAGCCTGAGTATCTGAAAGAGACACGTTCAATCCTCCAGAGTCTATTCTTCAAAGATCCTGCTCTCAGGAGACACTTAATAGACGAGGATATCATAAGGTTGTTGAAAGCAAAACAGATGGCATATGCACAGGGTGATAAGGCATTTGAGCAGATTCTCCTCGAGACGGTAAGGGCATGCGACGAGATTTCACAACAAAAGAACGACTTCAGACTTTTTGAGGATTTTACCTCAATAGTTACGTATTTTGACCGGTACGACAACATTTATACGTTACTCAGCCAGATAGCATTCATGGAAAATGTCTTGTTTACAGAAGATTCTCTCAGAAGCCTGATGGGGAACAAGAACGAATTCGACAAAATTGACACGAACCTTTTTGACACTCTGTTTATCAAGGATCTTCTCAATAATAAATATGTGACGGCATATGGCAAACGGAAAATAAGTGCTGTAGCAAAGGGAATTAAAAAAATCTCTGCCGGAGACGCATCACTCAAGGATGTTATCAGGGATTTAAAGAAGATTACCGATGAGGAAAAGCTCTATCGATATATCCATAGCATGCTCAAGGAGAGAATGCGAAACTTCTATATACCCCTGGACACAAAAAAGGACCGCGATAATTTACGGGAGGAAATATCAAGAGAAGTCATAGAAAAATCGCTCGCCGAAGAAGTGCCAAAACTACTATTTGACAAGGTCTTCCTTGACCTCGGAAAAGAGACATTTTATCTGAATCATCTGCTCCCGCTTATTCTGGCAAATAAAGATGTTTCCCTCAGGGAAGATTTTCTCAATAACAGTGGCCTTGACAGGTTCTATATTGAGACACTGGAAAAAGAATACTTTGAGAAGAAAGATCTTGATAGATCACTTCTTGATTTCTTAAGCGAGGGCACTGAATTTACACCTGTTGGAGGCGGCGAGCGGATTTGAACCGCTGCATAAAGGTTTTGCAGACCTCTCCCTTAGCCACTTGGGTACGCCGCCATTTTCTGAAACCATTCTAAAGCGTTATCTTCAGCGTTGTCAAGGGATAGACGTCTTTCTTATGTAAGGCTAACCGGGGACATTCCAGGAAGTAAACCTTCTTTGTATGGAGCGGGTGGCGGGATTCGAACCCGTGACCCCAACCTTGGCAAGGTTGTGCTCTACCAATTGAGCTACACCCGCGAGAGAATCATTATGTAATAAGAAATCCTGATCCCTTAACTTATGAGAGACTGATAAGCTATAATTATCGATACTCAAAAATACTAATAAATAAGGTTAAATTTTGTCAATATGCTGTACCCTGATCTGGAAACGTTTAAGTCACTTTCATTAAAGGGAAATCTCGTCCCTGTTTACAGGGAAATACTTGCTGATACGGAAACACCGGTATCGGCAACGATGAAACTCGGAGGCTCCCCACTATTTTTACTTGAAAGCGTTGAGGGAGGAGAAAAATGGGCACGATTCTCTTTCCTTGGCTCCCAGCCGTCAAGGATTGTAAAAAGCTGGGGTAACAAGGTCGAAATAAAAGACACAGAACAGGGAACCCAGTTCCTTGAGACCGACAATCCTTTTGCAGTTCTGAAAAAAGAGCTTGTAGCTTACAATCCCGTTGATGTACCCGGACTGCCAAGGTTCTATGGCGGGCTTGTTGGTTATATAGGATACGATATGGTCAGATTTTTTGAACGTATTCCTGATCACAACAGGCCAGGCCTTAAACTCCCCGACATGTTCTTTATGGTTACTGACACGGTAATTATATTTGATAGCCTGAAAGGAAAAATGAAGGTTGTATCAAATGTACATATCAATAATAAGTCTCCTGAATCTGCATACCGGGAAGCAGAGGGGAAAATAGATGTCATTATTGATAAATTAAGAAATCCGGAGATCAGAAACAAGCATACGAATACCTCAGGTGCTTCTTCCGGTACAGCACGTTCGGCCCCTATCCACCTGCCCGAACTCTTGCCGAACAACCTGTCAAAGAGAACCCCTTCGATTTCCGACTTTCTATCATCCTTCCTTACAAAAGAGGCTTTTGAGAACGCGGTTCTGAAGGGGAAAGAATATATATATGCCGGAGATGTGGTTCAGGTCGTCCTTTCGCAGAGGTTTGAGCGAGAGCTCACTATAGATCCATTCGATATATACAGGGCATTACGCATTATAAACCCATCCCCTTATATGTATTATCTCGACACAGGAGATGCAACACTTGTCGGTTCTTCCCCTGAAATTCTTGTAAGGCTCGAAGACAAAAAGGTCCTCGTAAGACCCATTGCCGGCACCCGAAAGAGAGGAGAAACCGAAGACGAGGACAACGCACTCGAGAAAGAGCTGAAAAACGATCCCAAAGAGGTAGCAGAACATATCATGCTTGTAGACCTTGGAAGGAACGATGTAGGAAGGATATCAGAAATAGGTTCTGTTAAAGTCACAGATTTAATGAGTATCGAAAGATACAGTCATGTTATGCATCTTGTCTCAAATGTGGAAGGTAACCTCAGGAACGGATTAGACGCTTTTGATGTATTAAAGGCGTGTTTTCCGGCAGGAACAGTATCAGGTGCTCCAAAGGTCAGGGCAATGGAAATTATAGAGGAACTCGAGCCTATCAGCAGAGGCCCCTATGCAGGTGCTGTTGGTTATCTGAGTTATTCAGGAAATATGGATACCTGCATTACAATCAGAACCCTGATAATTAAAGGGAACAAGGTCTATGTCCAGACAGGAGCCGGTATCGTTGCTGACTCTATTCCTGAAAAGGAATTTGCAGAGACCATAAATAAGGCATTGGGTATGATGAGGGCTGTGGATATGGCGGAAAACGATTTCCGCTGATAAAATGATTTATGTGATATGGGCAATAATCTGATAGTCATAATGGCAGGTACGGTTACATAACATGTTACTCATGATTGACAATTATGATTCTTTTACCTATAACCTTGTTCAATATCTCGGAGAACTCGGAGAAGACATAAAGGTTTTCCGGAACGACAAGATTACAATTCATGAAATAGAGGCATTGAGTCCTGAAAGGATAGTGATCTCTCCCGGCCCCTGCACGCCGAAAGAAGCCGGTATCTCCGTAGAATTAATAAAACATTTTGCGGGTAAAATCCCTTTGCTCGGTGTCTGCCTCGGCCATCAGTCCATAGGTGCGGCATTCGGCGGAGAAATCATCAGGGCACCTCGCCTTATGCACGGCAAGACATCAGTAATATATCACGACGGGAAAACTATTTTCGAAGGGCTCCCGAATCCATTCGAGGCAACCCGCTATCATTCACTCGTCATAAGGAAGGATACGCTTCCTGATTGCCTTGAAATAACCGCCCATACAGATATTGACGAAATAATGGGTGTGCGCCATAAGGACATGCTCATTGAAGGTGTCCAGTTTCATCCTGAATCGATACTGACAACGGTGGGGAAAGATCTGTTAAGAAATTTCTTACAGTTAAAGGCCCCGTAGGAATGAAGAATGATTAAAGACGCAATACAGTCGCTCGTGAACACCGGCGCTCTTTCAGAAGATGAGATGGCCCTGTGCATGAAAGAAATCATGGAGGGCACCGCTACAGAAGCACAGATCGGGTCATTTCTTACAGCTTTAAGAATGAAAGGTGAGACAGTCGAGGAGATCACCGGTGCTGCAAGGATTATGAGGGAGAAGGCAATGACGATTAAGGCACCTGAAGGGGTTCTCGACACGTGCGGTACCGGTGGGGATATGTCTCATACATTTAATATTTCAACAACAACGGCCTTTGTGGTTACCGGTGCAGGTGTCCCTGTTGCAAAACACGGTAATCGTTCTGTTTCCAGCCGATCCGGGAGTGCAGACCTCCTTGAGGCCCTTGGAGTAAAAATAGATTTGACCCCTGAAAAGGTCGAACGTTGTCTGTTCGATACAGGTTTTGGTTTTATCTTTGCTCCACTCTTTCATCCGGCAATGAAATTTGCCGTCGGTCCCCGGCGTGAGATGGGAATAAGGACTATCTTTAATATTCTTGGCCCAATTACAAACCCGGCAGGAGCAAAGAGACAGTTGCTCGGTGTATATTCAGATACTCTGACAGAGACCCTTGCGATGGTTCTCGGGAATCTTGGTGCTCAAGATGCCATCGTTGTCCATGGTGAGGACGGACTTGATGAGGTTAGCATTTCAAGCCGGACAAAGATTTCACGTTTTAACCATGGCAAGACTGACACGTACTATATCGAGCCGGAGGATTTCGGTCTCAGGAGAGGCACAATCGAAGATATTCGCGGAGGCACGAAGGTAGACAATGCGTCCATCACTCTCTCCGTTCTCAATGGAGAGAGAGGACCGAGGCGAGACATAATCCTTATGAATTCAGCCTTTGCGCTCATCGCTGCAGGAAAAACAGAGGATATAAAGACTGCCTTAAGCATGGCAGCTGATGCGATAGATTCAGGCAAGGCTTCCAGGAAACTTGAGCAGGTCAGGAGGATCAGTAATGTTCTCTGAAAAAGACCAGAGGAGAATCCGTGGCTATTAAAGTAGGGGTTATAGGAGTCGGATACCTCGGTCTGCACCATGCACGGATTTATTCTGAACTTGGAAATGTTGAACTTACTGCTGTCGATATCGTTGAAGAAAAGGCTAATGGCTTTGCAAAGAATTATGGCTGCAAATCATGCTATGACTACAAACAAATTTTAAATAAAGTTGATGCCCTGAGTATCGTAACACCCACAGCAACTCATTACAGCATTGCCATGGATTGTCTTAAAGCGGGCAAAGACATCCTTATAGAAAAGCCAATAACTGAAAATATCGAAGAGGCTGATGAACTTATTAACGAGGCGGAAAAGAGAGGCTGCGTCCTTCAGGTAGGACATCTCGAACGATATAATCCCGCAGTGCTTGCTGCTTCTGGAATGATCAACGATCCGCTATTCATAGAATCAGAAAGGCTTGCTCCATTTCTTGGAAAAGGGGGCCGCGGGACAGATATTGATGTAACACTCGATCTAATGATTCACGACGTGGATATAATACTGAGTATCGTTACACAGCCGGTAAACGAAATAAGAGCAGTAGGGGCAAAAATACTGACCGACAAGATTGACGTGGCCAAAGCATGGCTGAGGTTTGACAACGGCTGCACAGCCCTTGCTACGGTAAGTCGTCTCTCGCCTGAGAAACAGAGAAGACTCAAGGTTTTTCAGAAGGATTCTTACATCTTGATCGATTATGTGAATTCAGAAGTAAAGCGATATTTCAGGAATGAAGAAGGCACCATATCATCTCATATGATAAAACCCGAGAATAAAGAACCGCTCAAGGAAGAAATAAAAGATTTTGTTCGTTGTATAAAAACAAGGGAAAGACCAAAGGTCTCCGGCATCGAAGGAAGAAACGCGTTACACGTAGTCTTGGAGATTTCCAAGATAATCAAAAGACAGCACGGAAGGTAAAGAATGATCCCGATGGTAGATTTGAAAAAACAATTTCAAGAGATCAAAGACGAAGTATACAATGTCGTGAGAAATGTTATTGAGAGCGGTCACTATATTCTCGGGCCACATGTTGCCGATTTAGAGCAACGGTTAGCACACTATCACGGCGTGCGTGAAGCAATAGGTGTTGCTTCATGTACTGATGCCCTTCATCTTACTATTGCTGCACTTGGGATTGAGCAAGGCGACGAGATAATAACGACTCCTTTTACATTTTTCGCAACAGTCGAGGCAATTCTCTATACGGGTGCTACGCCGGTCTTTGTTGATATTAAGCCCGATACATTCAATGTCGATACACGTGAGATCGAGGCCAGGATAACAAAAAGGACAAAAGCGATCCTGCCCGTCCACCTCTTCGGTCATCCCGCTGGTATGAATAAGATCATGCAGATAGCAAAAAAACACGGGTTGCGAGTAATAGAGGATTGTGCTCAGTCTATTTGTGCATATACTCATGGCAAAAAGGTTGGCAGTTTTGGAGACGCCGGCTGCTTCAGTTTCTACCCGAGTAAGAACCTCGGGGCATACGGCGATGGGGGAATGATTATCTTGAACAACTCACGACTGGCAAAAAAAATAAGAATATTAAGAAATCACGGTTCTCCAGGTTCTTATAAACATGAAGCTGTCGGTTTCAACAGCCGTTTAGATGAACTACAGGCAGCTATCCTCCTTGTAAAATTCAAACGTTTAGAAGAATACACCCAAAAAAGGAGACAGCATGCTGCTCTGTACAATCATCTCCTCTCCGGCACGGTCATGTGTCCGGTCGAAAGAGAAGGATCGTATCATGTTTTTCATCAATATACAATCAGGAGCCCGAGAAGGGACGCGATACAAAAAAGGCTTAAGGAAAACGGGATTGCTTCAGTCGTCTATTACCCGGTACCACTACATCTACAAAAGGCATTGAGATTCTTAGGGTATCACAGGGGTGACTTTCCTGTTACTGAAAAAGCAGCCCGGGAGGTTTTATCTCTGCCCATGTACCCTGAGCTTGAAGCATCAACAATACATAAGATTGCAGATATCATACATGATGTTGTCTAAGCAATAATAATCAGTACTATGCTGGAAGCCTGCGAGAGCAGAGGGTCTTCATAGTAACCCAAAAAAATGTATTTGATTATTGAATCGGAGGCAAAATAGCCTCCGATTCATGCATGTTTCGGGTTAATGAACGGGTGCTGAACAAGAAATGGTAAAGATCTTGTACGTAATTGAAGCCCTCTCGAAAGAGCCACATAAAGAAATCAAGTTGGGAGAAATGGTTTAATTTCAACGGTATGGCTACTGTTATGATAGTCAGCGGTGAAAGCTCAGGAGAATTATACGGTTCACTCCTTGCAAAAGCTTTAAAGACTCAATGGACTGATCTCAATATTATCGGCATCGGTGGTGAGAGAATGAGTGCGCAGGGTGTTACACTCATTTCACGCACAACCGATGCCTTCGGTATTCTGGAGGCTGTCTCAGCATACCGGACAGTGAGAGCCACCTTTAAAAAGGCGGCTGATGCACTCAGGAAATTCATGCCCGATGTCCTCGTTCTTATCGACTATCCTGATTTCAATTTACGGCTGGCACGCGTGGCAAAGGAACTGCGGATTAAAATACTCTATTACGTCAGCCCCCAGGTATGGGCATGGAGAAAAGGGAGAGTCAAAAAAATCGCTGACATTGTGGATAGAATGGCTGTTCTGTTCCCCTTCGAAGAAGAGATATATAAAAAGGCAGGGGTGGATTGCGAGTTTGTCGGCCATCCGATATCCGAAGAGATCGAGGCTGTTCTTACAGAAAAAACAGACGAGACATCCCTCCCGGGCTCTCCATCAGCAGGGGAGGGTATGGGGTGGTTAACCCCGACCACCAATCTCCGGGCGAATTTCAAGGTTGCGCTTGGGCTTTATCCTGATAAACCACTCCTTTCACTCCTTCCGGGAAGCAGGCCCCATGAACTCAAACGCCTCCTCCCTGTAATGACAGCCGTTGTAAGACGGTTTAAGAGCGATCCCGAAATACACTCAAGGGAGAATTACCAATTTTGTGTTCCACTTGCTCAAAATACCGATAAAGGGAAATATCAGTCCTGTATTGAAGAACTCAGGCAAGAAGGCGTACTGATTACTCAAGGGGAAACAGTAAAGATACTTGCTGTATCTGATATGGCGGTCGTATGTTCTGGAACAGCAACACTTCAGACGGTATTCCTTGAGGTGCCCATGGTTGTCGTATACAAACTCTCTCTTTTGTCTTATCTCATCGGTAAGCTTATTATAAACGTTGACTATATATCACTCGTAAACATCCTCTCGGGCAGAGAGACGGTACGTGAGCTCCTTCAGGATGAAGCTAATCCCGAGACTGTCACAAGTGAACTTAAAAAGATTATGTTCGATGCCAAATACAAAGAAGAGATGCTCCATTATTATAGGCTAAGCAAAGAGCCTTTCATTGATAAACACGCATCAAAGAGGGTAGCTGAGATTATTATGGAAATGATCCGTGAGAGAAACTGAGAGAGAAAAAATCAGATAATGTATCTATTTTATAGTCTCTTATACTGTATTGTTCTCTTGTTTATTTTCCCTTTCCAATATCTCAAAAGGCCTCGAGAGATTAGAAGAAGATGGCTGAGAGAAAAATTTGGCCGCTTTTTCCCCCATACCCCATTTCCATCCAATTTCTTCTGGGTTCATGCTGTATCTGTCGGGGAGGTTATGGCTGCCATTCCCCTGATGAAAAGGCTGAAAAAACGCTATCCATCGAAAGGTATTGTCTTATCAACGATAACTGACACAGGGCAGAAGGTTGCCAGGGAAAGGTCACCTGAAGGGACAACGGTTATCTACCTTCCGTTTGATATCTCCTTAATCCTCAAGTCGGTCTTAAAACGATCACGGGCAGAACTCCTGATCATTATCGAGACAGAGCTCTGGCCGAATTTGCTCAGGGTTTTCAAATCAAATGGTATCCCTGTTATTTTATTGAACGGAAGAATCTCTGAAAATTCCTACAAGGGGTATAAGAAAATCTCCTTTTTCATGAAAACAATTCTTTCTAACATCGATTTCTTCTGTATGCAGGGAGAGATTTACGTCGAAAGACTACTGCGCTTGGGTGTCGACAAGAGCAGGGTCCTGGATTTGGGCAATTTCAAATTCGATACCCAACCACCTTCGGGCATACCTCAATGGACAGAGAAAATACAGGGACCTGTTATTGTCGCAGGCAGTACCCATGAAGGAGAAGAAGCCTTGATAGCTTCTGTATATACGAAACTGAAAAAAGATTTCCCTTACCTCAATCTCATTATTGCACCGAGACATCCTGAGCGATTCAATGAGGTCGAAAAGATGCTTACATCCCAAAAAATCAGCTTTATTAAACGCTCGTCACTCAATATTTACTCCTCCGGACCAGATCAAATACGCGGCGACTTAATCCTTCTCGATAGCATAGGTGAATTATCCGCACTGTATGGCATAGCTACCATAGCGATCATTGGTAAAAGCTTCAGAGGATATGGCGGACAGAATCCCCTTGAGCCAGCTTTCTGGGGGAAGCCCATTGTCTGCGGCCCTCATATGGAAAACTTTCCAATTATGGGTGATTTCTACCGACACGGTGCTGCTGTTGAAGTAAGCGAAGACGGGCTTTATGCAAAACTCACAGAGATGCTCATGTCTCCTGAAAAGGCAAGGAATATTGGCTCCAAGGCACAAGAATTCTACAGGAAGAATACCGGCGCTGTCGATAGGTCAATTGAGATAATCTCCAGATACATTTCAGAAAAATAAAACCATGTACCCGAAAAATGTATTTTTCGGGTACATGCAGAGACAGCTCACCGGTCTGCAATTGATTATTCCTGCAAAGAATCATGTATACTAATGAACATATCAAATATTGTATTGCCTGATATCAAAGGCAAAGGAAGAGAAAGGAGAGAGGCTCATGAAAAGATTAACATCATTCACAGCGTTGATTCTGTTCTTCTTTTTTCTTGCATCGATACAGGTTGAAGCAGCAAGTAAACAAGAAGAAAAAGTCACCGATGCCATTAATGTACTGGATGAGATCATGGCAATTCCGGAAAAAGGGATTCCACCGTCTCTCCTGCATAATGCCAAAGGCATTGCCATTATACCAGGTGTTATTAAAGCCGGGTTCATTATTGGCGGACGGCACGGCAAAGGTATCCTGGTTGTGCATTCTACCGAGAGTGAATGGAGCAATCCGGCATTCATCTCTTTTACCGGAGGGAGCGTAGGGTGGCAGATCGGTGCGCAGTCATCCGATATTATCCTGGTCTTAAGAACAAAACGGAGTGTCGATAACCTCATGAAAGGAAAATTTACCCTTGGGGCAGACGCCAGCATTGCCGCGGGACCGGTAGGAAGGCAGGTTGAAGCCGGGACTGATATTGAGCTCAAGGCAGAGATTGTCTCATACTCCCGGAGCCGTGGTCTGTTTGCAGGACTCTCTGTAGAAGGTTCTTCCTTGCAAATCGACGACGAAGCAAACTGGGCTTTTTATAACAGGGGAGGAATCTCAACAAGGGATATCCTTGAAAACAAAAACATACAGGTACCGGATATCGTAAAAAAATTAAAAGAGGTTTTATCAAAATACGACTTTACGGACAGACTCTAAATAAGGTTTGCTTGCTGCACGAATGGTTAGCGAATAATTACTACGGTCAGGACAGAGCCTTTTGAAATACTTCTCAAAACTGAAAAACCTGATAATCCGCTTTAGCAAAAAGGGCCTTTCCCCCAAGGAAATCGCCCTTGCTATCGCAGTCGGCACTTTTATCGCTTTTACACCCATCATGGGTATACACACCTTAACAGCCCTTGCCCTCGCATATATCTTCAGACTGAATACGCTCATCGTTATACTTGGTACTCAGATATCAAATCCCATATCGTATCCTTTTCAGATCTTCATCAGTGCAGAAGTAGGCAGTTTAATCCTGAACGGTAATTTTTTAGAGATGACGTTTTCGCGTGACATCGACTATCTCAATCATTACATTTTACCAATCATTGTGGGGAGCCTTGTTCTCGGGATTATCGTTTCAAGTCTCTCGTATATCTTGATAAAAAATATATTATATAAAAGACACCGTTTGCCAGCATAATTTCTTCATCGAGTCCTGACTTCTTCCGTGTTTAGTCATTTTAGTTGTTACATACCCAAATCCAGCGATAAGAAATGTCATTGCAAGCGAAGCGTCCTCCCCAGGGGGATCCGCGGGGCGGAAGGCAATCTCGCTGTTCCCGATGAGATTGCCACGCACCTTTAAGGTTCTCGCAATGAAGGTCATATCACAGGCTTATATCTTTTTATCTCCGGATTTGGGATATAATAGTCTCTTATAGGGAAGTTTTCAGACAACCATTCTTACAAAACCGGTCATGAAGACGATATGACATTGCTTGAATCCTTCTATTACCTCGGTTATTCAATTAAAAAGCGCCGTGACTTAAAAAACCAGAAAAGACTTCCGTTTAAGGTTGTAAGCATGGGAAACATAACACTTGGTGGTACGGGCAAGACCCCTGCAGTCATGGCACTCGCAGAAGAGGCAAAAAAAAGGGGGATAAATCCATGTATTCTTACGAGAGGCTACAAAGGGAAAGCACATGGGCCCTGTTTTGTGAGCACCGGTAATGGACCGTTGTTGGATGAATATCTTGCTGGTGATGAAGCACTCCTTATGGCTGTAAAATTGCAAGGGGTACCTATTATAAAAGGGAAAGATCGTTATGAGGCAGGCATGTTCGCCATCCAGAATCTCGGTTCGCACTTCCTTTTCATCCTCGACGACGGATTCCAGCACTGGAAACTCTACCGGGACAAAAATATTCTGCTCCTCGACAGTTCTCGACCTTTTGGAAATAGAAGGCTCTTGCCGCTCGGTACCCTGAGAGAGCCTGTTAAAGAAATATTCAGGGCTGACGTTATTCTTATAACAAAGGCAGCAATCAGCAATCAGCATTTTGTTGAAGATGATATTATCAAAGAAATCAGACAATATAACAAAGAGGCAAAAATTTTTTATGCTGAGCACAATCCTACCAAATTTATAAAACTTGATAATGAGACAATGTCTCTTTCATGGGCGAAGGGAAAAAGTTTCTTCAGTTTTTGTGGCATAGGTGACCCTCAATCATTCAAGAAAACCCTTCTTTCAATAGATATACTATTAACAGGATTCAGGGCCTTTAGGGACCATCATAGATATAGTGAGAAAGATATCCGGTCAATAACAACTGATGCCTCAAGAAGTGGTGCAGAGTGGATTGTTACAACAGAAAAGGATATAATGAGACTGAAAGACTTATCTCTGCCGGGACATCTGGTTTCACTTGGTATTGAATTTCATGTAGATACAAAGTTCTATAAGGAAGTCTTTAAAGATTACAAATGAGTCAGCAGTAAAGCAGTAAACAGGAAAAGGCCCTTAGAGATACCTTTTCGATATATTCATTATTTACGCCTGTTCAGTTTATACCGCGTAGGAGGATTTGATGGTCAGATATATCAATGTACGAAGCAGGGCACGGATTGAATTCATTGATATTACGAGCATGGTACAGGACGTTGTACAGGAAGCAGGAGTCAAGAAGGGAGTATGCTATCTTTATGTCCCGCATACAACAGCAGGAATCACAATCAATGAGGGCGCAGACCCGAGTGTTCAGCGTGATATCCAGAATGCACTCAGCAGGCTCATACCTCATGAAATGAACTACTTTCATAGGGAAGGGAATGCCGACGCACATATAAAATCAACCCTTGTAGGAACATCAGCACATGTCATCATTGATGAAGGGAAATTACTTCTCGGCACATGGCAGGCAATTTTTTTCTGCGACTTCGACGGTCCCCGGCACAGAAGGATAGCAATAAAATTCATATAAAACATGTCCGGCGATAGAATCTCTGATGAATCTCAAGCCCTCCGCAACGAGATCAGGAGACTCAGGCAGTCACTTTCCGAACTTACACCTCCTTTAGACGTACTTTTAAAACGCAGGGGCTTCAGAATCTACAAGAAAGAACCTTCAGATGATCTACTCCTGCCGGAAGATACATTCATAAAAAGCTTCTATGAGATGTTAAAAAAATATTCTTTCCGACTCTTTCTGCGAGAGATAATCAAACATCAGAAATTCTTCAAGCTCGAACATGTGACCCGGTATGCAACCTCAGCGGTGACAAAAGATTATCTTCATTACATGATAAGCATAGGACTTGTTGGAAACACATCCGGAGGGTTCGAACTCTTACCAAGTCCTATAAAGAGCTTCGGTGAGACACTCGAATGGTTTGTAGCAAAGATCCTAAAGGTTGAATTCGCAGCTGAGGCGATCTGGGGAATACGCTTCAAGCGGCCACGGGTTGGTGGGGATTATGATCTCATTGCAAAGATCGATGGTTCAATTCTCTATATGGAGATAAAATCTTCCCCACCGAAACAAATATATCAACAGGAGATCTCAGCTTTTTTTGACAGGGTCTCTGACCTTTCTCCCGAGATAAGTATCTTTTTCGTTGATACCGAACTGAGGATGAAGGACAAGATTGTGGTAATGTTCGAGGAAGAGTTGCAAAAAAGACATGTGCATCCCCCGAAGTTGATACGGATGGAAAAAGAACTATTCCAGATATGGGACAGGATATTTATAATAAATGCCAAGGACAGCATAACAAGAAACATCGAAAAAGCCTTAAGTTGGTATTTCAGGAGGAACTTATGAGGGGAAAGGGGTTACTATGTGATAAGTTAATCCCAGATCTTCATCAGTGCTTTCACTGGTTTGAGTCCATACGGACTTCCCTGCTCTATTGCTGTTAAGACAGTCCCGCCACCAGTAAAGAAATAGTACTGTGCATCGTCTAAAACTGACAGGTAGAGCCCCGGGCAGAGGTTCTTAAACTCCTGGAGCGTATCCCCACCCCCGTACATTTTTATAGCGACCCTGTTCCGGTCAATAGTTCTATCGAGAGCTTCCGAACCGGATGTGAAATGCGGTGTAAAGCCCATAACTGCATTGACAAATATCGTTCGTGCGTTTGAAATGCTCCCTGCCACGTCTGAGTCCTTGAATGACTCCGGGTCTATATCGAGTATATAACCATATTCTTTACCTTTCTTAAAGTCCTTTATCGAAATGGTCCTGTATTTGCCTTCTATTCTTCCCTCTATGGTTTCTGACTCAACGATATAAGGAAGCTCTATAATCTTCCTGTTCTTTTTATCTTTATTAACAAGATCCTTTGCTGTATTTACATCCTTTTCAGAAATACCGGCTATACGAACTCCATATTTTGCACAAAGAAACGTGTTATAGATCATGCCACCCAATATAAGTAAATCAACCTTTTCATAAATTGCATAGAGCGGTTTTATCTTCGTATCGTATTTTGCACCGGCGACGACAGCTAAAAATGGCCTTTGAGGGTTCAGAACAGCACTCAGATTCATAATCTCCTGCTGCATTAAAAATCCTGCAAACGAAGGAAGATGTTTTGTTATATCATAGGTTGATGCATGCGGCTGCCATGAACCGAAAGCGTCGTTCACAAAAATATCTGCAAGGCCTGCGAGTTGAAGGGTAAATGTTTCCCGAATCTGTCCCTCTGCCTCTTCACCCTGAAACCAACGAGTATTTGGAAGATATATGCCGCCTATCTTTCTCTTTCTGAGGTCCCTAATCGCAAGATTAATTGACGTGTCGATACCGATAATACCGAGCTTTGGGTCTATCGTGAACTTTGGTATATGAAAGCGTGTATGTAATTTATGCTCAAGATATTCAACTATTGGCTCGACAGCATCGTCTGCCCTGCATGTGATTTCACCGGTTTTTTTATCTCTTGGCCTTCCGACATGAGTCATGAGAATTGGTCTGCCGCCACGTTCAACGATATTATAAAGTGTACCGAACGTTCGGTCTATCCTGTAGGGATCTTTGATTTCAGCTTTTTTTACGACGTTATGATCAAACCTCACAAGAACAATCTTATCATCCAGGTCCGCATGCTGAATTAAGGGAAGTCTCTGATCCAGCTCGTTCTGTTCTCTATTCATGCTTCACCCAAAGGTATTGCCTCATCTATGAGCATAACAGGTATGCCGTCTCTTATCGGATAGAGGAGTCTGCATTTATCGCAGGCAAGGCCATCCTCTTTCTCATTGAGTCTGATATCCCCTTTGCATTTCGGGCATGCAAGTATTTCTAAAAGGTCTTTTTGTATACCCATGTCTTCTTAACAGGTAATGTTTAAAATTATCAAAAAGGTAGCGCAAGGTCAAGCAGTTTTACATAATTCTTTGCAGGTTGTTCATATATCACCTGTAGATCGGTGTTTTTCCCCGGAGCATAGCAAACTTTATAATGCCTGAAAATAACTTTAATGTACTGAGATGGTTCACCGATGCATAAAACATGGCAGAGGTTGTCCCTGCTATGATAGAATATTTAAGGTGGCAGATGTCATGATAGGTTGTAGCGGTTTCATCTATGACCATTGGAGGGGTTCTTTTTACCCGGCTGGTCTATCTAAAAACTACTGGCTTGAATATTATTGCAGGCATTTCAACACCGTTGAACTCAATGTAACATTTTATCGTCTCCCTGCAAGAGAAACGTTTTCAAAATGGTACAGAACTGCTCCGGAGGGGTTCTCATTTTCTCTTAAAGGAAGCCGGTTTATCACACATATTAAAAAGCTCAAGGATTGTGCAGAACCAATCGAGGTGTTCTTTTCAAGGGCTTCCCTTCTGAAAGAAAAATTGGGAGTTATCTTATGGCAGTTTCCTCCTACGTTTTCAATAGACATCGACCGCTTAAAGGAGTTCCTTACTTTCCTGAAACAGTACTCTATGAAAAACACGTTTGAATTCAGGAATAAAACATGGATCAATAAAAAGATCTTCGATCTTCTTGAGCAGGAAAATGCAGCTTTATGTCTCGCAGACTATCCTGATTTCCTGAATAAATTGCCTCTTACCTCTGACTTCGTCTATATGAGGAGACACGGAAAAGATGGAAGCTATGCAACCTCATATAGCAAAGAAGTTCTTAAAAAGGATGCAAAAAAGATCAAGTCCTACGTAAGGCAGAAAAAAGAAGTCTTCATTTATTTCAATAATGATGCCTTTGGCTATGCACCGAAAAATGCGGCGGAATTAAAAACCCTCTTGGGAAAAAAGAGGTGATCTTACTTACCCCAATCCATTCTGTACCGTTTCCTGTTATAAAGATACCTTTCTGCTGACAGTGCTGCTATACAACCCTGCGCAGCAGCAACAACAACCTGTCTTACCTCTGTGCAGGTAACATCTCCTGCTGCAAATACCCCCTGTACTGATGCCTCCATCATACGATTCACCTTAATACATCCTTCCTCGCCCGTCTCAAGGGCTCCGATGAGAAAGTCTACAATAGGTTTATTCCCGTGGAGGTAGATAAAAACCCCTGCTACCTCCAGGGTTGATTCCTGTTTATTCGCATCGCTCATAGTTATGCTCTCGACCACATTATTACCATTGATGGAAGTAACCGTATATCCCGGTATTACCTTTACATTCGATTCTCTCAGAACAGGATTGTCTTCATCTTTCAATTTCTGCGCAGGTGAAATTAGATAAACTGTCTCTGCAAATCTCGCAAGGACACCTGCCTCTTTTATTGTCTCTTCAGAACTTCCGATAATACATACCGGTTTCCCTTTGAAAAAAGCTGCATCACATACAGCACAATAGCTGACCCCTCTCCCGAGGAATTCTCCTTCGCCCTTTATCGTTGGTTTCCGTCCCATTGCACCGGTAGCAATAATGATTGTTTTTCCTCTATATGTTCTTTCCATGGTAATCACTTCTTTTATTTCACCAAACAGGTTCACACCGACAACCTGCGCCTCAATATATTGAGCTCCGAAACCTGCTGCTTGTTTCCTCATGATATCGAGGAGTTCTTTCCCGGCAAACGGTGCTGTAAGACCTGGATAGTTTTCTATCTTGCTCGAGTAAGCTAGTGCTCCGGCAGTTGCTGATTTATCAATGACGACTGTAGTTAGTTTTGCCCTTGAGGCATACTGTGCAGCACTGAGTCCGGCCGGACCGCCACCGATAATCAAAACGTCATACACATCATCACTTGTCAGCATTCTTTCCTCCTTTTGCCCTTCTCACCCAAGTAAGACATCTAACAGTCTCTCGAGTTCGTCGAGGGAATAATATTCAATCTCAATTTTTCCTTTCTTGCCCCTCGGTTTTATCCGGACTTTTGTCCCGAGACTTTTGGTTAATTTTTCTTCAAGCGATGCAACCTGAGGATCTTTATGTAGTGTCACCTTTTGGGGCTTTGAGGTTTTTTTCGATAACGATTCTGCCTCGCGGACACTGAGATTTCTTTTTGCAATTTTTCGTGCTGCCTCTATCTGCTGCATCTTTCCTTCTATGGTAAGGATCGCTTTTGCATGACCGATACTCAAGTCGCCGTTATCAATGAGCAGTTTAACCTCATGGGGAAGTTTTAAGAGCCTGAGATAATTAGCAACCGTGGCCCTGTCTTTCCCGACTTTGCGGGAAAGATCTTCCTGTGTAAGGTTAAACTCTGTTATCAATCTGTTAAAGGCTTCGGCTGTCTCAAGAGGGTTCAGATCTTCTCTCTGAATATTTTCAATAAGCGCAATCTCGAGAGAATCTTTGGAGGCAACATTCTTTACGAGGGCAGGTATTTTCTTGAGACCTGCCAAGGCAGCGGCTCTCCACCTTCTCTCACCGGTCACAATGCTGAATGTTCCATCTCCAACACGGGAGACTATAATTGGCTGGAGCACACCTCTCTCTTTTATAGAAACTGCAAGCTCCTTGAGAGGCTCATCTTTGAATTTCTTTCTCGGCTGTTGCTGTCCCGGGAAGATACGGTCAATATCTACAGGTATTACCTCATCTCCTGTTTCAGGAAGTAAGGCTTCAAGCCCTTTGCCTAATACCGTTTTCATCCAATATCTCCTTTGCCAGTGATAAATAACTCTGCGCCCCTTTAGAGCGTACATCGTACAACAGGATTGGTTTCCCGTGGCTTGGGGCTTCTCCAAGTGTAACATTTCTCGGAATTACTGTGTCATACACCTTATCCCCAAAATATTTTTTGACTTCTGTCGCAACCTCTCGCGACAGATTATTTCTCGGGTCAAACATCGTAAGAATAATACCTTCGATCTCGAGATTCGGGTTAAAAGAACTTCTTACGAGGCGTAATGTTTTCGTTAAAAGTCCAAGTCCTTCAAGCGCGTAGTACTCACACTGAACCGGAATTATTACGGAGTCAGCGGCAACGAGTGCATTGAGTGTAAGCAGTCCTAAGGAAGGGGGGCAGTCAATAAAAATATAGCGGTATTTATCCCTTATTGAACTTATCATGCTGTTGAGCATATTCTCACGACCCTCTTTCCCTGAGAGCTCAACCTCGAACCCTAAGAGGTCAATCGTAGAGGGTAGAATACAGAGATGCTCCATAACAGTCGCTTTTAAAGAATCAGTGATTTCGCATCTTCCGGCATAGACATCGTAAAGACTCTTTTCGAGTCCGTGTCTCGATATACCGAGTCCCGACGTAGAATTTCCTTGCGGATCTGTGTCTATGACGAGAATATCCTTCCCGGCAAGTGCAAGAGATGCTGCGAGGTTAATCGTGGTTGTTGTCTTTCCGACTCCGCCTTTCTGGTTGACTATTGTTATAACCTTTCCCATGGTTTTTTGAGGGAATATTTTACGTTATTATAAATTATAACCTAAATCAGATGCTTTTTATTGTTCCGGGGCACTCCATTGATATGCTGGAATTCCTTTATTTTGCATCAGGTTATTACCCGCAGAAAAGAGTTGGCGGATACGAAGGTTATTCGACAACACCAGAAGACATGATGGATAACACCAGAAGACATGATGGATATTGAATTGTGATATAATGCATTTGCAGGGTGTACTGCCTTTAAGGTTCAAACTCATAAAATCCGGATTACATCTATGCTTTATACCGCATGGCATAGAGAAAGGGGGTAGAAGTACATGATACAGGATATACACTGGTTAGGACATGATACATTTAAAATTGTGGGGGAAAAGGTCATATATACAGACCCTTTTAAAATCAAACAGAAGGACACGGCAGATATTATCCTGATTACACATGAACATTTTGATCATTGTTCACCCGATGATGTGAAGGCCATTCAGGGACCAAGAACAGTAATTGTTGCGCCGTCAGATTGCACGAACAAGTTAACCGGTACTATAAAGACCGTAAAACCCGGTGATAGGATTACTGTCGAGGGCATCACGATTGAAGCAGTCCCCTCTTATAACACAAACAAGCAGTTTCATCCAAAGGATAACGGATGGGTTGGCTATATTTTTGAAGTAAAAGGGCAGCGGATATACCTTGCAGGCGATACTGATTATATTCCTGAAATGAAGAATTTTAAGGTTGACATCGCCCTCCTGCCTGTCTCCGGAACATATGTTATGACAGCACGGGAAGCAGTAAAAGCAGCTCTCGATATAAAGCCGAAAATTGCTATTCCGATGCATTACGACTCGATTGTTGGAACAAAAGATGATGCGAAGACATTCGCAGAGGGATTAAAGGGGAAGATCGAGGTCGTTATACTAAAACAAGAATAGCTTTAATGCCTTGATACCGGATGAG